>Ga0157369_10000006_pt1 | contig 412230 bp, 346 predicted proteins | sample C25metaG_FD_113461 | JGI IMG/M metagenome (GOLD analysis project Ga0157369, IMG submission 113461) | Corn rhizosphere microbial communities from Kellogg Biological Station, Michigan, USA - C2-5 metaG | ecosystem: Host-associated > Plants > Roots > Rhizosphere > Soil | place: USA: Michigan... | reverse complement strand
GTAAAAGTTATTTTTGTCGTTGTGTCTGGCACATTACTGATACAAACTAATATTTTCATATGTTAATAGTGGTTTTTATTGCTATGAAGCTATCGCAAGCTGAAATTTTTAGCTCATGATAATTCCATATGTTATGTGTTTATTATATAAGGTCTTTCTGCAAATTTAATTAAAAAAGCAAGGAAATAAAATGTCATCAACCCGTTTAAGTAAGTTATTAGAATTTTTAGAAAGCGATCCAAACGATCCTTTTATACTATATGCCTTAGCCACAGAGTATAACGCACAAAATGATAAGGAAAAGGCTTATTCTTTTTACCTTCAGTTAACGGATAAACACCCCGATTATGTTGGTACTTATTACCATTTGGGGAAATTGCTTGAAAAAGATGATCAAAAAGAGAAAGCTATATCCATTTACCAGAAGGGTATGGAGGTAGCACGCAGCAAAAGAGACATGCACGCTTTTTCAGAATTGCAGGGCGCATATAATACCGCTGCCGGATTAGATTATGAAGATGATTAACCCCAAACCCCTAAAGGGGCTTTTAGTTTAACTATAAATGCAAACAAAACCTATTGCTGCTAAAAGACAGTGGTTATTTATTAGAAACGTAATCTTTTTTACCTTTACTTCTTTTGGAGGCGCGCAGGCACATCTGGCTTTGTTGCTTAAATACTTTGTTCAGAGCACTAAATTTATCTCAGAGGAAGAACTTTTAGAGTTAAATGCACTGGCACAGGTACTTCCTGGACCAGCATCTACCCAAACCTTGGTTGGGATAGCCTGGAAAGTTGGAAAACTTAAACTGGCTATTATTACTTTCCTGATCTGGATTTTACCCACAGCAACCATAATGACCTTTGCAGCAATTAGTTATGCCTTATTAGATCAAAAACAAAAATTTAACGATATTTTAGAATACATCCAGCCGATTGCACTGGGTATCGTAGCTTACGGCGCATGGAAACTTGGTAAAAAGGTTTTATCCTCTCAGGTTTCTATATTTTTGGCCATTGCTTCGGTTATTGCTACATTAGTTTTAAGAAATGCTTATGTGTTTCCATTGTCGATACTGATAGGCGGAATGATCTCTTCAGCCATCGAAACACCAAAAGAGGAGACAGAGTTAAGGGTTAAACTTTTTTCGAATATCAATCCCAAAAAACTGATTTACTTCTTAGGTGCTTTGCTTCTGTTTGCCTTAGTAGGTGCAATTATAAACAGAACATCGCCCTTTAGCTTACCGATTCGTTTGCTCGAAAACTTTTACCGTAACGGAATATTGGTTTTTGGTGGTGGACAAGTGCTTGTACCTTTAATGTTTACCGAGTTTGTAGAGATGAAACATTATTTGCCTTCATCCGGATTTTTATCGGGTTTTGCATTACAACAGGCCTTACCTGGTCCAACATTTTCTTTTACAAGTTACTTAGGGGCATTAAGCATGAAGAATTTTGGTTACGGACTATGGGGCCAAATTTTAGGAGGATTGATCGGGGTTATTGGCATTAACTTACCTGGACTAATCCTCGTTTTATTTATTGTACCATTTTGGGACGATCTGAAAAAGATCTCTCGGATCCGTCATAGCCTTTCAGGAATCAATGCGGTTAGCGTTGGATTTATTATTGCTGCTTTTGTGCTACTGTTAATACCAATGGGCTTTAACTGGATATTTTTAGGGATAATGGTCGCTACATTTTTATTGTTAAATTTTACTAAAGTTAGTCCACCTATTATTGTATTAGCAGGTATACTGATAGGCTATTTATTTTAATCGTCATTGCGAGGAGGAACGACGAAGCAATCTTTCACGCTAGTGACCCTTGCTATAAAGATTGCTTCGTCGGCTGAAAAAGCCTTCTCGCAATGACGATTTTTCTATTGGGTCTGTCAGTGCTGGCAGAGCGGAAGGTAAAAAAGATTAAGGCGTAAAGCACTTCAAAAAAGCTAAAATCCTCAACTATAAATAGAATAATTTTTTACTTAGATTAACTAATAGTCATTACTAATTCCTAAAACGGTGGATCATCATCATTATAATCGTCCATTTTTGAGGGACGGATAATCACGTTGCTTTGTTTTTCAAAATCCTGAGATGGGTACATACCGGCTGATGGATCAGCTGCAAACGAACTTGGCGGCGCATTAAAGTCCTCTTCCAAATCGGTAAACTTCACAAATTTACCTACGAATTTAAGTGGTACAATCCCGGTTTCACCGTTACGGTGTTTTGCAATGATAACCTCACCAATACCCGCTTGTGATCTTCCTTGCTCATCCTCGGTAATACCATAATATTCAGGGCGGTATAAGAACAATACCATATCCGCATCCTGCTCAATTGAACCCGACTCACGTAAATCGGATAACATTGGCCGTTTTCCCTGCAAACCAGGTCTACTCTCTACCGCACGACTTAACTGCGATAGTGCCAGCACCGGAACATCAAGTTCTTTTGCAACCGATTTTAGTGCCCTCGAAATACTACCAATCTCCTGCTCACGGTTACCACCGCCTTTTCCTTCGCCTTTACCATGCATTAACTGCAAATAATCGACAATTACCAATTGAATATCGTATTGTGATTTTAATCTTCTGCATTTTGCCCTAAACTCAAAAATATTTAGTGCAGGCGTATCATCAATTAATAGGGGGGCTTCGGTTAAACGGCCAATTTTACTGTGTAACTGCTGCCATTCCCATTCCTGTAAATTTCCTTTTCTGATTTTTTCCTGCTCAATTTCTGCTTCTCCAGAAATCAAACGATTAACCAGCTGAACTGATGACATCTCTAACGAGAATACTACCGTTGGTTTTGCAAAATCGACGGTGGCGTTTCTTGCGCAGGTTAGTACGAAAGCCGTTTTTCCCATCGCCGGACGTGCAGCAATAATTACTAAATCCTGCTTTTGCCAACCACCGGTTATTCTATCTAATCCTGTAAAACCAGTTGGTACACCAGTTAAACCATCGGTTTTGGTACGAAGCTCTTCAAGCGTGGCTAACGATTGTTTAATGATATCGTCCATTTTCTGTGTATCTCTACGCAGGTTATTCTGGGCAATTTCGAAAAGTCCTTTTTCTGCCTGATCTAAGAGATCGAAAATATCAGTTGTATCTTCGTAGGCATTTGTAATGATTTCGGTTGAAATTCTGATCAGTTCACGCTGAATATATTTCTGAGAAATAATACGGGCATGAAACTCGATATTTGCTGCTGAAGCAACTCTATTGGTTAAATTGGTAATGTAGTATGCGCCACCAACCATTTCTAAAGAGCCTAATGTTCGCAGTTCTGCCGTTACTGTTAAAATATCAACCGGTCGCGATTTTTGAAATAGAATATGAATCGCTTCAAAAATTTTCTGGTGGGCAATGTTATAAAAAACCTCTGGTTTCAAAACATCAATTACAGCAGAAAGCGCATCTTTTTCGAGCATTAATGCTCCGAGAACTGCTTCCTCAAGATCCAATGCCTGAGGGGGAATTTTACCCTGTGAACTTATAGTATTACTTAACCTGCTTTTTCTAGCAGTTATACTGTTCTTTCCGCCTTGTTCATTATCGATACTCATTCCACAAAAGTAATCAAATTTTGATGCGGTTGTTCGAATTAGTTACTAGCTGTTTGTTAACAAATTGATGCATAATCAGATTAAATTTTATTGGATTTATGATGACATATAAATTTTTAAACAATTAAATGTTAATAAGGAACACATTGTTTAGGGCTAAAACATTTTATTTGAATACTTTTGCCTAACAATTTCAAAACATGGATAATTTTAGAAGACCGCAACGCGCAAAAGAGAATAATGAGTTTGTATTCGGCATCAGGGCAGTAATAGAAGCCGTTAAAGCAGGAAGAGACATTGAAACCATTTACCAGCAACGCGGTCTGGGAGGCGATCTTTTTTTAGAATTAAAAGCCCTTTTAAAAGATACTTTGATTCCTTTAAATTCCGTTCCGATTGAGAAGTTGAATCGCATGTCGCAGAAAAACCATCAAGGCGTAATTGCTGTAATTTCTCCAATTACTTATCAGAATATTGAAGATATTATTCCAACCGTTTTCGAAAAGGGCGAAGTTCCATTAATTTTGGTTTTAGATAGTGTTACTGATGTGCGTAATATGGGTGCAATTGCACGTACGGCCGCCTGCGTAGGTGTTCATGCAATTGTTGTTCCCTTAAAAAATGCAGCACAGATCAATGCAGATGCGATTAAAACATCTGCAGGTGCCTTATTCAGCATTCCGATTTGTCGCCATGCTAACCTGCACAAAACCTGCTTATTTCTACAAGAAAGTGGACTGCAAATTGTAGCGTGTACCGAAAAAACCAGCGATTTTATTTACGCCCCAGATTATACCATGCCTACGGCAATTGTAATGGGATCAGAAGATGAAGGAATTTCTAACGATCTTTTAAGAGTAGCTGATCACTTGGCCAAAATACCAATGGCAGGAAAAATTGAATCGTTAAATGTTTCAGTAGCTGCCGGAGTAATTCTATACGAAGCTGTCAGACAAAGAACAGTTTAGGTGAACGGGTTAATGATATAAATATCTATTACTAAATCCCCATCGAGGTTCGTCTTCCTGAACTTGTTTCAGGATTTTTCACAATAAAATAAGATATGAATATAAAATGGATGATGAAAACTATGCTACATCATCCATTTTACATCTCATACTATCTATCTATTAGATGAATTTATTGCCAAATCTCGATTTAACTTCAGCCACAAATTCTTTAACCCGCTGCTCTTCGTTTCTTGGGCAGATCATTAGCATATTATTGTTTTCTACAACAATGTAATCGTGAAGCCCTTGCAGGATCACCAATTTATCTTTAGGAACATTTACCATGCAGTTCGATGAATCGAACATCAGCACCTGCTCTGAAGGGATAACCGCATTACCCACATAATCTTTCTCAGCCATCTCATAAATAGAGGCCCAGGTTCCTAAATCAGACCAGCCGAAATCGGAAGGAAGTACATAAACATTCTCTGCTTTTTCCATAATTCCAAAATCTATTGAAATATTGGTGCATTGGAAATAAGCATTATTGATAAAGGCTTTCTCTCCATCAGTATTCAATTCAGACCTGCCGATATTAAATATTTCATACATATCTGGAAGGTGTTTCTCGAAAGCACTTAAAATCGCTTTAGCCGACCAGATAAATATCCCAGCATTCCAAAGGAAATCGCCGCTTTGTATAAATGATTTTGCCAATTCTAAGTTCGGCTTCTCGGTAAATGTTTTAACCTTATGCAGATCAGTATCGGTATTAAGCACATAATCAGTATGTTGAATATAACCATAGCCTGTATCCGGGCGGTTTGGTTTAATACCCAAAGTGATTAAACAATCGTTTTTTGAAGCAGCATCCAATGATTGCTCAATAGACTGTATAAAACCATCAATATTGGCAATGGTATGATCAGAAGGTGCAACAACTATGGTGGCATTCGGATTTAACTCAGCTATTTTTAAACTTCCATAAGCAACGCAAGGGGCTGTATTCCTTAACAATGGTTCAGCTAAAATTTGATTTGTGCTAAGCTGTGGTAACTGCTCTTTTACTAAATCCGAATAAATTTCGTTGGTAACGATAAAAATATTTTCAGGAAGGCAAATTTTTAAAAATCGATCGTAGGTACTTTGTATCAAAGTTTTACCTACCCCAAAAAAATCGATAAACTGTTTTGGGTATTCTGTTCTGCTTACTGGCCAAAAACGACTTCCGACGCCACCGGCCATAATTAATGCATAATAATCTTTATTCATTTTTTATTTTAAAAATTACACAATGCCTTCGTTAAGGAGATCGTGTAAATGGATAATGCCAAAGTAAGTATTTTGTTCTAGAACTAGCAACTGTGTAATGTTATTTTGCTTAATAATATCTAAAGCATCAACCGCTAAGGCATCAAATTGTATGCTCTTTGGCTTTCTGCCCATTATATCTTCAGCCTTTAAATTTGCAATAGAATTGTTATTTTCTAACATCCGTCTAATATCGCCATCCGTAATGATGCCAAGTACCTTATCGTCGCTATCAACAACAACAACAGCCCCCAAACGGTTTTTGCTAATTTCTATTAACACATCTTTAACAGAAGCGGATGGATGTACGGAAGGTTTCTCATTCGACAAGGCCAGGTCCCGGGCTTTTAAATAGAGCTTTTTACCTAATGATCCGCCTGGGTGATATTTTGCAAAATCGGATTCGTTAAAATCTCTGCATTCCAACAAACAAATAGCTAAGGCATCGCCCAATGCCAATTGTGCTGTTGTACTGGTAGTTGGCGCTAGATTATGCGGACAGGCTTCTTTTTCGAAAGAAGTATTTAAAATCAGATCGGCCTGTTCGGCTAAAAAAGAATTCAATTCACCAACCATCCCGATTAGAAGATTGCCAGATGTTTTTAACAGGGGGGTAAGCACTTTTATTTCTGGTGTATTTCCACTTTTAGAGAGGCAGATTACAATATCATCTACCTGGATCATCCCCAGATCGCCATGAATAGCATCTGCGGCATGCATAAAAATAGCAGGGGTACCTGTAGAATTAAAAGTAGCTACCATTTTTTGCGCAATGATTGCACTCTTTCCTATACCTGTAACAATTACCCGTCCTTTGCCATGTAAAATGCTTGATACGACTTTTTCAAAATCGCTGTTAATATTCTTTGCAACATTTAATATTGCTGCTGCCTCAAGCTCTAATGTGCTTACAGCTGATTGGATTATTGATTTTTTACTTTTCAAAGAGAAAATAATTGTCTGTTAATACTTGAAATTCTTGTAAAATTATGTTATTTTGGATACAAAAATAGCATCGCATATTTTATTACACAAAATGGACGTGAAAAAGTCGTTATTTGATAACCTACAAAATTTCTTCGGGTTTGACAATTTCAAGGGTGATCAGGAGTCGATCATTACAAATATTTTAGAAGGCAATAACACGTTTGTTATTATGCCAACAGGCGGAGGGAAGTCTATTTGCTATCAGTTACCCGCTTTAATGAGCGAGGGAACAGCAATTGTAATCTCTCCACTAATTGCATTGATGAAAAACCAGGTTGACCAATTAAGGGCTTTTGGTGGAAATGACAGTATTGCTAACTTTCTTAATTCATCCCTAAACAAATCTGAAATTACTCAAGTTAAATCTGATCTTTTAAGCGGTCAGACTAAATTATTGTATGTTGCGCCAGAGTCTTTGGCGAAGCAGGATAATATTGAATTTTTAAATCTGATTAAAATCTCTTTCGTTGCCGTTGATGAAGCGCATTGTATCTCTGAATGGGGGCACGATTTCAGGCCAGAATACCGCAAGATTAAACAGGTTATTGCAGGATTAGGAAATAACATTCCAATTATTGCATTAACTGCAACTGCTACGCCAAAAGTACAGCAGGATATTATGAAGAATCTTGGAATGACGGAAGCAACGTTATTTAAATCGTCATTTAACAGGCCCAACTTATTTTACGAAATCCGCCCTAAAAGAGACATTACCAAAGAAATAATTAAATATATCAAATCTAATCCGGGTAAATCCGGGATTATTTACTGCCTTAGCCGTAAAAAGGTTGAGGAGGTAGCAGAAGCATTAAATCTGAATGGAATTAGTGCCTTGCCTTATCATGCGGGACTAGATCCAAAGGTTAGGGCCGAAACACAGGATAAATTTTTGATGGAAGATGCTGAGGTAATTGTTGCAACCATTGCCTTTGGTATGGGCATCGATAAACCCGATGTTCGTTTTGTTATTCACCATGATGTGCCTAAAAGTATGGAAGGTTATTACCAGGAAACTGGCAGGGCCGGACGTGATGGGGGCGAAGGTGTGTGTATTGCTTTCTACGCTCAAAAAGACGTAGATAAGCTGGCAAAATTTATGAAAGATAAACCAGTTTCGGAACGCGAAATTGGCACACAGATATTAAAAGAAGTGATCGATTATGCTGAATCTGGCGTATGCCGACGAAAGCAGATCCTTCATTATTTCGGTGAAAATTTTAACGAAACGGGCTGTAACTGTATGTGTGATAACTGCAAAAAGCCTAAAAAGCAATTTGATGCAGAAAGTCAATTGTTGAGCGTTTTGAAATTTATCGAAAAATCAGGCGAAAAATTTGATGATGCACACTTGTTAAACGTATTTTTAGGTTTAGAAACTGCTCAAACCATTGCTTACGAACACAGCAAGATTCCTGAATTTGGAATCGGTAAAGAAGAAGGCGAGCTGATGTGGAAATCGATTATCCGCCAGGCTGTTTTAAATAATTACCTTTTTAAAGACATTGATAATTACGGTTTATTAAAGTTGACCAAACAGGGAAGAGATTTTATTATCAACCCTTATAGCCTTAAATTCATACTAAACGAACCAATAGAGAACGGTGCTGATGACGATGATGATGATGTAAAACAAGGTACAGGTGCTTTAGATACCCATCTTTTATCCTTGCTTAAAGAGCTACGCAAAAAAATCGCGAAGCAAAAAAGCGTTCCACCATTTGTAGTTTTCCAAGACCCGTCTTTAGAGGAAATGTGCACACATTATCCGATTACGATGGAAGAGCTTCGCCAGATTTCCGGTGTAGGTTCGGGTAAAGCGATGAAATTCGGGACACCTTTTATCGAGCTGATCAAAAAATATGTCGAGGATAACGATATTGAACGCCCAATTGATCTGATTATAAAAACTCAGGCCAATAAATCGCAGATGAAGGTTTCGATCATTCAAAATATCGACAGACAAATTGGTTTGGAAGATATTGCCGATTCGAAAGGCATCACTTACGAAGAAATTCTGAAAGAAGTAGAATCGATTGTAAACTCTGGCACTAAACTGAACCTCAATTATTTCATTGATGAAGTAATTGATGATGATAGACAGGATGAAGTATTTGACTATTTCAGAGCAGCTGAAAGCGATTCTATCGACGAAGCACTTAACGAATTAGGCGAAACCGATTATACCCGCGAAGAAATTCAATTGATGCGGATTAAATTCATGTCAGAACTAGGAAATTAAAAATTAGATGCGAGATAGGAGAAACTAGATTTGAGACAATCTCAGATCTCAATTTCATGTCTCACATCTCCCATCTCAACTATGCTTAACTATTTAGATAAATTAAAAAATACCGATTCAGGAAATTTCTTTTTAATGGCTGGTCCATGCGCTATTGAAGGCGAGGATATTGCCATGAGAATTGCCGAAAAGATTATTACAATTACTGATAAACTTCAGATTCCATATATTTTTAAGGGTTCGTACCGAAAAGCAAATAGAAGCAAAGGAAGTTCTTTTACAGGCATTGGCGATGAAAAAGCTTTGCGCATTTTAGAACGTATTGGTAGAGAATTTGGTGTGCCAACAGTTACAGATATCCATGAAAGTGGCGAGGCTGCGATGGCAGCTGCTTATGTAGATGTATTGCAGATTCCTGCATTTTTATGTCGTCAAACTGATTTGTTAATTGCTGCAGCCGAAACCGGAAAAGTAGTAAATGTTAAAAAAGGTCAGTTCCTTTCTGCAGGTTCTATGAAATTTGCAGTTGAGAAGGTAAAAGAAGCCGGAAACAACAAAGTAATTTTAACAGACAGAGGTAATACTTTTGGTTATCAGGATCTGATTGTTGATTACCGTGGTTTACCCGAAATGCAGAGTTTTGGCGTTCCTGTAGTGATGGATTGTACGCATTCTTTACAACAACCTAATCAAAGTAGTGGTGTTACTGGTGGTAAGCCAGAATTGATTTCAACTATTGCCAAAGCAGCAATTGCAGTAGGAGCAGATGGTTTATTTATTGAAACGCACCCTGATCCTGCAAATGCAAAATCGGATGGTGCCAATATGTTACATTTAGACCTGTTGGAAGAAACATTAACCAAACTGATCCGAATCAGACAAGCTATATTATAATCTTGAACAATCCGAAAGTATTTCTCACTGCCGAATGGCGTAAACTGGCTTTGGCACAGTATGCTGTAGATAAAGAAATACTTTCGAAATACCTCCCTCCACACACCGAATTGGATGATTGGCGAGGTAACTACTATGTGAGTTTAGTGGGCTTTATGTTTGTTGATGTTAAGCTCCGGGGCATTAATATTCCCTTCCATACCAATTTTGAAGAAGTTAACTTAAGGTTTTATGTTAAATTTAAAGATGGAAATACGTGGAAAAGAGGAGTGGTGTTTATTAAAGAATTTGTACCAAAGCCTGCCATCACTTTTGTAGCCAACACCATTTATAAGGAGAATTACCAAACATTTCCAATGAAACATGTTTGGATTGAACAGGAACATCAGCTTGAGGTAGATTATCGCTGGAAGAACCGAACCTGGCATAATTTTTCAGTTACAGCTTCTTCAAAGGCAGAAGAAATACAAATTGGCAGCGAAGAAGAATTTATTACGGAACATTATTGGGGCTACACCAAAATCGGAGCGAATAAAACATCTGAATATGGTGTGGAGCATCCGCGCTGGCAAACTTATCCGGTAAAAGATTATAAAATTGATGTGGATTTTGGAATTAACTACGGAAATGATTTTTATTTTTTAAACGATGCTAAGCCTGATTCTGTATTCTTGGCTGAAGGCTCTGAAATAAGGGTACTAAAAGGAAAGAAGTTTTAATTGCCAAGCCAAATCGTCATCTCGACCGTAGTGGAGAGATCTTTTTAATTCAATTAATAATTTTGCTGAAAGACCTCTCACCCGAATTTCGGGATTGCACTTTAGTCGAGATGACGATCTTTTATTGAGCATTTCCAGTCCAGTGCCTTCGTCAACACATTCGGAATTAAGGAGTTAACATTATATCCTATAATAGTCTCCGCGCCAGTTTTTAACGGCTTTCTTAATCTCATCAGGAGATAACTTATCAGCCACAGCTTTATCAACCAAAGCCAAATATTCTTCATCACTAGCAAAACGTAAAGCCAAAATCTGCCCCATCTTCAATCCATCTGGGAATGCTTTACCCGCAAGGATATAATAACGTAATTTTTCTTCAGCCCTTGCGGCTCTATCTTGTGCTTTAAGTGCAAACATCCGTGCCATTACAGCTATAATTGATATCAGGAAAAACGCAAGCACAAGCAGGCCTGTAATTATAGTAGGTATGGCTATGCAAGAATAAATGGCAAAACCTAATCCTAATATCGCTAAGGGTATTGTAAAAAAATGAAAAGGTGGATAAAATCTTTTATGGTTTGCGTAATGCTGAGACATCTTGATTTTTTTTAAGTAATACTTTACATGCTTATATTTTGGTGATTACAAATGAAGTTCTACGATTGTTTTTCCTACCTGATTCAGTTTTATTATCAGCAATCGGTTTACTCGCTCCAAATCCTTTAAAAGTAAGTCTTTTAGCATCAATACTATTTTTAATCAGGTATTCATAAACAGCATTTGCCCGGTTAAATGATAATTTCTCATTCAGCTTGTCATCGCCAACATTATCGGTATGGCCCTGAATCTCAATCTGTACGTTTTCATTTTGATGCAAAAAATTAATAAGCAGATCCAGTTCACGGATAGAAGCAGGCAAAAGATTAAACTTATTGGTATCGAAAAAAATGTTTCTTAAGGTTACATTTCCACCTTGCTTTATTTTTTCAATGTAAACTTCAATCTGGTAAGGTTTATTGATATCTCCGGCTTTGAGCTCAAAGTTTTCGGAGTAAAACATGTAGCCTTCAGCATTTACATTGAACAAATAATTGCTCCCAACAGGCATTACAGCTAAAAACTGACCCGTTTCTGGATCAGTATAATCGTCGAAAACAGTTTTATTGCTTTTCAAATCTACCACCTGAACATTACTTTCGATCGTTTTTTTAGTATCCCGATCCCTTACAATTCCTTTTACATAAGAAATTTTCAGGGGTTTAGCTAATTCAGGCATTCCAAAACTATAAATATCCTGTAAACCAAAGCCGCCTTTCAAATTCGAAGAAAACAAACCGAAATTACCATCGGCACTTACCACTAAACCACTTTCATCTTCGAAAGAATTGATCGGGTACCCTATATTAACTGGCTTTTGCCATTTGCCATCATTTTCCTGCCTGCTATAATAAATATCTTTATTACCGAAACCTGGCCAGCCATCAGAAGAAAAATACAGCGTTTTGCCATCTGCATGCAAAAAAGGGGTATTCTCATCGAAAGCAGTATTGATATCTGGCCCAAGATTTATGGCAGGTCCCCATTTGGCATCATCGGTAATGCTGCTTTTCCAGATATCATAACCTCCCGATCCGCCCGGTCTGTTGCTTATAAAATATAAAGTTCTTCCATCAGGACTGATTGCCGGTTGTGATTCCCAATATTCAGAATTAACGGGTTTCCCAACATTATAAGGTTCGCCCCAATCTTTACCTTCACGGTGTGAAACATAAATATCACACCTACCTAGGCCATCTGGTCGATTGCATCCCGTAAAAAAAAGGTATTTCCCATCAGGTGAAATGGTTTGCGCCCCTTCATTGTATCTGATGGTATTTATTTTGCTGGATAAGGGAGTAGCGGCATCCCATTTATTATTTTTAAGCTGTGATGTCCAGAAATCTTCATTACCATTTACCTGACGCGTAAAAACCAGGGTTTCGCCATCAGCTGTTATCGCCGGAAAGTATTCAGCATCTGTTGTGTTTACACCTTCACCCAAATTTGTTGGACTATATTTTACGGGTTTGTTGATTGCTAAGGCAGCGAAATCACAATCTAAAAGATATTTCTTTGCCCTTCTTGCTCTATCAGATGAAGAATCTAATGTCAAAAATTCACTAAAATGCTGTTTCGATTTTAAATAATCCTGAGTTGCGAATTCGGTTTCAGCCAAGCCATAAATTACAGCCGGAGCTACAGTTTTATTGATCAATATGGCTTTTTCGTAAGCAGCTTTGGCTTCAGCATACTTTTTTTGTGCTTTATAAACGCCAGCAAGTACAATATAGGCATTCTGAAATAACGGATCAGCTTCAACTGCACTTTTTAATACCTGTTCGGCAGCGATATAATCCATTTTATCAATAAATGGACCTGATTTTTCAAAAAAAATCTGTGCTTTTTTATTCAGGGAATTTTGCCCAAAACAATAAATACTCAGAATGCTAAAGAAGAGGGCTAAACGAAATTTCATTACATTAACATTTGGTGACAAAGCTAATGTATTGTTTTTAAGGAATATTTAAAAATTTGTGCGTTTGCAAAGAAATTTCCCATTTTGGGTTTGCCATTACATAATCAATAATCAACGGTGTAATTTCTTTTGATTTAGACCATTCTGGTTGTAGATATAATTTACAGTTAGGAGAAACCATAGCTGCGTATTCTTCAGCCCATTTAAAATCACTTTTATTAAAAACGATCACCTTTAATTCGTGCGCAAAAGGTGTAATATCTGGTCTTGGTGCTTTAAATTTTTTTGGTGATAAACAGATCCAGTCCCAGTTTCCGGAAAGTGGATAGGCACCAGATGTTTCAATAAAAGTAAGAATGCCTCTTTCTTTTAATTTTTTGGTTAAATAATCCAGGTTATAAATTAAGGGCTCGCCACCAGTAATAACAACAGCTTTGCCCGGAAATTTATCGGCATTTTCTACAATCACGTCTGATGGGGTAAGTGGGTGCATTTCGGCATCCCAGCTTTCTTTCACGTCGCACCAATGGCAGCCTACATCACAGCCTCCTAAACGGATAAAATAAGCTGCTTTACCAGTATTAAATCCTTCGCCCTGTATGGTATAAAATTCTTCCATTAAAGGAAGTAATGTGCCGTCTTCTGGTATTTCTTGTTTCATTTTTGAGGATGCAAATATCCTAAAAAAATATGGTGATGCTGTTCCTCTTTTGAAATTTAATAGAAAGATGAAATAAGACTGATATTTATTTGCCGTAATTTAGCTGTATGAAGTGGTTTAAAGCGCTAAATAATAATCAGATTCCCCGTCCAGATACCATCAAGACCGTAGAAGTTGGTGGAAAACAGATCTGTCTGATCAATAATGATGATAAAATTATTGCAACACAATCGAACTGTCCGCATGCAGGGGGGCATTTTAGTGGTGGCTGGTGCAAAAACGGACACCTGGTTTGTCCGATCCATCGGTACGAATACAGCTTAACCACGGGAAGGGGAGCAGAGGGGCAAGGTGATTATATCAACATCTACCCAACCGAATTACGCGAAGATGGCCTCTATATCGGTTTTGAAGAAAGCTGGTGGAGTAAACTTTGGGGGTAGTAGTTCCATTTGTTCACTAGTCATTAGATTATTAGTTTGATGGCCATAGCCTTACGGTTAGTTAACTGTTTCCATCGGTTAATCAAACTAAACACCGAGCTTAAAAGCATCTAAATTTCATTTATAGTTAGTAACCGCATTATCCGTTACAATGACTAAAACCTTAATTTTCTTAACTTCTTAATGGTCAAATAATACGCTAAACTGTTTAAATAAGTTAATTTTTACAGGCGATTAATTATCCTTTTCTAAACTAATTTATGTCTTCGTTACTTCCTCGTATTAACTTATGGGAAATATGATCAATCTCAAAAAAAAAGCGATTCAATAATATTGAATCGCCTGTTATGTTTTATTTAATTCGGCTTTGGGTTTTAACTTTAAACTCTCCGCCTTTCAACCCGCTACCTTTAAGCGTATATCTCTTTTCTAGCCGATGCCAATGTGTTTTTCAATAAACCGACAATGGTCATTAAACCAACACCACCTGGTACAGGCGTAATGTATGAAGCTTTCGGTGCCACATTTTCGAAATCTACATCACCATATAACTTAAAGCCAGATTTGGTTTCGGTAGAGGTTTCGCGGTTAATACCTACGTCAATAATAATGGCACCAGGTTTAACCATATCGGCAGTAACAAAATTCTTTTTACCAATTGCAGCAATCACGATATCTGCCTGGAGAACCTGTTCTTTTAAATCCTTTGTACGAGAATGGGTAAGCGTTACTGTACAGTTGCCCGGATTGGCGTTGCGGGCCATTAAAATGCTCATCGGACTACCTACAATATTACTGCGACCAACAACAACACAATGCATTCCGGTTGTATCGATATTGTATTCCTGCAGCATTAATAAAATACCATAAGGTGTAGCTGGGATAAAGCAAGGCAGGTTGCGCATCATTCTACCCAAATTTACCGGGTGGAAACCATCAACATCTTTACGGTGATCGATTTTTTCGGTAACTTTCTCCGGATCAATATGTTTTGGCAAAGGCAATTGAACAATTAAGCCATCTACATCATCATCCTGATTAATCTCTTCAATCTTCGCCAATAACTCAGCTTCAGTTACTGAGTTGTCATATCTGTGAAGTGAAGATTTGAAACCAACCTTTTCGCAGTTTTTCATCTTACTGGCCACATAAGTTTCGCTACCACCATCATTGCCCACTAAAATGGCAACCAAATGTGGTTTGCGTCCACTTTTATTTAAAAATTCGGCAGCTTCCTCTGCAATTTGAACTTTAACTTTTTCTGATACGTATTTACCGTCTAATAATTTCATGTTTACGAGATGTGAGACACTAGATATTAGATTTGAGACCAGAGAGTTATTTTCTCATGTTTCAAATCTAATATCTCAAATCTTATTCTAATCTAATTTCAAAACCGCCATAAATGCACTTTGTGGAATCTCTACGTTACCAACCTGGCGCATACGTTTTTTACCTTTTTTCTGTTTCTCCAATAACTTACGCTTACGTGAAATATCACCCCCATAACATTTAGCTGTTACATCTTTACGTAGGGCACTCAATGTTTCGCGGGCAATAACTTTGGCACCGATAGAAGCCTGTATTTTAATCTCGAATTGTTGACGAGGGATTAATTCTCTTAATTTTTCACAAATTTTCTTTCCAAAATCGTAAGCATTGCTACGGTGGATCAGAGATGATAACGCATCAACAGGCTCATCGTTTAACAATAAATCTAATCGCACCAAATCAGATTTACGATAACCAATTTGATGATAATCAAACGAAGCGTATCCTTTAGAAAGTGTTTTTAACCTGTCATAGAAGTCGAATACAATTTCAGCCATTGGCATTTCGAAAACCAATTCAACCCTGTCTGATGTTAGATATGACTGATTAATAATCGCCCCCCGTTTTTGGATACAAAGCGACATTATTGGACCAACAAAGTCAGCCTTGGTAATAATATTTGCTTTAATGTAAGGTTCTTCAACCGAATCCAATTTACTTGGATCTGGCAAATCAGATGGATTATTTACGATAAACTCATCACCTTTTGTAGTATGTGCAATGTACGATACGTTGGGAACCGTTGTAATTACAGTCATGTCGAACTCGCGTTCTAAACGCTCCTGGATAATTTCCATATGCAGCATTCCTAAGAAACCACAACGGAAACCAAAGCCTAATGCCGCAGAACTTTCAGGCTCGAAAACAATAGAAGCATCGTTCAGTTGCAACTTGTGCATTGCTTCACGAAGTTCTTCAAATTCATCCGTATCAACAGGGTAAATACCTGCGAAAACCATTGGTTTAACCTCTTCGAAACCTTGAATAGCATCTAATGAAGGCCTCGTCACAGTCGTAATCGTATCACCAACTTTCACCTCTCTGGCTTCTTTAATTCCAGAAATAATATAACCCACATCTCCGGTTTTTACCACACTCCGTGGCGACATATCCAGTTTTAGAATACCAACCTCATCAGCCAGGTATTCTTTGCCGGTATTGATAAATTTAACTTTATCGCCTTTTTTAATTTCTCCGTTTACTACTTTATAATAAGCGATGATTCCTCTGAATGAGTTGAAAACAGAGTCGAAAATCAAAGCCTGCAAAGGTGCTTCGGGATCGCCAACAGGAGCTGGAACGCGGTCTACAATTGCCTGGATAATATCAGGGATACCCATGCCGGTTTTACCCGAGGCAGGAATAATATCTTCTCGTTTACATCCAATTAAATCAATAATCTGGTCTTTAACCTCTTCTGGCATTGCCCCAGGTAAGTCCATTTTATTTAAAATCGGAATAATTTCAAGGTCGTGCTCTAAAGCTAAATATAGATTAGAAATAGTCTGAGCCTGAATACCTTGTGAAGCATCGACAATCAGCAATGCACCCTCACAGGCAGCGATAGAACGCGAAACTTCGTACGAAAAATCTACGTGTCCAGGTGTATCAATAAGATTGAAATTATATTCAATATCACCAACTTTATAGTTCATTTGTATGGCATGACTTTTAATTGTTATGCCTCTCTCACGCTCTAAATCCATGTTATCGAGCAATTGTGCCTGCGCCTCACGCTTTGAAATTGTCTCGGTATATTCTAATAACCTATCAGCCAAAGTACTTTTACCGTGGTCAATATGTGCAATAATGCAAAAATTACGTATATGCTTCATCTTTGCGCAAAGATATGCTTTTTAAGGTAATTTTTAATCTAGAAAATATCTACTCCAAGCACTTTGATTTGAAAAGCAAATACAGTGGCTTTTCTGTTACTGCAGACCTGCTTTCCCCTTTACTCCGTTGCACTCCGTGTACGTTCCAATCAGGTTTATTTTATCAGAGACAGTAGTGCTTTTGAAAATTTATTAGTACGGATTATAAAAATTGAATCAAAGAATAAAAGAGATGCACACAGCTATCTTACCTATGTTTATCTGTGTGCATCTGTGGTTAAATTCTTTATAGGTTTAATCTAAACCATCGTTTTTTTCCATTTACCTTTTTTAAACAAGATATAGGCAGCTATCGCAATACCTGCTTCCGCTGTTGGGATGGCAATAAAAACACCTGTTGGGCCCATTTCTAAAAATTTGGCCAAAAAGTAAGCTAATGGAATCTGAAACAGCCAAAAGGCAAAAACATTAATTTTGGTAGGTGTCCAGGTATCACCAGCGCCATTAAACGCACTGCTAAAAACCATGGCAGCTCCATAAATCACAAAACCAATGCTTAAAATTTTTAAAGCTTTGCTTGCAACGGCAATTACATTTTCATTTGATGTAAAAAATGCCGCGAACAAATGCCCACAGGTTAAGAAAAGTACACTTACTATCGCCATGAAAATAATGATGTATTTCAAGGTTTGGAATACCGATTTTTCAGCGCGATCTATATGCCCTGCGCCCAAATTCTGGCCAACCAAAGTGGCAGCTGCATTACTTAAGCCCCAGGCTGGTAACATAAAAAACATCATAAGTCGCAGTGCTGTTTGATAACCTGCCGATCCTGTATCACCACCGGTAGTGGCAACAAGTTCTGCCAAAAACACCCAACTACAGCTCGCAATTACAAACTGGAAAATAGCTGGAGCGGCAATCTTAACGATAGCCTTAATCTGGGTAAAATCAGGCAAGAAGTGACTAATGCGTATTTTTAATATATTTTTACCACTAAACAGATTGTAAACCTGATAAGTAACCCCTAAACCACGACCAATGGTGGTGGCAATTGCAGCGCCCGTTAAACCGAATGCCGGTACTGGCCCAAAACCATTGATAAAGATAGGGCATAGGATGATGTTCGCAATATTGGCAATACACAAACTCCGCATTGCGATTGCTGCATTACCTGCACCACGAAAAATCCCATTGATTAAGAACAAGAGTACAATAATAATACTTCCACCCATCATAATCCGAACAAATGGAACACCTTGATCAGCTGTTTCAATTGAAGCACCCATGAGCAATAGAATATCTTTTGCGTAAATTAAACCTAGCATACTGATTATAATGTTAACGAAAACCGCAATTACAATCGTCTGCATGCCAGCTTTTGATGCCGCTTCTGGATTTTTCTCTCCAATTCTCCTGGCAACCACCGCAGTTGCAGCCATACTCAACCCGATGGCCAATGAGTAAATAATGGTTAACACAGATTCTGTTAAACCAACGGTTTGTATAGCATGACTACTATTTTCTAAATGACCTACAAAATATAGATCGACCAAGGCAAAAACAGATTCCATAGCCATTTCGAGCATCATTGGAATAGCCAATAAAATAATTGCGCGTTTAATACTAATTGAAGTTAAATCAACTTCGTGCCCTTTTAAAGATTGAACGAGGATATCGAAAAAAGACGAAAGTTTGCCCTGCGTCTTTGTTGACTGTGACATATAATAATAAAATAAAGTGTAATGTATAAACCAATGATACGCCTTTTTAGCGTACATATCTAAAAATTGAAACGGGAGGAAATCCTCGGTTATTTAGAACCTCAAACGGATTGCAGATACTATCATGGCTCTGTTCTTTTTGGTGCAACAAAGATAGATAAAATTTCGAATTGTCAAATTTAGATGACTAATTTTTATCGAAGTGATTAATTTTTTATTGTTGATCCATGGTCTGTGTCTCACAGACCATCCAGATGGATTTAGGCGTATTTTTTAAAATCGGAGACTATTTTAACAGCTGCCAGTCTGAGCGTAGTCGAACACTTATATACTGTAGGCCTTAATCATTTCTTCTGAAACTTTTGTTCCACGACCGGTAGTTAAATCGATCAATACGTAATCAAAGATACCATCTGAAGCCACTTTGCCAGTTTTTTGATTAATGATTTCAAACTGAACCGAACAACCTTTATCGTTCATAGTTAAAATACCGGTCCTAATTAGCATTAAGTCATTCATCAACAATGGGCGTTTAAAATTAATATCTACATGGCTTACCACCCAGCCTAAACCTTGTTTGGTAAAGTGCTCCCAGGGCATGCCGTAAAATCTTTCCATCTGCTCATAACGCGCTGCCAGTACATAATCTAAGTATTTGCTGTTATGTACGTGGTTAAACATATCGATATCATCCGGGCGAACACGTAATTCGCTTTCGAAAATGCTGTATTGATTCTTTTCCAAGGGTAAATGTTTTGTGCAAAAGTATTAATAATGACTGAATGTAAAGTATTACTAGAAAAATGCGAACATGATGTAATGTATTACTTGACAATTTTTCGTATTTTGATATGAAATGGGAAAACTCAAACTATATGATATCAATACTCCACGCGAAACAATCGTTGAGGAACGTGATGCTATTTATTTGAGTCGCACTCCTGAGCAGCGCTTTTTTAGCGTTCTGCAGCTTAATAATATTTCGGTTACCATGAATGGTGGCAAGCCACTAAAATCTCCGCAAGGCAAAGGGCTTGTAATCCGTAAGCCATCAATTTAATTGGTTTATGTCTTTTAAGAAAGAAAATCCTGAAATGCTTTTGTTATTAGAAATGGAATTAAAGCCAGATTTCTTCATTATAGCCACCTTTTAGACAATAAGCGGACAACAAACAAGCCTAAAGATGAATGTGAAGTTTTGGAATTAGAGCGCATTAATAAAAGAAATTAAGTTAATTGCAACGTCTTTGTTCCTAAACCGGAGTTAGCGGAAATCCTTTTGATGCAGGTCTTCGACAGGCTCAAACTGACATTGACAAAAAGATTGCTTCAAAGGCGAAAGGGTAGCAAACGATGTAAAACTGAATTTGCTTTTTTAAAAATGATAAATTAAAATTTAATCAATTTCCTGTGGTTCGGTTTTATCATTACTGATAAAACGCCATTCCTGCCCGTAAAGCGATTTATATTGAACCATAATTTTAATATTGGCTTTTTCTATTAGCGGTCCCAAGTGTTCATCGTTTATATTTATCAGACTTAATTTTTCACCAACAGGCAAAATTTCGTTTTTCCAAAGATTAGCCAGGACTACTGATTTAGTAGCCTCTAAACCGTGATCCTTTTTTATTTGTTTAAGAATTTCGGCTATATTTTTATAACGTTTTGATTTATAATAAAAATCGTAATCAGATACAATCGCTGGACCAAGACCCTGGTTTACAATCAGAAACTCATAATGATAATTATTTTCCCCAGTTTTTTTTAAATCCGAAAAACTATTTGAGTAACTCATAAGCAGTGGTTTCACAGACGCATACTGCTGAACTTTTTGCAACCTGGTTTGATATAAGGTTATAATAATGGCACAAACACTGGTTACAATTGCACATAAACCAACCACGGTATCTAATGATAACTTGGACTTATTTTGCGCTTTCTGCATATTTCATGAGGTTTTAAATTCAATCTAAAATAGAAAATATCAGTTGTTGAACCAATAACGTGCTGAATATTTCCAAAACATCGAATACACGAGAAAGATAATAATAATAGGAACTTGCTTATAAATAAAAATAGCCTTATCTTTGCGCCACAATTAATTAATTTTTTATTGCTTTAATATTATTCAAGAATGTATTTAAGTCCAGAGAAAAAAGCTGTAATCTTTAAAGAACACGGCAAAGTAGAAACCAACACTGGTTCTGCAGAAGGTCAAGTAGCGTTATTTACATACCGTATTGCGCACTTAACAGAACACTTAAAGAAAAATCGTAAAGATTTCTCTACTCAGTTGTCACTTCAAAAATTGGTAGGTAAACGCCGCGGTATTTTGGCTTACCTATACAAAAAAGATATTGAGCGCTATCGTGCTATCATCAAAGCTTTATCGCTTCGTGATATCATCAAACAAAAATAAGCGCAAGTTTATCAATAAAAGCCATTCTTTAGGGAATGGCTTTTTAATTCCCTGTTAATTTTTTTAACGGGTTTTATTATAGATAGGCTTTTTTAATCCTATCTTCGTTTGCAAAAACAAATACATATATAAACAACGGTGTGTAGAAAGAGGAAAACACACCATAATTCTATTTAAATGAATGTAATAAAAAAATCGTTCGATTTGGGCGATGGCAGAATTGTAGAAATTGAAACTGGTAAATTGGCTAAACAGGCTGATGGTTCGGTCGTGGTAAAAATGGGCGATACCATGTTGTTAGCAACTGTAGTATCAACTGTTGGCGCTAAACCAGGTACTGATTTTTTACCTTTATCGGTTGATTATCAGGAAAAATATGCGGCTACAGGCCGTATCCCAGGAGGCTTTTTACGTCGTGAGGCAAGATTATCCGATTACGAGGTATTAATCTCTCGTTTAGTGGATAGAGCTTTACGCCCAATGTTCCCAAGTGATTATCACTCTGATACACAGGTGATGATTTCTTTAATCTCTGCCGATAAAAATATAATGCCTGATTGTTTGGCAGGTTTAGCAGCATCAGCTGCACTATCGGTATCTGATATTCCTTTCAACGGTCCAATTTCTGAAGTACGTGTTGCTAAAATTGATGGTAAATTGGTAATCAATCCATTGGCCAGCGATTTAGAACGTGCAACTTTAGAGTTTATGGTTGCTGGTTCAGCTAACGATATAGGCATGGTTGAAGGTGAGTGTGATGAAATTCAGGAAGACGAAATGGTTGAGGCTTTAAAATTTGCGCATGATGCAATTAAAGTTCAATGTGCGGTTCAGGTTGAATTAACTGAGGCTACTGGTAAAACCGTTAAACGCGAATATAGCCACGAAGACCATGATGCTGATTTAAAAGCTAAAGTTTATGCTGATACTTATGATAAAGTTTATGCTGTAGCAAAAGCGGGTGGCAATAAAGATGTTCGTAAAGAAGGTTTCACTGCGATCATCAACGAATTCTTTGAGGCAATGCCAGAAGATACTCCAGATTTAACTAAAGCAATGGCTAAACATTATTATCATGATGTTCAGTATGATGCCATCAGAAACCTATTGTTAGATGAAGGTATCCGTTTAGATGGCCGTAAGACTACCGAAATCCGTCCGATCTGGAGTGAAGTTGGTTACTTACCTGCTGCTCACGGTTCGGCAGTATTTACACGTGGCGAAACACAATCATTAACCTCAGTTACTTTAGGTAGCAAAGATGATGAACAAATGATTGATGGTGCTTTCTTTAATGGTTACAATAAATTCTTATTGCACTATAATTTCCCTGGTTTCTCAACTGGTGAGGTTAGACCAAACAGAGGCGCTGGCCGTCGCGAAATTGGTCACGGCGCTTTAGCACAACGTTCATTGAAAAAAGTATTACCTCAAGGTGAAGCAAATCCATATACAATCCGTGTTGTTTCTGATATCTTAGAATCTAATGGTTCGTCATCAATGGCAACTGTTTGTGCCGGTACATTAGCATTAATGGATGCGGGTATTAAAATCAAATCTCCGGTATCAGGTATCGCGATGGGTTTAATTACCGACGAGAAAACTGGTAAATATGCAATCCTTTCTGATATTTTAGGTGATGAAGATCATTTAGGTGATATGGATTTTAAAGTAACTGGTACTGAACATGGTATCGTTGCTTGTCAAATGGACTTAAAAATCAATGGTTTATCTTACGAAGTTTTAACTAAAGCTTTATTACAGGCTAAAGAAGGTCGTTTACACATCTTAAACGAGATGAAGAAAACCATCAGCTCACCTAATGAAGATTATAAACCACATGCACCACGTATTGTTTCTTTAACTATTGATAAAGAATTTATCGGTGCAATTATCGGCCCTGGAGGTAAAATTATCCAAGAAATGCAACGCGAAACCGGTGCTTCAATCTCTATCGAAGAAGTTGATGGCAAAGGTATTGTAGAAGTATTTGCAGATAACAAGGCAGCTATTGATGCAGCTGTTACGCGTATCCGTAATATCGTAGCTAAACCAGAAATCGGCGAGGTTTACCAAGGTAAAGTAAAATCAATTATGCCATTCGGTGCATTTGTTGAAGTTATGCCAGGTAAAGATGGCTTATTGCACATCTCTGAAATTTCATGGGAACGTTTAGAAACCATGGATGGTGTGTTAAAAGAAGGCGATAAAATCGAGGTTAAGTTGTTAGATATTGATAAACAAGGTAAAATGAAACTTTCTCGCAAAGTTTTATTGCCAAGACCAGAAAAACCAGCAGCGCCGCAAGCGTAATAATCGACACGCCATGCTGAACTTGATTCAGCATCTGTTTGATAGACGCTGAAATAAATCCGATAGCTATCGGATCAGAGTGACACACAAATAAAAATGCCCTTTCAGTGTAAAACTGAAAGGGCATTTTTGTTAGGAAATGTATTTCTTTAACAAGGAGTGGCTGCCCCCATAACAATACCATTGATGACAAAATAAGAATTGCCTGTTGTAATATTTGTTATTATTCCATTAGGCCATGGAGTTGTTAAATGTGAATCCGTGTATATAGGTGTACCCGTTATAATTTTGTGTTCTGCACTAGTTACATAGACAGATACAACTTCTGCACAGTGGTAATCGCCATAATCGCTACCTGCCATTGCAGTAATGAGAATGCCTGGTCCGGGTGGACATACTGTTTTTTTAATAGTGCCAACTTTGAGAACTGTTTTAGGTTTGTTCATGGTAAAACCAAAAGCTACGCTCATGATAAGAATCGCGAGACCAGTAAAAATTAATTGTTTTGTTTTCATAAGAATATTGTTTTTATTTTTAACTAAAATAACTGTTTTTTTCAACAAAGCTATTCTTGAAAATCAGAGCAGATAGTATTATTCAGTTTGATTGAAATGGTTTTTGTTTCAACCTAATTTGTTTAAAATGATTTTGTAACTTGCATTCTTATAAAAATCGTATAAACAAATCCTCATTGCAAGGCACAAAGCAATCTCTTTTGGCACCGCAGTTGCATTAGATTGCTTCGTGCCTTGCAATGACGAAATATAATAAATATGAAATACATCATTGCCCCATCCATACTTTCTGCCGATTTCGGCAATTTACAGCGCGATATTGAAATGATTAACCACAGTGAGGCCGATTGGCTCCATGTTGATGTGATGGATGGTGTTTTCGTTCCAAATATTTCTTTTGGTTTCCCTATAATGGCTGCTGTAAAAAAACATGCGACCAAACCTTTGGATGTACATTTAATGATTGTTGAGCCGGATAAATTTATCGGTGAATTTGCCAAAGCAGGAGCGGATAGAATCACGGTACATTACGAAGCCTGCACACACCTGCATAGAACCATTCAGTTAATCAAAGCATCAGGCTGTAAGGCTGGTGTGGCTTTGAACCCGCATACTCCGGTAACTTTATTACAGGATGTAATTGAAGATCTTGATCTGGTACTGATTATGTCAGTTAATCCCGGTTTCGGTGGGCAAGCTTTCATCCACAATACCTACAAGAAAATAAAGGATTTAAAAGCTTTAATTAAAGGGGTAAACGAAAACTTAATTATCGAGGTCGATGGTGGTATTGGTTTACAAAATATTGCTACATTAGCATCAGCAGGTGCCAATGCTTTTGTGGCCGGAAATGCAATTTTCGCAACAGATAATCCGACGGAAACGATTTCTAAAATGAAAAGCCTGACAACTAGCGCTATAAATATTTAAATTGTTAAATGTTTTATTGCTAAATTGTTTTTAGGGTGAGGCGCATACAGTCTTAATACCTGATACTTTTGTCTTGATACTAAAAATGCTCAAATTTCGGCTAATCCTTTTCCTTTTAATTGCTGGTTGCAGTTTTGCGGTTGCCCAGCCTTTAGTTAGGGTTTCAGGAATAGTTTATAGTGATGAAAAATTACCCTTATCACAGGTTACCGTAATCGTTTTAGGCCAGGCGCAATCAACAGTTACTGATGAATTTGGTGTATATACCATTTATTCAAAATCGAAAACGTTTAGCATTAAATATTCGCTTTTGGGCTATCAACCACAAACAGTAAAATTTAGTGAACGCTCCGGCGCACGGATCATCAAACAGGTAAATTTAATAGCCAATATCAATGAGTTAGAACAGGTTAACATCACCAATAAACAAAACCAGTTAAGTAACACTACAACTATTAATATTGCCGATGTATCTTCGATGCCTTTGGTTTCCGGCAATTTTGAAACCATGCTCAAAACCCTCCCTGGTGTATCTACAAATAACGAATTAAGTGCACAGTATAGCGTTCGAGGGGGTAACTTCGATGAAAACCTGATTTACATCAACGATGTAGAAATTAACCGACCGGTATTGATCCGCAACGGACAGCAGGAGGGACTAAGTTTTATCAATTCAGACTTGGTGAGTAAAGCAAAATTCTCTGCAGGTGGCTTTGAAGCGAAATATGGTGACAAACTTTCTTCAATCTTAGATATTAAATACGATAAGCCGGATAGTAATCAAACCATCTTTAGTACCAGTCTTTTAAATACCTCGTTAACAACCAAAAAGATATTCAAAAACAGCTTCCTATTGGCTGGTTTACGCTATAAAAACAATTCGAGTGTACTGATTAAACAGGATGAAAAAGGGAGCTATAACCCCAATTTTGCCGACGCTCAATTGCTGTATCAATATAATTTTTCATCAAAATTCAATATCAGTTTTTTGGGGAACTTTAACCTCGGGCAGTTTAAATTGGTACCCACCAATAGAGAAACACAGTTTGGAACTTTAAGTACGACTCTACGATTAAATGTTGATTATACGGGACAAGAAATTGATGATTATCAAACTTTAGGCAGTGCCATAACCGCTACTTATTCTCCAAAGCCCAACCTGGTAATCAAGTTTATCAACAGCTATTTCAACACCATTGAAAGGGAGCGTTTCGATATTAATGGAAGTTATACATTCGATGAAGTAGACAATACTTTTTCTCCTGAAAATTTTGGTGTGATCAAGAAAAACAGAGGGATTGGCAGCTATTATAACTACGGAAGAAACAGCTTGAATACGCAGATTTTTGCATCAGAAATTAAGGTAGATCAGAACTTTAACAGCCATGTTTTTTCCTGGGGAATAAAATTCGATCAATCTAAGTACGACGACCAGTTGAATGAATACAATTATACCGATTCAGCTGGCTTCATTTTGCCAAACAATCGGAAAAACATCACTTTGCAGAATGTAATTAACGTGCAGAATAATATCGATATCAAAAACTACGGCGCTTACATTCAGGATAGTTATTCACTTTCACATTCAGCAGAACTGCAATTGGGCGCACGTGCTACATACAGTTCATTGAGCAAACAGTTGTTAATCAGTCCGAGGATGTTAATTGCTTACAGGCCCAATTCTAACAATAAAATTTTAAGGTTTTCTGCAGGCGTTTACAAACAACCACCTTCATATCGTACTATCCGCGATTTTTCGGGAATACTAAATATCGACCAAAAAGCGCAGAGTTCTTACAATACTTCGTTAGGTTATGAATATGCTTTTGATGCTTTTGGAACACGATTGAAGTTTACTTCTGAGGCATATTTTAAATATTCTGACCGATTGATACCATATAAAATAGATAACCTGAGAATTAAATATCTTGCGAATGAAGTTTCGCGCGGTTATGCTTACGGTGCCGATTTTAGTATAGGCGGCGAGTTTGTTAAAGATCTGGTTTCTTATTTCAGAATGTCGGTTATGCACGCCAATGAAGATATTATTGGAGATAGTTATATCCAGAATGGAACTACGGTTTATCCTGGCTATCTAAAAAGACCAACTGATCAGCGTTTAAATTTTTCTATATTTTTCCAGGATAGATTATTAAATAGTCCAACTTATAAAGTACACTTAAACGCGCTTTACGGCTCAAGGTTACCGATTGGCCCATCGCAAACACCACGGTATTTAGATAAGTTTTTTATTCCATCATACAAACGGGTAGATATCGGTTTCTCTAAAGATTTCCTTGATGACGCCGCTTTGCACAAACCTAAATTTTTGGACAAAAATTTCAGTTCGGTTATTCTGTTCTTTGAGGTTTTTAATATGCTGAATATCGACAATACAGTTTCATACTTATGGCTAAAAGATGTAGATAATGTGCAATATGCCATTCCAAATTATTTAACAGGTAGACAGTTTAACCTGAAGTTGATTGTGAAGTTGAAGAATAAGTCCTAAACCTACCAGGTTTTAAAAACCTGATAGGTTTGACAAAAATCAGTGTTTATCTTTTTGCCTTTCTGCTTAACGAATTCTTTTGCAAAAACTGCAACAAAACGCTCAATTTTGTCGAGATTTTTAACAAAATTTAATTTTTTATAATACGATTTTATGGGCATAACTGCTTTAAAAATTTTACATTTACGCCCATAAAACATTATATAATAAGATGAAGCATAATTTTGGCGCAGGCCCTTGTATTTTACCTCAAGAAGTGTTTAAACAAGCAGCTCAGGCTGTTTTAGATTTTAACGATGGATTATCAATTTTAGAAATTTCGCACAGAACAACCGAATTTGAGGCAGTTGTTGCTGAAGCTGATAAGTTGGTAAAGGAATTATTAAATGTGCCGTCGGGTTATTCCGTTTTATTTTTACAAGGTGGTGCAAGTTTACAGTTTGCAATGGTTCCGATGAACTTATTGGGCGATGGACAAACAGCAAGTTATTTAGATACTGGTGTTTGGGCAACCAAAGCATTAAAAGAAGCTAAATTTATCGGAAATGTAAATGTCGTTGCTTCTTCTAAAGATGCAAACTACACTTTTATCCCAAAGGATTTTGAAATCCCAGCTGATAGTGCTTATTTCCACTATACTTCAAACAATACCATTTACGGAACTGAGCTTTTCGAAGTACCTAAAACAAACGTTCCGGTTGTTTGCGATATGTCTTCTGATATTATGAGCCGTGTAATAGATGTTTCTAAATTCGATTTAATTTATGCCGGAGCTCAAAAAAATGTAGGCCCTGCCGGTTTAACCATCGCTATTGTTAAGAATGAAGTTTTAGGTAAAATCGACCGTAAAATTCCATCTATGTTGAACTATCAATCGCATATCGATAACGATTCGATGTACAATACACCTCCTGTTTTCTCAATCTATGTAGCTTTATTAAACCTACGTTGGTTAAAATCGAAAGGTGGCGTTGCTGAGATTGAAAAAGAAAACAAACAAAAAGCAGAAGCACTTTACAGAGAAATCGACCGCAACCCATTATTTAAAGGAACTTGTGCAGTTGAAGACCGCTCTAGAATGAATGTTTGTTTCGTAATGGAAAACCCAGAATTGGAAAAACCATTCTTGAAATATGCTGAAGAGCAAGGTATTGTGGGCATTAAAGGACACAGAAGTGTTGGCGGTTTCCGTGCATCGATGTATAATGCATTGCCAATTACAAGCGTACATGCTTTGGTAGATGCCATGCAGGTATTTGAAGAACAACAAGCAAAAGCAAATTAACTTAAATTTTAACCACAGATGATTATTGTGATTATTTAATCGGTGTAATCAATTTAATCTGTGCTATCATACATACAATGATTAAAATATTAGCAAACGATGGGATTGATCCGATCGGAAAAGAATTATTAGAAAAAGCAGGTTTCCAGGTTGATACTGAAACCGTTCCTCAGGATAAATTAGCTGAAGCATTAAAAAACTATGATGCCATTACTGTACGTAGTGCAACAAAAGTTAGAAAAGAATTAATTGATGCTGTACCCAATATCAAATTAATTGGTAGAGGTGGAGTAGGCATGGATAATATAGATGTAGAATATGCACGTAGCCAAGGCATTAATGTGGTAAATACGCCAGCTGCGTCTTCATTATCTGTTGCTGAATTGGTATTTTCTCACTTATTTACAGGTATCAGGTTCTTGCAGGATGCTAACCGTAAAATGCCTGTAGAAGGTTCTACTCAATTCAATAACTTGAAAAAAGCTTATGCTAAAGGAACTGAATTAAGTGGTAAAACCATTGGTATTATCGGTTTTGGACGTATCGGTCGTGCTACTGCAAAAGTGGCTTTAGGCTTAGGTATGGATGTTTTGGCTTACGATTTATATCCTTCAGAATCTGAAATCACTTTAGAATTCCAAGGTGGAAAATCAGTAAGTATTCCAATTAAAACGGTTTCTTTAGATGAAGTAATTGCAGGAAGTGATTTCTTTAGTTTACATACTCCATTTGCTGATAAACCAATTTTGGGTGCAGAAGAATTTGCTAAAATGAAAAACGGAGTAGGTATTGTAAACTGTTCACGCGGTGGAACAATTGATGAGCCAGCTTTAATTGAAGCACTAAATTCTGGTAAAGTTTCCTTTGCTGGTTTAGATGTTTTCGATAACGAGCCTACACCATTGGCAGAAATTTTAACCCATCCAAAAATCTCTTTAACACCACATATTGGTGCATCAACCAACGAAGCCCAAGAACGTATCGGTACGGAATTAGCGACGTTGATTATCGAGCATTTTAAGAAATAATAAATAAATCTAGACCTTGTAGGTTTTGAAAACCTATAAGGTCTTTATATTCTAATCTAACGCATTCGTCAGCACCCAATAGCGGTAACCCAAAACCGCCTTCTGAAAAGCAGTAAGTTTATTCGGATCTTTTTTATACAAACTTGGTAAAAGTGCCTTATTTATCTTCACCAAGATTTTAAATAGTCCTTTTTTCATAATTTGTATATGCTCTTAATGGTTACGAAGCTGTTAAAATCCTATTTTAATTTTAAGAGCTGATTTTAGCTGCTTTATACACCTGGATTTTTTTACTAAAAAAATAAAATCCACCTGCCATTACTAAAATTAAAAAGGCGATGATATAGGTTGATAAATCTCCTTTATTCTTTTTCTCTAAATCTTCTTTCAGCTGTGCATTCTGATCCTGCAGTTTTTTAATGGTTTGCATATAACGTTCCATGCGCTCCTGAGAATTATCCGCCACAGCTACTTTCTGCTGGTTCTGCAAATCTTTATAATCCATCAATACTTTCAGCTCTTTGAAAATATTGTTGTCGGTTAAAACTACCTGACGAAGAATTTCATTGGAATTTTTAATATCACGTTTCGTTTGCCATCCGAATATTCCAGTTCGTTGATTTAAACTTTCATCATACTGACCAAACTTGTTACTTCTTTCTACAAGTAATGAATTTACTTTAGCACGCTGTGCAGCATAGGCAGCAGTATCTTGCTGTGCAAAGGCATGCAGGTTCAGCAATAAAATAGTAAGCAGATAAAAATATTTCTTCATGCGGTATAAACGCGAAAAGGGTGGAAGTTGTTTGGACCAGTTTATTGGTTCATTAGTCATTGGTTCGCAAAGTGACTATTCTGCTTTTGCCATTGAGAACACACGAAGATAGCTTTAGTTTGTTTACGTACTATTCCAAATGAACCATTGAGCCAATGAACTACTGAACTTTCTTAAGGATGAAACTCCACCCGTACAATATCACCTAAATGCAAACCTAATAAACCACTTGCTTTACCTTTATTAATTGCAATCTCCAAGTGGTTACTAATCCCGAACAGGCAAAGTTTTTCACCTTCCTGTACTTCGTTGTAATGCCAGCTCAACTGCGTAATGGTTTCGCTTTTTCTAAAGTATAAAGTAAAGTCCCTGTTCTTTTGTATTTTGGTAAAAAGATCTTTCGTAATGTTGGTAATTACGTTGCAAAAAGTATCGATATACACCACACTACCGCGGATCACATCCCGTTCAATCACAGGATGTAAAAGCATCTTCTGTTCAATCTCTGCTACAGGTAAACCGATGTCTTTCAGTTTGCCACCTTTGGCCAAATGCGTGGCTGCCTTAACAAAAATATCAACCAAAGGGAAGTGTAGATATTTCAAATCCTGCATAATGTTCAGCTCTACCACATCTTCCGGAATATCGTCAAAAAGAAGGGAAAAAATACCATTATCAGCCCCTACAAAAAAGTGATCGCGGTGCTTTACAGCAATATATTTGGTGTTTTCGCTGTACACGGAATCGATACCGATTAAGTGCACCGTATTCTTTGGAAAGTAAGGATAAGCGTTTTTTAGCACAAAGGCTGCGTACGAAATATTGAATGATGGAACCTCGTGGGTAATATCAACTAAATTAACATTAGGCATAAGACTCAACAGACTACCTTTAAGGGCACTCTGGTAAAAATCTTTTGAACCTAAATCTGTTGTTAAAGTAATTATCCCCATTAAAAATTCATTATTATTGCTTATTCTTGTGTACAGGCCTAAGCGTCTGCAAATATTCAAATTTTAATTAATATACCCCGATAACTTTTTAAAAATACTACAGTTTGAACGAATTAAAATTAACTCTGGATACCGTAAATCCTGCTCACTTTTGGGGGCCGAATAACGAGAATTACGAAATGATTAAAGGTGCTTTCGCGAAGTTGAAACTGGTAGCGAGAGGTAGTGATGTTAAGGTTCTCGGTGATGAACAGGAACTTAAGACTTTAGAAGATAAGTTTAACCAGCTTATAGCACACCTCGAGAAATATAGCTCACTTACTAATAACGACGTAGAATCTATACTGGGTGCAAAAGCAGCCGGCGTAGTAAAAAAAGATGCAGAACAACCTACTGGTGGCGGTGGTGAGGTGATTGTTTTTGGCACAAATGGCCTCTTGGTAAAGGCAAGAACTGCAAATCAGCGCAAAATGGTGAGCAGTATTGCTAAAAATGATATCCTCTTTGCCATTGGCCCTGCTGGAACAGGAAAAACATATACCGCCGTAGCACTGGCAGTTAGGGCATTAAAGAATAAAGAAATTAAAAGGATTATTTTAACCCGTCCGGCGGTTGAGGCAGGGGAGAACCTGGGTTTCTTACCTGGGGATTTAAAAGAAAAAATAGATCCGTATTTACGCCCGCTATACGATGCATTGGACGATATGATCCCGGCAGAGAAATTGAAATTCTACATCGAAAACCGTACGATAGAAATTGCGCCTTTGGCATTTATGCGCGGACGTACCTTAGACAACTGTTTCGTGATTTTAGATGAGGCGCAAAACGCCACCGATATGCAGTTAAAAATGTTTTTAACCCGTATGGGGCCGACAGCTAAATTTATTGTCACTGGCGACGTAACACAGATCGATCTGCCTAAAAAACAGATGTCGGGTTTATTTAACGGCTTAAGGATTTTAGAAGATATTAAAGGTATCGATATTATCTACCTAAGTGGCGAAGATGTGGTAAGACATAAACTAGTGAAAGATATCCTGAAAGCTTACGGCGATATTCAGTAAGTAGGAGGTCAGAAGCCAGAAAAGTCCGAAGTTTAGCTCTTACAATAGAGCTACTTCGGACTTTTGTTTTTTACACTTTATCATCCGACTCCGGACTTTCGGACTTTTTTCCTATTTTTATGCCCTCATGAAAGCACTAAAAGAAACTCATTTCAATTTCCCAAATCAAAGTAATTTTTACAAAGGTAAAGTTCGCGATGTATACACTATAGCTGACCAATTTATGGTTATGGTGGTATCAGACCGTATTTCTGCTTTTGATGTAGTATTACCTGAAGCTATTCCATTTAAAGGACAGGTATTAAACCAGATTGCAGCTAAATTTTTAGCAGCTACTGAGGATATCGTTCCTAACTGGGTTTTGGATGTGCCAGATCCAATGGTTACGATTGGCCGTATTTGTGAGCCATTTAAAGTAGAAATGGTAATTAGAGGTTACTTAGCGGGTCATGCATGGCGCGAATATAGCGCAGGAAAACGTTCGGTATGTGGTGTTTCTTTACCTGATGGATTAAAAGAAAACGATAAACTACCTCAACCCATTATTACCCCAACTACAAAAGCATCGGTAGGGCATGATGAAGACATTTCAAAAGAAGATATTTTAGCAAAAGGTATTGTTTCTATAACAGACTACGAAAAGTTAGAAGAATATACTTATGCACTATACCAACGTGGAACTGAGATTGCTGCAAAAAGCGGATTGATTTTAGTGGATACGAAATACGAGTTTGGCTCAGCCGATGGCGTAATCTATTTAATCGACGAAATACATACACCAGATTCTTCACGCTATTTTTATGCAGAAGGATATCAGGACCGCCAAAATACAGGTGAGCCACAAAAGCAACTTTCGAAAGAGTTTGTAAGAAAATGGTTAATCGAAAATAGTTTTCAGGGAAAAGATGGTCAGGTTGTTCCAGAAATGACTCCTGAAATTGTAAATTCAATTTCAGAACGTTACATCGAACTTTACGAACAAATTGTAGGAGAGACCTTTATAAAAGCTGATGCTGATGCCATTTCCAGCCGCATTGAAACCAATGTTTTAAAGGCTTTAGAAACACTTTAAATTCGAAAGAAATTTATACATTAGTAAAATAAAGATTAGAGAGATGAAATTTTCAGTAGATAAACACGATAAATATGTAACCTTAAAGTTAGAAGAGCCTAAGTTTACAAACGATAATGCTCCTGGTTTGAAATCAGAGTTCTATTTGCTCAACGCAGAGGGATTTCAAAATATAATTGTTGATTTAAGTCATGTTACAGAATGTAGCGATGCACAGGATTTAAGCTGCTTATTGGTTGGCGACCGGCTTTGCAAATCGGCAGGCGGATTATTTATTGTAACCGGAATTAATGATGAGCTGGCATCGATTATCGAATTATCAAACATATTTCAATCTGTAACGTTTGTTAATACAATAGACGAAGCAACTGATTTTATCTTCATGGATGAATTGGAGAAAGAGTTTAGAGGCGCTAAATAACAAATATTTAAATAACATTTCGGCCTCGTAGTTTCAAAAAATCTACGAGGCTTTTTATATCTTATCATGATGAAATTTGAAGTTACAATTTTAGGAAGCAGTTCTGCTACTCCTGTATTTAACAGGAACCCATCGGCACAGCTTTTAAATTGTAACGAAAAATATTATTTAATCGATTGTGGTGAAGGTACACAGCAACAACTGACCAAATACAACCTCAAGGCTGCCCGCATCGATTATATTTTTATCAGCCACTTACATGGCGATCATTATTTCGGTTTAATAGGTTTGCTTTCCAGTTTGCATTTAAACGGCAGGGTAAAACCCATGCAGATATTTGGCCCCAAACCTTTATTAGAAATTTTAGAGATTCAGTTCAAATATTCTGATACAGTATTAAGGTATCCAATTGAGTTTTTCCCAATCGAAGCCGATGAGTCTAGACAGATCTTCGAGAATAGTGATTTAACAGTTAAAACTATTATTTTAAATCACCGTATCCCCACAACAGGCTTTATCTTTCAACAAAAGAAACGCCAACGCAAACTGATAAAAGAGAAGACTGATGAAGTGCCTATGGCATATTATACGGCCTTAAAAAAGGGAATTGATGTAGAACTGCCAAATGGCGATATTTTACGAAGTGAAGATTATACCACTGAGGCTGATGCACCAAGATGTTACGCCTATTGCTCTGATACCTTATTTGATGAAAGTTACTTTGCTACCATAAAAGATTGCGATACCTTATACCATGAAGCTACCTTTATGCACGATTTGTTGGATAGGGCTAAAGAAACACATCATACAACCGCTTTACAGGCAGGAGAGGTAGCGAAAATTAATGGTGTAAAGAAATTGCTCATCGGCCATTTTTCTTCACGATATAAAACCTTACAAATGCTTTTAGAAGAAGCGCAATCTGTTTTTGAAAATACAGAACTGGCTGTAGAGGGGAGAACTTTTCATCTTTAACTCGAGTCAATTCTATCAATATCATTTATGTTTAATAGGGATTAAGCAAAAAATAAATATAGTATTGAGGTGTTACCCTGAACCGAGCCTTAGCGAGCTCACCGAAGGTAATTTATTTCAGGGTTTAGATGCTGAAATAAATTCAGCATGACGAACGCTAAAACAAAAAAGCCTTACAATTTAAAACTGTAAGGCTTTCGATTTTATAAAAATTAATTACTTGTCTTTTTTGTTTCCGCCCCCAAATACGGAGAAGTGTACATAACGTTTAGGATTAGCTTTCAAATCGATCATTAATTCATCAAGATTTTTTGAAGCACTATTTAAATTCTGATACATTTTATCATCGTTTAACAATAGTCCTAAACTACCTTTTCCATCTTTAATTCCAGAAATTACACTTTGTAAATCAGCAATAGCATTGTTTGCATTATCTAACGTTTGTTTAAAGTTAGCAGCAGCAAACTTATCGGTAACCGTATTAATGTTGGTTAAGATATCGCTGATTTTTTGATTATTGTTATTTAAGTTGGCCGTAATGCCTTCAACGTTTTTGAAAATTGCTGCAATACGTGCACTTTCTGAACCTACTAAACCATCAACTTTTTTAGAAGTAGTTTCCAATGAAGCCAATGTACCCGCTATACTGTTAAAGCTTTTATCGACGTTTTTCTGGAAGTTAGGATTCAGAATAGAGTTCACACTACTCAAAATAGAATCCATTTTACTGATAATCAATTCCGCTTTCTTTTGAACCGGCTGCACCTGCTCCATTAAGCCTTTTTCCACATTGGCATTTAAGGTATAACCATCTTCAGCCATCTTTTTTGAATTACCTAACGACATTACAATGGCTTTACTGCCTAAAAGATCTGTACCTTCTAAGCGGGCAATACTATTTTCGGGGATTTCATATTTGCTGTTTACACTTAAGGTAGCAATAATACTACCGTCTGGCTGAAGCTCCAATTTGGCCACCCGGCCAATCTGATAACCATTAATCAGGATAGGTTTTGACACACTTAAACCATCAACCCTGGTATATTTTGCATATAATGTAGTTTCATTTGAGAAAATCGAATTTCCTTTTAAAAAATTATATCCAATTATCAATAAAGCAATGGCAAATGCAGCTAAAATACCTACTTTGGTTTCGTTCTTAATCTTCATGAGTGTTTTATTTAATGGCTACAAGCGCTGAAGGTATCTTTTCTTCACTTGTTAGAGCGTAATTAATTCTTGTGCTAAACCCTATAAATACACAAAGGCTGCACCATTTGTTTGGTATCTGTTTTATATTTTTTCCAAAGTTAAAATAACTATCATTTATAATGCCACTTATTTAACCTCAATATTTTTTTTATATATTTTTATTGCTTCCAAAATAGAATTGGCGATTTCGTTTTGTCCATTTTGTGAATTAATATATTTTTCTTCTTCTTTATTCGAGATAAAACCTACTTCTGTTAAAACGGCTGGCATACCACAACGCTGCAACACCAAAACACCTTGCTCTTTAACACCACGGCTTAACCGCCCATCCCGCTTGATGTAACTGTTCTGTATTAATTTGGCAAAATTAATACTTTTGTCCCGAAAGGCATTTTTTAAAAGTGATAAAAGAATAAAACTACTCGGGTTACTTGGATCATATCCATCGTACTTGCTTTTGTAGTTCTTTTCCAATTTAATATCGGCGTTCTCACGTATGGCAGCATCTTGTTCTTTTAGCCTGTGCGATCCCGCAACCAAAGTTTCTACTCCTTTGATATGCTTGTTGCCTGGAGGCATTGAATTACAGTGTACCGATATAAAAAGATCTGCATTAGCTTCGTTCGCTATTTCCGCCCGCCTGTACAAATCAACATCTATATCTGTTTTACGTGTGAAAATTACTTTAACATCTGGCATTTCCTCCTTTAATAATGCGCCTAATTTTAATGCAACCTTTAACGAAATGTCTTTTTCTTTCGAAAAACTACCAGAAGCACCTGGTTTTCTGCCGCCATGACCAGGATCAATAACAATTGTTTTGATCTTATAACCCTGTGCAGGTGCTCTTTCAGCAACTAGTAACGAAAATAAAAGAATTGTAATCAGAAGTTTAATCTTCATGCAGAAGGGATATTAAAATGATGTTTCAGCTATACGTTTATAATTTTTAATTGCTTTAATAATTCCACTTACAATTTCATTTTGTCCTTCAGGAGAATTCATGTAATCTTCTTCATCTGGATTACTCACAAAACCAATTTCGGTTAACACTGCAGGCATAGCTGCACGGGCTAATACCGCAAGACTCTTTTCTTGCACACCTCTGTTGATACGGCCCGCATTAACATATTCTTGTTGAAGCATTGAAGCAAACTTTAAACTCCTATCTCTATTGGTTTGTTTCATTAACGATAACATAATGTCACTTTCGGGCGTGTTCGCAATAAATCCCTCATAGTTTTTCTGATAGTTCTCTTCCAGAAACATTGATGCATTTTCTCGTTTGATCACCTCATCCTGTTCACCTAAACGGCGAGTTCCTGAGACAAAGGTTTCTGTTCCCCTCGTTGAAGTGCTTTTAGAAGTAATGGTTCTATAAACAGGTACTTTTCTTCCCCTTACTTTTTTATAATAATCTACCACTCTCGACACCCTAACTGGCATATCATTTAAGTGGATAGAAATAAATAAATCAGCCTTTGCATTATTTGCAATATTGATACGCTCGTATAAAGGAATAAATACATCCGACTCTCTGGTATAAATAACTTTAATATCTTTTAAACTATCTTGAAGCGCCCGGCCAAGGTTCAATGCAGTTTTAAGTGCCACATCTTTTTCTTTAGAATATACACCGTGGGTTGCACCATCTTTACCGCCGTGACCGGCATCGATCACAATTGTTTTAATTTTATATTCTTGCGCAAAGACCTGATTATCAATAGAATTTGATAACACTAAATAAATAATAATTGTTAAAATGGATTTAAGATACATCAATGGTATATTTTTCACTAATTTTGAACGTTTTTGATTAAACATTTGTGCAAAAATAACATTCAAATACGAATTTGAAACTTCTTAAGAGCTCTATTTTACTAATATCTGTCATTTTATTAACACTTGTTGTTGGTAAAGCTAACGCATTTTCTCATTTTTCATTGCAACAAATCATTCAGCAAGACACAACCAAAAAGGATACGACTAAAAAGACAGGTAAAAATAATAGCAGTATCGACCAGAAAGTAGAATACAAAGCGGAGGATTCGGTAAAAATGAGCGCCGATAAAAGCATTGTCTATTTATACGGAAACGCAAGGGTTGTATACGGTGATTTTGAGCTAGATGCGGCTTATATCAAATACGATAAAAAGCAAAATTCCATATTTGCGCGTGGCATTAAAGATCCAAAAACTGGTAGATATACCGGAAAACCAATCTTTAAATCGGGTGCTGATGGAACAGCCATAGCCGATTCTATTTTTTACAATTCAGAAACAACCCGGGCTAAAGTATATGGTGTTTTTTCTGAACAAGAGGGAGGTTTCTTCTCTGGTGGGCAGAGTAAAAAGCAAATAGATGATGAATTGCACATTAAAAATGTAATGTACAGTACCTGTAATCTTCCGCACCCGCATTTTGGATTAATGATTTCTAAAGGGGTGGTAACAGAGAAACAGATTATTACCGGGCCGGTTTACATGATTATTGAAGATATTCCCACTTTTCTGGGGCTACCTTTTGCTTTTTTTCCAAAACCTAACAAACGAACATCAGGTGTAATTCTTCCTACACCAGGTGAAGATGCAACCAGGGGTTTTTTCTTGCAAAATGGTGGTTATTACCTAGGATTGAACGATTACTGGGATGCTAAGCTTTTAGGTTCCATATATACCAATGGTTCCTATGAAACAAGTTTGCTGAGTAATTACACTAAAAGATATAAATATAACGGTAACATTAATTTAGCCTATTCTAGTTTTAAAGATGGTTTAGAAGGTACTGAGGCTTTTAGGAACCCCACTAAAAACTTTAGCATTAATTGGAGCCATAGTCAAAATGCGAATGCCAATCCGGGTACCACATTTAGTGCCAGCGTGAGATTGGTATCGACAGGAAAAAGAGGATACTATAAAAATACTGCAGCAGGTACCACTTACGACATTAACACCATCGCAACCAACTCAACAAGTAGTAGTATCAGTTATGCGAAGGCCTATTCGAACGGGATGAACTTCTCTTTGGCCGCATCAAGTGATCAGACTTTAAGTACAAGAGCAATATCGTTAAGATTGCCCGAAATGACATTCAACGTACCCACATTTAACCCATTCCGCCCAAAAGATGCTGTTGGTGAACAAAAATGGTATGAAAAAATAACGGTTGGCTATAGCTTACAAGGAACCAACAGAATAGACACTTTTGATAGCTTGTTGTTCCAAAATGATGGTTTAAAGCGATTAAGAAGTGGATTTTCGCATAGTATTCCTATAAATATGTCTTTTACTGCCTTAAAATATTTAAACTTTAGTTTGGGCGGCACCTATAATGAGGTTTGGAATTTCCAGAGTGTAAATAGAAGATATACGCAGTTTGCCGATAATACCTATACTTTTAGAGAAGATACCATCAGTGGTTTTAAAAGAGCAGGCAGTTATAGCCTATCAACTAGTATGTCGACCAAAATTTATGGCAGAAGAGATTTTAATCCAGCTGGAAAAATCCAGGCGTTGAGGCATGTAATGACCCCAAATGTTTCCTTCTCTTACTCTCCTGATTTTACAAAAGCAGGGGCGGGGCCATTTAGACCTGCAATAGACCAAAATGGTAATCAAATCTATACCGGTGGACAGCCTTTAAAATATTCCATTTTTGATGGTATGGCACAGCCAGGCTCTTTTGGCGGCCCTAATGCATCCATTGGTTTTGGGTTGGATAATACCGTAGAACTAAAGGTGAGGAATAAAAACGATACGACCGGAACAGGATCAAAAAAGATCCCGATTATTCAAGGTTTGAGTTTTAGTGGTTCATATAATTTCCTGGCTCCTTCTTATAAATTATCAACCATTGGTTTTAGTGGCCGGTCGCAGTTTACCGATAAATTGGGGATAAATTATAATGGAACATTAGATCCATATGCTTTAAAAGACACAACGGTTAACGGTCAAACCATTAAAATAAGAGAGGACAGATTATTTTTTCAAAAGAACAAATTCCTGCCACGTTTAACCAATTTTGGCTTCTCATTCGATTATAGTTTAAATCCAGAAGCATTAAAACGTAAAAACGAGGCTAATGATAAATTAGGTGAAGCAGCCAATAAAAAAGGATTGACTGATATACAATCAGAACAATTAGCAGCTATAAGTCGTGATCCAAATGCCTTCGTTGATTTTAATATTCCATGGAATTTCTCGTTCTCTTATAGTTTCCAATATTCAAATGACGGAAACAACAGTACAATTTCGAATACACTAAACTTTAATGGCGATGTTAACTTAACGCCAAAATGGAAAGTTACTTTTAACTCAGGTTACGATTTTAAGAACAATGGCTTAACCCCAATGAATTTAGCGATTTACCGCGATTTACATTGCTGGGATATGAGTGTAAACTGGGTTCCATACGGTGCTTACAAAAGTTATTCTGTTACCATAAAAGTTAAGGCATCAATATTGCAGGATTTGAAATTGAGCAAAAGACAAGGTTTTTACAGCACATACCAATAAATTATGCTAGCCGAAATTATTACCATTGGTGATGAGATTCTCATTGGCCAAATCGTTGATACCAATTCTGCCTGGATGGCTAAACAGTTAAATTTAATTGGTGTTTCCGTTAAACAGATTACTTCAGTTTCTGATGATGAGCAACATATTATTGAAGCCCTCGAACTTGCCGAAAAACGTGCAGATATTGTTTTAATTACCGGGGGCTTAGGACCGACCAAAGATGATATTACCAAGAAAACTTTGGCAAAGTATTTTAATATGGGCTTTCGCAATGATCCCGGAGCACTGGAAATGGTTCGTCAGATTTTCGAAAAATACAAGCGTCCTTTGTTGGATATTAATATTCAGCAAGCTGATGTTCCTGATGGTTGTGAGGTTATTGTAAATAAAAATGGCACTGCCCCTTGCATGTGGTTTGAACAAAACGATACCATTTTTGTATCGATGCCAGGCGTACCCTACGAGATGATGTACCTGATGGATGACGAAATTCTACCCAGAATTAAGAGCAGATTTAAGCTGCCGTTTATTGTTCATAAAACCATTCTCACAGCAAATATAGGCGAATCATTCCTGGCCAAAGAGATCGAGGAAATTGAAGACAGTTTGCCAGCACACATCAAATTGGCTTATCTGCCAAAATTAGGACAAGTGCGTTTGCGCTTATCGGCCAAAGGCGATAACGAAACAGCGTTGCTCAAAGAGGTTGAGCTTTACGCCAAACAGATCATTTCAAAGGTAAATAAGTTTGTAGTAACAGATGAAGATATTCCCTTAGAAAAAGCGATCCTGAACCTCATGAAAAGTAAGGGTTTGACTTTATCTACTGCCGAAAGTTGCACCGGTGGATACATAGCACACCTGATTACGCAGCACCCAGGCTCTTCTTCGGTTTATTGGGGCGGGGCAGTAGCCTATGCCTACGAGCTTAAAGAATCTATTCTTGGCGTAAAAGAAAGTACTTTAAATACCTTTGGTGCCGTGAGTGAACAAACTGTAACAGAAATGGCCGAAGGCGCAATTAAACATTTTAAAACAGATTATGCTATTGCGGTTAGTGGCATTGCGGGTCCAGATGGTGGAACAGAAGACAAACCGGTTGGCACGGTATGGATTGCAATTTCTTCAAAACACAGAACTGTAGCTAAGTTGTTTAATTTCAGCAATAAACGCATTCAAAACATCGAACGTTCTGCAGCATCGGCGCTGGCCATGTTATTAAATCTCCTTAAAGAAACAGTTTAGAAAGAATAAAAACTGTATTTTTGTGGCGTTACCAATATAAAATACTGTAATTTAATATGGCTCAATACGAACTATTGTTACCAAAAATGGGTGAAAGTGTTGCGGAAGCAACGGTGATTAAATGGGTAAAACAACCAGGCGATTCTATTGATTTAGATGATACCATTCTGGAAATCGCTACTGATAAGGTAGACTCTGAAGTTCCTTCTCCGGTTGCCGGTAAATTGGTAAAACAATTATTTGCTGCAGATGAAGTTGCGCAGGTGGGCGATGTAATTGCCATTATTGAAACTGAAGGTGGAGAAACCTCAACAACAGAAGCTCCTGTTACAGAAAAACCAGTAGCTGAAGAAAAAATTGAAACTATTCCTGGAATTTCACAGCTACCATCAGAAAACACTACTGTAACAACTGATTTCAGCTCATCTGATCGCTTTTATTCTCCTCTGGTTAAAAGTATTGCTGCACAAGAAAATATTTCGTTAGCCGAGCTTGATGCGATTAAAGGTTCTGGTGCTGATGGACGGTTAAATAAAGATGATCTATTAGATTATATTGCGAATAAAACCGGAGCATCACCAATTTCAACTAAAACAGTTATCATAACAGCGCCTGCTCCACCAACAAACCAAACGACTGAAAATAAAGCAACTTCGGCTGCACCAGTTGTAAATAAAACATCAACAACCAGTGTTAGTGGTGGCGACGAAATTATTGAGATGGATAGAATGCGTAAACTGATTGCCGATCATATGGTAATGAGTAAAACAACTTCACCGCATGTAACTTCGTTTGTTGAAGCCGATGTAACCAATATGGTTTTATGGCGAAATAAAGTAAAAAACAGCTTCGAAAAACGTGAAAATGAAAAAATAACGTTTACACCAATATTTGTAGAAGCAGTTGCTAAAGCGATAAAAGATTTCCCGATGATCAATGTTTCGGTTAACGGCACGCAGATTATCAAAAAACGTGATATCAATATTGGTATGGCTGCCGCTTTACCTAGTGGAAACCTAATCGTTCCTGTAATTAGAAATGCCGATCAGTTAAATTTAGTTGGCTTAACAAAAGCTGTTAATGATTTAGCTGCAAGAGCGCGAAACTCTAAATTAAAGCCTGATGAAACGCAAGGTGGTACTTTTACCCTAACCAATGTAGGTAGTTTCGGAAATGTAATGGGTACACCGATTATTAACCAGCCTCAGGTGGCTATTTTAGCAGTAGGCGCCATTAAAAAGAAACCAGCTGTTTTAGAAACCGAACACGGTGACGTGATTGCAATCAGACATATGATGTTCTTGTCCTTATCTTACGACCACAGGGTTGTAGATGGTTCTCTAGGAGGAATGTTTGTGCGTAGAGTAGCAGATTATTTAGAAAGCTGGGACCTGAACAGGGAAATTTAGTCAGTTTACAATTAACAGTTTTCAGTTGGTTTAGTATCAACAATTTACCAGTTTAACAATCAAGAATGTTAGCTTCAAATTTAAAATCGATAGTTTCAGATAACGTACTGCATGCCAAATGGTTAAATACGCTATCTTATATGGAGAATGCAGGTGCAAAGAAGATTTCAGCTTCAGAGCATAAAGAAAATGTAAACCTGATTATTCTTAAACACGCTGCAGAAGAACACCGTCATGCTTATTATTTAAAAAAACAGATTTCGAAGATTGACGAAGCACTTTGTAAAACTTATACCAATGCCGAGTTGTTATCTCCAAATCATACCAAGTACTATTTGCATGCTTTAGATATTGCGGTTTGCCGTTATTTAAAAGCTGTATTTAAACTTTCTGGTTATGACTTAAAATTCGCGGCTTATTTATTTGTGACTTACGCCATTGAAGTGCGCGCCGATGAACTATATCCAATTTATCAAGCCGTTTTAGATGAAGCTAAAAGCAAGGTAAACGTAAAATCCATTATTTTGGAAGAAGAAGGACATCTGGAAGAAATGATGAATCAATTGGTTAGTTTTTCTGATGACTGGGAAAATCATGCTGCTGAAGTAATCAAAATCGAAAAGGCTTTATTTGAAGGCTGGGTTGCGGCCTTAGCCGCAGAACTGCCGATAAGCGCTTAATTGAATAATTAGTCTATCAAATTCGTCATCTCGACTGAAGCATAGCGGAATGAAGATATCTATAATAGATTTAGCTTCGCTGAGCACTACGTGGTTCTCAACTACGTTACACTTTGTTCGAAATGACGATTTTTCGTTAAAAACCAATCCAGCTCATCATTGTTTCTAAATAAAGATAAATATCATGGCTAAGTTTTCAGATTTAATTAACGGCGATAAACCTGTTCTTGTTGATTTTTTTGCCGAGTGGTGTGGTCCTTGTAAAATGATGAAGCCAATTTTGGAGCAGTTAAAATCTCAGGTTGGCGATGCTGTTTCTATCATTAAAGTAGATATTGATAAGAATCAACCAGCTGCTTCTTCCTTTAATATTCAAGGCGTACCTACTTTAATTCTTTTTAAAAACGGAAAACAGGTGTGGAGGCAGAGTGGTGTTTTACAGGCATCACAGTTAAAACAGGTAATTGACGCCCACGCCTAAACTTCTACCACACTTTTAGGCGTTACTGCAAAAATGCGTTCATTTGCTTTCGGGTAAACCGTATAAAGTCCGGTAAATAGACTAAAAGCGGGCAAAACGGCATAATCTTTACCAAAATAGAAGCATGGAAATTTTAATCTTTGCTTGGCTTTGCCCACAATGGTTACACCTGGATGGATATGGCCACTGATGGGATATAATTCTTCTTCCATGCCATTTGGAGCATCATGAACAAAGCAGAACGGCCCTAGGCAAAAACTAGGTTCATGTATTTCGATATTCATTGCAGCATAATTGGCTTCCGAAAGCCTATCGTGGTTCCCCTTTACCAATAGAAAACTAAGTTCCTTGTATTGTTTTCTCCATACAGAAAATTCATCAATATCGGTATTTAAACCATGATGAAACATATCTCCATTAATTAGCAATGTTTTAGGATTGTATTGTTTAATCAATAAACTTAAGCGTTGAAGATCTGTTTGGGCAATGGTAGAAGGTACTTGCAAACCGGCCTGTCGGAAGTGTGCAGATTTACCTAAATGCAGGTCACTTATGGCTAAAAGCTGATGTTTGGGTAAAAATAAAGCCCTTTCTTTATCTAAAATCAGTTCTTCACCTTGGCTTGTAATGTTCATTTATTTTATGCTATGTCATCCTGAGCTAGCCGAAGGACTTTTGAGGCATTTCGACAGGCTCAACGTGACAAGTAATTTATTTAATTTTTTCCGATTCGGCCTTCATCCTGACAATGCGTTGCTCCAATTCTTCTGAGCTCATATTTTCACGGAGGCTATCTACCTTAATCGGGAAGGACAGCGGTGTAAAACTTTTAGGATTGGTGATTACAATTGCTCCATGCTGAATTCGATCCAGTGCTGCCGCCAATCTTGGCTCTTCCAGTTGTTGGTAAAAAACTTCATCGTATGCCTGTCGCAAAAGTAAATTATGTTTGTCGTAATCGCTAAAAACATTAAAAAACAAACCGGCAGATGACTGGAGATGCTTATTGGCTACATATTTACCCGGGTAGCCCTGAAAAACGAGTCCAGAAATACAGGCAATATCCCTAAATTTCCGTCTTGCCATTTCAGTTGAATTGATACTCAGCGTAATATCTTCGGTCAAATTTACAGGCGAAAAAACCTCGTAGGCAATCGATTCGTCCATAGGAATTTCTGTTTCACTCAAGAGTTCAAAGCCATAATCGTTCATGGCAATAGAAAAACTGATCGGTAACAATTTACTTAAACGATAGGCAACCAGGGCCGCCAAAACCTCGTGCACCAAACGCCCTTCAAATGGATAGGCAAAGAGATGAAAACCTTCTTTATTATTAATGAGTTCGATAAGTAACTCATCATTTTTGGGTACATGAGAACGTTTTTCCTGTAATAGAAACAGCGGATACACGGCATCTAATTCTTCATCCTGATGTGTTTTATCTAATGCTTCATTGTATTTCTTCCGCAAAACTGACCCTAAATTGGAAGAAAGGGGTAAGCGGCCACCATTCCAGCTCGGAGAGATTGCATTTTTCTGTTTACTTACCCTAACCACAACAGTCATATCTTTTACCTGGATAAACTCTAAAACCCTGCCAGCCAGACGGAAATTATCGCCAGCTTTTAAACGGGTAACAAAGTATTCTTCAACCATACCAATGTAACCACCAGAAATGAATTTAACCTTTAACATCGCATCACTTACGATTGTTCCAATATGTAACCTATGCCGCATAGCCAATTGCCTGCTCTTTACTTTCCAAAGCCCATCTTCATCCTTAGCCACCTTTTTAAATTCTGTATAAGCGCTTAAACTATCTCCTCCCGAGGTAATAAATTGCATTACCCAGGTCCATTCTTCAGGGAGGATCAGTTTAAAAGCATGAGTATTCTTAATTTCTTCATAAATGATTTTATCATCAAATCCGTCGCCTATGGCCAGTGTAACCAAATACTGAACCAAGGTATCGAATACCATAATAAAGGGCTCACGGCTCTCTATATTGTTTGTTTTGGCTGCTTCTTTAATCGCTGCTGCTTCTACCAGTTCTAATGCATGGGTAGGTAAAAAATATATTTTAGAGGTTTCGTGAGGGGAATGACCCGATCGGCCCGCCCTTTGCAAAAACCTGGCAACACCCTTTGGCGAGCCTACCTGGACAACGGTATCAACAGGTTTAAAATCTACGCCCAAATCTAACGATGAGGTAGCAATAACTGCTTTGAGCTGCCCGGTATGTAGCGCATCTTCAATCCAGTTACGGAGTTCGAAATCTATCGATCCATGATGTATGGCAATCCTCCCGGCCAATTCGGGTTCGATATTCAACAAATGTTGATACCACATTTCCGATTGTCCGCGGGTATTGATGAAGATTAAAGTAGTTTTACTTTTCTCGATAATTGGTAAAAGTTTATAGGCCAGTTTCAAGCCCAAATGCCCAGCCCAGGGCAATGTTTCGATATCATCAGGTAAAATTGATTTGATTAGGATTTTCTTTTCTAAATCGGCTTTAACAATAATCCGTTTGGCATCCATATTGGGCTCGAGTACATCCAGTGCCTCTTCAATATTACCAATGGTAGCCGAAATCCCCCAAATTCTTAAAAACTGGTTTTTCTCTAACTTCTGTAAGCCCTTAATCCGCGATACCGCCAACTCAACCAACACCCCACGTTTACTTCCCAAAAGTTCATGCCATTCATCAGCAACAATACATTTAAGATTTTTGAACAAAGTTGAAGCGCCTTTTTGCGCCAATAATAAGTGCAGGCTTTCCGGCGTAATCAACAAAATTTCGGGCATCGATTTTTTCTGCTGCAATTTCTCTGCCTGAGAGGTGTCGCCATTACGTACACCAACGTGCCAATCCAATTCCAGCTCCAATAAGGTTTCGCGCATGGCCCTTGCAATATCTTTAGCCAGGGAGCGGAGTGGAGTAATCCAGATTAACTGTAACCGGTCTTTCGCTTTTTTATTGTTGCCTTCAGCTGCATTTAAAGCTTCAATTACTACGGCTAAAAATAAAGAAAATGTTTTTCCGAAACCTGTAGGTGCATTTACCAAACCACTGTAACCATCCAAATAATACTGCCAGGCATCTTCCTGAAACTGAAAAGGCTTACGTTTATTGGCCTTTAGCCAGGTTTTTATCTTTTTATAACCTTTGGTTTTGGTTTGGTCCATGCTTAAATATCGCTGCTTTTGATGGTTTTCTAATTATTTTTTGAAAAGCAATAACAGTAATGCTTCGGTTACGGCAGTCCCGCCATTCGCTTTACCTTTTTTGTAATTACCGTTAAATGTTAATTGATCAATAACAAAAAAGGGTATCGCTGCTGTCGGGTTTAAAATCGAGAGGCAAACCTATTAAGCTAAACTCATTTCCTCGACCTGTGTGCCACAAACCGAAATTTTTAAATTTTAATCTTGATGGTCTGTGAGGACACAGACCATGGATTCCCTTACAAAGTGGATTGCAGCAATTGCCTCAAATCTTCCAACGTATTAATTTCATCGGCTTTTTTATCTTTTCGCCAGCGCAATATACGTGGAAAACGCAAAGCTAAACCTGCTTTATGCCGTTTGCTTTCGGCAATTCCCTCAAATGCAATTTCGAAAACCAGTTCGGGTTTTACGGTACGCACCGGGCCAAATTTCTCAATTGCATTACGGGTTACAAAAGAATTTACCTCTTTAATTTCTTTATCTGTTAAACCCGAATAAGCTTTTGCAATCGTGACTAAATTTTCTCCGTCACGAACGGCAAAAGTATAATCGGTAAAGAAATTAGCCCTTCTGCCGCTTCCTTTTTGTGCATAAATCATTACCGCATCAACCGTGTATGGATTGATTTTCCACTTCCACCAGTCACCCCGTTTTCTGCCGCTGTGGTAATGAGAGGTTAATTTTTTAAGCATAATTCCTTCGCTGTTAATCGAGCGCGAAGTTTGTCGTAACGCTGCCAGTTCTTCCCACGAGCCACAACTGATCACAGGAGATATCACCACCGGACTTTCAGTTAAATCGCCAATCAATCCTTCGAGTATTTTTCGCCTTGTACTTAAAGGTTCTTCCCTGAAATCTTTTGCTTCATATTCTAAAATGTCGTAAACAAAAAATCCAATAGGGGCTTCTTCCAATTGTTTTTTATTAATTGTTTTACGGTTTAAGCGTTGTTGTAATGTGCTGAATGACAATACCTGTTTATCCTGCACCGCCAATATCTCGCCATCTAAAACCACACCGTCAGGTAAAACATCGATCATGAAATGCAATTCGGGAAACTGTTCTGTAACCAGTTCTTCGCCACGGCTCCAGATAAAGAGTTCTCCATTCCGTTTTACAATCTGCCCGCGGATGCCATCCCATTTCCATTCGGCCTGCCATTCAGAAATATCACCTAATTTCTCTGGTTCTTGCTCTAAGGCATAGGCCAGGCAAAAGGGGTAAGGCCAGGAGTTATCGGTATTCACATGGATACCATTTATCAGTTCGTGAAAAGTAATTTCATAAGGATTCCATTTCCCCATAATGCTGTGCATAATCTGGGCACTATCTAAACTGCTTTGTTTAGCCAGTGCATTCACCAGCATTTTATTGGAAACACCAATCCTGAAATTGCCGGAGATCAATTTGTTAAAAATAAAACGTTCCTGTGTTTCAAGTTTGTTCCATGCGCCCAGAATAAATTCTTTTTTAGTTTCATCATCTTTACCTTCCAGATCATGCAAATCTTCAACCCATTTATGCAACTGAAAATCTGAGGTGTTTTCGGCAGGGGGCAATAACAGGGCAATGGTTTCGCTTAAATCGCCAACATTGGCATAACTTTCGGCAAATAACCATTCTGGCGTTTCGGTAATGTTTATGGCCCAGTATTTAAGCAGGGCTGATTTAATTGGCCTTTTAGGTTTTTTACCTGTAAACAATGCAATAACCCATACCTTATCTTTATCATCAGCATGGTTAAAATAATTAACCAATGCTGCAATTTTATCGTTGGTTTTATTGCTCAGTTCGAGTTGTTGGATCAATTGGGCAAAACGTTTCATCGTTATTTATTTTCGTTTTGATCAACTAGATCTACTTTATTTTCTTCATCATCTTCTTGCCCAAACTTGGTTAATACTTCAGCAGCTTCTATGCCTGCATCATTTAAAAACCGACTAAAGGCAGCCGTAAAACCATGCGTAACATATACCTTTTCCGCTCCAGTTGCAGTAATAGCTTCCATTAAGCCAGGCCAATCGGCATGATCACTCAGCGCAAAGCCAGCATCGGCACTTTGCCAACGGCGGTGTGCCCGCACCTGCATCCAACCAGAACAAATGCCTGTTACAGGCTGAGCTAAGTTTTTAATCCAGCGGCTATCCCTCATGGCAGGTGGTACAATTACAATACCTTTCTGTAATTCATCCTTAGTAGTTTCAGGAGTAATTCTGATGGTTTTTGGAAGCTTTACACCTGCATCAATAATCACTTCATTCAGATTAGCAATACTGTTATGTACATAAATAGGAATATCACCAGCCAAATTTTTAATCAAACGTTGTGCTTTACCTAAACTATAGGCAACTAATACACTTGTTTTTTGCTGTATAATATTATCGCTCACCCAACCCTTGATGCCATTAAAAACAACTTCTTGCTTTTGCCATTTGTAAACAGGTAAACCAAAAGTACTCTCAGAAACAAAAGAATGACACTTAACAGGCTCGAAGGGTGTAGTAATGCCATCATCTTCAATCTTATAATCGCCAGATATGACACAAATTTCACCTTTATAAGCTAAACGTACCTGCGCAGATCCGATAATATGTCCGGCAGGAAAAAATGAAATATTCACTCCATTACGTGTAATGCTTTCTCCATATTCCAATGTTTCTACGTTCAAATCTTCGCTGATTCTGCGTTTGATGATAGGCTTGGTTAAGGTATGGCAGAGATAGTATTTATTTCCAAAACGCACATGATCACTATGTCCATGCGTTGTGACCGCATAATCTACAGGCCACCAGGGATCTATATAAAAATCGCCCTGCTTACAATAAATTCCTCTTTTGGTAAATTCTATTAATGCCATAGCTATTAAACAATAAATTTATTGATTAGTTTTAGATCAATATCGGCTAAATGCCCGATAATTTAAAATATCGGCTAATTACCCGATAAATAGAAATATCGGCTAATTACCCGATATTAGTTTTGAAATATGGATAATAAGTTCGATATTGTAGTATGATTTGCATTATAACAGGTGATATTGTAGGCTCAAGGAAGATTAAAGATAGCTGGTTATTAAGCTTAAAAACCGCTTTAAAAATAGTTTCCGATCAGAATAGTAAGTGGGAGATTTACCGGGGGGATAGTTTTCAGGTAGAAGTTGAGCCAGAAAACGCCATCAGGGCTGCTGCTTATTTAAAAGCATGTATCAGGGTAAATAAACCTGCAGATGTAAGAATGGGAATTGGAATTGGAGATATCAAAAACAAACGGAAAAAACTTTCGGAATCAAGCGGAGATGCTTTTGTAAATTCAGGAGCGGCATTTGATAGTTTAAAACAGGCTAAGGTTAATTTAGCCATTAAAACCGATTCTGCTGATTTTGATGAGGAAATTAATGTCTTAATAAAGCTTTCGCTAATATCAATGGATAGCTGGGGAGTTGTAGCTGCCGAAATGGTAAAACTTGCATTAGAGAACAATAACCTGTTACAAAGCGAATTGGCAGCTATTTCGGGCCGAACGCAATCATCAGTAAGCGAAGCTTTAAAGCGTGCACATTATACAGAAATTATGGAAATGGACAGGCTTTACCGTAAAAAATTGAATCAAATGATTTTAAAATAATGGATATCTATTTAATCAAGCTCATTCTTGTTCATTTAATTGGAGATTTCTTTTTACAGCCCAATACCTGGGTAAAAGATAAAGAAAGGAAAAAATTAAGATCAATAAAGCTCTATTTGCATGTGGCCATCCATATAGTTTTGATCTTCCTTATTTTCTTAAACTTTGGCGTTTGGAGGGTAGCGCTATCAATAGGAGTACTTCATTTTATGATTGACGCTTTAAAATCGATTTTTCAGACCAAAAAAAATGCACGTATACTGTTTTTTGTTGATCAGGTTTTACATTTCACTTCAATAGTAGTGGTGTGGCACTTTTTTTATAGGGGAAGTTTAAACATCAGTTTTTTTAATGAAACCAAAACCTGGACTTTAATTGCAGGAGCTTTATTTCTAACGATGCCTACATCAATTGTAATGCGGGTAATTATTGCCAAATGGCTTCCAGATAACCAACCAGACAGCCCGCAATCGCTACAAAATGCAGGTAAGTATATCGGAATACTAGAAAGAGTGCTGATCTTCTTGTTTATCTTAACCAATCATTTCGAAGCCGTTGGCTTTTTACTCGCAGCCAAATCCATATTTCGGTTTGGCGATTTAAAAGAAGCACACGACCTCAAATTAACTGAATATGTATTGATCGGAACTTTGTTAAGCTTTGGCATAGCCATTGTAACGGCCATGCTTATTCAAATGTTTATTGCTTAAAAAAAAAGCAGCCCGAAAGCTGCTTTTAAATTTTTCTATCTTGCTCCCGGAGGACAGTTTTCTTTTAAAAACTTAGTGTAAGTTAAGGATAAATGTTTGCCGGTTCCTTCGCCCTCAGAGATACTGTGGGTACGGTTTGGATAACTCATCAATTGAAAAACCTTTCCGTTTTTAATTAACTCATTAATCAGCATTTCGGCATTCTGATAATGTACATTATCGTCGCCAGTACCGTGGATATACAATAAATTGCCTTTTAAGTTTTTAGCATAAGTAATCGGAGAGCCCTTAACATAAGCCTCTTTACTTGGGAAAGGAGTGCCCATATAACGCTCCTGATAAACATTATCGTAGGTTAATTGATTACCAACCGCTGCAATTGCAATACCTGTTTTATAAATTTCTGGATATTGGAACATCAGGTTTAAAGTAGATGAACCGCCACCACTCCAGCCCCAAACCGCAACACGGTCTTTATCCATAAAAGCATGAGTAGCCAATAGTTTTTTAGCGGCCATCGCCTGATCGCGGACATTGATCACTCCAATATTTTTATAAATACTTTTGCGCCATGTACTGCCTTTTGGAAGAGGGGCACCTCTATTATCCATTGAAATATAGATATAACCATCTTTGGCCATATCACCGGCATACAAACGGTTTCTCCCTGCACCATAAGTATCTAATGCTGTAGCTGACGCAGGCTCACCATAAACATAAAATACTACAGGGTATTTCTTATCTGGATTAAAATTATCAGGTTTTTTCATCCAACCATCCATTTCAATACCATCTTCAGTAGTTACTTTAAAAAACTCAACTTTGTTTTTGGTTGCCGCTTGCTTAGCTAATTGTGTAGTAATGCTCCCGTCCATTGTAAATGGATTCCCTGTAGTAAAGTTCATCCATTCTGTGATTGGCTCAACAAGCGAACTGTTATATGAATGGCGTGCAAAAGCAGCATTCGGAGAAATATCGTAATTGTGTGTTCCTGGCAAAACAGAAGGTGTAACCTGCTCTAATTTACCTTTTCCATCTAACTTGGTTTTAAAAAGATATTTCTGAGTGGCATTTGTTGGTGATGCCAGAAAATAAACCATGTTATTTTTTACATCGATCAATTTTACATCAATCACATCATAATTGCCTTTCGTAACTAATGTTTCTTTTTTTCCATCCAAACTGATTCTATACAGGTGGTTCCAGCCATCCTTTTCAGATACAATTGTAAATTCTTTATTATCATTTAACCATTTCCACTCATCCTGTGCATCAATCCAGGCTTTAGCTTTTTCGGTATAAACAGCTTTTGCCGATCCTGTAACTGCATTACAGATAAATACTATACTCTCGTTTTGCTCGCGGTTAAGTTGTTGCAAAATAATGTCATTACTGTTAGGTACCCACTGCATACGCGGAATATAGTGCTGAATATTATCTCCAGGAACATTTAACCAGTTCGTTTTGGCTGTTGCAACATCAACCACACCAACTTTACAAGCAGACGGATTTTCGCCTACCTTTGGATATTCTACAGGAATGGTATACGGATAAATAGAATCTGTATTATTGATCATCAAGAAATTTTTGATCTTGGTTGCATCAAGCTGCCAATAAGCAATAGATTTGCCATCCGGACTCCATCTAAAACCATCACGACAATCAAATTCTTCCTCATAAACCCAATCGAAAGTACCGTTAATCATTCGGTCTGTACCATCAGTGGTTAGGGCCTTTGCACCAGTTCCATCAATATTTTCTACATACAGGTTATGTTTGCTTACATAAGCAACCTTGCTGCCATCGGGCGATAATTTAGCAAACATTAGTGATGAAGCTGGTCTATCTTTTCCAATTTGAGTGATTTTGTTGGAAGTTAAATCTGCCAGCCAATAATCTCCACGCGTATCGTAACGCCAAACTTTTTTACTATTAGTGTAGATTAGTGCTTTCGAACCATCATCCGATAACTGGAAACTTCTTACTGTAATAGCATCATTTTTTCCAGCTGGTGTTAATAATGCGCTTGATATAATGGTTTTTCTGTCGTTTTTAGGTAGTGTGATAGAAATAATTTCCCCATTTCTGGTAACCTCATAATAGGAGTTACCGTCTTTTGCCCAATTGATACTTTGAGCTTTTGCATCAATTAGCACGCATAATGCTATACAAGCAATTGATAATCTTAGTAATAATCTTTTAATCATATATAGTTTTTGGACATAAAAAAAGCTTTTCAACTTTCAGGCTAATTTAAATAAAAAGCCTGCAGTTAAAAAGCTGTAAATTATCTGGAATTGGTTAATTATTCACCACCACCTTGCATGGCTTTCAATTCATCCATAGTTACTACTTCGTAACCGGTAGGAATTTCAGTGCTAATGGCACCAACTTTGGCTTCAGAAAGAGATTTTAGAACCAGGTCTGAATTTACACCGTTAATTACTGCAGAATATTTTACAGGAAGTGCACCTAAACCTTTAAAGAAACCACCATTGGTAATTGAAGCAATATCAACATCTTTTGTTGCCCATAATTCATGAGCTCCACCTTTGTCATCTTTGTAGGTATATTTTTCAGCACTAAATCCAGCAATTGTCTGTTTTTCACCAGTTGCTTTATAATCAGAATATTTTGGTAATAAAGCTTCTTGTGCTTCTGTTTCTGCTTTGCTCACCTTTACCGCAAACTGTTTTTGAGCTACCGGAACGTCAATTAATAATAATCCGGTTTTATCTGCCGTATTTGAAATGATGTTAACCATGGCAGGGCCATTTTCTATTTCTATTTTAGTTAAACTACCATTAAATTTAGTTTTAACATCGGTTGTTGTACCATTAGCAGTTACTGCAAATACCAAAGTACCTTCAGCGATTTTCTTTTGTGCGTGAGCAATTATAGCAGTACTTACTAAGATTAAAGCTACAACACTAGTTTTGATTGATTTGAACATGTTTTTATTTCAGTTTAGTTTTTTACCAATTAATTTTTTCTTTGTTTAAAAATGAAGAGATTCCTTTTTTAAAATCTTCACTCTCCCTAATACGGGCATTTATCTGTACAGCAGTCTCTAAGCATTTTTCCAACAGGGGGTTGGTTGTTTGCGTAATCAATTGTTTAGTAATCATTAACGAATTACCAGAACTCCCGTTACACAAACTTAGTGCAAATTCTCTTACCATTTGATGAATATCGGATGAATTTGTTACAAAATTTATCAAATTATATTTTAATGCCTGCTCGGCAGAAAAGATTTTTCCAGTTAGTAAAATTTCCTTGACGATGGATTCGCTCACCATTTGTTTTAAAAAACAGGAAACAATAGCAGGTACAAAACCAATTTTCACTTCAGTATATCCAAAATTGCTTTCAGGAGTAGCAAAAACAATATCACATATCGTGGCCAAACCACAGCCGCCGGCAATGGCATGACCTTCTACCTGTGCAATAACGACTTTTGGTAAATAATAAATGGTTGTAAAGAGTTTTTTTAGATGATTAGAATCGGCTATGTTCTCTTCAAATGTATTGTGTTGCAATTGCTGAAGATATGCTAAATCGGCACCAGCACTAAAAGTATCGCCATTGGCTTTCAATATTACCACTTTTACCTGGTCATCTTCAGATGCATTTATAAATGCGGAAGTTAATTCAGCGATAAGTTGAGGGTTCAGCGCATTTCTTTTTTCGGGCCTATTGATAGTTATCGTTGCTATTCTTTCAGCAACCTGATATAAAACCAGATTTTCCATGTTATTGGGTTAGTTGCACCAAATATGCTTTATTTTTCTTTAAAACATGTACATCTATATCATTATTCTCCATATACCTTTTTAAGATCTCAATTTTATAATCTTTATTAGTTGCATCGATTATTGCGGTTTTATATTTTATATCAAGGTCCATTTTGGCTAAATTAAATTTGGTATTTCCACTTAACCAGATGCTTGAAAAGTTGGCATTTCCGTTTATATTTTTATCATTCAGGTTTTCATCAATCAACAGCATCTTATAATTAAAAAAGGCAATTTGGTTGTTCTTTAAAACGAACTGCCCTAAAACGGTATCCTTGTTAAAACTAATAAAACGTATTTTGCCAACCTTTAATTTCGTTAATGCCGGCACAACAGAAAAATTATAATTTTTATCTTCGGCGCTTAAATCAGAAACTAAAACAGCTTCTCTTCCATTAATAAAAGCAGCCGCATAGTTTTTTCTTAGGGAAAATAAAATGATTTTCCTTTGGTCCAGGCTGTTTAAATCATCGCGCATAACTAAAAGCTGATAACAAACAAATAACACTAAAGAAGAGAACAAAAATTGTTTGTTAAATTTCGCCAAGGCATAAATAAACAATCCGAGCGACAGGCTCAACAATACAAATTCAGGCAAATTAATCCATATTGATGAAAAGCTAGCATATGGTAAATTGGCAATCCATTTTAATATAGAATTTGTAAAATTTATTATCCATTCGAAAACCGGTGCTAAAAACCCGAATGCCGGAATTAATACTGCAATTCCTAAATACATCATTAGCACCAGCGGGATACTGATAAAAAGATTTGCAAAAAGGAAGTAAAGTGGAAATTGATGAAAATAATAAATGCTTAGCGGAAATGTGACCACTTGTGCGGATAAAGACATAGCGGTGAAACTCCATAATTTATCTAGCCAAATATGATCAGTATAGAGTAGGTTATAAATTTTAGGTTGAAGATAAATTAGTCCGAATACAGCCAGATAGGATAGCTGAAACCCAACATCTAAAATTAAAAATGGATTGTAAACCAGCTGACAAAATACCGAAAAGGCCAAAACATTATAACTGTTGGTTTGCTTCGATAAAACTTTAGCCGCAATTAAAATGCTGATCATTACAGCCGAGCGGACCACAGAAGGAGATAATCCTGTTAACAAAGCATACCCCCAAATCAAAGTACAGATTAACAACAGTTTCACAATCCTTAGCGCCCGATTCTTGTTCAAAAAGAAGAATAAAAGATCCAAAACGACATAAATAATGGCTACATGTGCTCCTGATACAGATAAAGCGTGAATAGTTCCGGTTTTGGAATAGGCCGATAAAGTTTCTTTGCTTAAATCAGCACGGTAACCTAAAATAAGGGTAGAGGCCACCGCAAAAGCTTCATCACTTTTAATCAAGCTTCGGTATTTTGCAACCTGCTTTTCTCTTAAGTTTAAAGCCATCTTTATAATGAGATTACCAACGTTGTTTTTGTTGTTAACGATATGATCCTGATCTATAAAAGCCTGATGATAAATATTCTGACTGCCAAGCCAGGCTTTAAAATCAAATTCTGCAGGATTATATGGAGGCTCTATTTCAGTATATGTAGCTGGGATTATTATTTCGTCGCCATACTTTAATTTAATAGGCTTTAAACTATCTAATTTTACAGCAAGAAGCATCTGTCCAGATAATCTGATCTGTTTAGCTTTTTGATATCCCGATACTACCTTTGCTTTAAAACGTATGATGCCGCTACTTTTCTGAGGTTCATTGTTCACCCAAACTTTTAAATAGTTGCACTGTTTTTTTGCAAAGTAATTTTGGCTTAAACTTTGGTTATGGAGCAAACAAATTAAACCACCCAGGCTAAGAAAAAGTATAAAAATTAAAATACCAACAGCTCCCTTGTAACGGTACACGTTCAATTTTTTATAAGTAAGATTCAACAATAAAATGCTCAGTAAAACCACAAGTAGAACTGAGGCACACAATTGAATATATACGCTTTTTGAAAAAAAATAAAAAACGCAGATACCTAGAAGAAATGGAAACAGGATTCTGACAAAAACATATTCGGACTTAAACATTGTTTAAAATTGATACCGTAGTTGAATTTTAACGTCTGATTTTTTATTGCCCTTAATTTCATCCAGGTAAGTACCTACTGTTTCTACGTCCTTATAAACAAACAACCCATATCGAGCCCAAACATTTAGCTTCTTGACTATACTGTATTTTAAATTAAAGTAAGTCCTAAAACCTCTTCCATTATACATTCCAAAAGCAAAACTGTACAAAACATCATCTTCATAGGCATAAATTCTGCTGTTATAACTTGGGGTATTGAAATAGGCAAACCTTACATTTCCTGTTAGCTTAGCAAACATTGGCGAATAGTCTACATCCTGATAAACGAGATAACCAAATTCTCTGTCAGCATTACCTTTTTTATATTGAGAAATCTCTAACCTGTTCTGGAAGTGCCAATTATTATTCAATTGCCAGCTTGCCTCTGCACGATAACCCGCTCTTTTTATACGGTCTAAAAAGTTAACAGGAACATCCAAATCAGTATTTTGTTGTTTATGTTCTGTTTTGAACCGGACTAAAACTTTAAAGGTTTTGCTTGGTATATAAGCAGCCTGTGCTAAAACTTCGTAACCTTTGGAGGGTTCGTCAACACGGTATTTTAACCACGGGAACCGAAAATAATCACCATAGAAAGAAAAGGCCCAATGTTTATTGGGGTTAATATTTAAGCCAGCATACAATCCTTTTTCATTTACCGCTTCGCTCGATTCGGATACTGCCTGATTAAAGAAACTATGATAATCTTTAGCATAATCGCGATAAGTTAAAGCTGCAGACACTGTTGGCGACAAACTAATGAGGACGCCGTTAATATAAGCGATGCCACCACCTGAACCTTTGGCGGCCTCACCATAGAGGTACATATTTTTATATGTATAATTGTAAAACAACCCCAAATTGGTTAACGCTGTGCCAGTGAAACTATATCGATCGTAAGCAGCAGTTTGTGTAATAAAACGATTCTTATAATGAGTGTGGTAAGCAACCGCACCAACAGCAAGTTCGTTTTTGGCATATTGAATTGTAGTACCAAATACGCTTTGCGCTAAAACACCTTTATTCTTAATCTCAGTGGGCGTTCTATGTAAACCAGTTTGATTAATGGTGGCCTGAACTAAATTTCCTTCTGAATCTAACTTTTGGCTAGCATCAAGATTACGGAACGAAACAAAAGGGGTAATGTCTACATACTTAAATAAGTTAATCGTTGCAGCGCCTCCTCTAAAAAAAGAATATTCGTTAGTAGAGTTATAAGGCCTTAAACCTAAATCTTTTTTAGCTACGCTGGTCACATCAGGACCTTTGCCAAAAGAAAAACCCGACCATAATGTTAAACCCTGCCCAAATTGCAGTGTATAATCGCCAACTACCAGTTTTTTTAGCTTACCCAATTTGAATAACGCGATATTGCCAGAATAAAAATCGAAAGGTTTGCCTATAAATTTTTCACCAGCATCTTTGTCTAAAGTAATAGCTGCTGATAGAATTGAGCTATAATGATATCTGTAGCGCATCTGAAATCTTTCCGGCGAACCTAAATACCTGTTTCCGGATAAATCTGTATAACCTTTTTGTTTTTGTAGGGTCTGTGCAAAGCGCATCATCAAATCATTTTCACCAGCATGTGTGATGTTTTTAAAACTGAGCTGCTCGTATTCAGCGATATTGGTCAATGTTACAAATGGGAGGAGATTATACACGGTTTTAATATCAAAACCGTCAATACTTTGTAATTCAAGCACATCTGTAAGCTGACCATTTTCCTTTAGATGTGTAAAGAAATTACCAATCTGTAAGGGGGATAGGAAAACCAAAGTCTTTAATTCTTCAACTGAAGTACGATTCAGATTAATTGGATGTTTACGATATTTCTCCAATACATCAATAAGTTCGGTCATATCGTAATCATCAGGAAGGTTTTCGGCCATACTCTCCAAAATATCACGTGTATCTGTTTCCTGAGTAATGATTTGAGCATTTGCCATGAATCCAATCATTACAAATGCAACAATTAGGGTCTTAAACCGCATAGCTACCTCCGGTTAGAAATTTACTATAAAGGTTAACAGCCCATGCAGTTACCGTTTCTCGGTTAGGGGTCAATGCAATTCCAAAAGGATCTGCCCGCAGAAAGAAATAATTAACTTTTGCAGATAAATATCCACCTAAATAGTTTTGGGAAAATAAAAAATAGGGGAAAAAGACAAGCAATAATACATACCATATTTTCATAAGCAGGGGTTAAACCGGTTAATAAAAAATAGGGTGATTATTGTTTTTGTGATACTAATATAGAGAAATAATTAAAAACCTACAAAAAATGTATTTTTTTAATTACCTAAAAGTAATACAAAGAAGATTGATCGTTATAAGTCAAATTAAAATGTTTACAGTTCTTCTGCCAGGTTTACCAAGAAACCCTTCAGTTTTTCTAACGAATCGATAATCTTTTGATTCTCTCTAACGCCTGTTTTATTATTCTTTAAATAGTCTTTGGCACCTTTTAATGTAAATCCTTTTTCATCAACAAGATTAAAGATGATCTTTAGGTTTTCGATGTCTTCTGGAGTAAAAAGACGATTGCCTTTTTTATTTTTCTTGGGCTGTAGGATATCGAATTCTTTCTCGTAGAAACGGATCTGAGATGCGTTAACATTAAACATTTCAGTCACTTCGCCCATGGTATAATACATTTTATTAATGTCTCTTTCTTTATACGGCATATTTTGTGCTTGATTATGAGTGTCTTATATCGATTAATTAAAGTATTCAAATGTAGCTCGATTTTTCCTTAATAACGCAATAAAATTTTAATTTTGTTCCCTCCAATAATATTGAAATGACAGCAAAAGAGATTAGACAGGCATTCCTTAGTTTTTTTGAATCGAAACAACATCATGTTGTTCCTTCCGCACCGATTGTGGTTAAAAACGACCCCACTTTAATGTTTACCAATGCGGGTATGAACCAGTTTAAAGATCTGTTTTTAGGAGAGGCCGCCATAAAATATTCTCGTGTTGCTGATACACAACGTTGTTTACGCGTTTCGGGCAAACATAACGATCTGGAAGAAGTAGGTATTGATACTTACCACCACACCATGTTCGAAATGTTGGGTAATTGGAGTTTTGGCGATTATTTTAAAAAAGAAGCCATTGCCTGGAGTTGGGAATTATTGACCGAGATTTACAAAATCCCGAAAGAAAAATTATATGTCACCTACTTCGAAGGTGATGAAAAAGAAGGACTGGAAAAAGATCAGGAAGCTTACGATCTTTGGAAACAATATGTTGATGAAAGCCATATTTTACCTGGAAATAAAAAAGACAACTTCTGGGAAATGGGCGATACCGGGCCATGCGGACCATGTTCTGAAATCCATGTAGATTGCCGTACAGATGAAGAAAAAGCTTTAGTTGACGGTGCTACCCTGGTAAATGCTGATCATCCTCAGGTAATCGAGATCTGGAATAATGTATTTATGCAGTTTAACCGTTTAAAAAATGGTTCATTACAAAGTTTACCAGCTAAACACGTTGATACCGGAATGGGCTTTGAGCGTTTGGTACGTGTTTTACAGGAAAAAACCTCTAACTACGATACCGATGTCTTTCAGCCGCTGATCCAATTTATCGCAGAAAAATCTGGTATTGAATACGGTGCTGACGAGAAAACCGATATCGCCATGCGTGTTATGGCCGATCACATCCGTGCCATTTCCTTTGTTATTGCTGATGGTCAGTTACCTTCTAATAATAAAGCGGGTTATGTAATCCGTAGAATTTTACGCCGTGCCGTACGTTACGCCTACACTTTCTTAAACTTTAAAGAGCCATTTTTAAATCAATTGGTTCCTTTATTGGCTGAGCAATTTAAAGGTGTATTTGATGAACTGATTTCACAACAGGATTTTGTACAAAAAGTAGTGCTGGAAGAAGAAGTTTCTTTCTTGAGAACTTTATCAACAGGAATACAACGTTTCGAAAAATATCAGGCATCGAATGATGTAGTAGAGGGTAATTTCGCTTTCGAATTATCGGATACATTTGGTTTCCCAATCGATTTAACAGAATTAATGGCCCGAGAAAAGGGTTGGAGCGTTGACCTCGTTGGCTACGAACAGTCTTTGAAAAAGCAAAAAGACGATAGTCGTGCAGCAACAGCCATTGACACAAGCGATTGGATTGTGGTAAACACCGAAGAACAGAGCGAATTTGTTGGTTATGATGATTTAGAAATTGAAACCGAGATTTTAAAATACCGTAAAGTAAAAGCTAAAGGTAAAGAGCAATATCAAATTGTGCTTCGCCAAACACCTTTCTATGCCGAAAGTGGTGGTCAGGTAGGAGATACTGGCCGATTAGAAGACCATAGTCGCCAGTTTTGGGTAGATATCACCGATACTAAAAAAGAAAATGGCCTAACTGTTCATTTTACCGATATCCTGCCCGATAATTTAGAAGGTAAATTTTGGGCTGTTGTAGATGAAGATAAACGTGTTTTAACTGAAGATAACCACTCTGCCACGCACTTACTGCATGCAGCATTAAAACAGGTTTTAGGCAAACATGTCAACCAGAAAGGTTCGTTGGTGAATGCAGACTACTTACGCTTCGATTTTTCTCACTTTGCTAAAGTTACTGACGAGGAATTAGCGCAGATTGAGGTAATTGTGAATCAGAAAATCCGCCAGAACATTAAATTAAAGGAACAACGCAACGTTCCTTATCAAGATGCCATTGAAAGTGGTGTAACGGCTTTATTTGGTGAAAAATACGGCGATTTTGTTCGTATGATTACTTTTGACGACCATTTCTCTAAAGAACTTTGCGGTGGTACACACGTAAAAGCTACAGGGCAGATCGGTTCATTCAAAATTGTTTCTGAAAGTGCTGTAGCAGCTGGGGTTCGCCGTATCGAAGCCATCACTGCTGATAAAGCTGAACAATTCTTCTTAGATCAAAGAAAGGAACTTGGTCACTTAAAAGCATTACTAAACGGAAGTAAAGATCTGTCGGCCTCCGTTCAGGCCTTGTTAGACGAAAATGCGAAACTGAAAAAGGAAATTGAAAAGTCGACAATAGAACGTGTAAATACCTTGAAACATGAAATCGTTCATCATGTAAGAGGAATTAACGGCATTAACCTGATTGCCAAACACATTGACCTGCAAAGTGCTGATGCAGTTAAAAATCTGGCTTTCTCTTTGAAAGATATGGTTGATAACCTATTTCTGGTTTTCACTACAGAAATTGACGGCAAACCCGGAATAACCGTAATGCTTTCCGATCACCTGGTGAAAAAGGGGTTAAATGCTTCTAATATTGTTCGCGAGTTGGGCAAAGAGATCCAAGGCGGTGGTGGTGGACAACCGTTTTATGCTACGGCAGGTGGTAAAAACCCGTCAGGACTAAAAACTGTGTTGGAAAAAGCAGAAAGTTTTATTCCTCATCATTAATATAAATGAAAGATTGCTGAACTAAATCCGACATCTATCGGATCAGCATGACGAGATACCAATAAAAAAGAGGCCCTAGAGCCTCTTTTTTATTTTAATGTCTTCCGTGTTTTTCTCTATGTCCTCTAGAGAATAAACTTGAATTTACTCTTCTATCATGGTATCTGTTATCTACACGGTAAGATCTGTAATTATTTCTTGGCGAGCTATAACGTACCCGGTTTCCACCACCATAAGATGAGCGGTAATAATTATTATGGTGTGAATAACTTACTCTGTGGGTATTATAATTACGATATGGGCTATTTCCATAAACCACTACTTTTCTTCCGTGATGCAGATCGTAACCTCTGTATCTGGCTGGTAAATACCTCGACCTTGTCCACCTGTTTCCACTTAAATAAACAAACTGCCTTTGAGGGACATAATAATAAGATTGAACTTCTGGGAGATAGTAATAATTAACGTTTTCATAACCTGCAGGTACCCAAGCTGGCTGTGCACCTATATTTACATTAATACTTACCTGAGCGTTAGATTGATTAGATGTTAAAGCCACGATACCTAAAATCGCGGAGATGATAAATAACTTTTTCATAATAATCTATTTTATTTGTGTGTACTTCAATAATTCAAACGCTGTGCCAAAACTTCTATTGTAACAGATATATAAAAAAAGGAGTCTCTTTCGAAACTCCTTCAAATAACTGATAAAGTTATAGATTAATGTTTTCCTTTACCATTTCCATGGCCTTTCCCGTTATTTCCATTATTCTCTTTTCCATAGATCTTTTTAGCCTGTCCTGGAGGCATGCCATGAGGATGTCCTTTTACCACATAATATTTACGATCACGGCTATCTCTAATTACCAGCTGACCTTTATTGCCTTTATACTTGGCATATTTTACCTTATCGTTTTTGAAATTCAAATAAGGCTTAGGCGAATTAATAACTACTTTGTATCCATTATATAAATCGTAATTTCCGTATCTTGAAGGTAAAGAATTGGCAAAAACCCAATCGTTTCCATTTAAGTACACAAACTGTTTCTGCGGAACATAATAATAACTTTCCACGTCAGGGAGATAGTAATAATCAACATGATCATAACCCGTTGGTCCCCAAAGCGGTTGAGAGCCGATATTAACATTTACATTTAACTGTGCTTTCGCTGGGATGCTGAACAATGAAATCATCATAACTGCAGCCATTAAAAATAATCTTTTCATAATCAATTCATTTAGTGTTTATTATATATAGCCAAACCACGTGCCAGAAGTAAACAAATAACAAAGGAGCCCCCTTAGAGCTCCTTTAAACAACTAAACATTAATGACGTCCGTTACCGCGGCCCTGATTATTATTTCTTTCAGGACGGTTATCTCTACCATTATTATCCTGAGGGCGACTATTATTTTGATCAGGTCTGGTAACATTTCTTTGTACCACACGGGTAGGGCGGTTATTATTATTACGAACTACAGTTACATTTTTGGTTGGTCTTTGATTATATTTTGGATGACCTTTTACCACGTAGTATTTAGTCTCACGGCTATCTCTAATAATAGTTTGATGACCTCCATAGTTTTTATATTTACTATATCTGGTTACATAAATATTATTTCGCAGATATGGTTTTGGTTCATTGATGACCACTTTATAAGCCCGGTACGGATCAAAGTTTCTGTATTGAGCAGGCAAACTGTTTACCCAAACCCAACGTCCACCGTTTGAATAAATATATTGACCAGAGGGAACGTAATAATAAGCATCAATGTCAGGAAAATAATAATAATCTACATGATCATATCCTGTTGGCCCCCAAACCGGCTGAGAGCCAATATTGATATTTAAGCTAACCTGTGCTTTTGCATTGTTTATGCTGAATAATGAAACCATCAGAACTGCAGCAAATAAAACTAACTTTTTCATAATGTTTTTTAATTAAAGGTTTCTTGTGTGTGTTGCTGAGATAGACAATAGCTGTGCCCGGTAGTTTAATTAAAGCAATTTCATTTAACATTCTTTAACTATTGTATAGGCCATTGAGTAATTTTACTCAGGATATTGAGTAAATTGTAAAAATACATATAATCACCTTATTAACAGTTATTTACTTACTAATTTTTAATATAATAATTAATAAGTACTGCTATTTTTGTTATAATTATTTAACTAGAATTCTGTAATTACTTTGAATTACTAGAGGCTTTTAGTAATTTTACTCAACACATTGAGTAAATTGTCAAAAATGTTCCAAAGGTCTTATTTACAGAAACTTGTAAAGATTATGAATGAACCAAAAAGGTTTATTCAAGTGCTTGTGGGCCCTAGGCAAATAGGCAAAACAACAATGATCAGTCAATTGATTAAGGAAATTAGTACGCCTTGTATATTCGAATCTGCAGATGCTGTTGCTGCTTCAGATAGAACTTGGATAGAGCTGATATGGTTTAATACAAGAGCGCTATTAAAAGAACCAGGGGTTGATGAATATATTCTTGTGATTGATGAAATTCAGAAAATTGATAACTGGAGTGAAATTGTGAAGCGCTTATGGGATGAAGACATGCGAAATGGGTTAAACTTAAAAGTAATTTTATTGGGATCTTCCAGACTGCTAATTCAACAGGGATTAACAGAATCATTGGCTGGTCGGTTCGAATTAACTTATTTAGGGCATTGGAGCTTTGCCGAAATGGAGAGTGCTTTTGGTTTTACTGCCGAACAATACGTTTGGTTTGGCGGCTACCCGGGCTCTTCAGGTCTAATCAATGACGAGGAGCGATGGAAAAATTATGTTTCATATGCTTTGATAGAAACCAGTATTTCGAAAGATATTTTAATGTTAACCCGTGTTGATAAACCGGCTTTAATGAAACGTTTGTTTGAATTAGGTTGTGTATACTCAGGGCAGATCCTATCTTTCACTAAAATATTAGGCCAGCTTTCTGATGCAGGTAATACAACAACATTGTCTCATTACCTGGAATTATTGGATACAGCAGGTTTACTGGGAGGCATTGAGAAATTTGCAGCTGATGTGATTCGCAAGCGTTCATCGAGTCCAAAATTTCAGGTACACAATAATGCTTTGGTAAGTGCCCAAAGAAATGAATTCTTTGAAGAGATAAAAAAACAACCAGCAGAATGGGGGAGAATGGTAGAGTCATCAATAGGTGCGCATTTATTAAATTCTTCGTTTGTAGAAGGTTATAAAGTGTTTTATTGGCGACATAGAAACGACGAAGTAGATTTTATTTTAGAGAAACGAGGTAAAATAATTGGAGTAGAAGTTAAAAGTATGGGCCAGATTACGGGTACTTCCGGGATGAATGCTTTTAACAAAATGTATAAGCCTGATAAAATACTTTTAGTGGGAGCCGGCGGATTGCCCTGGCAAGAATTTCTAAAAATTTCTCCGTCAAGCCTTTTTTAACGAAAGACTAAATAATAACTATATTTGACACATTAATATTTAACCCCAGATTAAATCTGTAGTTAATAAAACTTATAACAACACGAAGCTTTAAATGCCTTTACAAGAAACAAGCCCCCAAACTGCTTTCGAACTCGTTTCAGGACTAGAAATCCACGTTCAGTTAAATACCAATACTAAAATATTTTCTGCTGACAGTGCGTCTTTCGGGGCTTTACCCAATCAAAATATATCTACGGTTTCGCTGGCATTACCTGGAGCCTTACCAAAGTTAAACAAGGAAGTAGTAGCAAAAGCCATTCGTATTGGCCTGGCTTTAAACTGTACCATTAACCAGACCAACCATTTCGACCGGAAAAACTATTTTTACGCCGACTTGCCAAAAGGATACCAGATTACGCAGGATAACCAACCGATCTGTGTTAATGGTTTTTTGGAGCTTCAACTGACTGATGGTTCTACGAAGAAAATCGGAATTAACCGCATTCATCTGGAGGAAGACGCAGGCAAAAGCATTCACGATCAGGATGAAAACTATTCTTTAGTGGACCTAAACCGTGCCGGAGTACCTTTAATCGAGATTGTAACTGAGCCTGATATCCGCAGTTCGGAAGAGGCATCTGTTTTATTAAGTGAAATCAGGAAACTGGTGAGGCATTTAAATGTAAGCGATGGCAATATGGAAGAAGGGAGTTTACGCTGCGATGCCAATATTTCTATACGCCCACGGGGCACTACCGAATTTGGAACACGTTGTGAAGTAAAAAACCTAAACTCGATGCGTAACGTACGTAGAGCAATGGATTTCGAATTTGGCCGTCAGGTAGAAGTGATGAGTAATGGAGGAAGAATTATTCAGAGCACACTGAATTTTGATGCTGATAAAGGAACTACATCGCCGATGCGTACTAAAGAAGAAGCGAATGATTATCGTTATTTTTCAGATCCCGATCTGCAACCCATTTATATTTCTGATGATTGGTTAGCTGAGATTAAATCTTTAATGCCGGCTTTACCAAATGAAATTTCGCAGCAGATGGTTGCTGACTTTGGGATCAGTAAAGCTGATGCAGCACTTTTTGCGGAAGATTTAGACCTGTTAAACTACTTTAACCAGGCTCAATCAGCTGTTCACAACAAAAAAAGCTTAATTAACTGGTTAATTGGCCCAATTAGAGCGGTTTTAAACGAAAAAGGGATTATGATCTCTGATTTCAAAGTTAATCCGGCACAACTGGCAGAAGCAATTAACCTGGTTGACGATAAAAAAATCACTCAGCAAATTGCCATTCAACAATTATTACCTGCTGTTGAATTACAGGAAAATGCAAAAGTTACCGATCTGGCACAATCATTAAACTTATTGATCTCTGAAAATGGAGACGAATTAATTGGTTTTATTGATGAAGTGTTAAATAAATACCCACAGCAGGTAGAAGCATACAAGAAAGGCAAAAAGGGCGTTTTAGGTCTGTTTGTTGGCGATGTAATGAAACTAGCCAAAGGAAAAGCTGATGCTAAAAAATTAAATGAATTAATACTTGAAAAACTGAAATAATGAGACTAAAACAATTGAGCCTGATCATGCTGATCGCGATTGCCTTCACTGCATGTAAACCCAAAGATAGCTTTACCATTGACGGAACTTTCCAAAACCCGGGTACGGAGAAGAAAGTATTTTTATACGGGATGCAGAATAGCAATATGGTTGCGGTCGATTCGACCAATCTATCAGAAAAAGGTGAATTTAAATTCATCCGTAAAACCCCATCAGTTGATTTCTTTAGGGTATCGATAGGTAACCATGAGTTTATGTTAATTGCAAAAAATGGCGACGACATTAAATTAGAGGCTGATTTGGCCGACAAAACAATGGCTTATAAAATTTCAGGTGCTAATGAAGTGGATAAATTATCAGAACTGAATACCATTAGAAACAACTTTGCCAAACAGGTAGAAAAACTACAGGCCGATTTCGAGGCAAAAGTAGCAACGCAACCTCAAAACAGGGCAGCTGTGCTAGAATCAATGAAACCTCAGTACGAATCGTACATCAATCAATTGAATACACAGATCATAAAATTTGCTAAAGACAATAAAGGTACGCTTGCCAGTTTCTATGCCATGAATACCTTAAGTCCACAGGAGTTTGAAGCCGAACTGGTACAATTTGCAGATGAAGTGAAAGAAGAAATTAAAGGCAATGCTACAGTTGATACTTTTGTAAAACAGATGGCACTTTTAAAAGCAGTTCAGGTGGGACAGGCTGCTCCGGCATTCACCATTAATACAGCAGATGACAAACCTGTAAATTTATCAGACTATAAAGGAAAATACGTACTGATCGATTTTTGGGCATCGTGGTGCCAGCCCTGCCGTCAGGAGAATCCAAACGTGGTTAAGGTGTACAATAAATATAAAAATAAGAACTTTGATATCATCGGTATTTCGCTAGATACCGACAAGGCAGCATGGTTAGGCGCAGTGAAAGCAGACGGATTAACCTGGACACACGTTTCGGAATTAAAAGATTTTAACGGTGCAACGGTAAAAAAATACCAGGTACAGGCTATCCCAACTTCTTACTTAGTTGATCCATCTGGAAAAATAATCGCTAAAAACCTGCGTGGCGATCAATTAGAGACGTTTTTAGCTAAAACGTTACTTTAAAACAAATTCCATGTTAAACTAATTTAAGTAATTAACAATTTCTTAACTTAGGCTTAACTAAATATTGCATCATAGACACTACTTTCGTAACAAATATTTAACTATGAACAACGCAGGTCAGAAAATATTAATTGTTGATGATGAACCAGATATTCTGGAGCTTATTGAATATAACCTAAAAAAAGAGGGTTATCAGGTTTTCACAGCTACCAATGGCCAAGAAGGAATTACTGTTGCGAAAAAGGTACATCCAGATTTGATTATCCTGGACATTATGATGCCTAAAATGGATGGAATTGAGGCTTGCCGTTTAATGCGTGCAATACCTGAATTCAAAAATACATTTATGGTTTTCTTAACTGCCAGAAGTGAAGAGTATTCTGAAATTGCAGGTTTTAATGTAGGTGCTGATGATTATATCGCAAAACCAATTAAACCACGTGCTTTAGTTAGTCGCATTAATGCAATTTTAAGACGAAATACAGGAACAGAAGAAGTATCTGAAAACAAATTGGAAATTGGCGATTTAGTAATCGACCGTGAAGCTTATTTGGTTTTTCAAGGCGGTAATAAAGTGGTATTGGCGAAAAAAGAATTTGAGCTTTTATACTTACTGGCATCAAAACCGGGAAAAGTTTATACCCGTGAATCGATCCTTAAAAATATCTGGGAAGATTCAGTAGTGGTAACAAACAGAACTATTGATGTACACATCCGGAAACTAAGAGAAAAATTGGGCGAAACTTATGTATCAACCGTAAAAGGGGTAGGTTATAAGTTTGAGCTTTCTTAAGTAATAATTATAAAAGCTAAAGTTATTAAGCCGCTCTGATCAACATCGGAGCGGCTTTTTTGGACTTAAAATCTTCAATTAGATCCTGAAACAAGTTCAGGAGGACGATGCGCGTAAAGAATTCGTCATGCTGAATTCATTTCAGCATCTTTCCAGAATGTGGTCCTGAAATAAATTCAGGGTGACGCCCGCCTTAAAAAAATAAAATCGTATTTTTGCGGTTCATTAATTGCAGCACAGTTTGAAGTTTCCAAATTTTAAAGACCTTATTCTTTTCGAAGACAACGATTTTATTGTTATCAATAAACCTCCATTTTTAGCCTCGCTCGATGAACGCGGTGGATCTGGAGAAACCAATGTATTACGCCTGGCCAAACAGTATAGCGATGATGCACAGGTTTGTCACCGTTTGGATAAAGAAACTTCCGGTGCTTTAATTATCGCAAAAAATCCTGAAGGTTACCGCCATGCTTCTATGCAGTTCGAAAGAAGGAAAGTAAGTAAAACCTATCATGCCGTAGTGGATGGACACGTCATTTTTGATCAGTTGACAGTTGATCTTCCAATCTTGAACGATGGCAATAAAAACGTAACCATTGATAGGGCAGAAGGCAAAAGAGCTGAAACTATTTTCGATTCGTTAAAATACTACAAACATTATACACTGGTTGAATGCAAGCCAATAACAGGTAGAATGCACCAGATCCGTATCCACTTAGCAACACAAAGGGCTGCCATTGTTGGTGATGATATGTACAAAGGGAAACCTGTTTTTCTTTCGTCAATAAAGAGAGGTTATAAATTAACCAAAGGCGAAGAAGAGCAGCCCATTATGAAACGTTTCGCATTACATGCCAGACATTTGGTTTTTAAAGGATTGGATGACAAAGATATTGTGATTGATGCACCATATCCAAAAGATTTTGCGACTTTAATTAAGTTATTGGATAAATTTGATGCATAAAACAGCCCTTTTTATTGGCTCGTTTCGTTGTTTTTGTTACTTTTGGTATTAGCCCTCTATTAAAAAACAATAGAATGTACATCAGATTTGTAAATTACCTTGATAAGATTAACCAATACCGAAAATCTAAAATATCAAACCGTAATTTCTTAATTATCCTTGCTGTAATTGTTGGGATTTTAGCTGGACTCGCAGCTGCCGTTTTAAAAAGTTTAACCCACCATATCGAAGAATTTCTTCAATCAGACTGGCACTGGAAATATAAATACTACCTGTACTTTATATTTCCGATGATCGGTATTTTCTTAACGGTTTTGTATATCAAATACTTTATCCGTAAAACAAAATTCGAAACGGGCTTAACCCCTTTACTTTATGCCATTTCGAAAAAATCGAGCAAGGTAGAAGCGCACAATATTTATTCGCAGATTATTACCGCAGCCGTTACGGTAGGTTTTGGTGGTTCAACAGGTTTGGAAGCACCAATTGTTACCAGTGGATCGGCAATAGGCTCAAACCTTGGCCGTTTACTCGGTTTATCTTATCGCGAAATTACTATGCTGGTGGCCTGTGGTGCGGCTGCAGGTATTGCAGGAGCATTTAATAGTCCTGTAGCTGGGATTGTTTTCGCTATCGAAATTTTATTGCCTGAGTTTACCATTCCTGCATTTATCCCACTTTTATTGTCGGCCGCAACAGCTGCAGTAGTAGCTAGATTATTCTACACACAACAGCTTTTCTTTCTGGTTACAGAAGGATGGAAGGTAAACGCATTGTTTTATTATGTGATACTGGCTTGTTTCATTGGCTTATTCTCAATTTATTTTACAAAAGCCAATTATGCCGTAAAAGGATTATTCTATAAAATAAAACATCCTTATACCAAAGTGATTGTAGGTGGTTTAATGTTAGGTGTTTTGGTTTTTCTATTTCCAACCCTTTACGGCGAAGGTTACATCACAATAAAAGGCTTACTAAAAGGCGATTACCAAGCGGTTATTAATAATAGTATTTTTGCTGATTACAATGCTATTCCGGCTTTAGTAGTACTGTTTACAGTGGTAACCATTTTCATGAAGTCGATAGCGACTTTGGTTACCTTGGGCGCTGGTGGTAATGGTGGAACGTTTGCACCCAGTTTAATTATGGGCGGACTAATTGGGTTTATCTTTGCCTATATGGTAAATCTATTTGGTTTGGCGCAATTAAACGTTTCAAACTTTATTGTTGCAGGTATGGCTGCTGCTTTAGGCTCGATTATGCACGCTCCCTTAACGGGTATTTTCCTGATTGCCGAAATTACTGGTGGATATATCTTAATGGTACCGCTAATGATTACCACTGCCATTTCTTATGCCATTAACCGCAGTTCTCAAAAACATTCCATCTACACTAAAGCACTGGCCGATAAAGGTGAACTATTATCACACGATGATAAAGATACGACTGTCTTAAACCAGATGAAACTAAAGTATTTAATCGAGAAAACTTATCCTCAATTACATATGAACGATCTGATTTCGGTTAAGATGCCTGAGATTATGCAATCGCATAAAAACATTTGTGCTGTAACAGACGAACTGGGCGATTTCAAAGGTGTCATTTACATAGAAGAACTATTTAACGAGATGATCAATCACCCTGATAAGGAAAATTTGCAGGCTTCTTATTTGGTACAACCTGCACCGAACGTCATTACAGAAAATGATGATCTGAAAATGGTATTGGAAAAAATGGAGCAAGATAATGTATGGATTTTACCTGTATTAACCGCTCAGAACCAATATTTGGGTTTCGTTTCTAAAACAGCAATTTTTAACAAATACCGGGCATTGCTGATGAGACAGAATGATTACATGGGCTAACTCTAAATTCTCCAAGATCGTCATTTCGACCGTAATGTTCCAAAGGAACTCCTTTGGAAGAGATTTTTTTTGTATGGATATTACTCATAGATCTCTCCATTCCGTTGCACTTCAGTCGAGATGACGATTTGTCTATATGTATAAATAAAAAAGTTGGAATGTTCTCGGACAACCTTAAAACATTCCAACCTCAAAACTTTTAAACTTAATCAGTTACTCAGCTCTCTTTAAACCAAACTTCTCGATTTTGCTGTATAAATGACTTCTTTGGATATCAATTTCATCAGCTGTTTTTGATACGTTCCAATTGTTTTTCTCCAGCTTGAATTTGATAAATTCGCGCTCTGCATGGTCTTTATATTCCTGAAAATTATTGAACGAATCGAAAGAAGAAGCTAAGGCTGATCCTCCTGCACCTGCAATCTGTGCACTGGTTGCAGCACCAATGTTTGTACCGCCGCCTGGATTAGCAAATGCACGTACATCATTTTCGGTAATTACCTTATCGCTCAAAATAATCAAACGCTCAATCATATTGTGTAACTCCCGTACATTACCTGTCCAAGGCAAAGCTTGTAAAGCAGCCATACCGCCATCATTTATTTTTTTAACCGGCATTCCATAATCACTGCAAATGCTTTCTAAAAAGTTCTGCGCAATAACAGGAATATCATCGGTACGTTCCGTTAAATGCGGAACATGGATATTGATTACATTTAACCGGTGGTACAAATCCATACGGAAGTTACCATCTTCGATTTCTTTCAATAAGTCTTTATTGGTTGCCGCTAAAACACGAACATTTACTTCAATTTCCTTCTCACCACCTACACGCGAAATTTTATGCTCTTGCAAGGCACGTAAAACTTTTGCCTGGGCAGAGAGGCTCATATCGCCAATCTCATCCAAAAATAAAGTACCACCGTTAGCCAGTTCAAATTTACCGATGCGTTGTTTAACTGCAGAGGTAAATGAACCTTTCTCGTGGCCGAACAACTCACTTTCAATCAGTTCTGATGGGATAGCTGCACAGTTCACCTCAATTAAAGGACTATCGGCACGGTTCGATTTTTCATGTAACCAACGGGCTACCAATTCTTTACCGCTACCATTTGCACCAGTAATTAACACACGGGCTTCGGTAGGAGCTACACGCTCTATGGTTTCTTTAATTTTAGAAATGCTTTCCGATTCACCTAAAATCTCACGGGTTTTACTTGCTTTACGTTTTAAAACCTTAGTTTCGGTAACTAAATTTCCACGGTCTAAACCATTACGGACCGTAATTAATAACCGGTTTAAATCAGGTGGTTTCGAAATAAAATCGAAAGCTCCTTTCTTACTGGCTTCAATGGCAGTTTCAACTGTTCCATGCCCAGATATCATAATGAATGGCAAATCGGGTTTAATGATCTGTGCCTGCTCGAGCACTTCCATACCATCCATTTTATTCATCTTGATATCGCAAAGTACCAGATCGAAATTTCCTTTTTTGATCATTTCGAGGCCATCAATACCGTTATCGACATCTTCAACATCGTAATTTTCGTACTCCAGAATTTCGCGTAAGGTACTCCTTATCGCACGCTCATCGTCAATTATTAATAATTTAGCCATTAGAGATGTATTCTTTAATTTTGAAATGCGAATATATTATTTTTTAATTAATGTATAGTTTTTTATACAATTAATACGCAATAAACCTTAAAAGTTAGGAAAGGTTTTAATAAGTATAATCCATTTTAAACTTACTTAAATCGGGTTTCTGTTTTTTAGCTCTTTTTAGTTCCAATTCGTAAATGGTTCTTCCCAGATTTTTCATAAAAGGGAAACAAACCGTTTCGTACTCGTATTTATTGTCGTTGAAGATGCCATCCTCATTGCTCTGCACAACCGCGGTTAAAAAATATTCAATTCCGTTTTTAAAATCAACAAAATAGGAGTTATCGATAATGTAGCCGTAACTATCGCCATATTTATTGAAAATGCGGATATTGGGATCTGGCGTTACGTGTTCTCTACCATAATACAACATCTTGGCATAGGTTGACCAAAACGCTTTCGGATCGTATTTAGGAAAATCACTTTCCGTTGGATACTTGCTCATGTAAGTATAAATGAGTTTATAATCCTCTTTGGTAAGGTTAAACCTTTCTTTAACCGGGAAAGCCTCAGGAAAAATCAATTTCTGCATGAGTTTCTGTTGATCGTTAATGGCGAAGGCATTTTTCCCCGCTAAGCTGAAAGGTTTGTTTACCAGCTTGTCAGTGCTGTCCATGTATCCAGTACCCATTACGAGGTTGCTTAATTTCAATTCATAATCTTTTGGATCATATTGGGCAGCTTGATCATACACCAAATGATCTCCGTTGTAAAATTTGATGGGATTGGTATGTTTCGCCGATTCTCCTGCATCGCCAATAGCCAGACGGTTTAAAATGCGGCTATCATTTAATCCATTTGCCTTTAGTTTTTCGTTAATTTCTGCCCGGCCGATAAATTCGAATAAACGGTTAAAAGCATCATTATCACTGGTAAGCAAAATCTTTTTAACATAGTGTTCTATTGATGGAAGTCCATTTTTGGCACTTGTATCCGTTAAAACCCTCGTTTGTCCTTTATAGGCACTATCGGTAATCATAGCACTTTTAATTGTTAAGCCTGTACTTTTTAACCGGTTTACTTTCTCTAAAGCAAAAATTACGGCAGCAAGTTTAACCGTACTCGCAGGATAAAAATAATGATGCGGATCCAGATTGTAGCTAAAGGTTTTAAACGTGGGTTTATTCTTCGCATCGCGGTTAACCTGCGTATAAAGAATCTGGATCTGGTTTTGATCAGGATGATTGAGTACGGCAGAAAAAAGTTCTGGCCTGGTTTCCATTAGTTTCTTCAGAAAAACAGTATCGGTTTTTTGCGCCATAACAGACTGGCTTATAAATGAAAATGCAACAATTAATATTCTTTTCATAGTGGAAATTTTGATTCCTAATTTAGCTTTTTCTATTAAAATCGCCATTTTCCATCATGCATTTTACATGTTGTTTAATTTTGCTACTTTTGCAGCGCTTTTGGTTTCCGGCTTTACACCCGGAATTAAAAGGGAATACAGTGTAAATCTGTAACTGTCCCGCAGCTGTAAGCTCCTTAACGGATTTCCAATCAATCTGCCACTGTTCCGACTTGTCGGGATGGGAAGGCCGGAAACCCGGGAGTAAGTCAGAAGACCTGCCTTAGCGTTATATTTCATAGCTTTCGGGGATTGAAGCTAAGGGGTGATGTACTTACGTATTCGTATTTCATTTCTTTTCCATCTGTTGGCTGTGGGTTAAACTCACAATCAAAATGACAAATAAACATTCTGCCTTTGCGGGCACAATGCAGTTTTTTCTATATTCTTCCATTTTATGGACAGGATATCTATTGCCTTTAAATGCCAGGGCACAAACAGACAGTGCGAAAAAAGCCATTCAGCTGAAAGAAGTTCAGATTAGAGAGTACCGCTTAACCAATCAAAGTAAATCGCCTACGCCAGTACAAATCTTATCTGCTGAAGAGCTTAAAAGAATCAACAGCTTGTCTGTTGCCGATGCTGTCCGCTACCTTTCAGGTGTGCAGTTGAAAGATTACGGCGGAATAGGTGGGATGAAAACGGTGAATGTACGCAGTTTAGGTACCAACCATACTGCAGTTTTTTTAGACGGCATCCAGATTGGCAACGCTCAGAATGGTCAGGTTGATCTAGGTAAATTTTCATTGAACAATCTCGAGGAAATTTCTCTTTACAGTGGTCAAAAACCCGAATTACTGATTCCAGCGAAAGGTTATGCCTCCGCAAGTAGTATTTACCTCAAAACCAAAGATCCCGATTTCGAAAAAAAACAAAATCAAAAAATAGAACTGGGTTTAAAAAGCGGATCGTTCGGTCTGATCAATCCTTCTCTCGTTTATCAATATAAGATTAACGAAAAGCTAAAGGCGAGTATCAATACCGAATATATACATGCCGATGGTAGATATAAATTCAGGTACACCAATGGAGTTTTCGATACCACTGCAGTAAGAAATAATGGTGATGTAGAGCGCTTTCGTCTACAAGCAGCATTGTTTGGTAAGTTTAGAAATGGGAAATGGCACGCGCAGGCCTATTCATTTTTATCAGACAGGGGATTACCAGGTGCAATTGTAGCCAACAGGTTCGATTTTACGCAAAGAATATGGGATCGCGATTTTTTCGTTCAGGGAAGCGCGGAGAAAAGCTTTTCCAAAAAATTCACCTTTATCGTAAACGCTAAATATGCTTATATATATCAACGTTACCTCGATCCCGATTATGTAACCACCACAGGTTTTTTAGATAACCGGTTTAAAGAGCAGGAGGCTTACCTGTCGATTGCTGCCAAATACAAAATCAATTCGGTTTGGGAGGCTGCTTATGCAGCTGATTATACTTTCCAGACTTTGGATGCCAATATTTACAGGTTTCCTTATCCCAATAGAAATACCTTTTTAAATGTTTTGAGCTCATCCTTAACCTTCGAGCAGCTTAATATCCAGGCAAATCTACTCAGCACAACCGTAGTCGATCGGATAAAACTTTATTCTTCATCGGGTAATAAGCAGGTTTTTAGTCCAACCGTTATGCTCTCCTGGAAACTATTAAAGGATCGGGATATCAGGATCCGGGCATTTTATAAGAACATATTCAGGATGCCCACCTTTAACGATCTATACTATACTTTCATCGGCAATACCCTGTTAAATCCCGAATACACTAAACAGTATGATGTTGGTGTAACCTATTTCAAAAACTTCAAAAACCAGAAGATAAAATTTATCGATATCCAATCGGATGTTTATTACAACCGGGTAAAAGATAAAATTGTAGCACAACCTGGTGCCAACCTGTACCGTTGGATGATGTACAACATTGGTCTGGTTGATATACGTGGTTTAGAACTTAACGTAAAAACAGCATTCGAACCACTTAATGATTTCATGCTCAACATAGGCATCAACTATACTTACCAGAAGGCTGTAGATGTGACTTCAAAGTTCGAAGAAACTTATAAAGATCAGATTCCTTACATTCCTGAAAACAGCGGTTCTTTTTTAACCCGCTTAGATTACCATAATTGGCATGCCAACTATGGCTTTATTTACACCGGATTCCGTTACAACCAAAAAGCAAACAACATTTACAATTATATGGAGCCATGGTACACCCACGACGCAGCAATTGGTTATGAGTTTAAATTAAAAAAAGGAAGTATAAACATCAATGGCGAAGTAAATAACCTGCTTAACCAATACTATGATATTATTCCAAACTTCCCAATGCCGGGTAGAAACTACAGATTAACGCTAAGCTATAAATTATGAGGCATTTAAAGTTTCCGATATATATATTGGCTTTTCTTATGGTGATTATCAGCGCCTGCAGAAAAGATCCGCAGCCTTTACCCTCCGAAATTACAAAGGTAGAACCAGAGCCAACATCAAGCATTAAAGGTTTCTACCTGGTAAATGAGGGCAACATGAATATGAATAAGGCGTCGTTAGATTATATGGATCTGGTAAACGGCATTTACACCCGTAACCTATACAATCAGGTTAATCCCGACGTAACAAAAGGTTTGGGCGATGTGGGGAATGACATTGGCAGATACGGCAGCAAGCTTTACGTAGTGGTTAACATATCGAACAAAGTTGAGGTACTGAACATTAAAACCGGTAAAAAAATCGGCCAGATTAATATCACCAATTGCCGATACATTACATTCAGTAATGGAAAAGCCTATGTAAGCGCTTATCTGGGCAAAGTTGGCGATCCGAAAGCACCTAATGGGATTGTAGCTGAAATTGATACCACAGCTTTAAGGGTAAATCGTACTATTGAAGTAGGCAGACAACCAGAAGAAATGGCCATTATTGGCACCAAACTTTATGTAGCCAACTCTGGAGGATACAGTCCGCCAGATTACGAACACACCCTTTCCGTAATCGATCTTTCCAGTTTTACTGAAATTAAAAGAATCGAAGTTGCCATTAATCTCAGCCGTGTAAAAGCCGACCGTTATGGCGATCTGTATGTGACCTCTCGGGGCGATTATTATACGATTCCCGCTAAGCTTTTTGTAATCGATACCCAAACCGATCAGATTAAAAAAGTATTCAATATTGCTGCCAGTAACCTGGTTATAGATGATGACTATGCCTACATCTACAGCACCGAATGGAACTATATCGAAGGCAAAAACAAGATTACGTACAACATGATCAATACGAAAGATGAAACCGTGATGGATCGTAAATTCATCAGTGATGGCACTGAAAAAGACATTAAAATCCCTTACGGAATCGCCGTTAACCCAGCTAGCAAAGATGTTTACGTAACCGATGCTAAAGATTACGTTAGCCCCGGCAAATTACATTGTTATAGTCCCGAAGGACGATTAAAATGGTCGGTTACTACAGGCGATATTCCGGCACACATAACATTCACAAATTAAATATATACCATGAGCAAACTTTACAAAAAACACATTTTAATTATCCTGGCCATAACAGTTGTATCCATTTCTGCCTGTAAAAAAGATAGAACTGAAATAGTGGAGAAAAAACAGATCATTACAGATACCAAAGGCATTTATATGCTCTGCGAAGGATTAATGGGTAACGGCAACAGTGCAATTTCTTACTATGATATTGCGACAAAAGCAACAGTAGCCGATTATTACAAACAGGTAAATGGCACATCGCTCGGCGAAACCGCAAACGATTTAGAGCAATATGGCAGTAAGATGTACTGTGTTGTAGCAGGCATACAAGGTACCAAACAATCTTTTCTGGATATTATCGATGTCAAAACCTGCAAATCGCTAAAAAGGATTTCATTCAATTCAGCAACTGATGGTTATATACCAAGGTTTGTTGCCTTTTATAAAAACAAAGCTTATGTATCGCGTTATGATGGTAAAGTGAGCCGTATCGATACCGCAGCAATGGCAATTGATGGTGAAATTATGCTTTCAGAGGGACTTGAACAATTGGCAATAGCTAATGGAAAGCTATATGTGTGCAATTCATCACACCCTTTTTATCAAAATGGAGCTAAAAATAAGGTTTCAGTAATTGATCTTGTAACCTTTACCAAAACAAAAGATATTACCGTAAACAATAATCCGGTAAGAATACAAACTGCAGATAACGGTGATTTATTCGTGGTATGCTGGAACGACTATATCATCAACAACGCCCCATCCCTCGATCGAATCAGTAGTGCCAGCGATACCAAAACAGGTTCCTATAGTTACGATCTCGGTGCCATTGCCATTAACGGATCAACAGCTTATGTAGCCAAAGATATTTACACGAACCCTGATATTAAATCGCTTAATACGACAACTGGTGCCATTGGTACAAGTTTAATAACAAGCGGACAGGCCATAAATATAATTTATGGATTAACAATCAATCCATTCAATAAAGAAGTGATTGTTGCTGATGCCAATGGCTATGGCAGCACCTCAGGGTCTGCTTATGGTGTTGGAACAGATGGAAAGGTAAAATTCAGTTTTAAAACTGGTGCACTGCCTCAGCATGCTGTATTTAATTACAGTTACAGATACGAATAAGAGAGCATCATTATCTCTATCAAATTACACAGAATAAATAATTTAATAAAACACATACATGAAAAAAAGTTACCTCATATTAATGCTTGGTATTGCTACACTGGTATACAGTTGCAAAAAAGATAATGAAGCCATTCCTGATGTTAACCTCTTTATTAAAGGAGAAACAATGACCGGAAAAGTGAATACCAAAACTGCTTTTGCAGCTGGAACAAATAATGGAAAAAGCTTTAATCACCAATGGAAACTCGATGGTAAAGTAGTGAGCAGTACTTATAACTACGATTTTATACCCCTAAAAGCCGGTACTTATATAATTGAATATACTGCAAGCAACAACGCCGGGTCTTTTTCGCACAAATATACCGTAACGGTGCCAATTCCAGTAGTGGAGATTACCGCAAACAGCACCAAATTTATCACTACCGTTTTTGAATATTTACCTGCTCCAGGCCAGTTTATCAACGAAGGGTTGGGAAGCCTTGCAGGTGCTCAGAAAATTATCGGCGATGTAAGTAAAACCAGCATGGTTACTTTAGGCGGTTTCGGTGGTTATATCATTTTCGGTTTCGACCACTCGGTAGTAAACAATACAGGTGCCGACCTCGCCATTTATGGTAATCCGATTGGTGGTACAACTCCTTTTGCTGAGCCAGGGATCGTAATGGTGAGTCAGGATATAAACGGAAACGGCAAACCTGATGATGAATGGTATGAACTCGCCGGCAGCGAATACAACAACCCGCTGACTATTAAAAACTACGAAATAACCTACACCAATCCGAAAGGTTTTGCCAATGTAAGCTGGACCGACAATCAAGGTGGCAGCGGAACCTACGATGTAAACAATTTTCACAAACACAATTTCTATCCTGAATTTGCCCCTAACCAGGAAAAATTAACCTTAAAAGGCACCTTACTTCCTTCAACATGGGGTAAAAATGGCAGTATTTTCATTAACAATGCATTTCCTTGGGGTTATACCGATAGTTGGTCTATAGAGGATGATTATGCCACTAAGAGATACAACAGTTTTGATCTTGATTGGGCAGTTGATCAAACCGGAAAGAAAATCGTATTGCAAACCATCGATTTCGTAAAAGTTTATACCGGGCAAAGAGAAAAAGGGAATACACTCCTTGGAGAAGTTTCAACCGAAGTTAAAGGCGCAGTAGATCTGGGAATTAAATAAACATGCTGATGAAAATAAAATCAATAATAAGCTTAGCACTTTTATCTGCTGTACTTCTTTCCTGCAAGAAGGAAAACGCAGTGGATAAAGATGGGGAAGGAGATAAACCAACAACAAACCAATCGCCATACCTCAATAAAATATATGATTTTAAGCAAGCTCCCGGACAGTTTACCAACGACCTTGTAAAGACCGATATCCTGATCGGCAGTGCAGGTAATGGCCTGGTTTCACTTGGAGGCTTTGGCGGTTACATTGTATTCGGCTTCGATCATAGCGTAACCAATACCACAGGAGCAGACCTTGGCATTTACGGCAATCCCCTTATCGGTGTTGGCATGGAATTCTCTGAGCCTGGTATTGTATGTGTAATGCAAGACCAGAATAAAAACGGTTTGCCTGATGATGTTTGGTACGAACTAGCCGGAAGTGAATATAACGAACAGGCGACCATCAAGAATTACAAAATCACCTATTACAAACCCACGAAATTAACTGATGATATCCGCTGGAAGGATAACCAGGGCAAAGAGGGACTTGTATTGAGGAATCAATTTCACACACAGGATTATTTTCCTTCGTGGGCCACTGCCAACGAAATTTCCTTCACCGGAACCTTAATTAAAAATACACTCACCTCAGGAGAAATCATTACCAATAAACCATTGAGTTTTGGTTACGCCGATAATGGATCGAGCGAGTATGTAAGCCTACAGGAACAGTTGGGCAGGGGATACAACACCTTCGATATAGATTGGGCTGTTGATGCTACAGGTAAAAAAGTAATTCTTGCCACTATAGACTTTGTAAAGGTTTATACCGGGCAAAACAGCAACGGAAATCCTTTTAGTCCAGATAATGATAACGACCATTCCCGCTACATCGGTGAAATTTCGACAGAATTTGGCGGAGCGGTTGATCTTAAACTTTTAAAAAATAAATAACACCATATATTAGAATGAAACAATTCAACTTTAAACAAATATTTGTAGCAGCAGCACTCTTAACAATGGGACTTTACGCTTGTAAAAAAGACAGTGTAAATGATATACAGATTGATCCGGTAGCAGGGAAATATGATAACGGGTTCTTTGTAATCGGCGAGGGATCTTACGGACAGAGTGCAGGTGCAGTGAGCTTTTACCGTTATGGCGATGATACCCTTTCCATCAGAGCATATGAGAAGGAAAATGCAGGAAAAATCTTATCAAATGCAGCTAAAACAAGTACTTTGCAGTTTGCTTCGATAATTAATGGCAGTATTTACCTCATGAGCAAAATAAATGGTCCAATTGTTAAAATAAATGAACAAACTTTAAAAGAAGAAGCCAGATACGTACAGGAAGCCAGCAACTGGAGAAGTATTATACAAGTTGATGGGAGCAGAGGTTTGGTAAGTGCAAATGATGGTGTATATCAGATCGACCTGAATACGCTTACTGTTCAAAATAAACTAACAACCGTAGGGGCTGTAAATACAGGCGATATGTGGAAGAAAGGGGATTACGTTTACTTGCTACAAACTAATGGTGCAAAGATTGTATCTGCAAGTAACTATTCGTTGGTAAAAAGTTTCTCGAACATTAACCGTGGATTCGCACAAACACCAAATGGAAAAATTTGGGCTTCAACAGGTAGCCGTTTAATTGCAATCGACAATAATTTAGACACTGCAGGTATTGCCTTAACAGTAGCTTTAGGATCTTTCGGTCTTGATGCACCAACGCGTATTACCGCGTCAACCAAAGAAAATGCAGTTTTTTATCACGCTGGAAAATCAATTTATAAATACGTTGATGGCGATAAAACATCGTTATCGCAACCGTTTATCAATATTACCGAAGATCCTTTTATGGTATACGGAGCTATCCGTTACGATCGGAATAAAGATTATATCGTAGTTAACGGAATCCAGGGCTATGGCGCAGCTTCTACTGTAAATTATCTACTCATCTATAATGCATCAACTGGTGCTTTGGTTAAAAAAATCAAATACGGTGGTGATGGGGTAACAACTGATTTTAGTAAAATCTATTTCCCTGATTTAGCCATATTTCATTAAAATATCATTCAATAATTACCTCTCGAAGTTAAAGGTCTGCCATTGGTGCAGGCCTTTTTTTATGGTTTCGCTAGTCCTAAAGCTAAACCTGTTATACAATTGATTAGGTATCAGGAAGTAATAGCTACACATTTACCTCGCATTTTGTTCGGGTACTATTGTCACAACCCTGTCTTAAGTCCGAACCAACCCCGAACCAACTCCGTTTTAACCATATGCCATTAAGACGCTAAACTGTTTCCTGATCGTTCTCCTTTCTCTCCGCTCTTTTTACTACATTTGCGCTGCTTTTGGTTCCTGATGTAAAATCGGGATTAAAAGGGAATACAGTGTAAATCTGTAACTGTCCCGCAGCTGTAAGCTCTATAACGTTTTTCAATCCATAAGTCACTGTTCCGCTTATCCGGTACGGGAAGACAGAAAAACGGGAGTAAGTCAGAAGACCTGCCTTTAGCATTTAATTTCATAGCTTTCGGGGATTGAAGCTAGGATTGAGATACTTAACGTTTTTCGTATTTTCATTTCCTTTTCTATCTGTTGGCTGTGGGCAAAACCACAATCAAATGAACAAAAAAAGAATGCTAACTGTAGCCGGTCTAGGGCTAGCGCAGTTAATGATTAGCCAGGTGGCTAATGCTCAGACACAAGACAGTCTGCAGCTTAAAGATGTTGTAATTTCTGCAACTAAAAACGATCAGAAACAATCACAAACAGGTAAAGTGGTAACCATTATCAGCCGCGAAGTATTAGAACGCAGCAACGGCAAGTCATTACCTGATTTATTAAGCGAGCAAGCTGGTATCGTTATCAGTGGGGGAAATAGTAACCAGGGCAAGGACAAAAGTATATTTACAAGGGGCGCACTTGGTGGCTACACGTTGGTTCTTATTGATGGTATCGTACAGAACGATCCAGCAAGTATCAGCGGAACATTCGATTTACGTCTGTTTTCAATCGATCAGATTGATCATATCGAAATCCTAAAAGGTGGCCAGTCTACCATTTACGGATCTGATGCCGTTGCAGGAGTAATCAATATCATCACTAAAAAGGGTGGACCTAAAGGAAATACCATTTACGGTGTAGCCAGTGCCGGAAGCTTCGAAACTTACAAAGGAACGATCGGCTTAAATGGTGGCGTAGAAGGTTTTTCATACAATATCAATTATACCCATTTGAAAACCGACGGAATTTCTGAAGCCGCCGTACCACAAGGAAGTGCAGCTATATTTGATAAAGATGGTTTTAAAACTGATGGTTTAAACGCAAATTTCGGGATCAAACTCGACAAACATTTCTCAGTTAATCCGTTTTTACGTTATTTCTATGGCGATTATAAAATAGATGAAAATGCATTTGCCGATGGTTTACCTTCAAATAATTCTATTTTAAAACAGTTTAGTGCAGGCTTTAACTCAGAATATAAATTCAATACCGGTAAAATAACGCTAAATTATAGCCACCAAAGTAACTCTAACGATGTAAACTCTAGTTATGCAGGTTTTCCAAGTAATTTTTTAAACTTCGGTAAACTTAATGTGGTTGATTTATTCTACAACCAGAAATTAGGTAATAAATTAGATTTATTGGTAGGTATCGACGATAGAAAAATGAAGTTGATTACCGATACCAAAAACCCAACAACCAATATCTTCGCGGCTTACGGATCATTGTTTTTACATGATTTAAGCATTTTTAACCTCGAAGTAGGCGGACGTTACAACAAACATGACCAATATGGCGAAAACTATACTTATTCGATAACCCCAAGCATTAACATCATTAAAGAAATAAAATTATTCGGAACAGTATCTACAGCGTTCAAAATCCCTACATTGAATATGTTGTTCGGTCAGTATGGCGCCAATCTGGATCTGAAACCTGAAAAATCTCAAAATTATGAAGCTGGCGTAAACTTAAATATCGCTGAAGAGGCCTTTACTTTACGTATTACCGGTTTCAAACGCGATTTAACTGATGCCATTGTTTATACCACAGGTTATTTTAATCAAGGCGACCAGAAATATAAGGGTTTTGAAGTAGAGCCTGCAACCAAATTTAGTGTATTTAATGTTAACGGTTACTATGCTTTCGTAGAAGGGAATACGGGAATAACCAATTATTTAATCCGCAGGCCAAAACACACATTCGGCATTAACGCAGGTGCCCAGGCAACAAGCCATTTATATGCAAGTGTTAACTTCCGTTATCTTGGCAAGCGTTTCGATATAAATGAAGAAATGCCATCATACAACCTGTTAAATGCATACGTAGAATATGCTTTGGCTAAAAAACGTGTGAAATTATTTTTTGATGCTAAAAATATCCTGAACAAAAAATACACAGAAATTATTGGCTACAATACACCTGGCTTCAACTTTAATACAGGCGTAAGTTTTAATATCCGCTAATAAAAATTTAACTTTGCTTAAATATTAACCAAAAATAGCATGTCTCATTTAAAATTTAATCCACGCACTTTAATTTTGTTGTTAATAATATTGGCAATAACGGCTTTCCGTTTGCTGGTAACATTTAACTCAGATGAATTAAAGTTTGCCAATTTCTCATCAATAGGAGCGGTAGCTTTATTTGGAGGCGCATATTTTAAAGATCATCTTAAAGCATTTGCTTTTCCGCTATTGAGTTTGTTTTTAAGCGATTTAGTACTTTATACAACCATTTATAGAAAGTATGTAGACATGCTTTTAGTTCAGGAACTGTGGACATATCTTGCAATTGCATTAATGGTTTTAGCCGGTCGTTTCTTATTAAAGAAGGTAAATATCGCCAGCTTATTCCTATCTACAATTGTAATTGTATTCATCCATTGGATTGTAAGCGATATCGGTTCATGGTATAAGAACCCATTGTATACACAAAACTTAAATGGTTTTATAGATTGTTTAGTTAAAGCCATTCCATTCGAGATCAGATTCTTGGAAGGAACAATGATTTATGGTGCTTTGCTTTTTGGAGCTTTCGAAATTTTAAAAGCAAAATATCCGGTATTAAAACTGCAAACACAAGAGTTGTAGAAATATCCATTGTTTGGATAGCATAGAAATCCTCTTTTGATTCGATTCAAAAGAGGATTTTTTTTAACTTAGGACTTACGTCATGCTGTTCCGAATGTTCGGGATCAGCATCTACTAAGATGATATGACTTTAAGGATATCTGACGTTAAGAATAGATCCTGATCCCGATGTAAAATCGGGACAGGATGACGCATAAAATATAGATATGAAAGTTGTTTCCTTTTTACCTGCCGCTACAAAAATGATTTACGATATGGGCCTGCAAGAATACCTGCATGGCGTAACATTCGAATGTCCTAAAGAGGCCGCAGATCAACCAAAAGTTGTACGTTGCATATTAGAAGGCAAAAACTATTCGAGTATAGAAATTGACCGGATCTTTTCGGCATCAAAAGCACAAGGCAAAAGTTTGTATTGGGTAGATGATACACTGCTGGAAAGCATCGCACCCGATGTAGTTTTCACGCAAGATATATGCGAGGTGTGCAACATCGATACTATTTGCACCGAAACAGCCGTAATGAAGCTTAGTAAGCAGCCAACGCTGGTACCTTTATCGCCAAATAACTTGCAGGATGTTTTCGAATGCGCCATTACCATTGCCAGGGCTTTAGGAAAGGAAGAGGTAGCATTAAACTATCTGGCAGGCCTGCAAAAGAAAACAGATTATATTTTAGATCAGCTAAGGGCAAACCGTGCACCATTAAAAAGAATTATGCTCATGGAGTGGATCGAACCGATCTACAATTGTGGACATTGGATTCCTTTTCAGATTGCAGCAGCTGGTGGCGTTGATATGTTGTCTAATCCTGGTGGCGACTCTATTGTAACCCAATGGGATAAAATCCTGAAGTATAATCCAGAGGTTCTGGTTATTGCACCATGTGGTTTTGATTTGAAACGAAGCATGGAAGAAATGGAATTGTTAACTTCAAAGCCAGGCTGGAACGATCTTGAGGCCGTAAAAAACAATCAGGTTTATATTGCCGATTTTGATATGTTTACCCAACCGAGCGTAGGTACACTGGTTGAAGGCATAGAAGCTTTAGCCTGTATGTTCCACCCGGAGATATTTATGGCAGACGAAAACATAGCCAAAAAATTCATCAACCACAGTCAATCTCTGAAATCATTTAAATCTGTGTAATCATATATATGAAATTAGTTGTTTTAACAGGAGCAGGGATCAGTGCCGAAAGTGGCTTAAAAACATTTAGGGATTCTGATGGATTATGGGAAGGATATAATGTTTATGATGTAGCCACCCCAGAAGCCTGGGAGCGAAATCCTGAATTGGTGCAAGAATTTTATAATGAAAGAAGAAGACAGGTTTTAGCTGCAAAACCCAATCTGGCTCACCAGGTGCTTGCCGAGCTGGAAAAAGACTACGACGTTGAAATTATTACCCAAAACATCGATGATTTACACGAAAGGGCAGGCTCTACCAAGGTTACCCATCTTCATGGCGTAATCACCAAATCACAATCAGATAGAAAAGCGGATTTAACCTATCCCATCGTTGGTTCAGAAATCAAAATGGGCGAGCTTTGCGAGTTGGGTTCTCAACTCAGGCCACATGTAGTTTGGTTTGGCGAAGCTGTACCCATGATAGAAGTAGCAGCTAAACTCTGCAAACAGGCCGACTTGTTTGTACTTATCGGAACTTCATTGGCCGTTTATCCGGCAGCAGGCTTAATTGATTTTGTCCCTTCCTTTGTCGATAAATACATTATCGATCCAAGAACACCCGATGTAAAACGTTATAAAAACGTGATCAACATTGAGAAAAACGCTGTAGAAGGCATTACAGAATTAAAAGAAATATTAGCCAATGCCAGATAAAAAGCTTTGCATTTTTAATTGGAGCGGTGGTAAAGACAGTACATTGGCCTTACACTATGCCTTACAAGATCCTACTATCGAAATCCGTTACCTGATTACTACAGTTACCGAAAAATACAACCGTGTTTCGATGCATGGCGTTAGAGAAGCTTTATTAATTAAACAAGCTGAAAGTATTGGTATTCCACTGTATCAGATCCGTTTGGGCGAAATGCCCGATATGGAAACCTACGACAGTACCATGAAGCATCATCTTTCTAAATTTAAAGAGGAGGGTATTACCCATTCTATTTTTGGTGATATCTTTTTAGCGGATTTACGTACTTATCGCGAAAACAAATTAGCAGAAATTGGACTTAAGGCTATTTTCCCGCTTTGGAAAAAAGATACACAACATTTAATTGAAGAATTCCTAAACCTGCACTATAAAACCATCATTGTTTGCACACAACAAAATCTCGAAAATTTTTGTGGAAAAGTAATCAACCTTGATTTAATTAAGCAACTTCCCGTAGATATCGATCCCTGTGGCGAAAACGGAGAGTTTCATACTTTTGCATTTGAAGGACCAATTTTCAAGAATAAAATCACTTTCACCATCGGAGAGAAGGTATTCAGAACTTATAATGCTCCAAGTAAAACAACAACAGATGAGGCTTCACCTTGCTCAACCACAGCCCTTTCTGGCTTCTGGTATATAGATTTATTGGAATAATTTTTCTATTTAAAACATTTTGGCATCATTTTTTCTTTAGTAATTATAATTAACTAAATCACACATTCATTTGAAACCTGTTTAGCGAGGTTAGGTAGCTAAACAAGCGTCATATTAAAATTAAGAGTTATGAAAAAGATATTGGTAGTAATCGCATTAAGTTCTTCGGTTTTATTTGCTTGTAACAATAAGGCAAAAGAAGAAGCAGCATTAAAACAACAACAGGCCGAAAAACAATTGGCAATTAAAGCAGTTAAAGATAGTTTAAGATTAGATAGCTTTAAAAAAGCCGAAGTGGCCAAAGCAGAACAGGCAAAAGAAGCTAAACACCAGGCAGAATTGGCTGCAGCAAGAAGAGCAAGCTCATCTAGATCTTATGCAAGCTCAGGCGGTGGTTCTAGCAGTGCTTACGGTGGCACACAACCAACAGCTAAGAAAAAAGGTTGGAGCGATGCAGCTAAAGGCGCAGTTATTGGTGGAGCAGCAGGAGCCGTTGGTGGTGCTTTAATCGATAAGAAAAAAGGTAGAGGTGCCATTATCGGTGGATTAGTTGGAGCTGGTGGCGGTTATTTAATCGGTAGAGGTGAAGACAGAAAATCTGGCCGTGTGCAGCCTAAAAACTAAAAAAGGTTTTTAAAAGATATGAAGTCCCGATGTAAATCGGGACTTTTTTTTGTTTTTACCTGTCCCTGGTCGTCATGCTGACCTGTAGCGCAGCGGAAAGCTACGGAGTAAATTTATTTTAGCATCTTTCTAATCATTAAATACATTCAAGAAAAATTGTATATACCATATAAAATTCGATTGCATTTTTTATGCTTAATATAAAATGATCGATATATTTAACAAAAAAAAGAAGCAATGACAGATATCAATACTACCGCAGATAAAGGACAGATCCAACACTTTGTAATGTTCTGGTTAAAACCTCAACTAACCAAAACCGAGATCGCAGATTTCGCCAACTTCTTCGAAAGTTTAAAACCTATAAAATATATTAAAACCTTAAGTTATGGTTTAGCAGCAGGTACGCCTGTACGCCCTGTTACCGATAACTCTTTTACCTATTCGCTCACCATTACCTTTGCCAACATTGCAGATCATAATGCTTATCAGGAAGATAAAGTGCATTTAGATGCTGTAGAAAAATTCTCTAATAATTGGTACAGGGTTGTGGTGCACGATACGGTGATTGCTTAATAAGTTTTAGCCAGGGAACCACAGATTAACTCAGGAGATTTCTTTCTGTCGTCATCCTGAACTTGTTTCAGGATCTTTTAAAGCGCAGATAATAGAATAAGGTAATTTAGCCACGGAACAATAAGTACTTCATTCGTCATCCTCAGGGAATGACAATATGACTTAAGATATGATAATCCTCAAGATATCGTCATTCCCAACTTGATTGGGAACCACGTAGTGCTTCATAAATGCTTTTAAAGAGAAGAAAGTTTATGAATAAAGTAATGCCGTAAACTTTAAGATTCCCGCATGCGCGAGAATGACGACCGTTCATAGAATCTGCCAATGGCAGCGAAAGATCTTTCAATAATGAAAAATAGAATATATAAATGCGTTCAGATGAATTCTTCTGAACGCATTTTTTATTTATCGATCTGAACGTAGCGAAGAGTCTTTCAGTTAAGTTCAAAGATTTCTCTCCCGAAAATTCGGGACTACGTTACAGTCGAAATGACGACTTATCGCAAACCTCCCATTTATTTGGCAAAATAAGCACTAAGAATTATATTTTGTCTTAACATTTAAAAATCAATATATCAATAAGTTATATTTATCCACCTAAACAAAAAGTAATATTCAATATCTCATTTAACGTCAAAAATGCCATAAAATTCAGAATATAATTCTGAAAATTAATAAAACAAACTAATAATCAAATATTTACAAACACAACATAACTAATACTGATGCCTGTTATAGGCCGCTGTAAAATCAGAACGCATGAGTTTAAATCGCGCTACTACTGTTTGAATAAATTCTTCATCAATAATCTCAAACACATCATTAACACCACCTCCACTCAAATCAAGTTCTGCAAGCTTATAACTTTGCTCAAAGGTACCCTGCTCAAACTTTACAATATATTTTTGATTCATCGAAAAAATGGTAATCTTACATTCCGGGTGTGGAAGTTCTGCTACTACTCTCATTTATTTTTTATTTTTATTTACAATTCAACAGATATACCATTAAGCGTGCCCCAGCTATCCACAATCGAGAAACGGGCAAACAACTCTTCCTTGTACCATTCGCGTTCTCTGGTAAGTTTAATCACGTCCGAATGATCAAAAGATTTATAAGCATAGCTTTTCATACTATCCGCATCGGCCCAGACCGAAAAGGTGGCCTGATCGAAAAATGGATTTTCGCCAATACCTGCCGACAAGATAAAGCCTGGGGCTGTACACATGGCATCAGCTGCTCTTTTAATATTCCTTCTAAATTCTTTCAACTTGTTAAATTTAATCGCTGCCCTTGTAATTACAGCAATCTTACCCGTATGGGCATTACCTATTTTACCAGGCTTAAATGGCTCTACTGCTGACCATAATCCATGGCTAGATAAAGGCTTTAATAAGATGGTAAAACTTTCTATTCCAAAGAAACCAAACCATTTCAGCACAAAAGAATGGAGATAAAAATTATCACAATCGTTCCGGTTATCCCAGGTAGTGAGCACAGCCCAATGCTTATAGTCAGGGGCTAAATCTACCCGGGCATCTTTTCCGCTGCCCATTAACTTCCAGAACCTGCAGCGCTTATTTAACCATAATGGTAATCGTAAAACAGCCATCCCTACAAATGCAAAAGGAATGGTAAAGCCACGGAATTTGGTAATGGTTAAGGCTACAATCATAAACTCACGGTTAATGATGCCAAAACTAATGATTTTAAGAATAGGTTATCATTCAAATTTTCGTCATTAAATCCACAACTAGCCTACATCTCACAAATCATAATTAACTTTGATTATAGAAAATAAAAAATGGCAGAAGACTTAACCATCACTAGAAATACATCAAAGGAAGAGCAATATCAATCGATTATTCCCCAGATAGACGCTTTACTTTATGGAGAAACAGATTTTATTGCAAACCTTGCAAATGTTGCAGCAGCACTTAAAGAACAGTTTAATTGGTTCTGGGTAGGTTTCTACCTGGTAAAACAAGAAGAATTGGTATTAGGCCCATTTCAAGGTCCGGTAGCCTGTACGCGGATAAAAAAAGGAAAAGGCGTGTGTGGCGCATCCTGGCAACAAGCAGAAACCATTATCGTTCCCGATGTGGAAGAATTCCCAGGTCACATTGCCTGTGCATCTGCTTCTAAATCGGAAATTGTTTTACCGCTAATTGTTAATGGCGAAGTGATAGGCGTTCTAGATGTAGACAGCGAAGTGTTAAACAAATTTGATGAAACAGACAAAACTTATTTAGAGCAAGTTATATCAGTTATATTAAATAGATAGTTAAGATAAGGTATTGAAACTAAGAAAAGAATATTATCTGAATGAAGACGTGGTAAGCCTGGCTAAAGATCTGTTAGGCAAAATACTCTATACCAAAATTGATAACGAAATTACCGCAGGCATCATCGTTGAAACCGAAGCTTATTTTGGCATAAAGGACAAAGCGTCTCATGCTTATGGCGGCCGCAGAACCAACCGAACAGAAACCATGTATGGCAATGGAGGTATCGCTTATGTATACCTTTGTTATGGCATGCACAACCTCTTCAATATTGTAAGTTCTAAAGAAAACGATCCACATGCTGTTTTAATCAGGGGCATAGAACCTTTGATCGGCATCGACATTATTGAGCAAAGAAGAAATATGCCACATACAAAGGGTGCTATTTCGGCTGGCCCCGGCTCTGCCGCAAAAGCACTGGGAATAGACAAAACTTTTAACGCCAAAAATCTCACTGGAGATGAAATCTGGATCGAAGACCATGCTATCCGCTATAAAGATGAAGATATTGCTGCTACACCACGTGTAGGCATTGCATACGCAAAAGAGCATGCTTTATTACCATGGCGATTCTTTGTAAAAGGCAACAAATATGTAAGTAAACCAAATAAGGTTTAATTAACGTAAACCTTTTAGCGTACTTCCTGTTTTTCATTATAAACAGTTGAAAAGATGAAAAACGAGAAAAACATAGCCATCCTTAAGGAAATGGCAGAAAGCGTACGCACCTGTATGTTCACCACATTTTCCTCAGGAGGCGAATTCGGAAGCAGACCGATGGGTACTGCAAAAGTTGAAGACGACGGGAGTTTATGGTTTTACACCAATGAATACTCACCTAAATCAAAAGAAATTTCTAAAGAAAACAATGTTCTGTTAGCCTATAGCGATCCATCCAACAATACCTACCTTACAGTTAAAGGTAAGGCCGAACTGGTAGATGATAAAGTACGCAAAGAAGCTTATTTTTCTCCGTTTATCAAGGCATGGTTCCCGGATGGAATAGAAGACCCAAGATTAATCCTGATTAAAGTTACCCCAGAAGAGGCTGAATATTGGGATGCTTCAGCATCTAAAATAGTCGTACTATTCAGTATATTAAAAGCAGTAGTGACCGGTGATACACCCAATTTAGGTAAACATGATACTATAAAATTTTAATTTCATTGCACAAATTGAAAGCAGGCTTGGGAACAATACCTGCTTTTTTGTAATATTGAGGCAATGAATTTTGAAAACAACTTATTATTCGCACAAACACAAGACGAAACTGATCAGCTTCGTGATTTCAGGTCTCAGTTCTTATTCCCAAACCATAACGGAAAAGATTTTATTTACCTGTGCGGCAATTCATTAGGACTTCAACCTAAAGTTGCCAGTGAGGTTTTAAAGGGCCAGCTTAACAACTGGGCCAACTATGCAGTAGAAGGCTGGTTTGATGGAAACGAGCCCTGGATGTTCTACCACAAGGCACTTAAAAAGTTAATGGCCCCGATTGTTGGTGCACTACCATCGGAAGTATGCCCGATGAATACCTTAACTGTAAACCTCCATTTGTTAATGGTCAGCTTTTATCAACCTAAAGGCAAGCGCTTTAAAATCATTATGGAGGGCGGTGCATTCCCATCCGATCAATACGCAATAGAAAGCCAGGTAAGATTTCAAGGTTTCGACCCAAAAGAAGCGATTATAGAGGTTTTCCCTAAAGAGGGCGAAGAAATACTCCGTACTGAAGATATCTTAGCTAAAATCAAAGAAAATGCTGATGAGATCGCTTTGGTGTTATTTGGCGGAATAAATTATTACACCGGACAATGGTACGATATGGAAACCATTACAAAGGCAGGGCATGAAATCGGCGCAATTGTAGGCTGGGATTTGGCACATGCCGCAGGTAATGTTCCTGTAAAGCTTCACGACTGGGATGTTGATTTTGCCTGCTGGTGCTCATACAAATATCAAAATTCAGGCCCTGGAGGAATAAGCGGAATCTTTGTTCACGAAAAACATTTCAGCAACACAGAATTGAACCGCTTTGCAGGATGGTGGGGTTACCAGGAAAGTAAACGTTTTAAAATGGAAAAAGGCTTTATCCCAGAAGCTGGAGCAGACGGATGGCAGGTAAGTTGCACACAGGTAATGCCAATGGCTTTATACCATGCTTCGCTTCAGATTTTCGAACAAGCAGGCTTTATAGAGCCATTAAGAAACAAAAGTATTGCTTTAACTGCATATCTTGAATTTATTATAAATGAAGTAAATAAGGAGTTAGGCGTAATGCAATATAAAATCATCACACCTAAAGTAGCTAAAGATAGAGGTGCGCAGTTATCCATCATCGCTCAACAAAATGGCAAACAGATTTTTGATGGCTTAATGGCAAATCATATACTTGGCGATTGGCGCGAACCTGATGTAATCCGCTTAAGCGCAGTGCCACTTTATAACTCCTTCGAAGATGTTTATTTGGCCGGACAAGCACTTTTAAAAGTAAGTAAAGCTGTTTTACGATAAGAAGAAAAGGTTCATCAAATAAAAAAGCAAGAAAATGATCAATTACAACCCTAAAGATTGGAGTACCTTCATTTTTCATATCCACAAAAGTGATACCTTTAGAAAGCTGTGGCCATTAATGCTTGCAGTGGCTATTTTTTCGGGCCTGGTGGCATTCGCAGAACTCAATTTTTTTCAACTTTCTAAAAGCAGCTATGTTACCAATATCGGTATGATGCACAGCTTATTGGGCTTTGTATTATCCATGCTGCTGGTTTTCAGAACAAATACAGCATACGACAGGTGGTGGGAAGGAAGAAAATTGTTGGGATCGTTAACCAATGTGAGCCGCAACCTGGCCATGAAAATAAAAGCACTTAAATTAACAGAGGAAGATGTCCGTTTTTTCGAATACGGCATTCCAAAATATGCTTTTGCCTTAAAAGAACATTTGCGCGAAAGAATGTATTTTGGTAAAAATAGTCTTTTAATAGAGGTTGAAGAAGGTAAACATATACCAAACCAGATTGCAGGAAGCTTAATTAACAGGTTATATGAACTACTCGAAAAAGGCGCTATTTCGCAGGAACAATTTATTGTGCTTTCAGGCGATTTTAATCAATTTACCGATATCTGTGGTGCTTGCGAGCGCATCAAAAACACACCGATCCCATATTCATACAGTGCTTTTATCAAGAAATTTATCTTTATTTACGTAATTACTTTACCTATAGGATGGGTATTCAGTTTAGGTTATTTTGTGGTACCCATTGTTCCCTTTATCCTCTATGTATTAGCGAGTTTGGAGCTGATAGCTGAAGAAATAGAGAACCCATTTGGAGAAGATGCCAACGACCTTCCTGTGGACCAGATCTGCACGAACATTGAAAAACACGTGGAGGAAATTTTAGGCTAATGATTAAAATTGCCTGGCATCCACTTTACGCACACCCTTTACCCGAAGGGCACCGTTTTCCGATGCTAAAATATGAGTTGATCCCCGAACAGCTTTTACATGAAGGAACTATAACACAACAGAATTTATTTAGCCCGCAACCAGCTTCGGAAGATATTATACTCCTGACTCATGAAAAAACATACTGGGAACAGCTTAGGGATTTAACACTTTCTGCGAAAGACCAAAGACGGATAGGTTTTCCCTTAAACGCACAACTATTAGAACGTGAGCTGCGAATTACCCAAGGCACAATTGATGCAGCCCACTTCGCAATGGGTAACGGAATTGCCTTTAATGTAGCAGGTGGTACGCATCATGCAGGCAGCAATTGGGGCGAAGGTTTTTGTTTATTAAACGATCAATCAATCGCTGCTAATTACTTGTTAAATAACAATTTAGCTAAACGGATCTTAATTATCGATTTAGATGTACATCAGGGTAATGGCACGGCAGAAATCTTTCAAAATGAGCCAAGGGTATTCACTTTTTCGATGCATGGCGATAAAAATTTTCCTTTCAGAAAAGAAATTTCAAGTTTGGATGTTCCTTTAGATGATGGTGTGCAGGATGAAGAATATTTATCAGTTTTAGATATCAATTTAAAGAAGGCATTCGAAGTGGCCAAACCTGATTTTGTATTTTACCTATCGGGGGTTGATGTGCTTGCTACCGATAAGCTAGGCAAATTGGCATTAAGCAAAGCCGCGTGTAAAGAACGCGACAGAATGGTGCTACAGGCCTGTAAAGATAAAAATCTGCCTGTGCAAGTAAGTATGGGCGGCGGCTACTCCATCGATATCAGAGATATTGTAGATGCGCATTGCAATACCTACCGCCTGGCTTTTGATTTATTTGGATAAGCCCACCCACAAAACCATAATATCCTTATCTTCGCGGCCATATGTTGGAGATTATTTATCAGGACGAAAACCTAATTGCAATTAACAAACCTCATGGGCTATTGGTACATCAATCTTCCATTGCCAGAGATGCCACAGAATTCGCGCTTCAGCTACTAAGAGACCAGGTTGGCAAACATGTTAGTCCGGTACATAGGCTAGACAGGAAGACAAGCGGAATCTTATTATTTGCTTTCGACAAAGCATCTGAAATTGCTATGCATCAGCAATTTATGAATACAGAAACCGATAAAAAATATCTGGCTATCCTGCGTGGTTTCACACCCGATGCAATGGACATCGATTATCCATTGGCCAAAGAAAACGGAACGATGCAAGATGCTTTCACCTCGTTTAGAACACTGCAAAGGGCAGAGGTAGCCGTAGCTTTCGGTAAACACCCAACCTCACGGTATTCATTGGTAGAAGCCACACCTAAAACCGGGAGGATGCACCAACTGAGAAGACACTTTAGCCATATCTTACATCCAATTATTGGCGATAGGACACATGGCTGTAACAAGCAGAACAAATTCTTTAAGGATCAATGGAATATGACCACCATGTTACTCCATGCCTCTGAGTTAGCATTCACTCATCCCATCACGAAAGAAAAAATCCATTTAAAAGCCGGTTTACACGATGAGTTTAAAAGAGTGATGGATTTCATGAAAATGGAACCCTAGCACAATTTTTGTCATCAAAATCTGTTTATATAGCATCTATGATTAAATACTTACGTTTTACACTTCCAGTTTTAGCGCTTTTTGCAGCCAGTTGTTCTTCTGTTTATATGCCAAACGTACCAAATACCCCCATGTTAAGCAAACAGGGAGAATTTAGTGGCGGTGCACACATCTCTTTAAAAGGTAATGCCAGTGTAAATGGTGCTTATGCCGTTTCTGATCATATTGGAGTGCTTTTTAGTGGTTCTAGAATGAATAGTGAAAGAAAAAGCAAAGATTTCGGGCATAAACTTATTGAAATCGGAGGAGGATACTTTGATACTTTTGGTCCGGATAACAACCGGATTATTGAAGTTTACGCAGGCGTAGGGAAGGGATGGAGTGATATTACCTTCCGCGACTATAAAGACGATATCCTCATCAGCAGCGAACTGCAGGAAGTAGATTACCGGAAAACATTCTTACAGGTTAATTACAGTTCTAAAAAGAAAAACAACCTGCGTTTATTCGGAACAGATTTCCCAATTAACTACGGTACAGCATTAAGGATTAGCCATATTAAAATGGATAGGTTCTTTTTAAACGGTATTGTGCAGCCTAAGGAGGATAATATTTTCTTTGAACCTGTTTTCTTTACGCGTATGGCGCTCAGCAAAACTTTTCAACTACAATACACCACCAGCAGTAATATTGGCTTAAAGAACCGCAAATACATGTCTGCCGGCAATTCTATCTTCACCATTGGTGTTGTGGTTAATGTTGGGGGTAAATAATATGAATAAAGCTCCTTCGACAGGCTCAGGATGACACCACAAATAATTTAGCTAGGTATAATCCGCCAATAAAAAAAATTGTCAGTCTGAGCCTGTCGAAGCCCACTAACTAAGATTCTTCGCTTTGCTCAGAATGACAATTACCTACCAAAGCCTTCGTTTTATTCTGAAAACGCCTAGGTAATAGAATAGAATCCGTTAACTTTTCTCCTATTTGTAATTTTTTCTATCAATAACAGGTATCATTTGCACAAACCTTTCATTATAAACCCGATAGCAGTGGATGCCGATTCTTCATCGGCTGGAACGAATAGCGGGACCACTGCATCCCATGAAACACCGGCGTTCATTTCCAAAACCTGATGGCGCTGAAAAGGTAATGCATTTTGATTTTCGCAAAATAAATTAACCACTAACAAAGCAGCCATTAAAAATTATAACGCACCTACCTTCAGCGCCTTCGTTTTATTCTGAAAACGCATAAACAATAGGATAGAAGCCGTTAACAATCCCAGGGTTAGCCCATACCAAATGCCATTAACGCCTAAGTTAAAATGAAACCCCAATACATAACCAATTGGAATACCAACTACCCAATAGGCCAAAAAGGTAATAAACGTTGGAATATTAACATCACCAACACCACGTAAAACACCTAAACCAACCACCTGTGTGCCATCAAACAGCTGAAAAAAGCCAGCAATAATCAATAATTGGGCAGCAATGGGAATAACAGCGGCATCCTCAGTATAAATGAAGGGCATGATGTTATTGGCCAAAACAAAAATCACTGCGGTAACAGACATAAACAACAAAATAACATGGTAGCTGGCTATGGCAGATTTACGCAAGTCGTCGAAATTTTTCTTACCAAAGTTATTTCCCGTTTTAATAGTAGCTGCCGAAGCTACACCGCTGGCAATCATATAGGTCATGGCGGCTAAACTGATCGCGATTTGATGCGCAGCTTGTTCTACCGCACCAATTGTACCGATAAGCACGGCAGCCCCGCTAAAAGCACTGATTTCGAAAGAATATTGCATGGCAACAGGCATTCCAATTTTAACAATCTTAATCGCCCTTATTTTATCAAAAAAAGTAGCTTTAAAACTGATCAGGTATTTTTTGAAATGCTGAGAACGCAATACATAAAAACACATTACCGTGGCCATTAAAATCCTGTCGATCAAAGTACTTAAACCTACACCGCTAACACCCATCGATTTAATACCGAACATACCTTTAACGAAAATGATTCCTAAAATGATGTTGATGGCATTTCCCCAGATAGAAACAAACATGGCTTGTTTGGTAAAGCCTAAACCTTCAGCAAACTGTTTAAAAGTCTGAAAAATCAATAAAGGTATAATCGAAACAGATAAAAGATTCAGATAAGGTTTTGCGTAACGCACTACTTCGGGTGTTTGTTCGAGGTTATCGATCACAAAAAATATCCCCAATTGAACCAGTACATATAAAAATATACCCACACAGATATTAATCATTAAACTGTTTGATAAAAGCTTTCCGCATTCATCATAATTCTGACGACCGTTTTCCTGTGCGATAAGTGGCGTTAAGCCATAGGAGATACCTAAGCCTATTACAAGGATAAGCATAAATATGCTGTTCACTAACGAAACAGCAGCTAATTGAATGGTATCAGTAAAATGACCTACAATAATACTATCGGCCATGTGTACCAAAGTATGACCAACCTGAGAACCTACAATTGGTAGTGCCAAATGAAGATTTTCTTTATAATACGGTTTATACTTGGTGTAAATTTTAGAAAACATAGGGTTGCAAAGGTCGGATTTTTAAACCTCAAAAAGTAGAAGTAATGAAAAGTTAATGTTTTGTTTTACAAAGGCGATCGTCATGCTGCCCTGTAACGAAGTGGAAGCTACGAAGTAAACCGAGCCTCAAGCGAGCTCACCGCAGGTAATTTATTTTACAAGTAGATTTAGTGTTTTCAATTGCCCTGTAGCTACTACGTGGTCAGCATCTTTCCTGTTAGTTTTTTATATAATTAAAACGCGGGTAAAATAGATCCTGAAACAGGTTCAGGATGACGACCATCGATAACAAGCACCTTATCTCACCGCTGTAAAATATTCTTCTTTTTCTGAAGTATGCGATTTGATCACATTGGTTAATATTAAATTAACCAGGACTTTTTGCGCCTTACGGTAAGAACTGCGCAATAGTTTGCTAAACTCTTTCAGCGTAATTTTTTCGTTTTCTTCCAGATATTCGAGCAGTTTTTTTTCATTTTCAGAATAGGAGATGAGCACACCATTGTTTTTATATTCCTGTTTCAACACTTCCAAAATAATCCGGCTGGCCAATACACTTTTATCGTCGATACGGATATAAGCCCACCATTTTTTTTGATCATCGAGTGCATAGTGCGGCTTTGTATCACTTTCAGGAATATTAACTACCAATACCAATTTATCATCAACATAAATTTCTTCGAAATAAGGCTCAATTGCCGGTTTACAGAATTGATGTGCTGCAGTTAAAATCATGTATTTCTCTTCTTCCTCCGATTTCACCCCTTTAATAGATCCATCATCAGCTACACCAATCAATAGTTTACCACCTTTGTTATTGGCAAAAGCAACCAGACTCTTGGCAATTTTCTCGGTATTGGTAATGGTTTTCTTAAAATCGAGCATAACACCTTCGCCCTGCAAAATTAAACTCTTAATACTCGGCATAATCTAAAAAATTAGTAAGCAACTCTAGGGGTTTCACCCTGATGCAGGTTTCGGATATATACTTCATTCATCACAGTAGCACACAGCTCGCCATCCTTGTTGGTAATTTCCATCGGGTAGGCCTTTACAAACTTCCCAACGGTTTTTAGTGCCTGTTCTGCTTCGTTCAACATCTCATCAGTTACTGTTATGGTAAAATATAATGTAGAACGACCGGGCTTTAAATATTGTATAGAAGCACTTTTTAGCCAAACACGAACTTTAAAGCCTCGGCGCTGCATTAACTGATCGAACAATAAGGCATAAAACGGATCAGTAGCGGCATAAATAGTGCCACCAAAAATAGAACCGTTATAATTTTTATTTAAAAAGCTCTTGCTCAGCTTAACCGTACAGCTTCTAAATTCATTTTCAAATTTCTGAACCCAAATGCGTTGAAAAAATAGGGGTGGGTAAAAACGCATTACCCATTTCAGGGTGTTTTGAGAAATAATCATATTCACTAATATCAGAAAGTTTTATCACCTTTTAAAGTTTTGAAGATCTTGTTTTAGTAATATTTCCGTAAATTAGAATTATGCATGTTTATGATACCATTACCGACGCTTTAACAGATTTAGACAGTCGTGGTTATAATTTAGATTTCAATTTAACGGCAGAAAGTTTAGCATGTAAATCAGTCAATATATTCCTGAAGCCTGAAGAATTTGAAATTGATGAAGTATACCGTTTCGAAGGAATGACCGACCCTGCAGATAGCTCTGTTGTTTATGCCATTTCATCAAACGCCGGAAATTTAAAAGGGGTATTGGTAGATGGTTATGGCGTATATGCTGAAAATATATCGCCAGAATTGCTGAATAAATTAAAGATCCATCATGAATAATACTTTTATTTTGTTTAGTAATGAACTGATAATCAATATAATCGAAAAAAAATAAGCAATATGAAATAAAAAAAATTAAAACCAAATGATTATAAGGTTGTTAGGTTGATAGATAACAATAAAAACTATGAAAAAAATAATCTTAAGTCTTGCTTTTGCGGGTTCTCTTATGATAGCCACATCAGCATGCAATTCGTCTAAAAATATGGCTGGTTCTTCAGACAGTACTGCGACGGATTCTACAAAAGTAATGGATACGACTAAAACGATGCCAGACACAACATCAAAAAAACTGCCTGACACCACCAAAATGCCACCTGATACCACAAAAAAAAATCCTCCTATGTAGGAATGTAAAAGCCACTCTAAAACAAGAGTGGCTTTTATTTTAAAAATCTATTTTAAATATTTGTGTTATTGCGTACTTTCAGCGTCTAAACCAAATAATTAAATGGATCTTCAAGCAAAAGCAAACAACCGTAATGTAATTTTCTTAGTTATTGTAGCTGCCCTGGGTTACTTTGTAGACATTTACGATCTTGTTTTATTCTCTGTTGTTCGTGTTCAAAGTTTAACTGAAATTGGCGTTTCCCAGGCAAATATGCAATCTGATGGCTTCCTGATCATCAATTCTCAAATGTTCGGTCTACTTTTAGGTGGAATTTTATGGGGGGTATTGGGCGATAAACTTGGAAGGATCAAAGTTCTTTTTGGTTCAATCCTTTTATATTCACTGGCCAATATTGCTAATGGCTTTGTTACATCGGTTAACAGTTACGCCATCATCAGGTTTATTGCTGGTATAGGTTTAGCAGGAGAACTTGGCGCAGGGATTACTTTGGTTGCTGAAACCATGGATAAAGAAAAACGTGGTTATGGAACCATGATTGTTGGTGCCGTAGGTTTATTGGGTGCAGCTGTTGCTGCAACTGTAGCAGCCGAATTTACCTGGCAAACCTCGTACTTTGTAGGTGGCGGAATGGGCTTGGTACTACTTTTATTGCGTGTTGGCACTTTCGAGTCGGGCATGTTTAAACACGCCGCTAACCAAACAGAAGTATCAAAAGGAAATATCTTTATGCTGTTTAACAATTGGAAGCGTTTTTCGAAATACCTCTATTGTATTTTAATCGGTATTCCATTGTGGTTTGTAGTGGGGATCCTGGTTACTTTAGCGCCAGAGTTTGGTAAAGCTTTAGGCGCAACAGAACCACTAAAAGCAGGTACAGGCATTATGTTTACCTATTTTGGAATTGCAATAGGCGATGTGGTTACAGGTTTACTCTCTCAGGTATTAAAGTCGAGAAAAAAAACAGTCTTTATTTTCCATTTGCTTTCTGTTGCGAGTGTAGTTGTTTATTTAACCAGTTTCGGCTTAACGGGTAGCAATTTTATCTGGATCTGCTTGTTTATGGGCTTCTCGGTAGGTTATTGGGCCACATTTGTTACCATTGCATCAGAACAATTCGGCACAAATATAAGGGCTACTGTAACCACAACTGCGCCTAATTTTGTTAGGGGTGCATTAATCCCTATTACATTCTTGTTCGAATTTTTAACCCATAAATACGGATTAATTACTGCCGGATATTTAGTGATGGGAATCTTAACCCTGATTGCGATGTTTGGTTTGAGCCAATTAAAAGAAAGTTTCAACAAAGATTTAGATTATCTGGAAGAATAAAAGACTCTTGACTTCAGATTAAGGACTCAGGACTAAAACCCAATGTCAATAAAATGTACTATCTAAACATAAATCAATATAGCTGCCTGAATAGCTTTAAATTTGTATGGAAATAAAAAGAGCCATCATGTTTAAAGAAGAAGTAGCAGAACGGTATAAGCAAATTCAGGATGAAATTTGCAGGGGATTGGAAATTGCCGATGGCAAAGGTAAATTTGAAGAGGAACTTTGGGAGCGAAACGGTGGGGGAGGCGGACGCACCCGGATTATGCAGAATGGTGCAATTATCGAAAAAGGAGGCGTAAATTTCTCTGCGGTATATGGAAAATTACCCGAAGCCGTAAAAAAAGCCTTTAATGTAAGTGAAGATGATTTTTTTGCTACTGGCGTTTCAATTGTGATTCATCCAAATCATCCTTTGGTTCCGATCATTCACATGAATATCCGTTATTTCGAACTGAACGAAGAAACGCGCTGGTTTGGCGGTGGCATCGATTTAACACCACATTACGTGTTCGAAAATGATGCCCGTTTTTTTCACCATAAATTAAAACAGGCTTGCGACGATTTCAGCACTGAATTTTATCAAAAATTCAAAACACATGCCGATGATTATTTCTTTATTAAACACCGTGAAGAAACCCGTGGTATTGGTGGTATTTTTTACGATCGATTAAAACCGGAAAACACCAATTTATCATGGGAGCAGATTTTAGATTTCTCCATTAATATAGGTGAAACATTTTTACCAATTTATACTGAACTGATTGATCGTAACCGCGATAAAGAATATACCGAAGCACAGAAACAATGGCAATATCAGCGCCGTAGCCGCTATGTAGAGTTTAATTTAGTTTACGATTCCGGAACAAAATTCGGCTTAGAAACCAACGGACGGATCGAGTCTATTTTAATGAGCTTGCCACCACAGGCAAACTGGGGTTATAATGTTCAGCCAGAAGTTAATTCAGCTGAATACAAAACCCAGCAGCTGCTTAAAAAAGGAATCAACTGGATCTAAATCGAAACTACCAAGCAACCGTTAGAGTTTCATTTTGAGTTAACTATTTAGTTTTCGCTGAGTATTTTCTTTCCGATCAGAAAATAAATTAAAGAACCGAAAAGTGGTAAGAACAATACTACGTTGGTCCACATCCATTTTTGGCGTCTTTTGCTGTATGGAAATTTCGAAATGTCTAAAATAACGTAAATGTTTACCAACATAATAAGCATTACGACAATAGCGAGAATTATTAAATAAGCGTTCATACGTAAATATAGTCAATTTTAAAACAAAGTTAAAGATGGCGCTACCTCATGAAAGCCAGCTTTTATTTTACCAAGCCTGAAATCGTTTACCAGGTTGTGAGCCAGACGTGTTGGTTCAGGGATACGATAATTTCGAACAGATTTTTTAATGATATGCAAACTTTCTTCCTGCGTAATTAAGTGGCCGGCAGAAACATAAATGGGCGCGCAATTCATTTTTGTCCGCAGTGCAAAGCCAAGCATTTCGCCTGCATTATTTTTAATTTCTGCAGTGCTCAATCTGACATTTTCCGGTTGATGATTTTTTCCATGCAAAAGACTTTTTGCACAGCCAATTGTGCTTTGATTAGCTAATATTCCAAAATGCGAAGCAACGCCCATACGGCGTGGATGCAAAATTCCATTTCCGTCAAGCACTACAATATCGGGTTTATTGGGAATCAATTCCCAAACTTTCAATAACGCCGGAACTTCTTTAAATCCTAAAAAACCTGCTTTATAAGGAAAACTCGTTTCGTAAGTTTCTAATGCAAATGATTTTAAAACCATCTCCGGGTAAATTAAGATCACAATTCCTGCGCACATGGTTGTACTGCTTTTATTAAATGAAATATCTGCGCCAGCGATGGTTTGGATTTTACCTAGCGGTTGGAACTTTAACTGTTTGGCCAATTCAATTTGGTAAGCGGCCGCTTCGTCGAAATTATAATGATCGTACATATGTAAAGTACAAATTTGGAGATAAATTGTTTTTTTACTATCATACAACCAAGGAAAGACATTCTGCACCAATTGTGAAGAATTTATTTTCTCAAGCCTGCTCCCTTCGTCATCTATTTAACTAAATTGGTCCATAGAAGTAAAAAAAACCAAATTATTCTAGCCCACATTCAATGGTCACAACATCTTTTGTAGTAGCTAAAATTATCTGTGCCATATTAATCTATCTTTTTACCCGACGATTGGGCAGAAACTATAAGCGTGGCTATGGGATCGTAACATATTCAGAGAATGAGGAAATGCAAGAAAGTGTAGAGAAAATAGTTGCAATGGATTTTATAGAAAATTCGGATAAAATTGCACTCCTTAAAGTTGCCGATAACAATAGATTGTTTATAGAAATTTGTGATGCTAAATGTAATCACCAAGAAACTATCAGTTTAGTGGATGAAATTTTCATTGATTATAAATTCAATAAGTTTCAATGTTTACCAGATCGTCATTTTTATTTTAATATGTCTAGTTTCCAAGCTGAAAAGTGGAATAAATGGCATTTAAGGATTGATTTTTCCGGAAATACAATAGAGAAAGTTATTGATGATTTGGAGGAGAAATACAATTATTCATACGACAGAAATTTGGTTTTTTTTGATACAAGGAAGTTCAAAGAAATTAACCTGATTAATTTCTTTGATGTCTTTTTTGAAGAAGATAGTTTTAATTATAATCGCATTAGTATGGGAGATCCTGTAGATTTATTTTTCTCATCAGACCACAAGCACATCGGCCTAGGCTTTTTTTTTAAAGATGAAGAAATACCACGGGGAAATTTTTCTACTTTTAATATAAAAGATTGTGAAAATCCGGAATTAATATCTTCTTTGAAAATTGATAATTATGGCAATGATATTAAATTCAGTAATGATAATACTCGAATTGTGTATTGGCGCTGGGAAAGCCAGGATAAAAAAGGATTTCTAATTCAATATGTAATACTAAAGGTTCAGGGATTTTCCATTATGGAAGAAAACAAAATCAATATCAAGTATGGCCTTAATTTTTCCGCCAATAATTATTTTTTAATTAACCAAACCATAGTGAAAGAAGATTATAACAAATTCAGAATTCATCATATTGAAACGAATGAAAATAAAATTATTCAACGTGATGATCATTCTCCTTATTGTACCAATGAAAACAGCTTAGTTTATCTCTATAATCATCAGTTGGAAAAATTAAGTTTTTCCAACTAATATGATATCCAAGGTAAAATATTGTAAAAACATAAATTCGTCTTATAATTAATATTATGTTAAGTTGTGTTTTTTGAACACTGTCCTATCCTCATCAATTCTCTATAAATTATAGTTCCTGAAGTTTGCGGTTAAGTTCCTGTACTTTGTTTGTTGCGCCTTTTTTGTTGTAGATATCGATCAGCAACTGTACAGTTTTCTTGTCGTTCGGATTAATTTCATTCGCGCGCTGCAAAGCAAACTGTGCACGATTGATCAGGCCTTTATATTTTTCAGTTTTATCAGCATCATTTTTGCTCAGGGTTTCATTGGCTATATTGATGTAAGCCAAACTCAATTGGTACAATGCATCAAAATAATTTTGATCAGTAGATAAAGCTTTATCATAAGCCAAAATCGCGGTAGCATTATTTCCACCAACTTGTTGTAAGTAACCATAAAGAAAATAAAGCAGCTTGTTTCCTTTTTCTACTTTTAAATTGTTTTCAATTAATCCCTGGGCTTTGCTATAATTCTCGGTATCAAGTAACAGGTTAATATAATCGTTTGTTAAAAAGCGATTGAACGGATTAAGCACAAGTCCATCCTCCAAAGTTTTAATAGCGGTTTCATTTTCTGATTTCACTACATACATCTGCGCCATTTTCTGAAAAACCGATGGATTTCTAATCCCGTTTTCTTTTGCTCGTTTAAAATAGCTTAAAGATTCGTCGTAAGATTGAATATTTAATGCGCAAATTGCTGTATTTAACGCCAATGTGGTGTCTGCAGGAAAATTATCACATACTTCTTTCAAATCAGCAAATGCTTCTTTAAAATCGTTATTAAAAAAAGCTTCATTACCTTTTTCTTGTTTTTTGATGAGGATATTGTGATTAGAGGCTTTAATAAGACCGCCATTATCATCATAACGATCTAAAGATTTGGCTTTTGCCACCGCTTCAACGGCTGAATCATAAAATTTATTCGCATTATTGGGATCAGTATCAATTAATGAAGCGAAAGAAGTAAGATAAGATTTTATAGACCAGGTTTCACTCCAATTTTTAGTTTTATTATCTTTCTCAGCTGATTCTATTGATTTTAAGCCTTCTGTAATAATCGACAACTGCTTTTTTTCATCTTCTTTATTGGCAATTGAAGCTTGTAGTTTACCAACAGCATTTCTGGCGATAAGAATTTGACTTTTTTGCGCTACAGCATTAAAAGAAACGAAAATTAAAGCGGTTAATGATATTTTAAGGCAATTCTGCATAATATAAAAAATGTGGTAAAACCGTAATAAACGATAAAAATAAACATAAAAAAAAGAGCTCCGAAATTTCAGAGCTCTTTTTTTAGATCGATCAATAATTATTGTTTAGGCAATGCGTCTAAACGTTTCTTGATATCTTCGTAATTTTTAGTATCATTTCTAAAAGCATAGATCGTTTTCAAGGTTTCTAATGCGCCTTGATTTTTAGCATCAACCTCAAGTGCTTTTTTGTAAAAAGGAAGGGATTTATCTAACAACGCATTCATTTTACCTGTTACTTCGTTAAACTCTTTCACTTTTTTAGGATCGATTTTATTTCTATCAGCCTGTAATTTTAAAGCCTGACTGAAATAAATGTTGCCCAATAAAACCTGATAGTTAGGGTTGTTTGGCTCTTTTGCAGCTAAAGCAACCAACATCTGTTCAGATTTGGCAGCATCACCCCTATCAATATAAATCTGTGTTTCAGTTTTAATCCAGTCGGTATTTTCAGGGAATTTAGCAGAAGCTTCTTTAATAACGGCCAAAGCAGCTGTTGTATCTTTTTGTTTAGCTAATGTGGTTGTGATAATCTCAGAATATAAATCTTTAGACTGTGGAGAATTCAAAGAAATTACTTTTTTGAATTGGCTGATCATGTTTGGATAATCCTCATTAAGTCTGGCCGCAATACCTGCATTTAGATACATAGCGGTATCGTTTGGATTGATTACTGTTGCTGCCACGAATTTTGCGTAAGCAGTTTTGTAGTCTTTTTTATTGTAAGCAATTACACCACCATTTCTAACTGCATTGCTAATATTGGTTTCAGCTAAATTAATATTATCTTTTTCACTCCCTTTTGTATCCAATTTCTTGGCTTCAACAACCGCATCCTGAGCAATTTTTAAGTTTGCATCAGCATTTGCAGTACTTGTTGAATCAAGAATAGCTGCAGAAGAGGCAAATAAAGCACGGTACGACCATGCTTCGGGCATTACTTTAGATTTTTCATCAGCAATTGCTTTGTCGGTATGGGCCAAGCCTTTCGCTAACGCTTCAAGCTTTTTTGCCAACGGAGTTGTAGCACTTGAAGAAGTTAGCTGGAATAAACCCCAGTCGTTTTTTGCCGCGGTTATTTCACTTTTCTGAGCAAATGCAGAGCTTACCGCACCTGCTAGAACTATACTTAGAAATACTCTTTTCATAATTTTTATTCTAATCTTATTTTTAGTTTAATTTTCTTCTTCCGCTTCGTTATCTGAATCAGTCTCTTCTTCAGTATCATCAGCTTCCGGAGTAGTATCTGCTTCTACTTCTTCCCCGTCTGTAACTACAACATCTGTTAAATCTACTGTTTCTTCTTCATCTTCTTCGTGATCAATTTTAGTAACTGATGCAATCTCGTCGTCACCTTTTAATGAGATCAAACGAACACCTTGCGTGGCACGGCCCATTACCCTCAATGCTGATACCGGAATTCTGATTACAATACCTGAACGGTTAATGATCATCAAATCTTCGCTATCTGTAACGTCTTTAATCGAAACTAATTGTCCGGTTTTTTCAGTAACATTAATTGTTTTTACCCCTTTACCTCCACGGTTAGTTACACGGTAATCTTCAATATCGGTACGTTTACCGTATCCTTTTTCTGATACTACTAACACCGTAACTTCAGGATTGTTTACAGCAATCATGCCAACAACTTCATCCTGATCGTGTGCAAGTCTAACACCACGTACGCCGGTAGCTGTTCTGCCCATCGGACGAACCGTACTTTCGTTGAAGCGGATTGCCCTACCAGAACGCAATGCCATCACAATTTCGCTTTGTCCGTTAGTTAAACAAGCTTCTAACAATACATCACCATCATTAATGTTGATGGCATTAATACCATTTACACGCGGGCGTGAATAAGCTTCAAGAGAAGTTTTCTTAATGGTACCTTTTTTAGTACACATAATAATGAAATTGTTCTCTAAGTATTCCTGATCTTTCAGGTTTTTAACCTTAATATAGGCTTTAATTTTTTCCTCTTTCGGGATATTGATAATGTTCTGGATCGCTCTTCCTTTACTGGTTCGCGAACCTTCAGGAATTTCGTAAACCCTCAACCAGAAACACCTTCCGGCTTCGGTAAAGAACAGCATATAATTGTGAGCAGTAGCCACCAACATGTGCTCAATAAAATCTTCATTTCTTGAGGTACTGCCTTTTGATCCTTTACCACCTCTGCCCTGTGCTTTAAATTCAGTTGCTGGAGTACGTTTTACGTAACCCTCGTGAGAGATGGTGATTACCACTTCTTCATCATCGATGAAATCTTCCATACTCATATCTTCGGCTGAGTGAACGATAGTTGTTCTACGCTCATCACCAAATTTCTGACGGATTTCTGCTAACTCATCTTTGATGATCTGCATACGTAAACCTTCATCTGCTAAGATAGATTTTAAATGCTCGATGGTTTTCATTAACTCTGCATACTCTTCTTTGATCTTATCACGCTCTAGTCCTGTTAAACGACGAAGCGTCATATCCAAAATCGCACGTGCCTGAATATCGCTCAGTCCGAATTTTTCCATCAAGCCTAAACGGGCATCTTCAGGGGTTTCGGAAGCACGGATTAATTTAATTACCTCATCTAAATGATCTAAAGCAATTAAATAACCTTCTAAAATGTGTGCACGTTTTTCTGCTTCTGCCAACTCGTAACGGGTACGGCGAACAATTACATCATGGCGGTGATCCACAAAATGCACAATCAAATCTTTAAGATTTAACATTTGTGGACGGCCTTTTACCAATGCAATGTTGTTTACACTGAAAGAAGTTTGTAATGCAGTATACTTATATAAGTTGTTTAAAACGATAGAAGCATTTGCATCACGTTTAATTTCGTAAACGATGCGGATACCATCTTTATTTGATTCGTCTTTAATGTTCGAAATGCCTTCAAGTTTTTTCTCGCCAACCAATTCAGCAGTACGCTCAATCATCTGTGCTTTGTTAACCTGGTAAGGGATTTCGGTAACAATAATTACCTCGCGGTCTTTAATGCTCTCGATTTCGGCTTTTGCACGCATTACAATACGGCCGCGACCTGTTTCGAAAGCTTCTTTTACACCCGTATAACCATAAATAATACCACCGGTAGGGAAATCAGGCGCTTTTACAAACTTCATCAACTCCTCGATCGTAATATCTCTATTGTCGATATAGCTTACCACACCATCAATTACTTCGGTTAAGTTGTGAGGTGCCATATTGGTGGCCATACCTACTGCAATACCCGAAGATCCGTTAACCAATAAGTTAGGGATTTTTGCAGGTAACACGGTTGGTTCTTGTAAGGTATCATCAAAGTTTAACTGAAAATCTACAGTATCTTTATTGATATCGGCAAGCATTTCTTCAGCTATTTTCGAAAAACGTGCCTCCGTATAACGCATTGCAGCCGGAGAGTCGCCATCAATATGACCAAAGTTTCCTTGTCCATCAACCATTGGATAACGTAAGCTCCAATCCTGAGCCATACGAACCATGGTGAAATATACAGATGCATCACCATGTGGGTGATACTTACCTAAAACCTCCCCTACAATACGGGCAGATTTTTTATGTGGTTTATTACTGGTTACACCAAGATCGAGCATGCCATATAAAACACGGCGGTGTACCGGTTTCAATCCATCACGTACATCAGGCAAAGCCCTCGATACAATTACCGACATTGAGTAATCAATGTAGGCCGATTTCATCTGCTCCTCTATATTAATTTGAATGATTTTGTCGTTCTGCTGATTTTCTAAATCTTCTGCCATAAATTATTATTCTCGCTACTTAAAACGATATTAAAAAAGGGTATTACTATAACCTTGCGAATTTAACAAAATTTAGGCGAATTAAGGCATTGTGGAAAAGTTTTGACCTTGGTTATAGGTTTTTTATTCCTGACGAAATTTTAATTTACTGAAGGCCAGTTTAAGAGTTTTTGGCTTAAGCTTCGCTGAATTAGTAAACTTGCGTTTTTCTGTTATCCGCCAATTTATGGATTTTCTTTTTATGGAAAGCTAGGTTCGGTTTCCATAGGCGACTTCGGTCCCGCTTTCCGTTTTATCCTGATGAAGGATCAGGATGTTCACTGCCATCCCTTAGGTTTATTTACCATAATAGTAGCACCGTGGCGGCCACCTACACCCGACCATAGCGGGATGCCGATTTAAGCATTTTTTTACTGCTTCGTAGTGGTTTCATCGGCAGAAGCGGGGGCGGGATTGCATTTACCTATAAGATACAGCAACTGCTTTCCAAAACCAAATCGATAACAACTGTAATGGAATGTTTTTAAACCTGGTAGGTTTGTAGAGAACTAAAATTTACAATCTTAACTAATTCTGATACTTTTGCGTTTCAAATTACGTATAATGGCAAACGGAAAGAAATCTGCAATGAGTTTTATTATGGTTACCCTCCTGATCGATTTTACAGGTTTTGGGCTAATCATTCCGGTTTTACCTAAGCTTATACAGGATTTTACCGGTGGAGGCTTTGGCTTAGCTGCAGAATATGGTGGTTGGCTCACGCTTGCATATGCATCTGTACAATTTATATTTTCGCCAATTATCGGTGCCATGAGCGATCGGTACGGACGAAGGCCCGTGTTATTAAGCTCCTTGTTCGGTTTAGGTATCGATTATATCTTTTTAGCCTTCGCTCCTTCTATTGTTTGGTTATTTGTAGGAAGGATTATTGCGGGAATAACGGGTGCAAGTTTTACAACCGCACAGGCATACATTGCTGATGTTTCACCTCCTGAAAAAAGAGCGCAAAACTTCGGCCTGGTTGGTGCAGCATTTGGTGTTGGATTTATCTTAGGCCCGGTTTTAGGCGGCGTTTTCAGTCATTTTGGTACACGGGTTCCTTTTATGATTGCTGCAGGTTTATCTTTAATTAACTGGCTTTACGGTTATTTTATATTACCAGAATCCTTACCTGTTGAAAAACGCAGGGCTTTTGACTGGAAAAGGGCAAATCCAATCGGTTCGTTGTTAAGCATTGGCAAATACCCTGCATTATTGGGCTTAATGGCAACCTTATTCTTATTATACTTTGCCAGTCACGCTGTTCAGTCCAACTGGACATTTTATACCATGGAGAAATTTAAATGGGATGCGGCCTGGGTAGGCTATTCTCTAGGTTTTGTGGGTTTGGTTGTGGGCCTTGTTCAAGGTGGTTTAATAAGGGTGATCCTTCCCAAAATCGGAGAAAAGAGAGCGGTTTATTTTGGTCTCATTTTATACATCATCGGCTTCGTAGCTTTCGCTTTTGCAAGCAAGGGCTGGATGATGTTTGCTTTTATGCTTCCTTATGGTTTAGCCGGAATCTGCGGACCGGCCATGCAGGGCTTGATTTCGAACCAGGTACCTTCGAATGCACAAGGTGAAATGCAGGGCGTTTTAACGGGTTTACAAAGTTTAGCCGCCATATTTGCGCCTTGGGTAATGACACATATTTTCGCCTATTTTATTGAGGGTAAGGCTCCTGTCTATTTTCCAGGTGCACCATTTATACTGAGTGCAGTTTTAACTTTAATTGGATTGTTTATCTGTTTAAGGAGCCTGAAGAAATACCATTAATAAGCCTTAAACATGGTCATCGTTGACTAAAGTATATGCAACCTAAAACTTATCCTGTTTGAATGAAGACCCTGAAACAAGTTCAGGGTGACGTAACTATTGTAGTCCTTTCTGCTAGATGAACAGGGAACAAAAGCCTAAAGTAACTCATTCGCCAGATTAGCCAGTTCGCTCCTCTCGCCTTTATGCAAGGTAATGTGTGCGTAAAGCGGATGGTTCTTTGCATTTTCAATCAGGTACGAAAGCCCGTTACTTTCCGAATCGAGATAAGGGGTATCAATTTGGTAAATATCGCCAGTAAAAACTATTTTGGTATGTTCGCCCGCCCTCGAAATTATCGTTTTAACCTCATGTGGTGTTAAATTCTGAGCCTCATCAATAATAAAGAAAATCTTGGTGAGGGTTCTTCCGCGGATAAAAGCCAATGGCGCAATGGCAATTTTTTCGGTTACAATCAGTTCATCGATCTTTTCCGACATCTTATCATCGCCGATAAACTGCTCTTTAATAAATCGGAGATTATCCCAAATTGGCGCCATAAATGGATCAGTTTTCGATTTTGCATCGCCTGGCAAGAAACCGATGTCTTTATTGCTCAGTGAAACGATCGGTCGGGTAACATAAATCTGTCTAAAGTTTTTACGCTGTTCTAATGCGCTTGCCAAAGCCAATAGTGTTTTACCTGTCCCCGCGTTCCCTTGTATGCTCACCAGCTTAATTTCAGGATCTAAAAGGGCATGAATGGCAAATGCCTGTTCAATATTTTTAGGTTTGATTCTAAATATAGGATCGGTAGATACTGCAGAAATTGTTTTTAAACTATTGTTATAAAATACGTTTGCAGTTTTTCTCTTGTTTTTTAAAATATAAAAGTGATTGGCATTGTTAGGCGGTAGTTCGATCTCGCTGGCATCGATAAATGGCTGTTTTTTTACTTCTTCTATGATTTCTAGAGGGAAATTGCCTATTTCGGTTTTTCCGGCGTAAAGTTCATCTACGTTTTTAATCTTACCTGTTTCATAATCTTCTGCATTTAAATCTAAAGCTTTTGCTTTTAACCTCAGGCAGATGTCTTTCGATACCAATACTACTTTCTTATCGGGATATTCTTCTTTTAAACTTAAGGCTGCGTTTAAAATCTTATGGTCTGTTTTGCCTTTTCCATACACTTCTTCTGCATTTATGGTTAAAGGTTTTTCATTTAAAACTACCTTAAATTTCCCTGAATCAGGGCTTTTTAGCGAAATCCAATCGCTGATGAGTTTTTGTTTTGAAGTTTCATCAATAAGCCGGATAAAACTTCTGGCCTCGAAATTCCGGGTATCGTTACCGCTTTTAAAATTATCCAGCTCTTCTAAAACCTGAATGGGAATGGCTACATCGTGCTCATGAAAGTTATTTATCGCATCATGATCGTATAAAATAACCGAGGTATCTAAAACGAATATCTTTTTTGACGGATTGGAGATTGATTTACCTTTTTTGGCCATTTGGTAAATTTAATATTTTAGGGATAATATGTGGAAGGAATCACTATTATTTTTTGATCGAAAGATCAAAATTTTAGGGCAAAATAAAAACGGGGTCCTTCTTCTTTCGATTCAGTTCCCCGTTTTAACTTTAAAAACAACCGTAGTCGCATTTTAAAGCATCTAATTCTTGTTACTTTGATTTTTCCGTTATCGTTAGGTTTTGCAACTTTTGCGATTCGTGAAAATTTATTTCCAACTCCTCCGTCCGTAAACTTCCTAGTTTTCAATAATCTCTGTTTGGGCCTGTGCGATTTTCTTATGATCCAATCTTTCGATGGTTATGTATATCCTTACTCGGTTTAACCCTTTCAGAAATTAATCGTTTTCCCTGTAAACACTCCGAAACAATTCCCCTTTCGGTTCTTTATCTCTTTTGGCTTGTTTTATCAGAATTCAAAGTACTTCGTATTTGATATGATCTAATTTAGGAGGAAAACACGAATCTGTCAAGAGAAAAATCTGTGTTTTTATAAACAAAGTTATCCACTTAAAATTACTGGTTATCAACAACTTAATATTTTAAAAATATCGTTTTTGCATGCTATTGTAGGTTTATGCTCAGGTTATTAACATTTTCAAAATCATACTTACAAACAATTCATAATATTTTGTTAATCAAACCCTTATCTGTTTTCTGCTTAAAAGTTTAAAAAAAGCAAAAAACTTAATTTTAATCGCAACAAAAAACTTCGCTATTATGTTATTTTTGTACCATGCAGATTAGGCAACCTATTAGAAATATACAAGACTTTTTATTGAGTACGTATTTTGCCGACGGTCTCCGCATCACCATTGGAGTACTGCTCCCCTCTTTAATTCTTGCCCAGTTTGGCATGTTAAAGTATGGCATGACTTTATCTTTAGGTGCTTTATGTGTTAGTGTGGTAGATAGTCCGGGGCCAATGGTACACCGAAGAAACGCGATGCTGATTACCACCGCACTCATTTTTACCTTCTCTATCATAACAGGCCTAACCAACAAAAACCATTATTTTATTGGGTTTTTACTGGCGATATCGAGTTTTGTATTTTCGATGTTTTACATCTATGGGATCAGGGCAGCATCGGTTGGTACCGCGGTTTTACTAATTATGGTATTAAGCATTGATGATGTTCGCCCTTGGCAAGAAGTATTGTTATATGCGGTTTTGATCTTGGCAGGTAGCCTTTGGTACACAGGTTTAAGTTATTTTGTGTACCGCTTACGCCCCTTCCGTTTGGTACAGCAATCGTTAAGCGATTCTATTCTGGAAGTTGCTGAGTTTCTTCGCGAAAAGGCCAAGTTTTACCATCACAATAACAATTACGAAAAAACCTATTCAGACTTGCTACAGCTTCAGGTTTCTGTGCACGAAAAACAAGATGCAGTAAGAGAATTACTTTTTAGAACCCGCGAAATTGTAAGAGATTCTACTCCTGAGGGTAGGTTTTTATTATTGGTATTTGTAGATATGGTCGATCTGTTCGAGCAGGTAATGTCTACCTATTATAATTACCAGCAGCTGCATGATCAGTTTGATAAAGCAGGTATATTATCAGATTATGAAATGGCCATTAAGCGGATTTCGTATGCCCTTGATGATATTGCTTTTGCCTTAAAAAGCGGTGGAACACCCGTTGTTTCGAAGCGTTTACTGATTGAGATCGAGCGGTTAAAGATCAAAATCAACGATCTGGAAAAGAACAATCAAAACCAGGAGTACAATACCCTGGGTATTATTGCCTTGAAAAATATTGAGGTAAACATCGAAAATATACTGGCAAGGGTTAAAACCATATTTAGCTATTTTAAAATCAGAAATAGCAAGGATATTAGACAGGCTGAGGTAGATACAGAGAAATTTATCACCAGACAAAAATTCGATTTTAAACTGTTTACAGAGAATTTAACCTATACTTCTTCTACTTTCAGGCATTCGTTACGGGTTACAGTGGTGATGCTTTTGGGTTTTGTAGTAGCGCAGATTCTCAATTTCTCGCATAGCTACTGGATTCTCCTTACCATTCTGGTAATTTCGAAACCGGGATTTAGTTTAACCAAAGAGCGTAATTATCAGCGTTTAATCGGCACCACGGTCGGGGCATTCATTGGTATGGGTGTAATTACTTATATCCACGATCGGAATACTTTATTTGTGATCCTATTAATCTGCATGATTGGCTGTTATAGTTTCCAAAGGAAAAATTACGTAGTGAGTGTACTTTTTATGACGCCATATATCTTAATCCTATTCGATTTTTTGGGTATGGGATCGATAGCACTGGCACGCGAAAGGATTTATGATACTTTTATAGGCTCAGGTATTGCGCTATTGGCCAGTTATTCTTTATTCCCGACTTGGGAGCATGAAAAACTCAAAGAGGCCATGCTTGATATTTTAAAAGCAAATAAGGCGTATTATGAACAAGTGATTAGATTATATTTTGAGAAAAATTATAACAGAACGGAATATAAATTGGCACGGAAAGAAGTGTATGTAAGTACGGCAAATTTGGCTTCCCTATTTCAAAGAATGTTTTCTGAACCAAAAAGCAAACAGTTGTTTATTAAGGAAGTACATCAGTTTACAGCACTCAGCCATTTATTGTCTTCTTATGTTGCAACGCTTTCACTCTACAATAAGGAACATCAATTTATCTTCGAGAGTTTCGAGGCCCTAAAACCGATTGCCAATAACACCAATTATTTATTGGATACTTCTATTGATAACCTGGAGCAAGGGAACAGCACAATTGATAATGTGCCATTAATCAGGCTAAATGACAATGGCCTAGCCATAAAAAAAGGTGAAGATTTGGTTCCGGAGCAATTCGACCTTATTCAGAAAGTAGCCTACGATATTTATAAACTATCAGTAAAAATAAAGCTTTAGTAGACAAAGAAACATTCATTAAGCGGTTGCCTACCCTGTGGCTGAAGTGGAAAGCTACGAAACAAAATCATTTCAGATCTTAAAATTTTGGACAAGGCACTTTAAAGCCTTTAAAATTGTTATGCCTGTAGATAAAAGACAGTTCGTATGTGCGTGGCGTAGCGCTCATTAATTTACTTCCATAAACCGTATAATTAATACCAGCACTGATATTTCCCATGGCTACACCAACATAAGGATAAAATGAAGCTTCGTTAAATTTGTACCACATGCCAAAATTCAGTTTCATTTTAGTTTCATCGCCCGGCTTTAAACCTAAAACGGTACCGAAAATAATATCCTTGTTGTTTTTCTGGGCATTATAAACACCTGTAAAATTTAAATCTATGTTATTGTTTAATAGATAAAGCAAGCCTAAATTGATGGTTTTACGTGCCGAAACAATATCGCTGCTGTTGCTTAACATCGCCTCCTGAGGTTTCGTTAAATGATATTGCGCATAACCTACTGCAATACTCCAGTAATCAAAATTAGCAGCAAAATTGGCCCCTATATTTAAATCGAAATAGGATGTTTTATCATTCTTTAAATCAAGGTAGTTTGGCATGGAACTATCAAAACCACCTCCTCCATTATACTGAGAAGCAAAAGTAAGTTTATTGTAATCTAAATACTTAGAAACGTAAGAAAGCTGTGGTGCTAAACCAAATTTAAAGCGATGCTCTTCATCCATGTATTGATAGTATGAAACACTGGCACTGATGTATTGTGATTTTAAGGCTTTATTTAAGGATTCATCAAACAAACCGCTTAAGCCCAAGCTGAAATAACTATTGATGAAGTTTTCGTCTTCTACCAGTTTTATATCTCCTGATACACTGTAGGTATTGTAAGGATCGCCTAGGTTGCCCCATTGCTGCCTTGTATTGGCTGCAATTCGATAATCGCCATCAAAAAAACCAGTAAATGCGGGATTTAAGCTTAAAGGTGCAGCGAAGTATTGCGAAAACTTCGGGTCTTGTGCCCAACAACATAATGTAGTAAGGCTTAAACATAAAATGAATAGCGATCTGTACATTATAATATGAGTATAGTTTTTCCTTTTGACTGAATTTGCCCGCCGAACACATCAATACCTTCTGCAAACCAAGAAAACGTTTCTAACGGCTGCATTTTACTCTTAAACTGCCCATCCCAACCCCCATTGGCCAAATCGGCACTCTGATAAACCAAGATTCCCCATTTGTTGTATACCTTAAAACTGATTAACTTCTGGATACCTACCAAAAATGGATACAAGCGGTTATTGGTTTCTTTTTGTGGTGTAAACGCCGTTGGAACGATGATTTTTGGCTGTGGTAATATTTCCAGCGCTATTGATGCAGAAGCTGTGCAGCCTTTTTCATTCTGTATAGAAATATAGTAAACCCCTGCCCTGTTCACTTTTGCAGGATTAGGTAAAGGTCTTTTTAAATCGGCATCTTCAAAATAACCAGCTTTTATAAACGCGCTGCTCCCTTTGGTTATTTCCTGTGCAGTTAAATCGACAAAACCATTATCAAAAACTGCCTTTGGTTTATTGAGTACGATAGTTGGTGCGGTATTAAAACTTACCTGTATTTTACCCGAAGTAAAGCAACCGCCATCATTTGAGGCTTTAACATAGTAGGTTCCTGCTTTTGTAATGGCTTTAGGAGAAGCAATCTGGTTTTTTAGGGCCTCATCATAGAAAAACGAATAACTTAAACCGTCGCTTGATCCTTTATAAATAGCTGGATTAGAAATATCAACCTTATCAGGATAACATACTGGTTCGGGATCTTTGATATGGAGTACTGGCATATCGCTAATTGTTACCTCAATTTTATCACTAACCGTACATCCATCTGCGTTGGTTGCTTTTATGTAATAAGTACCAGATTTATCAACCTGCGTAGGATTAGTTAATAGGTTAGTTAATTCCTTATCTGCATAAAAGCTATACTTAAATGTAGCGTCACTGCCAAAAAAACAACTTGCCGCAGTAATATCCACTTTCGTAGCACTACAAACAGGTTTCGGATTGCTTACCTTCAAAATAGGTTTATCTTTAATGGTAACATCGATTGAAACGATTTTATTGCAACCGAATTCATTAGATAATTTAACAAAATATCTACCAGGCGAAGCGATATGCTGTGGATCTGCAATTGCATGGGCAGCAGCCTCATCGGTATAATAAGACTTAGTAATCCCACCTAATTCACCTATGTATAATTCAGCTTTTGTAATATCTACGCTTTCTGTATAACAAACTGCCCCGGGATTTTTAACTGTAATATTTGCCACATTAAATATCGAAATATCTATGGGAACCACACTTTCGCAACTTTTATAATTGGTGGCCTTAATGTAGAAAGTTTTATCGGTCAATATTTTTATCGGTCCGCTTATTGGCTTGGTTAAATCTTTATCCTCGTAAACCAGATAAGTAAAATCATCTGATTTATTTAAAATATATTTCGCACTCAAAAGATCAATTTCAGCATTTTGGCAAACCACATCTTTTGCCAAAACTTTAAGCTCGTAATCTATTCCGTGAATGAGCGTACTTACTGTACTTGGACAGCCAAAACCTGCATAAGGAACTAAATCCAAAATGACTTTAGATCCGTTAGCAGGCTTAGGTTTTATACTAATAGATTGACCAGAACCATATTTTACAGATCGGTCTTCGTTATACCAGTTGTAAGTCTGAAAACCACTTGGGCCTGAAATATTCAGTGCATCAGCACTGGCGCAATAAGTATTTCCTGTGATCGGATCTCCACAAACATTATTGATATCTACATAAGCATAGCCAAAATGCGCCCCTCGCGAACAATCGGTACTGATAAATTCTATTAACAACTGTTTACCCTGGTAGCCAGATAAATTTATGGTTACCGGCGACCAATCTTTGTAAATCACTCCTTCATAATCAGCCGATTTTTTAAAACCTGGCAGTGATGAAGTAGCTACATATTCGAAAGATGCACAAGGGATATATTCATTTTTTGCAACATCTTTTATTCTTGCTATAAAGCGCGGCTGCTCGAAGGGTTCGTGTATAGGATCTTCTAATACCACCGCATATTGATAGGTTAAGGTAAATTCAGGCCGATCTGCTGGAACTGTCATCAGGTATGAAATTCCATCGATTTGACTGCCCGTTACATTATTTCCTAATTTAACGGAGAAGTTTCCTCCAGATGGTGGAATTAAAGGGAAACCACCATAAGCATCTACTAAATTTTTGTTGTTGATAATGGTATGTCGTCCAGAAATTGGCTTGGCCACCTCATTCATCGTCACCACGTTCTGATTATTCTCGATGGCAATAGAACCGGCATAAATCTTCCAGTTCTGAAAATTTCCATTTTCAAAACCGATATTTTCCGGGCAGGATTGTGCACATAATTTGGCTGACCAAGCAAAACTTACTACGATCAGTATTAAAAACAATCTACTAATCAACGTTGGGACGATTTAAATAGTTACAGAGTAAAAATATTGTTTTAGTATATCCACGGCTATAGTGTCAGGTTAAAGTCATGGTTTTTTACACGAAACGGCTTTCTTATAAAGAAGTGTTTACAAATACTACACTTAAACAAACGTAAAAACAAAACAAGTAAAACACTGATTATAAGACATATATGTGTTTATTTCCATAACTCGAAAACTATAAACAGATGCTTTTATTATAATTCAAATTCAGCTCTAATTTTGGATGAAGTAGATATTTTTTACATGAAATAGCCATTAATCGTTTACACTAAGTCCATTTAAGCCCTTAATGGTATGTTTAGGCAGTCTTTAAACTGACTAAAAACAAAGACAAGCATAGTTTGTTAGTCTAATCAAATAAGAAACATTATGGAAAAGCTATATACAGCTGAAGTTACAGCTACTGGAGGAAGAGATGGACACGTTAAGTCGAGTGATGGAATTTTAGATTTCGATTTAAGAAAGCCAAAAGAGCTTGGCGGACAAGGAGGTGCCACAAACCCAGAAGAATTGTTCGCTGCTGCCTGGGGGCCATGTTATTTGGGCGCCTTAGGTGGAGTAGCGGAGCGCGAGGGTGTTGATATTAGTGAAGCGAGTGTGAAAGTATTGGTTTCTTTTAATAAAGATGGCAACGCGTTTGTTCTCTCTGCCGACCTTGATGTACACATTCCAGGTATTTCGCATGAGGAAGCACAGGCATTGGCTGATAAAGCGCATAGGGCATGTCCGTATTCTAAAGCAACCAGAGGGAATATTGAGGTAAGGGTAACAGCAGTGTAAAGGGAAGTCAGATGTTATCATCTGACTGTTCAAACAGATTTACAAATAGAATTCAACTCAGTGTCAGATAGAAATATTTGACACCACAAGCATCTAACACCGCGATTACTCTAAAACAAAAAGTCCCGATTTTAGTCGGGACTTTTTTAGTTATAATATTATAGTTTGAAATCTATCTTGTGTTGGTCGGAAACAACTGACACCACAGATAGATCGAATTAAACAGCTTCCTGCTCAATCTTTGTGTTCGCTGGTCTGCCATTTTTAAAGGCGTCGCGGGTTTTTAGTCCCAACAATTCAAACATAGCCATATCATCTACAAATGCAGGGTTTGGCGTAGTTAATAATTTATCGCCTGCAAAAATAGAACTTGCACCTGCCATAAAGCAAAAAGCCTGTTCTAAGGTGCTCATTTCGTTTCTACCAGCTGATAAACGTACCACCGAGTTTGGCATTACGATTCGTGCTGTAGCAATCATTCTTACCATATCCCAGATTGGAACGCGTGGCTGATTTTCTAAAGGAGTGCCTTTTACGGGTACTAAAGCATTAACGGGAACTGACTCAGGGTGCTTTTCCATGTTTGATAAAGTCTGCAACATCGAAACACGGTCTTCTACTGTTTCGCCTAAACCGATAATACCACCACTACATACCGTTAATTTAGCTTTACGTACATTTTTTATAGTATTTAAGCGATCATCGTAAGTTCTGGTCGAGATAATACGTTTGTAATCATCTTCAGAAGTATCAATGTTATGGTTATATGCATATAAACCAGCATCAGCTAAACGTTGGGCTTGGTTTTCGGTAAGCATGCCTAAAGTACAGCAAACTTCCATATCCATATCATTCACAGCCTTCACCATCTCAATCACACGGTCAAAATCGCGATTATCCCGTACTTCGCGCCATGCAGCTCCCATACATAAGCGTGATGCACCACCCTCTTTTGCCTTAACTGCGGCGCTAACCACCTGGCTAACCTGCATTAATGGCTGAACTTCTAACTCGGTATGGTAACGGGCTGCCTGTGGGCAATATGAACAGTCTTCGGCACAACCTCCGGTTTTGATCGATATTAATGAACTTACCTGCACTTCATTGTAATCTTTATTTTCTCTGTGGATGCTTGCGGCTTCGTAAACCAGATCTAAAAATGGTCTGTTATAATTTTCGTATATTTCTTCTTTTGTCCAATCGTGTCTTGTCGTTTGCATGGAGATCAGGATTTTTTAATCTATAGTAAAAGTTTGCTGGCCAATCCTAAAATTAATAGGAAACCAAAAACGTCGGTAAAAGTAGTAATAATTATAGATGATGCAATGGCAGGATCGATACCTACCCGTTTTAAAATTAATGGAATACCAGCACCTGTAATGCCTGCAATTATCAGATTGCCTGTCATAGCCAGGAAGATAACCAATCCAAGCATTGGGTTGCCATCAAAAAAGTAAGCAAAAATAAATACGATTAATCCGTTGGATGCACCATTTATTAAACCTACGGTAAATTCTTTTAAAACGGTCCGATAAGCCTGTTTATCAGTCAAATCATAAAGTGAAATACGCCTAACCGTTACGGCAAGTGCCTGGGTAGCTGCATTTCCACCCATCCCCGCAATAATGGTCATGTAGGCCGCTAAAGAAGGAATTAACTTAATGGTTGGATCAAAATAACGCACTACAGACGAAGCTAAAAAAGCAGTTCCGAGGTTAATGATTAACCATGGCAAACGCGATTTTACAGCCTCCACCCAGTTACCGCTCAATTCCTCGTCTTCTGATACCCCGGAAATTTTCAAGATATCTTCGGTACTTTCGGCCTCCATTACATCGATTACATCATCGAATGTTACTCTGCCGAGTAATTTCTGGTGATCATCAATTACAGGAATACTGGTTAAGTTATATTGTGAAATTAGGTTCGCCACTTCTTCCTGATCGGTATCGGGATGTACATAAACCGCGTCTATTTTAACCAATTCGGTTATTTTAGCATTGTGTTTTGCTTTAATAATGTCTTTTAACGAAACAATACCTTTAAAGATCTCGTCATCATCAACCACGTAAATGGTATAAAACTCCTCCATTTCTTCACTCTGCCGGATGATCTCGTCTATCGCATCTTTTTTAGTGAGGTTGATGTTTACACAGATCAGTTCTGTGTTAATCAAACCACCGGCGGTTTTTTCGTCGTAGGTTAAAAGGTTCCTAATTTCTGAAGCATGATCTTCGGTAAGGTCTTCTAAAATTTCTTTCTGTTCATGATCCTCCAGCTGAGAAATGATATCAGTCGCATCGTCATAATCCAGTTCCTCAACAATTTCGGTTCGTTTATCAGGGTGGAGCTCAAAAAGTAAATCTTCCGGATGGGACTCTTCATCCATCTCAGAAATAATCTCGGATGCTATTTCTGCAGGAAGCAGGTTGATAATATGCCGCTGCTCGGATTTATCCAAACGCTCAAACAAAATCGCGATTTCTGAGGCATGGTACTCCTCTAAAACTATTTTTAAAGTTTCATCGCCAGCTAAAATTGCATTTTTAACCTTGAGTACGTCGCTTTTATCTATTTCGAATGACTGCATCTATAACCTAACCAAAAATCCCCTAAAGCTACAAATATTAAAAATTGATTTTTTTACAATAAGTGACTTTTAATATTAGTCATTTGATGCAAAATCCTGATTATTTCTACTGCACCATCCTCACCCAATTTGTAAAATATTAAGTGTGATTTAACCGAAGAACATCTATATCCCTTTAATATATGATCCATTATCTTTCCATGTTCAAAATGGTTTGATAGATATTCACACTCATGAAGTAATAAACTGTAATATCTATCTGCCTGATCTTTAGACCAATTTTTAAACGTATATAACCAAATATCCTCTAAATCTACTTGCGCAAGTTCACTAATACGGTAATTAACCATTATAAATGCTTGCGATGTAACTTTTCCAAGTGCTTTACAGGATCGAAATTTTTAACAAACCCACTTTCCTCTCCTATTTTTAAAGCCTCGCGCAACAGTTCAATTTGCTTCTCCTCTTCCTCTAACAGCCTTAAACTTGTTCTAATTACCTCACTTGCAGAATTAAATTTCCCAGAAGCTATTTTTTCACTGATAAAATTATCGAAATGATCGCCTAACAGTATTGATGTATTGCGTCCCATAATTACTTATTTAGTTCTAAATATACCAATAATTGGTACAAATACAAAACATTATTTAAACCAACCTTTACGCCAAAAGTAAATCACCTGCAAAATCGCTATTACAATCATTACAATCCAGGTGTACAAATAACCATGTTCAGCGTATAATTCGGGCATATTATCTTTCAATATCTTTCCGGTTGTAGGGTCTTCCCTACTGAAGTTCATTCCGTAAATCCCTGCAATAAAGGTTAATGGAATAAATATGGACGAAATGATGGTCAAAACTTTCATGATTTCGTTCATCCGGTTACTAATGATTGATAAATTCATATCAATATTGGCTGAAGCAATCTCCTTTAATGATTCTATAAAATCAATAATCTGGATACAATGATCGTAGGCATCCTTCATGTAGGTTTTGGTGAGATCTGATATTAACGGACTATCCGTACGGATAATATCATTCAGCTTATCCCTCTCCGGCCAGGCTACTTTTCGGATCATGATTAACGACCTTTTAATCGCTTGTGTATCGTACATGATTCTCCGGTCAGGATGATCATATAAACGATCTTCAATAGCATCCAGCTCTTCGCCCCAAAAATTTAACAAGGAAAAATAATTATCCACTATCACATCCATAATGGCATACATCAGGTAACTAATACCGCCAATACGAATGTTTCCCTTCCCTATTTCTAAACGTTTTCTTACGGGCTCAAAACAATCGGCATAAGTTTCCTGAAAGGTAATTAATGTACGTTCAGACAGGATAAAAGAGACCTGATCATTATTTAAAATATTTTCTTCATTTAAAAACAGATGCCTGCTCACTGCGAAAATGTACTTGTCATTATCATATTCATCCAGCTTGGGCCGCTGGTAAGAACTGGTAATATCTTCTAATACAAGCCTGCTGATACCTAATTTTGAATAAAGTGTTTCGAATATATTAGGATCTGCTAATCCTTTGATATCAAACCAGTAGCAGAAATCTTTATTTTCAATCAGTTTATCGATATTATTAATGTTTTCCAATTCCACTTTTTTATAACTCTTATCGTTATAAATATGAAGTACAATAATTGGTTTTAATGCATCTTCATCAATAGTGTATAAACCCGGACTGGTACCCGGGGCTGGAACTTTATAATGCTTATGGCGGTTACGCGGCTTGTTTTTTCCCATACTTTATAAATATAGCCGGGCTTGCGGACCCTGGTTAAACAACAAATCAACAATACTTAAGTTGGGTAAAAATTGATGTCTATCTTCAAAAACCTGATAATATGGCTTATTTTTTACAATATCTTCCTCTTTTTTAGGATTCATAATGGTCCGAAAATCAAGCTCAGGAGCGATATCATCAAAATATTCGGTGGTAACTTCGAAGCTTTTATTGAACTTTAACTTCTTGGAGAGCCATTCTACCAATTCGAGGTTATAATCGAAAAGGAATTCAAATTTTTGATTATAAAACCGCGAAAGTTCATCTTCATAAAACTCAAAATAGGCCGAACTTCTATAGCAACTTTCTAAACTAAACCAATGTAAACGTTGCCATTTAAAATCATAGCTAATCCGCACATCCTTCATTTGCGTATGTGTTTTTGAACCTTTAACCACAGGAACTGTAATATTGAGTTTCCCATTTGGCGAATAAATACTGGCCCTGTTACGGTAAGTCTGCTTAGCTAAATGTTCATGTTTTTCGATTAAAAAATCTACCTCCAGCTTTTGTAATAAACTAAAATAGCCCACTGGTGGAAGATAAAATAATGGAAGTATAGCTGTATTCTGCATTTGAAAATTTATGTTTGTAGTTGAAACGTTTTAAAAATAATGATTAAAAGAGGGATTGCGCACGTTGGCGTATTTTTTTTATACCTGTTATCGCTGCTGCCTTTGTCTTTGCTCTTTTTTTTTGCAAGATTACTATATTATCTGCTTTATTATGTAATAGGCTATAGAAAAAAAGTTGTCAGACAGAATTTAACGCAATCCTTTCCCGAGAAATCACTCACCGAAATTAAAACTATTGAGAAAAAATTCTTCCGTTATCTGGCTGAACTTATTTTCGAAATTATTAAAATGACCAGCATTTCGAAGGCTGAAACTTTAAAACGGATAAAATTTACGGGCTTAGAACAACTAGAAACTCATTTTAAAACTGGAGAAAGTGTACTTGCCTGTACTGGTCACTATGGTAACTGGGAATTAGGCACTTTAGCTTTAGGACTTAGTATTTCTGCCAAAACCATGGTGATTTATAAACCCATCAACAACAAAATTTTTGAAACCTGGTTTGATTGTATGCGTACAAAATATGGCAATGTTTTCATAGCCATGAGGCAAACGCTCCGTGGTATGGCTACCTATAAAAGTGAGCCTACACTTTTGTGTTTTGCAAGCGATCAATCACCAACCAGAGAAGAAACCAAATATTTCGTAGATTTTTTACACCAGCAAACTGCCGCGCTTTTAGGCATAGAAAAAATTGCGAGATCTACTAAAAGACCAGTATACTATTTCAAGGTTAACGTAGTAAAAAAAGGTTATTACCATGTAGAAGTTTTGCCTATGTGCCTCGATCCAGCTAACATGGATGAGTTTGCGATTACGAATCTGCATTTTAAGTTTTTAGAAAATATCATTAAAGAACAGCCGCAATACTGGCTTTGGAGCCATAAACGCTGGAAATTTAAACCCGAATAAGAAAAAAGAATGAACCCATCAGTAGCCGTTGTAATTTTAAACTGGAATGGAAAAGCATATTTAAAGCAATTTTTACCAGGAATTTTGCTTTCTGAGTATGATAATCTGCAAATTGTTGTGGGCGATAATGCCTCCACCGATGATTCTGTTTCATTTTTACATGAAAACTTTCCTACCGTTAAAATTATCCAAAACGACCAGAATTACGGTTTTGCCGGAGGCTATAACAAGGTTTTAGAACGTGTTGAGGCTGATTATTTTATCCTGCTCAATTCGGATGTTGAGGTAACTCCCAATTGGATAAAGCCGGTAATTGATTTAATGGAAAGCGATGCGCAGATTGCTGCAGCACAACCTAAAATTAAGTGGCAATTAAATAAGAAACAATTTGAGTATGCTGGTGCTGCCGGAGGCTATCTGGACATCTATTCTTTTCCTTTCTGCCGTGGCAGACTCTTTAATGTATATGAGTTTGACAATGACCAGTACAATGATAAAACGGAAGTTTTTTGGGCCAGCGGAGCTGCATTTTTTATTAAAAGCAAATGCTGGCAAGAAGCAGGTGGTTTAGATGCCGATCTTTTTGCTCATATGGAGGAGATAGATCTGTGCTGGCGTTTAAAGAATCTCAATTACAAGATTATGTACTGTCCGGATGCAGAAGTTTACCATGTTGGAGGTGGAACACTGCAAACAGAGAATCCTTTTAAAACTTATCTTAACTTCAGAAACAACCTCATCATCATGCAGAAAAACCTACCTGCAGGTGATGCCATTTTCCGAATTACGATTAGGATGTTTATAGATTTTATTGCATGGTGGCACTTTTTGCTTACCGGAAAACCAAAATTCACCATGGCGGTGAGTAAAGGCCATTGGCATTTCCTTAAATCGCTTTCTAAAACCAACAAAAAGCGGAAAGCCATTCAAAAAGCATATAGCCAACATACTGGAGTGTATAACAACAGTGTTGTTTGGGCATTTTTTATTAAGAAGATTAAATACTTTTCTAAGTTGACTTAGCGTACTAACGATTCTTCAATGGCCTTTTTTATCCAGTAGCCTGTACTTGAAGAAACACCTACACTACTAAATTTTATTTGATTATCTTTATCTATTACAACAGTTGTCGGATAGCGCTTAACATTATATTTTTCAGCTATATTACGCGCATCATCAACAATGTTAAATTTAAATGGAGTTTCTTTTAAAAAATCTTTGATTTGATTTTTATCATTATTGCAGATTGATAAAAAAATAACATTTTTATTCTCTTTAAACTCATCAAAAAGATCGTTTAGTTGTGGGATTAACATTTTCCCTGTATTTCCGCCGATAAACCAAAAATTTAGCACCAATGTCTTTCCGTTCAAATTTCTTAGATCGAATTTTTGACCGTTCATATCCGTAACTTTTACTCCTGTAAAAACCTGATCAAGCATAAAAACATCGCTTGGCGTTGGCTTTGTTATACTTTCAAAGTAGGCAATCTTCTGGGATTGGGTTAACTCAACAATTACGTACTCTGGCTTTCCGCTTTCGGTTTTTGTTTTCCGATCGCGTAATCCATATTTCCCCGTGGCCATCAGCTTTTTCCAAACTTGATAAGGGTAAACTAAGCCATCTTCTCCCCTCACAACCGATTGCTCGTTGAGTACATTTTTCTTAGGATTATTATCTTGCGCAGAGGAAAAAAGAGAAGTAAACAACAGAGCGATTAATAATAGATTTCTGAGCATTTTATAAAAATCTAGATTAACAAGCTTTCAATAGCCAAACGATAACCTTTTATGCCAAAACCAGTTAAAACACCTTGGCAGTTTTTACCGGTTAAAGAAACATGACGATATTCTTCGCGGGCATAAATATTGGATATATGCACCTCAACTACTGGCGTTTTAATAGCTGCAATCGCATCAGCAATGGCAACGGAAGTATGGGTATAACCGCCAGCATTAAGCACTACTCCATCATAACTAAAACCAACTTCATGGAGTTTATTAATAATTTCGCCCTCAACATTACTCTGATAATATTCAATTTCGATATCCGGATAAACCGTTTTTAATTCTTTAATATAATCTTCAATACTGGTGTTTCCGTAAATAGATGGCTCGCGTACACCTAGTAAGTTTAAGTTTGGGCCGTTAATAATTTGTATTTTCATAATATAATGTTGTAACGTTGCAATGTTATAAAAAATCTCAAATAAAAGCATGCTTTGGCCATCATATATTAAAGGATTTAAATCGTATTTAAAACTAGAGCGGTCGTTATCTGGTAATTCTGTTGATGCCTATCTGAATGATATTGATAAACTGATCCAGTATTTTCAATCTTTAAATGAAGAACCCAAACTAACTGACATTAACATAAGTGATCTAAAATCCTTTATCTCTTGGTTGAATGAACTGGGTATGCAAGCCAGCACACAGGCGAGGGTAATATCAGGATTAAAAGCTTTCTTCGCCTACTTAATGCTCGAAGATGTAATTTTAAATGATCCTACAACATTGCTTGAAGCACCGAAACTCAGCAGAAAACTACCAGACACATTAAACATTCACGAGATTAATGAACTTATTGCGGCCATAGATGCCTCAAAGCCTGAGGGCATGCGCAATAAAGCCATTATGGAAGTATTATACGGCTGTGGCTTGCGTGTAACAGAATTAACCGAACTACGGATCTCAAATTTGTTCCCACAGATAGAATTTATAAAAGTAATTGGAAAAGGCAATAAAGAACGTTTAGTTCCCATTGGAAGCGTAGCCTTAAAACTGCTCGATATTTACATTAAAGAAGTACGTGTGCATGCCAATATTAAGAAAGGGCACGAAGATTTCATCTTTTTAAACCGCTTTGGCGCTAAACTTTCGCGTATTTCGATTTTTAACCTGATTAAAAGCCTAGCCATAGCAACAGGACTAAAGAAAACAATCAGTCCGCATACGTTAAGGCATTCCTTCGCCACACATTTAATTGAAGGTGGTGCCGATTTACGCGCCGTACAGGAAATGCTTGGTCATTCGAGTATTACCACCACAGAAATTTATACGCACATTGATAGAGATTATTTAAGAGAGGTAATTACGCAGTTTCATCCGAGGTCTTAGTTGAAGAGCAGAAAGACCAAAGCATCTTTAATTATAAATCCTGAAACAAGTTCAAGAGGACGAACGCCGAGGAATTTTACTAGGCAACAACAAATCTTCTGACCTCAGTCTTCGAGCATCTTAAATCCCTGCTCTCACCATTCTGTCCTTCCCTTGCATGTCTTGCCTTAACTCAATGTCAATAAATCCTTTAGCAGCTAACATTTCAATTGTTTCATTACCTAAATATTCGTTGATTTCGAAATAAAGTTGTCCACTAGGTTTTAAGTTTGTTCTTGCAAAATCAGCAATAGCTTTATAAAATATTAAGGGGTTTTCGTCACGAACAAATAATGCTAAATGTGGTTCGTATACCAACACATTATTATGCATATCCGCTTTCTCTAAATCCCTGATATAAGGTGGATTACTTACTATAACATCAAATTTTTCTTCAGATTTGAAATTCAAAATATCTGCTTCAATAAATTTGATCTTCACATTGATCTGTTCCGCATTTTCTTTGGCTACAGCAATGGCATTAGCAGAAACATCCAATGTAGCTACTTCAGCCTTTGACAAATGTTTTTTAAGTGTGATGGGAATGCATCCAGAGCCGGTTCCAATATCAAGAATGCTGATTTTATGGTTAGTGTTAGCTGAAAACTGCGAACTGTTATCTGAAATAATCCAATCTACAAGTTCTTCTGTTTCTGGCCTCGGGATAAGCACCTGTTCGTTAACTTTAAATACAGCTCCATAAAAATGGGCTTCTTCCAAAATATGTTGAATGGGTTTTCCGATCTGCAGGTCGTTAAGGATGCTTAAAAGTTTCTGTATATTGATAAAGCTGATATCAGTATCTTTTTGCATGATCAGTTTAGCTGAAGATAAAGCCAAAACTTGCTCGGCCGCAATACTAAATAATGCTTTTGCTTCATTACTATCGTATAAAGGCTCAAGTTCGAGTTCGTAATGCGCCGCTAATTCTCCTATCTTCATATTTACAAAATTACTTAATTGGGATGATAACGGCTCTCTTTTGATAAGGCCATGACTCTTTTTTTACTACTTTTGCCTTAATGAGCGATGAATTTTATATAAAACGCTGTCTTGACCTTGCAACCTTGGCTTTAGGGAATGTTTGTCCGAACCCAATGGTTGGTTGTGTTATTATTGCAGACGGCAAAATTATTGGAGAAGGATATCATCAGGAATATGGAAAATCGCACGCCGAACCCAATGCCGTTAAAGCTGTTTTTGATAAATATGGTAATGAGGCCGAAAATCTCTTGAAACAGGCTACTGCTTATGTTAACCTAGAACCATGTGCCCATTTTGGCAAAACACCACCCTGTGCCGATTTATTGGTAAGACATCAGCTAAAGAAAGTAGTGATTGGCAATAGAGACCCTTTTTCGGGTGTTGATGGTAAAGGCATTGAAAAACTCAGAAATGCAGGAATTGAAGTGGTAAGTGGAATTTTGGATGATGAATGCCGCTATTTCAACAGAAGGTTTTTTACCAGGATACAAAAACAAAGACCTTATATCATCTTAAAGTGGGCTGAAACTGCAAATGGTTATTTTGCAACAAAAGATGGTCACCAGAAATGGATCAGCGGAGCTTTGGCCAAACGTTTGGCACATCAATGGCGTGGTGAAGAAGATGCAATCCTGATCGGCAAGCAAACAGCCATTATGGATAATCCGCAATTGACCGCTCGGGAATGGACAGGCAAAAACCCTATCCGTTTGGTAATCGACAAGAACCTTCAGGTGCCAATAACAAACCATATCTTCAATACAGCAGCCAAAACCATTATCTTTAATGAGGTTAAAACTGATGTTATTGAAAATATCCATTATATCCAGATGGAAGATATGCACTTTTATTTAGCACAAAAAATCGCTTTTCAGCTTTACCTGATGGATATACTATCGGTAATTATTGAGGGTGGCGCCAATATTTTAAATCAATTTTTAAATACTAACCTATGGGATGAAGCGCGTATTTTTACTTCATCTACAAGCTGGGGCGATGGGGTTTCTTCTCCAAACATTAATGGAATTCTGCAGGAATCAGTACAAATCGGAAATGACAAACTCTCTATCTATTTAAACGACATCAAATAAATGATCTACATTATTTTAAGCATTTGCTGTAGTGTTACCGTAGCTGTTTTATTAAAGCTGGCAAAACGGTACCAAATTAGTATTATTCAAGCCGTTACCATTAACTATCTTACTGCATTAAGCTTATGTTTTCTTTTTTTTAAGCCTGATGTTAAACAGATCACCTCTACTGCACCATGGCCTATTTATATTGCCTTGGCTATTTTATTACCGTCGATATTTTTATTCCTTGCAGCATCTGTAAAAAACCTCGGCATTGTTAAAACCGATATTGCACAACGTTTATCGCTATTTATCCCGATACTGGCGGCTTATTTTATCTTTAAAGAAGATTTTAATAACCTGAAAATTATAGGCCTGGCGATCGGTTTTGTGGCTATTTTCTTAACTTTTCTTCGAAAATCTGATCAAAAAGAAGGTCGTAAAGGAAACCTGCTCTACCCCATTATGGTTTTCGTCGGTTTTGGGGTGATCGATGTCCTTTTTAAACAAATTGCATTATATAAAGAATTACCCTATACCACCTCGCTTTTTACTGTTTTTTGCCTGGCATTTATTGTTTCATTGCTTATTGTAATTTCGATGGTAGTGGCCGGTAAAACAAAATTACAGTTGGTTAATGTAGTTTGTGGATTTATTTTAGGCTTGTTCAATTTTGGGAATATTCTTTTTTACATGAAAGCCCATAAAGCGCTCGCAGAAAATCCATCTACTGTTTTTGCGGCGATGAATTTAGGCGTAATCATAGTAGGCACTTTAATTGGTGTTATTGCTTTTAAAGAAAAGCTGAGCAAGTTAAATTACGCAGGCATCATCTTCGCTATTGCTGCTATTATTTTCATTACATTATCACAAAATGCTGTTCGATGACTCTTATAAAACTATCGAAAGTGCCTCAGAGGGTATCTTTCGAGATAAAGGAAGCAAATTTATTGCTTATGCCTATCCAATCCGTAGTGAATTAGAATTAAAGCCGATTATTAACAAACTTCGCGCAGAACATGTTAAGGCCAATCATTTTTGTTATGCATACCGCTTAACACCTGATCGATCTGTTTATAGAATGAATGATGATGGGGAACCTTCTGGTACTGCAGGCAGGCCAATCCTGAACTGTTTATTATCAGAAGACCTGACTAATATCCTAATTGTTGTGGTACGTTATTTTGGCGGTACATTACTTGGCGTGCCCGGTTTAATTAACGCATACAAAACATCTAGTATAGAAGCAATTAAAGCATCTACAATTATTAACAAAACGGTTAACGATGTTTATGAAGCACATTTCGAATACCTGCAAATGAACAAGGTGATGAAGTTAAGTAAAGAAGAAAATTTGCAGATCTTAGGACAACAATTTGATACGGATTGTATATTGAAATTTGAAGTGAGAAAAGCACAACTCAATCAGGTTTTAAGTAAATTTGATAAAATTGAAGGTGTTAAATTAAAATACCTGCAAACGATTTAATAACCACAGATTAAAAGGGTGAACACAGATAAAATCTGCGTTGATCAGCAAAATCCACGGGCAAGATAAACCAAATATGAAAATATCCGAAAGCGACTTAATCATCAATCCTGATGGCAGCATATACCACCTAAACCTTTTACCTGGTGATATTGCCGATACTGTAATTACCGTTGGCGATCCTGACCGCGTTGGCGAGGTAAGCAAATATTTCGACAAAATAGAATTTAAAAAAGGTAAACGCGAATTTATCACCCATACTGGTTATTTAGGCAAAAAACGTGTTACCGTACTCTCAACAGGGATTGGCACCGATAATATTGATATCGTTTTTAATGAATTAGATGCACTGGTTAATGTTAATTTTGAAACCCGTGAAATTAAAAATGAGCTGACCACATTAAATATTATCAGAGTGGGCACCTCTGGTGCTGTTCAACCGGATATTCCAATGGGAACGATTTTAGCTTCTTCTTACGGCCTAGGGATGGATGCCTTAATGAATTATTACCTTCAAAAATTATCTGGTGATGAACAGATTTTAATGGATGATATCAAAGCACACTTTGGACATATTAAAAATATCAATCCTTATTTAACCGCAGCGAGTGAAACATTATTGAATACGATTGGAAAAGACATGGCGAAAGGCATAACCATTACAGCGCCTGGCTTTTACGCTCCACAGGGTAGAATTGTACGTGCTACAAACGCGGTTCCCGATTTTATTGGCTTGATTAACAGTTTTAAAAGCAATCAGCACCGCATTACCAATCTGGAAATGGAAACCGCAGGGATTTATGCACTAGCCAAAGTTTTAGGTCACAATGCAATTTCAGTAAATGCCATTTTAGCCAGTCGTGTAAATTTCGAATTTAGCAAAGAGCCAAACAAAATCGTAGAACAAGCGATAAAAATGGTGCTTGAAAGAATTTAAATAAAAAATCTATTGAATCTAAGATGTTTCTATCTGAGGATCACTTAAGTAGCTTAAATATAAATGGCAATTGTTTATGGTCAATGATTAAATCAAAAAACCACAAACAATTGCCATTACATATATGATTAAACCTTACGGATATTTTCTTTTACCAATTCATTGCCTTCAGCATCTAAATAAGTACAGGTCATTTCTTCCAGATCGGTTACCCATTTCTCTACTCCCGCATCTGCAGCTTGCTTGCAAAAGGTAAAATAATCGGTTTCTCCCTGTTGATGTATTTTCAAAGCATGTGTTAGCTTACCAGCAGATGGTTCATCATTTATAATTAGAGCCGGATATTCATCAGGACTGATCTGCTGTACATTATCTTCATCATCAAAATAAATCGACAAGCCATTGGATACATATACATCGTTTCGTTTAACACCCATTTCCTTAATTTCTTTAATAAACTGCGGGAAATCTGCACCAGTTTTAATTTTTGATTCTGCTGCCCGGATGTCTTCGATGGTGAACATAATTATTTGATTAGTGAAACTTTGTAAATAGTTGTTTGCGTATACAGATCCTCTGGCCTCAAAATAGTGCTCGGGAAGGTTGGAATATTAACTGCATTTGGATGATGTTGAGTTTCTACACAAAAAGCCCCGTAACTTCCATAATCTTTTCCACCTTTACCATTTTTAACATCTAAATATTTTGCAGTATACAGATGCGCTACCGGCTCTGTGGTATATACGCTTAAGACTAAACCACTTTCTTCTTCAATTGTTTTACTTGCTAACGATAAATCGCCATAGATTTTATCCAGAACGTAGGTTTGGTCGTAACCTTCTTCCTCATCCCAATCCTGACCTATCGCTTTAGATTTTGTAAAATCCATGTGTGTACCTTCAACAGGGATCAATTTGCCTGTTACAGAATAGTTACTGTCCTGCTCAAGGTAATTTGAAGCAAAAATCTGTTGTTTATGGTTTTTAATATTACCTCCGTTTGGTGCTAAATTAAAATAACCATGGTGTGTTAAATTAATTGCAGTAGCCTGGTCAGTTTCTGCTTCATAGCTTAAAATCAATTCATCATTTTCGGTAAGTTCGAAAGTTAAATCAATGATCAGGTTTCCAGGAAAATTTTCTTCGCCATCTACACTTTCATATTGTAACGTAACTGACGATTGTGATCCATCACCAATTTCAATAACATCCCAAACCTTTTTATCAAATCCTACAATACCGCCATGTAAGGTATCAGTACCTGCATTTTGTGCCAATTGGTACGTTTCTTCATCAATGGTGAACCTGCCATTTTTAATGCGGTTTGCATAACGACCGACTACAGCACCTAAATAGGCCCCATTTGCAAGATAAGCCGGATCAAGATATTCATCAAAAGTGTCGAAGCCAAGAACGATATCCTGCTTTTCGCCTTTAGCGTTTTTAACTACAAATTTGTTAATAATCGCACCATAATTGAATATTTTCACATAAGTGCCTTTACTGTTGGTTAGTTCGATTGCGATAACTTCTTCGCCATCAATAATTTTTCCGGTAGGTATTTGCTGAACGCTCATAAATTGTAACTTAGGGCTTTTGTTTCCTAAACAAACATACTATTATTAATGCTTTTTATAAATATATTTTAGCCAAATGAACATTAACCTTGAGGAAAAATTTGCTAAGCAATACCACAAAAAAGCTGATGCCGTTTATTTTACCCCCGGGCGTGTTAACCTCATTGGCGAACACATCGATTATAATGGCGGTTTGGTTATGCCCTGTGCCATTACCCTGGGAACCTGGGTAGCTATTGCCCCAAATAATGATCATAAATTCAGGTTTAAAAGCTTAAACTTTGAAGTTCAAACCGTAGTTGAAAGTAACATCGCAAACGATAAAGACGGCGGCTTATGGACCAATTACCCTATTGGTGTAATTAACGAATTTATTAAAGATGGAAAAGAAATTAACGGAGTGGATTTTCTGTTTTATGGAAACATCCCAATAGGATCAGGACTCTCCTCTTCAGCTTCTATAGAAATCGCCACTGCTTATGCTTTAAATACTTATTTTAATCTTGGTTACGATCAACTAGAACTGGTTAAAATCGCAAAACGTGTTGAGAATGATTTTATAGGCTTAAATTCTGGTATTATGGATCAGTTTGCAGTTGCTTTTGGCGAAAAAAACAAAGCCATTGTTTTAGACTGCGAGACCTTAAAATACAAAATGGTTGATGTTAAACTGGACAAGTATGTATTGGCCATCATCAATACCAATAAACCAAGAGAATTAGCAGATTCTAAGTACAACGAGCGTGTAGCAGAATGCCAAACTGCCCTGAAATTGCTGAACCAAGAAATAACACTTCATTATCTTTGCGAATTAACTGCTGAGAAATTTGCTTTGCATAGCCATTTAATAACAGATGAAATTATTTTAAAGCGCGCAACACATGTGGTTAAAGAAAATGATCGGGTTCATTTGGCTGCTAAAGCGTTAAACGGCGGAAACCTTGAAGAATTTGGCCGCTTGATGTACGCCTCGCACGAGTCATTAAGAATACTATATGAAGTAAGTGGAAAAGAGTTGGATACAGTAGTGGATTTTTGCGCAGATTATGAGCATGTTATAGGTGCCCGTATGACTGGTGCCGGATTTGGAGGATGTGCGATAGCTTTATTAGAGAAAGGCTTTGAAGAAGACTTTGCAAAGCATTTAACGGATTATTACATAGATAAGATTGGCTACCCTGCCGCAATTTACATTAGCGAAATTGGCAATGGCCCACATTTAACAACAGATACTTATAGATAAGCACAGTTCCGAAATTATATCCAATCGGTGTAATCCCTAAGTCTGTGTAATCAATTAAAATAATGAGAAAATTAAAATTAGACGAGCTTAATCGGCCAGATATTGAAGAATTTAAAGCACAGGAAAAATTACCTGTTGTGGTGGTGTTGGATAATGTGCGCAGTATGCACAATGTAGGTTCTATATTCCGCACAGCCGACGGATTTGCATTAGAAAAAGTTATCCTTTGTGGTATAACGGCTCAACCACCGCACCGCGAAATTGAAAAAACAGCCCTAGGTGCTACGCAATCTGTTGATTGGATTCATTTTACCGATACTGTACAGGCTGTTGATACCTTAAGGGCCTTAGGTTATGAGATCATTGCAATAGAACAAGCCGAAAACAGTACCATGCTGAACACTTTCCAACCTGATCAGGGTAAAAAATATGCGCTAATCTTTGGGAACGAGGTTGATGGTGTGAGCGATGAAGTGATGGCAAAAATTGATGAATGTATCGAAATTCCGCAATTTGGAACCAAACATTCCTTTAACATCGTAATCTCTGCCGGTATTGTTTTTTGGGATTTCTTCGCTAAATTGAGGCTGTAAGTGCGATTATGGAAAATTTATTATTAAAAAAACTTCAGGTTAAACCTAACAACACCGTTAGGGTAATAAATGCGCCCCAAGATGCAGTTGCTATTTTTGGTGAGGTCGATCCATATATCGCTATAAAATATACTGAAGAAGTTTATTTTAATGTATTAATCACTTTTACCACAAGCATAGATCAACTTAACCAGCAAATTGAAAGTAATATTTGCCACATTGATGCAAAAACCATTTTTTGGGTATTCTATCCTAAAAAATCTTCAAAAATCAAATCTGATCTTGATCTGATGAAAAGCTGGCAAGAACTTAAAAAGTTTGGCTTAACACCCTGTGCTTCTGCTGCAGTAAATGAAACCTGGACTGCCCTGCGCTTAAAATTCATTACCGAGGTAAAGCCATCAGGCATGAGAAACGATCATATTAAGGCAAACGAATTTGGCGAATATATAGATCCGGTAAATAAAATAGTTAAACTCCCTGAGGATTTAAAAACCCTTTTAGAAAGCCATCCTAAAGCATTAGACTACTTTAACCAACTCGCTTACTCCCACAGGAAAGAATACGTACTTTGGCTTTTATCTGCAAAACAGGAAAAGACGCGTACAAACAGGCTCGAAAAAACACTAGAGATGTTATTGAACAATAAGAAAAATCCGTCAGACAAGTAGATTTTAAACTACTTATTAGAAGGTGCTTTTTTAAGTTTTGTATAGAATACTATACAAAAAAGGATATGATTTAAGTTGCATGGTAACATTTTTGTGAAATTAATTTACCCTCCTAATCTTCTGATAACATGCTATTTGTAAGAAAAACAATGCTTTTGGCAGGGTTTTTTCTTAGTCCATGCAAAACAGTATGATATAAAAACTGTTAAGAGACTAATATTTACAAAATAGAAAAACATGAATACAAGAATTACTAAATCAACAATGTTGATTGCTTTATTAGGTTTATCATCACAATTGTTTGCACAGGAAACGCCAACCACCACTACAACTGGTTCTAGGTTTGGAGAAAAATCTTTCCGTACCTGGAGCGTAGGTGTACATGGAGGCATACTTTCTCCTAATACTATCTTTGGTTCAGGAAGTGTTAGGGCAAAAGAATTTAAAAGTATCGGTTACGGAGTGAATGTTAGAAAGCAAATTTTACCGTCTTTAGGTTTACAGGCTGATTTTTTAAGAGGTGATATCAAATCGACAAACGGAACTACTGATTTTCAACAAAGCGTTGAATGGTCTGGCGCATTAACCGCTGTTTTTAATGTTGCCAATATCAACATTAATCAAGAAAATGCCGTTTTAATTCCTTACTTAAAAGGTGGTGCTGGTTATATGTCGTCCGATTACAGTACAAGTGGTGCTATAGTAAGCGAAAGCAATAACAGAGAAGGCTGGTTTATCCCAGTAGGTGCAGGTGTTAAACTAGGTGTTGCAAAAGGAATCAATATTGATTTAGGTTATGATGTTAATTTTATTAAATCTCCAGAATCTTTACCGAAAAGCAGATTCGCTTATGCACACGCAGGTGTAGAGTTTGCATTGGGTAGCAAAGATAAACCTCAGTTACAAAACTACAGTTCGTTAGCAAACTTACGTAAAGAAAGTGCTGAAGAAAGTGCAGAATTAAGAAGAGCATTATCAACCGCTGAGCAAAATGCACAACGCGATAGAGAGCAATATGCTAAAGATTTAGGCGATGATGATAATGATGGTGTAGCAAACAAATTCGACAAATGTCCAGGTACAGCATCAGGAACTGTTGTTGATGGATCTGGTTGCCCAATCAAAGTTCAACGTGAAGTAATTAAAGAAACCAGGGTAATTACTGAAGAAGACCGTAAAGTGGTTAAAGATGCGATTTCTAACTTAGAATTCGATTTAGGTAAATCAACCATCCGTTCTAAATCGTATGCTACTTTAAACCGTGTTGCTGGTTTATTGGTAGAGAAAAACTTCAGCTTAAAATTAGCTGGTCATACTGATAATACTGGTGGTAGAGAACTAAACTTACGCTTATCTAAAGACAGAGCCGAATCGGTAAAAGCTTATTTAGTATCTCAAGGTGCCAATGCATCAAGAATCGAAGCTACAGGTTACGGACCTGACCAACCAATTGCAACAAACAAAACTGCAGCTGGCCGTCAACAAAACCGTCGTGTAGAGTTTACTTTATATTAATCGTAATTAACGGTTAACATAAAGCTCCCCAGATTAATTTCTGGGGAGCTTTTTTTATATACTAAAAATCGTCATCCTGAACTTGTTTCAGGATCTTTATTGGCAGAATGGACCCTGAAATAAATTTACTTCGTAGCTTTGTGCTACAGGTCAGGGTGACGCCCCTTGTTAAGACAATCCCTTTTTATTTTTATAAGTCATTTTGGCTTTTGTGCCTGCGCTATAATTATAGTTTTTCAGGTTACTGGCTTTCTTTTCGTGAAAAGCAGCACCACGTTCTGAAGTTTCATTCTCTTCGACACCTTTCTTTTTCTTTGGTTTAGCAGCAGCATCAACTACTTTCAAATCTTCAGGTAATTCCATTACCTCCAATTTCTGACCAATGGCCTGTTCAATTTTTTTCACTTCAATTAATTCAATATCAGTAGAAAAAGTAATGGCTACCACATCTTCATCACCATGTTTAACAATGCGCTGAATTAACGTTTCTTTCTGCTCTGGCAACTCAAAATGCAAGATAAAGGGAATTCCCTCAATATTAAGTTCTCCTAAATTCTCATTGGCAACAATTAAAACCCTTGCCTCTGGGTTGTCTTTAAAGTCTTCAATATCATCATAGCCTTTATCATCAAAAAACAGCGAGCGATAGATACTGATCTCACCTTCTTTATACTGATTAAAGTTTTTATAAACTGTTTGTGCAGTTAAACGTGTATTTACAAAAACCACAACTTTATCAAAAACCTCAGCATCGTTTAATAATAAGGTTAACAGGTTAAGCTTTGTTCTGAAATTAGGTACCTGATACAGCATCTGTTGATAAACTTCTGCCTGCTTTTCGCCTATTTCATCTACTTCGATGGTTGTGGTAGAATCTTTCATGAAAGGCGAAATCATATGGTTCAATTTCTCGTGCATTACCTCGGTAAACACCACATGTTGAGATTTATAAGCACTGTTGGCCAATTCTACAACTGGTAACTGCAAGCCTTTTTTCACAATAAGTTCTGCATTATCTACAATAAACAACTGTATTTTATTGGTATTTAATGCTAGTTTTAAATATAAAGCACGAGCCCTATCGGGTACCGCAACAATAATATCAACTCCATCCGTTATCTCATTCATTTGTGTATCAACGGCGCCACGGCTATCGATCCCTAAAATCCTAAAGGTATTGTTACGGTTCAATAATTTAAATTGCTCCAAAACATGATCAACATGTTCTGCATCTGGCACTAAAATTAAAGCCCTTGGTGCTTCCTCAAAAGCGTACTTCAACTTCATTAAAGTAGCTAAAACATAAGTTGTTGTTTTTCCCGAACCCTCCGGTCCCACCGCTATAACATCTTGTCCACCTAAAATTCGCGACATTGTTCTGGCTTGGATTTCTTTTGGAGTTAAAAATCCTGCATCAGTCATGGCCGCTACAAGTGGTTTGCTAAGTTTTAATTTATCTAAAGACACAATTACTATTTTAATGTTTGAACTGCAAATATCCTTAAAATAATTAGCTTTTCTGAAATTGAATTTAAAGGCCTGGAAATGAATGATGCAAGTTCATGCCTATTATAGTTCTACCATCCCCTATTGACAGAATAAAATCGGATCTGTTTTTATTCAGTTTATTTAGTTCAGACCAGTGTCGATAAAACAGCGGGTCGTTTAAAAATTATTCTACTGAAAATGAAACAGTTGTAATATTTTTCAAAATAAAAACTACTAAATCTATAGATATTATATACTTATTTCTATATTTGCTCAACATTAATCATTAACAAAAAATATGTTGAACAATTAAAACGCTAAAATCATGTCCATTTATTTTCAATACCCAGCTATAGATGAATATCCGAAACTCATTTATCCGTTACAAACAGAAACAGATGAGCCAGCGTTTGTAAAGGATGAAGATAGCTTAAATAAAGAACAGATTCTAGAATTAAGAGATTATTTATCACTAAAGCAATTATAAAAACAGGGCCAGTTGACCGATTGGAAGGTTGGAGTTTCATAAACTCCCTACAATGGTTCGAATCCATTACTAGGCCGCAAAGTGTATCTCATAGCACTTTATCCTGATTCTGCTCAATCAGGCAAGATTTGGTTATCTTATATTTGTTTTGTTGTTAGCAAAGGCTATCCGCGATGGGTAGCCTTTACCTTTTAACCCCGTAAACAGCCGCCCCCATCAGGTCGCCAAATCTTATTTTTAGATACTTAGAAGCGCAGTTTCTGTGCTTATGGTAAAGGGTTGGTCCTGCTGTACACTCCAATCTTTTTGGGAAAATTCTAAAATACAATATAACGGAACCAAAAAGCATTTCCGTTTCCATCAGGGCTATTGAGCAGATGTAGTGAAACAATACAAGAAAAGAGTGCAATGCATTCCTTAATGTCCTTAACTTCTTAATGATGAAAAAACATATTTTTCGTGCGTTCTATAAAAGATGGTTAAAAATATTTTATTCAAAATTCTCAAAACTTTTTATTTCATTCTGGGTTATTTATATAATTCACATTATACTAATCTTTTACAGATTAATTTGTTTGGTTTAAAAAAGGGATTTATGGATATAAATCCCTTTTCTTTTATGCGAATATTTTAAATCCTATATTAGCCCAATCAACATCACACCCATATTTTAGATGAATAGAAAACATTTCCTTTCTTCGTTTATTGCGACTGCAGCTGTACTTCCTGCTTTAAAAACACTCGCCAATACCGTTGAAAACGAAAGTTCATCATTTAAGATCCCTCCTTATTTAAAACCTGGCGATACCATCGGGATTACAAGTCCTGCAGGATATATTACACAAGAACAAATCCAGCCTTCAGTTTTACAGATGCAAAGCTGGGGATTTACCATAAAAGTTGGCGATACCATTGGCAAACGTGATTTTACCTATGGCGGAACAGATGAGGAGAGACTAGCTGATTTTCAGCAAATGCTAGATGATCCAACAATTAAAGCTATTATGTGTGCCCGCGGTGGTTATGGTTTTGTACGGATAATCGATAAATTAGATTTCTCTTTGTTTAAAAGAAATCCAAAATGGATTATTGGCTTTAGTGATATTACCGTTTTACATTGCCATTTGGCCAAAAATTATGGCATTGCCTCTATCCACTCCAAAATGTGCAATAGTTTTCCTGATGATTGGAGTAAAGCCGAACCTATACAGATTGAAACGATTTTATCTGTAAAAAATGCTTTAATTGGTGAGCAAATGGGTTACACCGCTCCTCCTGATATGAATAACCGGCAAGGAAAAGTTGATGGTATTTTAGTGGGCGGAAACCTGAGTATTATCGAAACTTTGGCAGGAAGTGATTCTGATTTAGATACAAAAGGAAAAATACTTTTCGTCGAAGATACTGGCGAATATCTCTACAGCATTGATAGAATGTTGTGGAACCTAAAACGCAGCGGCAAACTAAAAAACCTTAAGGGATTAATTGTTGGTGGCTTTAAAGTTAAACCAGATGATATTGGCGAAGAATTCGGCAAAACCATTTATGATATTGTTTTAGAAAAAGTAAAGGAATACAGTTATCCTGTAGCTTTTGATTTCCCTGTAGGGCATCAACGAAATAATTTTGCTTTAAAATGTGGTGTTAACCATACATTTATTGTTAACGAAACGGGTTCGGTGTTACGAACGGTTTAGCCTAATTTACCATTTGTATTTTCGTCATCTCGACTGGAACGTAGTGGAATGGAGAGATCTACCTCGATAGATTTAGCTTCGCTGAGCACTTCGTGGTTCTAGGCTGCGTTGCACCTGATAGCTATCGGGTCCGCTCGAAATGACGAGCTTTATCATGGTCAAAATAACATACAAGCCTACTCTTTCTGTTAAAACTCAAAACTGACTAATCTCAAAGTTTTAACCTTTCGTCGCAGCATTTTCTGCATTGGTCTCAATTGTTAAAATGCGGTATTAACCGGATATATTTTTGTGTTCAATAGTTCTATAGACACAAAATTTATTCGCCATGCGCAGATACATCAAATATATTGTCGTACTCATTTTGCTTATAGCGCCTCATGCAATCAAAGCTCAGGATATCCCACAGGTTTGGGATCTAAAAACGGCTATCGAGTATGCCAAAGAAAAAAATATCAGCATCAATACCTTAAAGCTGAGTTCTCAAACGGCTGAGCAAAATTTAATTGCTTCAAAAGCCGCTGTACTCCCAAATTTATCGGGCAATGTTTCACAAGCCATTACCAATTATAAATCGGGTTTACAAAACACCAGTGGTTTTGGCTTAAGTTCAGACATGACACTTTACAATGGAAGTTATTTAAAAAATGACATCAAGGCTAAAGAACTCAGCTTGCAGACTGCAAATCTATCGGTAGAAGCGGCCAAAAACGATATTACCATCTCCATCACCCAGGCTTATCTGAATATTTTATTGGCCAGAGAAAATATCACCTATTTAAAAGATCTGTTGACTACCAGCGAGGCTCAGGTTAAACAATCCGAACAACAATATAAGTTTGGAACCATTGCCAAAAAAGATTTGTTGCAGTTACAGGCCACTTACGCCAATGATAAATATACTTTGGTTACTGCACAAAATACTTTACAGCAAAATATTTTAACCTTAAAACAACTATTGCAATTGCCTACATCTACTCCTTTTGAAGTAAGTACAACAGATACCGTTGCCGTAGCCCCGGCATTGGATAATTTAGCTTCGGCACAAGATCAGGCACTGCGTACCCGTCCGGAAATTAAAAGTGGAGAATTAAATATACAGCTTCAAACCACCGAACTCGCGAAAGCAAAATCAACCTTACGTCCAACGCTGAGTTTAGAGGGATCACTGAATACAGGCTACAACAATAATAATATCGGTGGTTACGGCTATCAGTTAAACAATAGTTTTTATCAAAACTTAGGTTTAACACTCTCAATTCCGATTTTTGATAGAAAAGTCACCAAAACAAATGTTGCCAAGGCTAACATTGGTATTGAGCAGGCCCGCTTATCACTTTTAGATGCTAAAACAACACTGACTCAAAATGTAGAACGTGCTTACATTAACGTGCAAAACGCAAACAGCCAGTATGCCGCAGCACAAGAGCAGTTTAACTATACCCGCGAGGCTCTACGCATTTCGAATGCAGCATTAAAAGAAGGTACTAACAATATTGTGGAAAACCTGCAACAGAAAAATTTATATGTGCAGGCTTTACAGGCCTTTGTGCAGGCTAAATATACAGCAAGCCTTTATACTAAGATCTATAATTTTTACACAGGAGTTCCTATTACTAACTAAAATACATGATGATGGCCACCGCCTAGTCTACTTAATATCTGGATCATGAAAAAGAAAACAATATTTATTATCATCGGTATAGCAGTTGCATTATTCGCAGTTTGGTACCTCGCTTTGCGCAAAAAAGAACAGGTGGTTGTTCTCGAAACCGAAAAACCTAAAATGGGTTATATTTCCGAAAATGTTACGGCAACAGGAAAGGTACAACCGGTTGATACAGTGGCTGTAGGTACTCAGGTATCAGGGACAATCAAAACGCTATATGCAGATTTTAACTCGAAGGTTAAAAAAGGACAGCTATTGGCCGAACTTGACAAAACTTTATTTGAGGCTACTGTAAATCAATATCAGGCCAATTTGGTCAGTGCTCAGAGTGCTTTGGTTTACCAACAGGGCAATTTCAGCCGTCAAAGTAATTTGTATAAAGTTGGCGCGGTAAGTAAAGCTGATTACGACAACGCGTTGTATACTTACAATGCTTCAAAAGCATCGGTTAACAGCATTAGGGCTCAACTTGCATCTGCTCAAAAGAACCTATCACTGGCCAGTATTTATTCTCCGATTGACGGAACCGTACTCTCTAGAAGTGTAAGCGAAGGAACAACCGTGGCGGCAAGCTTTAGTACACCAACCATCTTCAGTATTGCAAAAGACTTGACCAAAATGCAAGTAGAAGCTTCTGTAGATGAGGCAGATGTGGGCGACATCTCGAAAGGTGAAAGGGCAACATTTACCGTTGACGCCTTTTTAAACGATACTTTTAAAGGTACCATACAAGAAATCAGATTGAGTCCATCCATTTCATCAAATGTGGTTACCTATAAAACCATCATTAATACTTCAAATGATGCGAACAAGTTAAAACCCGGTATGACGGCAAACATTACCATCTTCACCAAAGAAGTTAACAATGCTTTGCTTATTCCTACAAAAGCTATAAAATTTGCTCCAGATTCAACTTTGGCTGGTAAATATCAAATGACCTGGGTTAATCCCAACAGGAAACCAGCCGGAGCAGACGAAGCATATGTTTGGGTGCAAAAAAATTCAAAAGAACTGGTACAAAAAAAGATTAAAACCGGCATAAACGACAATACTCATGTTGAAGTTTTATCAGGGTTAGCAGCAGCTGATGTAGTAGTTACAGGTTCACAGAGCATGGGTAAAAGTCAGGCGGCAGCACAAGGCCAATCTAGTCCTTTTATGCCAAAACGCCCAGGCGGTAACAGAAGAAGATAATGGAACAGAAGATATTAGATATACACGATTTAAAACGTGAGTTTGTAATGGGCGATCAAACCGTCAGGGCTTTGAAAGGCATCACTTTCGATATCAAAGCTGGTGAGTTTGTAACCATTATGGGCAGTAGTGGCTCGGGTAAAACTACGCTTTTAAATATATTGGGCTGTTTAGATAAACCCACAGAAGGCAGTTATCTACTTGATGGTGTAGATGTTAAAAGTTTAAATCGCGATGAACTGGCGGGTTTGCGGAATACCAAGATAGGCTTTGTTTTCCAGGCTTATAACCTGTTGCCCAGAACATCGGCACTGGAAAATGTGGAGCTACCCTTATTTTATAATAAAACCATCACGGCTGAAGAACGTAAAGAAAGGGCCATAAAATCGCTCGAATCGGTAAAACTTGCCGAGCGTTTTGATCATACCCCCAGTCAGCTTTCTGGTGGTCAGCAGCAGCGTGTAGCCATTGCCAGGGCGCTGGTTAATCACCCTGTGATGATTTTGGCCGATGAGGCTACCGGAAATCTGGATACCCGCACCTCTTATGAAATTATGGCTTTGATGCAGGAACTGAATGCAGAAGGAAAAACCATTGTTTTTGTAACACATGAGCCTGACATTGCTGCTTTTAGTACCAGAACCATTATGCTTAGAGACGGGAAAATCCAAAAGGACAGCATTAACCAAAATCAACGTTCGGCCAAAGAGGCACTTGCCAATTTACCAGAATCTGATGATTATTAATTTGAGAAGATCATGAGCATTATAAATTTATTAAAGATTGCCTTTAGGGCATTAAAAAGAAATAAGCTACGTGCTTTTTTAACCATGCTCGGTATCATTATCGGGGTGGCTGCGGTAATTGCCATGATGGCCATTGGTGAGGGTTCGAAACAAAGTATTAGGTCTTCATTATCAGGAATGGGCTCGAACATGATTACCATTATGCCCCAAAGCAATGAACCTGGTGGTGTGCGGTTACAGGGAAGCAGCATTCAGACTTTAAAACTAGAAGATATTACCGCTATTAAAAAGTTGCAATCCAAAAATATAAACGGTTTATCGCCTGTGGTTTCCACTAACGGACAGGCCATTAAAGGTGGTTACAACTGGCCAACTACCATTACTGGGGTGAGTCCAGATTATTTGAACATCCGCCAATTAAAACTTCAGGATGGTATTCTTTTCTCTGAAAATGATGTAAAAAGCTTTGCAAAAGTTTGTCTTTTAGGTAAAACAGTGATCGATAATCTATTTCCTGATGGAAGTAATCCAATCGGCCAGATTATACGTTTTAAAAATATTCCTTTCCAGGTAATCGGTGTTTTAGTGCCTAAAGGACAAAGTAATTTCGGACAGGATCAGGACGATATTATCCTCGCTCCTTACACTACTTTACAAAAAAGGATTACCGCAACCAATTATCTACAGAGTATTTATGCTTCCGCAACTACTGAGGCTTCGAGCGCGGCTGCCACAACCGAAATATCGGAAGCTATAAGAGAAAGCCATAGGTTAACTGCGGCAGAAACAGATGATTTCCAGGTACGTACACAGGCCGAATTAATCAGCACCATCAGTTCTACCAGCAGTATGCTAACTGTTCTTTTAACCGCTATTGCAGGTATTTCACTCTTTATTGGTGGTATTGGGATTATGAATATTATGTATGTTTCGGTTACCGAGCGTACCCGCGAAATCGGTCTGCGTATGTCTATCGGTGCCCGTGGACAAGATGTTTTGATGCAATTTTTAATAGAGGCCATTTTAATCAGCATTACTGGCGGAATTATCGGGGTAGTTTTGGGTGTAAGTTCAGCGTACCTTATCTCCTATTTCTTAAACTGGCCAATTTTAATTGCTGAATCTTCAATCATTATTTCCTTTGTTGTATGTGCCATTACAGGTGTTTTCTTCGGCTATTATCCAGCCAAAAAAGCATCTAATTTAGATCCGATCGATGCATTAAGATACGAGTAGCATTAAGTATCCAAACAAAAGTGTTCACATTCCTGCCCCGGCGGGGAACTTAAAACATTTCGCATTTACCTTGAAATAAATCCGATAACTATCGGATCAGCATGACGAAACACATTAAAAAACATAATAACTTAGCGATGCAAAGCGCCAAAGAAAAAATAATGATGATTAATTTCTCCAAAAAGTGGATAAAAATTACCCTACACATTCTGGTATGGGTGGTTTTGATTACTTTGCCCTACATTATTAATATTAACCGAAGTCGTCCTCCTCACCCAATAAGCAGTTACGACGAAAACCAGTTCCTGCGATTAAATTTCATCAGTTACTTTTACTGGATTGCCATATTTTATTTAAACAATAAAGTTTTGATTCCATCATTTTTCTATAAAAAGAAATATCTGTGGTACGGCTTATCATTTATTGGCTGTTTACTCTTGGCGATTACCATTCACTCCATATTATTCAGAATTTTACTGCCCAATTTTGATTTCAACCTCGGCAGAACGCTTTGGTTTAACACACCAACTTTTTTATTAACCATTGCCGCCAGTACCGCTTTTACCATGATCTCAGACCGGATCAGTGAAGAAAAAAGATCTTTGCAGCGCGAACAGGAGAACATGAAAACCGAACTTTCGTTTTTACGGTCACAGATTAGCCCACACTTCATTTTTAATGTTTTAAACAACATTGTGGCACTGGTAAGACTAAAAAGCAATGAATTGGAGCCAACAGTAATGAAATTATCTGGTTTGATGCAATATATGTTATATGAAACCGACGAAGAAAAGGTCTCCATTAAAACTGAAACCGAATACCTGCAGGCTTATATAGATCTGCAAAAACAGCGTTTTGGCAAAAAAGTAGCTATTGAAACAAATATTGATATTGAAAGTGAGTTTGATGAAATAGAACCCATGTTATTGATTCCTTTTATCGAAAATGCTTTTAAACACGGTGTTGGGATGATCGAAAACCCAAAAATACTTGTCGATTTAAAAACAGAAGATGAACTTTTGACGTTTACTGTTCGAAATAAATTTAGCGAAGATGAGAATGAGGTAAAAGATGCCGCATCTGGCATTGGTCTTGCGAATGTAAGCAGGCGCTTAAACTTATTATACGGTAAAGATCATCAATTGGAAATAGAAAAAAAAGATGGCTGGTTTAATGTGAGCCTCACTTTAAAATTAACGGTATGATAAAATGTTTAGCCATTGATGATGAGCCCTTAGCCCTGCAATTACTGGCTGATAACATTAGCCGGATTCCATTTTTAGAACTGGTGACCAGTTGCGATGATGCTTTTGCTGCCAATAAAATTATGCAGGAACAATCAATAGACCTCATTTTTATCGATATCCAGATGCCCGGTATTACGGGTTTACAATTTATCCAGAGTTTGGTTAAAAAGCCAATGGTAATTATTGTAACTGCTTATAAACAATATGCTTTAGATGGTTTTGCACTCGATGTGGTAGATTATTTAATGAAACCAGTATCGCTCGATCGTTTTATGAAAGCATGTAATAAAGCCAAAGATCTTTACGAACTCAGACAGTCCGCAGAACATAACAACCTACCCAAACAAGATTATATGTTTGTAAATGTGGGCTACAGCTTGATGAAGATCAATTATAATGAGATTACTTACGTAGAAGGACTCAAAGATTATATCCAGATCCATACCTCAACAAGTCCAAAAGCCGCGGTGGTGCGTATGAGTATGAAAAGTGTAGAAGAACAACTGCCCGCTTATTTTGAGAGGATCCACAAATCATTTATCGTAAATATCAACAAAATAACATCCATTAGAAAAAATGCTTTATTTATAGCGGATAAGGAGTTACCTGTAAGCGATAGCTACAAACAGGTAATTGAAAAGTTGATAAAATAAAAAGCATTTATCATGTATATTGTACGCCTTTAGCACCTTACATGAACTATATTTTATTCGGCATTGCAGCCATAATACTTTTAATGTTATTTGCTCTTTTTGATGCGAGAAAAAAGAAAAAGCAGATTTTAAAAGACCTTAAAGACAGCTGGGGAAAAGAAAAAACAGAACCTATCAATTTCGATAAGGCAAGCTGGTATTCAACCTATGTGAAGGAAAAGGTATTTCATACACTTTCTCACCAAACCATGGCCGATATCGATTTCGATCAGTTATTTGCGAAGATAGATCGTACCACAAGCAAAATTGGCCAACAATTCCTCTATAATAAACTTGCAAAACCCACTGGCAGACTAGAGGAGCTTGAAAAGCTAAAAGAGCAGACCGATTTTTTTATCACACACCAAGAAATCAGGATAAAAGTCCAAACCGAACTTATAAAATTAAACAGTAACGAAAGTTACTCAGTGGTACTATTGTTAAATGATAAGTTGGTAGAAAAGCCATCCTGGTTTAAATGGCTTTCTATAGATCTGCTCATTTTAGCAATTTTATTGATTTTATCCATAAAAGTTTCAGTCTGTTTAATACTAGCACTTCTACTGATTACGTTTAATGCCACTTATTTAAACTATTGGAATAAAAAACATTTACTTATTTTCACCAAATCACTCTCGCAGCTAAATATTTTGATTAATGTTTCGAGAAAACTGGTAAAAGAAAAAATGCCATTTGAGGCTGATAAAATAAAAGATGCTATTCCGATGTTCAGGAAATTTCAGCGAAGAATCGGCATTCTTTATCAGGATTTCAGTCAAAATAATCAAGGCGATTTAAGTCAGGTGCCACTTTACCTGTTCGAGATCATTAAAGCAATTTTCTTGATCGAAATCTTTACTTTTTTCAAGTTGATCAAGCTCATAGAAAACAATCAGAATGATATTTTAAACCTTTACCAATATGTTGGATCGATAGATATAGCAATAGCTATAGCCTCATTAAAGGAAAGTGAACAGATCTGCGAACCCCAATTTACAGAACCTCATAAAGGAATTGAAATTAAAGGCATTAGGCATCCCCTGGTTAAAAACTGTATCGAAAATGAAGTGAAATTAGATCAGAAAAGCATGTTGATTACTGGTTCAAATATGTCTGGCAAATCAACTTTTCTGCGTACTGTTGCTATCAATTCATTATTGGCTCAAACCATTTATATTTGTTTTGCAGAATTTTATAGTGCACCATTTTTCAAGTTGCACACTTCAATAAGAATCGACGATAACTTATTTCAGGGTAAAAGCTATTTTTTAGAGGAAGTTGATGTAATGTCTACACTGATTGAAGCAGTTAAAAATCCTGATCAGAATCTTTTTATTCTGGACGAAGTATTTAAAGGTACCAATACGATAGAAAGGATTGCTGCAGCCAAGGCCATATTATCACATTTAAACCGTGAGCAAAATTTAACTTTTGTGGCTACGCATGATATCGAATTATCTAATATGCTTGCAGAAGCATATGAACTTTATCATTTTACCGAAACAATAACCGATAATGAGCTCATTTTTGATCATAAATTAAAAGAAGGGCCGCTTAAAACAAAAAATGCAATCAAAATCTTAGAAATATCCAATTATCCAGAGGAAATTATTCAGGAAGCATTGCGGATTAGTAAGGATTTAAGTTCTTAAAGTTGCTTCTCATAACGTACAAATGTTTAGTGATTTTCCGTTCCTCGAATACATTCAACAATAATCTATTATTGATGGTTGATCAAATATTTTGTATTTTTGATTATACAATAATTGTCATGACTATAATCGCACATCCTAAAAATAAAAAACAAGAGGCAGCAATTGAAGCTATTTTAAAAGCTTTAGATGTTTCTTTTCAAAAAGAAGAGGAAAGTCCTTACAATGCAGAATTTGTAGCAAAAGTAAAAGCAAGAGCTGCTAGTGCTGAAAAAGGTAATGTAACGAGAATTAAAGACCCTAATAATATATGGGAAAGTATTTTATAGAAGTTGAAAAGCTTGCAAAAAAAGACCTAGAAGCACATTATAAATCTGGAGATAAATCTTCAATTAAGCGAATAAACCAGATTTTCTTAGAACTGTCAGAGCATCCAGAGACAGGAATTGGTAAACCTGAAAAATTAAAGTTCGACTTATCGGGTTATTGGTCAAGACAGATAAACCGGAAAGATAGACTAATATATAAAATAGAAGAAAACATCGTAACCGTTACTATAGTTTCAGCACTTGGTCATTACGGCGATAAATAAATTATACCGTCTTCACCTCATCCTCACTATAATCCTTGATATCAGTAATATATCCATTTATTAAAAGGAAATCGAATAAAGGTTTTGCCTCTGGCGTAACTGGCATATTTGCCGTAGTAATTACCTCATTGGTCTTTTTGTCTAGGAAAGGATAAGCAAATAACCGCACATTGGTGTTGAACATATCGTTCACATAGCTTAATAACTGACCTGAATAATTATCTCCCGTAAAATTTTTAGAGTTGAATACAAATTTTAAGTTGTTGATGTTTGTTGCCAAACCAACACTTTTAGGTTTGCACCTTGCCAAATATTTCGCCAGGCGGTTGTGGCGGGTAAAGTTAGATACGATCACGATGTTACCCGTATCGCACATTTCCTGTGCTCTTTTGGCCACTGTTTCCAGGTCGATATCATCAGGAGTTTCTTGCCCATCCGTTAAAACGTTGGTTAACAAAACCTCAATCATTACTGCCAGGTTCCCCTCTTCTACCTTGTTTGTACGTTTGAACTGATCGGTAGCTTTATTAAAAAGGTTAAAGTTAGGCAATGATTTCTGACCATATTTGGTCCTTAAAATCATGATATCCTTTTTGTACAAAAGATCTTTGGCCTGACGGGGATGTGCATCTGCATCGAAAATTGCTGCTGCCGAGAAATCCTTCATAATCATATACAGATTAAGCAAGATATTGTCTACACCTGGAAAAGCCGGCCCTTTTACCGAAATCAGATCGATTTCTACAGATCCGATGGTTAAGTTATCAGCTAAAGATTCTACCATCAATTTTGGGTCTTGATAATGGTAAAATGCTGCATAAAGTAGGTTAACACCAATTATCCCTAAAACACGCTGTTGCATATTTACGTCTGTATCCAACAAACGTACGTGGAAAAATATTTCGTTTGGTAAACCACCTGGCTCGTTCTGGAAACGAAGACCAACCCAGCCATGAGGCTCGTTGGTACGTTTATAATTCAGGGTAGTAACAGTATCAGCAAAGGCAAAAAAAGTACGGCTTTCGTATTTTTCACCCGACAAACGTTCATTAAGTAAACCGAATTCGTGATCAAGCATCTGCAAAAGGCGGTTCTGACTTACATAACGGCCATTGGTTTCTGCTCCATAAATAGCATCGCTAAAAGTCATGTCGTAAGCCGACATCGTTTTGGCAACTGTTCCAGATGCTGCACCAGCATTAAAAAAGTTTCTCGAAACTTCCTGTCCCGCTCCTATCTCGGCAAAGGTGCCGTAAATTCGTGGGTCAAGGTTTATTTTAAGTGCTTTACGCTTTGTATCCAGAATTTCTCTCTCCATGCCGCAAAAGTACGAAAATGGTTCATTAGTTCAATTGTAAATTGGTTTCATTGTCTAATTTCCATAAATAAAACTGATCACAAATGAACTAATGACCAATGCACCAAGGCACTAAACAAAATAAGGTTAATGCCATCCAGCATTAACCTTATAAAACCTAAACTTAAACTATTATGAAACCTGCATCAATCATCAATTTCATCTATATCCAATCCACTTGATGCAAGCTTCATAACTTTGAAAAAACTAAACTATTATGAAAAACCCTCTCTCGAGAATATCTTTATTACGATACTACAATTTCTTTGTGTTGTAATTTGGCATCGTCTTTTTTACTGATATTGATCGATAAAATACCATCTTTGTATTCAGCAGTAATATTATCGCCATCGGCACTATCTGGTAAATTAAATGATCTTGCAAATGAGCTATAATCAAATTCTTTACGTGTAAAATCTTTAGCTACCTGGGTTTCGTCTTTTTTAACTTCTGCCCAAACAGAAAGTGTGTCTTTTTTTAAATTGATCTGAAAATCTTCTTTCTTTAAACCTGGAGCAGCCAGCTCGATTACATACGCAGTTTCATTTTCATAAATGTTCACATTTGGCGATTTATCAACCATTTTGTTTTTAGTTACTGCATCGCTAAACAATGAATCAAAAACATTGTTAAAGTAAGGAGCTGTGTTACGGGTTCTGTTGTTAAAATTTACTAGTGTCATATCGCTTATTCTTTATTTTTTAATTTTTAAATTGATAATTCATCTTATTCAACTTACATACCAAACCAAAAATTTATGATTTTCAAGACATTTTGGCAAAATAAATCCAAATCAAAAGACAAATTGACAGAGATAAGGGGTTTTTCAGACAAATTCAACTATAAAACCAATATTCATTTGCGCTTTATTGATTTTGATATGATGGGGCACGTAAATAATTCTATTTATTTTACCTACCTCGAAATTGCCAGAACAAAATATTGGGAAGAAATTATAAAATGGGATTGGAAGAAAACCGGAATCGTAATTGCCCATGCTGAACTGGATTACATTTTACCTATTGTAATGAACGATAAAATCGCTATCCATGTAAAAACATCAAGAATTGGTACTACAAGTTTTGACCTGGATTATCAGATCGTTAAGATAAAAGGGGCTGAAGAGGTAATCTGCAGTAAAGGTAAAACCGTCTGTATAGCGGTTGATTACGCTACAGGCAAACCAACCGCCATTCCCGAAGAAGAAAAGCAAAAGATGCTCGGTTTTGAACAGTTAGAACAATAAAATAGTCGTCATCCTTAAATTTTTAAGCATTTTTATACTTGACCACTAAGCCCCTGAAACAAGTTCAGGGTGACGATAAAATTAATCAGGCATAATTTTGCCAGGATTTAATATTCCTTTTGGATCGAAAACACTTTTAATACCTCTCATTAAATTAAGATGAATTTCAGAATACTTGATCGGCATAAACTCTTTTTGCACCAAACCAATTCCGTGTTCACCAGATAATGTACCACCTAAAGCGGTTGTTAATTCGAATATTTCGGCAATGCCAAATTTGAGTTTGTTTTTCCAGTCTTCATCGCTCATTCCAGCTTTAATGATGTTTACGTGCAGGTTTCCATCACCGGCATGCCCATAACAAACACTTTCAAAACCGTATTTTGCACCAATTTCTTTGATACCATTGATTAATTTAGGTAAAGCCGCACGCGGAACAACGGTATCTTCTTCTTTATACACCGAGTTAGATTTAACCGATTCGGCCATTGTTCTGCGCATCCGCCATAATTCTTCTTTTTGGGAAGCGGTATCGGCAAATAAAACCTCCGTACAACGATGATCTTCTAAAACGATATTGGTTTTCTCACAGTTTTTAAAGATATCATCCAAATCATCTCCATCGAACTCAATCATCAACAATGCAGCAACATCATCTTTTAAATCGAATTTAATATCATCGAATTTTATAACCCATTCCACTCCTTTCCGTTCCATGAACTCTAAAGCCGATGGCGTTACCCCTGCCCTAAAAATTGCAGAAACCGCTGCGCATGCATCTTCATTCGTACTAAAAGAGCCCATCATTAAAACCGATTGACTAGGTTTAGGTAATAATTTAGTAACGATTTTAGTTACCACGCCTAAAGTACCTTCCGAACCAATCATCAGTTGGGTTAAATTATAACCTGATGCATATTTCAGGGTATTTGCACCTGTCCAAATGATATCGCCGTTAGGCAAAACCACTTCGAGATTGAGGATATATTCACGTATCGTTCCATACTTCACTACCCTGGGCCCACCAGAACCATGGGCTACGTTGCCACCAATAAAACAAGATCCCTTGCTGCTTGGATCAACTGGGTAAAGAAGTCCTTTTTCGGCTACAGCATTGATGAATTCTTCTGTAATTACACCTGGCTCAACAGTTGCCTGTAGGTTTTCGGTATCAATTTCTAAGATAGCTTTAAACTTTTCCATTGATAAAGAAACACCACCATAAATCGGCAAAGCAGCCCCACTCAAACCCGTTCCACCTCCACGCGGCGTTACCGGAACATGGTGTGCATTACAGATTTTTAATAAAGCAGAAACTTCTTCAGGCGAAGTTGGCTTTACTACAACCTCTGGCTGATAGCGGAGATCTTCTGTTTCATCATGACTGTAATTTTCTAAACTATCAGCATCAGTAAAAACTTTATCTGCTCCTATTGCAGCCTTAATTTCTGCTAAAATTTCAGCATTTATCTTCGTAAAATTCATTTTAATTGGCTGATGTATAAGTTAGTTTAACAAAAGAGTGCCCAATCTGGCCCGGCATCGGCGGATTTAGTTTCTTCATACTCACCTGAACCAGATCAACAAAAGGATACAATTCGATAACTTTCGAAATAATATTCTTCAAAACCGTTTCTAAAAGCTTTTGAGTGTGTTTCATTTCTTCCAGGATGACGTGATTCAAGTCTTCGTAATTAACCGTCTGTGCCAGTTCATCATCAAAACCCTGCGGTGTAAATTCGGTTACTAAATCCACAACAAAATGATTTCCAATAAGTTGTTCTTCCGGATAATAACCATGTAGGGCAAAGCATTTAACATCTTTTAAGGCTACGGTTTGTTTGAAATGGCTCATGTATGTTTTGTAAGCTGCAAAATTAATTTTTTATTCATGAATATAATACCCCTTGCCGTAAATTGTTACCTTTGAAATTAACGCGATTTCTTAACCAGATAACACGAAATTACATGAGCAAATCAGTAAAAAAGGACCTGTACGAGGCACCAGACTATTATTTATTGGACGAATTGTTAACAGATGAACATAAATTAATCCGTGCAACGGCCAGAGATTGGGTAAAAAAAGAAGTAAGTCCGATTATTGAAGATTATGCACAAAGGGCTGAATTTCCAAAACACCTGATTAAAGGTTTGGCTGATATTGGTGCTTTCGGACCAACTATCCCGGTTGAATATGGTGGTGCAGGATTAGACTATACCGCTTATGGAATTTTGATGCAGGAAATTGAACGCGGTGACTCTGGTATCCGTTCTACAGCCTCTGTGCAGGGTTCGTTAGTGATGTATCCTATTTACGCTTATGGTACTGAAGAACAACGTAAAAAATACCTACCAAAACTGGCGAGCGGCGAAATGATGGGCTGTTTTGGATTAACAGAACCTGATCACGGCTCTAACCCGGGCGGAATGGTAACCAATATCAAAGATGCAGGAAGTCACTACATATTAAACGGTGCCAAAATGTGGATCAGTAATGCACCATTTGCCGACATTGCAGTAGTTTGGGCAAAAGACGAATCCGGGAAAATAAGAGGATTAGTTGTGGAACGCGGAATGGAGGGATTTTCGACTCCTGAAACACACAACAAATGGAGTTTACGTGCTTCAGCTACAGGTGAACTTGTTTTTGATAATGTAAAAGTGCCAAAAGAGAACATTTTTCCAGAAATAAGCGGATTAAAGGGTCCGCTGGGCTGTTTAAACCAAGCTCGTTATGGCATTGCCTGGGGCGCTTTGGGCGCAGCAATGGATTGTTATGATACGGCTTTGCGCTACTCGAAAGAACGTATACAGTTTGGAAAACCCATTGGAGGCTTTCAATTACAGCAAAAGAAACTGGCTGAAATGGTGACAGAAATTACCAAATGCCAATTGTTAGTTTGGCGTTTGGGCGTATTAAAAAGCGAAAACAGGGCTTCCGCAGAACAAATATCGATGGCCAAAAGAAACAGCGTAGAAATTGCCCTGGATATAGCCCGTAATGCACGCCAAATGCTTGGTGGGATGGGAATTACCGGAGAATATTCGATTATGCGCCACATGATGAACTTAGAATCAGTGGTAACCTACGAAGGTACACACGACATACATTTACTGATCACAGGAATGGATGTAACCGGATTAAATGCATTTAAATAAAAACAAGATTTTTAGGATAATAAGATTTTAAGATAAATAGTTAATGAAAGACTTTAAAAAATACACCTACATACCTGCCCCACCAGAAGAAGTTTATTTAGCCCTTACCAAAGAAACCAGCATAAAACTATGGACTGGTGCTGAAGTAGAGTTTAAAGAATTGCCCGGAACCGAATTCTCCTTCTGGGATGGAGATATTACGGGTAAAAACATTGAGTTTGTTTACGGTAAACAGATTGTTCAACAATGGTATTTTGGAGAAGAAAATGAACCTTCTATTGTAACCATAAAACTTCACGAAGATAAAAAAGGAACTTCACTGGAATTTAAACAAACCAATATCCCTGATGAGGATTATAAAGATTTTACAGATGGGATCCAGGAATATTTCTTAGGAGGTTTGGTAGATTTCTTTGATGAATAAACTAAAAATGAAAAATCAAATTATCGCTCTTTCTTCTTTACTTTTCCTTACCGCATTTACTTCTTGCACATCTTTGCTTACTCCGGCTATCTTAGGGAACAACATGGGTTATATGCCAAAAGCAATGGGTGCAGACAGTGTTAAAACGTTAACAAATGTATCAGCAAGTTATGCTGGTTCTACTTCACCAAGCGCTGGTACGGATTTCGAATTGGGAATGGCAAATATAAGCCAGTCGCATACTTTCAAAAAATCAAACATTTCTTATGGTATTTTTGCTTATGCCGGAAAAGCTTCGGGCGGAGACAACGACAACGATGCAGAGAATTTAAAGAATTATCTTCCATCCTTTCAAAAATCGGTCAGTGGCGTTGGTTTAAGATTTTCTGCTGGCCTACACAACACCTCAGCTAACGGAAATACAGATTTCAGGTACATTAACTTTGAAAATGCACTTAGTTTCGAAGGTGGGGCTTATACCAAATTTAGACAACAGGTATATAGCAATCCTATTCCAGATTACGTAGCGGTAACAAATAGAAAGGTACTTTGGACAACAGGATTATCTACCGAGGTAATCTGGAGAGCTAGAAATGACCACGATATAAGGCACGCATTTAGATTTTTTCTTGGCGGAACACCTAATTTTGCAAGTAGTTTCAGATCTGGCGTAAAAGCTTACGATGAAATTAACGGGAAAAATTCATTCGGTTGGGTTTTTAACTATTTCTTATACATCAAGCGATTTTCTTTTTCTTATGAAATGGCTGATAATGTTAATTATGCGCAAAAGATAAGTCTCGGTTATTCATTTCAATAAAACATAATGGATCAGGCACTGTTCTGATATAAATAAAATATTATGAACAGAACATTAGGAATTGTTTTAATAGTTGTGGGTATTGCCATGCTCATCTGGACTGGCTTCTCTTATACTAAGAGAGAGAAAATTGTTGACGCAGGCCCCATTCAAATATCTGCCGATAAAGAAAAATCAGTTAATTGGCCTCCTTATGCTGGTGGTATTATTCTGGTAGCGGGTGTGTTGTTTGTATTTGTGGCGTCGAAGAAGAAATAATTGATTTGTCATTCTGAGCCTGTCGAAGAACTTTGAAGCATTTCAACAGGCTCAATGTGACAATCTATATCTCTGAACTATAAACAGATCTTATTGCATCCCTTAGGTTATACTTCGAAGCCATCACCTCTCCGTAGGCGCCAGCACTACGAATTGCAAAAACATCACCCCTGAACGATTCAGGTTGCTCCACTTCTTTACCAAAGCAATCGGTGCTCTCGCAGATCGGTCCTACAATATCATATTTAACAACTTCGGACTTCGGACTTCCTACCTCGGACTGACTAAGATTTTCAATTTTATGATAAGCTTGATATAAGGCTGGGCGCATCAATTCAGTCATACCAGCATCTAAAACCACGAAATTTTTCTTCTTTCCTTTTTTAATGTAAAGTACACGGGTAATCAATGAAGCCGATTGACCAACCAAAGCCCTGCCCAGTTCAAAATGTACTTCCTGACCAGGTTTAACAGTCAAAAATTCATTAAAAATCTTAAAATAAGATTCAAAGTCAGGAATCTGATGATCAGGATTGTAATAATCGATGCCTAAACCGCCACCAACATTTAATACTTTTAGGTTAAAACCTTTATCTTCAAACCAGGCTGCAAATTCGTTTACGCGAACGCAAAGGTTTTTGTATACATCCAGATTGGTTATCTGAGAACCGATGTGAAAGTGGATACCGATAAACTTTAGGTTAGACGAGGCTTTTAGAGTTTCTGCGCACTCCGGCAAATCCCAGGAGTTGATCCCAAATTTGTTCTCATCCAAACCAGTGGTAATGTTGTGGTGGGTATGTGCATCAACATTAGGGTTAATGCGGATAGCCACCTGAGCTGTTTTACCTTTCTTACCGGCAAGTTCATTTAGCACTTCTAATTCCTGGATAGATTCTACGTTAAAGCAGAAAATATCAAGATCAAGGGCTTCGTTGATTTCTTTATCTGATTTACCTACTCCGGCAAAAACGATTTTTTTGTGATCGAAACCTACTTCAACCGCTTTTCTCACCTCTCCTGCACTCACGCAATCTGCACCGAAACCAATCTCTTTGATCTGGTTTAACAGCACAGCATTAAAATTTGCCTTTAGTGCATAGTGAATGTGAAATTGATATGGAGCCGCTGCATCTGCGCAAGTGCGCAAGGTTTTTTGCAACAGATCGGTATCATAGTAGTAAAAAGGCGTTTCTATATTGTTAAACTTTGATATATCTTTATCGGCGAACATGTTCAAATTCCTTATTATAATTTTAATTTTATTCTTTGGGCTAATTTATTTGGGTAATTACCTGGATTTAAAGCATGGAAGAATTACCCAGAAACAATACAATGGAAAAATTCGGTTTTTTATCGTGTTACTCTTCATTGTACTGTTCCTCTTATTTATCAAAAAATGAAGATAGCCGCCGCCATATTTATTATTCTTATTCTTTCTGCAGGATTGTATAACTCTTACAAAAAACATAAAAACGGTTTGCTACCAGCAAGCTTTCTGGCTTTTCACTTCCTTATAGGCTTCCTAGTGGCTGTAGGCACTTTTCTCCTTTTATTCGAATAACCTATTGTGCAAGCTTCTTAAAGCTTCGGTTTTATACTCACTTAATATTAAAAGCGAAACGTTATAATTGCTACCTCCGTAAGAAATCATACGGATCGGAATGTGTTTTAAACCTTCTAAAACCCTGCTGGCAAAACCATGCTTCTCCGAACCGAAATCGCCCACCACACATACGATACTGTGGTTGGTATCTACTTCTACTGTTCCGAAACTTTCCAGTTCTTCTATAATTTGTGGTAAATGGGCTGTTTCGTCGATGGTTAATGATACGGCAACCTCAGAAGTGGTAATCATATCGATCGGTGTTTTATAACGCTCAAAAACTTCAAAAACCCTACGTAAGAAACCATAAGCCAACAACATACGGCTCGATTGGATACGGATTGCCGTGATGCCATCTTTCGCTGCTATTGATTTAATTTTTCCTTTTTCGCTATCGTGGGTAATCAAAGTGCCTGCAGCTGAAGGTTCCATCGTGTTTAACAAACGAACCGGAATTTTATATTTCTGTGCTGGGAAAACCGATTGAGGATGTAAAATCTTTGCGCCAAAATAAGCCAACTCGGCTGCCTCATCAAAAGATAACTGTGCAATTGGTTTAGTGCCTTTAACAATACGTGGATCGTTGTTGTGCATGCCGTCAATATCCGTCCAGATTTGAACTTCTTCAGCCAGAATTGCTGCACCTAATAATGATGCAGTATAATCACTACCACCGCGACGTAGATTATCTACCTCCCCAAAACTGTTGCGACAGATGTAACCTTGTGTGATAAATAATTTATTGTCTTTATGCTGCTCCAAAAGTGGCATTAAATGTTTCGTTGTAAAAGGAATATCAGGTTCGTTATCCTCATCTGTTTTCATAAAATCCAAAGCTGGCAACAATACCGATGGTACACCAATTGACTTTAAATAGATATGATATAGCGTTGTAGACAATAATTCACCCTGTGCCAACACTACTTTTTCTTCAATTGAAGTAAAAATATCGTTCGCTAAGCCAGCTAAGAAACCGAAGTGATAATCGATTACTTCATTTCCCTGCTCTTGAAATTCGGCAGCAGGCAGTAATTCAACAACAAAAGCTTTATATTTTTGGTATAGATTTTCGACGCACTCACTTCCCTTCTTCTTATCTCCAGCTAAAAAATAATTTGCAATTTCTACTAAACTATTTGTAGTACCAGACACGGCCGATAATACTACAATCTGCTCTTCATTTGGATTAACGATATCCAACAACTTCGTCATGCGCTCAGGACTACCTACGGAAGTACCCCCAAATTTTAATATTTTCATTTACTTGCCTATTGTTTTTAACGGTAATGAAGCTATCAGATTTTTTATCCCAAGTGTGATTTGAAATCGTGATGGTTTCATCTATTTATTAATTGTTTTTACCCAAGATCAAACGACGCTAACTTTACCTGTTTTACAACTATTTTAAAAAAGTTACATTCGCCTCACATTAATACTGGATTTTCTTTATTATTGTATCGGGGCGTGAAATTAAACAAAAGCAGCTTAAAAGCAACACCCTCAACAAAATAAAATTTGGATGAGTTGAAATAAATACGTTTCAACCAAACATCATTCAATAAAATTTGTTCAACACCAGATATTAAATTTAAAAAACAGCTCAATGCAGGCAATTGACCAATCAACACAAGCCACAATTAATCAGTGGTTAAGTGGAAATTATGATGAAAATACCAAGGCAGAAATACAAGCCCTTGTGGATAAAGATGCAACTACCGAATTAACAGATGCATTTTATAGAAGTTTAGAGTTCGGAACGGGCGGTTTACGTGGGATTATGGGTGCAGGTTCCAATCGCATCAACAAGTATACTATAGGAACGGCTACACAGGGATTAGCGAATTATTTAAACAACAAATATCCTAACGAAAAAATCAAGGTTGCCATTGCCCACGATAGTCGTAACAACTCTGATTATTTCGCTAAAATTACAGCTGATGTTTTCTCTGCAAACGGAATCCACGTTTATTTTTTCTCTGCATTAAGACCAACTCCAGAACTTTCTTTCGCTGTGCGCCATTTTGGCTGCAAAAGCGGTGTAATGCTCACCGCCTCCCATAATCCTAAAGAATATAATGGTTATAAGGCTTATGGTGCTGATGGGGGTCAGTTTACTTCTCCTGATGATAAATTGGTGATCGATGAAGTAAATAAGATTAAAAGTATTGATGAAGTTAAATTCGACCGCGTTGAAGCCAATATCGAACTGATTGGCGAAGATGTAGATAAACTGTATTTAGATGGAATCACTGCACTTTCGATTTCTCCGGAAGCCATTAAAAGACAGCACGATTTAAAAATTGTATATTCTCCTATTCACGGAACTGGAATTACGCTGGTACCAAAAGCTTTGGCTCAGTTTGGTTTTACAAATGTAACCCTGGTTGAAGAACAAAGCACACCAGATGGAAATTTCCCTACTGTAGTGTATCCAAACCCAGAGGAAAAAGATGCATTGACCTTGGCGATGAATAAAGCAAAAGAAATTGACGCTGATTTAGTTTTGGCTACCGATCCTGATGCTGACCGTGTAGGTATTGCAGTAAAAGATAATAATGGCGAGTGGGTGCTGCTTAATGGTAACCAAACTGGCAGTTTATTAATTAATTACCTGTTATCAGCCTGGCAAGACAGTGGTAAATTAGATGGCAATCAGTTTATTGTGAAAACCATTGTAACCTCTAACCTGATCGAAGAAATTGCCAAAAAGAAAAATGTAACCTACTACAATACCTTAACTGGGTTTAAATATATCGGTCAGTTAATGACAGAACTAGAAGGTAAGAAATACTTTATTGGTGGTGGAGAAGAGAGTTATGGTTATTTAATCGGCGATTTGGTACGTGATAAAGATGCGGTGGTTTCTGCGGCTTTTATCTCTGAAATGACTGCTTATTACAAAGATAAGGGTGCAAGTTTATACAATGCATTATTAGATATGTACGTAGAATATGGCCTTTACAAAGAAGACCTGGTTTCATTAACCAAAAAAGGCAAATCAGGAGCTGAAGAAATTAAAGCGATGATGGTTAAATTCAGGAAAAACCCTCCGGCAACATTGGGCGGTTCGAAAGTTTCAGTACTGAAAGATTACGAATTAAGTCAGGAGACTAATTTGGCAACCGGAAAAGTAACCAAACTTGATTACCCAACTTCTGATGTTTTACAGATTATTACTGAAGATGGCAGTATCGTTTCTGCACGCCCAAGTGGAACAGAGCCAAAAATTAAATTCTACTGCAGCGTTAATGCGCCTTTAGCGGATAGAAAAGACTTTGATAAGGTTAATGCGCAGCTTGGAGAAAAAATTAAAGCGGTAATGGCTGATTTGCAGGCATAGTTTTCTTAGTGTCGTCATCTCGACTGAAGCGCAGCAGAATGGAGAGATTTATCTATAAATAGATTTCTCGACTGCGTTTCACTCCGCTCGAAATGACGACATTATTTTCTTCAATTTATTTGTGTTCTCAAGTTTCCGTAGCAAATAATAAAGTCGAAGCGAGACGCTAAGACCAGACAAGGGTTTTTAATATCAAAAAGTGCTGCGTCTTTCTTATTTTTTCTTTGCTGCAACCAAATTCTTTAATACTTTTGCAGCGCAATACCATGTTCAAAAAAATCTTAATATATCTTATCATTATGTGTACCGTTTCTAACGGCGCCATGCAATTAGTGATCTATTCTGGTTATAAAATGAACAAAGAATACATTACGAGTGTATTTTGTATTAATAAAGAACATCCTGAGCTCCATTGCGATGGACAATGTTTCCTGGCCAAAAAACTAAAAGAGCTTGAGGGTAAAAACAAACAGACTCAGGAAAACCTGAAAAGAGTTGCAGAAGCTGAACCCAGATTTCAGACGGTAGTTTTAAACCACCATCTTCCTTATTTTATCATCACTTCAGAAAATCTTTATATCGAAAAGCCGGTTAAGGATCTTTCTATTTCTATTTTTCATCCACCGAAAACGGTTTAAGTAATTTTTTATGGTTTTAATGTGAAAGCTTGTGCTATCGCTAAGATTGGCTATTGTCATTCTGAGCAGAGCGAAGAATCTCATTTCTAAGAACCACAGAACTGTCTTTTCTGTAATATTAATTTCTGCTGAAATGCCAGAGAGATTCTTCATTGCATTCAGAATGACAATAAATTAATTTTTACTTATCCAATTTTCTTAAAATGAAATTATCACAATACTTTTTGGCATTGTTATGCCCTATTATACTATTATCTTCTTGTAAAAAAAGCACCGACGAGGTTGCCGCAGATACCAAATCTACCTTCTCTATTGAATTCGAAAATCAGGTAAACGGAAGTCCTTTGGTTTTAAACACCACAACTTACAAAAATGCCAAAGGCGAAGATTTTAAGATCAATGTATTTAAATACTACGTAAGTAATATCAAATTGAGCAAGGCTGACGGCACCACTTACCTCATTCCTGAAAGTTATTTCTTAATTGATGCATCGAAAGAAGAATCGACAAATATTACACTAAAAGATGTTCCAACGGGCGACTATACCAAAATTGAATATACCATCGGGGTAGATTATGCCCGTAATTTTGCTGGTGCACAAACTGGTGCCCTAGATCCGATCAATGGCATGTTCTGGACTTGGAACAGCGGTTACATATTTGTTAAATTAGAAGGAACTTCACCGCAATCTCTCGCACCTGGAAATACACTTACCTTTCACATTGGTGGCGTTACCGATCCAAACAATACCATTAGAACTTTTGCTACGGAGATTAATGCGGCAAATCCACTTCGTGTGAGAACAGATGGCAAACCGAATATGCACGTTAAGGTAAATGCAGCCGCATTATTTACAGGTAAAACCGATGTGAGTTTTGCTACTTTGAATATGACCATGGGCGGGGCAAATTCCGTAATTGTAGCCAATAACTATGCAAATGGACTATTTCGTTTAGATCACATTCACAACTAAATGTTAAGGAAAATTACTGTCTTCGCAATGCTTATTTTAAGCATTGCGTTGATGTATGCCTGTAGTAAGAATGAAGACGAAGTAACGCCGGAAGAAAAGAAAATTACCTTTTCGGTTCCTGCCAACTTCCCTACTCCAGTATACAATTTCGAAGATAATAAACTAAGCAATGCAGGTTTTGCACTGGGCAAGAAGTTATTTTACGAAGCCCGCTTATCGGCCGATAAAAGCGTTTCATGTGGAAGTTGTCATCAGCAATTTGCTGCTTTTACACAACTTGATCATAAAGTGAGTCATGGTGTAAATAATTGCCAGGGAAAACGGAATACGCCTCCACTTTTTAATCTGGCCTGGCAAAAAGCTTTCTTTTGGGACGGCGGTGTAAAAAACATCGAAACTTCGCCACTCAACGCCATTACCGATGCTTGCGAAATGGGTACTGATATACAAACAATCGTTGCGTTCCTGAAAAACACGGCTCCTTACCCTGATTTATTTAAGCAGGCTTTTGGTTCAACAGAAATTAATTCACAGCTGATTTTAAAGTCGATTACCCAATTTACGGCAGTACTGGTTTCGGGCAATTCGAAATACGATAAAGTAATGCGCAAAGATAGTGGTGTTTCTTTTACCTCAGCAGAATTGGCGGGTTACAATCTGTTCAAAGAAAAATGCACCTCCTGCCATGCAGAACCATTTTTTACCGATTTTTCTTACCGCAGTAATGGATTGGATCTGGTAAGTACTGATGAAGGGCGTTCACACATTACAGGTGTAGCTTCGGACTTTGGGAAATTCAGGATACCCACCTTACGTAATATCGAATATACCAGCCCATACATGCACGATGGGCGCTTTTACAGTTTGGACGAGGTTTTAGAGCATTACAATTCTGGCGTAAAAGCCTCAACAAATCTTGATGCACAATTGAAAAATGGTATCCCTTTAAATACAGCAGAAAAAGATCAGATCAAAGCTTTTTTAAAAACACTAACAGACAATGAATTTATTAAAAATACACTATACAGCGAGTCGTAAACTATTGATTTTAGTTTTCATACTCATGACCGGCCAAGTTTTTGCCTGCGATATCTGTGGTTGTTTTATGGGCATCACCCCTTATTACAACCGCAACAGCATCAGCGTTTTATACCGTTACCGTTCGTTTAGCGGTTACGAAGGACAATCACATTCATTATTCCCGAATGGAGGAAATTTCTTTATCCCAGCACGAAGCCAGGATTCGCCTATAACCAATCATAATGGCAATCCAGATGATTATGAACTTTACCGTTCTTTAGAGGTTAGAGGTAAATATTTCATCAATAGCAAACTGGAAATCAATGCCATTTTACCTTATGTTTCTAATAGCGAGCGCTATAATGGATATACCTCCTCTATTTCTAGCCTGGGCGATATTAATCTGTATGCAGGTTACCATCTCGTGCAAAAGCTTGAAGATAATTTTAAACAACAATTGATTGCGGGCGCCGGTATAAAATTGCCAACAGGCAAAAACGACTTCAAAAACACGGCAGGTATCCGTTATTCTTCGTTGATGCAGGCCGGAACAGGAAGTACCGATGCTTTTGTATACCTAAACTATATGGTAGGTTTGGGCAAATTTGGGGCGAGTTTAAATACGTCTTACAAGGTTAACGGAACCAACAGCCGCGATGAAGGTATTGCTAACAGCACCACCAGTTTCCTCAATATTTTTTATACCCAAAGGATTGGTAAAGATGTTCAGATTATGCCATCAGCGCAGTTTTTTTATGAATATTCTGGCGGAGAAAAATACCAAGGTCAAAAAACCGGAGAACACGTTATGAATAACCTAATGGGCGGCGTAGGTGTAGATGTTTTTTATAAAAATGTAGCGTTAAATGCAGGCGTTCAAAAAAACATTTGGGAAGCTGAAACCGATCACCCAATGAGTGCCGGAAAGGTTTATGTTGGAATTACTTATAATTTTTAAATCATAGCATATGAAAAGATTAAATATTTTGTTGTTAAGCATAGCAACAGCGCTTCTTTTTTCCTGTAAAACGGAACCTGATTCGAAAGCGATACGCCAGGAAGTACTTAACATCCACGATAAATTAATGATTGATGGGGAAAAAGTAGTGAAAAACAAAATGAAATTAGATAGGCTTTTGGTTTCAGATCAGATTAAACTTACTCAGGATTCGGTACTACAGAAACAAAAAATCAACGATTTAATTATACGATTAAATGCAGCTGATGAGAAAATGATGGATTGGATGCACTTCTTCAAAGACGATTTTAAAGGAAAAACCGAACAGGAAGATCTTGACTATTACAAATCGGAAATGGTGAAAATAAGAGCTGTTGAAGATAGTTATATCAAGATTACGAGAGAATCAGATTCGTTGATAAACGTATATCAAGTTAAATAAAATAGTCGGGAAGTCAGAGGTCCGAAGTCGGATGTTTATGAGCATACCAAAACGTCAGTCTTCTGATGCCAGACTCTGGACTTTCAAAGAAATTTGTCAATTAAAGAGAATTTAAAATGAAAAAATTAAATCTTATCGTAATCCTAATTGGATTAGCAACAGTATCATTAAAATTAAGTGCGAAGACGGTAATCGATAACTCAAAACCAAACCTGATCGATTCAGCGAAAAAAGTACTCGTAGATCCGGTCTGTAAAATGAAAGTAAAAGCTGAAACAGCTAAAACTACGGTTTATAATAAAGTCACCTATAATTTTTGTTCAGAAAGCTGTAAACAGAAATTTGCGGCAGAGCCAACGAAATACATTCATAAGTAAAGTCAGGAGTCAGAAGACCGGAGTCGGAAAACATTTTGAACATTCAGACCTCGGTCTCCGGACGCCCGACCTCAGACTTTTTAAACAAATAACCTTCTAGACCAAATTACCTTGTATATTTACATTTTTAACATAAAATCATGAATAAAATCACTGCTTATTTAGCTACATCACTATTGGCTATTTCCGTATTTACCACATGTAAACAAGAGAGAAAACTTCCTTTTTATGGCGAGCGTCATGCTGAAACAGTTAGAGATGCAGCTGGAATAGAGAAAATTGATACTGTTTACCAAACTATTCCAAATTGGTCTTTTTTAAACCAGGATAGCATAGTAACAACGAACAAGGCAACAGATGGTAAAATCTACATTGCTGATTTTTTCTTTACTTCTTGTACCACCATCTGCCCTACCATGCACCGCAACCTAATGACGGTTTACAATGAATTTAAAACTAATCCGGATGTGATGTTTGTATCACACACCATCGATTTTAAATATGACAGACCTCACGTGCTGAAAAAATACGCTAAAAAATTAGGTGTAGACGGTCCAAAATGGCTATTCCTTTATGGCAGTAAAGACAGCGTTTATACCCTGGCAGAAAAAAACTACTTAGTAGCTGTTGGTGAAGATAGTACGGCAAAAGATGGTTATATTCATCAAGGATACCTGGTTTTAATAGACAAGGACAGACGGATACGCGGTGCTTATGATGGCACTAAAGAAGAGCAGGTAGAACAGTTGAAAAAGGATATCCCTGTTTTATTGGCCGAATATAAAAAGTAATAATCCAAATCGTCATTTCGATCCGATAGCTATCGGATGAAGTGCAGTCCCGAACTTTCGGGAGAGAAATCTATTAGATTTCACTACGCTCGAAATGACGATTTTTACAACAAAACGCCATGCGCAAGTACATCATCAATTCAATCTTTTTCCTTTTCATTATAGGCATCATTGTATCTTGCCAAAATCAAGAAACAATCGATCTGCAGAATTACATGTCGAACGGAAAGGATATTTATAAAACCAAATGCCAGAATTGTCACGGCGAAAATGGTGAAGGGTTGGGTGAGCTAGCACCTCCATTAACCGATTCGGTATTTTTAAAAACAAACAAAAAACGCTTAGCCTGTTTTATCAAAAACGGTGCGAATGAATCTTTGATCGTCCACGGAAAAGAATACAAAGAAAAAATGCCCGCCTTCCCCGAACTAGCTGATATTGATGTAGCACAGGTAATGGTTTATATTACCAATTCGTTTGGCAATAAGCAGGGATTTGTACCCTACTCGCAGGTTTCAAAAAATTTGCAGAATTGTAAATAGGCAGATTCTAATTATTTTCTATTTTGGCTATTTTTCTTTTATTGAGTACGTCACCCTGAATTTATTTCAGGGTCTTAAATATTAATATAGATGCTGAAATAAATTCAGCGGGACGATAGCCGGAGATAAATCTTCATGTTCTTTGTGCCTTTGTGGTTAAAAAAACTCATCTTTGCGCAAAATGCAGGTTGTTCTATCGCTGTTTCGGGTAAAACCGGAAGAGAGGAAAGTCCGGGCAACGCAGGGCATCCCGCTTTCTAACGGAAAGGGGTTCAGGAATGAAAACCTGAATTACGGATTAGTGCAACAGAAAATATACCGCCCCGATTTATCGGAGCAAGGGTGAAAACGTGCGGTAAGAGCGCACGAGCATTACAGGCGACTGTAGTGGTTTGTAAACCCCGGGAGTTGAAAGACCAAATAGGCTAACGTACGTAGGGCTGCCCGTCCGATGTTAGTGGGTAGGTCGTTAGAGATAAACGGCAACGTTTATAGTGGATAAATGATAGAAATCCTGAGCAATTAGGAAACAGAACCCGGCTTATAGACCTGCATTTTTTTATTCACTTAATAAAATACTTTTTGTTTCGTCGAGTTTGGCCACTTCTGCTTCGCCCAAAACAGGAAACTTCAGGTCCAGGCTTTTTAATTTATCTTCAATAATTTCACTTATTGCCAGTCGGGCAAACCATTTTTTATCGGCAGGTATGATGTGCCAAGGCGATTCTGCTGTACTTGTTTCGTTAATTGCATCCTGATAGGCCTCCATATACTTATCCCATAGGGCCCTTTCTTTAATATCGCCTGAAGAGAATTTCCAGTTTTTAGTGGGATCATCTATACGTTCTAAGAAACGTTGTTTTTGTTCATCCTTACTTACATTTAAAAAAAACTTCAGAATTACTGTTCCATTGGCCGTTAGATGCTCCTCAAAATTTCTGATACTCTTATAGCGCTGTTGCCAAAAGCTTTTATTGATCTTTTTCACATCATTAAAGCCCGGGATGTTTTCGCTTAAAACATATTCGGGATGCACCTTACAAACCAAAACGTTCTCATAATGCGAACGGTTATGAATACCTATCCTACCACGTTCTGGCAAAGCTTTATAATGCCTCCACAAAAAATCATGTTCATATTCTTCTGATGTTGGCACTTTAAAAGTATAAACCTGGCATCCCTGTGGATTTAATCCGCTCATTACATGCTCAATTGCGCTATCTTTCCCTGCGGCATCCATCGCCTGAAAAATAATCAGAACAGAATGTTTTCCAGATGCATATAATTTCTCCTGTAAATGATTGAGTTCTATTTTCGAATTCACCAGCGCATCTTTAGCTTTTTCTTTATTATAACCGCCAGTATAATCTGTTTTGTGGTTTTTTAAAGAAAATTTCTTATCGCCTTGTACAATTAATCCTTTAAATTCGTTTTTCATAATCATGTATTGTTTTTAGATAAATCGATGCATCAATAATTTAAATATAGAACTAAAAAATAAGTAAATTAAATACGTTAATTTGCATATAGAGTTTTTTATATTTAACGCCACAGCTTTTACCTAAAGATCATCTTATCCAATATGTTTAAAGAGATAAAAAACAAGTACTTACGTTATTCTACAATAGTTTTATTTTTTATAATAATTTTCTTTTCTGCCCTTCAATTAAACTTTTTGTGGCTATTTGGCTACTCACCAAGTGTTAGAGATATCAAAGCACCTACCCTTCGTGTAGGTTCTGAACTTTACACTGCCGATGGAAAGCTGATTGGCAGATACTTTAAAGAGAACAGAACGCCTGTAAATTATAATGAAATTGCACCGAGTGTAGTGCAGGCTTTGGTGGCTACCGAAGATGTGCGTTTCTACAAACATTGGGGGATTGATGTGCAAGCAGTTGGCCGTGCAGTAGTTGGTTTAGGAAAAGATGGCGGGGCCAGTACCATTACCCAGCAATTGGCAAAAAACCTTTACCGTACGCGGTATAATAAATCGCAAGGATTATTGATTAAAATACCTTTGGTAAGAACCTTAATTGTAAAACTAAAGGAATGGATGACTGCTGTAAAGTTAGAATCTAACTATTCTAAAAATGAAATTATCACCATGTACCTGAATACCGTTTCTTTCGGTAATAATACTTATGGGATAAAAACAGCCAGCCGAATTTATTTTGATAAAGAAGCAAAGGATCTAGCCACTACAGATGCAGCCATGCTCGTGGGTATGCTAAAGGGCACAACGTTATATAATCCAACCAAAAACCCGGCAAAAGCTTTAGAACGAAGAAATGTGGTGCTTGCACAAATGAACAAGTACAAGTACCTGAGCAAAGATAGTTTAACCGAATTATCCAAAGAGCCGATTAAACTAAAAGAGGGTAAAATGCAGGATGGCAGCGACGGAGACTCTTATTTAAGGGCTGCTGTGGCAAAATACTTAGAGAAATGGTGTACCGATAATGGTTACGACCTTTATGAAGATGGATTAAAAATTTACACTACTATCGATTCTAAACTTCAAAAATATGCTGAAGAAGCAGTTGCCGATCAGATGAGGATTTTGCAGCGTAGGTTTTATAACGTTTGGGGCAACGAAGATCCCTGGTACGATTCGGAAAAACAAAAGGTTAATTATCCCGACAGGGCGATGAAAAACCTGCCTATTTACACAATTTTACAAAAGAAATTTCCTAACAATCCAGATTCTGTTACCGCTTACTTTAATAAAAAGAAAAGGATGCAGATTTTCACTTACAAAGGCGATCGCGATACTTCATTCTCCACTTTGGATTCTATCCGTTATTATGGCAAAATTATGAATACCGGAATGATGACCATGGAACCCGCAAGTGGTAAGATTAAAGTTTGGGTTGGTGGTATAGACCATAAATTTTTCAAATACGATCACGTCAATCAATCTAAACGCCAGGCAGGTTCTACTTTTAAACCTTTTGCTTATTTAACGGCATTAGAACAAGGTATGAGTCCTTGTGATAAATTTACAGATAAACCTGTTAAAATTGCTTATCAGGATAAAGGTGAAACGAAATATTGGGAGCCAAAAAATGCTGATTACAGTGTTTCGTACCGTGAAATGAGTTTAAGATGGGCAATGGCGAAATCAGTAAACACCATTACCGCTCAGGTAACCGAAAAAGTGGGCTGGGATAATGTTGTAAAATATGCACACGAGTGTGGAATCGATAGCCATCTGGAATCTGTTCCATCTGTAAGTTTGGGTTCAAATGATGTTACGGTTTATGAAATGGTAAAAGCGTATGCTACCTTCATGAATAAAGGCATCAAGACTGATCCCATTTTAGTTGAAAAAATTACCGATCAGGATAATAATGTAATTGATGAGTTTAAACCTAAAACAAAAAGGGTTTTAACAGAAGAAATTGCCTGGTTAATGACTTACATGTTCCGTGGTGGTATGGAAGAGCCAGAAGGTACATCGCAGGCATTGTGGGAATGGCCAGATCTATTTAGAAAAAACAACCAAATTGGTGGTAAAACAGGTACTTCTTCTGATTATGTAGACGCATGGTATATGGGTTTAACCAAAGACCTCGTAACTGGTGTTTGGGTGGGTTGTGACGAAAGAACGGCACACTTTAAAAACGGTGAACAAGGAGAAGGTTCAAGAACGGCACTACCCATTTTCGCTAAGTTTATGGAGAAAGTATACCTCGATCCAAAATCCGGTTATACATATGGTCCATTCCCTAAAGCAACAGTTGATATTACGAGAACCTACAACTGCCCTAGCCCAAGGATTATAAGAGATACCACATCAACCGATAGCTTAGCGGTAGATTCTACGGATTTTACCGTTCCTGAAACACCAGAAACTGTTATCCCGGTAACAGTTGAACCTGAGGTAAAAAAAGAAGAAAAGAAAGTAGAACCCGTTCAAACTCCTCCAGCAACTACTGTTCCTTTGACCAAAAAGGAAGAAAGAGAACTGAGAAGAAAACAACGTCAGGAAGAAAAAGAAAGGAAAAAGAACGAGAACAATCAGCCTTAGTTTTTATCACGATAAATAACCAGATACATCAACTATCTGCGCTTTTGAGTAGAAAAAATTTAAAAAGTGTTAAAATTTTAATACTGTTTTAAACAATTGCTATTTTTATTTTCCAAATCTCATACAATTTCATTTTCATAAATTATTGAACTTCATTACTAAAACCACACATATGAAAATAGGCTCTACTTTATTAAAGCAATATTCTTCTTTATTGCTCCTGCTTATTCTTTCTTTTTCTGTTAAGGCCCAATATTTCGGACAAAACAAGGTAAGGTATAAAAAACTCGACTTTAAAGTTTTGCAAACACCTCATTTCGAAATTTATTACTATATCAAAAACGAGAAACTTTTAAAACGGTTTTCGCAAGATGCCGAAACGTGGTACAAAATGCATCAGGAAGTTTTTAGAGATACTTTCTTAAAGAAAAACCCTATTATTTTATATAACAACCATCCTGATTTCCAGCAAACAACAGCACTTAACGGCGAAATTGGAATTGGTACCGGTGGAGTAACTGAAGCACTAAAAAACAGGGTGATTATGCCTGTGATGGAGCTAAATAGCCAAACAAGACACGTTTTAGGTCACGAGCTTGTTCATGCTTTTCAATACCACCTTTTGCTCGAAAAAGATTCTATTAGCTTAGAAAATGTTGGGCAAACACCACTATGGATGGTTGAAGGTATGGCTGAATACTTGTCAATCGGAAAAAAGGATGCATTTACTTCTATGTGGATGCGCGATGCCATGTTGAACCGTGATATCCCTTCATTGAAAGATTTAACCAATTCTAATAAATATTTCCCTTACCGATATGGTCAGGCATTTTGGACTTACATAGGTTCTCAGTACGGCGATACTACCATCGTTCCGTTGTTTAAGAATACTGCAAAATATGGTTATGAAAATGCCATCAGGTATACTTTTGGCTATGATGACAAAACATTGTCGGGTTTATGGAAAAATTCGATCGATGCACATTATAAGCCGATGTTAAAAGCAGATAGTTCGCAGATCAAAATTACGGGTACAAAAATCATCGACAATAAAAACGCAGGTAATATGAACGTTGCTCCTGCCCTTAGTCCCGATGGAAAATATTTGGCTTTCATGTCTGAAAAAGATCTTTTTGGTATAGATTTATTTTTAGCAGATGCTAAAACCGGAAAAATTATCAGGAAGCTGAGCAGCCAGATCTCCAACGGTCACATTGATGATTTCAACTTTATAGAGTCTGCAGGCGCATGGTCGCCGGATAGTAAACAGTTTGCCTTCAGTATCTTCAGTCATGGTAAAAACCAGATGATGATTATTAATGTTTCAAACGGAACTACGGTTTCTCAGACTGCGATGGATCAGGTTCAGCAATTTGGTAATTTAACCTGGTCGCCAAACGGAAAAGATGTAGCTTTTTCGGGCATGGTTGAAGGACAGAGTGATATCTTCTCTTACAATTTAGACACTAAAACAATTACTCAAATTACTAATGATGTATATTCTGATTATGCACCTAGTTACTCTCCTGATGGTAAAAAATTGGTATTTTCATCAGATAGAGCGGCAATTCAGGCGAATGTAGTTAATGCAGTACTGCCCATAAATCTAGCTGTTTATGATATCGCTTCTAAAACTGTGAGCAATTTAAATGTTTTCCCAGGAGCAAATAACCTAAATGCTCAGTTCTCTTCAAACAGCCAAAATATCTATTTCCTTTCTAACAGAGATGGTTTTAGGAATTTATATAAGTACAATTTCGCAGATAATACAGTAGATCAGTTAACTGATTATTTTACAGGAATTAGCGGGATTACCGAATTTTCACCCGCAATTTCAGTTTCTACGACTGATGATATTGTGTATAGCTATTATCGCTACCAACGTTATACTTTGTATAATGCTAAGTTAAGCAGTTTCAAAGCAAAACGAATTGGTAATCAGGAAGAAAATTTTGATGCTGCTATCCTTCCCCCAATGGAAAACATTGGTGTAAACATCATCAATTCTAATTTAAATAATTTTGATCGTTTCGAAAAAACAACGGCCGATTCGATGAAAACTGTACCTTACAAACCGAAATTCAGGTTAGATTATTTAGCAAATAGTGGTGTTGGCGTTTCTACCAGCCGTTTCGGAACCGGTGTTTCAGGGGGGATTGTGGGTATGTTTAGCGATATATTAGGTACCAATCAAATTATAGCAAACCTATCCGTAAACGGAGAAATTTACGATTTTGGCGGATTAGTAGGTTACATTAATCAAAAAAGCAGAATAAACTGGGGCGCGGCTGTTTCGCATATCCCTTATGTATCAGGATTTAGGTCGTATGCATATGAAAATATTCCAACAGGTGATAACCAAACCGTTAAAGCATTAGCAGACAGAACGGATATTATTAGAACTTTTGAAGATCAGCTCCAGGTTTTTGGGGCTTATCCATTTAGTAAAATACATAGATTTGAATTGGGTGGTGCATTTTCGCATTATAGTTATAGAGTTGATCGATATAGCAATTATTACAATTCGGCAGGTTACTACATTGGCTCAGACAAAAGCAGGATTTCTAACGATGTTGCTTCTCAAGACTATGGCATTCCGTTTAATTCTTTTACGCTTTATCAGCTAAATGCTGGCTTTGTTGGTGATAATTCTATTTTTGGTCTTACCGGTCCACTGGATGGTTTCAGGTACCGCGTAAGTGGGGAAAAGTATTTTGGTTCGTATAATTTTGCTGGTGTAACTGCCGATCTTCGTAAATATTGGCGAGCTAAGCCTGTAACTTTTGCCGTAAGAAGTTACAATACTTTAAGAATTGGTAAAGATGCAGATAGACTTTATCCAATGTATGTGGGTTATCCTTATTTAATTAGAGGTTACGAATCAAACTCAATTTACAAAAGTACCTCGGCTCAATCGTCAGAATCCTTCGATATTAACCAGTTAACAGGAAGTAAAATAGCCGTTTTTAACTTTGAAGTACGCTTACCTTTTACAGGACCTAAAAAGTTAGCAGCAATACCTTCTAAATTTTTATTCTCTGATCTGAATTTATTCTTTGATGCAGGATTGGCCTGGACAAACGACACCAAGGTAAAGTTTAAAAGTGAACCGACCTATACAACAGAGCCTGTATTAGATAGTAACGGCCAACCAGCTAAAGATGAAAAAGGAAATCTTGTTACCTATCAAGCTACTACAGAACGTGTGCCGGCAATGAGTATTGGTATATCGTTACGGGTAAACGTTTTTGGTTATTTTGTATTAGAGCCTTATTATGCAATTCCTTTTCAAAGGAAAGATGTTAAAACTGGTGTATTTGGTTTAACATTTGCTCCAGGATGGTAAAAGGAAATTAACTTAATTGCGAAATTGCATATGAAAAAAATATTTCTAATTGTTTTATTGTCTTGCAGCCTTCTGGGTTTTGCTCAAACAGTAACAGAGCCAGCTAATAATCCAAAAGAATGGTCTCAGCCTACAGAGCCATTTAGAATTGCAGGTAATCTGTATTATGTTGGCACTTATGATTTAGCTTCTTATTTAATTGTAACAGAAAAAGGAAATATATTAATAAATACAGGTTTAGCTAATTCGCTTTCAATAATAAAAGAAAATATAAAAGCTTTGGGATTTGATTATAAATCAATCAAAATTTTGCTCTTAACCCAGGCTCATTTTGATCATTTGGGCGCAATGTCAGAGATTAAAAAAGAAACCGGTGCAAAACTATATGTAGATGAGAAAGATGCAGATGCCCTTGAAACCGGTGGAAAATCGGATTATGAGCTTGGGAAATATGGCGTAAGTTTCAAGCCCGTAAAACCGGATTTCCTATTGAAGAATAACGATAAAATTAAATTAGGCAATACTACTTTAACAATGCTTCATCATCCTGGGCATACTAAAGGATCGTGTAGTTTTATATTTGATACGAAAGATAAAAATTCTAGCTACAAAATTTTGATTGCCAATATGCCATCCATAATTGTTGATAGAAAATTTTCAGAAATAGCATCATATAAAGATATCCAAAAAGATTATACTGAAACTTTTAAAGCAATGAAAAAGCTTGACTTTGATCTTTGGGTTTCCTCTCATGCAAGTCAATTTGATCTCCATGATAATCGCAAATCAGGAGACCCTTATAATCCAAAAGTCTTTATGGATAAAAGTAAATTTTTCAAAAATCTTCAAGATCTGGAAAATACTTTTCTCAAAAAAATAAAAGATTAGCCTTTTCCTAACTTGTTAAAAGCGATTACAATATAAATAATCGCTTTTTTTATGGAGATAGTTTAATTTCTTTTAGTTTAATAAACGCAACAATTAAGATAAACTCGTAAATGATAGTTTAACCTGATTGCTTATGTTCCGGTGTAAAAGAATATTTTCGAAATCGAGCCCTATAGTTAAATCAATCCAATCTGGATTACAAGATCTTACCAAACGCTCTTTCTGCATGCGTGTAAACCGACTAATTGATTTAAAACGCAGTAAAGCTTGTGCTTCTGTTTTAAACTCTTCAAAATAAACCAGGCGGGTTAATTGTTGCCCATTATCAAAAAACAAGTTTGGCATCTGTTTGTAGAAATCCAGTGTCTTCATTAAATCAGAGCTCATGCCCACGTGCATACTTGTACGATTTCTGTCGGTAACGATATAAACAAACTTTTTCATGATCTTATGTTTAAAACTTAAAACTAAACTATTTAGTATACCCTCTTGCAATTCAAAATAATGTTACTAACTTTATGAGCATAAAATTACTAACTATTTTAGTAATTCCAAATTTATTTTAAAATTTATTTTTATGTCAAATATTTCAAATAATTTAAAGTACCTCAGGAAGAAAAAAGGCCATACACAGCAAAATTTCGCTGATATTATGGAAATCAAGAGATCGCTCATTGGGGCTTACGAGGAAGACCGGGCAGAACCTAAATATGATTTGCTAAAAAAAATAGCTGAATACTTTGATCTTACCATCGATGAATTCATCAATGAAAAAATATCTGACAGCTGGAAACCGAAGCCAAAAAGCCAGGGATCTAACCTAAGGGTACTGAGTATTTCAGTTGATCAGAACGATCGCGAAAACATCGAATTGGTTCCGGTTAAAGCAAGCGCTGGTTACTTGAACGGTTTTTCTGATCCTCAATATATTAGCGACCTGCCAAAATTTCAACTTCCATTGCCTGCATTAAGACAAGGTACTTTTAGAGCTTTTGAAATTATGGGCGATAGTATGTTACCTGTTCAACCAGGCAGTGTGATTATTGGCGAATACCTGGATAACTGGAATGAAGTAAAAACTGGTGAAACTTACATCGTAATTAGTAAAAATGAAGGTGTAGTGTATAAAAGAGCAGGTAACCGTTTCAGAGAGAATAAAGATTTAAAGCTGATATCAGATAATAAAGTATACGATGCCTATACAATTGCTGCCGACGACATCCTGGAAATCTGGAAGGCCAAAGCATATATATCTACCTCATTACCGGAACCTGCACCAGACCCAACAATGGAAACCTTGACTCAGATGATGGCACAAATGCAGAAATCAATCTCTCAGTTAAATAAAAATTAACACTTTTTAACAACCGCCGATTAAACCGTTTGCGTTTTTATGTATCTATTGTTTTAACAAACACATAAAAACATAACATGAAAAAGGTAATTTTAACAATAGCAATTGCGGTAATGGGATTAACCGCTGCATTTGCTCAAGACACTACAAAGAGAGTAAGGCGGACAATGCCTAAAATAACTGCCGAGCAAAGAGCAGAAAAGGTAACCGCCAGATTAGAGAAACAGCTAAGCTTAACTGCTGATCAAAAGACCAAAATTTACGCCATTGAATTGGAAAACGCAAAGAAAATGGAGGCTTGGAGATCTGCTGATCAAGGCGATATGAAAGGCAAAATGAAAGAACGTAAAGCCGCTATTGATGAGCAAAAAGCTAAAATAGATGGCATTCTAACTGCTGAACAAAAAACCAAAATGGATGCTTTCCGTGCCGAAGCCAAAGAAAAAGGAGAGAAAATGAGAAAAGGAATGGGTGGTAGAGGTAAAAAAGACAAAGCACCTGTAGTTTCTAATCCTCCTGCACAAGGATAAATAGCTCAAACATTAATTAATTATATTTTTGAAAGCGTTCCGATTATTCGGGGCGCTTTTTTTACTTTTGACCGATGAGCAAAATTGAACAATTTCTTAACGGCAAACTTCAGGAACGAAAAGATAACCTTTCGATCAGAAATTTATCAACTAACATCACTCCTTTCGATTTTTGTTCTAACGATTATTTAGGTTTTGCCAGATCTGGCAAATTAAAAAAACTGATTGACGATGCCATAGCCACACTCCCCCATTACCTTAATGGAGCTGGTGGTTCACGACTGTTAAGCGGGAATACTACATTTACTGAAGAAACCGAGCAGTTTATTGCCGATTTTCACCTGGCTGAAAGTGGATTAATCTTTAACTCCGGTTATGATGCCAATGTAGGACTATTATCAAGTATCCCGCAACGCGGCGACACCATTATCACTGACGAATTGATTCACGCCAGCATTATAGATGGCTGCAGGTTAAGCCATGCTACGCGTTATAAATTTCTTCATAACGACATAAACGATCTTGAAACCAAACTGAAACTGGCAAAAGGAAACATATTTGTAGTGGTAGAAAGCGTTTATTCTATGGATGGTGATATTGCACCATTAATAGAGATAGTGAATCTTTGCGAGCGCTACCAGGCCAACCTGATTGTAGATGAAGCTCATGCTGCAGGAGTTTTTGGTGCAAACGGCAGCGGAATGGTCAACCAGCTTAACCTCGCCAGTAAAGTATTTGCACGAATTGTAACCTTTGGAAAAGCCTTAGGTATACACGGAGCCATTATTTTAGGAAGTAAAAACTTACGTCATTACCTGATTAATTTTGCGAGATCGTTCATTTACACCACAGCTGCCCCCATTCATAATATAGTTGCAGTTAAATCGGCATACCAACACTTAAATGAAATTGACCATCAGCTGATTCATCAAAAAATTGCATTGTTTAGAAAAACCTTAAAAGCGCAAAACATTAATGCGCTTGATAGCAAAAGTACTATTCAGGGCATTTTGTTTTCATCAAATGAAGCGACTAAACTGGCCGCAATAGCACTGCAAAGCAAAGGTTTCGATGTACGGGCAATATTAAGCCCAACAGTAGCTTTGGGCAAAGAAAGGCTCAGAATCTGTCTTCACAACTTTAATACCGACGAGGAAATTATTTCGTTGGTTAATCATCTTAAAGAATTGAATTAAATGGCTAAATATTTTATCACAGGCATTGGAACGGGTATCGGAAAAACATTGATCAGTGCCGTTTTAACCGAAAAACTAAAAGCAGATTATTGGAAACCAATCCAATCAGGAGATTTAGACACCAGCGATAGCATAACCATACATAGTTTAGTAAGTAATACGCAAACGGTTATCCACCCAGAAAGCTATAGATTAACACAACCTCTCTCACCGCATTTATCGGCGAGATTAGATGGCATTGAGATAGATCTGAATAAAATCAATATGCCTTTAACGAATAACGATTTAATTGTTGAAGGGGCTGGCGGTTTAATGGTACCCTTAAACGAAAAAGAATTGATTATCGATCTGATCAAAAAGTTGAATATCGAAGTGATACTGGTATCACAAAATTATTTAGGCAGTATTAACCACACACTTTTATCAGTAAATCTGCTTAAGCAATACGAAATCCCTATCAAAGGCATCATTTTTAATGGCGACGAGAATGTGGAAACGGAAAGATATATCCAGCAATATGCCAAAATAAAAAAGTTAGGTATTATACCTAACTTTAGCAATATTGATAAAGAAAAAGTAAAAGCAGCTGGCCAAAACCTTTATATTTAATAAATCCAAAGTCAGTTATAGTCTGTTTTTTTAGAAAGTAGTTGTCGTACTTCCTTTAAAGTTTAGCCCTGTTTTTTACTTGCCCCGATTTTATATCGGGACCGCGTCAACCAGGTTTAGAGATGTAAAGTCGGTGTAACTATTGATGGTTTAATAGCATAATGCAGAATTTATTTCTTGAGTATACACTTTTAATAGTAGTACTGGTAGTGCCACCTAAACCCGATCCAAGCGGGATGCTCCCGATTTTTCATCGGAGCAGAAGCGAGAGCGGGACTGTCGCTACCTAATTCTACTAGCGCTGCTTTCCAAAATATAGCTAACTTATAAAGCCATAAACAACTATTTCTTTAAAAATTAATGCTCGGTTAGATAACCGCTTTTTTTAAGAAATTCTGCCCAAACCTGGTATCCTGCCGGAATAAGGTGTAAACCATCTTTAGTAAGTTCTGCCCTTAAATGTTTGTCCTGATCGGTAAAATTTGGATACAAATCAATAACCGTTACATTTTTAGCCGCAAATTTTCTTATTTCATCGTTTAACCAAAGAATATGTTCGTCTTTGCCATAATGGTTTTTAAATTTTCCGAAAGCACTGTTCACTGGTAATAGCGTATTGAAATAGATGTGCGTTTTCTTAGAACCTTTTCTGATTCTGGCAATCATTGTTTTATAATTTCTTAAGATCACACTATCTGGAATATTCCGGGAGATATCGTTTATGCCAATCAGGATAAAAATCTTTGTTGGTTTACCATCAACTACATCTTGTAAACGCTCTAAAACCCCAAAGGTAATATCGCCGGAAATTCCTCTGTTTTTCGCCTGTGGCAAATCTAAAAGTTTAGCCCAATCTGTGCCAGCGGTAATGCTGTTACCCAAAAAGACGAAATCTGTTTTAGATTTTGAATCAGCTTTAAACTTTGCTACCTGCTCAACATATTTCCCAGGGCGGTAGGTACTGTCCCATTTTACCACCTGAGCTCTAGCTGCTGTAAAACTGAGGGCAAATACAACAGCGGTTATTAATAGCTTATTTAAAAATGTTTTCATTTTCTATTTTTTACAAAGTTGAAAATACTATTTTGCCTGAACTAAAATATCTGGATAATCAGAAATAATACCATCCACATTTAAGGCTTTTAATTTCTGAATATCGGCTAAAGTATTAGCCGTCCAGGGAATGATTTTTACCCCATCGGCATGTGCCTTTTTTACCAGTTCTTCGTTTACCATTTGCCACACCGGACTTAAAATAAATGGTTTAAAACCTAAATCGGTGATATTCTCTTCATATGTCTTTTTATTGGCAACCAAAAAAGAGATTTTTATTTTAGGATATTGCTCATGTATAATCTGGATGGTTCTTTTGTCGAAAGACTGGATCACTACAAATTCAGTAATCTTTTTCTTCATAATTACATCCATTAAAAGCTTCACAAATGCTTCGGGTTTTGGGTTGGTGATACCATCACCACTTTCGCTGCATTTAGTTTCGATGTTATAAAAAAACTGTTTACGTTTATTGGCCTTGATATCATGCTGAACGGCATCAATCAGATCGGAAAGTAAAGGAAGATGCGTTTTTTCTTTCTTCTGCTGAGGAAACAAATCGTAATATTTGGTCCCCAAATCGAACTGTTTAATATCAGCGTAATTCATTCCAAAAATCGGATATTTCTTAGCATCTGTTACAGGAATGTCTTTCCCTTCCGGAGTAAGCATAAATGCTGGGCTCAGATAATCATCATGAGTTACCACTACCTTACCATCTTTAGAGATGTGGGTATCCATTTCCAAAGTGGTAATTCCTTCTATTTTCATGGCGTTAAGCATAGCGGGAATGGTGTTCTCAGGCATAAGTCCTCTTCCACCACGATGTGCTTCTGCGCTAAATGCCGGAAATTTAACTTCCTGACTAAATGATTTAACTGCAAATGCAGATAACAAAATAAAAATTGCTGTTGTATTAAGTTTCATATTTAGAAGGGATTTTATAGTGGCGTCAGATGTTACCATCTGACGCTGTTAATCTATTTAAATTTAATTTTAGAAAGAGACTTTTAAAGATCCGGCCAGATGTATAATCTGGTAGCACTGTAATTTTCAAATTAGCATTTGTCGGATGGTAACATCCGATAGCAAGTGGCTTAAGCATTAATTTCTGCATCAAATTTTTCTCCGAAGCGGTCGGTGGCCACAACCTTTACTTTTTTAACCGATGGTTCGAAATGTGCCAAAAACAAATGGTCTGTTGAACGGGGTTCTACAAACGGCCTCGGATTGGGCAACTTATCGCCCTTATACAACTTTACTGCCAGTGGATCATAACCATCTTGTTGTGCCAATATACCCATTGCTTTTCCATCAAGAAAATATTCTACTTTCCATTCAGGATCATAATTCCAGACGTTGGCAATTAACCTTTTCTGATTGGTTAAGGTATCTACGTAAATATCAAGCTGTTCTTTTCGATCACGTCCGGTAGATTTGTAGTACCATTTCAAATTAGTCCCATCTACTTCGTAAACGCCGTAGCCACGTGGTGTACCATCCTCGCAAATGGGGCCTGTCCACCAGCCACCACAAACGGTACCATGGTTATGTTCGTAAATGCCGTTCTTAATTACATTTTTATTAAAATGTGTATGTCCCGACATGATATGAACGTTTTTGAAATCTTTTAACACCGCATAAAAATCATTGTTATTTTTAACTGCATTATGTACCGGAATATGAAGGCAGATAATCAGTAATGCATCTTTAGGCACCAGTTGCAGATCTTTGGCCAACCATTCTAACTGCGTTGGGGTGATGTATCCATCGTAAGTTCTTTCTACCCCCAAATAACGTACATCATCTAAAACCACGTAATGAGCCTTACCCCTGTTAAAAGAGTAATAAGTTGGGCCATAATGTGCTTGAAATGTACGGTCAGAAGTATCATCACCCCCTTGCCTGTAATCCTGATCATGATTTCCTAATGCCTGGAAAAATGGAATCCCGATTTTGGCAATGGCCTCATCATATGCAGGAAAAAGATCAAAATTATCCCAAACTAAATCTCCAACACCGATTCCATGAACAGGTGTTTTCCCCATTGCTTTTACCACTTCTCTTGTGTCGGGAACCGAAGTTTCCATCATTTGCTGAACATCCTTTTTATTCTTCACCTGAGGATCTGCCCAAATGATAAAATTATGTTTGTTATCATTTTGTTTTAGCGGCTTCAGATCAAAATTTAACTTACCTGCTGTATCTGGTTTGTAATAATGACGGGCGATACTGCTTTCGGTTTTAAATTCGTAACCAGATGGTGTACTGATCCAAACAAAACGGGCAAGCTCATGGAGTTGGATCTGATAATTACCCATTTTATCTGTCTGTACCACGCTGTAGCCATCAGAAATCACTACCCCAGAAACAGCTTTACCTTTGCTGGTTACCGTTCCGCTCACCAATCCATCAACAGCGAATAACGAAGATGGAAACGATTTTAAACTAACAAATAAGGTTGTGGTTAATAAAGTTGATTTTTGTATAAAGGATCTTCTGTTCATTGTGAATGATTTTTTATTTACTGCGGAAGAATATAAAATAATTTCTTCCGCAGATGACAAAGATTTTTATAGATATTTTTAAATTTATTATCTTATTTCAGTTGCGTTAGCAGGCTCAATATCTTTAAGTGCTGAGGTTTTAGTTAAAAGAATCGGAGTTTGCGTTCTTGCTTTTACCCATTTATTTAATTTTGTATCATAAGCGCCGCCTAAAAGGTAGAAATAGCCTAAATCTGCAGTTAAATAGGTTAACGATTGTGTATTTGTACCTGCTCTGTAAAAAGGTTGAGGAACTAAATTCTGAGGATTAATGATATCGTAAATATCAGTATTACCAATTCTGTAACCTCCACCATAATTAGGGGCACCGCCAGATTGATATAATAGCCCGCCAGTACTAACCCACAATACATCGATAGGTACAGTAGCTCCGGTAACCTCAATACCTCTAAATACTGCCATCCCGAATGCATTACCACTATTTGCCATTAAACCCGTGGTGGCATTACCAGTAACTGTACTAGCTGAGTTAAAACGATCGCTCACCTTATTATAATCTAATGCCCTAATCCATTTTGATGAGGCAATTGATGTAGAATTAGCGCCGTTAATTAATTTATTTATACCACCAACATAGAAAAATTCGCCTTTGCTTACAGTGCCAGAAGTTAGATTTATTTTGTAAGTACGCTGCTGGCCAGTTGCCCAACCTTGTGCTGGTACACCCGTTGGTACAGATGCTCCAGCATTATTAGAAACTATTAAAGAAAAAGGCGTGTTGGCAAAATTAATATCTTTAGTAGCCCTGAGCTGAACGTATTCATTGTTGCCATCACCACCATTTACATCACTTATAAAGCCTGAAATTACACATTCAGGAGCATCAATGTTAGTGCTTAAAGCGCCAATATCATTAGCATTAGTTATACGTAGTTGTGGAAGTATTTTATCATTAACGATTTTATTGATTATTATCCCTTTATAATTACCAGAATATGGTGGCTTTACAGATGCAAATGACGCTGTTGGATTGGTATAGAATCCGAAATCATCTGTACCATCATTTAAAACTTTATCGCCTGCTAAGGTTTCTGTAGCAGATAATGTTGGATTGAATGTGCATTTATAAATAGTTAGCAAAGTACATTCGTACCTATCTGGATAAGTAGCTATTAGATTGCCATATCCTCTCGAAATATATAAAGTTTTACCTGAAGCAATTTTAGTAACATCAGCAGCAGTTTTGCCCATAATTTGTAACGTACCATCAACACGTTTCAACACTCCCCCTTCAATTTTAACATGAACAGAATCGCCAGGAACATATTTTGCAGCATCAGCACCAATGTTTATGGCAATACCTCTTAATGAATCTAGCCCACCAACAATTCTAGTATTTTGAATGATGAGCAAACCCGATGGCAAATTATTGGTAGAATGATCAGAAATTACCTGCCCTTTAACCATACTGGCCCCACGCATATTTTCGGTTGTAAGCGTTACTTCAGTATTTTTATAAATTTTGCGTAAATCAACATTTGGGATAAACATACTAGGTGTTGATAATACGTAATCGGTATCTCTTTTACAACTTATTATAACTGCAATACACCCTAGTGCAAACAGCATATTTCTTATTATTTTATTCATAACTTTTTAACTCAATTTTAAATAATTATGGTTTCTGCCACCACATTAAGGTATTTATGTCATCAGCACCTTGTGCAGCTATTGCATTATTATAACTACTTGGATTCGTTGATTGTGTTACCACTGGATAATTCAACCTTGCTGGCATTTTTTGGTTGTTAACCAAACCGGGTCCTTTTGGTAAAATAGGATGCCCGGTACGGCGATATTCAAACCATTGCTGAAAATCCACCAAAAACATTGCGTAGTATTTTTGTATATGAATCATCTCTAACTGACTATTTCCGGATGTGGTATTATCCAATGGAAGTGTTGAATCCCAATCTAAATTGGCTGCCTGTACATAATCAATAAACCTACTATCAGTTGTTGTACTGATGTAATTTGGCAACCAATAATTTATCGCATCAACCATTCCTTTGTAGTAATATTTTTCAGTTGGGCCACTAATCCATCCTCTTGCAGCAGCTTCTGCCAAAATAAAATCAACTTCGGCAGCATTCATAATTATACCTGTAAAACGATCAGTTTGTAAGGTGGGCTTATTTTCAGCATCAGAATTAAAATGAGATAAAACCGAAAGACCAGATCCCTGAGCATAACCACTTGGAATACCAACAAAACCACCATTTGGTGCAGCATCTATACAAAAACGATTAACATTGTTACCTGTTAAATTACTATTCATACGGGGGTCATCCCATGTTACCAGATTACCCAAAAAGAAATTGCAAATAGGAATTCCTCTGAAATCAGCAGCTCTAATATTCACCATAAATGGTGATGAAAAAACTGCGGTACTACTGTTTGTTCCGTTCCATAAAATTTTAGCCGTGTGGGTATTATTTTGCATTATCGGATATTCTGATGGATTGCCATCAACAATTTGTTTTATTTTGGCAATTATAGTTGGCGCAACTTCGGCTTTGCCCGATGCCCTTAATAATAATCGTAAATATAACGAGTTGCAAAACCTTCTCCATTTTGAAACATCGCCTTGAAAAACAGGATCGCCAGTGGTATTAATTGGCGTACCCTCTTTTAAAAGTTGGTTAGCTTGTTCTAATTTGGCAAACATATCAGCATAAATATCTTTTTGTCTGTCAAATTTAGGTTGTACGTTTCCCTCTTTACCTAAATTGGCTTCGCTATAAGGTACATCTCCATAAGTATCAGTTAATAATTGAGATACCCAAGTTTGAGCAACAAGTGATATGCCTTGATATGATTTGTTTAGCGATTCTGGCTTGCTGGCAATGGTATAAATATCTTTTAAATCAGTTAAAAATAAGTACCAATTGTTCCAGGTATAATCTGCCTGTGTTCTTCGTACATCGTACCTAAAAACACGACCTTCCGAATCGTTAATTTCAACCGTTACTTGCATTAGCTGGTTATTAAAATTCCAATTTCTGCTCATATTTGCGTTAAGAACACCAACTAAAGCAGGTGCTAATAATTGGTTTGCTGTTGTTGTGCTCTTGCCAATAGGATCGGTATTAACTCCGGTAAAGTCTTTTGTACAAGAATTAAAGGTTAAACCAATAATGGCTAAAAAAGTATATGCTAATGTTTGTTTATAATTTTTCATGTTGATAAAATTAAAGTCCAACTACTAAACGGGCTCCAAAAGTTCTGGTTGAAGGCAATTGGCCTATTTCAAAACCTTGAACTATATCTCCTCCCGCTAATGTTCCAAACTCGGGATCGAAAGCTGGCCAAGGCGACCAAATAAATAAGTTACGCCCATAAACACCTAGACTCAATTTAGTAAAACCTATACTTTTAAGCACTTTTTGCCCAAAATTGTATGTTAAATTTGCTTCTCTAAATTTTAAGTAATCCGTTCTAAATACACTTCCTTCTGCTTGCCCACTACCATAAATTGATTCGTAATAGGCATTCATATCGGTGGCTACCACATCATTTTTACGGTACGTTCCATCAGGATTTAGAAGTACCCCGTCGCCAACTATGCCGTTATATCTTCCTGGCAAGGTAATACTATGCTTACCTAACGATGCCATTCTAGAAAATGTTAAAGAATGCCCAACTGCGCCTAATTGTGCATCAAACAATGCACTAACACTAACATTTTTATAAGTAATACTAGTGCCAAAACCAAACCTAAATTGAGGTATTGTGTTACCTAAATACAGCAAATCAGGATTTTCTAGCGCTACTCCTGTGGTCGGATTAAAAACTATTTGCCCATCTGGTGAACGTAAATAACCTCTACCATACATATCGCCCATGCTACCGCCAACATTGGCAACCACTTGTCCGCCACCTAGCGCACCAGTACGTAACACAACTGAACTATCTGCCAGTTCTCTAATTTTATTTCTATTGGCCGAGAAGTTTGCATTTACCTCCCATTTAAAAGTACGAGATTTTAGCGGTGTAGCATTTATAGCAAGCTCAATGCCTTTATTATCTACCCTACCCACATTTATTACTTGAACATTATAACCGGAGGCCTTATCAACAATGCGACTCAAAATCTGATTTTTGGTGTTTCCGCTATACGCTGCAAAATCAAAGTTTAATCGGTTGTTAAATAATTTTAAATCTAAACCAAGCTCAATTGTAGTCGTTTTTAGTGGCTTTAAATCGGGATTTGGCAAAACACGTGGATTATTCATCGCGCTATCAGGGTAAATACCATCTGCTGCGTACAAATAATTATAAGCAGTTCTGTAAGGCGTGGTGCCACCACTACCAACACTGGCAATAGAGGCTCTTAATTTAGCAAAGCTGATTACTTTTGGTAGTTTCCAAAAATCGGAAGCAACAAAAGCCAAACTTGCAGAAGGATAGAAAAAACCAACATTATCAGTTCTGGTAATTGTTGCTAATGTACTGTTCCAATCCTGACGGGCTGTTATATCTAAATAAAGGTAGTTTTTAAAGCTTAAAGAAGCTAAAGCATAAAAGCTATTGAGCCTGTATTGTGCCGTATCGGGGGCATAAACTAAAGGATTTTCGTTATTGCTTAACTCATAAAGATTTGGAATAACTAATCCATCAGCTCTTTTTTCTAGCTTGTTGTATTGATTACGCATTTGGCTACCACCTAAATTGGCAGTAAGCTGAATATCTTTAGTTAATTGTTTATTATACTTTAATAAAAAATCGGCACTTATTTCGTAAGATCGTATATCCGCAACGCGATAAGAACCATGTGCGAATTTATTACCTGCAGCATCCCAAGGGCGAAGAGTTTCGCGAACATCATTATTCAAATCTCCCGATGCTCTAAGCATTAAACTCAATGCATCCGTAAATCTATAAGTCGCTTGGATGTTTCCTAACCAACCATTCCGTCTTTGTCCGTTTAAATATTGCTCTGATATAGCATAAGGGCCTTCAGGGAAAGTGGTAGTTAAATTTGTAAACTGTCTGTAAACTAAGTTTGTTGCCCAATAATCTTTATACCAATCAATATTCATATTTGGTTGTGCAAACATAAACCAATACATTAACGACTGATTACCATAACCCGTGGCTGGTAAATTATCGCTTTTTCTATTGCTATATTGCACCTTGGCGTTAATGTTTAGTTTTTTAGTTACGTTACTTGTAATATTTAATGCAGCAGTAGTTCGCTCCAAACCTGTATTTGGCACAATCCATTCGTTATTGCCATGGCTTGCAGAGAAGCGTAAACCCACTTTTTTATAAGTACCATCTATACCAAATGAATTGGATGATTCGAAACCGGTTTTAAAAAATGCATCAATTGGATCAGGAGTTGCCACCCATGGTGTTCTGGTTAATCCTTGCGCTCTGGTTGCAGGGTCATATTGAAAAAACATCGCTCCAGGAGAAAACTCAGGGCCATAAGTAGAACTTGTAGAATTGGTGTTTGCTCCATCGGCACTCGCTCCATATGAGTAATATGAATTGCCAGATACCCCAGCGCCGTATTGTGTTTGCCTATCAGGACTTTTGTTAATTTCTTCCCATGCACTATTTGAAGTAAAAGAGATATTAACTTTCTTTTTATTTAAACTGGCAGATTTTGTTGTGATGATGATAGCCCCATTTGCTCCACGCTGTCCATATAATGCTGATGCAGCAGGCCCCTTCAATACGGTTACATTTTCTATATCATCAGGATTTAAATCATTTAACCCACTACCAAAATCGGCAGGCATAATATCTCCTGATGTACCGTAAACACCGCCTCCTGTACCGCCTGTACGCCTTGCCGAACTACTCGCCACAACGCCATCAATTACAATTAAGGCTTCGTTATCTCCTGTCAAATTATTTTCACCACGAAGAATAATTTTATTTGAACCGGCTGGGCCACTATTTCTAACCAAATTTAAACCTGCAACTTTGCCCGATAAAGCATCTGTCCAGTTACTAGAAACCGCATTGGTAAAGGCCGTACTATCTAATTTAGAAACTGCATAACCTAACGATTTTTCCTCACGCTTTATGCCCAATGCCGTAACCACCACTTCGTTTAATTGACTCGTAGAAGACCTAAGCCTCACAATCACATTATTTTCGTTATTATTAAATGTTCTGGTTAGACTTGTATAACCAATCATATTATAGAGAACTGTAGTTCCCTTTGCAATTGTGATGGTATAATCACCTTTATCATTGGTTACACCCAAAAACTTCTTGTTGTTATCCGTTATCGTGGTTCCAATTAATATTTGTCCATCCTGGTCATCTAACACGGTACCTTTAATTACAATATTTTGTGCCGGAGTTTGTGCAAAACTTTCGTTAATACAAATTAATTGTATCAGCATAACACAAACTAAAAAACTAAAGCGTTTTAGTTTACCCTTAAAAAAAGTTCGACTTTTCTTTTGGTGACTATCAGGACTGCTTTGCTTTACATGCAGAACGCATTGATGCCACGAAATCTGTTGAGTAAAATTTTTGATCATAATTATTATAGTATATCCGGTTAGTAATAGGGTTCATATCTGCGATTTATTTTGTCCGGATTTGCGGGCAAAGTAAGCCTGTTTATGTTAAAAATATATTAAGCAAACATTAACGTATTGAAAGCAACCTAAATATATTGCGATTTATTTATTTTTACTTACTATATATTTCGTTAATTAAAATTAACAAAACAAATCGAAACTAAAAACAATAAAATAAATCAACAAGAAATATTTTTTAATTGAATGTTTAAACAGACAGAAATATTGAAGACCGTAAGAAGAATGGAATAATTAAGTTATACCTAAATAAAGCAAAAAACGGCCTCACAAACAATATATAAAGAAAAATAAGGCAGTAACGGATTAAATTATTGGCATAACAACATTACGTAATAATTTTATTACAAGACAAGGTAGCAGGAAAATAAATAGAGCAACAAAACGAAACATCATGTTGTAACATTTATATATCAACCGAAATCGAAAGATAAAGAAACCTGATTAACCTGCCTTTACGTACTCAAATACATGCTTCATGTAAAGTTTACGTAAAGAGAATGTCCGCTCAAGTGCAATTAAGATAATTACCGGAAATATTAAAAAACCAAGCAGGTTAAAAGCGTAGAAAAAATAGCCAAAAATTAATATCAACCTGAAACATTCGAGGTAATAGATCCATTTACGCTGTTCCAAAAGTGCGCCGATGTTGATTAAAGTAAGTAAGATAAAGATGAGTATTGCAGCTTTATTGAATGGTGTTAAAAAACTGTAAAATAAGGTAGTGCCAGTAAGCATTGCAACTACAACCATCAACTGTATATTTAAATAGGTTTTAAATTTAGGTTTAGCCGCACGTTGCATTTTATTCTGAAAATAACGTTCTTCTAAAATTGGCCGGATGTTTTGATCCATCAACGCCGGACTACCGAATACGGCATTCCATTTGGCCCTAAATCCATTTGCACGTCTGTACGCCTCTCCTATTTCTAAATAGTAATGAAAATGTTGCCACAGGAAACTATAACTTTTAATAGGATGTGTTAAGCCATATTTAGGCGCCTCTTCCTCAGTCTGAAAAGTACCGAATAATTTATCCCAAAACACAAAAACATCGCCATAGTTTTTATCCAGATATTTTTCATCAGACGCATGATGAACACCATGCAAAGAAGGTGTAATGAATATGTGTTCCAACCAACCCAACTTACCAATTAATTGTGTATGCGTAAAAAATGAATAGGCTCCATGAGCCAAAAGTATGGTAATAATCATATTGGGATGAAAACCGATTAATGGTAGTATACACCAAAACACGTTGCGGAAAATAGCTTGAATGGTCGTAATCCTCGCAGCTGCGGATAAATTAAACTCTTCGCTCTGGTGATGAACGATATGTGCAGCCCACAAAAAATTAATTTCGTGGCCTAGCCTATGGTACCAGTACCAAACAAGATCTGTCGACAAAAGCAATAATATCCACACATACCATTTTGTAGAAATATCGAAAATCGCATAATTTAAATACACCCAATCGTAAACGTGATAAAAACTCGCTGCAATAAATAAGTTCAATAACCTTTCGGCAATACCTACACTAAAATTTGCAACCGTACTTTCATATTTAAATATTTTCGCCTTTTTTTGGTGCTGGGCGATCCTAAACTCAATAAATACGAAAATAAAAAATGCTGGAATGGCAAATGCAAGGTAGTTTACCGTCATAACTGTAGTGGTCTTTTTTAGTTTAACGGAACAAACATAAATATATTCTATTAAATACATAGATTTTATAGAATATATTATTACACCTAAATTACTTCGATCTTCATTTTATATTTGTTGTTTTAATTTATTTGTAGAACTTCGAAATTATAAATACATAATTATGGCTACAGATAAAAAAGCTGAAAACAACAATATATTATCTATTGATATAGGCGGCACAAGCATTAAAACGGTTCTTCTGGATGAAAGCGGAAATATGCTTACCGAATATTTAAAAAGCAAAACCCCGCCAGAAGCTACTCCAAAAGACATTGTTTCTGGAATTATAGAGTTGATTAAGCCTTTTCCTGTTAGCTACAACCGCGTATCGATCGGCTTCCCAGGTTATGTTAAAAACGGAATTGTTAAAACCGCCCCTAACCTGGCAAAAAACAAATGGGCAGATGTTGATCTCGCTCAGCGTGTGGCTAACGAGTTAGGTAAACCAGTACGTTTGGTAAATGATGCCGATCAACAAGGTTTAGGTGTGGTTGACGGCAAAGGATTTGAAATTGTTTTTACGGTAGGTACGGGTTTTGGAACGGCTTTACTATTCGACGGAGAATTACTACCGCATTTAGAACTCGCACATTTCCCGATCAACAAGGAAGAAGACTATGATGATTATATCGGAAATAAGGCTTTCGAAAAAATTGGACCTGAACGTTGGAATAAAAGGCTTAAAAAAGTAATCGAAATCTATAAAACGGTTTTCAATTATGATACTTTATATATTGGCGGTGGCAATTCTAAACAAATAGACTTTAAACTGGAAAGCAACATTAAAATTGTAACCAACAGAGACGGAATTAAAGGTGGTGCAAAACTCTGGAAACTGGCCGACAAGTACAACATCTTTACTGTTGAGCCTAAAAAATAATAATCTTTATTACAATCTTTTAACAACAATAGCTGCAATATTAATTTGTAAACCCTAATTTTGGGTGCATTATAAAATATAAAAAATGGCAAATAACGATTCAAAAAAATATAAATTGGGAATGATCGGTTTAGGCACAATGGGCCGGAACTTATTATTAAACATGGCTGATAAAGGCTTCTCTGTAACTGGTTACGATAAAGACAGAAAAATGATCTCGAAACTTGAAGAAGAAGGCAAGAAACACAACTTAGAAGGATTTGACGATATTGAAAGCTTTATTTCCAGCTTACAAACACCACGTACATTAATCTTATTAGTGCCAGCCGGACCAATTGTAGATAGCGTTATTGCAGAACTAAAACCACTTCTGAGCAAAGGCGACATTATCATCGATAGTGGAAACTCACATTTTACCGATACCAACCGCCGTGTTGATGAATTGGAGAAAGATGGCTTACATTTCTTCGGAATGGGTATTTCTGGTGGTGAAGAAGGTGCACGTTTTGGTCCGAGTATGATGCCTGGTGGCGATAAACAAGCTTATAACGTAGTTAAAGATGTTTTTGATGCAGTAGCTGCAAAAGTTGGAACCGACCCTTGTGTAACCTACATTGGACCAGGTGCTTCTGGACACTTTGTTAAAATGGTCCATAATGGAATTGAGTATGCTATTATGGAGCTTATTGCCGAGGTTTACGGCATCCTCAAAAATGGCTTAGGTTATACTAACGAAGAAATATATAAAGTATTCAAAAAATGGAATGAAGGTAGATTGCAATCTTTCTTATTAGAAATTACAGCAGAAATCTTCCTATTTAAAGATACCGAAACACAAAACGACCTTTTAGATCAGATTAAAGATGAAGCACGCTCAAAAGGCACCGGGAAATGGACATCAGAGGTTTCAATGGAACTTCAGTTACCTGTACCAACCATTAATGAGGCTGTTTCTAACCGCGATTTATCTAAATTCAAAAAACTAAGGGTTTCTTTAGAAGAAGCATTTGGGAAAAAAGACACCAAAATTGCTGTTACTATTGATGAACTGGAAGATGCATTTTACTTCTCTATGATCAGTGCTTATGCACAAGGTATGCATTTGTTGGTTCAGGCTTCAAAAGAATACCAATACGATTTACAGTTACAGGAAATTGCTAAAATCTGGCGCGGTGGCTGTATCATCAGAGCTAAATTTTTAGAAGATATTTATCAGGCTTACGATAAAAACAATGCTTTAGAACATTTATTTGGCGATGCTGGTATACAGAATATCATTAAAGGAACTTTAGCAGGCACACGAAAAACAATCAGCGCATGTATCAATTCTGGTTTAGGCATTCCTGCATTTGCATCTACCCTAACCTATTTCGATACCATTACCACAGCTAGAATGCCTTCTAATTTAATCCAGGCACAAAGAGATTTCTTTGGTGCACACACCTTCGAGCGTATTGATAAAGATGGTGTTTTCCATGCTGATTGGAATAAATTATCATAACCTATTAGATTCACGAACAAGAACATAAAATGAAAACCAAAACCGCATTAAACCCTACCATTTTTGTAATATTTGGTGGAACAGGTGATTTAAACAAAAGAAAATTAGCACCTGCCCTATATAACTTATTTATAGAGGGTTACATGCCAGATAAATTTGCCGTTATTGGTACCGGCAGAACCGAATTTACCGATGACAGCTACAAAGTTGCTTTAGAAGATGCTGTAAACCAGTTTTCGCGCAGCGGAAAAGTAAAAAAAGATAAATGGGACGATTTTGCAAAGACAATGAACTATTGTCCTACCGATTTTGCCCAGCCAAAAACTTTCGAAAACCTTAAAGCAGCTGTAGAAAAATATCAAAAAGAATTTGGGGCCGGAACACAGGTAATTTTCTATCTGGCAGTTGCACCTAATTTCTTCCCGATTATTGCTGAATGTTTACAGAAATATAAACTTACGCAAGATGAAGACAATAGCCGTATCGTTATCGAAAAACCCTTCGGCCATGATTTAGAATCTGCAAAAGAACTGAATACATTATTGAGTACCATTTTTACTGAAAAGCAGATCTATCGCATTGATCATTATTTGGGTAAAGAAACCGTACAAAATATGATGGCATTCCGTTTTGCCAATGCATTGTTCGAGCCGTTATGGAACAGGTCTTATATCGATCACGTTCAAATTTCTGTAACCGAACAGTTAGGTGTAGGCGATCGCGGAGGTTATTATGAGGGCTCTGGTGCTTTAAGAGATATGATCCAAAATCACCTGTTGCAATTGCTTTGTTTAGTTGGAATGGAAGCACCAATTAATTTTGATGCCGATGAAATCAGGAACCGCAAGGTTGAGGTTTTAAGAGCAATGCGTCCTTTCTCTGCAGATGATATCCGTTTTCATACTGTTCGGGGTCAATATAGTAAAGGTTGGGTTGAAGGTAAGGAAGTTCCTGGCTACCGTCAGGAAAAAGGTGTTGATGCACATTCTAACACTGAAACTTTTGCTGCTGTTAAATTTCATATCGATAACTGGAGATGGCAAGGTATTCCTTTCTATTTAAGAACCGGAAAACGCTTAAACCAAACTTCATCTCTAATTACCATTCAGTTTAGAGATGTGCCGCATCAGATTTTCTCATCAGGAGTAACCGAAAACTGGCAACAAAACAGGTTAGTAATCAGCATACAGCCAGAAATGAGCATCCGTATGCAGGTACAAGCCAAAAGACCCGGATTGGATATGGTATTGAATCCTGTTGATATGGTTTTCGATTATAAAGGAACTTATGAGGGTGATACTCCTGAGGCCTACGAAACCTTATTACTTGATGCTATGATGGGCGATCAAACCTTGTTTATGCGTGGCGATCAGGTAGAGGCAGCGTGGGAATTGGTCATGCCGATTTTAAATACGTGGGAAAGCAAAAAATCAATCAACTTCCCTAATTACCCTGCCGATAGCTGGGGGCCAGAAGAAGCTGAAGCACTTATTGCAAGAGATGGTTTCCACTGGTTTAACCTGCCATTGAAGAATAAGGAATAAATTTTTACCCTGGTCGTCTCCCTGACCTGTTGCGCAGCGGAAAGCTACGCAGTAAATTTATTTCAGGGTCTTATTTGAGATAGATGCTGAAATAAATTCAGCATGACGACTTTATTATTGATAACATGAATCTACTCATATACAAAACATTAGAAGAACTGAATCAGGATCTGGCAGATTATGTAATTAAAATTGCAGAAATGTCTATCGAAGAAAACGACCGCTTTAATTTCGTATTAACTGGCGGTAGTTCTCCTAAGGCACTCTATCATCTTTTGGCTACAGAAGGCCAGCACAGAATTGATTGGGAAAAAGTATATTTCTTCTTTGGCGATGAGCGCAACGTTCCGGCCAATGATGATAACTACAACGGATTAATGGCTAAAAAAGCAATTCTTGATCCACTAGGCATTAAAGAAGATCATATTTTTTACGTTAATACCACTTTGGCTCCAGAAAAAGCAGCTATCGAATATAAAAAAGCAATCGACAAGCATTTTAATGGTGAAGACATTGTTTTCGATCTGATCCTCTTAGGTATGGGCGATGATGCACATACGGCTTCGATTTTTCCTCATACTACGTTAGTTAAAGACGAAGAAGTAAACGTAGCAGCGGTATACGTAGAAAAATTGGATACGTATCGCATCAGTTTTACAGCACCGTTAATCAACAAAGCCGACAATGTAGCATTTTTGGTTTTTGGAGAGAATAAAGCCGAAGCTTTGAAACATGTTATTGGCGATGAGCAAAAAGATGTTGCAACTTACCCTTCACAGTTAATTGATCCGATTGATGGAAAATTAACCTGGTTTACTGATGAGGCTGCAACAAAATTATTAGAAGATTAAAAAATTATGATGTCTGAAGAAAAACACTTATCAGACTTTTTAAACGGAAAAACGGAATATACCTTAGGGTTATTCCGTTTTTTTATTGAGCAATTGACCGAATTAGGAGAGATAAATCTCAGACCTACAAAATCCATGATTGCAATCGAATCAAAAACCAATTTTGCATATATTACGCAATTGGGTAAAAATTTTATTCATGTGGTTATTCCTTTCAATCAACCATATGAAAACAATCTTTGCTTTACTAAGATTGCACAAGTACCTGGAACGGATCAGTTTAACCATCATTTGAGGATTTATTTCAAGGAAGATGTTAATGAAGAGGTGAAAGGTTTTTTAAGGATGGCTATGGAGTAACGCGTTTTTTAACCACAGAGTACACGGAGGAAGACGCAGAGATCGCAAAGTTTGGTGCAACTATCCTATTACCATATCCGTCATTTCGACTGAAGCGCAGCGAAATGGAGAAATCTATATAGGTAAATTTTTAGTGCTGTTGGATGTTACCATCCGACAGTTTAATAAAAATAAATTTTAGTGCCAGACGGAAACATCTGACACCACACCAAAATCGATTAAACTAGATGCGTCACCCTGAACCGAGCCCTAGCGAGCTCACCGAAGGTAATTTATTTCAGGGTCTACAATACGTTATGGTAATTTTCCTGATTTAAAAGATCCTGAACCAAGTTCAGGACGACGATCCGTGCAGAAATCACCCTTAGAGGTGCTGTTGGATGTTACCATCCGACAGTTTAATAAAATAAATTTCAGTGCCAGATGGAAACATCTGACACCACAAATAAAACTGCTTGATAGATTTCTCCGCTTCGGTCGAAAGGACGATCAAGTAGAGTAATTTAATCCAATTTCTCTTCTATCAACAGCTTAATAATCCCATCGGCCATCCCCACTTTTGGTACATAAATCTGTTTTATACCAGTCCATTTCATTAAAGTTAAATAAATCTCACATGCTGGGATAATTACATCTGCGCGATCCGGGTTTAAGCCCAACGTATTAATCCTTTCTTTCAATGAATAACTGGTCAACTTATTATACATCGAATTTAGCTTTTGCAAAGACAGAGGTGCGTTTTCCTTCTCATCCGACATGCGGAAGAGTTTATTGATGTTACCACCTGTGCCGATACCTGCCAAATGTTTATATCCTTTTGTATGCTCTTTTACCCAATCTTTCATTTCATCCCAGGTTTCTTCTTTATCCTGATTATCGAGCATCCTGATCGTACCAATATTAAATGATCTTGAAGCTGTTGGCGAACCTTTAACAAAAACAGATAATTCAGTACTACCGCCACCAACATCAATGTATAAATAAGTCTTATTTTCGTCTAATTCTTCTTCGATGTGATTGGCGTAAATAATATTCGCTTCACGTTGTCCCTCAATAATTTCTAAGGTAACGTCTGTTTGCTCTTTAATCAATTTAACAATGTCCTGTCCGTTATGGGCTTCGCGCATCGCAGATGTTGCACAGGCTAAATATTCCGAAACATGATAAACATCCATCAGATTTTTAAAAGCAGTCATGGTTTTTACCAGATCTGCCGATTTTTTCTCTGAAATATGCTGATCCAAAAATGCATCATCTCCCAACCGGAGCGGCACACGTATAAGAGTGTTCTTTTTGTACTTATATTTTCCGTCTTGTTTGCTAATATCAGCAATGAGTAACCTCACCGCATTCGAACCGATATCTATAGCTGCGTATCTTAACATTATGATTGATGCTTGGTTTTTAAATAGTTGTAGATGTCTACCTGCGCTCTTATCTTTTTACTTAATCTGTTTTTATGGTATTTATTATTGTTCAAAGCATTGATCTGTCTCGATTTGGTATTATCCTGGAGTTGCAGATCGATGATATCCTGTATTTCCTGTTTCACATCATGATCTAAAACCGGAAATCCTACCTCTACCCGGTGTTCGAAATTCCTGCTCATTAAATCTGCCGATGATAAATACATGTCGTTTTTACCGTTATTGCCAAAAATATAAACCCTGGCATGTTCCAAAAACTTATCGATGATACTAATGGCGGTAATATTTTCACTAAAACCCTTTATTCCAGGTACCAGACAACAGATACCACGGATAATCAGCTGAACTTTAACCCCAGCATTACTCGCATCGTAAAGTTTGGCAATAATCCCTTCATCCGCTAAACTATTTACCTTTAACATGATGTAGGCGAGTTTGCCCTGTTTAGCATTCCTGATTTCGCGGTTAATAAAATTGACCAGTTTCGAGCGGCTCTCCAACGGCGAAACAATCAGGTGTTTAAATCCCTTCGTTACGGTACGTTTGCTCAACGCATCAAAAAGTTTTACCAGATCATTGGTAATCTCTTTCTTTGCGGTGAAAATACTATGATCACAATATAAACCTGCGGTTTTCTCGTTAAAGTTTCCTGTTGCTAAGTTTGCGTAATAAACTGGCTTATCTTTTTCAATCCGTTTAACCAAACAAATTTTAGAGTGTACTTTATAGTCGGTTAATCCGTAATTTACCTTAACACCCTCCTCCATTAAGCGGCTGGTCCAGTAAATATTAGCCTGTTCATCAAAACGGGCTTTAAGTTCCAATAAAACAGAAACTGCTTTACCATTTTTAGCAGCGTTGATTAATGCATTGATTACTTTTGAGTTTTCGGCTAAGCGGTATAAAGTAATCTGTATTTCGGTTACTTTCGGATCAATTGCAGCTTCGCGCAAGAATAAAATAATATAGTCATATGATTGGTAGGGTAAATTCACCAAATAATCGCGCTGGGCAACTTTATTAAACATACTTTGGGTTCTGTGCAGGTCGTGAACTTTTAGTGGCACATTCGGCGCATATTCCAATTCCTTTTTACCAACATTTGGGAAAGCAATAAAATCGCCAAACTTATGGTAACGGTTACCCGGAATTAAACTTTCAGCCTCAAGCTTAAGTTTATTCACCAGTACTGTAAGCATATTTAAAGGCATAGCCGAATCATAAAGCAAACGCATTGGCTTCCCTTTTTTACGCTTTTCTAAACTGCTTTTTAAATCATCGATAAATTTATCATTAATGTTTTTATCAATATCTAATTCGGCATCCCGTGTTAGCTGGATCGAATAAGCCTCTAAATTATCGTAAGTAAAAACATAAAATATGTCGTCTAAACAATACCTGATAATGTCTTCGGCAAGAATAATAAATTTTAGATCGTTTGTTTCGGGTAGCACCAAAAACCGCGGCAAATTAGGCGGAATTTCAATGAGTGCATATTTCTCTTTAATTTTTGTATCCTTTTTCGAAAGTTTAACAAAAAAGTAGAGGTACCGGTCCTTCAGTTCTGGAAAAGGTTTATCCATATCCAGCATAATGGGAACCAGATTAGATAAAATCTTATCCCTGAAATGATTTTTAACGAATTCTCCCCTGCTTACATTCAGTTGAGTATCGTTTAAGATAAAAATCCTGTTTTGAGCAAGTTCGTTTATTAGGGTAGCCTGAAAAAGCTGGTCGAATTTTCTTTCTTGTTTTACAACAATATTTTTAATCTCATTCAGAATTTTCTTTGGATTAAATCCCAAAAGTGCTTTAGCCTTATCGTTCAGATTGGTTAGCCTGGTCATGGTGGCTACCCGCACACGGTAAAACTCCTCTAAATTTGAAGAAAATATAGATAGAAATTTAATCCGTTCAATCAGCGGAACTGTTTCGTCGGCAGCTTCTTGCAGTACACGTTCGTTAAAATAAAGCCAACTGATTTCGCGGTTTAAAAAAGGGATCTTCTTATTGCTCATTTAAAAAAATAAAAAATCCCTGCCAAAACAGGGATGTTCAAAACTGCACATTAATTTGTTAAATCGATGTAAATTCATTTACCTGTTAATGTTAACAAATTTATTTTTTAGCGGGTGTTTTTACAACTTTCTTAACTGCGGGTGCAGCTTTAGCCGCTGTTTTTTTAACAACCGCTTCAGCTTTTTCTGATGTACCTACCGGTGCTGCAGCTTTTTTTACTACTGTAGCAGCCTTTGAAGGTGCTTTAACGGCTGTAGCCACTGCTTTCTTCGCAACTGTTGCCGATTCTTTTACAGCTTTTTTAACTTCAGCAACCGGTTTTGCCAATACCTTCTCGGCTTTTTCTTCAGTTTCGATAGCAGCTACTTTGATACTTTGTACTACTGGTTTAGCCTTGGCTACTGCTTTCTTAACCACTTTTTCAGCAGATTTTTCAGATTTGCTTAATGCTTTTGCAACCGGCTTTTTCGCCGCTTTGGTCTTTTCTTTCGACGCACTTAATAAATCATCAATTTTTTGCCCCACATCTGCCTTTACGATAGTGAATTTCTTGGTTAATTTTTTAGCCACACGCTTACTTGCTTTTCCTACCTCCGTACTGATTTCCGATACATCATGACCTAAACTTTTGATCACATCCAAGAACTTATCGGCGATCGATTGTTCTAATTGTTTCTTTACTTCCTTTTTGGTGATTTTTTTTTGAGACTTCGGCTTAGTGGTTTTCATATTATTTTTCGTTTTTTTGTGAGGATGGATTAATTTCTATTAAATCTACTTATTTTTTTACTTTAAAGCTAAAACCATGCCTTCTTTTGATATTGTAAGTAAAGTTGATGCGCAAACATTAGACAACGCAATTAACAATGCTAAAAAAGAAATCCTTAACAGATTCGACTTTAACGGATCGAAAAGTACCATCGATCTGGATAAAAAAACAAATGTAGTAACCATTGTTACTGAAGATGATATGCGATTAAAAGCAATCGAAGGTTCCATTATCTCGCGGATGATGAAACAGAACTTAGATCCGAAAAGTTTAGATTTTGGCGATGAGCATCAGGCTTCGGGCAACATGATCAGAAAAGAAATCAGTATTAAGGAAGGATTAGATAAAGAAGCAGCAAAAAAGGTTGTGGCAAAGATCAAAGCCAGCGGATTAAAAGTTCAACCTGCTATTATGGACGATCAGGTTAGAGTAACTGCAAAAAAAATCGATGATCTGCAGGCCGTGATGAATCTTTGTAGAAATGAAGATTTTGGTCAGCCGTTACAGTTTATTAATATGCGCAATTAGAAAGCTTAATTGTTTAAATTGGTTAATCGGTTAACTGTACCGCCGTATTACTACAATTAAACAATTTAAACAATTAACCGATTAACCATTCAACTCATGGAAATCACCGAAAACGGTTTTATATTTTCCGATAAAAAAGAACTTTTAGATCTCGAGGCCATACATCATTATTTGAGTGTAGAATCTTATTGGGCTAAAGGCATCCCTTTAGATACCGTAAAGCGTTCTATTGAAAACTCGCTTTGCTTTGGCATTTACAAAGGAACAGAACAGGTAGGCTTTGCCCGTTGGGTAACCGATAAGGCTACCTTTGCATGGCTTTGTGATGTGTACGTCAAAGGAGGCCACCGTGGTTTGGGCTTATCAAAAAAACTGATGTCGTTTATGATCTTCCACCCAGATTTACAAGGCTTGAGGCGTTATCAGTTGGCCACTTTAGATGCCCATGGCCTATATGAGCAATTTGGTTTTTCGTCAATTAAAAACCCAGAAAGCCAAATGGGCATCGTTATTAAAAACGCATATATTGAGGCATCAGAATAGATATAAAAACCTTTTTTCAACTCTCTTGTTTTCCTTACACATCAAAACATAGAGAAAACATGAAAAAGATATTTTTATTATCCACTGCTTTTGCCTTGGTACTTTCATTTCAGGCTTGTCAAACTGCCGATAAGAAATCGGCAACCACAAAAGATAGTGTTGCTGGCGATACAAACATGGTAAATGGCAATCATGCTACAGGAGCCGAAAGTACAGAATCTGGTGTTGATGAAGCTGGTGCAACTTTTTTAAGAAAAGCAGCAATTGGGGGCATCATGGAGGTTGAAGCCGCTAAGATTGCACAGAAAAATGCAAAAAGTGCTGAAGTGAAAGATTTCGCCGCTAAAATGTTAACCGATCATACGAAAGCCAATACAGAATTAAAAGCTTTAGCCGCAAACAAAAAAGTGATTACGCCTGATGCATTACCGGCAGATCAGCAGATCCATTTGGATGAAATGAAGAAAATGACGGGTGCTGCTTTTGATAAACATTATATGGATATGATGGTTACCGATCATGAAAAAACAGTAACCCTATTTAAACTGGGGATGCAAAACCGCGATCAGGCAATTAAAGGCTGGGCAGGCAACACTTTAAGTGTAATCGAATCTCATGATGAAATGGCGAAAAAAATCGTTGCCAATATGAAATAAGCAAAGGCAAATTTGGCATTAAAGATCAAAATCCTGAATAATGAATTTCAGGATTTTTTTCGTTACCAAAATGTGTAAAAAACATCATTTTTAATACAATTTCTTCCAATAAAAAAATTAAAATTAACTTTCGCCGTTTAATACAAAAATACATAAATGAATAAGAGTAGAATTTTCAGCGCGCTGTTAAGTGTTGCGCTTGTAAGTGCAGTGCCAACTTTGGCCAATGCGCAAAAAGCCAATTGGCAAAATCTTGATCTTAAAAGTGATAGTACATTCGGAATCAGTACCGAAAAAGCATATAAAGAACTTTTAAAAGGTAAAAAATCTGTTAAAGTTATCGTAGCGGTAAATGATGGTGGTGTAGAAGCTACCCATGAAGACTTAAAACGGATTATGTGGGTAAATACCAAGGAGATAGCTGGTAATGGCAGGGACGATGATAAGAATGGTTATATCGACGATATAAATGGCTGGAACTTTATTGGCGGCCCTAAAGAATCTGTAAACTTCGAAACCTTAGAATTAACCCGTTTGGTTCGTCGCGATGAGGCACGTTTTGCCAATACCACAGATGCGAATGTAGCAGAAAAAGATAAAAAGGATTTCGAAATTTTTAAAGCAGAAAGAGCCGATTTAGAAAAACAATTGGCAGAAGCTAAGGAAAATCTAGCAGGTATTACCGGTTTTAAAACAGCTCTAGATGCTGTAGTAAAGAAAATCGGCAAAGAAAACCCAACGGTAGAAGATTTTAAAAACTTCAAACCTTCTACAGAAGTTGAAGGCAGAATCCAAAATGTACTGAGCCAGCAATTAGAAAAAGGCAGCTTTAAAGATTTTTACGAAGACCAGATTGTAGAAGGACTTGATTACTATACACGCCAGGTTAATTACAACTTAAACCTTGATTACGATCCACGCGCCATAGTTGGCGATGATCCGAACAATGTTAAGGAGAAATTTTATGGCAATAACGACGTTGCAGGTCCTGATGCAATGCACGGTACACACGTAGCAGGAATTATTGCGGCTGATAGAACCAATAAACTTGGTATTTTAGGTGTAGCGGATAACGTTGCCATTATGGGTGTTCGTTGTACGCCAAATGGTGATGAAAGGGATAAAGATGTTGCTAATGCTATTCGTTACGCTGTTGATAACGGCGCAAAAGTAATCAACATGAGTTTTGGCAAGGCTTATAGCTGGGACAAAGCCATTGTTAACGAAGCTATGAAATATGCGGCATCTAAAGATGTATTGATCGTTCAGGCAGCAGGTAACGAAAACAAAAATATCGATGTAGAAAATAATTTCCCCAACCATAAAGATTTAGATGAGAAAACTATTGCATCATGGATTACCGTTGGTGCTTCAGGCCCTAAAGATGATGAAACACTAAAAGCCAGTTTCTCTAACTTCGGCAAAACCCAGGTAGATGTTTTTGCTCCTGGTGTTCAGATTTATTCTACTGTACCGGGTTCTAAGTACAAAAACTTAGATGGAACCAGTATGGCCTCCCCTGTTGTTGCTGGCTTAGCAGGATTAATCCGTTCTTATTATCCAAAATTAACTGCGGCACAGGTAAAAGAAATCATTGTTAAATCGGTTACTAAAGTTAACCATAATGTAGAATATGCTAAAGGTGAAGAACCAGGTGCAGAAAAAGTTTCTGTTCCGTTCTCTGATCTTTGTATCAGTGGCGGTATTGTAAACACTTACAATGCATTAAAATTAGCAGCAACTTACTCAGGTAAGGCAGTTGCGAAATAATTTTTCTGTCTGTCATTCTGAGCGAAAGCGAAGAATATCCATAAAAAATGCGTCTTGATGTAAAATCTGGACGCATTTTTTGTTTATTTGAATGATTGTCATTGCGAGACATGTAAATCCAAAGCATTAAGATTATCTTCGATTGGTAATTCGTAATTTGACATCAAGCTCAATATCTATCTTACGTAAAGATCCTTCGACTACGCTCAGGATGACAAAACAAGTTTGGAATTAAACCAAAAGACAACTTAACTAAGCCAGTATCTTATCGGGCGTAATCGGCAGTGTCCTGATCCTCTTTCCTGTAGCATTAAAAACAGCGTTAGCTACAGCGGCAGAAAAACCGATCAATGCAATTTCACCCATTCCTTTTGCACCCATCGGATTAATGTAAGGATCGGGTTTATTGATAAAGTGAACATCAATTTCTGGCACATCGGCATTTACCGGAACATGGTAATCTGCAAAGTTGTTATTGATATATCTTCCATAACGGTGGTCGATAATCGATTCTTCGGTTAAAGCCATCCCAATACCGCCAACAGCACCACCGAGCATCTGGCTTCGGGCCGTTTTCGGACTTACAATGGTACCTGAATCGCCTACAGAAACGATTTTACTTACTTTTACCACACCCGTTAACGAATGAACCTTTACCTGTACAAAGTGGATGGAAAACGAATACATGGAGTAATTATCCCTTTCCTTCCCTCCATGACTCTCTTTGGTTACTTCTATTTGCGGGAGATTATTCTTTTTTAAAACATCAACAAAATTAGCCGTTGCATCCATATTTGAATTTGCGGCCAGTTCTGCGATGGCTGATTTTAGTGCGACACAGACATCATTTACTGCAGAGCCTACCGTAGATAGCGTAGCCGAACCACCTTGACTAGGTGCTGGTGGCAAAGAAGAATCGCCCAGCTCAAATGTAATTTTATTTACAGGGATCTTCATCAGTTTATTGGCGATTAAAGTCATGCCAGTTCCCGTTCCCGGGCCGATATCGCTGGTTGCACTTTGTAAAAGCAACGATCCGTCGGCCTTTAAAATGCCCTTTACACTGGCTTTACCTCTATTGGCATTAAAAACCCCAACACTTACACCATAACCTGTTTGCCATGGTCCATCAATCAAACTGCCAGGCTTGTTTTTCCGGTTGCTCCACCCTATTTTTTCGGCCCCGATTTTATAGGCTTCTTTAATGTTTTTGCTCGAAAAAGGTTTGTTTTTCTGTTGATCGGTTTCCGGATCGTTTTTTATCCTGAAATCCAATGGATCCATATCAAGAGCATGTGCCATTTCATCAATTGCACTTTCTAAAGCAAAAGCTCCCGTAGCCTCTCCAGGGCCACGCATCCAGATTGGAACACCAAGATCAACTGGTACAATGGCATAAGCAGTATTCACGTTATCGCATTGGTACATAAACTTCGCCATATTAACCACGCCTTCAGTAAAGTTCTCGTAAGTAGAGGTTTCGCCATAAGCCCTGTGCGTAATCCCTGTTAATTTGCCATCTTTATTTGCGCCCAAACCAATGGTTTGTATTGCCGCTGGCCTATTACCCACCATGGTAAACATCTGCATCCTGGTAATCACCACTTTTACAGGCTTACCAATATGTTTAGAAGCCATCACCGTTGCAATTTCAAGCGGCCAGGTACGGAGTGCCATCCCAAAACCACCACCAACAAACTCCGAATTTACCTGAATATTCTCCATCGGAATTTTAAAAACATTTGCAATAGTGCCCTGAGTAGCTTTTACACCTTGTGTTTTAGCATAAACCGTAAGCTGGTTATTTGGCCTCCAATCGGCAATAATTCCATGAAGTTCCATCGGATTGTGCGTTTCGATAGGTAGAAAATATCTTTCTTCAAGCTTCACCTCTGCTGTTTTATAAGCGTTTTCTATACCACGTTTATAATCAGCCTGACCTTGAAGTTTCTTTGCCTTAGGATCTTTTAGCGCTTTTTCAAAATCAGTGTTAAAATCCTCTTTAGCATAAGTTGCTTTAACCAATGAAGCCGCATAAGTCGCCCTTTCGAAGGTATTGGCCACTACAATTGCGATTGGTTGTCCATTGTAGAAAATTTTGTCGGTATAAAAAATCTTCATCTGTGGACCACCTTCCTGTTCGTAAGCAGCTGCAGATGGCTTATTTAAATGCGAAACCACAGCAATTACACCTGGTGCTTTTTCAGCCGCCTTGGTATCGAGTGCTGTAATTTTTCCCTTGGTAATGGTACTGGTTACCAAAACACCATAGGTTAAACCTGGTAGTTCATACTCTGCAAAATATTTAGCTTGCCCCGTAACTTTTAAAATTCCATCTACGCGGTCGTTATCATCTTTTAAAATTCTCTTTTCCATAACTAAACTTTTGATTTTGCAAGATTCAACGCCTCGATTATTGTATTGGGTGCCAGTTTAAGTTTAAAGTCATTTCCTCCAAAACCTTTTGCATCCTTCATAGCCAGTTGGGCTGCCTGTTCAAAATTCGATAAGGTGGCTTCTTTTCCTTTTAAGAAATTTTCGGATGCTGTTAAACGCCAGGGTTTGTGCGCTACTCCACCCATTGCCAATCGAATATCAGTAATTTTATTATTGTTGAGCTCAAATGCTGCTGCAACTGATACAAGTGCGAAAGCATATGAAGCCCGATCTCTAACTTTAAGATAATGATAGTTTTTGGCAAGGTTATTTACCGGAATTTCCAAACGGATAATCATTTCGTCTGCTTTTAAGTTATTGTCTAACTGCGGCGTATCTCCTGCCAGGCGATGAAAATCTTTAAATAGCATTTTTCGCTCTCCTTTGGCATTGGCCAATACCACCTCAGCATCTAAAGCCGTTAATGCTACACACATATCGCTAGGATGAACCGCAATACATTTCTCTGAAGTTCCAAAAATGGCATGCATGCGGTTAAAACCTTCCATAGCGCCACAGCCTGTACCGGGTTGACGTTTATTACAAGGCATTTCGGTATCGTAAAAATAACCGCAACGTGTACGCTGCATCATATTACCACCAACAGTAGCTACATTTCTCAGTTGGGCAGATGCGCCCGCTTGTAAAGCCCAGGAAAGTAATGGTAGTTTCTCTTTAATCAGGGCATGATCTGCAACTGCTGAATTAGAAGACAAAGCACCAATATGGATTTTATTTCCAATCTGCTCGATCTGTTTTAATGGAACATGATTGATATCGATGAGTTTTTCGGGTGCCGTAACACCTCTTTTCATTAAATCGATCAGGTTTGTTCCACCCGCCAAAAATTTGGCATTTTTATCTTTTACCAATAAGGCAATTGCTGATTTTGCCGTGGTTGTTCTTAAATATTGAAAATTGATCATACCGTTTCACCTCCTTCCTTAACCTCAACAATAGCATCAACTATATTAGGATAAGCACCACACCTACAGATGTTTCCACTCATATATTCACTTATTTCTGCTCTCGAACCAGTATGCCCTTCGCGTACACAGGCTACAGCCGACATAATCTGACCGGGCGTACAATAACCACATTGAAAACCATCATGTTTGATAAATGCAGCCTGCATAGGATGCAAAGTATCGCCGTTGGCCAAACCTTCAATTGTAATGATTTTCTTTCCTTCATTCATTACTGCTAAACTGAGGCAAGAATTTACCCTTTGTCCATCAATATGCACGGTACAAGCGCCACACTGGCCATGATCGCATCCTTTTTTAGTTCCTGTTAGGTGTAATTCTTCGCGCAAATAATCTAAAAGCGTTACCCTGGGCTCAACCATAGTTTGATATGCTTTATTATTTACCGTAAGTTTTAACGGGATTTTCTCAAAAAGTTGAGCGAAACGTTCATCGGCATTACTTTCAGCTGCTTTAACCGCAGCACCAGGCGTTAATGCAATGGCTGTAATTACCGAACTTTTTTTGAGGAAATCGCGCCTGCTATCACCCTGATTTGGTTTCTGATCGGAAGATTTCATAATTGAATATTTAAGATATTGGGATGTACTCCTAAGTTCGCTATTCTAAAGTTCAATATGTAGCAATTCGGAAATTTAGAATTATTCTATCGAGTAATATTTTCATATAACTCACTAGAAATAAAACATTAACAAAATAATTTCCAAAATGTTCAACCAATTTATACTTTTATAACATGGACAACGTAAAACCACTACCCGATTTATCAGCAGAAGAACAGCGTGTTTTAGGCGCATTAATAGAAAAAAGCCGCACCACGCCCGATTATTACCCAATGACTTTGAACAGTTTAACAGCTGCATGTAATCAAAAAAGCTCAAGAAACCCTGTGGTAAATTACGATGATGAAACCATAACTTTAACACTAAACCAACTTAAAATAAAAGGTTTAATTTCCACTGCTACAGGGGGATCAAGCCGCGCAACTAAATATAAACATAACCTCGCGATTGTTTATCCTTTATTACCTTCGGAGCTCGCTATTATCTGTTTATTGCTTTTACGCGGACCACTAACTCCTGGTGAAATCAATAGTAATTCGGGAAGATTATATGAATTTGAAAGTATTGAAGAAGTTTTAGAACAGCTTCAAAAATTGTCGGATGAAGAACCTGCATTTGTAAAACAACTGGCAAAAAAAGCTGGTCAGAAAGAAGCGCGTTTTGTTCATCTTTTAGGAGAGCAGGCCGAAACTACTGCAGAACCTGAAGCCGAAACAACAAGCGCCCCTCAATTTGATCCTACTGAACTGGAAAGCAGGATAGAAAAATTGGAACTGGAAATTGAAGAATTGAAAGAACTGGTTAATTTATTGATGGATAAGTAGGTTTATTGGTTCATTAGCCATTAGTTCATTGGTTTGCTAACCTACCGGCATAATCAAAGCTATTGTAAGTCTGAGCGTAATCGAAGACCGTTATATTACATTTTCCGTGCTATCTGCATTCTTCACGTTAGAAATTTATTAGGGTCTTAGCGAGACGCTAAGACCAGTATAGTATTTGAGATCTTACATAACAGATCTCTCCATTTCGTTGCACTCCAGTCGAGATGACGACACGATTTAAACCTAAAACAAAAAGTGTTTGGCGATTAACCAAACACTTTATTAAATTTCCAATTAAGCTGGGAATGATAAAATCAATTAAGCCTCATACTTTTTAAAAATAGTACTCGCGGTGTGACCACCAAAACCAAAAGTGTTATTTAAAACATAATTAATCTCCTTTTTAATACTTTCTCCCAACACAAAGTTCAATCCTTTTGGAATATTTTCGTCGAGATTTTTGGTATTAATAGTTGGAGGTACTACATTATCTCTGATCGATAAAATACTGATTACACTTTCAACCGCTCCGGCAGCACCAAGTAAATGGCCCGTCATTGATTTAGTTGCACCAATTACGACTGGCAAACCATTAAACACCGTATTAATTGCCTGTAATTCACTTAAATCACCCAAACCAGTTGAAGTAGCGTGTGCATTAATATAATCGATTTTATCAGCAGTAATTCCGGCGTCTTTTAAAGCTTTTGTCATACCCAAAGCCGCGCCGATACCATCAGGAGGCGTCCCGGTTAAGTGATAAGCATCGGCTGCCATTCCACCACCAATAATCTCGGCATAAATGCGGGCACCACGTTGTAAAGCATGCTCTAAATCTTCTAAAACCAATGCACCTGCACCTTCGCTCATTACAAAACCATCTCTGTCGGTATCAAAAGGTTTAGAAGCTCCTTGTGGATCCTCATTGTTTTTAGACAAGGCCTGAGCAGCATTAAAGCCGCCTACAGATGACTTGGTCAATGCAGCTTCAGAACCACCGGCAATCATTATACTTGCTTTACCCAAACGAATGGTGTCGAAAGCATTGATAATGGCCGTATTGGATGATGCACAAGCAGATACCGTACAATAGTTTGGTCCACGCAATTTATGACGGATGGAAATTGCTCCAGCCGCAATATCTACAATCATTTTTGGAATGAAATAAGGATTAAATCTCGGTGTTCCGTCACCGGCATGAAATTCTTCCAACTGCGCTTCGAAAGTACCGATCCCACCATTTCCGGTTGCCCAGATTACACCAACTTCAGCCAATTGATCATCGGTCATTTCAGTAAAATCTAATCCTGCATCCTTTATCGCCTGATCGCTCGATCCGATTGCATATTGGGTAAAAAGGTCGTACTTTTTAATCTCTTTTTTCTCCAGGTATTCTTCGGGATTAAAATCCTTTACCTCGCCCGCAAAGCGGGTTTTGAACTTACTGGCATCAAATTTTGTAATGGGACCAATGCCACTTTTCCCGGCCAATATCTGCTGCCAGAATTGCTCAACGGTGTTACCAAGTGGCGTTATAGCACCTAAACCTGTTACTACTACTCTTTTCATTTTAATAATTTTTAGTCAATATTCTTGAATAAATAATCGACCAATGATTGTACGCGTGGGGCAATAATTAATATAGCAGGGATGGCTACAATGTAAGAAATGCCCCATGATTTTAACCAAACTTTCATAAAGACCGATGTAAATCCAAGATTAACACTTATGGCCGCGAAAGTAACTATTCCTGTAGTAAAAACCGCCATAATAAATGCAAATGCCAGCTTCTTTTTCATCCCTGCTATATTTTTAATTCTGTACTGAATCAACCCAGGCTTTTCTGTTGGCATTCATCACATTAAGTGCATCAACTGGCGACTGTCTGAACAGTTCGTAAATTTTAGCGGTATCACCCACCCTGATTTCAAATTCATCATTGGCTAAAGCAGCCAAGAGCTCATCGGCTACAACAGATGGTTTAATTCCGTTATGACCGCCAATTTCTTTTGAGAATTCAGTATCCACCAATGGCGGCATCAATTCGAAAACCTTAACAGAAGTTTCTTCTAAACTCAATCTTAGGGAAGTGCTGTAAGAATGTAGTGCTGCTTTACTGGCTGCGTAAGTCGGTAAAGTAACCCCAGGAACATAAGCCACAATAGACGAAACGTTTACGATAGCTGATTCACTCTGTGTCTTTAAAACAGGCAGCAATTTTTGATTGATCCTGATAATCGACAAATAATTGGTCAACATTTCATCTTCTGCATTGGCAAAAGCATCTTGATTGGGGTCGGCTAAATTATATAGGATGGCTCTTCCTGCATTGTTGATGACGATATTTAATTGAGGAAAATCCGCTTTAACTTGGGCTACCAATTGATCTACGTCTTCAGCCTTGCTTACATCAGAAAGAATGGTGGTTACATTTTGTAGTGATGCAGCAGCTGCATCTAGTCGTTCTTGGTTTCTACCAGTAATAATTACGTGATTATCTAAAACAGTTAACTGTTTTGCGATTTCTAAACCGATACCAGCTGTTCCGCCGATCAATAAAACGGTATTTTGTGAAGTTTTCATTTTATATTTTTTTTTAAAATTTTAAGATTAAACAAGTACTCACTGCGTGAGCATAAACAGTATTATTTTCATCAACTAATTGCGCTTCTACCAAGGCGGTACGCCCACCAAGGTTGATCACCTTCCCTACGGTTTTTAGTTTCCCGGTTTGGATGGTAATGGCTTTCAGGAAATTTACCTTCAGCTCTAAAGTGGTATATCCTTTTCCAGAAGGTAAAAGAGAGTGTACAGAACAGCCCATAGCCGAGTCTAAAATAGCAGTAATTACCCCGCCATGTACAGTACCGATCGGGTTGTAATGAAACTCCTGAGGCATAAATTCGAAAACCACGTTGCCCTTTTCGATCAGACTTACACTAAAATCCAAAGTATGCAACAATGGCGGCAGCGGAAATTTATCATCGCTCATGGCCTGCAGATAATCAACGCCATCCATCTGCATAGCTTCCTTTGCTCCTTTCATCGGGTCTTCCCAAGTTATTGTTCTGGTTCTTTTCATAATAAAATACCAATCGGTATATTTTAATTTAAAATTTTTTAGCCGAGGTTATTGATATATTTTTTTAACGAATCCATAATTAAATTCCAATGTGCAGGTTTAGCGGTTAATCTTGAGATCATAATTCCACCTTCTATTATAGCAATAATGGTTAGTGCAACCTGCTCTGGATTGTGATCTGCACTAATTTCTTTGACAGAAATACCAGTTTCAACCAGTTTAGCAATTTTATTTTTCCAGCCTAAAACTGCTTTCAAAACTTTTTCCCGCAATTCGGGATGGGTATCATCAGCGTCAACTGCGGTATTTAAAACAGGGCAACCTCCTTCTGACACTGAACCATCAATAAATTTCTGGTAAATATTGATGTACACCAAAAGCTTATCCTTTACGCTAACTTGTTTGTTCATGTCAGCATCTATCCTCGATGAAACATTTTTCAGGTTATAATCAAAAGCCGCCAGCGCCACTTCATCCTTATTGGCGAAATTACCGTAAATACTACCTTTGGTTAAACCTGTAGCGGCAGTAATATCATTTAAAGAAGTACCTGCATAACCTTTCATATTAAAAATAGGTGCGGTTTTCTCTACAATGAAATTTCTTGTTTTTTCTGCCTTGGTCATGTTCTTTTAAATTGACAATGCAAATATATACCAATCGGTATATTAAATACAAATATTTTTATCAGCGCAATCTCCTTTTAATTAGAGCAATTTATTTTACGTTTGAATTTTGTAACTTTGATTTATGAACAAGCCAGAGACCATTGAAGATTTTTATCAGAACAAATTTAGTTTCTTACCAGACAACCTACAGAATGGCGTAGGCCATTTTAACGTGTTCAAGTTAGAAGATTGTTTAAGGGATGACCATAAGCCAATGAGTTATAACCGCAGGGATTATTACAAAATCTGCCTTACCCGCGGACATAATGTTTACCATTATGCAGATAAAAGCATCGAAATCAATGGTACAGCTTTAATCTTCTTCAATCCGCTTGTACCTTATACATGGGAACTGGCCAGTGGTAAACAAAGTGAGGTGACAGGCTATTTCTGTATTTTTACAGAAGCTTTTTTTACCGAAAAGATCCGTGGAAACATAGGCGATTTGCCCATGTTTGTACCTGGCGGGAAACCAGCGTATATTTTAAATGAAAAACAAGATGCCCAAATAGAAAGCATTTTCCATAAAATGTTTGAAGAAATTAATACCGATTACATCTATAAATACGATCTGCTCAGAAACTATATTACTGAAATTACACACTTTGCGCTAAAGACGCAGCCATCTGAAACACTGTTCAAACATACAGATGCTAATGCAAGGATCACTTCTGTTTTTACGGAGTTATTAGAGCGGCAATTCCCCATCGAAACAACTACGCAAAGGTTTACCATGCGCTCAGCTAAAGATTATGCTTCGCAACTTTCGGTACATGTAAACCACTTAAACCGTGCAATTAAAGAAACTACTGGCAAAACCACCACGCATTATATTACTGAGCGCTTATTAAGTGAGGCTAAAGCTTTACTCAAGCATACCGACTGGAATATATCAGAAATAGGTTATTGCCTCGGTTTTGAAGAACCTACCCATTTTAATAACTTTTTTAAAAAACTAACCAACCACACCCCTACTTCTTACCGAATTGTTTGAATTTCGTAATCATAAGTTTGATTAACGTAATAAAGCGAATTCATTTGCACTGTAATTTTGTCTTAACAAAAAAGAAAAACTATGGGCAAGAAAAAAGTTTGGTTTATTACCGGAGCTTCAAAGGGCTTAGGATTAAGTTTGGTTCATCAGTTGCTAAATGCTGGCCAATATGTTGCGGCCACATCAAGAAATATCAGTGAACTTAAAAAAGCAGTAAATAATGATAGCGGAAAATTCCTTCCTCTAGCCGTTAATCTCGCCGACGAACAAAGCGTTGATGATGCGATAAAAGCGACTATTGCTAAATTCGAAAGAATCGATGTAGTCATCAATAATGCAGGTTACGGAATCGGAGGCAGTATCGAAGAGCTTAGCGATGCAGAAACACGCAACAGTTTTGATGTTAACGTTTTCGGAACACTGAATGTTATCAGAAAAGTTTCACCTTATTTAAGGACACAACGAGCCGGACATATCATCAACATTGCATCAATTGCAGGTATTGCAGGCGCAACCGGCTGGGCGGTATATGCAGCAGCGAAATCGGCTGTGATTGCATTATCAGAAGTATCGGCAGAAGACCTCAAAGAATTTGGCGTAAAAGTAACTGTGGTGGCTCCTGGTGCATTCAGAACCAGTTTCTTAACCGCCGACTCGTTGATTTTGGCAGCCAATCCCATTGGAGAATATGAAGAAGTACGGGCTATACATAACAAATACCTAAAAATGGACGGTCAGCAGATCGGTGACCCCGAAAAAGCTGCTGCAGCTATGATTTCACTGGCAAGTATGCCTAATCCACCCCTTCATTTACTTTTAGGGAACGATGCTTTTCAAAGAGCAAACAACAAATTAGAATCACTACAGAAGGAATTTAGAGACTGGAAAGCCATTACAATTTCAACAGATTTCGACGAAAATTAATTAATAGACAAAAACATCATGGAAAATCAAAAAGTATGGTTTGTAACAGGCGCATCAAAAGGCCTGGGACTTACATTAGTAAAAACATTATTAAGTAGCGGCCTTAACGTTGCTGCAACTTCAAGAAACCTAAGCGACTTAATAAAAGCAGTTGGCGAACACGAAAACTTCTTACCACTAGCGGTCGACCTAATCGATGAAAACAGCGTAGAAGCAGCAGTTAGTCAAACGATCAGCAAATTTGGACAGTTAGATGTGGTAGTAAACAATGCTGGCTATGGCATGCTGGGTGCTTTAGAAGAATTAAGCGATAAAGAATCGCGTCAAAATTTCGATGTAAACGTTTTTGGTTCGTTAAATGTAATCAGAAAGGTGCTTCCTCAATTGCGGAAACAACAATCTGGGCATATTTTCAATATTTCGTCGATAGGTGGATTTTCAGGGAATTTTCCGGGCTTCGGAATCTATTGTGCTACAAAATTTGCAGTAGTTGGCTTTACGGAGTCATTAGCAGCTGAAGTAAAATCACTGGGCATCAAAGCAACAGTGGTAGAACCAGGTTATTTCAGAACTGCGTTTCTAACAGAAGGATCATTAGTAGTGCCAAGTGCCCCGATTGATGCTTATAAAGAGGTACGCGAATCGCAGGCTGCACACCAAAACGACATCAACAATCAACAACCTGGTGATCCGGCAAAAGCGGTTGAGGTAATTATTGAAGCTGCAAAAAGCGAAAATCCGCCGCTTCATTTATTCCTTGGGCCTGATGCTTATCAGGTTGCAGATGCTAAAATTGCAGATGTACAAAGAGATATGGCCAATTGGAAATATCTGGCTACTGCCACTAACTTTGACGAGGTTGGTGCTTAATTATTATTTAATCAAGAACTGGCAGCTAGTCGGTTCTTGATAATTATGTTAAAAACTTGTTTCTAAATCTTTTCCATCTATCCATAAAAAATTGGATGACGACCATCATCATTAAATAAATACTCAAATTGATCAAATAAAAGACAGCAATATTTACTTGTTCAATGCTCAAATATTTATTATAAGAAGTTGAGTCGTACCATTCCAAGAATCTGTTTATCAAAAAAAGTGGAATAATCGCTAGCAAACCATTGAAAAGCCTGTACCATCGAGATTTTAAGAAAAAACTGATCCAAAGTAATTGGCTTAATATCAGGTACCAGATCACATCGAACCATGAAATGACCCAACCAAGTCCAAAATAAAAATCTACATAGCCGTATCTTTCTTCAGCTTTAGAGGAGAAAATGTTAAACAGGGCTAAACTTATCTTGACGATAAAGTAAATACATGCAGCATACTTGATTACTAAACTTGGTGTACGATCTAACTTTTGTATAGTTGGAGATACATGAAAAATACAATACCAGATACTCCAAAACCCAAAGCCTATAAATTGCGCTTGAGCAAGGACTATTAAGATCAATTGGAACATAGAAAATAAAGTTTTATGGACGATAAACTGTTTACTTTTATTTACCGTGTTGCCAACAATAACCACTACTATCCCCGTTTCTTTTACATCTCGCCCCTTTTTTTGTTAATGCTTTGCATTGCCCAACATAAACTGATGTAGAACTACTGACTTTCTTTGGCTGGCTATAAAAACTTTTCGATCTTGAGATTTTTGAACTACAGATGCCACAGGTTCCACCGTTATTGCAGTATTTGCAGCTCGAGCAGGTAGAACATGCATCACAGGGACTTAATCCATAGCAAGTTGCAACAGGTTCTTTTCTTAGATTTGTTTTTGGTGAAAAACTACCAAACAGCAATAAGCTACCCAATAGTAAGATGTTAATTGTTTTCAGAGATAATCAGATTAAGAGCTTAGGATAAAATTTAGATTTCTAATTTAGGATTAAATATTGATAATCTTACACATCAAAATATCTCCTCCGTAACCATTTCGCCAAACTAACCAGCGCAATTAATGCTGGTACCTCTACCAACGGACCGATTACACCAGCAAATGCCTGACCCGAATGGATGCCGAATACACCAATGGCCACTGCGATGGCCAATTCGAAGTTGTTGCCGGTAGCGGTAAAAGCAATAGCGGTACTTTTGCTGTAATCTGCACCAAAATATTTGCCGGCAAAGAAGCTGATCACAAACATTACCACAAAATAAATTACCAATGGCAAGGCAATTCGCAGCACATCCATTGGGATCTGCACAATTAATTCTCCTTTTAAACTGAACATTACCACAATGGTAAATAACAGCGCGATTAAGGTCATCGGAGAAATCATTGGGATGAAAATTAAGCGGAACCACTTTTCGCCTTTCCATTTAATCAGTATTTTTTGACTTAAAATGCCCATTAAAAATGGAATGCCCAGGTAAATCCCTACACTTTTTGCAATCTCTATAATAGAAATGGATACAACCAGGCCTTTTAAACCAAATAAAGGCGGCAAAATGGTAATAAAGAAATAGGCGAATACACTGTAAAGCAATACCTGAAAAATACTGTTCAGGGCAATCAAACCAGCAGCATATTCACGGTTTCCCTTGGCAAGATCGTTCCAAACTACCACCATGGCAATACACCTGGCCAAACCGATCATAATTAAACCGACCATGTATTCAGGATAACCATGTAAAAAGATAATCGCCAGGAAAAACATTAAAAATGGGCCAATGATCCAATTTAAAACTAGTGAAGCTCCCAAAACCTTAGTATTTTTAAATACCTCGCCCAGGTTTTGATAATTTACTTTTGCCAATGGTGGGTACATCATCAGGATTAATCCAATTGCCAGAGGAATGTTGGTATTTCCACTGGAAAAAGAACTGATCCATACAGTGGAAGAAGGAAATAAATAGCCCAGCGATACACCTAAAAGCATCGATAAGAAAATCCAGATCGTTAAATACCGGTCTAAAAAACTGAGCTGTTTTCGTTTAATTACAGGCGCACAATTATTTGCCGACATGTTATCCTTTTAAATTTTCGTTTACAAAATCCTCCATGTAAGCTTTAACCAAATCTCTCGTACTTCTGAATTGCGCCATGATTTCTTCATCGGTACCTATGGCTTTTGCAGGATCGGGGAAGTTATGGTACATTTTTATCGCCTGCGTTGGGAAATACGGGCAACTTTCTTTCGCATGGTCGCAAACGGTAATCACATAATCGAAAGGCACATCAAAATATTCCTCGATATTGTTAGAGGTTTGGCCTGAAATATCTATTCCATCTTCGGCCATTACTTTTATCGCCTTTGGGTTAACGCCATGAACTTCGATGCCAGCACTGTAAATTTTGGCTGTGTTTTGGGCGAAATGTTTCAAATAACCTTCTGCCAGTTGACTTCTGCAACTATTTCCGGTGCAAAGCACCAATACATTTTTCATTTCTATAAATTTTGAATCATTAACAACATCCACTTCCTGGAGAACAACTATTTTGGCCAACTGCCAGATTAACCAATTCTACCTTTTGCTTTATTGGCTGGGAAGGTGCACAACATTCTTCGCCCGTTTCGGTGGTGCCACAGCTTCCGCCACGGTTAATTGCTTTACATTGGGTAGCATCAGGTGTCAAATCCAAAATTAAGTTCTCCCCGTCAATTTTAAATTCACCCGGAAACATCTGCCTCGTATCGAACGCAGAATTGCCAAATTCAATTTTCACAATTCCATTGGGATTTAAAGAGATTTTGCTTTCTACCAAATTGATAATGGATAGTGCTTTTTTCACCTGCATAGCCCTACCCGTTTCTTGTTCGGTAGGTTCCCATAACTGTACAATAATTTCAGTCCAGGCGTTCATCACTCCTCCACAATCTACCGAAACAATCGGTGCCTGTTTAATTTCGGTGATGTGATAATTGGCATTTACCCACTTGCCCGGAGCATACTGAAACTGTAACATCAATTCTGGATGTTGCTGAAGATCAGCCTTAAAGCTGCTCCATTCTGTTAAAGACATATTAATCATAATATTGCAATTTAACGATTGATTTAAGTAAAAAATTTTAACAGCAGTTTTGCTCGCCCTTATATGCAGCAAAGAAATCGCCCAGCTGTGTTTGTAATAACTTCCAGGTTTTAGGTTCTATACAATAACAAATACTCACACCTTCGATAGTGCCCTGTATAATACCTGCATTTTTAAGTTCTTTTAAATGTTGAGAAATGGTAGCCTGAGCTAAGCCTAGTTCCTCAACCAGATCGCCACAGATACAGGTATTCGATTTAAGGATGCGTTGAAGAATAGCTATCCGCGCAGGATGTGCCATCGCTTTTAATAACGCTGCCATCTGGTTCTGCTCTTCTGTGAAGATTTCTGTTTTGGTAAGTCCCATAATATATATCGTAATATTACGATAGATAATCCAGATATCAAAATTTATTTTTAAACTTACACTAGCACGCTACAGAATTTCTATAGATTCGATACTTTACTTCGTGTATAAAATATTTTAAATTAAATTTAATCATGTGGAAATTTTATGCAATACTCTCCGCTTTGTTTGCTGCTGCAACGGCTATTTTAGCCAAAGTTGGACTAAAAGGCGTTAATGGAAATGTGGCAACGGCTATCAGAACTATAGTAATCCTGTTTATTGCCTGGGGCATTGTATTAGCAACGGGAGAAATTTCACAGCTGAAAACATTGAATAAAAATAACCTGATATTTTTAGGTTTATCGGGATTGGCAACCGGTTTATCGTGGATTTTCTATTTTAAAGCACTCGAAACAGGAAACGTTTCTAAAGTAGCCCCGATTGATAAATTAAGTGTGGCCATTGCTATGGGTTTAGCTTTTTTGATCTTAAAGGAACCGATAGATGCTAAAACATTAATTGGAGGTGGATTAATTGTAGCTGGTAGTGTGGTGATTTTGCTTTAAAACAGTCTGAAACTGGGAGTTTGGAGACGATTAACTGATTTATTAATCTAGAGTCTTAACTCTGCAGTCCGTAGCCTATTAACAAATAGGCTATCAACTATTGACTAATAAACTAGTAACAAAAAAACCGTTAACTAAAATTAGTCAACGGTTTAATTTGTACAGGGATGAGAAGAAATTATTTTTTTGGTTTTGCGCTCATATAAAAAGTAAGCTTTCCACCATTGGTGATATCAGCGTGTTTGATTTTATGATCGGTAATTTCTTTGCCGTTCAATAAAACTTTCTCTACATAAACATTTTTATCACTTTGTTTAATCGCCTCAACAGTAAATGTTTTACCGTTTTCCAAATTAATTACAGCGTTATTAACCAATGGACTACCTAATGAATATACATCAGAACCTGGTGCTACCGGATAAAAACCTAAAGAAGAAAACATATACCAGGCGCTCATCTGTCCGCAGTCGTCATTTCCACCTAAACCATCGGCAGTAGGTTTGTACTGCATGTTTAAGATGTGACGGATCTGCGCCTGTGTTTTCCACGGCTGATCAGTCCAATTGTAAAGGTAAGCGATATGATGTGCAGGTTCATTACCATGTACATATCCACCAATAATACCTTCACGGGTAATATCTTCAGTATGCGCAAAAAACTCATCGGGTAAATGCATGGTAAACAATGTATCTAAACGCGTTGCGAATTTCTTTTTGCCACCCATCATTTCAATCAGCGAACTCGGATCCTGTGGGACAAAGAAACTGTAGTTCCAGCTATTCCCTTCGATAAACCCTTGTCCTTCAGTATCTTTTGGGTCAAATTGTTTTTTAAAAGAGCCGTCAGCCAATTTAGGGCGCATGAAACCAGTAGCGCTATCGTAATTATTCTTCCAGTTGTTAGAACGTTTGATAAATTCGTCGTAAACATCCATACGGTTTAATTTCTTGGCCAGTTGTGCAATCGACCAATCATCGTAAGAATATTCTAAATTATTGGAAACCGAAATGCCCGATTTTTCTGCCGGGATATAACCTTTATCCATATAATAGCCAATTCCTTCATAATCGCGGTGTTTAGCCGTTGCAACACAGGCATCTAAAGCCTTATTTGCATCACCGTTATAAGTGCCTTTTATAATCGCATCAGAAATTACAGAAACACTGTGGTAACCACTCATACACCAGTTATCGTTGGCATAATGCGACCAGATCGGCAACATATGCAAACTACTCTGATCGTAATGTGCCATCATTGATTTCACCATATCATTACTGCGGCCTGGCTGCATGATATTAAAAAATGGATGTAGGGCCCGGTAAGTATCCCAAAGTGAGAAAGTGGTGTAATTGGTAAAGCCCTCAGCTTTATGTATCCCCTGATCTAAACCTTTATATTCTCCGTTAATATCGGTATAGGTTGTTGGATTGATAAAAGCATGATATAAAGCGGTGTAAAAATTGATTTTATTATCATTAGAAGTAGTTACCTGTATTTTATTCAATTCTTTATTCCAGGTACTCTGTGCCTGAGCCTTTACTTTTTCGAAATCCCAGCCCGAAATTTCTGCACGCATATTTTGCAAGGCATTTTCCTGGCTAACCGGCGATAAAGCAAATTTAATTTTGATCTTCTCTCCTTCCTGGGTATCAAAATCGAAGTACATTTTTAGTTTTTTGCCAGCAATTTCAGGAAAGTTCTGTTCCTGATTAAACTTACCCCAAAAGCCTCTATATGCCTGTTTGGCATCATAGCTTTTGCGTCCATAACTTTTAAAAGCTTTAGAAAAACTCATCGCAAAATAAACGGTTCTGGTTCTGGCCCATCCATTGGTTTGGCGGTAACCTGTAATCAGCGTATCGTTCACCACTCGGACGTAAGTCCAAACGGTTTTTTCTTCATAATTGTAAATACCAGCCATCAGATCGAGGATAATGTGTGATTGATCTGATTTAGGGAAAGTATATTGATGCATCCCTACCCTTGTAGTCGAAGTTAATTCGGCAGTAATGTTATCATCATCTAATTTTACTTTGTAATATCCTGCCTCTGCAACTTCATTGGCATGAGAAAATGCAGAACGGTAACCACTTTTTGGATCGGATGCTGTACCAGGATTCAATTGTAATTTACCCTGGGTAGGCATAATCAGAAAGTCACCTAAATCTGAGTGGCCGGTACCGCTGAAATGGGTATGACTAAAGCCGGTAATGGTTTTATCCTCATATTTATAACCCGCACAATATTTATATACATCGCCATTGTATTTTCCGTTTACTTCGTAAGATAAAGTATCTGTTTCGGGACTTAGCTGTACCGAACCAAACGGAACTGTTGCGCCAGGATAGGTATGCCCCATTTTAGATGTACCAATAATGGGCTTAACATACTGCACCAGATTCTGCTGTGCCGATGTAACCAGGGCCGATAGCAAAAGACAAGGCAGGATAATTTTTTTAATCATATGAGTTTTAAAATTTAGCTTGTTTTGTTTGAAAATTCTAAGGTATTAATTTTATCTTCAAAGATGCATAAAACACACCACTAAAACGTTTAAGTAAAATAAAAAATACAATTCGAATATTGAATACACAATTTATATCTTTTTTGCTATTATTTTAAATTCTAATACCCAGGGTTCCGAAAACCCGTAAACTGACAACTGGAAGTTGCTTACTGATTTGGGCGTTACCTAATCCCGCAAAATACGGGAAAGGGTCTGGCTTTGCAGGGCTATGCTTCGCTCCTGTACCGGTGAAAACCGGTACTGAACCTTTACAATCCTTAACGCGCATTTACTGCCTTAAGACATTTCATCTAATTGCTTGGGGTCGTTCTAAACGCGTGGATAAATAACCTGGCGATTTTATGATCGCATTAATTTAAGGTTTAGAACCACAGGCCCAGGTTAAATAAACCTGATAAAACGGAAAGCCCGGAGCGAGGTACGAGTGAGGACTTGAAGTGATAGCAGGACTGTAATAACCGAAAGGTGCCAAACCCTGATTTTCAAAATCATATTGACCGCCAAGTCCTCAGTTTCTGAGAAGCTGCTAGAATTTCCAATAACCAGTTTGGCGACAGCTTTTTACAAGTAACTGACTTGCGTTAAATAATTTCAGCTAAATAAACCTTATTTTTGCATCCAATATTTTTAAGATGAGTAAACACGGTAGAATTCTGGTTGCCATGAGTGGCGGGGTTGATAGTTCGGTAGCGGCTGTAATGTTGCATGAGCAGGGTTATGAGGTTATTGGATTAACCATGAAGACCTGGGATTATGCTACTTCTGGTGGAAGCAGTAAGGAAACTGGCTGTTGCTCATTAGATAGTATCAATGATGCCCGTACACTAGCTGTAAACTATGGTTTTCCGCATTATATTCTTGATATCAGAGATGAATTTGGCGATTACGTAATCGATAATTTTGTTGATGAATACCTTGCCGGAAGAACCCCAAACCCATGTGTGCTTTGCAATACGCATATTAAATGGGAAGCACTATTAAAACGTGCCAATAAACTCGATTGCGAATTTATCGCAACAGGGCATTATGCCAATATCCGTCAGCAAGATAGCGGCCGTTATGTAATTTCGAAAGGAAAAGACGAAAATAAGGATCAATCTTATGTACTATGGGGCGTTTCGCAAGAAAACCTTTCACGTACAAAATTCCCATTGGGCAGTTTTGCGAAATCTGAAATCAGGCAAATGGCTTTAGATATGGGACAGGAAGAACTGGCAAAAAAATCGGAAAGTTACGAAATCTGCTTTGTACCTGATAATGATTACAGGGCGTTCTTAAAACATAAAGTAGAAGATTTAGAAGATAGAGTAGCCGGCGGAAATTTCATTTTAAGCAATGGAATGGTCGTTGGACAGCATAAAGGTTATCCCTTTTATACTATTGGCCAACGTAAAGGTTTAGGCGTTGCCTTTGGCGAGCCTATGTTTGTAACGCAGATTCTGCCAGAAAGCAATACTGTAGTTTTGGGTAAAGCTGATGAGCTTGAACGCCGCGAAGCGATGGTACGCAACATTAACCTGATAAAATATGCCAACATTGAAGAACCAATGAATGATGTGATTACCAAAATCCGCTACAAAGATGCGGGTATGTTAAGTACAATTGTTCAGGAAAAAGACAAAATGCGTGTAGTATTCGATCATAATGTTTCGGCAATTGCACCTGGCCAATCGGCGGTATTTTATGAAGGGAATGATTTATTAGGTGGAGGATTTTTAGTTTAATACTTCCCCTGCGATGTTATAAAAAAACGAGTTACCAAATGGCGACTCGTTTTTTGTTTGATTATCAGGTATACTACACGATTCGTCATACTGAATTAGTTCAGCATTTTTTATACTATCTACTTATTTTTAACTTCTATAATTCTATTCATCATAACAGTAAATTTATTAATTAAGATTCCCGCTTACGCGAGAATGACGACCGCCATAAAATATCACAATAGAAGTCTTTTTTATTCACTTCCTTTAAAAACGTTAATAGAAGCTGTTTTCCAGTGTATGTAACCTAAATTACCGCAGGTTTGGGCTACAAAGTTTTCTACATCTTCTGGCACGTCGTTAACAACACGCCATCTTATTTTATATTTGGGATTATAACTTATATACACCACCAAATCATCACTACGTTGCCCAATGGCGTGTAAATGCTGCAAATGGATATCCTGCAGATCTGCAGCAGCAATCCTCAGTCTTTCATTCATGATTTTACCTAATGAAAGATCTGGTCTAAAATCTGTTTCGAATATGGCTAAAACGGTAACGGTCATAGAAAAAATAAATATATCAGCAAACAAACCAAGCTAGAGGCTTTTTGTTTAAAATCATCAATTAAATACATCGAATTATCTTTACGATACTTCCTGTATCCTGTCTCTCCAAAAGCAAATCTATACTAAAAAAATTAGTATCAAAATTTATTTTTGTATTTTTTTTAGTCAACACAAAATTATAGAAACGCATGACACGGGCGACCAAAAAGGTTAATAACTCCAATATTGTGCATAAATATCTTAAACATCTGATAGCTAGGTTAGTTATCTATATAACAAAAGTTGAGCTTATGAAAAAGTGCATCTATGTAGTAGAAGACAATCCGAATATTAGAGAGATCATCGAATTTTTATTAATTGAAGAACTTTACGAAGTAAAGACTTGTCCAAACACCAACGATTTTTGGATTCAAATGAGCAAACACCGGCCAGACATGGTAATTCTAGATATTATGCTGCCTGATGGAAACGGACTGGATATCTGTAATACGCTAAAGCGAAATATAAAAACACATGATATCCCTATAATGATGATGTCGGCCAATAACCACTTAAATGCAGTTAAGGCTAAATGTGACGCAGAAGACTTCATTAACAAACCTTTCGATCTGAACGATTTTGCCAGCAGGGTTGAGAAGTATCTGGCAGCTTAGTTTTGTCAAGAGTCTTTAGTCAACGGTCATTAGTTGATTTGAACGATAATCGCTAAGCATATTGATAAATCTCCTCATTAGGAATTAAGCGCATTAAGTTTGGCGCAGGTAATCTTAGTCCAAAGTCATTAGTCCACAGGCGCTTAGTTGATTTGAACAATCAACCAATTTGCCAATGAACTAATGACCAATGAACGAATAAACTACTTAAATGGCTATACTTTCGATTGCTTTATCCAAAGCCACATCTTTTAAATCTGGAATGCTTACACCTTCTGCGCGATATGCCGTAATATCAGTCATCCCCATAAAACCCAAAACCGATCTTAGGTAAGATTCGGTGAAATCGTAAGGTTTCATCGGTCCTTCTGAATACACCCCACCAGAAGAGATTGCCAAATACACTTTTTTATTTTTTATCAAACCTTCAGGACCTTTTTCTGAGTAACTGAATGTTTGACCAGCACGTGCAATATGATCGATCCATGCTTTTAAAGTAGAAGGAATACCAAAATTATACAAGGGGGCACCGATAACGATTACATCAGCATCTTTAAGTTCGGCAATGGCCTCATTCGAATGTTTTATTGCTTCTGTAAATTCTGCGGTATGATTTTCCTGCGGCGTAAAGAAAGAATTGATGTGTACTTCCTCCAAATGTGGAAATGGGGTATTGGTAAGATCATGTGTAGTTAAAGTACTACCGGGATTTGCAGCCTGTAATTTTTCTACAATGGCATTTCCCAATTTAATACTGAAAGATGCTTCGCCTCTTGGGCTTGATATAAGATGTAATATTTTCATTTTTTTTGCCTTTTTATGTCTGGCAAAATTATAGATACGAAGTATCAAAAAGCTATTACTATACTAAAGGATAGCGCTATCCTTTAGTATAGCACCTACTTCATCCCAATAAAAAAGGAATTTATCAGGTTGATAAACTCCTTTAGTCAAAATATATTAAATACCTGTTATTTAACGGGTTCTATTACAGCTACAAAACCTCCATCTTTCTCCATATTAATATCAAGGGTTTCTCCAGCTTTAATTGGTTTTACGATACGTTTAAAATCCATTGCCTGAAAATCGGCATTGATGCCATCTTTGATCAGGGTGATCTGGTAATTTGTATTTGGTTTCAAAAAACCGGTTTCAACTTTAAAGTCGTGCTTTTGATCGTTGCCCATAGCACCAATAAACCATTTGTCGCTTTTACGCTTAGCTGTTATGATATATTCGCCAACACTTGCATCCAGGATTTTAGTTTCATCCCAGGTTACAGGAACGCTGGTGATAAACGAAGTGGTTTCAGGCTCTCTTAAATAGTTAAAAGGATTATCGGCCAGCATTTGAAAACCACTTTCAAAAACAATATACATGGCCAGCTGATGCGCCCTGGTACCAATGCTCATGGTATTTACCCAGCTAGGTTTATAATCCTCTTTATGCGCCGAACGCATGGCTCCAGGTGTATAATCCATCGGCCCCACTGCATTCCGCAAAAAAGGAAGAAATAAGTTGTTGTTCGGCGTGGCCAAACCGCCGCCAATATTTTGTTCCATACCTATAACGCCTTCATAAGAGAGCACATTAGGATAAGCGACTTCCAAACCAGCTGGTTTAAATGCACCATGGAAATCGACCAATATATGGTGTTTAGCCGCCTCTTTAGCTACACGGGTGTAGTAATTTACCATCCACTGATCGCTCCTATCCATAAAATCGATTTTAACGCCTGCAATACCCCATTTTTCCAGGGTTTCGAAAATGTTAAAATTATTTTCAACGGCCAGCCAGGTAAACCAAAGAACAATTTTTACATTTTTCTGCTTGCCATAAGTAATTAACTCTTGCAGGTTTATGGTTGGATTAGGTTCAAAAGGATTAAGTGTTGTTTTTGCCCATCCTTCATCCATAATGATGTAAGGAATACCAAATTTCGAAGCAAAATCGATATAATATTTATAAGTATCCTGATTATAACCCGATTTAAAATCTACTCCATAAACGTATGCATTGTGCCACCATTCCCAGGTTACCTGACCAGGTTTTATCCATTTGGTATCTTGTAGCTGATTAGGTGTACTTAATTTATAAACCATTTGGTTGGCAGCCAATTGGGCATCTTTATCGGTAATGACCAAAAAACGCCATGGAAACGATCTTTTACCAGCTGTTTTAGCAATATATCCGGCTTCTTTTAAAATTTTCAGACTTCTGTCTCCATCTTCCCCAAAAGCCAATGGCACCTTCGGAAAAATGGCGTCGACTGTTTTATCGTCAGTTGCTTTCACAAACAAACATGGGTAATCATATAGATCTGCTTCTGAAAAAAGTGCTTTACATTTTCCTGTATTAAACAATATTGGTAATACACTCATCTTCTCTTTATTAACTTTTCCCAGCTCGTTTCGGCGGTATAAAATCTCATACGAAGTTTTAAAACCACCTGTTTCTAAATAAGCTGCTTTAACTGGATCCTTAAAATTAAGATGCACATCTTCGCTGTTAACAGTGATCGAATCATTTTTATTGGTGATGAAACGATAAGCAATTCCGTCATTATAAGCCCTGAACTCTACACTGAAATCACCTTTAAAATCCAATCGTAATAAATTATACTGATTTAGTACCCTACTGTTTTTAAGCGGAACAATTGGATTTGAACTGGTGTTTATAGTAGAAAATGTTTTTTTAATCAATTTTGCATGTTCACCAAGCTTTGCCTGAGCCAGATTTAACTGTAAATAGGAATCGGCTAAAAAAGAATCACCATTAAAGGTAACAGCGTAGCCAATTTTATCTTTAATGTTTACCAATACTTTGATCCGTTTATCGGGTGAAAACAGTTCTATAGGCGCACTGAAAAGTTTCACTGTAAAAAACAGTAATAAAATGATTAATGATATGTGTTTTTTCATATTTGATTAGCTTTCTTCTTTGAAATTTATTTGGCAAGTGTAATTCTCACTAGTTTAATAAATCGTTTTAGTTAGCTAAAGTTAAGTACTGTTTTTGAATTAACAACAAGTTTTTCAATTGATTATAATTTACATCCTGAATATTGATTTTGTGATCAATAGCCAAAGACGCAGCAGTGGCAGCTGATTCTCCCAGGATCATAAACACAGGCTCCATCCGTACTGATCCGTACGCGATATGAGATGATGACAAACAAACGGGAACCAATAAATTTTTGCATTCGGTTTTCTTGGGTACGATGGCCTGATAGGAAATACTATAGGGTTTCGGTGCTTTAACGCCGATATCACCTTCATTTTGCACGTAACCTTCAGGCGTAACATAACGTTGCACATTATGAGAATCTAAGGCGTAAGAACCCATTCCTATCGGATTTGGCACTTCTTTTTTACCGAGAACTTCATGCTCGGTCATTACAAAATCTCCTATCATTCTCCTCGCCTCTCGCACATAAAGCTGATATGGCCAGTTTCCGTTATCCTTAAACTCGTCTTTTGCCAAACCCCATTTTTTAACCTGCTGCTGAATTTTTTCGGGCATTCTTGGATCGTTAGCCATAAAGTACATTAATCCTTTTTGATAATTTTCGTGAGCTTTGATAATTTCTTTCCGTTTTGTGTAATCTGCTTCGGGATAGGCATAATTCATTCCGATAAAATCGGTACTAAACGGCCCGTGGTTATTGGTATCAGTTTTATGGTTCGGAATAGGATCGTATTTATTAAAAAGCTCGTCCCAACCAGCATTAAACACCCTTAACAGCAATTCGTAATCCATGGCATTGTAGCGGTCCGGTTTTGGAAACACTATTTTGTTTTCGGCTTTATTGGTCAGGCACATCCTATAACAGTACGCCTGAAGCTTATCGTCAGCCGTTCCATTTGGCCCAGGTTGATCAGTAGAAATACCCGTCAACAGGCCGCTTGTTTTATCTCCGGGAATTTTATAGGGATCGATGTTTTTTTTAAAATAATGAGCGTGCTGAAAAACCAAGGCCTGTACTCCATTCCACTGTTCGTTATAGGTATGATTTGATTCCCTGCCCACACGGTAGCTTACTTTGGCTGCAGCCATTAAATCGCCCTCATAAGTAGCATCAATATACATCTTTGCACTAAAAACCTTGCCAGATAAGGTTTTGATACTGATTATCTTACCATCTTTCATCTTTACGCCCTGTTTTCGCTCCAACCATTCATTGCGATAAATTTTTAATTTATTTTCTTTAACAAAATCTTCCATAACCTGCTCAGCTACATGAGGTTCAAAAATCCACATGGTACGGTCCGTTCCATCAATAGCGGGTGTACCTTGTCCTTTGTTACCGTACTCTTCTTTTTTCTGCCATTTCCAGGCATTAGCTTGCTGGTAATGCTGATAAACCTTTTGATAAAATATTCTGGCGAGACCACCAATTACGGATTTATCTCCGGTATCGGTAAAACCCAAACCTGAAGATGATAAACCACCAAGATGGCGGTCGGGTGAAACTATAACAACACTTTTACCCATTTTGGTAGCTTGTACGGCTGCAATTATACCGGCCGATGTTCCACCATAGATTACGATATCTGCCTGATGGTGTTCTGTTCCTGGCTTAGCATAAACCGTAAAAAAGATTGAGCTCAAGGTTAAAAAGCTTATTAAAATTTTCTTAGTTGGTATGAGGAGTGTCTGCAGATAAAACCTACAACATTTACTATAAATTTCTGCGTATTGGGTTTCATTTTCTGTTTGTGAAAAAACAAAAAATCCTACATCTGAAAAATTTTTTATTGGAAACATATATTGGCCCGGTTTAAACAAATATATTAATTATTTAAACTTACCAGGCCAATAATCGTTTTATAAGAGTGTAATAGCAAGGTTACAATGCTAAATAACTTAAAGCTATTATTTAGCCAGGGCTTGAATCTGTTTTAAATGTTTTTTCAATACTGGTAAATATTTATTGGCATATGCCTTAGCATCACTATCGGTAGATTTCGATGCTCTCTCAAATAATGCAACCGCATTTTGATGATCAACAACCATCATCTCGATATAAGCTTTATCAAATGAAGCCCCGTTTAAATTATTTAATTTTTCGATCGCATTGGTCACGTCAGCTTCAGTAGCACCATTCGCGGTTTTTTTCGCCAGACCAGTATTACCTGCCTCACCTCCCGCATTTTTGGTTCTTGAGGTATCTTTCATGTTTTCAGGTGATGAATCTACCCTGCCATCTGGTCGTAGTTCTCCTTCTGGTGTACTCATTGGCAAATCAACCTTTTTAAGTTTTGCCAACCCCCTTAATTCTTCGTTGGCTTTGGTATGATCATCAACCATCATCTGGCCAAACGCTTTAATCTTTTTATCGCTCGCTTTATCTGCTGCAATTTTACCAGTTAACACTTCTTTCATCCCTGCAATAGCTGCCTGTTGCAAAAATTGAGCGGTGGTTAAACTATCTTGTCGATTAATGTAATCAAAGGATCTTGCATAATGCCAGTCGGCTTTTGCAACAGCATTAAATGAAGTAGCTGAAATAATCATTCCCACTACTGCTATTTTCCTGGTATTGAAATGGTTTTTCATTGTTAAGTAATTAAGGTAAGTGCATAAATAAAACCCCATTAGCATTTAAAAAGTTTGAGCAAATCATATCCATCTTTTAAAAATCTTACAACACCAGTGGTTTAAGATTTTAAATTTTCTCTAAACTTAATCTGATCTGAATCTGTTCTACTATAAAAGACTTTTACTATGGAAAATCTAGAAAACAATCAACCAGAAGAAGAAATTCAAAACATCGAACAGTTTCAGATCAACCGTTCGGAAGGAAATGCAGCCGATGGTCATGCTACTCCTGAACCATCTGAAGACGATGAATATACAGATGATGAAGTGCAATATGCTGATGGCGAAGGCACACAATTAAATGAGGAAATAGAAGGTCCGGAAGACGAAGAAGATGAGGATGATGAAACAGAAACCGATGACTATAACGAATCGGATATAGAAGAACTGGATAAAGATCCGAATGCATACGATGATGAAGATAGCGAAATGTTATAAGCCAATTTATTTCCGTTATATAAAGATGCCAGGTTAATAATTATCTGGCATTTTTTATTTAAACAAGGAAGACCCACAATATTTACAAAACAAGGCATCGCTATCATGCCCCTCCCTACTACAGCTCGGACAAGATTCTGGTAATTCTTTTTTCTGCCTGGCTGCAACAGCAATATCGTGGGTAATGATCCCGGTAGGCACAGCAATAATGGCATAACCGATCAGCATCACTACAGAGGCCACAAACTTACCCAGAGGCGTGATGGGCGAAATATCGCCGTAACCAACGGTTGTTATGGTAACAATGGCCCAATAAATACTTTCGGGGATATTCGAAAATCCATTTTCGCGCTTTTCTACCAAATACATAATAGAACCAAGAATTACGGTGATGGTTAAAACGGTTAACAGGAATATACTGATTTTTCTTACACTGTTTTTTAACGCCTGGGTTAAAAAATTAATCTCTGTTAAAAAATGTCCGAGTTTGAATATCCTGAAAACGCGAAGTAGCCTTAGTGCCCTAAAAACCAGTAAAGATTGAGCGCCAATAAAAAAGATGCTCAAGTAAGATGGTAACAATGCAATCAGATCAATAATACCTAATGGACTGATCACATAACTGATCGGTTTTCTGATACTCACCAATCTTAAAATATATTCGACTGTGAAAAGCGCAGCGAAAATCCATTCCATAATATTAAACAGTTTGCCGTATTGCTGATGAATTCCAATAACACTATCGAGCATTACTACAATGATGCTCGAAAATATGGCAATCAATAAACCGACATCAAATGCTTTACCAGCAGGTGTATTCGACTCGTAAATAACTTCGTGAAGCTTAAAACGCCAATCTTTAGGTGGATCTGATGCCATGGAAATGGTTTAAATATCATTAAAGGTAAAGAAATTAACCGTTTACCACTTCTCCACCATTTACATGAATTACCTGTCCGGTGATAAATGAAGCATCGTCTGAAGCCAGGAATACATAAGATGGCCCAATTTCTGAAGGTTGACCTGCCCTTTCCATGGCTGTTTCAGCTCCAAATGACTTAATCTTTTTTTCATCAAATGTAGATACAATGAGTGGTGTCCACACGGGTCCCGGTGCCACAGCGTTCACCCGGATACCTGTTTTGGCTAAATTTGTAGCGAGCGAACGTGTAAAAGAAGTTATTGCGCCTTTTGTTGAAGAGTAATCGATCAGATTTGGCGAAGAACGATAAGCTGTTACCGAGGTGGTATTGATAATGGTATCGCCTGCGTGAAAATACTCCAATACCTCATGTGCAAAGTAAAAATAGCCAAATATGTTTGTACGAAAGGTATCCTCCAACTGTTTATCGTCGATTTTTTTTGGATCTTTTTGCGGAACCTGCATGCCGGCATTATTTACCAAAATATTGATCTTTCCAAACTTTTTAACCGTTGTTTCTACTGCTTTTCTGCAAAATGAAGGCTTTTTAACGTCCCCTTTAATCAATAAACAATTTTTACCTTCAGCTTCAACCATTTTCTGGGTTTCTTTTGCATCAATATCCTCATCCAGGTAAACAATAGCCAAGTTGGCGCCTTCCCTTGCAAAATGAACTGCTACCGAGCGACCAATGCCACTATCTCCACCGGTAATCAGGGCAACCTTATCATTCAGTTTCCCTGCTCCCTTATAGTTTGCTTTAATTACTTCAGGTCTCGGGTCCATTTTGGCCTCTATTCCAGGTTGTTTGTTTTGTTTGGCAGGTGTCTTTTGAGTTTTCATCGTTTCTTTATCAAATTAAGTTTTACAACACTACCAATTAAACAAGAATAATATCTTCAAAGTTTTAAGCCCCTCAATCTTGCCTGTTAAAACTTAAACCAATTTAACTTAATATTTTGCTCATATTCCACCATTTTACAAGGATATACCTCACTAAATTAGCACATTATATACTGACCAAAAGAAACCGAAAATGAGAAAAACAATTTTATCAGCTTTGTTCATACTGAGCTTAACTTTGCCTGGCCTCGCTCAAAAACGATTGGGCAATGAAACAGCTGCCCAAAAAACCAAAAGAATGGAATGGTGGACCGATGCCCGCTTCGGCATGTTTATCCACTGGGGCCTGTATGCATTACCAGCCCGTCATGAGTGGGTTAAAAGTAATGAACACATTACCAACGAAAACTATCAGAAATACTTCGATCAGTTTAATCCTGATTTATTTAACCCTAAAAAATGGGCTAGAGAAGCTAAAGAAGCAGGTATGAAATATGCCGTGCTAACTACCAAACACCACGAAGGTTTTACTTTATTTGATAGTAAATACACTGATTATAAGGCAACCAATACACAAGCCAAAAGAGATTTGGTTAAAGAATTTGTTGAGGCTTTCCGTGCCGAGGGTATAAAAGTAGGCTTTTATTATTCGCTGATTGATTGGCATCACCCTGATTTTCCTGTTGACAAGTATCACCCTTTAAGACCCAACAATGATAATGAAGATGAATATGCAGCGCTGAACAAGAACCGGGATATGGCTAAATACCGCAAGTACCTATACGATCAGGTAACTGAGCTACTTACTAAATATGGCAAAATCGACATTCTTTGGGCAGATTTCTCTTATCCGGGCAAACACGGTAAAGGTCGTGATGATTGGGGTTCGGTAGCACTACTGAAGCAGATTAGAAAGCTGCAGCCACAAATTATTGTAGATAACCGCCTGGATCTTAATGATTATGAAGATGGTACAGATTTCGAAACACCAGAACAGGTTAGTCCGAAGGAATTAGAAAAATACCGCGGAAAAGTTTGGGAAACCTGTCAAACCTTCTCAGGTTCTTGGGGCTACCACAGGGATGAAAACACATGGAAAAGCAACAGGAAGTTATTAGATCTGTTGATTACTTCAGTAGCCAATGGAGGAAATTTATTGTTAAATGTTGGCCCCACTGCGCGTGGTGAGTTTGATAACAGAGCAAACATTGCTTTAGATAGTCTAGGCCTTTGGATGCACGCCAATTCGAAATCTATTTACCATTGTACTTTCGCTCCAACCGAATTTAAAGCGCCTGAAGGAGTAAAACTCACTTACAATAACGACACCAAAAAACTGTATGTGCATTTGTTCGAATACCCAAATACAGGCTACATTATGCTGGATGGATATAAAGACAAGGCAAAATATGCGCAGTTTTTACATGACAACTCTGAAATACAGATTGATACTCAAAAATCGACCGGGAATACCTTAGTATTAAAACTACCAAAGAAAAAACCCGACTTCGAAATCCCGGTAATCGAATTGACCTTAAATTAAATCTATCCATATTAATTATCGGCCTGCAAGTTAAACCTTGCGGGCTTTTTTATTGGTAACATTTAGACAGTAATCTATTTGGCTGACCATCAAGATTAAGGGAGTTAAGATTTTAGTTATCGAGTATACAATCAACTGTGAATCAATACTATTAATCAATATAGTAAGATCAGGAACAAATGAACTAATGACCAATGAACTAATGAACCCTTCTACGCTGATAAAAGTTCTCTTTGATTTAGGTTTGCATAAGCTTTAGCCTGCACCACATTACCTATAATAATAATAGCAGGATAAGTTAAGCCTGCTTGTTCTGCAGATTCCTGCAAATTTTGCACTGAACATACCACTTGTTTTTGGCTGGGCAAGGTAGCGTGCTGAATAATTGCCGCAGGCATATTACCTAAGCCCGCATCACAATAAGCTTTGGAGATTTCGCCAACTTTTTTCATACCCATATATATAACAACTGTGGCCGAACTTTTCATGGCACACTTTAAATCATCAGTTAAACTTCCGTCCTTCTTGGTTCCTGTAAGTATCCAAACACTTTCACTAATTCCACGGTGTGTTAAAGGAACATCAATAAAACCTGCGCCCTGCATACTACTTATACCTGGAATATAATGACATTTAATACCTCTAGCTTCCGCATAAATCAATTCTTCGAATCCTCTGCCAAAAATAAAGGGATCCCCACCTTTTAAACGCACCACTACCTGATAATTTTGGGCATTTTCGACAATTAATTCATTTATTTTCTCTTGTGGCGTGTATTTTCCATAAGGCTGCTTGCCAACATAGATCATTTTACAACTTTTTGGTGCAATTTCCAGCAATTTCTCATTACTCAAGTTATCATATAGGATAACTTCTGCTCTTTTTAGCATATTAAAAGCTTTCATAGTGATCAATTCAGGATCTCCAGGACCTCCACCCATTATAAAAAGTCCAAAATCGTTAGTTTTTTGATTCATAATTTTAATGATTTAACTATTTAAACATAAAAGTGATGAAAATTTATTAAAAAATTAAATTTTTTATGATAAAAATCACACAAAAATAACTTTTAACTGAATTATAATCTATATTTGAATATCAAAAATCATATAAATATTAAAATATGCATTTTTAAATCGATTATTTTTAACAAAAAACAACAAAACAAATAATCCGAAACAAAAAACAATCAACAGAAATCAATAAACACAAAATACCTTTAAGATTTATGAAAGAACCACAAATAATCGTAATAGGAAATGGAATGGTAGGATATAAATTCTGCGAAAAGCTAAGATCAAAAACCTCTTCTTTTAATCTTATCGTTTTTGGCGAAGAACCCCGTAGAGCTTATGACCGCGTTCATTTAAGTGAATATTTTAACGGAAAAACTGCTGACGATCTTTCTCTTTCAACTGAAAACTGGTATCAAGAGCAAAATATTACCCTTTTCCTAAATAATCCGATCGTTAAAATAGATCGCGAACTTCAAAAAGTTTACACCGCAAGTGGCCTTGATTATCATTACGATATTCTTGTTTTTGCAACCGGATCGGGTGCTTTCGTACCCAACATCCCTGGTATCGAAAAAGAAGGTGTTTTTGTCTACCGTACCATTGAAGATCTTGACCTAATTAGCGGTTATGCCAAAAAAGCCAAAACAGCTTCGGTTATCGGTGGTGGTTTACTCGGATTGGAAGCTGCTAAAGCATTAATAGATTTGGGTATCGAAAAAACGAGCATTATCGAATTTGCACCGCGTTTAATGCCAAGACAAATTGATGCCGCAGGTAGTGATATGCTTAAATCTAAACTCGCAGATCTTGGTTTACAGATCCACTTAAATAAAAACACGACAAGTATTGAAGGTGATGGCCGTATTACCGCGCTAAAGTTTAGCGATGATACTGCTTTAGATGTAGATATGCTTGTTATCTCTGCAGGTATAAAACCACGAGATGAACTGGCAAAGGCTTGTGGTATTGAGGTTGGTCCACGTGGCGGAATTGTTGTTGATCAAAAAATGCAGACCAATGATCCAGCTGTTTTTGCAATTGGCGAATGTGCTTTGTACGATGGAATGATTTACGGATTAATTGCTCCTGGCTACGAAATGGCTGAAGTGCTGGCTGCAAACCTTTGCGAAGGCGATAAAACTTTTACAGGGTTTGATATGAGTACTAAACTGAAGCTGATCGGTATTGATGTGGCCAGTTTTGGTGATAATTTTATTACCGAACCCGACTGCCGTACCATCATCTTCGAAAACAAACACAAAGGCGTTTATAAAAGAATAAATGTTAGTAATGACGGGCAATACCTTTTAGGAGGTATATTAATTGGAGATGCAACAGCTTATAACCTGCTGTTGCAGACCTCTAATAACCGGATTGTATTACCAGAAAACCCTGAAGAACTGATTCTGGGTGCACGTGGCGGAAGCGAACCTGCCGGCGGAGCCGGAATTACAGGTTTACCAGACGGTGCATTGATCTGTAGCTGTGAAGGTGTTAGCAAGGGCGATATCTGCTCAGCAGTTGCAGATGGCTCTTGCGAAAACATCGATGACCTGAAAAAATGTACCAAAGCAGGTACAGGTTGTGGTGGCTGTTTACCAATGGTTAAAGACTTGATGACTTATACCTTAAAATCACAAGGTAAGTATATCAAAAATGTAATCTGCGAGCACTTTAACTATAGCCGACAAGAACTTTTTGACCTCATTCATATCCACGAATTAAAAAGTTACGATGAAGTATTGGATGCCTTAGGCAAAAATGACGGTTGCGAAGTATGTAAGCCATTAGTTTCATCGCTCCTGGCCAGCCTTTGGAACGAAATGATCCTTAAAAAAGGAAATGATGTAGCCCAGGATAGCAATGACCGTTTTCTGGCCAACATTCAAAAAGGTGGCTCATACTCAGTAGTACCAAGGGTTCCGGGTGGAGAAATTACACCCGATAAATTGATCGTAATTGGCGAAGTAGCTAAAAAATATAACCTCTACACCAAAATTACCGGAGGTCAGCGTATTGATATGTTCGGTGCACACCTTAGCGATCTTCCTATTATCTGGGAGGAATTAATTGCTGCAGGTTTTGAAAGCGGACATGCTTACGGAAAAGGCTTAAGAACAGTTAAAAGTTGCGTAGGTAGTACCTGGTGCAGATTTGGCTTGCATGACAGCGTAAGTTTCGCCATCCAAATTGAAGAAAGATACAGGGGCATCCGTGCACCGCACAAGTTCAAATCAGCTGTAAGTGGTTGTATCAGAGAATGTGCAGAAGCACAGAGTAAAGACTTCGGCATTATTGCCACCGAAAAAGGCTGGAACTTATATGTATGTGGTAATGGAGGTAGCAAACCGCAACATGCCCTTTTACTGGCAACAGACTTAGATAGCGAAACCTGCATTAAATATATCGATAGATTTTTGATGTTTTACATCCGCACTGCCGATCCACTTACCCGAACAGCAAACTGGTTAAACAAAATGGAAGGTGGAATAGATTACCTGCGGAATGTAATCATTAACGATAGCTTGGGAATGGCCGCCCAATGGGAAAATGAAATTGAAAACTTAATTGCCTCTTACAAATGTGAATGGAAGGAAGCTGTAGAAAATCCTGCGATCAGAAAACGCTTCTCTCATTTTGTAAATGCACCAGAAGACAAAGATCCAACTATAGAATTTGTTGAAATGCGTGGACAAAAAAGAACCGCCGAATGGAAAACAGTTTAATCAATAATCTTTACAACCTTATAAAACCCAAAAATCATGAATGAACAATCAAATTGGCTAGCAGCCTGCCGAGTCGAGGATGCCATTGAGAACGGTGGCGTATGCGTAAAACATGGTGAAGATCAGATTGCACTTTTCTATTTCACCAGAAGAAATGAGTGGTACGCCACACAAAATGAATGCCCGCATAAAAAACAGATGGCATTAAGCCGTGGAATGATTGGATCCACTACCGATGAGCCTAAGGTAGCCTGCCCTTTTCACAAAAAAACATTCTCATTGAGCACTGGCGAATGTTTAAGCGGCAATGAATGCGCAATAAAAACCTATCCTGTAAAGATAGAAAACGGAACTGTTTACATTGGTACAACACCAAAATCTTAACCTGACCCAGTAAGATTTAAACTTTTCCTGATTAAAAAATTTAACCCAAACCAAACCGACATGAAGATTTCTAATTATGTGGCCGCAACAGGCTGCCTTGCACTTACCTTGTTCTTTTTTTCAGCTAAATCGCAAACTAAAGCCGTTTTATTCGACGGTACTATCGTTGCCGGATATGTTGATCACGGCGCTTTTATAAACTGTACAGGCCCGAGCATCAAATTCAGCAAAAAGCCTTACACCGTTTTACTGGGATTGTTACCCAGTTTAAGAATCAAAGAAGATAAAGTTGCCGCCGGTGCGCCAAAAAATGCAGCCCTCACCCCTAACCTTGGTTTTGGTTTAACAACAGCCTTTCGCCGTGTAGCCTTACAGGTACCGCTATACTACAACCCTAAAACCGCAGTCAAAAATGGCGAATGGAACGTCGGCGTAGGTTTAGGCTATAAATTTTAAAAGAAACTATTTATTTATTTACGCTTAAACAGACCGTTATGACACTAAACTCCATTACTAAACCGCTAGATAAATTAAATATATTTTCGCTCAAAGGTGTTCAGATGAAAACCTTTCACATCACCTGGTTAACTTTCTTCTTTTGCTTTTTTGCCTGGTTCGGTATGGCCCCCTTAATGAAAATTGCAAGAGAGCAGCTTCACCTTACCAAAGATCAGGTAGGCAACATTCAGATTGCATCTGTATCAGCCACCATAATTGCCCGTTTACTGATCGGACGGTTAATTGATAAATTTGGCCCCAAACTCATTTACACCTGGCTTTTGGTACTGTGTGCCATTCCAGTTTTATTGATCGGAACCAGCCATTCTTATACTTCGTTTTTGCTTTTCCGCTTGGCCATTGGCGTAATCGGCGCTTCATTTGTAATTACCCAATTCCACACCTCCATTATGTTTGCTTCGAACATTAAGGGAACCGCAAATGCAACGGCAGGTGGCTTTGGTAATGCAGGTGGTGGTGCTGCCAATTTATTTATGCCATTAATTGCATCTGGCATTACCGCTTTGGGCTTTTGTAGCACTGAAGACAGCTGGCGTTATGCTATGATTTTTCCTGGTGTAATGCTTTTGATCTGTGCTTTTTTATATCACCGTTATACTTTAGATACTCCACAGGGAGATTTTAAAGATTTAAAAGATGAAAACATAAAAAGCACCAAAAACACATTCTTAATCGCAGCAAAAGATTACCGCACCTGGATTTTAACCATTGCCTATGCTGCCTGTTTTGGTGTAGAAATAACAGTTGATAACTTCGCACCGATCTTTTTTACCGATTCATTCGGCGCAACAATCGCTATAGCCGGAATGGTTGCAGGTATTTTTGGCTGGATCAATGTTTTTGCCAGACCTTTGGGTGGAATTGTCGCTGATAAAATCGGTAAAACCTGGGGATTTGATGGCAAAACACTTTTACTTGCGCTGTTACTTTTGATAGAAGGAATCGGCCTGATCTGGTTCGCAAAATCGGGCAATATTGGAATGGCTATTTTTATGATGTTCGTTTTCGGTCTAAGTTTAAAAATGGCCAATGGAGCAACTTACAGCCTTGTTCCTTTCATTAATCCGGTTGCAGTTGGCAGCGTGGCAGGTATTGTAGGTGCTGGTGGAAATATCGGCGCTATGCTTATTGCATTTATGTTTAAAGCCAAAGCTGATCACGCTACTAAAAATGTAATCGAGAACGGGCATACTATCCAAAAAGACCTGATCGATTATACCAGTGCATTTACTTTTCTCGGTTTTATCATTCTAGGAATTGGCATTGCTGTCTTTATTTTCAGAACTATTATGGTACAGAAAAGAGCAGAAATAGAAGATCTTGTTCTTACACCAAGCAAATAACCAATACAAAAAGTAAAAATCTACCTACAATACCGTTGATCATTTGAAAGAAGAAAAGAATATATCGCTAAATAATACAACAACATGCTGCTATTGTGGCGTAGGCTGTGGTATTGTGGTAAATAAAGACATCCATGAGCGGATAACTGTTGAAGGAGACAAAAGCCACCCTGTAAACAAAGGCATGTTGTGCAGTAAAGGCATGAATCTTCATTACACAGCGAATGACAAAAGCGACAGGCTGCTTTATCCCGAAATGCGCTACAATAAAAACATGCCTCTCCAAAGAGTAAGCTGGGATACCGCACTAGAAAGAACAGCAGCCGTTTTTAAAGCACTGATTAAAAAACATGGACCTGATAGTGTGGCTTTTTATGCAAGTGGACAATGTTTAACGGAAGAGTATTATGTTGTAAACAAATTGATTAAAGGTTTTATCGGCAGCAATAATATCGATACCAACAGCCGCTTATGTATGAGCAGTGCGGTTGTTGGTTATAAAATGAGCTTAGGTGAAGATACCGTACCCATTAGTTACGATGATATTGAAATTGCAGATTGTATTTTTGTTGCGGGCGCAAATCCAGCATGGTGCCATCCTATCCTTTGGCGCCGTGTTGAAGCCGCAAAGCAAAAAAATCCAGACCTAAAGATCATCGTAAGCGACCCGCGAAAAACGCAGACCTGCTCGCTTGCCAATGTCCATCTGCAACTCAATCCAGGCACCGATATTACCTTACACCACGCCATTGGCAGATGTTTAATTGAAGATGGAAAAATTGATGCTGATTTTATCATCAACAGTACCAATGGTTATGAAAAATACCATGCTACCGTCTTCGAAACCTCATTGACCGAAGCAGCAGTTATTTGTGGCATCGAAGAAAGTGATATTCGCCTGGCTGCATCTTACATCGGCAATGCAAAAAGTTTTATCAGCATGTGGACTATGGGGCTTAACCAAAGTGTGGTAGGTACCAATAAAAATCTTTCATTAATCAACCTAAACCTGATTACCGGCCATATCGGCAAACCCGGAAGCGGGCCATTTTCACTCACCGGGCAACCAAATGCCATGGGTGGACGAGAAGTTGGCGGTTTAAGCAATTTATTGCCCGCACACCGTGTTTTAGCTAACGAAAGCCACCGGAATGAGGTCGAAAAATTCTGGCAGATCCCATTAGGTACCATTCAATCCAAGCCGGGCTTAACCGCAACAGAGATCTTCGATGAACTGAATACAGGAAAGCTCAAAGCGGTATGGATTTTATGCACCAATCCATTGATCAGCCTGCCAGATGTTCGTGTAGCCGAAGAAGGATTAAAAAAAGCGAAATTTGTGGTTGTTCAGGACATTAGCAACAAAGTAGAGACCTTAAAATATGCTGATGTGGTTTTACCCGCTGCTGCCTGGGTAGAAAAAGAAGGTACCATGACCAATGCTGGCCGTTACATCTCTTACCTCAGCAAAGTAACAGAAGCACCCGGAGAGGCTTTACCAGATTCGGAAATTATCTGTCGATTTGCAAAAAAAATGGGCTATCATGGTTTTGATTTCAAAAGCGCTTCCGAAATATACAATGAGCATACAGCCCTTACCGAAGGGACCAATATCGATATCAGCGGGCTTAATTACGAGATTTTAAAAGAAAAAAGAGCCGTTCAATGGCCTTACCCGAAGCAAGAAAAGGCGTTCGGAACAGCCCGGTTATTTACCGATCACCAGTTTTATACACCAGATAAAAAAGCCAATATTTTATCATTTGATGATCAAAACCAATCGGAAGCTTTAACACCGGAACATCCATTGATTTTAACCACCGGAAGAATCAGAGATCAATGGCATACCCGAAGCAAAACGGGCAAGGTAAATAAACTGAACCAACACATTAGCGAATCTTTTTTAGAGATCAACCCAGTTGATGCCGAAGCCCGGAATATTAAAGACAATGATATCATCGAAATTTCCAGTTTACGTGGAAATGTTCGTGTAAAAGCAAAATTTTCGGAAGATATTAAACCCGGAGTGGTTTTTATGCCGATGCACTGGGGCAAAATCTTAAAAAGTGATTTAAACCGGGTGAATAACCTCACCAATAACCTGGTTGATCCACAAAGCAAAGAACCCGATTTTAAATTTAGTGCTGTAGAAGTAAAATTATATCAAAAAGCCCGGCAAAAGATCATCGTTATCGGTGCTGGTGCTGGTGCCTGTGGTTTTGTTAAAAGTTACAGGGCTTTAAATACTGAAGATGATGTAGAGATATTTAGCAAAGAGAATTTCCCTTTTTACAACAGGGTGCTTCTCCCCGACTATATTATTGGCACTTTACCCTGGCATAACCTTATTAAAATGAGTGATAGCGAGGAAACTGACTATAGAATTAAACTACACCGGGGACTAGGCATCGAAAAGATCAACAAAGAAAACAAAACCGTTATTGATAGTAATGGAGAAACCCACCATTACGACGTTCTGCTCCTGGCCACCGGAAGCAGGGCTTTTGTGCTTAAAGATATCCCGAAACTAAACGGCATATTTACCATGCGTAGCCGTAACGATGCCGACAGTTTTAAAAAACATGTGGATGCCACAAATGGAAAAGTAATAATTGTTGGTGGCGGTTTATTGGGGATAGAACTGGCTACATCTTTGGCTGAAACCGGATCAAAAGTGACGATTATCCAACGGATATCAAGGTTAATGGGTCGCCAGTTGGATACATTGGGCAGTCAATTACTGCACGAAGAACTGATCAGTAAAGGCATTGAGATTTTTTACAATGATGAAGTAGACCGCATTATTGGAGAGAAAAGCATTTCGGGCATCCGTTTAAAAAGTGGTTTATTGATCGATTGTGAATCTTTAGTAATTGCTATAGGTACTGTTCCGAATACTGAACTAATTAAAGAAGCAGGTATAGAATGCAAGAGAGGTGTTGTGGTTGATGAATACCTGAGAACCAACGAAAAAGATATTTACGCCATTGGTGAAATTGCTGAATTTAAAGGCCAAATGTATGGCATTACCGCAGCAGCAGAACAACAGGCTGAAATAGTGGCAAGATTTCTATCAGGAGACATCGCCAAATTTTACCAGGGAAGCCTGCTCATGAATATCCTTAAAATGCACAGTTTAGAACTCTGTTCATTGGGCTTGGCCGAAGTACCTGACAACGACCCCACTTATGAGGAAATTGTTTTTATAGATAAAGCCAAACGTTACTATAAAAAATGTATTGTACACAACGATAAATTGGTTGGGGCCATATTAATTGGCGATAAAAGTGAGTTTTTGGAGTTCCGCAACCTGATCGAAAATAAAATGGAGCTGAGCGAAAAGCGGCTTCAATTGTTAAGAAGTGGCAAAACAACCGAACCTATCATTGGCAAAGCCGTATGCAGCTGCAACAATGTTGGCGAAGGCAACCTGATCAACAAAATTAAAGATGGCTGTAAAGATCATTTGCAGCTTTGCCAGTTAACAGGTGCCGGAATGGGCTGTGGCAGTTGCAGGCCCGAGGTGAAAGCCATATTAGATTCTTTTGTAAATGTATTAAAAACGGAACCTAAGCCTGCCTTGGCAGGAACATGACAAATCACCTTAAACGATCGCCATCCTGCCCAGAATGTTCGGGGTCAGGATCTATCCAGCAAAAAAGATGCTGAAACGAGTTCAGCATGACGTACCGCATTGAAACATTAAAAAACATTATTAGAATAATGATGAAAGTAAAACTTGGTCCTTCAGAATTTAAAAACCTAAAAGGGATTGAATATTTTAAGTTCGAAGAAGATTTTATTGAAGAAAATATACGTTGTATCCCCATGGTCGTGCGTTTTAAAATGGATGCAGCAGGAATAAAATTAAAATTGGCTGAATGGAGCAAATTTCATCCATCAGATAGGATCCAATTGGCCTTACTACCGGTTTCAACTCAGGAACAAACAGATAAGTACCATCAATTTCTGATTGGCCTGATTACCAAATATACAGGAAATCAAGCTACCACGCTGGTTATCGATCCGCTGCCCGACTGGGGAAACTTACATCAAATCCCAACGATGTTAAAAGAAAAAGCGACAGAATTAGCCTTACAACTCTCCATAAACCAGTGGCGAAAACTAACTAATATCCAGAGGTTTGCACTTTTAAAATTATGCAGACCAGGGCACGAAAACAAAAATTTCCCAAAGGCAATAGTAGAATTTGGACTTTTAAGTAGCTAAACCATGTATCAAACTATCATCATTAACTTTCCAGGCGGCATCATATCACCGGGCAATCTGTATAACATCCTGGTTGCGGCAACAAAAGCGCGGATCCAATATGTTCGTTTTGGCCTCCGCCAACAGTTATTGATTGATACTACAACCTACAATATAGCCATATTTACAGGCGAAATGGATAAGCTAGGGATTGATTATGAAGTAGACACTAATAATTTTCCCAATATTATCAGTTCTTATCCTGCGGAAGAGATCTTTATCCGTAAAACCTGGCTTACTGAAGGGGTATACAAAGATGTTTTAGACGATATCGACTTTAAACCTTCCGTTAAAGTTAATATCTGCGATAGCGACCAAAGTTTTACCCCTATGTTAACGGGTAATATCAACTGGATTGCCTCTTCACAATCCGAACATTATTGGCATTTGATTATCCGGTTTCCAAAAACCAATGTAACATACGAATGGAATCAGCTTTGTTACACCAATCATATCGCACAGGTTACCAAAGCGCTGGAGAATATTATCGGAAACAATCGGTCACAGTTTGTAGATAACCCACAAGCTAACGGTGAAGAGCTCTTTGCGCTTTTAGATCAGGACAATTTCATTCTTAAACAGGCCGAAAACACCGTATCCCTATCTTCATTTAACCTGCCGTATTATGAAGGTTTAAACCGTTACAACAATAAATATTGGCTGGGCATTTATAGGCGCGATGAGTTATTCAGCATTCCATTTTTAAAGAAACTCTGCCAGCTTTGTTTAGATACCAAACTTGGTCAGCTGTGCTGTACCTCCTGGAAAACCATTATTATAAAAGGAATTGATGAAAAAGATAAAAATCTTTGGAATGGCCTGCTCGAAGAATTTGAGATCAATATGCGACACGCGGCCAACGAACTTAACTTTCAGGTAGAAGACAATTGTAACGAGGGCTTAGCATTAAAAAATTTCCTTGTTAAACATTTAAGCATTGATGATACCAGGACCTTTGGAATCTGTTTTGGGATTAAAACGCGTAAAAAAAGTGAGGTTTTCAGTAGTATCCTGATCCAAAAACGCCACTTGATTAATGTATTTGGTTTAAAACTACTGCCCGTTTACGATATCCTTTGTGCTAAAGATTTTAACCCCAACGAGCGTACCGGCGAAATTTTTAGCAGGAGTAATCCTGGTTTTTTATTACCAGAACAAGTAAGACGTTCGATATTTAAATTTTATAAATACCGTTTAAATGCAATTAAAACAGGTAATCAAAAACAGAGCTTTCAAACTGAAGAAACGATAAAAAAAGATAGCGAATTTTTATACCAGTGTAACAACTGTTTAACGGTATACAACGAGCGCATTGGCGAAATTGAGAGCAATATTAACCCAGGTACGGCATTTAAAGATTTACCAGAAGGTTATTGTTGTGTGCTTTGTGAAGGAGAGAAAGAGAATTTTACTAAGATTGATCAATCGGCCTTGCAATTGTTATAAGCCATTTATCTCGGCATGGGCGTTAAAATTACTGAAATAACGATAATCCTGATCTTCAATGGCAGTTTCGCAAACCCGCAAATTACTTAAAACGTATTTCATGCTGTGTTTGGCCAAACCATTCGTTTGAAGCAGGTGTGCAATTTTTTTCAAACCTCCAGCTTTATAAATCCCACATAAGGGTTCTTGCTGACCATCTTTGGTAAAAATATAAGCATCGAAAGCGTCGTCAGCTTTGAACGAGTGGATAAGTTTTTCCAGCAATTTGGTTTCCATTAATAACATATCGCAGGCTAATAAAAGCAAATTTTCTTCCGGATTTGATAAGTGAACAGAAAGTACACCCAATAAAGGACCCCTAATATCAAGAGAAGAATCGTCGACAATCAATTGCTCACTCCCGAAATAACTAGCATAAGTTTCTTGCTGCAATGGATTAACCGAAAATTTTACCGGGAGATCGAGCGCACTTAATTTATCAGCCGCCACCTGCGCCCATAGTTTATCCTGATGGCTTAGCAAACCTTTATCAGTGCCCATACGCAAACTTTGCCCACCACATAAAACGATTCCAAACATTTAATATCAATAATTAAAAAACTTGTTATTAGTTAAGCCGAGCGAAATAAATGTTTTGAAAAGACGCTTCGACTACGCTCAGTGTGACAACAACGGATTTTAAAAAATTAAAATTATAAACCTTAATTATTTACTACTCAAATCTGTTAGTCCGACCTCGTTTAAAATACCAATTTGCTTTCCTTTCACTATTATTAACTTTTCTGCTAACAGCTCGTTCATGGTTCTAAAAACGGTTTCGTAAGTGGCACCGGTAAAAGCAGCCAGATCCTGACGGCTTAATGCTAAATTTAAAAATCCTTCGGCATCCAAGCCAAATTGATCTCTCAATCCTAAAATAGCCACGGCAAGCCTTCCCTTAACCGACATTAAAGCTAAATTACGCATTTTCTTTTCCGAAGCATGCAATTCATCGGCATAAAACATCAACAAACCATAGGCAAATTCCTGGTTTACTTTTATGGTGGTTTTAAAGAAATCGATATCCACGAAACAAAGTTTAGTGGTTTCTAAAGCAGTTGCCGAAATTGGGTAGGTAGAAATGCTGCTGCTGATTCCCCTATGTCCAATTATGGCTCCATCATTTGCAAAACGTAAAATCAGTTCTTTATCTCCCCATTGTTTATGCACTTTTACATTACCCGAAGTAACAAAATAAACACCGCTCACCGGATCCCCTTCTTTAATAATTACTTCCCCCTTTTTAGCGATAAAATTTCGTTTATGGCTCTCGATAGCAGGATGCCACTCTTTTAATGTGAGCTGGCACATAAAACAGGTTTTAAGATCGCAGTTATTATTTTTCTTCATATTTTATTGGGGATGTTGGGTAAAAATAGCAAATCGTTGCACAATTATTTGGTATTGTAAGCAAATTCGGTGATTCTTCACTATTGTTGAAAATTTTATAAGAATAAAACTCATTGAAAGAGAACACTTAGCATTTTTTACAGGCATCCTTGTCGCAAAGAAGTTTAAAGATATGCCATCAAATCATAATTTTGTGTTATGGCAAATACAAACGTTAGAAAATCAATCCAGAATAAGATCGAATCATTAGGTAAGGAAATCGAAACCTTACAGGCGGAATTAAAAAGATGGGAAAAAATTGCAGCCGATTATGAAACCAATTCGGAAAGCATTGATTTGATTTTATCGATACAATTACCCGAAAAACCAGAACCAAAAGCTAAAAAGGTAAAATTGTAAGGAATTAAAAAAGAAAACCCGGACAATGTCCGGGAATTCAACTAACCATATCTTGAATATTAATCCTGTTATATAACTTTTTCCGCCTTTTTTAGCGGAAATTTGACACTCGGCTTAAAAGTAGTCGGCCTATTTCCTCCCTCGGTTACAGCCGTATTTTCCTGATCTACCGACTGTTACCTGAACTCACAAATATTCGAAAAGCTTAAAACCCTTTTGCGCTAAACATGTTATCCATATACAACAAAACCGATGTATATGAAAAAGTTAATTTATGTTATGGCCATTTCAGCATTAGCATTTCAAGCTTGTAGCGGAGGAAACAAGGATGCTAAAGAAAGTGCCGACAGTTTAAACATGGCCAAAGACACCACAAGCAATGCCATGGCCACAGGAGGAATCGCAGTAGATGAAGCTGATGCTAAGTTTACTACCCAAGCAGCGGTTGGCGGGATGGCTGAAGTAGAACTGGGAAAAATGGCCCTCGAAAAAAGCAGTAATCCGCAGGTTAAAGAATTTGCAACCATGATGGTAAAAGACCACGGTATGGCAAACACCGAATTAATGGCTATTGCGAAACAAAAAAACATTACATTGCCAAGTACTGTAGACGATGAGCACAAGAAAAAAATGGATGACCTGAGCAAAAAATCAGGAGCAGATTTTGATAAAGCTTATGTTGATGCCATGGTGAGTGGTCATAAATCTACATTAAAATTAATGGAAGATGAATTAAGAGATGCTAAAGATGCAGATCTTAAAGCATTTGCGACCAAAACTGCACCAATAGTTCAAAGCCATTTGGTAATGATCAATAAAATTAACGATAGCATGAAATAATGCAGTCTGGCGTATTAAATTTCTCAAGATAAAGGGATTTAATACGCTACTTTTACAGTCACACTGACCTCTCCTGATTTTATCCTTAATTGCCGAATTTATTTTTTCGAAAGTTATAGTTAAAGCTCTGGTGGTGTGTGCCAATCGATAAAGGCTTTCCTACTTAACATTTTCAGGTATGGATAATTTCCATTTAATTGTTTACGCTGTTTTAGCTCATATAAAAAATGCCCACCTAAGTCTACAATAATTTTTGCAGTAGCTAAATACCAAACACTATGCGGCTGTTTCCAACAAAAAGAATATAGGTTTGAGGTTAGTTTAATGCCCTGAAGTTCGGGATGATAAAAATTAAGTATTTTTGGATTGGGCACCCCCTGCATTACCTCTGATTTCCTTACCATCGAAAGGTGATCGGAATGACAAAACTCATAATCCTTTAGTTTTGGATCATCCACATCAGGTAAATGTTTCAATATTTTGAATCCCTTAAATTTCTTGCCATTCAATACCCATATTAAATTTGGATAAAATGCTTCCCTGCTGTTAAGCTCGGCCAATGCGATCGGAGAATTTTGAAACTCAATGGTATAACCGGATGGGGTAAATATATCAGCACGGTGGATATTAGCATTGGCTGCATCATAAAAAGCAACTTCTCTAAATGATGGCGGGAAAGCTAATTTCCAATCTCGGTGCCAAGCGGTCTCCTTTCGGCAATATTCTTTTTTAAGTGACGAAATATCCTGAATCATATCAGAATGAGGGATATCTTTTTGCATTTCACTATTGTTCATTCTCTTTCAATGTGATTAGAACACTATAACAATTAATTAGGGAAAACAAATTTAAACTAAAATTATTAGTAATAAAATTAGGTATTGCAAAAAAGGAATATATTTAGGATAATTATCAAAACCTTTTCTACCCACGCAACTTTTTCCAAAATTCTACATCTTTTATGTAAATAATAATATATAAATGAAAAATATCAGCCGTTTCTGTTTTATAATCTTATCATTATGTGTTACTTACACCTATGCACAAACTTCGAAAAACATCTTCAGTGATGATTTAAAATTTTATAAAGACAGCCTTCCTGTTAAACACAAAAATCTTTTTGCAAAACTTTCTAGGCCAGAATTTAATACAATGATAACCCATCTTGAAGAGCAGACCTCAAGTATTTCTACTGAAAAATTTTATGTAGAAATCATGAAAATACAGGCCGCTATAGGTGATGAGCATAGCACAATAATCCCTCCGTATACCACTAAATACCCAGTAAAATTTGAAAGATTTGATGATGGACTGGTAGTTACCTCGACAGATGAAGCAAATAAGCAGCTCTTACTTTCAAAGGTGATCCGAATTGGCGGCAAAACTTTATCAGAAGCAGAAAAAGCCATTTCATCTGTAATTATCTCTGGCAATATCCCTTATTTTAATATCGCTGAGGCAAGTTATCTGGCAAGTCCCAGTCTGCTTTATGCACTAAATTTAAGTCCTAGCCCAAATGATGTAAGCCTCGAACTTTTAAATCCAAATGGTGAAACTTTAAAGGTGAAGTTAGATGCTATACCGAAAACCAAGAAAATAGATATGGTATATGCGTCTGCATATGGCAGCTTACTTGCAAATACCCACCAAGAAAATTACTGGTATGCAATGGAGAAAGGCAATTTGTATCTCAATTACAATAAATGCCAGGATGACCCGAAAAAGCCCTTTGATGCCTTTAATGATAACTTATTTAAAGAAATTGAAAAACAAAAACCAAACCGTATCATTATCGACTTAAGGATGAATGGCGGCGGGAACAGTGCAATATTAGAGCCCTTTATTGAAAAGATAAAAAATCATAATTTAAATAAAAAGGGGAAGATTTTCGTGTTGATTGGTCGGGCTACTTTTTCTTCTGCCATTATGAATGCCATCAAACTTAAAAGAGAAACAAAAGCCATTTTAGTTGGAGAAACTACTGCGGGTACCATTAACCATTATGGCGAAGTACGCGCATTTAATTTACCAAACACCAAATTACAGGTAAATTATTCTACCCAGTACTGGGAAAATTGGAAAGGACATGATGGCCCACTTGTACCCGAAATTAAAATTCCAAAGAATCTATCAGATTTATTAAAAGGAAACGATAAAGCACTGAACTATGTGATGGAAAACTGATGTGATGAAATCAGTAATCTTATCGCATTTATAACACCAGTTAAAATTTATTTAGATTGAACATGAGAGAGATACTCATTAATGCTTTATTTTGTTTAGCCCAACTCATTACATAATGATAACTTTGTAGTATGACCATCCAAGAAATACAGCAGCTAGAAGATTTTTTTACCCAAGCAGGAAAGCAAGAGGTTCCAATTTATCTTAATCAGGCTACCATAATTACAGATTATGCCCATTTTTTGGAAAGTCATTTTATGCCTTTAAAGCTTAATCCTGATGCAAAAGTAAACCTACCGCTTATACACAGGCTGAAAATGTTAAAGTTATTGATTGAATCAAATGCGTAAAACCGATTCAATTTAGCTGTTACAGTGCCACCATTGGTAAGAAGCAGCCAATCTGAATTGCAATACAAGTAATCGAAGCACTCACTATCTATTAAACTGGTTCTTCGACAGGCCACCATTGACGTTATTTTACAAATAATTATTAATCAGTTTTTTATAGATTTTGTATTTCCTATCTAGCTAGGCCATCGCACGGTATCCCCGTTCTACCTAATCCAGCCTAACAAATTTTTCGGGTTCCGCTGACAAAGCCATTTCACTGGCTTTAAAAGAAAAATTTTCAGCTGGCATTTTTTGCTTCTTTTTGATGCAAAAAAAAAGAGCCTTTCGGCGGCGGCAAGCCGAGGCAAGGCCGCGCCGTAGGGCAAGAGAAACAATTGTACTTCACTCATATTGATTTTTATACAATAAATTACCCCTCAGGATAACAAACCTATATTTGTGATACATCCAATTCATGCCTTTCCTATTTATGGCTATCGAAATATTGACCCAAATTTTCTATTCAGGTAATTAAAAACTTAACCTCTTTTAGTTTTTAAAACAGATATTTCCAACTATATTGGCCGTAATTGATTATTCGTATTCATTGATCCTTATTTATGACTAAAAATATATACATTGCTTCGGCCGAACCCTACACCGGAAAATCAGTAATTGCTTTCGGAATGATCAATATGTTATTGGCTAAAACGCAAAAAGTAGGTTATTTTAAACCCATTATTGCGCAAGATGATCAGAATAAAAAAGATGAACATGTAGAGGCCATGTTGGATTATTTCTCATTACCTGTTAAATATGAGGATGCTTTTGCCTTCACCCGGCAAGAAATGCTGCACCAGGCAGAAGATAGTGGCGCAATTATCAATACAATTATCAGTAAATATAAAAAGCTAGAAGACAACTACGATTTCACGGTAATTGAAGGCAGCGATTTTTTAGGCGAAGGCATGGCATTTGAGTTCGAATCGAATGCTTTAATGGCCAAAAACTTAGGTGCACCAGTTTTAATAGTGGTATCGGGAAAAAACAAAACGGCAAGTCAGCTTTTTAAATCGGCCATCAATATCTACCGTAACTTCCTGTTGCGCGATGTACAGGTATTAGGCGTAGTAGCCAATATGGTAAATCCAGAGGAGGCAGACCGTATTAAACAAGCTTTAACCAATCAATTACCTGCCGAATTACTTATCGCCGTTATTCCTACCGAAACGGGCCTGCAAAGTCCAACAATGAAAGAAATTACATTGGCACTAGGTGGTGAGGTACTTTTTGGATCTGAACTATTGGATAACCAGGTCGATAATTTTGTGACAGGTGCCATGATGCTTCCTAATTTTTTAAGGCACATAAAAGATAACCTATTAATAGTTACCCCTGGCGATCGTGGCGATATCATTATTGGTGCACTTCAGGCCAACCTATCAGCCAACTACCCAAAAATTGCAGGCATTGTTTTAACCGCAGGCAGTTTACCTGATGAGCCGATTATTAAATTGATTGAAGGTTTACAAACCATTATTCCAATAATAGCGGTTAAAAAGGGAACTTTCGAAACCACTACAACCATTGGTAGTATTCACTCAAAAATCACAATCGAAAACAAGAAGAAAATTGCAATCGCAATAGAGCTTTTCGAAAAATATGTCGACATTAAAGCGCTAGATGATAAAATTATCACTTTTAGCTATCAGGGCATTACGCCACACATGTTCCAATACCAGCTGGTTAAATGGGCCAAACGCGATAAAAAACATATTGTTTTACCAGAAGGAAATGACGAACGCATTTTAAAAGCAGTGGAAAAACTCATTACCCAGGATATTGTAGACATCACGCTTTTAGGCGATCCAACAGAAATTACCAACGCGATTAAAAGACTTGGATTAAATCTGGATCCCAATACTTTAAAGATACATAACCCGGGCCAATCTGCTCATTATAACGATTATGTAAATACCTTACATGAATTACGTAAAGCCAAAAATGTAAACCTCGAAATGGCCAGAGATATGATGACTGATGTTTCTTATTTCGGAACCATGATGGTTTATAAGGGTGATGCAGATGGGATGGTTTCGGGTGCGGTTCATACCACTCAGCACACCATAAGGCCTGCTTTGCAGTTTGTTAAAACAAAGCCAGGTGTATCAGTTGTTTCCTCTATTTTCTTTATGTGCCTGCCAGAGCGTGTGGCCATATTTGGCGATTGCGCGGTTAACCCCAACCCTACGGCCCAGCAATTAGCAGAAATAGCTATTTCCTCTGCAGAGAGTAGCGCAAAATTTGGCATTGAGCCACGTATTGCTATGCTTTCTTACTCTTCCGGAACATCTGGAGAAGGAGAAGATGTAGAACGTGTAAGAGAAGCTACCGCCATAGTTAAAGCAAGGCATCCGGAATTAAAAATTGAAGGGCCGATACAATATGATGCTGCTGTAGATCCACTTGTAGGTAAACAAAAATTACCAGGTTCTGAGGTAGCAGGAAGAGCAAGTGTATTGATCTTCCCCGATTTAAATACCGGCAACAACACCTATAAAGCGGTGCAGCGCGAAACCGGCGCATTAGCCATTGGCCCAATGTTACAGGGCTTGAACAAACCAATAAACGATTTAAGCCGTGGCTGTACAGTAGATGATATTTTTAATACCGTTGTAATTACAGCGATCCAATGCCAAGATATTTAATATGAACATTTTAGTAATCAACTCAGGAAGCAGTTCCTTAAAATACCAACTTTTTAAAATGCCCGAAAAAGCGCCTGTTTGCAGCGGACTGGTAGAAAGGATTGGCATTGAGGGCTCGTTTATAAAACATACGGTTTATACCAATAACAAAAAACACAGTATAGAAGAAACAGGTTTTATATCCAACCATGGTGAAGCATTAAAACAGGTTTTGTCATTATTAACCCAAGGAGAATACGCAGTAATTGTGAGTCCTGATGATATTGCTGCTGTTGGTCACCGTGTAGTACATGGAGGTGAACATTTTTCTGGGCCGACTATTATTACTGATGATGTAAAACACCAGATCAAAAAGCTTTTTTCCCTTGCTCCGCTACATAATCCGGTTAATTATAAATGTATTGAAGTAGCCGAACAGACTTTTGTAAACGCGAAACAAATTGCAGTATTCGATACAGCATTCCATCAAACCATACCAGAACAGGCCTATCGTTATGCGATTCCAGAATGGTATTATAAAGAACATGGCATCAGGGTGTATGGATTTCATGGCACCAGCCACAAATATGTAAGTGAACAGGCCATTAAATGGTTAAACAAAGTTGATACAAAAATTATTAGCATCCACCTGGGCAACGGTTGCAGCATAACGGCCATTAGAAATGGTAAATCTATAGATACCAGTATGGGATTTGGCCCATTAAGCGGTTTAATGATGGGCACACGCTCTGGAGACATCGATCCATCGGTTATTTTTCATTTAATGGAGCATTCTGGGTATACATTAGAGCAGTTGAGTACCTTGGTTAACAAACAGTCGGGGCTTTTGGGTGTGGGTGGCTCAAGCGATATGCGCGACATCAGAAAAATGGTAAGCGAAGGCAATGCAGCTGCAATTTTGGCGCTAAAACTGTATGCCTATAGGATCAAGAAATTTATTGGAGCTTATGCAGCCATTTTAAATGGTATAGATGCAATAGTATTTACCGCTGGCGTAGGCGAAAACGATAGTAACATGCGTGAATCTGTTTGTTCAGCACTCGATTACCTGGGTATTGAATTAGATCCAGGTCAAAATACAGCCTACTATGGAGAATTGAAAGAAATTAACAAGGCAGGTGCTAAAGTAAAAATATTGGTTATTCCAACTAACGAAGAATATGAAATTGCCCACCAATGTTTTGAGCTTTTAGGCTAATAGCAAGACTTCCGAAGTTGGCAAAGCTCGCAGACCAGAGCGCAAACTTCGGAAGTTTTGTCTAAATCGTTTCCAAGATAGACAAAATATTGCCTGCAGGATCTCTAAACCAGGCAATGTTTGGCCCTCCGTTTCCACGGGAGATACCTTTACTGTCCGTTTTGAGATACTCTTCATTGTAAATCTCGAACTTTATTCCCTTGGCAATAAGTTCGTCGGCGGCTTGATCAATATTTTCAACAGGAAAATTAAGTACCGTAAAAGTTGCCGGAACATGATTTGGCTTTGGATAAAGTAATACATTTGCTGATCCGGGAATAACCAATTCAATCACGCCCATTGGATTATCTTTAACTTCGATACCCAATACTCCTTGATAAAAATCTTTTGCTTTCTGTACATCGTCTACAGAAAAAGAGCTGAATGCTTTTGAGTTTTGTAACATAAATCTTTTTTTTAATCAATTTCTACGAGAACTGGACAGTTAAATTTAGCGGATTAAAATAATAGTAACCGGCTGCATAAGCGGCAAAGTACGGGGCCAAACAAGACAATCTCCTTTTAACTTTTCCAGGCACCCAATAAACGCCTGATGACAACAATTTCGGCAACGTGATAAGCATTATGATCGGCAATCTGCAAGGCCTCGCGTAATACACTTTGTCCATCGCCATGCGGAATTGACACATATAAATCTGAAGAATCTAACAAAGCAATAAATTCTTTCAAGTCAGCATCAATCTGTTTTAGCGTATTGTTCCAGGCGCTTTCATCCTTAGGTGCCAGTTCTTTAGGCCAATATTCGTCTGGCCATTTAGGCGATCGATGCGATCCATCTTTACTAAATTCGAGCATATCCCACTGAGCAATTTTGATATGTTCTACCAATTGCCAAATACTATAGGGTAAATTATAGGGCTTTTCGCCAAGAAGATTAAAGGGCAAATTGGCTACAGCATCTTTAAACCCTACATGTGCTCCACCCCCATTTAATAATTTTTTAAGTTCTGTAACCAGTATCGATGTTTGTTTTTCCATAATAACATTAACAGATTGTATTAACCTAACAAACGTGATTCTCATAGGTTTGTATAAAAATCAATTTCGGTCCAAAGTTTATTTTTTTAACGTACAATTCTTTTAATTTTGGACATGAACCTATCTTTTCCGATCCTCACAGCGTATACCTATCTCAACACGGCTAATTCAGGCATTTTATCTACCAATCTGGCAGAATGGAGAACTAAACATGATCAAGACTTTATTGCCGGAGGAAGTATTTTCAGAATGGAAAATCTGCCCATCATTACCGATGTCAGAAATAACATTGCTAAACTTTTCAGTTTAAAATCCGAAAACACCTATTTGGTTCAGAATTTCTCGGTCGGTTTTAATACTTTATTGAGTGGGTTGGACAAAAACCATCGTTTTCTTTTATTGGAGGAGGAATATCCATCTGTAAGTTATCCTGTAATCAGTATGGGTTTTGAATACCACAGCATAACCATTGATGAAAAGTTAGAAGAAAACATCATCATTGCCATTGAAAAATTTAAACCTACCGTAATGGCATTTAGTATGGTACAATACATTAGTGGGTTAAGGATGGATGATGAATTTATCCAGAAACTAAAAGCTACATACCCTGATCTTTTGTTGATCGGTGATGGCACTCAGTTTTTAGGTACTACAAATTTTAACTTTGAAAAATCAGGCTTGGATGCTTTAATCGGAAGTGGCTATAAATGGCTTTTAGCGGGGTATGGGAACGGTTATGCATTTCTTTCAGATCGAATGAAAGATGCGGTTTACAGTAAAAACAAATTGGCCGAATTGCCTACAGCACCTTTTTTAAAAGGCAAAGACCATTTATCAATGTGTTTCGAACCTGGCCATTTAGATACTTTAAATTTTGGTACACTAAACGAAAGCTTACATTATCTTAGATCAATCGGTTTCGATTGGATTGAAAAAACCGCGCAGACAATTTCCAGCAAAGCCAGGCTAGCATTAAATTCAAGAGGTTTAATTCCAGATTGGACATTGGAGCGAAAATATCAATCTACCATCATGAGCATGCCCTTGGATCAAAAAACAGTAGAAAAACTCGCATCAGCCAAAATCCTTTGCTCACCGCGAGGGGCAGGCACAAGGATTTCGTTTCACTATTATAATACAGAAGAAGATCTAAATCAACTGCTCCAGGTTTTGGATAACGGTAGCTAGTCTACCTTCCAAATGGCATCTACAAAATACTGATGTTGATCAAAAAAACGTTGAAGCGGTTTAAATCCGGTTTTTTCTGCAAGCTGATCGATATCATTAAGCGAATATTTTTGTGATATTTCCATAAAAATATGCTCGTTTTCTGCAAAATGAATGGCATTTTGACCAATATTCACAATCTGTTTTTTTAAACTGATGAGGTAACTTTTACATGCTCCAGATTCTGGATCGTAACTGGCATAATGCTCAAAATTATCCATATCGAAATTGCCATCTAATTCTTTATTGATGCGATGAAGCAGATTGAGGTTAAATGACCTTGTAATTCCGCCTTTATCATTATAGGCAGAAAGAATCTGCTTGGGATTTTTTTTCAGGTCGAATCCAATGATCAACAAATCCTTAGGAGAAAGCAGTTTTTTCAATGACGAGCAGAATTTTCCGGCATCGGCTATACTCATGTTTCCGATATTTGCGCCCATAAAAAGCACAACCTTTCTGCGGCTGGATAATTCTGTGGCTTTTTTAAGCATATTAAAATAATCGCCATTTAAACCTTTCATAGCCAATCCAGGAAGTTTTTTAGGCAAATTTTCTTCCAGATCCGAAATTACATGCGCGGAAATATCTATCGGAAAATAACTAAATTCCAACTGACTATCCAACAGTGATTTTAGCAGGTGAATGGATTTTGTTGCATCGCCGGCACCAAGTTCGATTAAATCAAAAGCGCTTCCATCGGCCGATATCGCTTGAGAAATCTGGTTGGCCTGGTATTGCAGAATTTCCATTTCTGCATTGGTTAAATAATATTCCTCCATTTCCATAATCTGCTGAAAAATGCGGTCTCCGGTAGCATCGTAAAAATACTTAGAGCGCATAAATTTTGGCTCGGAGTATAGGCCTGCTAAGGTTTCTTGAAGGAACTGTGCTTTGTTGTCTGTTGTTGTTTCGATAGTGGTGGTGGTCATATCTATACTATTTTACTAATCGGATGCTTGTATATTGCCACCTTAAATGTGGGTGGAAGAAATTTCTATAAGTAATGCGTGAATGATTTTCAGGCGTGGCAATTGATGCACCGCGAAGCACTTTTTGGTTAACCATAAACTTTCCATTGTACTCGCCAATGGCACCCGGCGCTTTACTAAAACCGGGATAAGGCAAATAGGCACTTTCGGTCCACTCCCATCGTTCGCCCCAGTTAAAATGTTCGGCTGCTATCTCCCACTCAAATTCGGTTGGTAAACGCATGCCTTTCCAGCTTGCAAAAGCATAGGCCTCGTAATAGCTGATGTGGCTTACCGGTGCGGTTAAATCAATAGGTAAAAGACCAGCTAAAGTATAATTAAACCATTTTCCGTCTATTAAGTGCCAGTACATGGGTGCACTAATGTTATTGTTTTTCACCCAATCCCATCCTTCAGCGTGCCAGAAATTAAAATTTTCATAACCGCCTGCGCTAATGAATTCGATAAATTCTACGTTACTGACCAACGTTTTACTGATTGAAAAATCGTGCAGGTAAACTTTATGCCTGTTTAGTTCATTATCAAAGCTGAAATCCTTTCCAGCATAACCGATCTCATAAATTCCTTCTGAAATGTTGATAAATCCAGGTTCTATTTCACTTACGGTTAAAACTTCTTTTTGGTTTTTCGAATAGGTTGGAAAAAGCGGGTTGTTTCCTAAAATGTATTTAATATCGGTAAGTAAAAGTTCCTGGTGCTGCTGCTCGTGGTTAAAGCCCAAAATCAACAGTTCTTTTACTTCATCTGTTAGTGTCGTGGCCAGGAATTTCACCATGGCTTCATCTACATAAGCCCTGTACTGGTAAATCTCATTTACGCTGGGTCGACTTAAATTACCACGATCTGTCCGGATTACCCGGTTACCTACGGTTTCATAATAACTATTAAAAACAAAATTATATTCATCGTTATATACCTGATAATTAACAGAAAACGGCTTTAATATAAAGGTTTCGAAGAACCAGGTGGTGTGTCCCAAATGCCACTTCGGTGGACTTACATCGGCAATAGGCTGTACTACATAATCTTCTGTTTGCAATGGTTCGCAAATTTGTTCAGAGTATTTCCTGATCTGCAAGTATTCTTCTACCAGTGTCATTAATTTTTATCTAGATAGTTTTTAAGATCTGTGATGGTATTAACATTCAGATCTTTTGATTGTTTTTGCCGCATCATCAAAGCATAAGAATTATTAAAACCTATAGGTTTAAGCCATTTGATCTTAAACTTTTTCTCAAATTCGGTGCAGACATACTCATAAGTTTTATCTTTATCGTGCGCCATTTCCTTAGCAATTTTTGGATCCGGTTGTAACAAAACCAATAAACCTGTTCCAGTATATTCGGGATAAAAATCGATCTGGTTATTCATAAGTGCATCAAAACAGATTTTTGTTCCACCTAATCCTGTTTTGGTAGATACCTCATAATCTGTATTCCCTTTGATCAACATACTGTACATTTCGGCCAGAATATATTGCTCACCAAAAATCTTTGAGCCTATCCGCACTACACCGTTATGTCCGTTTTTTGGTGCTTTATACAAACCAATACTGATAAGAAAATCCTTTGCCACACGTTCTGGTGTTTGGTGCAGGTAATCTGTTCTGTAATTAAGATCGGTCATTACTGGATCATTTATTTTGCCTGCTAACAGATTTAATGTTTCTTCCAGCTTTGGAAATTGTTTAAAAGCTTCATTCCGAACAATTGGTGCAGCATAGTACGGTGGAAAAATACTTTTATCGTCTTTTAAAATCTTTAGATCAAAGGCTTTCAAACGACCATCGGTAGAGTAACCGCTAATAACATCCAGTTCTTTTGAAAAAGCCGCCTTATACATTACCGCATCGCTGATTACAATGGTATGGATTTTTAAGCCATAGGTAGATTTCAATCCAAGATCGCCGTCTTGCCTGCCCATAAATTCAGGGGTAAATCCGGCAGTTAAGGTAGAACCATAAGCCGATGGAAGTGCATAAAAGCCACCTAAAATTAAAATCACAACTGGCAAAATGTACAATGCTTTTCTCAGTTTTTTAAAATCCATTTTCTGTACCAGGGAAAGTAAAGCATCGAGAATAATGGCCAACAAAGCAGCAGGAATGGCCCCAGCTAGGATCATGTTGGTATTGTTGAGTGAAATGCCCCCAAAAATAAACTCCCCTAATCCACCAGCAGCAATAAAGGAGGCCAATGTGGCCACGCCAACATTAATTACCGTCGCAGTACGGATACCCGCCAATATAACGGGCATAGCTAATGGCAACTCAACCTTTAGCAAAATCTGATTTTTGCTCATGCCCATTGCCCTGGCGGCTTCTTTAACATGCTGATCGATGCCAATAATGCCTGTATAGGTATTGCGGATAATCGGTAGCAAGGCATAAATCAGCAGCGCCACAATTGCAGGTTTTGCACCAATCCCTAAAACTGGAATCATAAAACCCAATAAGGCAATACTCGGAACCGTTTGCAATACGCCGGCAATCCCTAAAACCGTTCCTGAAAGTTTTCTTTTTCTGGCAATCAATATGCCCAATGGTAAGCCAATGGCGATGGCAAAAAGTAAGGAAATAAAGGTTAAGCCAACATGTTGCAGGGTTTGAGCAAACAATTTATCAGATTGCTCGTGCATAAACTGCCATAAAGTTTGCTGATGCTCATTCATGTACCTGCGCGTTTTGAAATTGGTTAAATCCTTTGGTTAACTGTTCGAAATTAACGGCTTTGCTTTCTTTATTGGCACCAGAAACAAGAAGTTCGCTCCGATCAGAACTCCGCAACAATTCCATCGCATCCCAAACATTCATATCAGCAGATAAGCTTTTCCCATCTTGTAGTGTTACTTTAGGTAAATAAGTCCAAATATCTTGTATTTTAACTACTTTAAATTCAAGAGCTAACCTTTGTCCGGCTAAAAATTTCCTTGCAAAATCATTTATAGGCTGATAAAGTAATTCTTTGGGTGTTCCAATCTGGATGATTTTTCCCTTATCCATTAAGCAAATGCGATCTGCCAATTCAAAAGCTTCCTGAACATCGTGTGTAACCATTACAATGGTTTTCCTTTTTAATTCTTCTAGTCCTTTAAATTCTTTTTGGATACTTGTCCTGGTCACATTATCTAAAGCACCAAAAGGTTCGTCCATTAACAATACGGAAGGATCGGTAACTAAAGCACGGGCAAGGCCTACACGCTGCTGTTGCCCACCACTCAATTCGTGTGGAAACATCGACAGGCTATTTTCAGGAAGATGGAGTTTTTCGATCAGCTCCTGCGTCCGGACTTTAATTTTTTCCTTATCCCATCTTAAAAGCTTCGGCACAACGGCAATGTTCTCGGCGATGGTATAGTGTGGAAAAAGCCCAATATTCTGCATCACATAACCAATCCCCGTTCGTAAAATATCAGGATCTTGATTGGCTATATTTTCGCCATTGATAAAAACCTGGCCTGCATCGGGCTCAATTAACCGATTGATCATTTTTAGCGTGGTGGTTTTACCACAGCCACTTGTACCCAACAATACCAAAGTTTCCTTTTCTTCTACCCTAAAAGAGGCATTATTTACCGCAAGCGTATCTCCAAATTTCTTACTTATCTCTTTTAATTGGATCATACTTAGTTATCGATTTTCATAAACAGATTATTTAACGATTCGGAATAAGTAGGGTGTGCAAATACACAATATCTGATCCTATCGTAAGTAATCCCACCTTCCATCGCCATTTGAAGAACAGACATGATTTCTCCACCTTCTGTGGCCAGGATAGTAGCTCCTATTATCCTTTTACTGTCTGCATCTACAATTGCTTTCATCAGCCCTAAAGTTTCGTTTGTTTCAATACCGCGCGCAACATTCGACATTGGCAGAACGGCAACTTTATAATTCAATTTCTTTTCTTTTGCTTCTTTTTCAGAAATACCTATCCGCCCAAGCTGAGGGTCGGTAAACATGCAATATGGCACAGGCCGATCGTGAATAGAATAATTTGTGCCTTCCATTAGGTTCCGGTAAACGATGGTATAGTCATTATAAGCAATATGTGTAAATGAAGGCCCACCTTTTACATCACCGAGCGCATAAATCCCTTTAATATTGGTTTCGAGTTTTTCATTAACAAGAATATGCCCTTTATCATCCAATTTTACGCCACAGTTTTCAAGGGTTAAATCTGCGGTCTGAGCAGTACGGCCTGCAGCTACCAACACATGGCTCGCTGTTATTTCTTTTTTGATTTTCCCAGACTCCAGGGTAATGCTAATCTGTTTTTTATCCTGCGTTATTTTTTTGATTTTAACATCAGTGATCAGTTCGATGTTTTCGTCGGTTAAAATTTCAGTAAGTGCTGATGAGATATCCTGATCTTCTCTAGCTAATATGCCCGATGATTTTTCCAAAACGGTTACTTTACTGCCAAATCGATTAAACATTTGTCCAAACTCAAGCCCAATGTAATTTCCACCAATAACCACTAAATGCTCTGGAACTGTTTTAAGATCTAAAATTGTTGTCGATGTAAGATAATTAATTTCATCCAATCCTTCAATATCCGGTATGGTGGTTTTTGCACCAGTGTTAATAAAAATCCATTCGGCAGTTACTTTTTCTTCACCGCCATCGTTAAGTGCAATAGCCAGTTCTTTTTCACCAGTAAACCTGGCCGTTCCAAATATCAGTTCTAGTCCCTTGGTATTTTTAAGGCCTTTTTCAGATGATGACCTGAACTGGTTTACGATATCGTCTTTCCGTTGCTTTATCTTTTTAAAATCAATTTTGATCGTTCCAACTTTTACGCCAAGTTCAGTTGCTTTTCTGGCTTGGTATACTGCCCTTGCGGAAGCGATCATTGCTTTTGTTGGTGTACAACCGTCATTAATACATGTACCGCCAACATATCTTTTTTCTATAATCGCTGTTTTTTTGCCTGCTTCGGCAAGCCTTTTGGCCAAAGGAGTTCCTGCCTGCCCTGCGCCTATAATTATTGCGTCGTAGTGTTTCATCGATTTACAGATTAATAGAATTTGTCTTGTCCTGAAGATATAACCTAAATACTAGCCCAATGTTTGGTCAATATTGATTTATACTATGTACAATTAAGACACTACAAGTTCGAATAAAAAAGTTACAAACTATATTCGAAAATCGACGTTAGATAACTGTAGACATTTAATTGACAAACATAAACCGCAGCCTTATATGCAACCTCAAACAACAGAAAACACGAACCTTACCGTTTTTATCCAGGATGATTCTTCAATTGAAGATAAAAGAGATATTTTATTGAATGGTTTGTTAGATGATCTGAACAATCAAACAGAATCTTTTAATTAGAAAGCCGATCATAGATCTAATTTTAGCTTTTTTTTCGTAAGATGCATACAAATGTAATTCATCTACGTACCGTACCGTCACCCTGAACCGAGTATTAGCAAGTTCACCGAAGATAATTCATTTCAGGGTCGTAACAGCAGAAAAGATGCTGAAACAAGTTCTGCATGACGATTAAGATTAATAGAAAACGAAAAGGGCAAACAAATTCATGTTTACCCCTTTCAATCTAAATTAACGCTCTCGCGACAAAAGTATAAATTCTTCTTAAACTCGTATGTAACAAATTTATTTGCCTTAAAGTTAATGTACAATGATCTGTGCCCGGCGAAGGTTATCTGTAGTCTGCAAAATTTTATCCTTTAATTTTGGATTGTAAGCAGGATGTGATTTTAAGAAATCCTGTACAACTGCATTTGCTTCTTTATTGTTATAACTAGAGAAAATAGCAGCAAGCCAAGATTGCGGAAAAAATATATCTCCTGTTTTCTGTATTTCTACTAATAAATCTAAGCTTTCTTTAAGATAATGAATAGATGTTTTTTGCCTGATGGGGTGATGCAAATAAGATAAAGCCGCAGTTACCCAAGCTTCTTTCTGACGGTTTTTCCGGGCTTTTAAAGCATTAAAGAATTGATCTCTTTCTTTAACATCTAAAGATAATGCGGGCATTAAATAAATCAGCCGGTTTCTACGGTCTTCATTTTTGGTCCGTGCTAACTGATCTTTTAAAATTGTATTTGCTGTATCTGTTTTAAGGGCTAGCGTTAAAGCTAATGCGCTATAATCATCTTCTAATAATTTAATTCCATTTGGTGCAGTTTGTTTGAGCCAGATATTATACATGCGTTTTCCGGCATCGGCACTCAGATATACATTCTGATAAGCATTGAACAAAATCTTCTTGTTATTTTGTGTTTGCTGTTGCTCTATTGCACTCCATATTGTTTTTTCCATGCTTTCATACATCACATTCCGTGCTTCAGCAGTAAGAAAAGTCCAGTAAATATTGGTTAGGTATCCGGTAATTAACCTGAGGTTCATCTCGTTTTTCTCAACTGATAATCCTTGTAAAAATACAGCCAAAAGTTCTTCAGGCTTAGTGCTTTTGCCCGAAAGCATATTTTCAAAGGCATTGATATAGGCTGATGCACGTTCTAACGGGTCGGCAAGATCATAAAGATTTGCCATCATCTCTTTATCAATCGGAAAAAGGCCATATCCGGCACCGTTTGCGTTAAATAAAATATACTTTGGTTTTGGAAGGTCTCTTGCTTCAATTAAATCCGTCTTAGCAAGCTTAGCATTTACAACCAAAATCTTACTCTCTGTTGGGTAAACCAGCTTAACCGTAAAAGATTGCGGCCATACCCGTGGCTGTCCCATCTCACTGCTTTGATTTAAGCTTAAATTACTTATTTTATCTCCATTGTATTTAATATCGTAACTAAAAACTGGCCTGCCAGGTTCATTTACCCAAACTTTGTTCCAACTATAGAGATCACTTTTACTGTATTTACTTAAAATGGAAATCAAATCATTCCAGGTAGCGTTACTGTAACTGTATTTTTTCAGATACTCCCTTATACCCTGTTGAAAATTCTGTTTCCCCATCAATAATTCCAATTGACGCATCATAATCGGTGCCTTATGGTAAATTATATTTCCATACATCGATCCGGCTTCTTGTAAGTTATCCAATTGCTGGCGAATGGGATTAGCACCCAGTGTTCTATCTACCCCATAAGCTGCCGGATAATGATCTTGTAAAAACTTAAGGTCGAAAGTACTTTTGCCCATTAATTTTTCGGTTACCTTATCGGCCATAAAATTGGCAAAAACTTCTTTCATCCAAACATCATTAAACCATTGCATGGTTACCAGATCGCCAAACCACATATGTGCTGTTTCATGCGAAATCAGATTTGAACGCGAAATGAACTGATCTTTGGTTGCACCTTGATCTAAAAACAATGCCGATGCTTTATATTGCACCTCACCAGGATGCTCCATACCACCAAACTGAAAATCTGGAATACTAACAAAGCCCACCTTTTGAAAAGGATATTTTATCGACGTCCAGTCTTCCAAAAAATCGATGGCATCGCGATGTGCTACAAAAACAGAATCTACACTGAGCTTAATTTTAGCTGAATCAGTTTCGCGATGCAGAAATTCCATTTTATTATTTTTCATTTCCCTATTTACCAGGGTGTATTTGCCCGCAGTGAAGGAAAATAAATAAGTGGGTAGTTTATCCGAATTATTGAAATGATAGGTGGTGGAATCCCCTTGTACAATTGAATCTTTTTTAACAGCATTAGCCATTACCTTCCAATCAGTTGGAACGGTTAACGAAAGTAAAAAATTAGCTTTTAAATCGGGTTGGTCAAAGCAAGGGAATACTGTTCTAGCATGATCAGGAACAAAAAGCGCATACAAAAAATCTTTGTTTCGGTTTAATGATTCGTTACCCGCAATAAATTCGATCTCGATATGGTTAGCACCAACTTTTAAATACGCCTGCTTTACTAAGATATGTTCGGCTTTAAAATCAATCGGTATCGTTTTTCCATTAGCCGATACTCGTTTTATATGGTCTGCATTTTGCTTAAAGTCGATCTGCAGATAAATCAATTTATTTAACTTAAAATCAATATTTTCAGTTGATTTAATTGATACTATTTGTTGTGCCGGAATGGTAAAGTGAAGCTTATATTGAATATTACTTATGGCTGCACTTCTGGCACTTGCCAGTGCAAGAGAAACTCCTGGTTCAACGGCTACGGGATTTGTACCCTGCTGTGCAAAACTGGTAATACTCAATAGTAAGAAAAAGCAAAAAAATTTAGTAATCGTATTCATTGTATAAAGATTTATTCTCCTTTTATCATCTGTATAATGGTACCATAACTCATCCAAACCATAGTTAATACCACAGCTAAGCCCGTTAAGGTTAACCAAAACGGTTGTTTGTAATTTGCAATAATTTTGGTTTTATAAGCGGCAATAAGCATAATGCCTAATGCAATAGGTAAAATAAAACCATTGATGGCGCCTACCGTAAGCAGTATTTTAACGGGTTTACCAATAAGGATAAAAATAATGCATGAGATGGATATAAAGGCAATGATAATCTCTCTGTTAAACTTTAAGATCAGTGGGTGAAAACTCTTAATAAATGAAATGGAGGTATAGGCTGAACCCACAACCGATGAAATCCCCGCAGCCCATATCACTACACCAAAAATCTTATACCCTATTTCGCCACTGGCCAATTTAAAAACCGAAGCAGCCGGATTGGACGGATCTAAAGTAAAACCTTTGCTTACCACTCCCAAAGCAGCAATAAATAACAATAGGCGCATAATAGATGCCAATCCGATGGCGCTTAATGCACCTTTATTTACAGCACCTAAATTCTGGATCCCAGTTTGCCTTGCATCCAATAAACGGTGAGCACCCGAAAAGGTGATATAACCACCAACTGTTCCACCAACTATGGTTAATACCGCCGTAAAACTAAACTGCGTAGGGTTTACAGCCCTTAATGCGGCTTCTGCCAACGGTGGCGAACTGGTGTAGGCGATAATTAAGGCGAGTATAATTTTAATTAACCCCATGGTTTTGGCAAAAACATCCATTGCCTTGCCAGCTTCTTTGTAAATAAAGATACCTATTGCCATAATTGCGCTTATTACAGCACCCTGTCCTACACTAATGCCGAACAATACATTAAGCCCTAAGCCAGCGCCAGCAATATTACCAATATTAAAGGCCATACCACCTAAAAAAACCAAGAAAGAAATAAAATATCCCAAACCTGGAAACACTTTATTGGCTATATCCTGAGCAGGTTTATCGGCAACAGCAATAATCCGCCAGATGTTTAACTGTGCAATGGCATCTAATATGATGGATAACAATATGACAAATGCAAAACTTGCGCCCAACTGTTGGGTAAAAACTGCCGTTTGTGTTAAAAATCCAGGACCAATGGCAGATGAAGCCATTAAAAAAGCTGCCCCTAAAAGCACACTCCAATTGTATTTTGGCTTCATATTGATGGGGCTTTAATTACAATGCCTTCTTTTTGTAACCGCTCAGCTATTAATTTAGCAAAAGTAACAGCGTGTTCGCCATCGCCATGCAAACAAACCGTTTCGGCTTTGACCGCAATGCGATTTCCATTTATACTATTTACTTCCTGATTTAAAGCAAATCCCAATACCTGATTAATGGCATCTTCTTCATTGGTAATTAAAGCATTGTCTGCTGACCGAGGGGTAAGTAAACCATCATCCTGATAACTACGATCGGCAAAAACTTCTGATGCGGTTACAATCCCCTTTTTTTTAGCTTCATCTATCATCTTACTTCCTGCCAAAGCATATAAGATCAGACCAGGGTCGAAATCGTAAACGGCCTGCACAATGGCTTTTGCCAAAGCGGCATCCTTTGCAGCCATATTATACAATGCGCCATGTGCTTTAACATGATGTAATTTACTACCTGCAGCCTTGACAAAACCGCTTAATGCACCAATCTGATATAAAGTAAGCTGATAGGCCTCATTTGGGGTAATCTTCATTTCTCTGCGACCAAAGCCCTGCAAATCGGACAAACCAGGGTGCGCACCAATGGCTACTCCGTTTTTTACGGCTAAAGCTACAGTTTGCTGCATTACAGCCGGATCACCGGCATGGAAACCGCAGGCAATATTCACCGATGAAATATAATCCATCAGTTTTTCATCATTGGGCATGGCATAATTTCCAAATGCTTCTCCCATGTCACAATTAAGATCGATCATTTTCATATTTTAATATATTTAAGGCCTATTGCCATAGTAATCAATGATAAATCGCGTTCACGTTCAAGGTAAAGCATTTCTGCCTCATCTCTCGAAATTTCAGAAAAGTGAATGGCGTCACCAGGTTTCAACTGTGCACATAAAGGCAAATCGACCGCTGCAACATGTGCAATACGTGGATAACCACCTGTTGTTTGACAGTCGGCCATGAGTATAACTAAATCGCCACTTCCGGTTACCTGGATAACGCCAGGTGTTACTGCCGTGCTGAGCAATTCCTTTTTAACTTTTCTCACTAAAGGTTTTCCTAATAAATGATAGCCCATGCGATTACTCCTTCTATCAATGGTATAAAAATTGGTTAAAAAAGAAATGATGGATGTTGCATCAAACCAGTTGATTTCATTGGCGAGTACAACTCTAATGGTTTGCCTTTTCTCTGGCAGTAAACTTTCGCGCGAAATACGCCAATTTGGGTATGGTAACGACCGATTGATTAATTGTTCTAATATTCTTTTTGACACTTCGCTATTAATTGCACCGCCGATCAAAACATCTGCCTTTTGCAATGCCCTACCCTTAAAACCTCCAAAAGCAGCAGTAAGAAAAGTACTCTTACTTTCCATTATATCAGGTACCTCCCATCCACCAGCAATAGCCAAATAGGTACGCATCCCAATTGCATTATGGATTAGCTTTATAACTGAACCGGCCGGAAAAAACAATGGCTTTTCTGCAGGCATTAATTCATTATTGTAAACTAAGAATGCACCATCGCCAGAATAAGAAATTAGAATAGGTGTTTCAGCTTTAAATGAAGCATCAGCATAGGTAAACTCGATAGTTGCCATATGATCATCGTTACCAACTGCTTTATTGGCCAACCGGTGAGCCAGCTCGTCCATGACACCTGAAACAGGTACAGCTTGCGAGAGGTATCGATATCGCCCCATATCCTGAATGGTACTTAACAAGCCTGGCTTAATGATGCTTATTTTCATACTCATATTTCTGCATAAGCATTAAACTCCTTTATACCAATGGCTTTAAAAGTAACCATATCCCCTCCCTTTAAAAGAGATGGCTGCGAGCGGTTTACATCGAACATCTTTAATGGCGTTTTTCCAATAATCTGCCATCCGCCAGGTGTTTCCATAGGATAAATACCAGTCTGACTACCCGCAATACCCACAGATCCGGTGGGTATTTTAGCACTAGGAACCTCTTTTCTGGGGGTTGATAACCTGGTATCCATTCCACCCATATAGGCGAAACCTGGCACAAAGCCGATCATGAAAACAATATATTGCCCAGCAGTATGTATATCAATTACCTCAGTTTCGCTAAGTTTATTGGTGCGGGCTACCGTTAAAAGATCATGTCCGAAATCGCCACCATAACATACAGGAATAACCATCTTATCTGCTATTATCCTTGATTTTTCTCTTTTTATCTGTGCAATTTTATTTAAATGAGCTGATACCTTTTCGAAACAAACCTGGCCTGGAAGATCTGATAACATCACGCTTAAGGGATCAAAAAAAACAGTTAATGTAGTATAAGCCGGAACTGTGGTAATTAAACCGGAAAAAGGGTTTTGCAACAGCAATCGGTTAAAATCGGCGATCAGGTACAACAAATCGTGATCGATTGCCGTTCCAAATGTTACTGTAACCGATTTTTCACTCAACCCGTAAATTTTTATGGGAATGTTTGTTCCAAAATACCCTACCTGCTCAGTCATACAAAAACAGTAAGATTTAATAATAAGTGATCTTCATAAACGGGTCTAACAACTAAACTGCTGCTATAAAAATGATTATATAATATTAAAATCGCAAGTTTTGCGAACAATCGTAGCTATTATGTGCAAAAAACAATAAAGAAAATATTTTTAAATGGCTATACAGGCGTTATTATGCTTATACTAACCTTTTAAATTCAATAACTTTTTGGTTATCTAATATTTCGAGCTGGCTAAAGGGCTCCACGTAAAAGATTTACTTGATTTTTAATAATCTATTAAATGAATAGCCAGGCAGGGACTTAAAAATTCTTCTTCACTACCCGTTCAATCGCCTTGCCCCAAAATTTTCCTAAAGACACGGCACCTAATTTATTTGGATGCAGGTAAAAGGTACCCGCTTGCCCCTTTTCAGGGATTAGCTCGGTTAGATAATGCTTTTTAAAATAATCGAATGCTTTTCTATCCCCCACAAAAACATGTTTAGATTTTGTTAAACTATAACTTGAAACAAGGCTATCAATTTTTGGAATATATGCCTGCACTCTGCTCAAGCCCTCTTCCATATATTTTGAGCTATTATAGGTATTGGGACTATACCAGATAGGATGCTGCAACACCACAATGGCCTTAGGAAAATCAGCCAATAGCTTATCCACAATAGTTTTTACATTGTCAATATATCGATCAGGCGGAACCGGAGCTCCATGCGGTCCTTTTATAGCACTATCGTTGGTACCGAGTTTTAACGAGAAAACCAGTAATGCTTCTTTATTGGTAAATGCATTGGCTGCTTCTTCTACTTTGTTAAAAGTACGGCCTGCACTGGGTAAAAAATCAAGAGTGGTATAACCGCTATGGCCCTGATTACTGAAATTAACTTCATTTATTCCTTTTTGCTTAAGCAGATAAGCCACAGCTACAGCAGGTGGGGCATCAGAAGCAGCAAGCTGAACACCTTGTGTGATACTATTACCAATAAAAACAATATTAAGATTCCTATTCTGTGCAAACAATAATGGGGTGTTAATTAGTAAAATGCCAATTAATAATAGGTATCTTTTCATTTAAAACTGTTTTTATCGGCAACAAATTACTAAAATTACTTATCAATATAGATCTAATTTTTCAGCGCTTCAAGGCCTTTGATCAATTGCAATAGCTCATCCTGCTCTTCAGCCTCCAATTCGATCATGCCGTTGAACATTTCAAAAATCTCATCACGCAGGTTAGAGCGCATTAAAATATCGATCAAGCGAACAAAAGTCTTCTTCTGATCGGTATTTAAACTGCTAAACAATTTAGGTTCTATTTCATATAAGGCCTTAATTAAATTAACCAGCGCTGGTTTCCTTAATTCTTTTTCCCTTTCGGTAGCATAAACCGGAAATATTTCATCTTGCTCATAAGTTTCGATCAGGCGTTTAGCACATTCTTTTAAAAATGGTTTCCGTTTACCTTTAAGATATTCTGTTAACGCTTTAATTAGAAACCGGTATTCTGCTGAAGATTTAGCGGCTCCAAATATGGCCACCTGTCCTTCATTTTCGAAGCTCTTAAAATCGAAGTCACGAAAAAAATCACTATCAATATAAACACTATGGAAATAATCGTCGCTCTTTTTATTTAGAGTGGTGTAATCTTTATAAATTTCTTCACCACCAGCTAAAAAATAGTATTTAGACAGTTCTTTATGTAGGTTTTCTTTCCAATGAACATATTTAATCTTAAAAGTAACGGCTGTATCGGGGTAAAAAATATTAAACTCTTCTAAAGTTTTAATATTGCTGCTAAAATCTAATGCTTTGCCATTTACAATAACCGAATAGTTTTTTTGCTTGTTCAATTCTATAAACCAACAGAATTCGTTTATCAGAAAAGGAAGTACCGTTTCTTCTACATCTTGCTGACTAATCCTCAAATTAGTAAATGAAACAGTTGTTCCAGTCTCGCCAGAACTGCTTGGAGCGGCAGTAAAATTGTGACTATAACTATTTAAACCACCAGTGCTAATGTGTATTTCGCCATATCGAAACCCTTGTTCTGATTGGTAAGTGGTATGCCAAACGGCATCGTGCGCAAAAGTAAAAAAAGTAAGCCTTCCTACTCCATTACGGCCATGCATTTTCGAGGTATGCTTTGGTGCTACAATCTGAATTGATTTTTCAGATTCGAAGAACGGATCGAATTTTTGTTGTAAGCGATCAAAGTTAATTCCATAACCATTATCAGCAATAGTTAACTGCTCTAAAAGGCCAAGTGAATTGGCTTCATAATCTACCTGTATAGTTGTGGCATTGGCATCAAAACCATTCCAAATGTATTCCGCAATGGCCTGCTTTTCATTATAATTTTTAAGAACCTTTTGTATTCCCTTTGAAGTAATATTAACCCTTACCGACATGCTTACTAAATTAATTAGCAAATATATGATTATATTTCAATCATTCCAGATGTTGATATGGCAAGTTTTACACACAAAATAAATTAGCTAGTTTTAGTGGGTTACAAGCTATTTATATATCCCGCTGACTAAAATGCCTGCGCAGTTTTTCTTCTTCCAGATCAAGCAGTTCTAATTGTTCTCTAATCACTTCATCATTAATCTGCTCTTTTTTATTTAGCCCTTTCAATAGAATACGCTGCTCAGCCATAATATCTTCAAGTGCAATGCGATAATCGTGGTAAAAACCTTCAGACCTTGAAATGTTTTCTTCTTTTTCCCAATCTCTCAACAATTCCATTTCTGCCTCAATACGGATTTTTATCGATCTGATCATATCGTTATGCAATAAGGCATCGTGATACTTTTCATCCAGGATTTTAAGCGATAATATGGATAATTTCTTTCTCACCATTTGTTTTTGTTGCTCGAAAGAAACAGTATAATCCGGATCGGGCATATCCACCCATTTTATCAATGCGGGTAATGTTAAACCTTGCAAAACTAAAGTAACCAGTATCACACTAAAAGTGATAAACAAGATTAAGTTGCGCTGAGGAAAAGCTTCGCCTGATTTTAATGCTACCGGAATAGAAAGTGCTGCAGCCAAAGAAACCACTCCCCTCATTCCTGCCCAGCCAAAAAGCAAGGGTGCTTTTAAGCTTGGGTTAGGATCGGCAGTAGTAATATAACGGCTAATGAAACGCGTAAAGTATAAAGCACCATAGGTACTGGCTAACCTCGTAACAATTAAAACCACGCAGATAATGGCACTGTAACGAATGGCTGGTAAAAGACCATCGTTGCCCAAACCACGAATAATTACCGGAAACTCTAAACCAATTAACAAGAATACAAAGCCATTCAGTACAAAAGCTACCGTTTCCCAAACATTTATACCCTGCAACCTGCTTCGGTGGGTAAGAATCTGGTCTCTGCGGGCCGAAAGAAACAAACCACCGCTCACTACAGCCAATACACCAGAAAACCCAAACTCCTCTGCGGTTATGTACATTACATAAGGCGTTAAAAAAGTAAGGATGATATCAATATTTGTAGTGGTTGGTAACCATCGGTGCAAAGCATAAAAAACTAAAGCTACTGCAATTCCTACCAAAATCCCCATTACGATAACAACCACAAAATTACCAGCGGCCTTACTAAACACGAAACTTCCGGTCATTACTGCGGCTAAAGCAAAGCGGAACACTACTAAACTGGATGCATCGTTTAGTAAACTTTCGCCTTCTAATATTGTGGTGAGCCTTTTAGGTACCTTAACATTTTTAAGTATAGCCGATGCCGATACCGCATCAGGCGGAGAAATAATACCACCCAACAAAAAACCCAGCGCCCATGTAAAACCCGGAATTAGGCTTTGAGAAATTAGGGCAACAATACTGGAGGTAAGAATAACAATTGGAAAAGCAAAACTGCTGATTACCCTACGCCACTTCCAGAAATCTTTCCATGAAGTATTCCAAGCAGCTTCATACAACAATGGAGGTAAAAAAATTACAAAAATGAGCTCCGGTTCAATCTCAATATTACGGAGTACTGGCAAAAAACTTAATGCTAAACCTGCAATTACCAATAAAATAGGATATGCTACACGGATTTTTTGTGCGAGCATCACCACAAACAGAATAATTGCAAGTAAGAAAGCGTATTGTATAATCAGTTGGTGCATATAATTTGGTGCTTGGTCTAAAATACAAAAATGAAGTGAATGCCAAACCATTAACATTATGTTCTTTTTTCAGATAAAATTTGGATTTTCTATTATAAAGCTATAATTTCTCCCCTGTAATAAGTCATCCCAACTTTTTTACATTGGTTTAATTAATGAAGACCATTTTTATTCTTATTGCTTTTTTGATTGAAAGCGGCCTTTGCATAGCTCAACCGGTGATCGAGGTAGAAAAACAAACTTTTGTTAACATTGGCAAAGCAGGATACTTTTGGCAGGACGCTCTCGAAACAACACCTTTTGAAAAGGTAGCGCAATTTAAGCCAGAACGTTTTTCAAAAGGCAAATCAGCAATTTTTAATGGTGGCACCAGCGGAAAAGTATGGTGGATGAAGCTCCGTTTTAAAAATAACAACCAAACCACCCCCTATCTGTTTATCGATTATGCGAACATCGATTCTATTACCGTATTTTATCGCGATGAACGCGGGATGATAAACCAGATAAGTTCTGGCATGTTCAACCTGAAACAAAATGATAATATTTTAGGTACCGGCTATGTATTTCCTTTAAAGCAGGTAAAAACACCAATTGGCGAAGTATATGTAAGAATGCGGGCAATGAATACTTTGCTTGTGCCGGTTAAGCTTGTTACCGAATCGGTATTAAATCATGCTTTATTTAAAGCACATAGCGTGCAACCTATTTATATGGGTATCGCATTGATGATCCTAATTTTTCATGTTTTTATGTTCGTTATTACACGGAGTAAGCTTTTTGCGCTTTATATAGCAAGGATCATTTTGCTTTATTTTATTGTAATGGTCTGTTATCTTCAAGGTTATGGCTTATTGCTAGGTCCGCCAATGGCCCGGTTTATATTAGTGCATGCCCATTTTTTTATTGCAGCTGGTTACATTGCTACGATTCTGTTTAACAGCTATTTTTTAAAACTTAAACGCCAACTTCCGCAGCTCAATAAATTCTTTAAGGTATTAATGTTTGGATGGGGTTTAATCCTGATCTGCTCTTTATGGGATGCCCGAAGCATTACCAATATACTTACACATGTTTTATTTTTATTAACCTCATTACTTTTTCTGTTCAGTAGCATTAAAGTGATTATAATCCGCGGTTATGCCAAAAAAAATCCCCTTATCTGGTGTTACGTACTGGGATGGATCCCCGTTGCCTTGGTTTCCATTTACCTTGTTTTTTGTTTATCTGAGTTAATACCCTTTCAATCTTACAGCTATAATTTACTCACTTTAGCTGGAATAATTGAAGGGATACTCATCAGCCTCGGTCTTTATGGCCAACGATTAAGATTATTAACACGGCATAATGCGCATTTTCGGAGGCAACGTATTCTGCTTCAAGAACAGGTTGAAGGTTACCGTAAACAGCTCGATGCAAAAACAGAAAAATCTGTTGAACATTTTTCTTTGAAAGCACTCATCGAACTTGCTCATGCCAGAGACCCTTCATTTATGAAGCGGTTTAGCGAAGCTGAATCTACCTTTATCGAAAGGTTACTTCAGGTTTCGCCACAACTACTACCTGCAGAGCTAACGCTTTGTGCTTACATCAGGTTAAATTTTGATACTAAAGAAATTGCCAGAACCTGCAAACTTAGTGTACGTGCTGTAGAGAGCCGCAAATATAGAATTCGTAAAAAACTGGGTATAGATGGCGAAACCAATATGCATGTTTGGATGTTAGACCTCACCAAATCGTCCTAAATAATATACAAAAATAGATCGCTTTTTCTTTGCCTTTATTTCAACAATAAATTATCAAAAACCACTTAACACACTTAATTACAGCAACTTGAATATCTTTGCGTAGAAATGCGTATTGTTAAAATCCACCTGCCGCACCCTCTTTGCATATAGCTATATAGAGTGCACGCGGTGCGATACCGTTTTTTAAACCAAACTGGCTTAAATGCCTTTTGTCTGGATTGTACTCATATTTTTAACCATGTCGACAGAAACGGTCTTTTCCGGGATGATTTGTTACACGCCTGGCGGCATGGTTTATTTAAAAACGCTAATTCATCAAAAACTATATATAATGAACCGAATACCAATTACATTTTATTTTACTACCTGAAATCCAAACATTTAAAATTAGTGCGTATTACTGCGTAGACAAAAATTTTGATAATCTTTAAACGCTCTATTTCTTTGTCCCTATCCTTAAATGAAAACTTTTTAAAATATTGCTGTGCCGCAGGAGGTCTAGACAGGGGACGGTTTAGCCTTCTGCACAAACAGCATCCGAAACCAACCATGAAACCGAATAACACCCCTGCCAAAATTATTGAGAGCATTCAAGAATTTTACAACGGCAGAGATCCTGAAGAAATTTATACCGCATTAGAAATTGATAAAAACTGTTTTGACAGCTGGATTAGAGATTTTGGGAGTATAGCCAATGAGCTTTTGGAGCTGAGAGATGAAAACGATAACCTGAGAACTATGTTTACCAATTTAAGCCTGGTAAACCAGAGCCTACGCAATTCTCTTGATAGCCTCACCAGAACAGACTCGAAAATATTTGAGTTATTGCTTAAAAAGCGAGGCACTGGTAATCTTAGCTTTCCTTAATTAATAACACAAAGAAATGTTCTCTTTATCCCAACCAAAGATATTAATTATTGAAAATCACCCTGCAACACTTGATGCCATAAGGATGATCTTCGAATTTGAAGGCTATATTACGATGAATCTTTCCAGTACGATGGATTTGCATACCAAGGTTGCTGCTTTCCAACCCGATATTATTTTAATCGATATTTCGTTGGGTATGAGCGATGGAAGGGCGATATGTACGGAGCTAAAACTATCGGTACATGGTTCCATTCCTATCCTGCTCATGGGATCACGAAATGGTATTCACAATAGTACTTATTACAAAATACATTGGGATGATTACATAGAAAAACCCTTTGAAATGGAAGCCATGACTCAAAGGGTTCGCATGCTTTTATCAAAAAAAGCCCAGCAAGATTAGTGATTTATGCTCAACCAAAAAGATCGCTGCTCAGGTAGCGGTCTCCCCGATCGCAGGCGATAAAAACAATGGTTCCATTATCTAGTTCACCAGCAAGCTTCAAAGCAGCCGCGCATGCACCTCCCGAGCTCATACCTGCAAATAAACCTTCTTCTTTAGCCATTCTTCTCGACATTAAGGTTGCTTCTTCCTGCGCAATATCCATTACCCGATCTACCCGTAGCGGATCGAATATTTTTGGTAGGTACTCTTCAGGCCAACGCCTAATACCTGGAATAGAAGAGCCCTCAGTAGGTTGACAGCCTACAATCTGAATATTACTATCTTTTTCCTTAAAAAATCGGGAACAGCCCATAATGGTCCCCGTTGTTCCCATAGAACTTACAAAATGCGTAATCTGTCCCTCCGTATCTCTCCATATTTCTGGTCCGGTTGTTTTATAATGAGCAAGGTAATTATCAGGGTTTGCAAATTGATTTAATAAAAAAAACCCCTTTGAAACGCCTTTTTCTTCTGCATAATCCCTGCATTCTTCTATACTTTCTAACAGGGTTACTTTTGCACCAAAGGCCTCCATGGTTACCTTACGTTCGCGCGTAGAATTGGCTGGCATAACCAGTTCAATTTCTAAGTTGTATAAACTTGCAATCATAGCTAATGCAATTCCGGTATTACCACTTGTGGCCTCTACCAGTTTAGTTCCAGGAGCTATATCCCCACGTTCTATCGCACTTCTGATCATATTAAGAGACGCTCTATCTTTAACACTACCGCCTGGATTATTTCCCTCTAATTTGGCAAATACCCTTACAGCTGGGTTAATATTCAGCTTTTGAAGTTCAGCCATTGGCGTATTTCCGATCAGATCGATTATTCCTGCCATATTTTAATCTATTAATTGGTTTCTTTATGGTTTCTAATGGTAATTATTGGAGAATGATAAGCCGTAGAAAAAGCTGGGATACTTTCAGTAAGCCAAACGTTTCCCCCGATGATACTATCATGCCCAATAATGGTTTCGCCGCCCAATATGGTTGCTCCAGAGTATATTACTACCCTATCTTCTACTGTTGGGTGACGTTTGCTGCCTGCTAATGTTTTTTTAACACTCAAAGCGCCAAGTGTTACCCCTTGATAAAGTTTCACATAACGACCTATTGTACTGGTTTCGCCAACAACAATCCCAGTTCCATGATCGATATGGAAGTATTCGCCAATACTGGCTGCCGGATGGATATCGATTCCTGTTTTAGAATGGGCATATTCAGTAAGAATTCTCGGAACCAGCGGTATACCGAAATTATAAAGCATATGGGCAATTCTGTAGAAACAGATGGCATAAAAACCGGGATAAGTTCTAATGACCTCAAACCTGCTTTGTGCAGCTGGATCGCCTTCATAAATGGCTACTATATCGGTGTTCAATACACGGTAAAGCTCTGGCAGTTCTTCAAAAAACTGACCAGCTGCATTTTTACATTCGCTATTTTTAAGCTTACAACTGGCCGATATGATATCATAAAGTTCAAGCTCCAAAACAGCAACATATTCCTTTACATCTATAATTGTAGAAAATACTTTAGGAGAATTTTCTGGAAAAAGCACTTGAATTAGCTTTTCTGCCCAAAGGGATATCACTTCATTGGGTGGAATATTTGGTTGTTCAAGAGGGTTTTTAATAATTTGTTCAAAAAAATGGTCTTCCATAACTGGTGGTCATACCAGCCCGATCTGCTCATCGACTAGGTATATAGATTTAATCGCTAAATGTAAGTTTTGTTTTTTTAAACCAAAACAACTGGCGCAATTTTATGATAAAAATTGCTCGACAATAACAATAAAATTCATCAGTATAGCTTTCAGAAAGAATTATAAGTAAAATCAAGCCTTAGAAGTAAAGCTGAAAATACATCAACTACAAGGCCTATTTATTTTTTAGGCCAACTGGCTATCGGTTTAGCAGAAAAGCTTTTGGGTAATGGATTCTGGGCAGCTAAAAATACCGATATGGCTTGTTCGCTGTTAGCTTTAAGCCTTACTTCGAATCCTACAATCGAAGTTCCTGGATTTTTGGCGTCATAATCTGTAACCGGATCTGTTGACCAGGTTTTTATTTTAACATAGCTTTTGGTATCTACAAAGAGATAACATATTTTGTTTTTATAACTTAATTCGATGGTATGCTTATCAATGATATGTACCGTAGCAGGTGTAAGCATCGACCACCGAAGGGTTACATCGGTGTTTCCTACGGTTATTTCATCACGGATCATTACTGTTTTTTTATCGATCAAAGCCACCCCTCTAATTGATTTTTTTAGTTTATCGGCATATAAGCTACTCAGATCGGCAACAGCATTCATAAACAGGCCATTATCAGCGCTACTGATGAAAGCAGCATTGCCCCTAACATTCTGAAAAGTACTATCAATTGAAAGGGTATTGTGTGCGAGATTATTATAGCGGAATATTTTCCAGCGCGCTGCATTTTGTTTACTGTCCCAAAGATTAATGCCCTTCGATTCGAGCGATTCGTAATCCTGCATCCCAAAATCCATGGCCCAACGTACCCCCTGCGATTCCATGACGAAAGAGCCCACATCCATATGGCCATGACTAACAGCGGGTGAACCACCTTTAAAACCCACAAAAGTAGCCAGCGGATCCGTCCACGAACTTCGCATCAAAGCAACCGGATTAGGACCATTTCCTATCCAAAACTGTGTAGTTTTAGGCTTAATGTTATTAAGCGATAGTTTTGCACCCCACAACATTGCCGATGGCAGTAATCTATTCTGTAGCGGCATTTGCTCATCGAGCTGTTTTCTAGTTACCCAAAGTAAAGCAGGATCGTTCAGTTTCGATGCAAACCAAAAAAGTGCGGGATTAAATTCAGCCACCGCCCTGCTATCCGAATAATTAAAAGGTTTTCCTGAAGGAGCTGTCATATTAGCCAGATAATCAGCTGTTTTAAGGAAACCTGGCTGAGCGCTTAAATTAAAATCCTGATGAAAAATACCTTCCAAAGCACTGATAAACATCACATTAAAAGAAGTGCCATATTCCCAATATCCATAACCTTCTGGATAAGCACCATCAGGAGCATATTGTTGCATGGGTAGGGTTACACTTTTAATTGCCCGGTTAATAAGTTTAGCTGATAATGCCGGATGTTCTTCGAAAGTAGCTATTGCACCAAACGAGATGCCTGCATTGCATACCTGATTCCAGTTATTGGTAATATTTAACCAGTTATTATACCTTTTATCTGTTGAAGGCTGTATTCCCTTTTCGAGAATGGCAAGAGCAACTATGCTTCTGGTTGATTGGGGTAAATCCTGATATAACCAATCGTAACCTATTGATAAAGCCATTGTCATTTCACCCACATCAAGAAAATGGCTTGGGTTCCAATCTTTAAAACCAGAAACTGCGAGCAATTCTTTTTCTGCTCTGGCTAAATACTTTTTATCATGGTTTAGCCTAAAAGTATAAGAGAGGTAATAAATCCGTTTAAGTGCTTCTCTGGATACAGCAAGCAAACGTTTTCCGATCATCACCCGCCCTAATACGGGTTTATTTAAAACGTAATCTGCTTCTGATAATATGGCTTGGTGGATTTGTTTAAACTTCTCATCGCGGTTTACATTTTCTAAGATCTGTTCTTCAAGCTCATGGTTTATCAATAACCTTGGATGCGACGGCATCTTAAAAGTTGAATCAACTTCCTTGTTTTGCCCTACCGCTATCGTAGAGCAAAACAAAGTTATGATGGTACATATAATTGTGATAAGCTGATTTTTCTTCATGGGGTTATTTCATACTTATCAAATTTAACTGCAAGGGACTATTTCTTTTGTTCAGATAAGAAAGAAACTAACGAAGCCAGTTCTTCATATGATAATGAATTGGCCAAACCTTCTGGCATCATCGAAGTTTCCATTTCTTTTCTCGATAGGATATCGCCCGCTTTAATGGTGAAAACTTCTCCTGCAATATTACGAACCACCACTTTGGCAGCCGTTTCCTCTGTAATAAAGCCCATGTAGGTACGGTCGCCTTTGGCGGTAATCATTACCGAAGCAAATCCCTGAGAAATTGAAGCATTAGGTTTTAATATCGATTCTGCAATCTGCTCACGGTTCATGATAGAGCCGATCTGCCCCATAAAAGGACCTTTCATTTTCTCGCTTTTACTTAAACTATGGCAGGCAATACAACCTTGATTATTGAAAATATTTTTTCCTTTTAATGGATCACCCTGTAATTTATTGATGGCCAGCAATACATCTTCGATAGATGATTTACCCACCTGACCTTTTTTGTTCTTGATTTTATCCAAATCAATTTTTGGCTCTTCGGCAGCAGCTACTTTTTCTTCTTCAGCAAATTCAGGAATGTCCATCCTTTGGCGTGCATTTAAATCAACGTAAAATTGTTTTCCCTGCGCTCCTGCTTTTGTAGCTTCTTCTTTCAAAAATTTCTCGATAATAGGAGAACTTTCCCACGAAACGGCTTTAAAATATGGTCCGTGTGAATCGGGACGTGTACCCCACCACCAAGAAGCATCATAAGCAATTTCTTTTTTATACAAACGGCCTAAAGTAACCAATATCTGCTGTTTTAATTTTTCATCTGTCGATTGTTTATAGTTTTCGATCAGTCCATTAACAGCTTTTTCGGTATGTATATAACGTAAGGCCCAAAGTGCAAGGGTAGAATTTTCGGTTTTAACTGCAGCAAGCAAAGCATCTACTGCCTGAAGATCAACTAAGGCCCTAACAGCTAAGTGAGGCAAAATAATGGCTGAATTTGGCGTTGCATGAGGTCCTTCAGTACCTTTGGCAGGTGCAGTAAATGAAGCAGGTACCTTGGTTTGTAAAAGCACATTGGCAACCTCTGCCCTGCCCAAGCGGTTTAAACCTATTATCGAAGCAGCCTGAACGCGAAGAGAAGGATCTTTTAAGCCTTCTAAAAATGGTTCAACTGGTACTTTGTCTATATTCGCTTTACGATCAGCAAGTGCTTTCAAGGCAAATTCCTTAATTGCATTATCTTTGGTAAATTCAACTAAAGTTGCGATACCATTTTCTTTGGTGAGCTGTGCATAGGTATACATACCAGCTATACGAACATCAAGCGCCAAACCTTGATCGGAAGCCACTTTTAAAGCCGATGCAATAGCTTGTTTATTATTACGCAAAACCAATTCTTGCGAAGCAGTTAAACGGCCTACTGCACTATTCGATTTAAGTAACTCGGTTAATTTTTTAATTGAAGCTTTTTTAACATCAGGAAAAGCTTTGTATGTCCAGTTGTTTGGCACTGCACGAACAACATAGCCTTTATTAGGACTTCCAGAGTAACCTGCACCGTCCCAAGCCGACAAATAGAGTCTTCCTGAACCATCTACATCAAGATCGGTAATCTGAGGGAGTTTAATAAATTCTTCATCTTTCTGTGTAAAAGTCGGGCCATCGGCGGTTACTCTATGAATATATAACATGCTTCTGCCCCAATCTGCCATCATTGGTACATGGTTATATTGTTCCGGCCAGTTTGGTTCATCCATAAATAATGCTCCGGTACCCGATCCTCCACCTAAATCTGCAAGTGCAGGAATAATTTCATCAGTAAAATTCTGAAATAACACAGGGTAACCGTATTCTCCAGATTGTATGTGGTGCGAGAAACGGACATTCCATCCACCGCCATCGTTGGTATTTTCTCGGGTAAAAACATTCATGTAAGGATCGATAGCTACATCATAAACATTACGCGTTCCATGTGTATATACTTCCATTTCAGTTCCATCAGGACGAACACGCATAATTCCACCACCTAACATGGTTAGTTTTTTGCCTGAACGATCTACCGCATCATGAAATCCAAAATCTCCAACAGAAATGTAAATCCATCCATCAATCCCCATTCTAATACCATTAGTAGCATGGTCGGTACCACGTTCGCGGATATATTTGGCGTTACTGATATGCTCTATAAGCGGTTTTTCGGGTCCATCGGCTTTTCCATCGCCATCTTTATCTTCGAAAACAACTAAATTCATGCCGGTAGCCTGTTTTGTTTCTTTAGAAAAAGTGGTATGTAATACATATACCTGGCTGCCTTGAACAATAATACCGCGTGGATTATCCACCTCGGCAAAATCTACATGTTCGTCCATTTTACCATCGTTATCCTTATCTATCAATTTAAGAATATGGCCTTTACCAGGATCTTTACCTAAAGAGCCGATCATATCAATGCCAACATATACTTCTCCGGTTGGTGCTACGGCTAAACAGGCTGGGCTGGGTGTAACATCAGGTCCTGCGAAATTGGTTATTGTTAATTCGGGTGGTGATACGCGTTGTATTTTTGGTTCGCTAAAGAAGTTTTTTAATCCAAAAAAAACTAGTGTAAAAGAAATTAAGCTTAAAGAAAATTTAATCATTTGTGTGTGTTATTGGTTTCTTGGTGGTTGTGCCGCGTAAACTTACAAAAAAATATAAATTCTCTTGTGCCACAATTTTGTGCATTTCAAGTTAATTCTTAACCATTTGGCACTTTTACTTACTGGCCTCTAAACTTATTTACTTCATTTTAAAGTAAAACAACTTCACAGACGTTATCCTGATAAAGATCCCGCATTAATTAAAGCAACAATCCAAACTAATTACTTTAAGCAATTAAATAAGCTTCAAACCGCTATAATTATATATAACAACAAGTAAAACACAAATTAAATGAAGAAAAACCACCTTATAAATAAGATAAAAAACCGCGTTCATCAGAATCAGGTAAATTATTTCATCAAACATTTGCTCCAAAGGAGATATTTTATTATATTTACTAAATCCAACATTCATTAAATCAGTATGTTATGAAAAATATTCTTTATTTCTTCCTGACTGCTCTGATCTCCTCCATTGCACTATTAACTACAAGGGATTCTTTTGAACCCGAATTGGTTTATAGCACAGTGGTATTAATATGGATTTTTTACATTTGGTACCATATTTATGCTGCTAATAAGAGGAACTACAGCGAGTAGTCTTTGTCATAATTAAATTGAATTCTCCAATTGAATATAATCTGGAGCTAAAATATTAGTAACCAATATTTTATCCTTACTTTTTGCTTTCATCTCATTATTAATTTGTTTTATACAGCCATTGAAAGTAAATTAATTTACGCTCTTATTAAGATATTCGTAATTATTTGATATGATTGCCAGGTGCATCAACGGTTAATTTATTATCTTCGTCGAAAACTAAAACACAGTTGTTTACGTTTATAACTAAGCTGGGCTAATTAGCCGGGCTATACATAAAGCTTAATGAACTTGGAGTTATCGACCTCGTACATGGGGTAGATTAGCGCACAAGATCATGAAATCAAAAGCAAAATTCCCATGTTTAGCAGGGAATACATTTTACTCGGAAGTTCGCCGCAGGGTAAACAACGACTTTAAAGAAAACAATAGAGGTATCAATGCCAACGTGCTGATGTGGTTTAAAGCCTTTCTTTTCCTCATCTTATTTTTGGCACTTTATTTAACTATATTACTCTCTTCTTTTCATATAGGTATTCTCTTAAGTTTAACTATTCTGCTTGGTGCAATATGTGCATTCATCGGTTTTAACATCTGCCATGATGCCATTCACGGTTCGTTTTCGAGTTCTAAACGCACCAATTCATTTTTTAGTTTTCTTTTTAATATGGTTGGTGCCAATCCGTATGTGTGGAACATTACCCACAATGTGGTACACCATACCTATACCAATATACCTGGCCATGACGAAGATATCGAAGTAGCACCAGGACTTATACGCATCTGTACAGAAGATGAATTAAAACCCCATCAACGTTTCCAGCAATGGTATGCCTTTCCTTTATATAGTCTGGCTTCGCTTTCCTGGGTATTTCGTAAAGATTATAAAAAGTTTTTTCAAAAAAGTGTAGGTGCCTGCCAGAACAAACATCCGAAGATCGAATACTTTAACCTCTTTTTCTATAAGTTTCTGTACTACTTTATTTTTATTGGTTTACCGATACTGATTATGCCGCTTGCCTGGTGGCAGATTGCAATCGGTTTTGTAGTATTACACATGGCTCAGGGCTTAACCATGGGACTGGTTTTCCAACTTGCTCATGTAGTAGAAGGAACCACTTTTCCAACAACCAATGCAGAAGGCAATATGGAAGAGGCCTGGGCTGAACACCAAATGCGTACTACAGCTAATTTCGCAACCCAATCGCCAATTTCTGCTTTCTTTCTTGGTGGGTTAAACCGACAGATAGAACACCACCTTTTCCCTAAAATATGCCATGTACATTATGGTCGAATCTCCATTATTGTGAAACAAACCGCTCTGGAATTTGGATTGCCTTATCATGAAAACAGTACCTTCTTATCAGCACTTCGCTCCCATTACCGTATCTTAAAGAGAATGGGGCGACCCGAAACAATTTAGTGGCTATTAATAAGGCAGATAATTCAAACTTAATGTTCTTAATTCCTTAATGGTAAAACCGTTAATCCTATTTAGTTCATCATTAAGAAGTTTAGGATATTAAGATCATACACATTCAACCTTAATGTTCTTATTGCCTTAATGGTATAAAACCTCGACCTTGCTTTCTTTGATCATTAAGAAGTTTAGGGCATTAAGTGTTAGTTCCTGTAAAATGAGCAATACGCATGAACAAATAACCAATATACTAATGACGAATGAACCAATAAACCAACACCTAATAACATAAACTTAACATACAATACATTTCTTCAAGAGGCAGATCTTTTTATCTTTAACCATATGTACTGGTACGAAGAAGAAGTTAAACAATTGGAAAGGGCGCATCGCTTAGATCGGGAGCATCCGGGGGTTATTTTCTATGGCAGTTCATCTATCCGGTTGTGGAATAGCCTAGAAGATGATTTTGATTACATGAAAGTAACCAATTTAGGCTTTGGCGGCTCTACATTGGCAGCATGTGTATGGTTTTTTGAGCGGATTATGATAGACTACAAACCAAAGGCGCTTGTGGTATATGCAGGCGATAACGACCTTGGTGATGGTAGAAACCCTGAGGAAATATTTATCTTTTTCCAGCAGTTAATGGTTAAAGTTAACCAGCGGTTTGGCATATTGCCCTGTTATTTTATATCGCTAAAACCCAGTCTAACCCGCTGGCAAATGGCCGATCAGTTTAGATACACCAATAATCTCATCGAAAGCGAAATTATTAAACTCAATAGCAATTGGAAATTTATTGATGTATTTAAAAAAATGCTCAATAAAGAAGGTAACCCAAACCCTGAACTTTACGATCACGATGGATTGCATCTGAGCGAAGAAGGTTATCGTTTGTGGGCAACTACTGTTAAAGAGAAATTAGGTTAATCATTACGCGCAATTAATATCCTGATAACATACATGCCTTAATTTTCCACAAAAGAATTGATGCCAATGAACAGGGAATATCATAAATGGTTCAGTCATAATCTTCAACGGGATATGGAGCTACTCGTTTTCGGTCATGCCGGAAGAGCAGTCATTTTTTTTCCTACCCGTATGGCCAGGTTTTACGATTACGAAAATTGGGGAATTATAGCTTCTTTAAGTACACAAATTGAAAATGGAGAACTCCAAATTTTTTGTGTAGATAGTATAGACGGAGAGAGCTTTTATAACGATGAGGTATTTCCATCGGTAAGGATAGACCGGCATTTACAGTATGAAAAATATCTCCTTGAAGAAGTATTATCGCTTATCTATCAGAAAAATGATGGTGATTATGTAGAAACTGCTGGCTGTAGCATGGGCGCCTACCACGCTATAAACCTCGCCATGAAATATCCCTGGTTATTTAAAAAAGCGGTTGGTATAAGCGGAAGATATGACCTTACAGACAATATAGGCGATTTTAGAGACCTGCTGAACGGGTTTCACGATGAAAGGGTTTATTTTAATATGCCAGCGCAGTATATTGCTAACCTAAACGACGATCGATTGTTATCAGCAGTTAGAAACATGGAAATTATTCTTGCCGTAGGCGAAACAGATCCATTTTTAAGTGGAAACCAGCACCTAAGCAGCCTGTTATGGGAGAAAGGAATCCCCAATCAGTTTCATACCTGGGAGAGCAATGCACACCGCCCCCATTATTGGCGAAAAATGGCGCCTATGTACATTTAATTAATACATAAACACCTCATCTTATTTCACTGCTAAATTAAAATATTGTTTAATGTGGATGGTATCTACAGGTATTTTAGATTTTTCAGCTGCCACAACAATGTGTGCATCCAACAACCATTTTTCGGATGAGTTATTCGCATTAGCCACTTTAATTCCCTTAACCGTACCTGCAATTGGAGTTAAGTTGAAATAATCGCATGAAGCGCAAGAAAACAGATGTTTTACCTTTCCAGCCAGAATATCAGCATCCGTTAATAAAAATTTATCACCCTTCATTGGTGCTTCCATATATATCCGCGTGGTGCTGAAGCTATTACTCTTAGTAGCCCAAAAAACCCGGTATTGCCCGGTGCTAAGTGTAATCTGCCGATCGGGCATTGCTGCATTATTAACATACTCAAACAGACAGCTTCCTTCTGTACAAGGGGTTAGATTTTGTGCGTCAATGGTAAAATCCATTGGGTTATCCGTTTTCTTTTTGCAAGCACTCAGGATGGTTAACACAATTAAAAAGGCGGTGGTTACTTTAAAAGCGTTTCTCATAATTTGATTTTCTATGAATACGGTACAAATTGAGGATATGCTACAATTCGAACATTAATTTTTTATTAAATAAATGAACAGGAAATAAATACCATTTAATATCGACAGGATAAGTTTGGGTTAAAAACTGACTACCTAAAGACTTATCTTAACACTGATTGAACAAGAAAATATTAAGTTTGCACATAAACAGATTAAATCTACAAAACATGAAACAAGGATTATTAATAGATATGGATGGGGTGATTTATAGCGGGGAAGAATTGATATTTGGTGCTGATAAATTCATTAAAAACTTAATAGATGAAGATATTCCTTTTGCATTTATGACTAATAATAGTCAGAGAACTGCATTAGAGGTCGTACGCAAACTTAAAGGATTAGGTATAAAGGTAGAAGAAAGCCATGTATACACCAGTGCGATGGCCACAGGTAAATTCCTTTCCGATCAAAGCCCGAATGGTACTGCTTACGTATTGGGAGAAGGTGGTTTATTAAGCAGTTTGCACGACCATGGTATTACTTTGGTAAACACCGATCCAGAATTTGTGGTACTTGGAGAAGGTAGAAACTTTACGCTCGAAATGGTGCAGCGTGCGGTTGATATGATTCTTGCTGGAGCTAAATTTATCACCACCAATAGAGATCCATCGCCAAAGAAACCAGGTTGGAATAATTTAGGTATTGCCGCAACTACTGCTATGATTGAAGAAGCAACTGGCAGAAAAGCATTTGTTACAGGCAAGCCAAGTCCGGTGATGATGCGCTCAGCACGTAAATTTCTGGGATTAGAAACCAGTGAAACTACGGTTATTGGCGATACAATGGAAACGGATATACAGGGAGGTGTTCAAATGGGATATAAAACCATTCTGGTACTTTCGGGCATCTCAAGCAAAGATACTTTAGGGCATTATGCTTTTAAACCTGATATGATTGCAAGCTCTGTTGATGAGATTAAGTTTCCTTTGGCCTGGTGGGAAGGTAAATAGTTTGGAGTCCTTGAACGTGCTGCCAGATGTTACCATCTGGCAGAGAGAACCGTTTTAGAATTGGAATAAAGGATCAAACGAAGTGTCAGATAGAAATATCTGACACCGCATGATCTGCCTCCTTTTCGGGAATGAAAGCGACTAATGAACAAGAGAACTAATGAGCCAAGTCGACTTATGATAACGATCTCCTGTTTATATTTTCTGAGCGCAGCGCGTTACTTTATTTTATTAATTGTAAATAAGGGGGCTGAGTTGAGGTATACAGGCTTAAAAAAATTCAACCGATAATCAATTGCAAATACAACGGGTACACCCTCAAATTTAGCAGCCGTATCAATATGACTAAATAATTTTAAAGAAGCTGAATCATTCACAATGTGCTCATGCACTGGGGTTTCAGGATTTTTATCATCAGTAAATTTGTTCGCTTTGGTTAAAAGTCCAATTGCAGGTATAACCATTAATAGCGCTACGCAAGAAATCAGTCTCATATCATTGTGCTTAAATTATCCTATTATTTGATTAGGGCCTTTTAACAAAGATGAACCGATGTTATTAGTAAGATAGTTAGCTAGCGTTATGAAATTGTTAAAGTTACAGTACAGTTTTAATTCAATATTAAATGTATCTGGCCAATAGCGCGATTTATATTACCGCACCTGCGATTTATATTATCATACCCGTGATTTATATTATTGCGACCATGATTTATATTGCTGCACCCGCGACTTATATTATTGCGACCATGATTTATATTATTGCACTCGCGACTTATATTACCGCACCCGCGACTTATATTATTGCGCCCATGATTTATATTATTGCACTTGTGATTTATATTACCGCACCTATGATTTATATTAAGATATCAAGCTTAAGACTTAATTGGTTTGGTAAATTATAATATGGATAGCCATGAGTTAGGATTAAGATTGCGTAGAAACATCCATCGCTACGCAATCATTAACTAACCAAATAAATGTATTTACAAGGCGTGACATCAGATAACCAGTCTAACGTACGCTTAGTATAGACGGTAAAATTCGGGCACTAATCAACCTATTAATTACCATATCGTTTACATTTAAATCTCTCAATCAAAACCCAGTTTATACTCTCTCAGCTATTGTTTCCATTTATTACAAAACCTGGTTTGATAGTTTACAGCCGCACGGTTTATTTTAAATCTTCTGAATTAAAAAATTTACAGAAATAACGGGGCACTCTAACTACATTTTAGCATCCATTAACTTTGCTGCTTTTGCTTTAGGCACCACCAGCTTCATTTTAATTACAAATGCTTTGTTGGGTCTAAAATCTTTTGGCAGTACTACATCGTAATAGGTATTCTTATCCAGATCTAAACCAATGTCTGCTTGTTTTAAGCCTAAATTCTTGCTGTTTACTAAAAGCGCAGCTGTACCTGGAACTAGTTTGGCATTTTTAGGCACCGCAATGCGCACAATACCATTTATGGGTTGATTAAAAACAGTTAAATAAAGGTTATCGTCTTTTTGAGTAAAGTAGCCTAATTTAGAAGGGGTTAATGCAGCATGGCGTACCCCATATACTGCCTCGGCATTTATTTTTATCCACTCGCCGATTTCCTTTGCAATTTTATCCTCTTCGGGATGCATATTTCCATTGCCATCGGGGCCAAAGTTTAGTACAAAATTGCCGTTCATCGATACCGAACGCATCAGCATATCCAATAAATCGTCGGTAGTTTTGGTATAAATCCCCGACCAATCTTTCATATATCCCCAACCGTTTGGCGGGATAGTCATTACTGCGTCCCAATCGTTACCGTTCAACCACTCAAACTCTGCAGGTAACTTACGCTCCCAGCCCTGCTCGTAATCGCCTAAAATATTGCCATTCGAATCGAAGTGTCTTGAACCGTGTTCATCGTTACGGAAACGTGATCCGATAATTAAGCCAGGATGTTTTTCTCGGAGTTCTTTTTCTAAATTGTAGGTAAATTCGTAGGCACTTTTCCACGAGGCATCCCAGGTTCCATCAAACCAGAAACCTTTAATTTTCGGATAGTTATCCAGTTGCTCTAAAAGCTGGTTTCGGGTATAAGTTAAAAACTTACTAAATTTTTCTTTCTCTTCGTCAGTTTTAGGGGCTTTACCCATATAATTTGGATTATTCCATTCTAAAATAGAGAAATAGAGATATACATCAATACCTTCGGCGGTATAGGCATCTACAATCTGCTTCACAATATCTTTTTTATATGGCGATGCAGAAACATTATAATCGGAATATTTGGTTGGCCAAAGTGCAAAGCCATCATGATGTTTGGTGGTAAAAATCACATACTTTGCGCCCATATCCTTAGCTTGTTTAGCCCAGCGTTTGGCATCGAAGTTTTTGGGGTTAAACTGTTTATACAGGTTATCGTAAGTTTTAGTCCAATCTTTTGGTGCTGTAGGCCCACTCCAGGAACGGATCCATTCTGATGCTGCTGCACCTCCCCTTGCACTTATCCCATTCCATTCGTTACCCGCGATAGAATAAATTCCCCAATGGATAAACTGTCCTAAACCATAACTGCGAAAGGCTTCCATGTCGGCATCGGTACGGTGTGGTGGTGTTAGGGGTCCGTATTTAACTTCAACTTCTTTTGTAGGCTTGCTCTTTGGCCCAGTCCATTGTGCATTTGCCGGGTTTATTGCAACGATCGAAGCAACAGTAACCAAGACAAACTTTAATATATTCTTCATATTCAAATTTATTCGTGTTCTTATTAATCCTTATAATTTAATGGTTTCTTTCTCTTAACTGGTATTTCTGGATTTTGTAAGGGTTTTGAGGGATTATAATAATAAAGTCCTGCTTTACCATAAAGCGCCAGATGTTGGCTTAAAATATTACTGAAGGTTTTAAAATCTTTCTGGTTTTGCGGCGTCCATGCAGCTTCTGCCAGGGCAGCAATCCGCGGAAAAAGTAAATAATCTAAGCGGTTGTCGTTGTCTACTGTTTCTGTCCAAAGATTAGCCTGTATACCTAAAATAACTTGTTTTTCTTTATCACTCCCGGCAAAAGACTGAGCATCGAACTGGTATACCTGTTCAATGGGGCTATACAGTTTGTTCCACTTTCTACCGTATTGATGGGTACTATCCTGAACAAAATCAAAATACAGTGGCAAACGCGGGCACAAAACCGTTGGGTAACCTTTACTTAAAGCAGTACGGAGCTGAGCAGGTTTTTCATGCCGCCACCAAAACATAATCGTTTTCTCTTTCGGCAGATCGGCTTCGGCCATTTCATCCCAAAAAATAGCCCTGGCGTTTAATTGGTAGAGCGAATCGGCCATACGTTTTATAAAATAGTGTTCTACCGCAGCGTCATCCTTAAGCTTTTCGCGCTCGCGCAATTTTAAAATATCTGGATTGCTTTTCCATTTTTCGTTTCCGTAACTCACCTCATCTCCTCCTAAATGGATTAACCCGGCAGGGAAAAGCACATTGGTTTCTTTTAAAATATCGGTTAAATAACCGTAGGTTTTTTCCAGACCAGGGTTAAAGGTAAACTCCGGATGCCCTATTGAACCGCCGCCTGAGTATTCTGGATAGGCTTTATTGGCCGCAGTAGCATGCCCAGGCATATCAATTTCTGGTATAACCTTAATGTAGCGCTCGGCAGCGTAGGCCACAATTTCCCTAATATCGGCTTGTGTATAAAACTGTGCTGGCAGATTGGGGTTTAGATAATCTCCAATGCCACCAATAAGGGCCAAATTAGGATACTTCTTAATCTCTAAGCGCCAGGCAGGTTCATCGGTTAAATGCCAGTGAAAGGTATTCAGCTTATAAAAGGCCATCCAGTTTAAAATGGACTTTACTTTTTGTTTGCCAAAAAAATGACGGGATTCATCGAGCATAAAGCCACGCCAGCCATAAACCGGTGCATCACTTATTTCAGCAGCAGGAAGTTGGTTGTTTTTATTGGTTAATGCCAGTTGCAACAGCGAAACCACCCCATAAAAAATTCCATTGGCATGTGTACCGGAAACGATAATCTGGCCAGGTTTGATACTGATCTGATAAGCGCATGAATCTGCACGTTTCTTTCCTGCTTTTAGTACCAGCACAATATTTGCCGATTTTGCTTTTTGCTGCACGGTAATTCCCTTTTGACTTAATAATTCGTTCTGAAAATAATAGGCAATTGTTTTTAACTGTTCGCTATTGTAACCAATACTACTGTAATTGTTCAGGGTAAAGTAGCCACTTCCTTTTACAAATTGCATCGGCATAGGAATAATTCCCGGTTGCTGTGCAAATGCAGTTGAATAAACAATTAATATAAATAATATATGTAGTAACCTCATTAATTGGTTGTTATTTTTAATACATAAACAGGAATTTGAGTTCCGCTGTTATAATCACCGGGCAAATCAAGACTAAGCCCCTCGTTGTTTATTACCCATTTTATTTTCTTACTGTTTCCCAGAAGTTCAATATTTTTAACAGACAGGGTGCTTTTATTTATCTTCTTTAACAGTACATCTGACTTTTGCCAGCTTCTTAAAAAAGCATATACAGTATTATCATTTGCGGTATAGTAAATATCTGGTGTTAAAGATTTTGGTGTACCATCAAAAATGGCATCTTTAATGGCGTTTTTACTTTGTTCAATGGAAATATTGTCGGTCTTTTCTCCATTATTTTCTTTCATAACCAACCATGGATGGCTAGCATAAATGGCCTCATGATTAATATCCATCCATTTACCTATCGTTTTTAATCGGGCAGTTGCCCACTCCGGAAATGTACCATCGCCTTTAGGGCCAACATTTAACAGCAGATTGCCACCGTTAGCCGTTACTTCTACCAAGTGACGCACCAGCATTTCTGGCGATTTCCAAAGACTATCGTATTTGTTGTAGCCCCAGTTTTGGCCAATGGTTAAACAAGATTCCCATACTTTTTTTGATGATGGCAACAAAGACTGTTCTGAAATTGAAAAATCACCATAACCATTTCCAATTCTATTGTTAACCAAGCAGTTTGGCTGCAATTTATTAACTAACGCTTTAAGTTCTGCACTCTCTGTTTTACTAATAAGTTCGGGCGTATCGAACCACAGTGCACCAATTGGACCATAGTTACTTAAAAGTTCGGTGATCTGCGGCTTAACCTTTCTTTCGAAATAGCGGTTAAAAACTTTTTCATCTTCATTAGGATAATCCCAAGTGTTGCTTCTCCCAGCTTTTACAGGCCAGTTGGTTGGCACATCCGGATCTTGCCAATCTCTCCCTAAGGAATAATAAAGACAAAGTTGGATTTTGTATTTTTTGCAGGCTTTTGCCAGTTCTGCTATCGGATCGCGCTTAAAGGGGCTTCGTTTTACAATATTATAGTCGCTGCTGGCTGAATTGTACATGGCAAAACCATCATGATGCTTCGCAGTAAAAACAATATACTTCATCCCTGTTTCACTGGCTTGCTTAACCCAGGCATCTGCATCGAATTTTACGGGATTAAATTGATCGGCAATGGCTCCATACTCCTTTACCGGAATGCGTTCGTAAAGCATAAAATGCTCGCCACCTTTAACTTTATGGCCTTTCCAGTCGCCTGCCGTTTGGGCATACAGTCCCCAGTGTAAAAACATGCCGAATTTCCCCTCCTTAAACTGTTTCAATGCATTATTTTGCACTGTTTGCCCAACCAATAACTGGGCAAACAGTGCAAATAACAGACTTAAAAAAAGTGTTTTTCTCATTTTTGATATTTTAGTTTGAGCGTCTTCAGGTCAGTCTGTTTTAAAAATCTATTATTCATTAATTAACTGCAATTACTTTTATCGACGATGCTTTATCATTAAAGGTAGAAACATAAGTGCTTGATGAGGTTAATTCGATACTACTTCCGGTAAAATTATCTCCATCGTACATAATTACTTTAACACCTAATCCTAAATTAACAGATGATACATCATTATTACTAATGCCCCGGCTAATTAAATCGGCTGTAGTATACTGGCCAACAGGTAATGATACCCCATAGCCACCATAACTCGCATTCTGATGAAATTTAGCAGAACCATTTGCTCCAACCTGTGGCACACCATTTAAAAATGAAAACGAATAGGTTTTGCTCACATTACCGCCATTTTTCAATAGCAATTTCACCCTTATGTTGTAAGCTTCATTGTTTTTATAATAAAGCTCGCTAAAAGGAATGGTCGCCGAAATTGTATTTCCAGTACCTGGGTTCGATCTCCATGCCACTGCATTATAATCAGCATCGCTACCACCCAAATCAGGGTCCATGTAAATTAGGATATCATTTACCTCTTTATTACTTGTAAATGAACCTGTAACATCGAAGGCTTGTGTTGTTGCATTATAGGCAAACTGTGCATTAATAGTGGTGGTGGCTGCTTCGTAAGGTATTTCTGTAGGCAAAGGATTCTGGAACACTTCGTTACGGTTTAAAATGGCAGCATCAACCTCAGTCAAGAATGTTGGCTGACCTTTACTGAAAGTTACATTTCCTGATCCCATTAAAGAAGTACCTAAGATTGGTTGTTCTGAAGCATATTTGGCATGATCGTGAGGTAAATTTAAGCCATGCCCAAGTTCGTGCAACATACCGCCAAGTAAATTTGATGTTGCATTAGGGATTTTATCGACCGCCATGTTTGAATTATCAGTAGCAAAACAATTTTTACCGTAACCATAAAAGGGCTGATCGAAACTACCATCTGTACGCTGCGGCAATAAAATCAGGGTGTGACTCGAATTGGAGAATTCTGAAGCATGTGTAGCTTTGTAAGCAGCAATCTCATTCAGGATTTTAGTTGCCGAAATACTGGCATCGTAAGGATAAGCCGACTGTCCGAACTGAGCTGGTATTTCGATAAAACGCACCAATCCAGTTGAATCGATTTTGGGCAGCCCCATGTATTTATCATAGCCATACCTTAACATTTCGGTATGGAACCAGCCCTGAAAATGAACCAATAAAGAGGTTAAGCGGGTCTTGTAATCAGAAAGTGCCGGGTTATCGGTTGGCACAAACATTACAATATTGAGGTTTTTGGTATTGGTAACAAAACTCGGCGGAGTGGTTTCCGAGGTTAGTGCCAATGTAGTTGGTTTTGCGCTAAACGTTTCTGGTTCTGAAACGGGTGCTTTTTTACAGGCAGTCATTAAAAGGCCGCTTGAAATCATCAAAAGCAGCGCAAAGCAAAGTTGTTTTTTGTTTTTCATGTTTAATGGTTTGAGGTTATTTGATTAATTGATTTTTATTTCATCATTGTCATTTTTGTTAAAAAGTGACCTTTACCACCCTCCCCGTAGCCTTCTTGCTGGTTACCAATGTTTCTGGCACTGATACCCTAAGCCCTTTGTAATCCTGTTTCCAGTTGAGTTTTTCGCCTGTTTCATCGAGCAGCACCGCTTTAACCTGAATCTGATCGTTAGACAACGACTTAATAATCAGTTCACCATATTCGGTTTCGTTTAAAAAAATCTGCAGTTCATCTTGCTTCCCAGAATAAAACATAATGGGTTCAAGTGTTCTGATTTTTGTTATTCGGTTCATTGCGTATTGGTTAATCGGTTAATTTCGAAACGGTTAACTGATTGCTATTGTTCATTGGTTCACTAGTCATTGGTTAATTGGTGGTTGGTAATTGATCAATTGGCTCTTCGAAATTGTCATTGCAAGGCAAGCTAAGCGGAGGTAGAAGCAATCGCATCAAGATTGCTTCTACCTTGCAATGACGACCTGATCGACTCCAGACCCATAACTTCGGACTTAAGACTCTCTCACCATCCAGGATTTTGAATCAGCACTGCACTCTTGTTAATTTCTGATTGTGGAATAGGGAAATAATACATTTGAGGATTGGTAAATCTCCTTGTTTCAAACGAAAAGCGAGCTCCGGTAACGGTTGATCCGCTACGTGTCCAACGCATCCCGTTTGCCGGACCATTTATTAAAGTTTCTGCCAGCTTCCATCTTTTGATATCAAAGAATCTAATCGCTTCTTCATAGGTTAACTCTACCCTTCTCTCATTGCGGATTATTTCTCTCATTTGCTCTTTGGTTAACTGCAATGGCAATTGAAATGGTACTAAACCAGCCCTTTCCCTGATTTGCTCAACAGCCTGGTACACTTCTGTGTTGGGGCCGCTAAATTCGTTAAGAGCTTCTGCGTAATTCAGTAATATCTCTGCATATCTGATAGCCACCAAACCAATATTATTGGATATACCAAAATTGCCGCCAGCACCTTCGTGACAAAATTTACGGTACAAATACCCCGTTTTAGTAGAACCCGAGGTACCTAAACCATCTCCCGGAGCATTGGCATACAAATTAACTACCGTTTTGGTGTTTGTGGTATTGTTTAACCACAAGCTGCCATCATATAATATAGAATAATAAAAACGGGGATCCCTGTCTTTGTACATATCTGCTTCTACGTAACCAGAGCCTACTTCTTTAATGTTTTTACCATTTTTCATCGGATAGGTGTCTACCAGTTCCTGGGTTGGATAAGAGTAAGCCTGCCCGCCGCGGGAAACCGGCAGCAGAAAACCTTCGTACCATCTGTTTGTCGATTTCATGACCTGAAAAATATGCTCAGGGGTATTTCTTGTAATCATCATCTGATAATACCCATAACCAAGGGCGGTTGTATTATCTTTCACTAAACTGTATATGCCCATATCCATCACCGCCTTTGCTGCATCTGCGGCCAGCTTCCATCTATTGTTATCTAGGTTATCGTAACCTGCCAGATTTTTATTGGCACCTGTACCAGGATTTTGCCCATTAAAAAGAGGACTGGCAGCCAGGAGTAAAACTTTTGATTTTAAGCCCAATGCGGCACCTTTTGTGGGCCGTCCGAAATCTTCAATTTGTGTGGTTACAGGCAAAGCTGCGCAAGCATCTAATTCACTAACAATATAATTTACGGTTTCGGCAAATGTAGACCTGGCTAAATCGAAATTGTCGGTTATGGCATATACTTTATCGCCAATAATTGGCACACCGCTATAATTGCGCAGTAAATGCCAGTAATAGTAAGCCCTTAAAAACCTGGCTTCTAATTTTAAAGTTGCTCTTCTGGCGGCTGAAATCGGAGATCTGTCTACGTTTGCCAAAAAAACATTAACCCGCCTGATATTATTGTAACAATTATTCCAGTGGTTCTTAAACCGGCTAAAATCGGCCTGACTTTGAAATGTTGCCGAGTTAAAGGCGGGTGCTATCTGCGCAGTAGCGCCACTCCATACGATATCCGAATCGTCTGACGCATCGCTGTACGACCACAAGCCACCGCCTGTTAAGCCATTATCAAGATAGTATGTTCCGGCCAAGCCAGTATAAATACCCGTTAAAAACCTAAACGTTAACAAACTATCGGCAAATACGGTAGCTTCATTGAGCTGCCCCACGTCTGTTTTATCCAAAAAACTACTGCTATCAGTTTTTTTGCAGGCAACAACACCTATCACTAATAAACCAACTAATGTTAAAGTTTTTAAATAATTTATATTTTTCATCTGTTTATATATTAGAATGTTACCTGTAAGCCAAGGTTTACAATTTTTTGTTGAGGATAGGATGAATAGGCTTCGACCGTTCCTGTAGAATTTATAGACTCAGGGTCTACATCATAAATTTTCAGGCTAAACCAGGTAATCAGATTTGCCGCATTGGCGTAAATGCGGGCATTTGATAATCCGATTTTACTTACCAGTTTGTTATTAAAGTTATAGCCCAGTTCTACGTTTTTAAGTCGGATATAATCTGTTGGGCGTAACCAAAAAGTAGACTGATCAAAGTTGGCACCGCCTAACCGTGGTAATTCTGCAGTTTCTTTAGTTTCTGGTGTCCATCTTTTTAAGTGTATTTCAGCAGGTGTACCGTTAACATTCCCGATCTGAAACATAGTAGAAGCACTTAAACTTCCTTTTGCAGCCCCCTGAAAAAGCACGGAGAAATCAAAACCCTTGTAACTTGTGCCTAATGAAAAACCGTAGTTGATCTGAGGAATATTAGGGTTACCAATCGGGCCAATATCACCCTGATCGATCTTTCCGTCGTTGTTGATATCAGCATACTTCAAATCCCCAGGCTTAACTGCACGGCCAACAGATGTCGGACTATTGGCAATATCAGTTGCATCATTGTAGAAACCTATGCTGGTATACCCATAAATCTGACCAATAGGCCGGCCTGTGCGCATTAGTAAAGGGTTACCTTGATTATAGGGCTCATCTCGATAAATTATTTTATTTTTATAGATGGAAATGTTTCCTTTAACAAAGTAGGATAAGTTTTCTGACAGTTTATTCTGGTATGATAGGTCGAGCTCAAAACCTTTATTATTTACAATACCCAAATTTACCGGAGGTAACGTAATACCTGAGAAATTAGGAACGGTTTCCCTAACTGTTAAAATATCGTACCTTTTATGGTTGAAATAATCGAAGGTTATTCCAAGTTTACTGTTCAGCAATTTAATATCTGTACCAATATCCAACTTACGTTCCTGCTCCCATCTTACATCTTCATTTGCGAGGGCTCCCGGAGTAATACCATACTGTAAGCTGTTATTATCGCCAAACCAGTAAGAGTTTGCCGCTGTTGAGGGGGCATTATAAATTTCTTCGTAGATATAACGGTAAGTATTCGGGAAATCATCCGAACCAACAGTACCCAACGAGCCCCTGATTTTCATATAATTGATAAAAGGAAGTGCTTTTTTAAAGAAGGATTCTTCACTAATGTTCCAGCCTGCACTTACTGCCGGAAATAAACCATTCCGCTTATTTGCTTTGAACCTATCAGTACCATTATATGCACCGTTCAGTTCGAAGATATACTTCGATTTGTAATTGTATCCTATCCTTGCAGAATATCCTCTAAAATTTGCAGGAATATTGGCACCAGAAATATCTGTTAGCTGGTTGTAAACGATTAGACCGTATAAATTGTGGTTTCCAAGCTGACGGTTATAATCTAAAATACCTTGTACATTAACCTTACGAATAGGATAGCCTGATGTATTGGCATCAAACGTAGTAACTGCAGTAAGCGGATCTAACCTACTTAGCTCCGGAAAAACAGGGTCTAAAACATCAGATCCCGGCAGGTAAGCATAAGTAGGGAAACGCCCTCTGGTTAACGATCGGTTAAACTCTACATTATTGGTGTAGGCCAGAATTACCCTTGCGGCAAGTCCCTTTGTTACAAAATCTAAATTTTGGTTGGCCTTTAAGTTTAAGTTGAGGTTATTACTGTAATTTCTGTTGTAACCAGCATATTGTAAAATACCAACCGGATTTAACGTTGCTGATTTTCTGCCTCCATAACTTCCGTCTTCGTTTTTTACAGGGTAATTCCATGGGTTTAAAAGCCCGCTGCTTAACCTCCGCCAAATAGAAACCGCGCCACCGGCGAGTACATCGGGAAGATTTGGCTGGTTAATTTCATTAAACCTAGCCGAAAGATCTAACTTTAGTGTTAATGTTTTAGTTACGTTCAAATCAACATTCGATCTGATATTGTATCTTTTTAAATAATAATTGCTGTTAAAATTTTCGTCTTTTTGTATCTCTTTTAAAATACCATTTTGATTAACATTGCCTAGTGCTACGAAATACTTTAAATTCTGAGTACCACCAATAATGTCAATATTGTTGCTTTGCTGCAAAGCATTTTTACGCATTACCTCATCATACCATTTTACACTTGGGTAGCGGTAAGGATCGTCTCCCAATTTAAAATGGTTTAGCGCTTCATCGGTAACCAGTCCGGGATAAGTTAGATTAGGGTCTCTGCCCTCATTTACCTCCTGCTCTTTTAATAAGAGTAAGGCATTATAAGAATCTAATGGTTTTCTTCGTATGGTTGGCGTTTGCAAGCCAAAATCACTTCTGAATGTAATTTTTGGGGCAGAAATTGTACCTCTGCGAGTAGTAATGGCAATTACACCATTTGCCCCCTTTATACCATATATAGCAGTTGAAGAAGCATCCTTTAAAATGGAAACGGTTTCGATCTCGTTCGAATTTAACTGACTTAACTGCTCGTACGGGTACTCTACATCATCTACAATTACCAATGGCCTGTTAGATGCTCCTGTATAGGTACTAACCCCGCGAATGTAAATATTAGCAGCATCGGCTCCAGGCTGACCACTGGTTTGCTGCTGGAACAAACCGGGTAGCCTTCCGGCTAGTGCATTTTGAAAACTTGCAGCAGGGCTCTGTCTTAATTCTTTACCTGATACTGTACTGGTTGCACCGGCATTGGTTATCTTCTTTTGTGGGGTAAAACCCACTACAACCACCTCATTTAAATTTGAATTATCTTCTTTTAAAACAATATTTAAAGGTTGGCTGGTAATGGCTACCACTTTTGTGATGTAACCAACAGAGCTTATGATCAGTTTGGTACTGTTGGCACCAACTTTAATACTAAAAGCGCCACTGGTATTGGTGATCACAATATTCTTTGGGTTTTCTTGTTCTGTAACTGTTGTCGCAATCAGTGTTGTGCCCTTATCATCTGCCACCACACCCCTTACCACTTTGGTTTGGGCATAAGCCAAATTAGTGATCAGCACAAGCAATATTATATTCAGTATTTTTTTCATCTGTATATAGTTTCTTTTTTATCTGCATGAAGCCATCCTGATTTCCATTTCACTCTGTAATTTGAAAATCTATATGCTTCATTATTTAAAATTTATGCCACTTATTAGTTAGGCCATCCTGGGTTCTGAACCATTTTGTTATTGGCTAATATTTCGGCCTGTGGTATGGGGTACCAATACATTTTAGTATCGAAAACAGCATTTGCGGCATTAAAATAAGTATAAGAGAAGGCCGTTCCGTTTTTAATAACCTGCACACCTCTAACTGGCTTGTTTAATTCAATTTCGGCTATCTTCCACCTTCTCAGATCCCAGGTTCTGTGCTCTTCAAAAGCCAGTTCTATACGACGTTCATTCTGAATTATTTTACGCAATTCATCTTTGCTAAGCGTAAGCGATAAGCCATAAAGATTATTAGAACCAGGAAGAATTCCTGCTCTTTTCCTGATCAAAACCAAATCATTAACAATATCGGCAACTGCTCCGCCCGATTCGTTTAGCGCTTCGGCATGGTTTAATAAAATTTCAGCATACCTTAATAAGATTACATGATGGGCCTGATTGGTGTAGGTAGTAGAGGTTTCAAATTTGCCCATAAATTTTCTCAGGTAATATCCCGTTCTGGTCTGTGTTCTATTTCCTCCCGGCCTATCCTGGCCACCTTCAAATGTTTCAACAGGCCTTCCTAACCAATTTTTGCCATTGTGCATTATGGTAGCTGTTAACCTCGGGTCTCTGTTTACGTATGGGTTGTTTGGATCATAAGTCGATCCCACATCGGAAATGGCTTTTCCATCGAGCATTAAAAATGCATCGACCAGGTTTTGCGACGGACTGGTTAAGCCAACACCCTGTAAATATCCAATCGGACCATTATTGATTTCGATATTTGTATTTAAAGCATTCTGTTTAATAAAAATAAACTCCGTGTTTTTGGTTGCATTAAAATTGGCTACCCAATCGGTTACCAGGGTATAACCCAATGCTTTAACATCGGCCGCTGCCTGTGCAGCTAATGTCCATTTCTGGATATTATTTGTCGGGTTACTTAAGGGGCTGGCGGCATATAATAGCACTCTCGATTTTAGGGCCATTGCGGCTCCGATATTCGCCCTGCCCCAATCTCCATCTGTAATGGCATAAGGTAATAATGAACTTTTTATGGCATCCAACTCAGCTACGATATAAGCATAACATTCGTCGAGCGTATTTCTTGGTATATTTATATCATCATTGATGGTAAACACCTTATCACCAATTAAAGGCACGCCGCCCCAGCGCTTAACCAGTTCGAAGTAAAAATAGGCCCTCAAAAATCTTGCTTCAGCTTTAAACTGCGTTTTTAAAACTGCAGTTGTGGGTACTACATCTACTTTGCTTAAAAAAAGATTGGCTCTTCTGATGCCCAGATAATTCTTGCTCCAAACGTCATCAGGAAGGGTTGTAGATGATATTCTACCTGTACGGTAATATTCTGCCTGTGTTCCTATTCTTGATGGTACGGCATCGTCTGTTCCAGCATCTAAAAAGCTGCCATCTATCCTGTTGTACCAATCTGGCAACAACAAATAGGTTCCGTTTAAAAATTGTTTTGCATAATCAGCATTCTTATCGAGAGGATCAAAAATTAAGTCGCCGGTTATGCGGTCCAAGGGTTCTGCCTCAAATTTTTTCGAACAGCCAAATGCAAATAACAGGCAGATTATAGCGAAGTATATTTTATAATTATTCATAATCAAGATTTAAAACTGAAGGTTAACACCAAAATTGAATACCCGCTGATTGGGTACATTTCCGATCAACACTTCCGGATCTACCCCATCTAAGGTTGTAGCGGTTAATAGGTTAAGGCCATTGGCAAACACTCTGATATTGGTAAAACCGATTGATTTAATCAGGTTGCCAGGTAAACTATAACCTATTTCTACATTCCTTAATCTTAAATAACTGCCGTTTTTAATCCAGAAAGAAGAAACCTGGCTATTATTTGGGTTATTACCAACACTTAAACGTGGATATTCTGCCTGTGAAGCGGTAGCAGGTGTCCATCTTAACAAACTGCTTTCTAAGGCTTGTCCATATCCGCCGGCTGCACCAGTTGATGCAAAATTGACAAAGTTGAAGTACACATTTCTGTTTGCTGTACCATTTAAGGTGAATGAAAAGTCTAATCCTTTATAATTGATCCCTCCAGTTACACCGTAAAAGAAAACAGGCTTGGTACTGCCAATTGCGGTCATATCATAAGTATTGATGATACCGTCGTTATTTAAATCTTTATATTTTAAATCGCCGGGAACCGGGAGGTAGCCATCAACCTTAGGTCCGTTGTTAATTTCTGCAGTGTTTTTATAAAAACCATCAGCCACATATCCAAAAGTTTGTCCTACAGGCTGTCCGGTTCTGTATTCGTATGCATTTTTTCTAAAAGGTTCATCATTAAAAATTACTTTGCTTGCGCTCCACGAGCCGTTGGCAGTAATAAAATATCTGAAGTTGTTGATCTGATTTTGGTATCCAAGCGCCAGTTCAAGACCTGAATATTGGTTTTTACCCATATTTTCAGGCGGTAAAACAGCTCCAATTACTTCACTCGCATTTGTCCTCCTGGTTTGCAACAGATCATAGTAACTGTTCTTATAATAATCGGCGGTAAACCATATTTTATCCTTTAACATCGAAACATCTAAGCCGATATTAAATTTCTTTGCTTTCTCCCAGGTAATATTTGGGTTAGCCAGCGGTCCTTCATCTTTGGTATTTGAAGTGGTTAGCGGATTTCTGCTGTAAAATGTATCGCCATTATCAAAGTTTTGCAGGTATTGGAAATACCCAGCTGCCGCATTTGTAGCGGTTAAACCATAAGATGTCCTGATTTTTAACGAATTAACCGTATTTTTTAAATTAGCAAAAAAACTTTCGTTGGCAATGTTCCAACCTAAACCAACTGATGGAAAGAAGCCCCACTGGTCTCCCGCTTTATAGCGGTCATAGCCCATGTACGAAGTGGCCAATTCCAATAAATACTTATTATCGTAATCGTAATTAAACCTTCCGCCCAGCGATTGATTAACCTGCGATAAAGCGCCACCCAAAACATAACTGTCTCTGATAAATAATAGCTGGGCTTTAAAAGTATTTTTATCTATTGTTTTATCATAACCCAAATCGAAACGGGAAAATATTTGCTGGTTTAAATCTGTGGGAGAAGAACTATTCGATTGCGTACCATCGCCACCTATTGTTTTATAACTAGTTTGGTTTGTAACTGGATTTACTACCGGCGAATACACCGCAAAAGATTTACTTCTGTTGATGTTTTCGTTATAGTAGGAATTGAAAGATATTGCACCACTAGCATACAAACCAGGCAAAAAAGTATCGAGCTTTTGCATTAACGATACATCTGCCCCTAAATTTCGATTAACCGATGGCCTGTATCCAGATTTTATCGACATACCATACAGGTTATTTTGAAACTCGGTGTTTCCCCCTAGCGAGCCATTTTCGTTAAATTTCGGATAGGCATTATTAGGCGTAGTTAACAATGTACTGTAAATACTGGCTATTGTAGATCCGGGTTGATTGCTGTTTCTTATTCTTCCAAACAAGCTTAAACTGAGTGTAGTACTATTTGTTAAATCAACATCTATATTACTTCTGAAAGAATATCGCTTGAAACTATTGTTCGTTTCATAAGTATTGATGGAAGGATCGGTAACTAAAAAACCACTCTGGCTCAGGTAGTCGAGGTCTACAAAATATCTAACCTTGTTGCTTCCACCTCTTAAGTTCAGGTTTTGTCTGCTCACAGGCGCTGTAGCCTTTAAAATTTCATCGGTCCAGTTTACATTGGGGTGCGTAAAAGGATTTGTACCATTTTTATACTTATCTAAATCGGCTGCTGTATAAATGGGTTGCCGCCCGTCGTTTACCAGGGCCTCATTAAATAAGGTGGCATAATTGAATGCATCCAGAAATTTTGGCCGTTCAATTTGCTGCTGAATACCGTACTGACTGGTAAAGGTAATCTGCTTGGGCATGTTTGCACCACGCTTGGTTGTGATCAGTAACATCCCGTCTGCGGCCTTCATGCCATATAGTGCGGTTCCCAGTGCATCTTTTATTACTGAAATGCTTTCTATCTGTTCAGGATCTATACTTAGATACGAGCGTGGTACACCATCAATTACAACCAATGGCGTTCTTCCTCTTAGTGATATAGCAGGTTCGTCAGAACCCAACTGGAAATTATTTTGAACCACGTACAAACCTGGCAGTTTCCCGTACAACATTAAGCCCACTTGTGGTGTAGGAAAACTCTTCAGTTCTTCTCCATTTATTGTAGCCGAAGACTGAATTCTTTTTACATTTTTCTGCGTTCCAAATAAAACCGAAACATCATTGGCTGGCAAATTTACCGCTGCAGAATTCCTGAGTTTGGTTCTCAAAGAATCTCTCAAATTCGACAATGAATCGTTGGGAATTTGTTTACTATTTTTTTTGGCCGACGATGGCACCTGGAATTTCTTGCTTTTTAAAGAATTGGTAAGGTTTGGGAATGCCAAAACATCAACACTGTTTGCCAAGAATAACAGCACCCCAAACAGCGTCATCCGCTTTATAATCGAAGTATAAGTTCCGTTCATTTAAAATAATTTATTTTGTTTATAATTTTAGTTATGCAGAAAGCGCCTAATTCAATGCTTAGCGTAGGTTTGATTCGTCCGGCATTTAACAGCCAGAATTATTTCTGCATGCCTAATTATTTGTAAGCAGCAATTCACATTTAATTTATTAGTATAATAGATTGGATCTATGCCTTAGCATAGGTATCAGAAGTTTTGATTCGATTGCTGTAAATAGTAAACGGAAACAGCGGACATATGCAAACCGGCATAGTACCCCGTTGGTTTGGGTTGAATTTCATTGTTTGGTTATCTTTTTTATTAGTTGATTTGGATTAGTCAATTTAAAGTCGTGAATAGACTATAGTTTAGTTTGTGCGGTTAGCCTTTATTCATATCCTCTGGTTTGGTCAGTTTATTTAATCAATAGTCTCTGTGCCACTGGTTATTGTGGCCTAGTTAGCTCAATTTTGTTAAATCAAAACTGGCGTATTATTCCTTCAAAAAGGTCGAAAATTGTAAATGAAAGGGTAGAAAAACTGTAATCCTTTAATATTTTAATAAGTTCGCGCTATATTTAAAGGAAATACATCAAGGGCTATTCTTCTATTAGCCATAGGATGGCCAAAAACTAACATAATTTTATGAATCTGCGTTTAAACGCTTTGTGGTTTTTCTCAATGCTTTTTATTTGCACCTCTTTGCGTGCCCAGAAGCAGATTGTTTTTAACCACCTCAGGATGGAAAACGGTTTGTCGCAAAATTCCGTGATGGCTATTGCGCAAGATAAAAACCAGTTTATTTGGATGGGTACCAGACAAGGGTTAAACCGTTATGATGGTTTTCGTTTTAAAATTTACAACAAAAGCTCAGACAACCTCAACAGCCTTTCGGATAATGTGATTAATACCTTATTAAGTGATAGTAAAGGAAGATTATGGGTAGGTACAGAAAACGGACTGAATATTTACAATGAAAAAACCGATCATTTTTATCGCATCAATAGAAAGAGTTCTGCCAATTCCTTTAGCTGCGATTCAGTAGAATGTTTGTATGAAGATCCTCAAAAAAATATCTGGATAGGTACTGATAATGGTCTTAACCTGCTTATAGATGCCGAAAAGCAGATTTTCAAGAAGTTTCTTTTCGATAAACCCAATTATAAATCTAGGCTTAACTGTATTTTCTCAATTTTTAAAGATGAAAAACAGAACCTTTGGGTAGGTACTTATGATGGTTTGGTACGCATTTACTCTGTTAACGGTAAATATCATTTTGAAATTTTCAGACATAATCCCAATAACAAGAACAGCATCAGTTCTAATGCTGTAAAAAGTATTGTAATCGACAAACAAAAGCGGCTTTGGTTAGGTACCTACAACGGCTTAAACCTATTCGATTACGAACACAAAACATTTACACGATACCAAACCAGTGCTACAGATCAAAATTCGATTGTTAATAATGACATTAGAAAACTAACCTGCGACAAAGCGGGCGATATTTGGATCGGGACACAGGAAGGATTAAGTATCTTCAATCCAAATACGCGAAAATTTAGTAATTACCGTTACGACCCTGAACAAACGGGCGGATTGAGCCAGAATTCTATCCATAGTATTTTTCAAGATATCAACGGCTCAGTTTATTTGGGTACTTATTACAAAGGCGCAAATGTTGTTTACCCGTCTGCAACGCCATTTACCGTTTTTAGAAATTCGAAGAAACAGCAAGGTTTGAGCAGCAATATTGTAAGTGCCATGACCGAAGATGAATACCATAACCTGTGGATTGGCACTGAAGGTGGTGGTTTAAATTACGTAAACAGAAGCAACAATACCTTTACCTACTATAAATCAGAGCCAAACAACAGCAACGGGCTTAACTCCAACCTAATTAAAACCTTGTGCCTTGATAAAACCGGGCACCTACTGGTGGGCACACACCGTGGTGGTTTATACCTATTTAATCCCTCAGGTCGTAATTTCAGGAAAATAATCAATGTTAAAGATGTAAAAAACAATCCGGGTGGTGACGAAATAATTGCAATAACTGTAGATAGTGAGGGTACTGTTTGGGTAGGTTCCAGAGATGGATTATCTACATTAAAAAAAACAAATGGCCATTATGCTTCTAAAACAATTAAAAGTCCGTTAGAACGAAACCTGAGGAACAAGTATATCCAGGTTATATTTGAAGATAAGGCCAAAAATTTATGGATTGGAACGATGGCCGGATTATATGCTTACCACCCATCCACTAAAAGAATTACAGCCTATTATGAGAAGAAAAACAGCGCAGGCAGTTTAAATTCAGATCATATTAATTGCATTATTCAGATACGAAATGGAAATATTTGTATTGGAACTTATTTTGGAGGTTTGAGCATTTTCGATAATAAAAGCAGAAAATTCAAGAATTATAATGAAAAAGACGGGTTACCAAACAGTAATGTACTGGGAATAATTGAAGATGACGAAAATAACTTGTGGATCAGTACAGACAAGGGATTATCCAAATTGGTTACCAAAACGGGAAAGTTTATTAATTATACCAAAAGCGATGGACTAGCGGGCAACGACTTTAATATCAGATCGTTTTTTAAAGATAGTAAAGGAGAATTGTTTTTTGGTGGTTATGATGGTTTAACCGCCTTTTTTCCCAACCAGATTGATATTAATAAAAATGTTGCACCAATCACCCTTACCGAACTCAAACTATCCGATCAAGCCGTGGTGGTAAATGCTCCGGATGGATTGTTAAAGGAAGATATCAAAAGCACTAAACAAATTACATTTAAACACGACAACAACAACTTCACGCTCAATTTTGCCTTATTAAATTACATTAAACCAGAAAAAAACAGTTACCGCTATATCCTTAAGGGCCACAGTAAAGATTGGGTAAAAACCGATGTGCCCAGTGTTACCTATACCGATCTTCCTGCAGGCAATTATACCTTTATGGTAACAGGAAATAATAATGATGGAAATCCCGGCGGTAAAGCTGCAAAGCTTAAAATAACGGTACTTCCGCCCTTTTGGGCTACCTGGTGGGCCTATCTTATTTATCTGGCTTTCTTTTCGGGTATACTATTTTTAATTGTACGTTATCTATTTGTGCGAGCGCTGCTTAAACGTACTGAAGACATTCAGAAAATGAAACTGAATTTTTTCACCTATGTGGCCCACGAAATCAGGACGCCACTTACCTTAATCCTTGGTCCCTTAGAAAATCTTTCCAAACAATATCAAACCGATACCGAGTTAAATCGACAGATTATTCCGATAAAAAATAATGCAAACAGGCTAATGCGGCTTATTACCGAATTAATGGATTTTAGAAAAGCTGAAACCGGGCATCTTACCCTGCATGTTACAGAAGATAATATTATCGATTTTATTAACGAAATTTTCATCTCCTTCTCTCATCTAGCCAAAACGAACAATATACAATATGAGTTTGTACATGAGCAGGAAAACATCAACCTGTTTTTTGATAAAAGGCAGCTCGAAAAAGTATTGTTCAACTTGTTATCTAATGCCTTTAAATTCTGCGAAAAGGGTGGCAAAATCTCTGTTTCTCTATTGGAAATGGAGAATGAAGTAGCGATTAGCATTTCTGATAACGGGCTGGGTATACCTGCCGAAAGTTTAAAGAATCTTTTTAGTGATTATTTCCAGGTTGATGAGCAACACTCCAACCAAATCGGTTCGGGAATAGGTTTGGCACTTTCTAAAGCAATTGTGGAGGAACATAAAGGACATATTGCTGTAGAAAGTACATCTGCTGAAAATGGCGAGCGTGGTTTCACCAATTTTACAGTAAGGTTAAAGAAAGGGAAATCACATTTTAAAACGGCTCTTTTTGATGGGATAAAAGATTATCCGAGCCATCCCGATATCTACACACAGCAGGCAGAACAAGAATTAAAAACTTTAAAACCCGAAAAAGAAACTGATATTTCGATCGAAACCATATTGGTGGTGGAAGACAATAGCGAAATCAGACTGTTAATTACATCACTGGTTGGCAAACATTACCAGGTTGCCGAAAGTGAAAATGGATTAATGGGTTGGGAAACGGCTGTAGAAACGCTTCCAGATCTGATTATCTGCGATATAATGATGCCGATAATGGATGGTATAGAACTTTGCCGCAGACTTAAGGAAGATGAACGGACCAGCCATATCCCCGTTATTATCCTTACAGCCCGCTCTTCTCATATCCATCAGGTTAGTGGTTTAGAAACTGGTGCCGATGCCTATATTACCAAACCTTTTAGTCCCGAACTGCTTTTACTGAATGTCCGCAATCTACTGATGTCGAGGCAGGTAATGCGTCAAAAATTCCTGAAACACATCCATTTACAGCCGAAAGAACTCACCATCAATGCCATTGATGAAGCTTTTATGCTAAAACTCTTAAAATACATTGATGAGCATATCGCCGATGAAGATTTTGGGGTATCTGAACTCGCTTCGATGGTGGGTATGAGCAGACCGATTTTGTACAAAAAAATCAGGAAGCTAACCAACCTTTCCGTAAATGATTTTGTTAAATCGATCCGTTTAAAGAAAGCAATGGAGCTGTTTAAACAAAACAGGTTTACCATCTATGAAGTGGCCTATCAGGTTGGCTTTAACGATCCTAAATATTTTAGCAGGGAGTTTAAAAAACAATTTGGGAAAAGCCCTCGGGCGTTTATGAATGGAAGTGAAGATGAGGATTAGTTTGGTAAAGAGTCCTTAGTCGGAAGTCAGTAGTCCAAAGTCGATCAATCAATGAGTAGCCTATAGACTCATTTGTCATCCTAAGGAGTAATTTATTTTATAAAAATTAATATAAATGACAGGAAATATTAATGGAGATAAATTGCCTCAAAGTATCGTCATTGCGAGAAGGCTTTTTCAGCCGACGATGCAATCTTTCTAGCAAAGAAGGCTAGCAGGAAAGATTGCTTCGTCATTCCTTCAGCAATGACGACCGCTCTACTGGATGCTGCCAATGGTAGCGTAGTCGAAGGATTTATATAGTGGATTAAAATTTAAAAATTGTTTGGTAGACCAAAACATAGAATGGGCTTTAAGATTCCCGCCTGCGCAGAAATGACGATCGTATTTATTTATACTCCAGCTCAGTGCCCTCTGCGGTTTGTTTTCTGTCGGCGCTGTGGTAAAAAATGGAGAAACCATTGATTAGATTTCTCCATTTCGCTACGCTTCAGTCGAAATGACGAACGCCATATTACTTTACCTCTTCTAATTTTAACACCACACTGGTCCTCGTGTTATTAACATTAGGATTAAAGCCTACTTTCATCAGGAAATCACCAGTGTAGGTTTTAGTATCATCTATCGATGATTTTGTACCTGGATAAAGGTTGATTTCTTTAATCTGGTATTTCTTTGTTACATCTAAACCATTCAACTTAATCGGATACTTACTATTCTCACCATAACGGTTGTTGACCAGATAATTAAAAATTACACCTTCGGTTTTTTGTGCATTTACATATAACATGGATGCTATGCTACCCGTACGTGGATTAGCCAAACGGTATTGCTCACCTTGCCAGATCGTTTGTTTTACATCGTTATAGTTTTTAATCGCATCCTGACAGAACTGAAGCTCTTTTTCAGGCAATTTACTCACCACAATATCAAACCCCATTTTGCCCATCATGGCTACATCGACACGGAACTTTATTGGCTGTTTTCCCCAATCGGTTACATGGTTAGAGCTGCTAATGGCCGGATAAAAATAAGAGTATTCCCATTGCATAAATATGCGTTCTAAAGGATCGGTATTATCACTAGGCCAAAACTCTGTAAAATACTGTAAGGCAGCATAATCTACCCTACCACCTCCACCAGAGCATAACATCATGGGCACAGTTGGATATTTTGCACGGATTCTTTGCAGCACACTATACAATCCTCTTACATAATCGATGTAAAAATGAGATTGATTTTTTAAATGTGCGGAGTATGCATTGTAAATTACCGCATTACAATCCCATTTAATGTAGGCCAGTTTAGGATTCTTAGTAAACAGACCATCTACCACACCGAAAACAAAATCCTGTACTTTTGGGTTACTCAGATCGAGTTCTAATTGGTTTCTAAAATAGTATTCAGGCCTGTTAGGCTGTTTTACCACCCAATCAGGGTGCTTTTCATAAAGTTCACTTTTAGGGTTAACCATTTCGGGTTCTATCCAAATTCCGAATCTGGTTCCTACATGATCTGCCTCTTTTACCAAAGAAGTTATTCCGTTCGGCAATTTCTTCTTGTTTTCCAGCCAATCGCCAAGCCCAGCATGGTCATCGTTACGCGGATATTTGTTTCCGAACCAACCATCATCAAGCAAAAAGAAATCGACACCCAGTTTTTTAGTGTCTTTTAATAAACCGGCCAATTTTTGCTCATTGAAATCGAAATAAGTGGCTTCCCAGTTATTCAGAAGTGTTAACCTGCTGCCTTTTCCATCTAATATTTTATAATTACGTGCCCAATCTTGCAATTTCCTGCTGGCATCGCCTTTTCCCTGATCAGAAAAAGTATACAAAAAAGCAGGAGTTGTAAAAACTTCACCTGCTTTTAAGCTGTAGGGCGAAGCATAATTGTTCATTCCGGCAATAATGCGGAGGTTATCCTGGTAATCCAGCTCAAGATCGACCTTAAAATTACCGCTCCATTCCATTGCACCATACAAAACATTGCCCTCATTTTCTTCAGCAGGTTTATCTAACGAAATCATAAAAACAGAGGGTTGAAACAAATTTGCCCTGGTGCCCAGTTTGCTATCTAAAGTTTTAATGCCATGGGTAATTTCACTTTGCTCTGGCTGCATTTCCTTAGCCCAATCGCCATGGTATTGGTTTAACCAAAACCGCGGTGATTTTAAGTGCAGATTAGCCGATGCATATTTATGCAATACCACCGTACCTCTCTCATTATGTTTAATCTCCGTCCATTGTTCTATTACATCCTGTTTATAAAAAGACTTATAGTATAAGGTTACCTCAAAATTATACACGGGATCTTTTAATCTGATTTTTATTAAACTCACATTATCATCAATAGCGGTAACGGTATGATCAATGTATTTCAGATCGAGGGAGTTATTACCATCGGCATGGGTAACACTAATAGCTGGTTCTACCAAATTCCTGGAGCCTGATGGCGTATACGCAGAATTTAGCTGACCTGTATAATCTTCAGTCTGTTTAAATTGTGCTGTAATTTGAGCGTATTCTTGTTTGTTAGCTAGTTTCTTTCCAAAAAAAATGGTGTTTACATCTTTCTTTATATCGGCCTGTAATACCAATGCATTGTGAGCGGTTTCAATAGGAATAATGCTTTGGGCCCTAATATTGCCAATGGTAAAGAGCGAAATGGTAATGGCTAATGCTCCTTGCTTGATGTAATATAAAATTTGATCTGACTTGTTCATTTGTGTTTTCAATGTTAATGGGGTAATGTTTATAGGTAGTAGTTGATTTATTTTTATTGTTTAAGTATGATTTTGAAGATAATGGCATCTTTTGCGGCCACACTTAAAGCTTGGTTATTTTTGACGTTTTCAGTCTTTTGAGTGATCAAATTTTGACAGCTGTACACTTCATCGGTATTTAAACCGATTCTCGAAAAGTCAGGCGTAAAGGACTTTGCTTCATCGCTATAATTAAATAATGCGAGATATTTCACGTTTCCAACCTGTTTTACAAAAAATTGCGAAGCCGATTTGCCCCTATTCCCTTCTACCGGAAGAAATGCCTTTCCATCTTTTAATACGTTTAGGATTTCGGCATTGTTCAATAAACGCTTTGCTGTACTGTTCCATTTGCCTTGCCGTGAAAAATCATCGCCGGTAATGCAGGTTCCCGTAACAATCGCTGATAAAAACCTGGCTGTATTTTCCTGGTCAGATTGATCGGAAAATACCACATGGTCTGCATCTATATAATCGTAAAGATAAGTTTGCCACCAGCCATTACTTATGCCATTCAAAGTGTACTCTGTATCCTTTATTGATTTAAATGCATCGCAGGCTATTCTGCGCATGTGTATGTATCGTCCAGAAGCTAAACTTGGCGATATGGCTGCGTAAACCAACATTTTATTATCCAACTGTTTTAATAAAAATTCCATACCCAATTTATAAGCCTGCATGCCCGTGGTAACCTTTGGATTGTAAAAATGATTGGATTCTATTGCGGCGTGACCTAAAAAGTCGATTTTAATCATTTCAAAACCGCATTCCTTAAACTTTGTAATCACTGCAGCTATGCGCTGTTGGGTACCAGGATGCGTTGGATCGAGCGCCCTTGCACCATCAATATCATGATAGCCTGAGCCAGTTTTGGTCCACATCTCTCCAAATGTATAATCGCTTCCTTCCGCCTTGCGGTTACCGCCGCCGGCAAATCCCCAATCTACAAAAGGTGCCCAATAAATTCCAGGTTTTAACCCTTTCGATTTAGCATAATCGGCAAAGGCTTTTAATTTGGAGTAATCGCCAGTTAAGCCTCCTTTTAACAGGTTATCCCAATAAGAATCGAGGTCGATATAAGCCACACCGCCACTTCTGAAGGTTTTTAGGCTATCTGCAAAAAAATCGACCACCTGATTGGCTTTGTCGAGTGTTATTTTCTCTTGCATTACGCCCCAACTGTTCCAGCCTACAGGAGTTCCGGCTTTCCATTTAAAAACAATAGGCGGTTCTACTATCCGGTTAGCCCGTGCATAGTTTTCCATACCGGAACGCCAATCGGCAAAAGCACCATAAAATACTTTGGCAGAACTGATCGAATTGCCTTTTAAATAACCATGTTCAATTTTATCACGGGTAATGCTTTCTTCTGTATAACCACAAACGACCTGTATATTTATTTTTTTTCCGCGATCCATAGTCGTAATAATGCCGGTTTTCCAGTTGCTGTGTTCTATAGATCCGATTACAAAACCATTTCTGGATTGATTGTGATACAAAGCAGTAACCTCTGCACTTGGATTGTTTGTATCGGCCTTTAACGGAACAGCATTGTAAGAAATAAAGGTATCATTATCAAAAGGTATGAATAAACTCGTTGGTGCATCTGAAGCTTCCCGATGGATTAAATTCCCATTTAAAGGTACCATATGGTTGATGGATAAATCAGCACCTTGTAAAGTAAGGCTAATCATAAAATAATCCTTATCCTTATAGGTATAAAAAACTTGTTGCATAGTTGGTAAACCAAGCTGCTTTAACAAGAAAACATACTTAAAACCATTCCCAAAACCATCTTTAATCGTAGTTTTCGTGTAACTGATCTGTCGATAATCCTTTGAGCTGAACATCTTTTTCCGGTATTCTGCCTGCGAAAACCCATTTAATAGCAGTTGGCCAGATTGATCTGAAATATTGAAAAGACCTGTTTTAAGGTTATAGTCTATTTTTCCAGATTTACCATAGTTGAATATAATTGCCGATGCAGACCGCTCAGAAAACAGCAGGATCAGTAAAATCAAGAATAACTTATGCCTGAATATAAATTTAAGAACCATTTATTTACTTAATTTGCTCGACATTATTTCGATTAATTTACCATTCATTTTTAGCTTTACCTTTTGAGGTACGGCCGAAGCGATTCTATAATTTGTAATTTTACCATCTTTCCAATCCATATCAACTGTAAAATTACCCCTTGCCTTTAATCCTTTAATTTCACCAAAATTTTTCCAGGCATCAGGAATAGCAGGGAGCAGCTCGATAAAACCATCATGACTTTGGATCAGCATTTCTGCAATAGCTGCCGATGCTCCAAAATTGCCATCAATCTGAAACGGCGGTCCGGCCGATAGCATGTTCGGATAAACGCCTCCTCCGGCTCCATAATTAATATCGGTTCGTAATGTAGGTTTTAAAATCTCTCTAAACAGTTTAAAAGCCCTATTGCCATCCTGTAATCTTGCCCAAAATAACTGTTTATAAGCAATTGACCAACTTGGTCCGTCATCACCCCTCGCTTCGAGCGTTTTCTTTGCAGCCTCTGCCAATGCCGGAGTAGCTGTTGGTGTAATTAGTCCGGCTGGATATACCCCATATAAATGTGAAATATGACGATGCTGTGGATCGGTTTCTTTATAATCTTCTAACCATTCCTGTATACGGCCATCTTTGCTAATTAGGCCAACTGGCGGAATAGATTTTAATTTTTCTTGAAGCGAAGCACTAAAGATGGCATCAGTTTTAAGGAGTTTAGCAGCAGTAATTACATGATTAAAAAGCTCCCTTACAATCTGATTATCGATGGTAGGTCCCATTGAAATACTGGCCGTTTTTCCATTGGGCAGGTAAAAAGTATTTTCTGGGGATACCGATGGTGAAGTAACCAACCAGCCTGTTTTTGGATCTTTGACCAAAGCACTTTGGTAAAATGCAGCTGATCCTTTTAAGATCGGGTAAATGCTTTTCAGGTATTTTAGATCGCGACTATAGGCAAAATGATCCCATAGATTACTGCACAACCAGCCCGAACCTGCATTTGATGCGCCCCATGATGCACTTTCGCCAGGCTCGGTAAAGCCCCAAACATTCGTAATGACGTGGGCAATCCATCCATCGGCATTGTAATATGCTTTCGCCGTTTTTGCACCTGGCTCAATTAAATTTCTTACCAATTCTGCCAGTGGAAGATTTAACTCCGAAAGGTTTGCAGGCTCAATAGCCCAGTGGTTCATCTGTACGTTTACATCTAAATGGTAATCGCCATTCCAAGGCGTATTGATCTGGTTTGCCCATAAACCCTGAAGATTTGGTGGCAAAAGCCCGACCCTTGTACTGCTGATGCTTAAATACCGGCCAAACTGGAAAAATAAAGCGCTAAGTGAAACATCATTTTTATAATCTTTATAAAAATGGTCTAACCTTACGTCTGTAGGTAGGTTTGCCGCTTCGCCCTCACCTAAATTAATTTTTAACCTGTTAAAGAGTTTAGCAAAATTTGCGATATGATTTGCAAGTTCTAAACTATAAGATTTCTTTTGAGCCGCTTGTAAAGCCCGTTTTACCCTGGCTTCGAAATTTTCATGTTTAAAATCGGTTTCTGCCGCAACATAAATAATCAGTTCGGTTGCATTTTTTATTTTAAGAATGTTTCCTTCACTTGTTACCGTACCGTCTTTAAGTGTGGTACTTACGCGGCTCAGGTATTTCATTCCCTTACCATCAGTGCCATTATCCAGTTGACCGAACATCAACAGTTCATTACTCTGGCTAGCCAATATTGCTTTTTCTGATCTGCTGATCGAAATATTACAATTGAGTTTATTAGGTTGATCGGCGGTGAGGCGGATGATATTTACATCATCATCAAAACTGCAAAAATATTCCCTCTTATACTTTACACCGTTCAGCCTAAATTCGGTTGTAGCCACCGCTTTATCCAACGATAAAGTTCTTTTATAAATTTCGGGGTTTGCATCTTTAACACCAGGATATTCATAATCGAGCTGTAAGTTTCCAAGGGTTTGGTACTTACCCCAGGTTGCGCCACCTGAGCCCTGCCCTTTGCATACAAAATCGCAGTTTACGAGTTCCTGTGCTTCATCATTCTTACCTTCCAATATCAGCTGCCTGATTTTGGGCAAACTTTTATAGGCTTCGTAATTATTGGCATCCTGTTTCCCACCACTCCATAAAGTGATATCATTGAGCACAATATTTTCCCTGTTAATGCCTCCATCGGGTGTCATGCCGAGTTTACCATTACCTAAAGGAAGGGTTTCTTCCCAGATTTTGGCAGGTTTATCGTACCAGAGCAACAATGGTTTTTGCTGGGCAAGAACGTTTTTACTGATGAAAAGCGAGCATAGTGTAATAATAATCAGTTGCTTTTTATACATTTTTCATTTATTTGTTTTGTACGTAACAATCGTCATCTCGACTGGAACGCAGTAGAATGCAGAGATCTATCTCGATAGATTTAGCTTCACTGAACACTTCGTGGTTCTCGGCTGCGTTGCACCCGATAGCTATCGGGTCCGCTCGAAATGACGATCGCGTGTGGCTTATCACATCACTCACAGTAACCGAATCTAATTACATTTACTGTTTATTCCAGAACCTGATTTCGCTCATATTGCTATAATTACCATCGCCGGTGGTTACATGTTTAATCCGGATGCGAATATAACGAATCGGTTTACCTGCATTATCCAGTTCTGCTGTTATGGCGTTTTTGCCATCATCCGTCCTGGTTACATCTTTTAAAAGTGTCCAACCTTTGCTTATTGCTTCAGCTGGCCATCCATTATTACTGGCTGATAAAGTAGTTGTTGCATTGGTTAAATCGGCTATTCCCCAAACCTCAAAACGATCGGGATTATTGCAACAGTCCCTTCCTGTTTCTTCAATACGCGATAAATTGGCATATACTTTACCTAAATCGAATGTGATTACATGAGGCATGCCGCTGTTACCCCCGCTATGAAAAATATTAGGATAACCCTGCGGGCCAACACTGCCATCCCAAAGTTTACTGATGCTTGTGCCCGACTCGTAGGTTGGTGCATCGCCCGGCAAGTGTACCTCGGCAAAAAGTGATCTATCGCAAAGCACATAATTATAAATCCTCGGAAAAACAGAATAGGCGCCTACGTCAAAAATATCCAATGAATTTCGTTGCGGAATATAAGAAGAAAGGTACTGTATTTCAGTCCCCGCTTTATAGCTGGGAAGAACAATAGAATTGTCTTTGGGTAAAAGCGTCAGTTCTGAGGCACTTCCTGAAGCATTGGTATATTTAATAACCGTACCCGTATTTATAGTGTCGGGCACATTAAAATTAAGTTTAACAGATCCGTCAGCATTTACAACATAAGGTTCTGCAGCATTGTAAGCCCTGTTCAGCAAACTATTTTTGTAAATGGGTCCAAATACTTTTACGTTGTTTACTTCTTTTGGAATTGACCTGTTCCCATTTTTATCATAGGAGTAAATCGTAAACGAATAAACAAATTCCTGAAGGTTCGGTATTGTCGCAAAAACACTATCTGTTTTGCTATTGATTGCTACTACCTGCGAATCTACTTTATTATTATAATAGATCACATACTTTACAATACTCGGGTCGGAACTTGATTTCCATTTTAACTGTGCACGAAGATTTCCGGGTCTGCTCAGTACTTCTTTGGGACTACCTGTATAGATAATTTCATGCCCATCAAAAAAGTTCCTGAAATCTGTTTGCTGTTTTTTGCAGCCCATTGTAATAGCCAATGTAAAAAGGCCTACGAAAATTATAAGATTTTTCATCCGTATATAATTATTTTTCCGATGTTGAAGCCACCACGGTTTATTCATTTCTTTTTGTAAATAAATCGTGGTGATTTCATTTTTATAAAATTTTGATATCAGATTCAATTAATGAGATTATTGTGCAGTTCCATAAGGTGTAAATTCCATGAGGTGAGCCGCTGCTTCGTTGCCCCATACCGTTTGCACAGCTATCCGGAGATACTTCACTGGCGGGGCTGCTGTAGGTACTTTAAAGCTGACGCCATTTTTAACAAAATCGTTATCTGATGAATTGATTGCAGTAGGAAGATTACCTGACGGCGGATCCGGAAAGCGGAAATTCCCAAGATTTACCCAATTCCCGATAACCGTACCTTCTGCGGCTGTAACAGGAAGCTGAACATCAGTAGGCGTAGATGAGTTCGTTCCCCAAAGCGCAAATTGTTTTGGATTTGCAAATTTGTAGGTATACTGGTCTCCTGTTCTTTCGTAGAGCACAAAACGACTTAACTTATAGGTTTTTCCAATGCCAAAACTACAAGAATATGGAAGTGAAACGCCGTATCTGATATGCCAGCCACTTCCGTCCTGCCTCCCATCCCATAAATTAGGTAACGTCCAACCAAAATCAATCGGGCTGTCTGTATTCAGGTTTAATACGGTGAATTTTGATTTATCAACTGCTTCTTCGGCAAGCGGGACTAATGCTTTCTGCAACGTGTCTGAAATATTGCCCCATCTGTCTGTAACGTATACACCAAACCGACGTTCTGTTGATGAAAAACCGGTAACCGAATAATCTATTTTCGGGTCTTTGGTAAAACGCTGATCCTCGATTTCCATAGATTTAGTATTGTTATTATAACTCAACACCACAATACCGATCTGTTTTTTTAACGGGTTCTCGGCTTTAATATTTACCCCGCCAAAATCGGCAGAAAGATCTACTGATGGGCGCACGACCGAATAAACCGGTGTTAAGGGATTAACGGTAACGGTAACAGGATCAGACATTACGTTTGCCCTCGAAACGGTATAAAGGCTTACCTGGTATGCTTTTGCTTTTGCAAATCCTTCAACCACTACCGTATCCTGGTAATAGGAAGATTTTGTCTCCCGGTCTGCATTGTCATTTATCTTGTACCTTGCAAGTACGTAAAGAATATTCTGTGAATTGGGAAGGTTATAGGTGATGTTTGCACCTCCGTTAAAATTGTCGACTTTAATATTACTTACGGGTAATGGTTTAGTGGTATCTTCAGAAATAACGGCATTAAAGCCATTATTTTTCTTGCATGCCACCATGCCAATAATAATCAGCATGATCAAACAAGGAAAACTATATTTTTTTATATTCATGATCAAATCTTCTTTAAATATTACCAAAATGGATTTTGAACTAAGTTGGGATTAACCGCCAGATTATCTGCCTTGATAGGCCATAAATAATCTTTTGTATTAAATACCGGAACAAAAAGATTACGCGGACGATAATAGTTTACCGCCTGATCATCGAAAATGCTCCATCCCTGCATCGGTTTGGCCATTACCGTTTGTAGTTCTTTCCATCGTCGTAAATCCCATCCTGGCATACACTCGAAAGCAAGTTCAATCCTTCTTTCCTGATGAATGATTTGACGAAGACCTGCCTGCGTGCTGTATTTTAAAGGATTTGTAGAAAACTGAGCCGTCCACGCTTCTGCAACTGTCGGAATCTTTGCTCTTTTTCTTACCTCGTCTATATAAGGCAATACTTCTGAATAGTTTTTTCCCTGCTCATTCAATGCCTCCGCATAGAGCAGATAAAGATCTGAAAGCCTCATTAATGGAAAATGGAAATCTTCGTAAGATAAACGATCATTATAAACGGTTAGATAATTGACTAGTTTTTTTGGCCAATAGCCTGAAATGTTGGTATGACTTCCATCTTTCGGGCCTGCAAAACTCGTAGTACCACGTGCCTGTACATAGTTTGCATTTGCCGGATCGCCCAGTTGACCGTTGCCATACCAAACGCCGCCATCAAATCCAATAGATGCGTAAAATCTTGGTTCACGCTTAAAATGCGCTTTAACAGTTTCATATCCATTGTGCACGTAATATTGATCTTCAGTTCCCGCAGTTTTTAAAGTATACCGGTCTCTGTAATCCCAGGTTTTATCTTCATCAATAGGCAGCCCATTATTAGTATAAAACAACTCTTGCTGCGCAATGGGAACAGCGAAGAAACCCTGAGCGCTACCTATATTCAGGGCAGCGGCAGCGTTAAGACGAGGGATACATCTTTCCTGTTTTCCAAATCCGAAAACCGGAGCCATGCCCCATATCAACTCTGTGTTCTGCTCCCATTTGTCGGTAATTGCCGTCTGAAACGAAAGTACATTAATCAGTTCCTGCGGAAGGTTAGCGGGCATATTTGCTGTTGGAGTAAAGGTGTGTAACCTGAGTCCGGCCGCCAAACATGCCTTTAATGCTTCATCACAGGCCTGGGCAGCGCGGTCCCATTTCCGTTGATCTTTTTGTGGGTTGAACAATTGTTGTCCATCTTTATTAGTGAGCCCGGCATAATCAGTGTTGCCATTAAACAATGGGCTTGCAGCAGTTACCAAAATCTGAGCTTTAACAGCGCGTGCAACAAGGGAAGTCACCCTGCCAAGTTCCTGTGTCTGATTTTGGATCTGGGTCGGTAAATCAGGCGTAGCCTCATTTAATAGCTGAACCATATAATTTACCACTGAATCTACAGGTTTTCTTTTCACCCTTGTAGCCTCTATCGAACTGTTAATCGGTAAGTTAACATTGGTGATTGGAATAGGTCCATACATCCTGAACAGGTAAAAGTGATAATAGGCTTTTAGGAATTTTACCTCAGCAATCCATCTCTTTTTTTCTGTATCGCCAAGGTCTATGGGCTTGTCGATATTTTCCAACATGGTATTACAGCGTCTGATGGCATTGAACATCGCCTGCCCTCCCTCATTTCCGTCCCAGTAATTTAATCCAGGGTTGTTGCTGGTCTGCGTACCCCTCATCATGTTAAAGCCAACGGCATTAATACCCTGTGTATCATTCAATTCATTCTGCCCGGGAAAAACAATTTCACCAGAAGTAGAAAATCCCCCGTCCATCCATGGTTCCTGTAACCGCTGTAAAGTACTATAACAGGTGAAGAGGTAATTTTCAGCCTCATTACGGTTCCTAAACGCATAATCTATTGTACCTACGTTATCAGGCGTAACGTTCAGGTACTTTTTGCATGATGCCATGGACAATACCATAACAACAGCGTATAAAATTTTTGAATATAATGGTTTCATACCCTAATTCTTTGTTTTAAACTATAAACTAACATTAATGCCCAGGTTGTAAACTTTCTGCAGCGGATAAGAAAACCCATTGCCACCTATTTCCGGATCCCACATCTTAAATGGGCTCCAGGTTACCAGGTTAAGTCCGCTAAAATAAACCCTCAGATTCCTGAGTTTAATCTTACTTGCCAGTGTTCTGGGTAAGGTATAACCTACTTCCAATGATTTCATCCTGAGGAAACTGCCATCGCGTAACCACCATGAGCTGTTCTGGCGGTTGTTTTCAATCACTGCACCGTTTATGCCAAGCCTAGGGTACAATGCATACAGATTCTGGTTATCTTCAGACCAATGATCATCTGCATACTGTTGAATTACCTGGGTATTGCCGGGTAACCACGAATCGGGGCTTTTAATAAACGGACTTGTTCTTGCGGGGTCAATTACAAAAGATACACCTGCCTGTCCCTGGAAAAACATATTAAGATCGAAGTTCTTGAAGCCTGTTGAAATACCAAAGCCATATACAATTGTGGGTACGGTAGGATTTCCAAACCATGTTTGATCTTTACCGTCAATAACACCATCATTGTTTAAATCGCGATATTTGATATCGCCACCCATTGGAGCGACACCATTGGTACTGAATATCTGTTTAGGGGAGTTTCTGGCCTCACTGTCGTCTACAAATAATCGTTCTGCGATGTAGCCAAAATTTCTGTTAAGAGAAACACCATTGTGAAGACGGTACTTATCACTAAAATCAGGTTCCTCATATTGTGTATATTTGTTTTTGGCCAAAGTAAAATTGGCTAACGCTGATATCCATAAATCGTTACTGAAATTGTGTTTTCCATCAAGCGAGAATTCGATGCCCTGCGATTCTACCTTTCCTATGTTAGCGGAGATCTGTGATTCCAATCCCGTTGTACTCGGAATATCTTTTCTGTCCTGGAGGATGTCTGACTTAAAGTTTTTATAAACCTCTGTGGTAAATCTTATGTTTTTAAGAAGGGTTAATTCCAATCCCAGATTGATCTGCCTCGATACCTCCCAGGTAACATCCCTATTTTCATAATTGTTAATCGTAACCCCGTTATGTGAGTAACCAAGGTTAGTTCCGAATGAAGCCGGATTTCCTCCGTTCAGGTTAACGTCTGATAAGTAGAAAAATCGCCTGTCACTGATCGCATCATTACCAACCAAACCGTAGCTACCCCTGATTTTCATGCGGCTGATCACATTTGAAAGGTTTCCATAGAATTTCTCTCCGGATACGATCCAGGAGGCACCAACAGTTGGGAAGAAACCAAACCGGTGGTTTTCTGAGAAACGTTCCGAACCATTGTAGCCAAAGTTGAACTCTAAGAAATATTTACTCTTATATGCATAAGTTGCACGTCCCGAAAGGCCAAGATTCCGAAATGGTAAAGAATTAAATAATGTAGTGGCGTTTGCATTGAGCAATTGCTGTTGTGTACCGATCAAGGCAGCACTTACATTGTGGTTTTCATTAATATCTGCTGAATAATCAAGTACCCCCTGTAGATATAGGAAGGTATTAAGTGTGCTTTTTCCTGCGTAGTAGTTTAGGTATTCTCTGGCCTGATCGGGCTTATTATTGATCCAATTTAGTGTGTATTGATTAGATGCCTTATCGTACGACTGAACATTATAAAAATAAGGTGCATAGGCCAGTTCTGATTCGAATCTTGCGTATCTGTTTGTACTGAAGATGCCTTTAAAATTCAGGCCTTTTGTAAGGAAATCCAGTTTTTGGTTGAGCTCAAGTTGTGCAAGCATCCTCGATTCGGAAAATCTTCTGTTTCCTCTCAACAATGCAGCATATGGGTTAATGTTTTTTACGTCTGTAGAAGAAGTGGGCGGTGTGCTTCCATCGGGCAGTACCGTAGCTTCGGTATTGTTACCAAAAAGAATATGCTGAACACGTGCATTGGCTTTGTCCGGTTCGTAATAAGCCGGAAAATCGACGGGGCTTGTATGTGTAGCTATATTATATAGATCCGTTGCAAACGACGGGTCATTCGTCATAGGGCCTACATATTCATTAAAGTTACCTGATAAACGTACAATCAGTTCGGTAGTATTGGTCAGATCAATATTTACATTCGATCGTAACTGATAGTTTTTAAAACGTACGTTATTGTTGTTGTTGTTTCTGATATCCGTTTTCAATATTCCATTATCATTTGAAAAAGATCCGGCCACATAATATCTGGCTACACCACCACCACCAGAAATGTTCAGATTGGCCCTTTGTGTTGATGTATTTTTTTTAAACAACATATCCATCCAGTTTACCGCAGGATAAACGTAAGGATTACTACCAGGGGCACCAGCCAATGAAGCCTGCGTGTTTAATATTTTGTTCGGGGTATATGGCGCTCCCGGCGAATTCCTTGTACTCAGCGCCTCATTGTAAAGTTTCATATAGGTAACCGGATCAGCAATTTGTAGCGGGCTGATCGGAGAAGATGTTGATCCCTCCATGCGAATGCTAATCTGCGCTTTCCCGGCTTTCCCCTCTTTAGTTTTGACAAGGATTACGCCATTTCCACCTCTGGCACCATAAAGTGCCGTTGCACTCGCATCTTTTAAAACCGAAAAACTTTCAATGTCATCCACCTGGAGGCGCGCCAGATCAGAAGATGTCATTTCCACATTATCAATCAAAATCAATGGGTCTCTTCTATAACCAAAGGTAGTTACTCCCCGAATAAAGAAATTAGCATTGTCCTGACCGGGTTGTCCACTCGGCTGAAATGCAACAACACCTGCTATCCTACCAGCAAATGCGGTGGTAAGGTTACTGGCAGGCACTTTTAAATCACCAGGCCGTACAGATGTTACCGCACCAACAATGGCTTCCTTTCGCTGTTTTTGTCCCAATGCTGTAATCACAACCTCGTCAGCCTGCACCGCATTTTCTGCAAGTTTAACATTAAGTATAGTTGTGTTTGCAGAAACAGTTATCCTTTTTTCTGCGTAACCCACAAATGAGAAACGTAATTCAACGCCGAGGTTCACATCAAGAATAAACCTACCATTGTTATCCGTTTGGGTGCCGGCCTTAGTACCAGTAACGGTAGCAACAACAACGCCGGGTATAGCAACTCCTGCCGAATCGGTAACCTTACCCGTAATGGTTTTCTTTCCCGTTTGAGAAAAGCCTGTGGAGGGCATAAAAATCAGGAAAAACACAAGAATCGAACCTGTCAATGTCATTGCATTTTTTAGCCTGTTGGGCACCGATAAGTGCCCACAAAACAAAAATAATTGCTTCATTTGCTAATTAGCTTTTAAATGATTGAACTAAAAAATTGTAGATAGATGCAGATCGACAGGAGTTAAACTCTTTTAAGGTTTTCTAAATCTGCCGGCCATCCTTTAGCAATCGAAGGAGGTGTTTGCATTGCTGCACAAGTAGTAAAATTTCTCATAATTTGGATTATTTGGTTAATGAAAATATTATATAGGGTTGAGGACAAACGATCTTAGCACCGCTATTACCTATGTCTCTTTTTAAAAGGAAACAAAACGCTGGAGCGCAATCAAATAGCCGCATTTTGACCTATCCTATCCTATCCTACTATTTTCAGGTACAATGATAAACAAAAAAATTAATATTCCAAGTTTCTTAAATAAAACGTTTAAGAATAATAGGTGAGCTTAAGCAAGTATGTAGGTAGAAAAAACAAAAAATACAAGTGCCATCAGCGAGATCAAAACCACGTGATAGTAGTGTCTGCTGCGCCAGGGAATAATTTCTATTTTATTATCCAGCACCAATGTGTATTGGTTTTGATTGGGATGCATTTTCGAAATAAAAAGCATTAATGCAATGGTGATAAAAAAAATGATGGCCAGTGTATGCAGATAGTGAAGCTGAATAGTAAATACCCATTCGCTAAGTACATAACAGGAAATAAAAAAGATCATCCCGATTTTGGCAGCTATGGGTGGCATTTTTTTGGTAATAAAGCCGAGAAAAATAATAGTAAAGATAGGGAGACTAAATATGGCACTGATTTTTTGCAGATACTCATAAAATCCGTTTTTCGAAAATATGATAAAGGGTGCGAATGCCATGGCAAACAGTGATACTGAAATCTGGAATAAGCGTCCTGTTCTCAATAAACTTTTATCAGCCAATACTTTCCCTTTCTTCTCCATAAAAGGTTTGTATAAATTCAGGAGAAATAAAGTGCTCGAACTGTTAAGACCCGCATTAAAGGTTGTAATTGCTGCGCCAAAAAGTACGCAAGCTGATAAACCCATTAAAATCGGCGGTAGTACGTCTTTAATAAGCAATGGAAATACCTGATTGGTATTGGTCAATACAGGATATAGGTGTACTGCAATTAAACCGGGGATATTAATCAACAATGGGCATAACAATTTCGCAAAACAAGTTAAAGCAATTCCCTTTTGGCCTTCTTCCAAACTCTTAGCAGCCAGTACCTGCTGAACAATGTATTGTTCCATTCCCCAATAGTACAAGTTCACAATCAGCATTCCGGTAAACAGGGTAGAAAAAGGAACAGCATCGTGGCTGTTGCCAATTGAATTTAAGTGCTCTTTTTTAGTAGAAAGTACTGTGGAGAGCCCGCTAAAGAAATCGCCATGACCTAAGTAACGTAAGCCGTAATAAGGTAGTGCAATAATTAAGATCAACATGCCTGCGCTTAATACCGTATCGGAAATTGTAATCGCTTTAAAGCCACCTAAAATGGTGTAAACTGAACCTATCAATCCCATAATCCACACGAATATCCAAATGCTCTCCCAATAAGAAAGATGGAAACCTGAGAGATCGATCAGGTTACTAAAGGCAACTGCCCCTCCATACAGTACCGATGGAAGTAGATTGATGATATAACTAAAAAGAAAAACAACCGATACCAGGGTTTTGGTCTGTTTATCGTAACGTTTCTCCAAAAAATCGGGAATAGTACGGATACCTGTTTTAAAATAAATGGGGATAAAGAATTCGGAAACAATGATCATGGCCAGGATAGAGGAGATCCCCCACCCTATAACCGACATGTTATTGATGTAAACCGATTCATTTTCGCCGATAAACTGATTAGCGCTGATATTGCTAAAAAACAACGAAGCCCCAATAATAATAAAACCATTGGTTCTATTGGCAAAGAGAAAACCACTGATGGTTGATCGCTGTGTTTTCCGCGTTTTGAAATAAGAAATTGTTGCGGCAAGTGCCGTAAACAAAATAAAACTGATGATTGCCGTTGTGCCCACGCAATGGTATTAAAGTGAATTTCTTCTGATCAGTTTATTTTCCATTACACGTTTAACTGGTTTTAAACTTAATACAAACTCAGCGGCCAAACGGCCCATGTGTGCAAAATCTATCGAAAATGTAGTAATACCATCAAAAATGATTTCCTTAACGTTATCATCATTGTGCGACAGGATGCCCAAGTCTTTACCTACTTTTAAACCTTTTACCTTGGTATCCTTCAACATTTCCCAAAGTTCGAGGTTGTGTATGGTGAAATAAACTTTATCTGGTGCAATGCTTCCGGGTTCGTAACTGTTTTTAATTACACCATTTATTTTAAATTCCTTAATAAAACGTTTGAACGAAAGCAGTACTTCATTTGGTTCGGCAGAGGAAGGTTTAAAAAAGAAAACAAATTCGGAGAATTCTTTAATGCGGGGAGCCAGTTGTAAAAAAGCATTGTAGGATGCTTTCTTAAATTCTTGAACGATGTAAGAATAATCGCCTTTAAGTTCTACATACCGATCTACAATGAGCAGTTTTTCTTTGGGTAACTGTTCCAATACTTCTTTTGCAGCATCACTTTCTATAGGCGCAATAACATATAAGCCGTACTGCCCTTTGTTGCTGTTAATGATCGATTCGAAAACACTAAAATTATTGTGGTGGAAGTATACATCAACCTGGATGTTCTCGCCTAAATGATCTCGGAAATTCTGATAAAAGGTTTCTTGAAAAGTATCGAAAGCGTAAATCAGCAGACAAACTTTAAGGTGTTGTTCGGTATCATCAGTTGCTACAAAATAACCCATACGGTTTTTCGACTCTAAAATACCCCTACTAATTAACGCTTTATAGGCCTTACCTATAGTTTCTTTAGCAAAGCCTGTTTCTCTCATCATCTCGTTCACCGAAGGTAGAATATCTCCCTTGGCAATCAATTTGTGGTTTAAGCCATTAATGATTCCCTGTACAAGCTGTTCGTGTTTCGAGAAAGAATTTATGATGCTCAACTCCTTAATTTCATTGAACAGCTTTTTCTTATCCATGCAGCAATATTTGGTTTAATCGATTTACTGGGGGTTAATTTGGTCGAAATATATAAATTTAATAGCGATAATCTGTAAAATTTTATCGAAGCACCAGGTATTTATCGTCAGCAGCAGACAAAACCATCATTATGCACGAAATAATCTTAATGCTTGAGTAAATTTAGCTCTCGGACTTCGGAAGTTACTCTCGTCCTTTTTAATCATGATGCCAGATGTTATCATCTCGTCCTATTAATTTAGTAATCGAAGAGCTAAAAATGACTGGGGGTAACAACAAGCATGTAACAACAGGTATAGGAAATTGTCTAAAACTTTAAACGATCTCAAAATGTTTAACTAATAAAAAAGAAAAGAACATGGGAATTTTAAAAACAGCAATTATTGGCGCTGCAGTTTATGCTGGCGTAAAATATATCACCAAGAAAGATCCAATTACCGGACAATCGATAGTAGATGAACTATTAGATAGAGCCCCAGAATGGGTAGAGAAAGCAAAAGGATACACTGAAGACCTGAAAACCAAGGCAAGCAATGCTGCTGAGGACTTAGCCAGATGAATACCAATTAAAAGAAAGGAACCTGAACAGGTTTATCTTTTTCTTTAATTGTAAAAACAAAAACGTCCCGATAATAAATTCGGGACGTTTTTGTTTTGGTGTCAGATGGTAACATCCGACACCACTATTAACACTATCGGATTAAAAAGCATCAAACCAAAGTTTGGTAGTTAATAAATCTGCGCCCTGGCTGCTTACCGCATTTTTATAATTCTGTCCGTTTAACGATTGCTCCGTACCAGGATATATAAAGCGTACCGGAATCTGTCCGTTCAAAACGGTATTTACTGAAGCGGTTAACTGCGGATAATCTAACCTTCTTCTTTCCGCCCAGGCTTCTAAACCCTGACCAAACAAAGCGATCCATTTTTGCTCACCGATTGATTTTTTATAATTACCAGCATCATATTGTACCGCAGCCTGATTTAGATAATCATCAACAGCACTTCCACCTATACTGTATTGATCAAAGGATGCCCTGATGGCCTGCTTATAGAGGTCAGCTGCATTTTCTGTAGTAAAACCTCTTGCAGCGGCTTCTGCCCTATCAAAAAGCAATTCGGCATAACTAAAAATCACAGCAGGTGCTTTTGGTGCTAAAAAATAAGTTCCTGGTCTGGAAGAATTTGCCAAACCTATTGCACTGGCTTCTGAATTTGTTGAGCCATTCGGAATGCCTACATAGGTTTGAGGTGTAGCATTATCAGTTTTGCTTGCATAAACTGGTAATCTGGGATCATTTAGCGCAAAAAGTTTATCTACGATGGTTTTACTGATCCGGTAATCATTCCTGGTTTCGAATGATGCAGCCACTGGATTTTGCTGTGGCGAATCACTGTAGAGCAGTGTTGCATTCTCCGATTTGCTGTTAATATAAGTGCCACCTTCAGCCTGTACTTCATCAATTACCTGTTTGGCTTTAGCCGGCTCTTTATCTGCAATGCGTAAAGCGATGCGAAGGCGTAAAGAATTGGCAAACTTTTTCCATAAAGCAATATTACCGCTATAAATAACATCTCCACCTATAACTTTTCCTGAAGCTGGATCTAAAGTTGCCTGAGCAGTCTTTAAATCGTTAAGAATACCATAATAAACATCCTTTTGTTTATCGTAAACCGGCGTAACAAACTGTTTAATTTTTCCAGCCTGTGAATATGGTATATCCCCATAAGCGTCGGTAAGTAATAAAAATACCCACGACCTTAACACAAGTGCAACTCCTTTATAGTTTGGATTGCCTTGTGCATCGCCCAATTCGATAATTTTATTAAAGCCAGCAATACTTTGTGCGTAGCCAGTAGACCATAAAGCCGTAAAGCTACTGTTCGAAAAGATAAACCGATCTTCTTCTGTATATTGAACTTTAGCCCAATGTTGTGCAAAAAGCAAGCTCGAGTTCATATTATTGGTTACCCCCCAATACGTATCGGCTGTAGTTTTAGTGGTGCCCGTAAGTAAATAATCAGGTTGTGGAATTTCTGGAGCATTCGGATTAATATTTACCTCATCGAGCTCTTTATTGCAAGATGAAAATGCAATTGCCAGAATGGCCAGTATATATAGTTTTTTATTTTTCATGATGGTCAGATTAAAATTTAACATTCAGGTTGATACCGTAACTGCGTGTGCTCGGGTTAGAAAGACTTTCCAACCCCTGTCCATTGCCAGTATTAAAGGCTACTTCCGGATCAATATCTACCGTATTGCGGTGAATAATCCAAAGGTTACGGCCAACAAGTGATACTGAAACGCCTTGTAAACTTAATGGGCGAAGCCATTTTGATGGCAGGTTATAACTTAATTTAACCTCTCGGAGTTTTACATATGAAGCATCGAATATATTTGCTTCATCGATATTCCTGAACGATTTATAATATTGTTGGGCAGGTAACACTTTTTCATTACGTTTACCATCGGTAGTTACGCCATCAAAAACAATCCCATCATCATAAACCGTTACACCTGCCGGAGCAGCTCCGTTTACCCTTACGGTTCCATTTTCCTTTTTATTATCTGGATAATAGTAAGAAATACCTCCGTATTCTGCTGCTCTCCCTGGCAGTGTAGAGGCTAAAACTCCGGTATAAGTACCTGTTGCATAAGTACCGTTGTAAATAGAACCACCAATACTCGCATCAACCAATACACCTAAACTTATACCTTTATACGTGAAGGTATTGTATACCCCGCCAATCCAATCTGGTGTATATTTTCCCAATACCTGCTTGGTTGGGTTTGTTGCTGGTGCACCTGTGGCATTTACAATAATATTTCCATTGCCATCCCTTAAAAATGCTGTTCCGAAAAGCGATCCATAAGGTTGTCCAACGGTAGCAATTACCTGCGCTGAATTGGTAGCGACAATGTAATTCGTTAATAATTTCTCCGCATCGAGTTCAATTACCCTACTCCTGTTTGCAGCGAAATTGAAATCAATATCCCAGGTAAACTGTTTTTTAATTGGCGTAATACCCAACTGTGCTTCTATACCTTTGTTGTTGATTTTTCCAGCATTAAGCAGTTTTGAGCTAAATCCGGTACTTTGACTTACATCGGCTGCCAAAATCTGATTGTAACTATTGGTATTGTATGCACTTAAATCGAAACGTAACCTTTTGTTAAAGAAAACAGCCTCAACACCCAGTTCTGTTGAAGTGGTAGTTTCTGGTTTAAGGTTAGGATTAAGATCGATATTACTTGTGGTAAGTTGAGGGTTTGCGTTAAACGGCGCACTAAACGCATAAGTATTGATCAATCGATAAGGATCTGCATCTTTACCTACTTTAGACCAGCCTCCGCGTATTTTTAAATAGTTAAGGGCTTCGCTTTTAATATCGAACGCCTCGGTTGCTACAAAACTTCCATTAAATGATGGATAAAAATAAGACCTGTTCTGTGCAGGCAAGGTTGAAGACCAATCGTTACGGGCCGTGATGTTGGCAAACAGGTAATTTCTAAAGCCAATCTGACCAGATGCATAAACACTATAAGATTTTAACTTCGATAAATTATTAGAAGAAACCAATGGATCGCGGGAGTTTTTAAGGGTATAAAGTCCTGCAATGGCTAGCTTAGGTGCACTTTGATCGTTCTGTTCTATATATTGCCTGCGAATGTTACCACCACCTAATAACTCGAGGCTAAAATCATCATTTAACTGTTTGTTAAAATTTAAGGTAGCGTCGGTATTGTTCTCATTTACTGTAAAAGCACTTTCCGTATACGACCCGAAAGGTGTTCCGTTTGTGCCATAAGCAATCCTCACTTTGCGCCTATCATTATAATAATCTGTCCCTGATCTGAAATTGAAATCAAGTCCATCAATTATTTTATAATTTAGTGCTAAACTTCCAATAATACGGTTACGGTTTTGCGATACGGTATTTTCGTAAGCTACCCAATAAGGATTGCTGTAATAGCTGTTGTTCCAGTTAAACGTTTTTCCATTTTCATCCAAATAGTTTTTCAATTGGTCAATATCAACCTGACGGCCGAACCAGGTAAACTGTAACATGGTACTGGTTGATCTCGAACCGCCCGTTCCAGGCAAATTATCAGAATTAAGTTTGCTGTAATTTGCATTGGCAGTTAAGGTTAGCTTCGGTGTTATTTTTAATGATGTATTCAGCACAAACGAATTTTTGCCCTGACCAGAGTTAGGTACGATCCCCACCTGTTTCAGATTATTGTATGAAATCCGGTAATCGTATTTCTCACCGGCATCTGCAACCGATACCCCATTATTTAATGAATATCCGGTCTGGAAGAAATCGCGCACATTGTCGGGATGCGCCACAAATGGAACGGCTACTCCCTTCGAATAAAATTGCGGAATTAATCTACCATCCAATTTAGGCCCCCAGCTTTCATCTACTCCATCATTAATGCCTTTACCTGCACCATCTACATAGCTAAATTTGCCTTCCGATCCCTGACCGAAGGCATTTTGATACACAGGCAGCGTAAGCAAAGTTTCTAAAACCGCGTTTGAGTTGATGGCAATGCCTAATCCTTTTTTCGATTTACCTGTTTTGGTTTTAATGAGGATAACCCCTGCTGCAGCCCTAGAACCATATAGTGCAGCGGCATTTGGTCCTTTTAACACACTCATCGATTCTATATCTTCGGGATTAATATCCGAAATGGTATTGGCATAATCTCTCGCCCCTGCCGAATTTAACTGAGAATTATCTACCGGAATCCCATCAACCACAAATAATGGCTGGTTATTTCCGGCAATAGATGTTTCCCCCCTGATGACCACACGCGAAGAACCCATGCTCCCCTGGCTATTGGTTACCCTAACACCGGCTATTTTTCCGGCCAGTGCATTTACGAGGTTGGATTCTTTAGCTTCGGCTAAATCCTGCCCTTTTAATTCCTGAACAGCATAACCAAGCGATTTCTTCTGTCTTGAAATACCCAATGCCGTAACCACCACCTCATCCAGCGCGTTATCGCTTGACTGAAGAATGATCGAAATGGGGCCTGCATTTTTATTGATCTGTATTTCCTGGCTCTTAAAACCGATATAAGAAAATACCAAGGTGCCCTTATCCGGTGCATGAATAGAAAAAGCTCCTTTTGCGTCAGAAATGGTGGCTTGTTTGGTTTCTTTTATTAAAACGGAAACACCAGGGAGTGTTTCACCGTCTGCCGATTTCACCGTTCCGGTAACCGTTACATCCTGAGCAGAAAGCTTTTGCGCCAGGAACAGCAGCAAGATAAACGTTATTGATTTTAAATTTTTAAACATATTGTGTAGTTAATTAGTTAAAAAGGGATAATATTTTTGGGCAAAACAATTCCACTACGACTAAAACGTATTTGTTTTTAAAAATAAAAAGGAATGGTTAGCCTAAAGAAACCTGTTAAAATGGAGCGATTTTAACAGGGCAGCGCATTCGGAAGTATGCATTAAGGTTTGCATTAATGGCTTTTAGCTCGTCTGTTTTTTTCATTTGAATAATTTTCTTTAAACCGTATTTACTTTTCAAGCGTGCGTCGGGGCAAAAAAAAAGCACCCCATAAATAAGAAGTGCTCCATATATTCTTATAAGGATAACGCAATCAACTGACTTAACTACCCCAGATTCATCTGAGATGGAATTAGCACCAATTCTAAAAATTAGATGGTTGCTAAGGCTTCACAGGGCCATTCCCTCCGCCTTTCTTGATAAGTATTTTAAAATAACTGCTGCAAAGGTATAACTTATTCCATTTATCCTATAGTTTTTATAGATTTTTATTGAAATATTTTTTCTTTGCCAATAACATCCATATCTTTGTCTACCAATTTAGTCGTCAATACACATCCCAATGAAACTAAAATCCCTTTTAACAGCCATATTGGCCATATCAACAACTTTTATCTATGCTCAGGAACATCCTGTCTTCGCCCATAAGCAAGCAGCAAAGGTTCAAGAGAAAGAACAAAAAACCTTTGTTGCCCTCGGTAGCTGGCGTGGAATAGCTAAGGTAAAGGAAGGATTAGAGATCCCTTTTAACTTCGAAATCAGCGAAAAAAGTGGTCAGCAGAAATTATATTTCCGTAATGCTGAAGAAAGTTTCGAAGGTGGCCTTGTAAAACAAACAGCCGATTCGCTTTTCGTAAAACTGGACCAGTTTGATAATGAACTTGCATTTGCGATAGATGGTGACCAATTAACAGGTACATTAAGGAAACAAGATAAAGCGGGCAAACCTTTGGTAATTATTGCCGAACGAAAAAATTACCGTTTTAAAATAGCAGATAAACCTGCAACGGCAGATTATTCTGGCACTTATGATGTAGTTTTTAAATCGCCAAATGGTAAGGAAGAAAAAACAGTAGGTTTATTTAAGCAAACTGGTAACAAACTTACGGGCACTTTTCTACGTGTAACGGGCGATTCGCGTTATCTGGAAGGTGTAGTAGAAGGAAATGAATTTCAACTTTCGAGCTTTATTGGCTCCTCTCCTTCCTATTACAAAGGAACTTTCCAGTCAGATGGCTCTTTAACCGGCGAAATTTTAGGTGCAAGGGGAAGCCAGCCTTTTACCGGAACTAAAAATAAAGATGCTGCCCTGCCTGATCCTTATAAACTTACCTACCTGAAAAAAGGATACAAAACGCTTGATTTTAGCTTTCCTGATATAAACGGCAAAAAGATTTCGTTAAAGGATGAAAAATATAAAAACAAGGTGGTGATTTTAACCATAACCGGAAGCTGGTGCCCAAATTGTGTTGATGAAGCTACTTTTATTGCGCCCTGGTACAAAGAAAACAAGAAACGTGGCGTAGAAATTATTGCTTTGCATTACGAGCGCTCAACCGAACCCGAATATGCAAAAAAGGTGATGACACGTTTCCGCGAACGTTTTGGAATAGATTACGATCAGGTTATTGCAGGTACAGCCGATAAACAGGTTGTATCTGAATCGTTGCCTGCACTCGATTCTTTTTTATCTTTTCCAACCACAATAATCATAGATAAACAGGGCAATGTAGCGCAGATCCATACTGGTTTTAATGGCCCGGCCACTGGCAAATTTTATGATGAATTTGTGAAAGAATTTAATACAGAGATTGATACCTTGCTGAAGAAATAGTTTTTCTTGTTGGTTATTCTTAAGCTAATCGTCACCCTGAATTCATTTCAGGGTTCTGTATCAAAAAACCTCAAAAAGATGTGTCCACACAACAGGACTCTTCGGTCGGAGAAGCAATCTTAATGTTAAAGCGTAGGTCGGTGAGACACCGACCAATAGAATAAAAAACTTTAATAGCAGCTCAGCAAGCCGGTCCAAATAATAATAATAACAGGTAATTATGTATGCATCAGGTTCCTTACAGAAAAAGAGTGCTTAGCCCCGGGCGTAGCGGCATCCCCAAAGCGCAGCGAAGGGATACAGCGAAGCACGGGAACAAACTTTAATCGTAGCATAGGCAGGCCGCTCCAAATAATAATGCAGGTATCGTTTTTGTAAAGCAGGTGCAATGCTTTTCGGTTGCGCAGTCCTTCTTTCCGCTTCTATCTTTTTGTGAATGAATTATATAAACAATTAGTCTTGCAACAAAAAGGATAGCCGCTGCAATAAGGTTTATTTAACAAAGGTCTGTTCATTAAAACCACAAATATTCCTCGAAAGGAGATTTTTACCCTTATTTTTTTTGCAATGTCAGAGTTACTAGCCCCGGGCGTAGCGGCATCCCCAAAGCGCAGCGAAGGGATACAGCGAAGCACGGGAATAAACTTTAATAGCAGCACAGGCAAGCCGCTCCAAATAATAATGCAGGTATCGTTTTTGTAAAGCAGGTGCAATGCTTTTTTGTTTGGGCAGTCCTTATCAGTCGGTGTCTCACCGACCGAAATATATTCCAGGCAATAAATTTACGCATTGGTCGGTGAGACACCGATTAATAGAACTTCTGCGATTTCTGTGTTTCCGTGGCGAAAACTAAGCTACTGAATAGTCTTCAAAACAAATTCTATTATCGTTTTCTTTGGAACCACTACCGTGGTTGTTCTGCTAAATCTGGCAATGTTAATCCCATAAAAACGACCTTGCCAATCGAAAACAGGTGAACCGCTGGCATTGGCTTTAATGGCCGCATCGTGTGTAAAAACAGCATTGAAACCATCTCTCCGCTCCGACTTTCCACCTTCAAATTTCTCTGCCGGATGATTAGTAACCGATTGCCCCCGCCCCTCCAGTTTAAAAGTTTTCTTCATTTTTCCGGCAGCATTTTCCCATTCAAAAGTAACGTCGTCATCTGCCCAATACTTCAGCATTTCTGGGGCAAATTCACTTGCCTTTTCAATAGTTCTTCCATTAATACTAATCAATTCATCGCCAACTTTAATACCCGCTTTTTCTGCCGGACTTCCTTCTTTAATTAACGAGAACTGAACAGGGCTGGAATTGTATACCACCATTGCTCCCAAATAAGGTTGACTGTTAATTTTCGGCAAGTTAAATAGCGTACTGCCTAAAATACTGCGCATCACTTTGCCAGCAGGATCAATGCTATAAAGAAGTTTACCCATTACTATTTTAACGCTGTCGCTATCAGCAATATTTAAATCAATCCCACCGGTTATTTGCTGTTCAAGCTCAAATAAAACCAGGTCGCTTTCCTGATTTTTTCCAATTAACTTAATTGGCACTGCAACTCCATTAATATCACATTGTGCTTGTTCGCCAACCATAGTGTTTTTACTCAATAGAAACTGTTTTTTAGCTCCATTTGCGATGTTAACATTCAACAAAGTGGCGTAAATATCCTGGGTTTTTCCTTTTACCCTACTTTTGATGGAAAAGCAGCTGTTTTTAATCGTTGGTATATTAAAATCAGGGTGTAAAGCCTTTTGTTTGCTTTCTTTTTGCAATAGTAAAGACAAGGGATCTGTTTTCACACTATCTTGTTTTTCAGGAACAGCCGTATAAAGCATTTCACTGTTCAAGGCTGTCCAATAACGGCGGTAAAGGTCGACTGGAATTTCGAAATTCATTTCCTCTGAAACATCAATGGCACTGTGCAACCCGATTACACGGCCATAATAATCGAATAACGGGCCACCAGAATCGCCAGGTTCCATTTTGCAGGTGGAGCGGATAAAACCATATTCATTTTTCACTTCTGCAATATTTCCTAATCTTAAGGTTGGCAGGTTTTGATTTAAACTTTCTGGATAAGAAATGCTGATACAAGGTTCGTTTTTAAGTAAACTTGCCGAATAACCCATCTCTGCAAATGGATAGATGCCTTTATCGGTAATTTTCATCATGCCCACATCTGGAATGCCAGGCGTATCTTTATTTTCTATTTTACCCAGAGCCATCGCAATGCATTCGCGGCCATCGGGGAAAAAAACCTTATAATTTTTACCTGGCAAAATGGTATGTGCAGCAGTTAAGATGTAGCCATCGGCACTCACTACTACGCCACTAAACTGTGCACTTGTTCTTTGGTTCTGCTGTACGTCGAAACCCCACATCCGTACACTTGCAGGGTATGCTTTTTTAATTGCTCCGGCGATGGTTTTCTGAAATTTAGCCACCTGCTTTAGCTGTGCAGCAGCATTCAGGTTAAACAGTATCACTAAGGCTACTGTTAATGCCTTTATAGAATTATTCATTATTATTTACGATTTTTTGCCAGCTTAATCCGCTCAGAGATTTCCTGGAGCGCCGCGGCATCAGTTCCGGTGAACCCGGTTAGTTTAAATACAATGTTGCCTGCTTTATCGATAACGAATTTTGCAGGGATAGCACTCACGCCATAATCTTCAACCGCAGCGTTACGCCCAGCTTCATCTTTCAGATCCATTAAAACCTGGAAATTAAAACCCGATTGTGCGATGTATTTTTTTACATCTTCAACTGGTGTTTTGCTGGTTTCCCAGGTATGGATAAATAAGAATTTAACAGAAGCATCATTTTTATAGGTATTAACGGCAAGTTGCATCGCTGGAAAAGATTTTTTGCAGGGCACACACCATGTCGACCAGAAATCTAACACCACAATCTTTCCTTTTAGATCCTTGAGCGATACTACATTTCCGTCGAGATCTTTTAAGGTAAAATTGGGTGCAGGCACTGTGATCATTTCTGATAAAAGCCTATTCTGTAAGGAATCAGCTTTGTTTACAGCAGTTTGTGCCGATACAGAAATACACGCGAACAGACACAAAGAAGCCAAGAGACAAAGCCTTGAAAAAGGTTTCATATTTTAAGTTAAAGGGTTAAAAAACGGCAAGGCCATTTTACCGGCCATGCCGAGCGCATAGGTAGCTTAAATGAGTATTTCTAATATCTTTTCTTTAGGTGGGTAACATTTGGTTTCATCACATACCTGATAGTATAAACCACATTTGATTTTAGTACCGGCTTTTGCCTTGCGATAATCGACCATTATCTTAAAGTTTGCCTTTCCTTCAAAAATAAACATGCCCTCGTTGCCCGGATAAGGAATAGCTGCTGTTGTTTTCCATTCTTGATCGGCCACTGCACCTTCAGGGAGTTCCAATCTAGTTTCGGTAACCACAAAGGGATTATCTTTAGATACATAAGCATAAATATGCCAGCCTTTTAAAATTTTGGCTTCGATAAGCAAACTGTCTTTTTTATTACCATTACCAGGAATAAATCTTGCAGAAACGGCTACAGGATCGGCTGTGGTAGGTTCACCACCTATAATGGCTTTTGGTAATTGATAGCTTTGCTGTTGGCCTACAGGAACATTTTTCCCATAGGTATTCACCATGAATTTAAAGCCACCAGACTCCGTATAAAATAAATTGTTGCGGTTTTGGTTAAGCCATTTTCTCCAATCGGCAGCTTTACTGAATTTCTCTGTAGTATAACGTTCCAACAAACGTTGTGCTATTTCAACATCCTTATTAGTTTCTAAAAGACTCACACATTTATCTAAAAGGGCAACTTTACGGTTAGAAATACCTAGTTTTTGTGCATCACGATCTAACTGAAGGGTATACACGCCGGAAGGATAAAAATACTCATAATTTTGACGGTAATACTTGTGATAAAGACTAATATTAGTACCATAAACAGCAAATAAGCTATCTCCAGCATAACCTTTTACATAGTCCTCAAAAGATTGGGTATCGTTGGTTACCGGCATTTTCAAAAACATTTCGTTGCCATGGCCAATATCTTCGCCTTTTGCTTTTTTATCCTTTAATTCCTGTTGCATTTTCAGCATGCGAAGATTACCTTCCCGCCTCGAAGCAATAGCCTGATTATAAAGATCTTTGCTTAACCGATAGATCAGCTCATCTATGCCGCTACGGGTTTCGATCTGCACTTTTTTAACAATAGCCGGAAGGTGATCGAATTTCTTGATGTAACAGATCGTATTTACAAAAACATCTTTGGCTTCATCCGTCATATAATCAGGGGAGCCTGCAAAACCCCACATAAAGTAATTTCCCTGGCGGCCTAGTGCTACTGCCTCGGCATTTTTTAGGCAAACGCCGCCTGAAATAGATTCGGCATCGGGCGAATCGTTAAATCCTTCGCCATGCGAAACCATGCCGATTAGATAAGGCTCTTTAGAAGAAAAACCCTGTTTTACCACCTGCCACCTATCCATTTGCCTGGGTGTTTCTATACCTTGGTGTCCGTTAAAAAAAGAACCTGGAGTTGGTTTTTTCACCATACTTAGTTTTACGGCATTTGGCGTATTAAAAATGGGATGATCGGTTTTGATGTTCAAGGCTTCATCATCCAAACACTGACAATACCAATCGAATTTTAAACCTAAAGGCAAACCTACATTTGGCGCCATAGCATGCATTAAAACCATTGGACGACTAAAGTCTGCCGGCATATTAACCGGACCGGCATCCATTAAGGTTACATCAACCTCATCAGACATTTCCACCTTGTAATCGGCAACATCCACTACCTTAACTACAGTAAAACGCTGTTCCAAAAAGGCTTTAAAATCTGCCATTCTGGTTTTGTATATTTTTTCGACCAAATTTGGCGTAGTTGAATAATACACTACATTTTTGGGCATTGCTTTATCGGGGTTATACCCAACATACAAAACCTTTAAGGCAATTTTCTCCCGATATTTCGCAGTCCCAAAAGTGAGCAGCGAAACCAGCATCAGGCATGCTGTTAGCATCTTTTTCATCGTCTATATTTTATCAACCGGTAACTAATTGAATATTTCAGCAAGCTTTTTATTCAAAGGTTCGCCGCGCAAACCATTGCCAATAATTTTGCCCTGTGCATCTACCAGAAAACTTGCGGGTACGGCACGTACGCCATATAAACGGCCCACTTCGTTGTTCCATCCTTTCAGATCAGAAACATGAATCCAGTCTAAACCATCTTTTTCAATCGCTTCTAACCAGCGTTCTTTTACATTATCCAACGAAACTGAAATAATTTCGAAGCCTTTATCTTTGTAAGTTTGATATTGCTTTACCAGGTTCGGATTTTCGGCCCTGCATGGTCCACACCAGCTTGCCCAAAACTCAACCAGCACCACTTTTCCTTTTAAACTGGCTAACGAAACTGGTTTGCCTACCACATTGGTCTGCGTAAAAAGCGGCGCCACGTTTCCAACAGCAGTAATACCACTTGCGGCAATGCGCTGTGCCAGTTCTTTGCCCATGTCGGTTTCGCGGTAAACTTTGCTCAAGGCATTAAAAAGTGGCTCAACCTTCGCTACATCAACCTTACTTCCGGCAGCTTCTGAAAGTGCCACCAAAGCGAAGTATGAAGTTGGGTGTTCTTTAGCAAATTGAAACTGTTTGTCGGTTCTGTTCTGGATATTTTTTCTGAAGCGCAGATCTACTGCTTTCATATAAGCTGTATCTTTTCTTTGTTCTGGTGTACCGCTGTTAAAATCTATATTTACAGCTTTAGTAAGTGCCATAATGGTACCGCCAATGTCTTTATTATAAGCATCATACTCCTGATAAACCTTCGAACCGGCAAATACAGCGTTTTCTAAAGAATCTTTAGAAGTAATGCTTACCTGCTCTTTGCCAAAATAAAAGTAAATCACATCGCCGGTATAAACCGCCTTACCTTTACCGTCACCAGTATGATCGAGTGCCATACGGGCGTAGGCATTTCCAGAAATATGCCCGGTAAATTTAAAACTTCCGTTAACTAAGGCTACAGAATCCTCGTGGCTTACACCATTGTCCATGTAATCGACATAAACCTTGGCAGGACTGCCCAATGTGCCTATCTTACCTGTCAAACTAAAATTTGGCGTTTGTGCCCAGCTTAAAACTGGTAACAAAAAGGCCAATACTGTTAATTTTATGATTTTCATTTGTATGTTTCTTTATAATTTAAATATTTCCATGCTTAAGATTTTGAAGGCTTAAGCATGGAACAGGATTATTTTCTGATTGCGATATCAACCGGAGCGCCGGGAATGCCTTCGATCTTTTTAATGAGTACACCATTCATTCCGGTAGCTATATTTAGAAAAGAAACGGTTTCTTCTGTTCCTACCATTAATGTTTCTTCGTCTTCTGAAAGTTTTAGCATCGTAATCGATTTGCCGCTAAAGCTGGTAGCCAACTCCCTGAGTTCTTTATTTACAGGATTATACCGATAAACCTTGCTGCCATTGGCAATATAGATTACCCCATTTTTAGCGCCACTCCATTTTGTATTTTCGTTAATTAACTCCTGGCGCACAAAAAGACGTTTATGCTGAGGGGTAAAGGTAAACGGCCCGTTAAATTGCACGTTGAACTTTAATTCGTAAATCTTTCCATCGGTTCCCTTACAATAGGCAAAACAATCTGCATTATTAAGTTGCTCCAAATGAATAAGATCCATACCTACATTTAAAGGATCGAAGGCATTTGTGGTGGTAACCGAGTATTGGGTACCAAAGTAAACAGGTGCGCCATAAAGATTGATCCTGACAAATTGCTTTCTGTTTTTGTCGAAACCAATAAAATATGTAGCCGATTGCGTAAAACTCATTACAAAAGATGGGGCCAATTCGTAATCGCCATCAGCAGGTAAGCCAAACATTCCATAAGTAGCCGCCTGATCCCATGTGCTCGTTGTTCCACCATAAAATTTACCATTTACAATGCCCATCATTACGCCTTGAGGATGCGAGACCAATGAACCAACCTCAAGATTATCTGGTTGTGTAAAGAAGTTATCCTTCAGTGTATTCGGGTATTTTGGATCTTCCTGCATGGTATTGGGCTCCAGCCTGATTCCGCCATTCCGGGTAATAATCCAATATCCCAACAATGTACCCCCTGTAAATGTATTCCTAAGCAGGAATAAATTTTTCGGGTTAACAGGTAAATCTTTCCCTTGCATTGCCCTGTATAAACGGGCCTTTACACTCCCATCTGGTTTGACAAATGAGAACTGTGTTATCCCATTTTCGACACTCAATACCGTTGTACCGCTGGCAAATTCGGTTCCGCCGTCGATGTAAAATTTGTGGAAATATTTCATTCCATTTGCTTTATTTAAAACCGTAAGGCGGGCAGCGTATCTTTTAGCCTGCAAACCGAATATGATTCTCAAAGCTGGTCCGGTATACAGCACGTCATTCCCTTCCATTACACTGATTTTCCATTGAAGTTCTACATTGGCTGCATCAGCACCTTCTATTTTGGGTTTGATGATCAAACTATCACCTACACTTGCCGTGTAAACAGAATCGAGGTTGGCCAGTTTTGGCTCGATAGGCATATCGATATCATAATTGCCCAGGTCTTTATGACATGCGGCAAGAGAAATCACACCAATTGTCAATAAGATTAATTTTTTAATATTCATGTCTTTACATTTAAATAACCTCATTACCGTTTTCATCTATAAAATAATATTTGCCATTCTGCATGTTTTTTCTCAACAATGTTTTTTTGGCCGGATTTTTTTTATTGTAGAAATAATAACTATTGGTATTTCCTGCAGTTACCTCTTCAATTACATAGCCCTTTGCTTCATTTTTAGTTACCCAATTAAACGGATTATTTAGCATAGTGGTCAATAATCCTACATAATAAAGGTTTTTTGGCGCATCCAGTCCGTCGGTAGTGAGCGAGGTTTGCCCGGTTACCAGAATAAACAACTCGTGTTTGGTTCTCGAATAAGGAGGAAGTGGCCAGCTATCCCACCAACCTGGTTTTTCCAGTTTAGAAGAGAACACTACCTTTGCCCGGATCAGATAGGGATTTTCGATACCCAGATCTGGTGTAGCGGTTAATTTGATGAGTATGGAAACCGATCTGTTTTCAAGTTCCTTATCCTTATTATAAATCACCACAGGAATGTATCCTAATCCTTTATTCGGAAGGATTGAGTACTGAGTTTTCAAAGCTTCGTAATGAACTCCGGGAGTGGCCGTAGAAGAATCGGCATCTACCCGCGCACTAAATTTCCGCTCTGCATCTGTTCTGATTCCGGATAAACGCACGGGTAGCCATACGGTATCCTGAGCCAGTGTAGGATTATAGGCAAAGGTTCTTACTATACTGTCTTTATCTCCATTATAAATGTCGAAATAAACATTAGCACTGTGATCAAAACGCATCTCTTCTGCTTTCTTGCAAGAAACAAGGCAAATGATTGCGAATATTAATATATATATTTTCATAATTTGCTATTAATAGAATTTCAAATTGTTTTATCTGCCACCGTAAACAATCTCGTCGTTAGGAAGTGGAAGCACGAAAATGTTATCGGAAGCAGGAATGGTTACACCGGTTTGCCCTATTATGCCTCTATTAAGCCGTTTATACATATAGAACAACTGGCCTTCAGCTAACCATTCTTTACGGGCATCCTTAAGCAGTTCTTTTAATAAATCTTCTTCGTTGTTTATAGTTAAAGGGTCGCCTATTTGCCTCGCCTCACGAACCTGTGTAAGGTAATTAACTGCAATCGAGGGATTGTTTGCATATGAGCATTCGGCAGCGATGTAATACATCTCGCTGAGCCTGATTGCAGGAGCCATCAGGTAATGCAGATTTGCACCTGTCTCAGCACTTAAGGGGTTTCTGCGGTATTTAACGATGTCGTAAGATCTTGATGATTGGCTGGAAGTTGCAGATAACCAGTATTTATAACGAGAATCACTTGCTCCGGCTGTTGCCTTCTCATAAATATAATCTGCGGCATCCTCAATCAAGTAAAAACCCCTTGTGCCACTTTGAAACCAATTGTCTTTTATTTCTTTTGCAGCACCTGGTATATACCATCCAAAAACGAGTTCCTTATAAAGGATGCGATCTTTTTTCGAATCTTCGAATGCCTCAAAATCACTTTTTGCCGTCCATGGGAATTTTTTCGAGTCGATAACCTCCTTTGCATTAAGTAAGGCCTTAACCTTATCATTTTTATAAAGGTAAACCCGGGCAAGCGTTCCGCATACTGCATAATAATTTAAACGATGCCTTCTGTTCTGCAAGAAAAGACTTGGATTTTTCTCTTCTGTATTTTTCAGCGTATCAGTTACTAAGGGATAATTCACAATATAATTGGCACTCCGAATCGGATCTACAACTAATAATTGTTTTGACTCTTCCAAATCTTTGATGATCAAATCAATGGTTTCTGATACGTTTGAAACCGGAGTAATCTCCTTCGTGTATTTGTTAGCATATGGAATTCCCTTTGCTGAGGGATTTCTCAGATAAGAAGGTGCAAAAAGACGCAACAGATCGAAATGCAAATATGCTCTTAATGCAAGTGCTTCACCTTTGATAATGGAATAATTGGAGCCGCTAAAAATGTTCCTTTTTGCATCTACATTTTCGAGGATCAGGTTACAGTTAACAATTGCATTGTATAAACCAGCCCATATTCTATCCTTACGCTTGATAAATTCGCCATGTTTATAATTGTACAATGAGGTCTGTCTGTAGTCCTGTCCGTCATCACGCATCGAAAAATTTTGGGCAAGTACCTCTGTTGTTCCAAATGTGAGTTCTTTGCCATACAGATCCGATTCTGTACTGCGGTTATACACACCATTTATGGCTTCCATAAAGCCACTTTCTGTACTGAATAAAATTGGAGCAGCAATTTCTGATTCTGGCTCAACTTCCAGCCATTTCTTACAGGAACTCAATAATCCTGTTATCAGGATGAGGCATATTAACAATCTAATTTTCATGTTTTTATATTTTAAATCTGTTCATTAATAGCTTAAAAAGCTGCTCTAACAGAAAAGGTTAAACTCCTGGTAAACGGATAATTAATTCCTCTTTCTTCTTTTACTGATGACCAACGCACTACATCATTGGCCGTTACCTGAAACATGAGACTCGACATCGATAATTTAGATGCGATTTTTTTATTCATATCATAAGAAAGGTTTACCGATTGAAGGTTGATCAGATTATCTGGCTGTATAAATCTTGAACTTACATCCGTCTCGCCATTATCTGCTATATTTTTATAGAAAGAGAGGTCGCCAGACTGTTTCCACTTTTCTTCGAATACACGCTTATCAACGTTATATCTTGGATCAGCATTTTCAACACGCTCTACCAGTGTCAGGTTATATTTGTCGCCTCCGAAAAAAGTTTGAAACTGTAGGTACAAGCTAAATCTTTTATAGTTAACCGTTCCACCAAAGTAGCCGCTCACTTTAGGATTAGGATCACCAATTACCACATAATCTCTCTTATCGTAGTCGTATGTAAGTGTACCGTCCTTTTTGAGGTATAATTCACGTCCGTTTTCAGGATCGATGCCTAACGAACGTACACCATAAATGGCGTTGAAAGGTTGTCCTTCGCTAAACCTAAGTAAGGGAATGCCCCTGTAACCACCATCTCCTGGTTTTACCGACTGCAGTTCGTCTGCCCTGTCATTGTATTTTTTTAAAGCATTGGAGATTCTCACCACTTTGTTTCTGTTGGAAACCATACTAGCATTCAGGTTTACCGACCAGTCTTTGCTTCTTACTGCATCTATGGTTAGCCCCAGCTCAGCGCCTTTGTTCTCCATGTCGCCAAGGTTTTCCTTATAAGACAGAAACCCTGTAGATGGCGGTAATGTAATATCAGCCAAAATATCTTTGGTAAACTTCTTATATACCCTGGGCGTAATCATTACACGGTCTTTAAACAAACCGATATCGATACCAATATCCGTCATCCTCGTTTTTTGCCACCCAAGGTTTTCATTCCCATAACTGTTTACACTGGCACCAATACCCGATGAATACCAGTTTCCTGTATTATATTTATAAATGGTTTTTGATAAGTAAGGATCGAACTCTACCGAACCGGTGAGACCTGTAGAAGCTTTTATTCTAAGTTGGCTAATTACCGGATTACCCTGAAAAAATTCCTCCTGATGTACATTCCATCCTAATCCGAACGACCAAAAAGGAGCCAGTTTATTGTTTACGCCGAATTTTGAAGAGCCATCAATACGTACAGTTCCATCCATAAGGTACCTGTTTTTATACGAGTAGTTCATGGTAAAGAAAGAGCCAAAAAGCCTTGCTTTTTCGAGCTTGCTTTGTGGTTTTCCATCTTCAGCATAGCCCTTCGCAAATCCTATGCTGGTAAAACGATCATTAGCAAATCCAATAGCCGTAAATTCTTTTTGATCGCGCAGCTCTGTTCGGGCATTTACACCTACTAAAGCATTAAAATAATTGCCTCCAATCTGTTTTAGCCAGGTTAACCTGATATTACTATCCCAATAGGTTTCTTTCATTTCCCTGTTCATGTATTCGCCCTTTTCATCTATTTTATCTGTTGTGTACAGGTAATATTTATTTGCCAGGGGGGATGTGAATACATCATCAGAATTTGATCGCGTGGTTACGCTCATTTGCGCCCTTAACCGAAGGTTGTTCGCCACCTCTACATCAGCAGAAAGGTTATCAATAATTTCGGTGTACTTCGATTTATTGAAACTACTTAAGCCAGCATCAAACAGCGGATTAAAAACATATTCTTTCGATCGATCTTGTTTTTCATATACATCAGAAATCCTCATCGTCATGCCATTAGCATCTTGCAATGGGTAGTAAGGATTCATCCTTACATAATTAGAAAAATCGCCATATGGAGATTCAGTGGCGCCAACTTGTGTGATGGATAATTCATTTCTGAACTGAATTTTCTTCACATTATACTGGAAACTCATTCCTCCCGAATACTGGTCTCGTTCCGACCCTTTCATTGCTCCTGGCCTGGTTTGGTAGCGAAGATTTACATTGTACCGGAATGCTTGCGAACCTCCATCCAGATTTACTGCATGCTTATGCCCTATGGTATTACGCAGGGGTTGCGATAGCCAATAACTGTTAACGCCACCAACAACATTGGCTTTTTTATGGTAATAGATCTCATCGAGCTGATCTTGAGACACCTGTTGTTTCGAGGAATTGTATAAGCCTGCCAACACTTCATAATCTAGTTTTTCTGCTGCGTTTAACACCTGGTAATCAGTTAAATCTGCAGCAGTAAGATTTAATTCGTAGTTGTATTCTATCCTTAATTTGCCCTCTAAGGGTGTTTTAGTTGTAATCACAATTACACCATTGGCCGCGCGCGAACCATAAATTGCCGTTGCAGCCGCATCTTTTAATGAGGTTACCGATGCGATTCTATTCACATCCAGATCAAATACTTTCTGCACGCTCACTTCATACCCATCAAGCATAAAAACAGGCATGTTTGCTGTTCCAAGAATATCATCCCTTCTCAACACCTGCCCATCGCCGCTTGGCAGTGCTGAAGCTCCTCTAACATTGATAGAAGGAATTCGGTTGGGATTGGAGCCGGCAAGATTATTATCTATCAGTTTAAAGGAAGGATCGAACGTTCCGATACTTTGAAGCAAATTTTGTGGATTTACCCTTTTCAGCTGATCGCCGGATATCGTAATGGCGTTACCGGTATAGTTATCTTTTTTAATCGTTTGATAACCTGTAACTACTACATCGTTCATTTGGGTCATCTTGGGGGTGAGCTTAACGTTTAACGTTTTAGTACCTGTAACCTTAATTTCGAACAAGTCGTATCCCACATAACTAAAAACTAAAATGCTTCCGTCATCAACATTGACTTTGAATTCGCCTTTTTCGTTGGTAATGCCTACACTCGCACCGTTTTTAACTGAGATATTTACCCCCGGAATGGTTTCTCCTGTAGCTTTATCAGCCACAACACCTTTTATTTCCACTTTGGCGTTAATACTTGTCGTTGGCGCCGGTAAATCCGGTTTACCGCTAATTACGACCGTTTTGTTAACAATGTTAAAACTGAGGTTCTGGTCTTTTAACGCAGTATTCAACGCATCAGTTAAAAAAGTATTCATTAGTTCTATTGTTATTTCAGGTTTATCCTGCAACAACTGACCTTTATAAAAGAAAAAATAGCCTGTTTGCTTTTTGATCTCCTTAAAAAGCTGTTTAAGTGAAGTTTTTCTTCGAGAGAGCGTTACCGTTTGCGAAAAGGTGGCTGCCGATACATGTAGGGCACCAACCAGTAGTAAAATCGTAGTCAATTTCATGACCAATAAAAATTTAATCTTTACCCTCCGCATGTCGCACACGGGGTTGTAAAGGGTAGTTAATTTCATACCTTTGTAATGAATGAGGTTAAAAAATAGCAGCTGGGTTTCGAAGCAAGCTGCTTGTCCAAATTTCTACCGGAAGCGTTATCGCGCTTTCGGTTTTTTTTAAAGGTAGGATGCTAAATTTCTGGTAGTTTTTTCATCATAAAGTTTAGTTAGTTCGTGAATTGGTTGGTTGATTGTTCGGCTGTTTAAAGAAAAGCCATTCTTGTTTAATTTCTAGTTACGGTAAGCACCTTGCCTTTTGCATCAATATGAACGTGGTTAAGTTCTAATATTTTAAATACCTCTCCCAGGTTGCTATTTCTCGGAATTTCGCCTACATATTTTTCTGTTGATATTTTGCCCTGATAAACTACATCTACATCATACCAGCGAGAAATTTGCCGCATAATCGTCTGGAGATCATCATTATCGAAAGAGAAAATATTATTCTTCCAGGCCATCTCTTTATCAATATCAATTTCCTGATCAACAATTAATTTAGCCGTGTTTATATTTAGCTTCGACTGTTCTCCCGGGTGCAGTTTTACACTACCACCGGCATTGCTCACTTTTACGGCACCTTCTAAAAGTGTGGTTTTAATAGCCGCTTCATCATTATAGGCATTAATATTAAAATGAGTACCCAAAACTTCTACCATTTGCGCATCTGTTTTTACCCTAAAAGGGCGTGTATGGTCTTTCGAAACTTCGAAATAGGCTTCTCCATTTAATTCTACTACCCTTTCGTTTTTAGCAAAGGCGTAAGGGTACTTTAAGGTTGTAGCAGCATTAAGCCAAACTTTTGTTCCATCTGGCAGGCTTACCTGGTATTGCCCTCCCCGTGGCGTAGCAATCGTATTAGAACCTGTAAGTGAAGTATTCGGGATTTCTTTAATGATATATTCGAGCTGACCGTTTTTAGCCTTACGGATTACAATGCCGTTTTGGTTTGCAATCTGACCGTTTTTAGCATCATCGAGATTTACCACCGTTCCATCGGCCAGCGTTAGTATTGCTTTATGTCCCCCTGGTAGAATATTTTTTAATTCTGTTTTAGCTGTTGATGGCAAAGTATTACGACCTACCATGAAATAGAGTCCTACGATACAGCATAAAATAATACTCGCAGCTATCGCAATGCGTTTAACCGTGACCAATTTTACAACTCTTTTGACTGGGCCTAACCTGCTCCAGACTTCTTTTTTGCTGGTTTCGATAAGCAAATGATCAGGAGCCTCTTTTTCGAAAGGCAACTGAAGGTACCATGCTTCTACAATAGCAATTTCTTCTGGCGTACAATGGCCTGCGCAGTATTTATCTAAAAGCTTTTTTGCATTTTTCTCCATTAAAAAGAAATCTAGTTTGGTTGATTATGATATATACGGTGAACCTATAGCCTTGGGGGTATCGAAAATTATTTTTTTTTAAAATAATTTCAATACAGATTAATTTAGAGAGAAAAGGCTGTATTTAAGCCCGTCACAACAAATTACCTATAGGTTTTCAAAAGAAAAGCAACATAAATAACTACCCCCAACCTCGATTTAAGAATTCGGAGCGCTTTTTTAACCTGCGTTTTAACCGTTAACTCAGAAAGCCCTAATTCGAGCGCAATTTCTTTATGCGATTTGTTTTCCTTGCGGCTTAAAACAAATATTTCGCGCATTTTTGGTGGTAATGCATCAATTTCTTGCTCAATTAACAACGCCATCTGCTTTTCACGCACCATATAATCAGTCGACACCTGTTCTTGATCTATATAATGCTGCAAAGAATCTACATATTTACTTTCTACCTTTTGGTGTGCAAATACATCTAAAACTCTATTTCGAACGGCTGTATATAAATAGGCTGATAAGTTACCATCGGGTGCTACCTGTAAGCGTTTAACCCAAAGCGATTCGAACAACTGGTGTAATACATCCTTAGCTTCTTCATCATCATTTAAGCGTTTACTGGCATGGATAAAAAGTAAGCCATAAAAGCGGTTGTAAATTTCGGTAAAGGCCAGCTCATCACCTTGAGTTAATAAGAATGCTAATTCGCTATCAGAATATGAACCGTAAATACGCATAGAGATAATACAAAGATAATATAAATACAATCGATTTCATTGACTTGTACCGTGGCTTATCTTACTTATCTCCTGATATTTGTAAATTTTTACACAAATCGTCGTATTTTATGGTCTAAAAAGAGAAACAGTGCAATTTCTAAAGCCTTTGTCGTTAAAAAAAACCAAAACAGATACAGATGATGATTATTGCGTTTCGATTGATGAAATGCCAACAGGTAGATTAAGCGTTTTTAACCACAGATGCATACGAATAAATACGGATGCTGTATCTGTTTCAAAAGCTATAAAATGATATACGAGCTTTAAATATTACGACTCAATATTGCTGCATACGCTACCAGTACAATACAAATAAATGAGGCGATGGTTCTGATCCGGTGGAATAAATTCCAGCCTGGCTCAAATTTTTCGCGCAATGCAGTTAGTTCTGTTGCACCAAGTTTACCAAGATCCACCCCATCCAATAGGTTATTGAGCGGTACATTTCCAATTATGGTAACCAGAAAAACACCACCAAAATATAATAAGGTTGCCGCCAAAAGCAGGTAAAACACCATAGACTGGTCTCTAAAAAACCAAACAATTATGGGTAATATAACCAGCGTACCCATAAAAGAAATAAAAAATAACGGATTTAAAATAGCGCGGTTGATTGACTGCATTGCTTGTAAAAAGGAAGCATCGGAAAGACGCGCCAGGCCCGGAATAACCGAACAGGAGTACGCATAAAAAAGACCACCAATAAGTGCAGTAGAAACTGTACTCAACAAAAGAACCAAGGTTTTGAAATTCATAAACAATTGCTTTAAGCGTACCCGTACCCTAAAGAGTATTACGAATTTAAGCAAAAACCTTATCCGAAAAAAAATAAATCCTATCTAAAAAAGAGCGCTAATTTAGATAGGAAAGAGAGATAATCCAGATATGAAAAGTTAATAGGTAGATGTCAAATAAAAAATTTTAATGTTTATTGCTCCCAAACAAACGCCGTCTAAACTAAAATTTCTAAAATTTTCACTAATCGCAGACTAAGATCGTATTCTGTCTTTATCCTCAGCACTAGGTTACACAGATCGGTCTGTTTTCGTTATGGATAGGTACAAATGTTAGTCAAAGCCCATATTCAGCACTACAATATTAGTAGCCTGGCATCCCACCTGCCCTTGCTCTAAATCAAAGCGAACTTTGGTTCCTACAACTAAAGAACGACGGTAAATCCCTATCAATTTCTGGTTATCTGCATAAACCATTTCCTTTCCATCATCGGGTGCAATAAATCCGAAACCTCGTATCGGATTATACCATTTAATCACTCCTGTATACATCATATAGCACTTTTTTTATCTTAAATTAGCCAACAGAAAGAAAATTTACGCCGAAACAGGATAAAGCGTTCTATTTTCGGTATGAAAAGGTGTAATTTCGTTATGTATACAAAGAAGATTAACAAATGATTAAGTGTATAGCCATTGATGACCAGCAAAACTCGATTTCGGGGCTTGAAAAATATATTGCGGATACCCCCAACATGAAGCTTCTGGCGAGTTACACCGATCCAATGGTGGCCCTGAACGAACTTAAAAAGATTGACCAGGTAGATGTGATATTTATGGACATTCAAATGCCACAGATTTCGGGCATCGAACTTTCTAAAGCGATCCGCTCCAAAACCAGGAAACTGATATTTACTACCTCTCATGAGGAATATGCCTTTGAAGCATTCGAAGCAGAAGCAGATGCATATTTACTTAAACCTTACGGCTATGCTAAATTTGCCCTAACGGTAAACCGTGTTTTTGAGGAAGAAATAGAAAATATAGGGCAGGAAACTTATTTTTTGGTCAAAAATAAATCAGAAGATCACAAAGCGGTTTTAGTACATTATGCTGATATAATTGCTTTTGAAAGTTTTCACAACTATATCAAAATACATACAAAAGAGAAAATAATTATTGCTTATTTAAGTTTGAAAGATGTTAAAGAACAACTGAACCTTAAAAAGGGCTTCATACAGCTGCATAGGGGTTATATTATTTCCATCAATCATATTTTACATGTAGAGGGAACAAGAGTAACGCTCTCGAACCACACCAGCTTTACTGTTGGCGACCTTTATTACAACGATTTCCGTGATTTCTTCACCAATAAGCTTATTACCAGTAAACGGAATAAATAACTTTTAGAGATAAAGGGCAAAGACTTAGACTAGCTCATAAAAAGAAAGCCCGCGTGAACGCGGGCTTTCTTTTTAAAAGCGAAAACAAATTATTTAGCGCTATTTTTTTTATCAGTTACTTCAGCTCTAATTTCTTGGGCTAAAACTTTTAGGTCTTGCATTGCTTTACGTACACGTGTACCTGCTGCAGCATTACCACCATCATAAAACTTAGTTACGTCTGCTTCAACAGAAGAGATTAGATCTTGCACTTTTTTAAATTTGTCCATAATTTTTCTTTTATAGGGATGATAAACATCCATTAATTAAATATATTCCTTTCCGCTAACAATAAACGGGCCGCAAAACTATTGCTTTTTATAAATTAAACAAACGTTTATGCCAAATCATTATTGCAGATGGCATAAAAAGCCAATAAAACATAAAGACAATAGTGGCTAAACCGGCCTATTTTCAAACCAAAACTACCTCATTTTCAACATTTTGAACATAAGGTATTTAATACTAAAATATTTTACAATTAGGGGAATTTAGTTTAACAATTATGTTTTATCTTGGTTGGAAATATGCAATCTTTAAACCTGCTCGTTAGTACTAGTTGTCTTTTTTTACTTTTATTCTCTATGCATCTTTTTTTTGCAAAAAAAGGGAATAAACTGCTTAACATCCTGCTTTCGGTTATATTCTTTGCCAGGTTTGGGCAGATCTTAACTTCACTGCTCTTTAAATCAGGCCAACCTAATGCTTTGGCATTTTTTCATCAAACCTTTACGCCGTTTTATTATGCTGCTCCAGCCTGCTTTTACCTCTACATTACAGGCTTTCTTCAAGACCGTAAAAGTTTACAAAAAATAGAATGGCTTCATTTTGTACCAGCTTTGTTAGCCATAATCCACGTTATCCCCTGGCATTTCTCTACAACACTCAATTGGGATCTGATAGGAAGCCAATTAGCTGAAAACGGTTACTTCTCACTAAAAACAAAAAGCGGCCTGTTTCCCCCATATTTCCATTACTTATTTAGACCAATACTGGTATTTGGTTATCTGTGCCTCACCTGGATTGCAGTGCTCCGTTTAAAAAACAAACCACAACAGATACTCGAAGGTGAAGGCAGAGAGTGGATCATCTTTTTTCTCCGGATTGCGACCTTTTTCCAATTGTTTAGTTTGGTGCCCATTATTTTAAGAAGTTTGCACATCCCATATGTCAACACCTCTTTTATTGTGCTCAATTGTTTGGCCCTATTAATCATTTTATTATATGCGCTTCATAAACCTTATATTTTTTATGGCTACTTGCTGGTGGCTGTTGATTGGACTAAAAAACCTGTAACCAAAAAAACTGAAGCTGATTCCTCATTAGTTCCTTTATCAGAAGAAAATCCAAAACGTACGCTTACCGCTGTCAAAAAAATTAATCTTTTAGATGCACAACTGTCTGACTATACCCTTGCCATGAAAGAAATAATGGAGGTGGAACAACTTTACCTGGTGCACGATTTTCAGATTATCGATCTGGCGGCAAAACTTAATCTCCCGATCCACCACTGCTCTTTCGTAATTAACAAACACATCGGAAAAAATTTCCGCGACTGGATAAACAGCTACCGGGTTGATCATTTTTTAAAACAGTATCCCCTCAAATCAGATAAAATAACCATCGAAGCCATTGCTTCTGAAGCTGGTTTTAAAAGCCTGGCTACGTTTTACAATGCCTTTAAAAAAGAAACAGGCTTAATGCCAACCACCTATTTTGCACAGGAATTAAGCCGCTAACCTGTTATTCCCCTTTTTTACTCTAACGATCGTATCGTTAGAGGCCGTAACTACGCTGTATTTCCCTAAATATTGAAATACCGGATACCTTTGGTTCCTGACCATCATATGATTATGGTATTTCAAATGAGTATGCTTTAATCTTTTCTCAAAAATCTAAACAGCCTTAGGTATGCCTTATTCAACATCGTTTTTACGTCCGCTTTTCGATTATATTGGGCAATTCCATCCTTTATCTGAAGCTTTCAAGGCCGAATATGAAAAATCTTGTAAGCTTATCCATGTTAAGAAGAATAAACACATCCTTTCACCGATAGACAGTAATGCTTCGCTATATTTTTTGGTACACGGACTCGTTCGTGGCTTTGTACGCGATGGTAAAAAAGACATCAGCACTTGGTTTAGCTTCGGAAATGAATTAATAGGCGCCATACGTAACCCTGAACAGCAGTCCGGTCATTCAATAGAGTACCTTCAGGCCCTGGAAGAATGTCAGCTCATCTGCATTCCTTATACCCTTATCGATTCGATGTACACAAACTATCCGGAGGCCAACCTAATCGGCAGAAAGCTGTTGGCGCTTCATTATTATGCCGCATCAGAAAGATCAATCCTGGCCAGGATACCCAAAGCAATGAGCAGGTACCGTAAACTCCAGGAAAGCGACCTGGATATCAACAGAATACCACAACGTTATCTGGCCAGCTACCTTGGCATGCGTTTAGAAACCCTGAGCAGAATCAGAAATAAAGTTTTAATACCCGATTACCGGTTGTGTTCTTAATTTAGCAACGAACATTCAGTCCTTCTATCATTCCATTCTTTGTCTTTTTTCCTTTCCGCTTCTTTTGCTAAATTTGCGGCAATGATTTTATATAAAACCAACGAAGAAGTAGAACTGATGCAGATCAGTGCCCTACTCGTGAGCGATACCCTTGCAGAAGTAGCTAAAATATTAAAACCAGGCGTTACAACCCTCGAGATTGATAAGATAGCCAACGAATTTATACTTGATAATGGTGCCGTACCTTCTTTTTATAACTATAACGGCTTTCCCTTTCATATTATTACCTCGGTAAACGATGTGGTTGTACATGGCTTTCCTACTAAAGATGAGCTTAAAGATGGCGATATTATCTCTGTAGATGTGGGTACCATAAAAAACGGTTTTCACGGCGATCATGCTTATACCTTTATCATCGGCGAAGTATCGCAAGCGGTACTAAACCTGGTAAAAACAACCAAAGAATCACTTTTTCTTGGAATTAAAGAAGCTGTTGTGGGCAAACGCATTGGCGATATTGGTGCAGCTATCCAAAGCCATAACGAAAAGCAGGGTTACGGCGTAGTAAGAGATCTGGTAGGCCATGGCTTGGGTAAAGATATGCACGAAGATCCACAGGTGCCGAATTATGGTCGGAAAGGCAACGGTTTACTCTTAAGAGAAAACCTGGTACTGGCCATAGAACCTATGATAAATATGGGCAAAAAGGATGTTTTTCTAGATGAAGACGGCTGGACGATCAGAACTGCTGATGGAAGTCCATCTGTACATTTTGAGCATGATGTATGCGTTAAAAAGGGTGAAGCGCTTATTCTTTCTAATTATGCCCCTATCGAGGCCGCAGAAAAGCAGAACAGCAACCTCAATACTTCTTATTACTAAATAGCAATACAACGCGCATGGAGATTTTTGTGGCAACCTTCACTAAAGCTCCATGCGTTCAATTTTATTTCCTGGTATCAAACTGCTGCCTTATTAAACCAATATTGCATCTGAAACTTCCTCTTCAGCATTATTTTCCGATAATATCTTAACCGTTTTTAAAGTAGATTCTGCAATTTCTGTTAAGGCCTCTTGCGTAAAAAAAGCCTGATGCCCGGTAACCAAAACATTCGGAAAACTGATTAGTCGCTGAATATCATCATCTCCAATAATACTTCCGGAAAGATCTTTAAAAAAGAGTTGTTCTTCCTGCTCATATACATCAATTCCCAGCGCCGCAAGCTGGCCTGTTTTTAGTGCTTCAATCACTTCACGTGTATTAATCAATCCGCCCCTGCTTGTATTGATTAGCGTAACACCTTTTTTCATCGTCGATAAGCTATTCGATCCAATCAAATAATGGTTTTCCGGTGTAAGCGGGCAATGCAGCGAAATAATATCGGCTTCCTTTATTACTTCATGAAAAGGCAAATATTTTACTCCCGCATTTTGTAATGATTTATTCAAAAAAGGATCTGAAGCCAGTACAGTACAGCCAAAACCAAGCATAATTTTACAGAAAACAGCGCCAATTTTTCCTGTGCCGATTACCCCTACTGTTTTGCCAAAAAGATTGAAACCCATTAAACCTGAAAGCGAAAAATTCTGTTCGCGTACGCGGTTATAGGCCTTATGGGTTTTACGGTTTAATGTGAGCAGCATGGCCACAGCATGTTCTGCAACGGCCTGTGGCGAATAAGCCGGAACGCGGCAAACGCGGATACCGTATTGTTTGGCTGCGCTCAGATCTACATTGTTAAAGCCTGCACAACGCAAAGCAATAATTTTCACCCCTTTTTGCGCCAGTATAGCTATAACATCAGCCGTTAGTTTATCGTTCACAAATATACAAACAGCATCAGTATCTGCTTTTATCGCATCGGCAATATGAGGCCCCAGATGAGTTTCCCAAAATTCTAATTCAAAATCATAATGTTTATTACAGCTTTCAAAAAAATCACGGTCGTAAGGCTTCGCAGAAAAAAATACAATCTTCATATCGTTAAAACTACGGATTAAATAGGATTTTGCTGTGCTGTTTTAACCTAGTGATTAAAACACTATTTTCCAAAATCGAATAGTAGCGTCCCCTTAAAAGTTTTTCCGTCTGTTTTGTTTTTCTGGCTTTGGGGCCCTAATAATAAAGCCGACTGAAACTTGGTCCCGATGGCACTTATCCCCTTTAAGAAACCGATACTCCCTTCTGGGAAGGCGGGCTCTACATTGTTATTGCTTAATGCCGCAGCTTCACGTGCAGGCCTGAACATTTGCAGATAAGTATCCTGATCGGGTATATAAACCGTAAATGGGGCTTCTTTATTTTCCACAGTTACCCAGTTCACTTCGGTATGATAGCCTTTAAACTCGGGATAGCCCCAGGTTTCGCCGGTAATCGAATTATTATAATCCTTATGCCAAACTCCAAACTGCTGCCCTTTTAACCTGTTTTTCCAAACCCGGTACGGGCCACGGCCAAGGTATTTCATTCCGGTAATTTTATCCTCTGGATAATTAAAGGTAATACCCATAAAATCAGCATCGCCTTGCTGGTTAAATTGATATTCGAGTTTTACCAGCTTTCCGGTTTCAAATGTCCACTTCGAATGCAAATTACCAACACCCTGATAATCAGACTCAACGATATACTTTGCTCCTTCTGCTTTATGACTAAAATTTTTCAGTTCAGTATTTACACCAGCCAACACCGGACCTTTTGACAAAGAAATAACGGCATTTCCCTTAAGCACTTTCTCCAGATAACCCGTTGTCTTTTCAAAATAGTAGCTAATACCGCCCTGTTTAATCAGGAGCGACTGGTTAGTTTCTTCGGCTTTTACTTCTGAATTGAATAGCGTAGTTTCTTGCTGCTCTGCAATCAAACGGGCAGCTTTTATCGGCCAGCTCCAGGTAGATATTTCCTTCTTATCAGCTCCATAAGCGGTTAAATATAAGGCATCACTTTGTGCCCACGATTTTGGCAAAGCCAGATTAAGCGTACCTTTCGCGCCAGGTTTAAGCTTAGAAGCTATTACTCCGCTGGCATTTACAATAGCTTTGGTGCCTGCTGTGTTAGCCGATGGAAAACTAAGCAATTTCCATTTAAAAGTGCATTGATCAAAATCGGTAAAATTGAAACGGTTCTCGATCGCGATTTTACCATTAAAATCATTGTCAATTTTTTTCAGATCGACAAAAACCGGAGACCATATCTCTTTTATGGTATAAAAACTGGCTTCCTTTTCGCGATGTGGGCCAACAATTCCATCAGGAGCATGGTTTCCATCACCATCATAAATACCGTTTTTATCTGTACGGATTACGTTTTCATCCACTAAAGCCCAAATAAAACCGCCGGCACCATGCGGGTGAATGAGCATTTGATTCCAGAAATCATCTAAAGCCGCACCGGCACCACCGTCATAAAGCGCGTGCATAAATTCAGTCGGGAAGAAAACCTCCTGTCCTGAAGTAGCAGCCTTAACCATATAATTGTAATCTGGATAATGTTTGGTATCAGTTCCGTTAAACTTCTCCCATGGGTGAATTACGGTACGTTTCTGGGGATCGTATAAGGCATAATCATTGTCTAGATCGGTATTAAAACCTCCTTCGTTACCATTGGCCCAAAAAATAATAGATGGATGGTTTACATCTCTGATTACAAGCTCTTTTACGAGTCTGTGCCCAACTGTGTTATCGTATTTTGCCTGCCAGCCCGTTAATTCATTAATCACATACAGTCCTAAGGAGTCGCATATATCCAAAAATTCTGCATCGGGTGGATAATGCGACATGCGAACGGCGTTCATATTCATTTCTTTCATTAACCTCACATCCATTAAATGTACCTCACGGCTTAATGTGCGTCCGCTTTCGGGCCAAAAGCTGTGGCGGTTAACCCCTTTTAAAATCATTTTCGAACCATTAACATAAAAACCATCGCCATTACGCAGTTCGAGCGTACGAAAACCGAACTTTTGTTTTACCTGATGAATAATTTTCTGTTTATTTTTGATCCGCACCACCACCTGATATAAATTGGGGAATTCACTGCTCCATAATAAAGGGTTTGAGAATGTAGCCTTCAGGGTCTGCATACCATTCTCTAAATTCGCTTTTATGGCAAATGCTTTTCCCACGTTTTCGCCAGTTAGTTTTTTAACCTGGGCTTCAAGAATATCATCTGTTGCCAAATTCTGACCATAAACATCAAGCTGAAAGGTTCCATCGGCCTTGGCATTAATTGCAACTCTTTCTATAAATTTGTTTGGTACAGTTTCCAGGTAAACCGGACGGAAAATGCCACCAAAAATCCAAAAATCGCTCGTTCTTTCGGCTTTATTAATCGATGCATTTGCCGATACTTTATCAACCCTAACTTCCAGCAGGTTTTTCTGCCCTGGTTTTAACAGTGTGGTAATATCATATTTAAACCGATAAAACCCGCCCTGGTGCAGGTCTCCGGCCAGCTTTCCGTTAATACTAACCTTAGTATCGGTCATAGCACCTTCAAAAACCAGGAATACTTTTTTTCCTGTTATTTTACCCATCAGAAATTCATAACGATAAATGCCCTGTTCGCTGGCTTTAACTTTATCGTGTCCATAGTTGTAACTTCCAAAGCCCTGTAATTCCCAGTTAGATGGTACAGGTATTTTAGTCCATATGCCGCTTTTACGACCAGCAGTACAATAAAAATCCCATTGCTTGGTATGATCTTTATCTGTTCCGGAAAGATAGGTTTTGGTAGTTTCCTGCGAAAAGCTGGCGAAAGAAACCAATAATAACAATAATGGTATTAATCTTTTGATCATGATATATCTGGCATTAGTATAGAAACAGGTGCTATTTTCATCGAAAACAAAGGGTTTTGATTCATTAAAGCGAGCGTTTCACAAGATAACAGAATTTACGCGCAGATCAGGCAAAATAACCAGCATTTTACATCGTTTCATCATCTTCATTTTAAGATGAGTGACATCCCATTAAAATTTTATAATTTTAACACAGAAAGTAAGCGAAGCCAACCCAATGCCGAAATAAAATTACGCAGTTCAGAAACACACTTAAGCTTGTAAATAAAATGGAAACAACAAATTTAAAAGATGGCGACTACTGTGTTGTGGTTAAAGGAACACATATCGGTAAGTCTGGCAAGGTAAGCGATATTAACACGAGTAAAACAGGGCACATTACCATTACAGTTGAGCAAGACAATGCCGTTAGGTTTAAAACTCTTGGCAGGAATGTAATACTGAAGGACAATTGATTTCTCAAAAATCAATATGAATCACGCATATAACTGATTTTTTCCTCCATGGCTCCTTACCCAAATATTTACCACTGATTTTGCAAATCACCGCAGATTAACTTTCCTGGTTTTTGTTGGCCCGGATTTGTGAACTGGTTTAGCCATTTTGTAATTGCAAATCGAGTCTAGTTTTTTATTTATTTTTAGCTTTACGATACAAACCATTGTTCCTAAACCCGATCGGCGTGTAAAACCCGCAGACCCGAAGCATGAGGCTGAGGACTTGGAACAAAGAGCGGGACAGCAGGCCTCCAAGGATTATTGTCCGTTCATTTCCAAATCTTTATAAATGCAAAACCTAAGGCACTGTCATGCTAAGGGATAAATCAACTATCGTCTCGACCGAAGTGAGATCTTTTAACATCGTTCAAAGATTTCTCCATTCCACTACGTTCCAGTCGAAATGACGCCCAATTTTTAGAAATCTGTCATTAATAGAAATCACCTCCAATTATCGTCATCCGATAGCTAGCGGACGCGAGAAGGCTTTTTATTTAGCCTGATATACCGGCTAAAGAAAGCAAAGGAAACATCTCATTTACAGCTAAAATAGCCAAAATCAGTAACATGTTGATTACGCTGAACGGGGTTAGCCCTCTGCTCCGTACTTTTATGCCACACACAAATAAATTGATGAGGGCGCTAACTAAAACGATTTTTCTACTCCTGCTCTTTGCAGTTTTTTTTACAAACATTAAGGCACAAAATTATGCCGTAAAGGGTATCGTGTTAGATACTGCAGGCCTACCACTACCCGGTGCGGTAGTTAGGATTAAATTTGGTACCGACAGTATAGGCACCTCTGCCAATCCTGATGGTACATTTGCATTGGATAAAATTAAATCTAAACAGTTTACCCTATCAGCAGCTTTTATCGGCTTCGATACCTTTGTTAAACACTATCAGATCGAAAAGGGTAATATTTTAAGCATCACCGATATCAGGCTTAAACCATCAGCCAACACCTTGGAGGGCGTAGTGATATCGGGTGTTCCTCCTGTTAAAGTAACCGAAGATACCGTGAGTTTTAGCGCCAAGGCCTTTCCCGTTAGAGATGGCGATGCGGTTGATGAAGTGCTGAAAAAACTACCCGGTATTAAGGTAGACAAAGATGGGAATGTAACCAGTCAGGGTTCGCCTGTAACCAAAATACGTGTTAACGGTAAAGATTTCTTCGGAACAGATGTAGCCACAGCCATTAAAAATCTTCCTGCCGATATTATCAAAAACCTTCAGTTTATCGACGATTATGGCGATCAGGCTAAACTTACAGGTATTAAAACAGGTGAGCCGGAAAAGGTACTGAACCTGACCATTGAAGAAGATAAAAAGAAAGGTTATTTTGCCAGGGCCTCTGCAGGTTTGGGCAATGCCGATCGCTATAATACCAATATACGGGGAAATAGCATGAGGGGTGAACAGCAGATTTCGTTCGATGCCACTTCGGCCAATGCCAATATGCGTGGTGGTGGCGGCGATGGCATTACCACCAGAAACGTCGCGGGACTTAACTATAAAAATGAGTTTAACAGCAAACTCTCTGCAGATGCCGGATATAATTTTAACAACAATAAAAACAACACCATCAGTTCTACCTATACACAAAGTGTATTACAAGATGCAGGGCAAAATCCGCTGAGCAGACTTGAAGATGCCCGCAACAACAGTAAGAGCAATAACTATAGCCATTGGTTTGGCGGTAATTTGGAGTATAAAATAGATACGATGAATTACCTTAAGATTTCTCCAAACTTTTCTTACAATACCAATAGCGGTAATAATACAGGTAGCTCACTTATTACTCAGTATACCTTATCTACCAGAAGAGAAAGCAATAATTTCAGTAATTCGAATAACCTGAGTGCCCGTACGAATATATTTTACAACCATAAATTTCCGAAGAAAGGCCGAAACCTGAGTTCCTGGGGTAATATTAATTATACCAATGGCGAAAATTTTGGTAATGTATATAACAAGTATTTCAATTTCGAAGGTAAAGGAGTCGATTCGGTACAAAACCTGCTAAACAATCAAAACAGTCAGAATTTAGGGCTTAACATTGGTGCATCGTACATGGAGCCGCTTTGGAAAAAAACCTTTTTAGAAGTAAATTACAGTTGGAACCGATCATCGACAAATAATTTAAGAGATACTTATAATGTAGTTGAAGGCAATGAAGTATTTAACCCAAAACTGAGCAACATTTACGATTACCAGTTCATCACCAATAAGGTAGGACTGAATTACCGGTATATTGGCGAAAAGCTAAACTATACCCTAGGCATCAACGCACAGCCGGCCTTACTTCAGGGACAGAATTTAAGTAATAATATTGAAACCGTTAACCGTACTTTTAACCTCATCCCTTCCGGTCGGTTTTCGTATAAATTTTCTAACCAGCAATCGCTGGATGTAAATTACTGGGGAAGAAATAACCAACCCGGATTCTTACAATTGCAACCCATATCCGACAATTCTAACCTCCAGAACGTGGTTACAGGGAACCCGAATTTAAAGCCCGAATTTATCCACAGTATCAATGCCCATTACAAACAAGCCGATTGGAGCGCCGGAAAAGTGATTATGGCCAATTTTAAGTACGAACGCACTAACGATAGGATTGTAACCACTAAAGAGCGCGTACCAAATACTGTTAATCAGCTCACCAGTTATATCAACACAGACGGGTACTATACTTTACAAGGTGATTACGACATTAGTAAACCGCTCTCGCCAGAGCGAAAGTTTACCATAGGTTATTCTGGTTCAGGGCAGTTGAATAACAACATTACTTTTACAGATCATAGCAGAATAGAAGCACGTAACATGGCCTGGCGCCAGGAACTCGAATTTAGGGTAGATCTGAAAGATATTGTCAACTTTGAGGTAGAAACCTCTTATTCGCAAAACCTGACCAAGTATTCGAATGATACGTTTACCGACCGCCAGTCTAACCGTTTTGAGTGTGGTATAGAAGGCCATAATTATTTCTTTAAAGATCTTACTCTGGGTTACGATTTCACCAAACAGATTAACTCAGGTTTTGATAATGGTGCCGTGCGTAATCCAACGCTGCTTCGTTTATCGATGGAATATAAGTTTATGAAGAACGATATGGCCGCTATCCGTGTAGAAGGATTTGATCTTTTTGATCAGAACTCCGGAATATCGAGAGATGTGTTCGATAACGTAATTGTGGATAAGCAGGTTAACCGCTTAGGAAGGTATTTTATGTTATCACTGATTTATAGGGTGCGTAAATTTGGTGGTTAAATTAGCTTATTTTTTTTTTTTGCGAGGAAGAGAGATTAAATGTTATATGCGTTTATCTTCTTAAATCTGCGGGAAACCTATGCACCAACTGACTCCCGCAGATTACACTGATTACCGCACAAGCTTATCCCTTTTCTATTCCAGTTTTGGTAGCCACTGGTTTTTTCTTCCTAAAGTTGGGAAAAGTCATCGGGCTTTTGGCCGGGCGCTCATCTCCAAGTAATACACCCCATTGTTTGAATGACTCTGTACGATCGAATACAATTTTGAGCACAGCCACAATAGGCAGCGCGAGGAACATCCCTGAAACCCCTGCTATACTGCCACCGATAAATACCCCAAGGATGGCAAACAAGGCATTGATTTTTACCTTAGAGCCCACAATACGTGGCATAAGTATGTTGTTATCTAAAAATTGAACAAATGCAATTACGCCTAAAACGGTAATTACCGGCCATAATTCTTGCGATGAAGTAAGCGTAAGCAGTACCCCTATCAAGTTACCGATTAAAGCGCCCACGTAAGGAATCAGGTTTAAGATGGCAAAGATCACTCCGATTAATAAAGCATGTTTTATACCGATTAACATCAATATCCCACCTAATAAAATGGTCATATAGGTGATCTGGATCAACAGTCCGATTAAGTAGCTTTTAATGATCGATTCGGTTTCATAAATAGCCTCTTTCACTTTTGGATGATCATCTGTTTTAAACCACATGAAGATAAAGCGCAATAAAATGTCTTTATAAAAAAGCATCAGGTAAATATAAATGGGCAACAAACCGATAAATACAAAAATGCCACTTAATGTAACGGCAGCACCACCTGCAAGCGAGGTACCCATGTTCATCAGATCGTCGCTTTTAGTTTGTATGAAGGCTTTTTGCTGTTTATCGTCGTAATGGGTAATACGGCTGATCCAATCGCTTAATGAATTGATATGCTGTGTTACGTTTGCTTTTATCTGTGGAAAATCCTTGACCAAAATGCCGATCTGGTTCGAAAAAAACCACACAATCAAGGCAACAAAGAGCGCTACCAATAGAATGGATAGAATAATGGACAAGGATTCTGGTATTTTTTTTCTTTTTAAAAAGCGATACACCGGTAGTAACATAATGCTGATAAAAAAGGCCATCAACATGGGCATGATAATGTCTCTTCCGATTACCATAACGGCAACAATGGCCATCAGACCCAATAATTCTATCGATCGTTTAACGGTCAGGGGTAAATTGTTCGTCATAAAAAGCTTATTCTGATTTGAGGTTTATAACACAATTGTTATCTAAATGTTTTAAGTTACGAAAGTTAGCTGGGAGTTTGGTCTGGCATTGATTAACCAATTTCAAAAATTAACCGATTAAACCAGTTTTAAGTTGGGCCCTTGAAGTTGGTAGCCAATTAACCAATTTCCCCTCTATATATCACCCTGAGCGGAGTCGAAGGGCTGATAGTTGGTTTAGAGTTAGGAGCTTGACATCAATTAACCGATTGAACCAGTTTGGAGTTGAGCGCTTGGAGTTGGGTAGACAATTAACCAATTCCTCCTCTATATGTCACCTTGAGCGGAGTCGAAGGGCCGATAGTTGATTTGGAGTTGAGCATTTAGCGCCAGTTAATCTATTTTAACAATTAACCGATTAACCATTGCTTAAAAAAATTACTTCCCTTACACGATATACCCACAGATTAGCCTTATTTTTGCAGCTTTAATACCGCACATGAACAATCAAGATACCATTATTGCTTTATCTACTCCCTCAGGTTCCGGCGCCATTGGCGTAATCCGTTTATCTGGTCCGGAGGCTATCTCCCTTACCAATTCCGTATTTGCAGGAAAAGATTTAGAAAAGCAGGCCTCACATACTTTACATTTTGGCCTGGTTAAAGATGGCGATCATATTGTTGATGAAGTGGTGGCGGGTTTATTTGTCGCCCCAAAATCGTATACCAAAGAAAATGTGGTAGAAATTTCCTGTCATGGTTCTAACTACATTATCCAACAGATTATTAACCTGTTAATCAGCAAAGGTGCCCGTGCTGCCAAACCTGGCGAATTTACCTTGCGTGCCTTTTTAAACGGTGCTTTCGATCTAAGTCAGGCAGAAGCAGTAGCCGATTTAATTGCCTCAAATTCAAAGGCTTCGCATGATGTAGCCATGCAACAGATGCGCGGCGGTTTTGCCAATGAATTAAAAGGATTACGCGAACAATTGATCCATTTCGCTTCGATGATTGAGCTCGAACTCGATTTTGCAGAAGAGGATGTAGAGTTTGCCAACCGTGAGCAGTTGAAAAGCCTGGTAAATAAGATCAATTACGTTCTGCAACGTTTAATCTCCTCTTTCGAAATGGGAAATGTGATTAAAAACGGGGTTCCGATTGTTATTGCGGGCAAACCTAATGTGGGTAAATCTACGCTGTTAAATGCCCTTCTGAACGAAGAGCGCGCTATTGTTTCGGATATTGCGGGAACCACACGCGATACCATTGAAGATGAACTCACCATTGGCGGCATTGTTTTTCGCTTTATCGATACGGCCGGAATCCGCGATACAGCCGATATTATCGAAGCTTTAGGCGTAGAACGTACCCTGGAAAAAATGAAACAGGCCAAACTGATCATTTATATGGCCGATGGTGCTCAAAGTATTTCAGAAATTGAAGAGCAGATTCGGGGTTTGGCGCAATTGGCCATCCCCTATTTAATTTTAGTCAATAAAGCCGACCTCATGGCTGATGCGCAGCGTAGGGCTTTCGAAGCTTTAGATGTTGTTTTTATTTCTGCTAAAGAGAAACAGGGTATCGATGAATTAAAAACCACCTTACTAGAGCAGGTTAATTTGCATCATATTAATACCAGCGAAACCCTGGTGACAAATATCCGCCATGTAGAAGCTTTAAAACAAACCGAACATGCGCTGCAAAGGGTTTTGGCCAATGTAGATAATCCGGTTACCTCTGATTTTTTAGCCATGGATATTAAACAGGCACTGCATTATCTTGGCGAAATTACAGGCACAGTGACTACCGATGATTTGTTAGAAAATATATTCACGAAGTTTTGCATCGGCAAATAGCTTACTATCAAATATTTACCAACATCATCATATATTAAATAAATGGCATGCGGGCAAAGGCCACAGCCGGGGTTTATGCCGGAAATTCTTTTGCTTGCCAGAACTGAAACTTAAATTTGTGCTAAAATTGAATAAGATATTCCTACTCAGTTAACCACTAGAAGATCAAATAAATAATTCATGTAAAACCAAGGCAAATAGATTAATTATCTTAAGATATTTTCCTTTTTTACACCGAGCTTTTTCATTTTTGAAACCAAGGTTGAATATGGGAGATTAAGTAATTCTGCAGCACCGCCTGCACCCGCAATCTTACCTTTGCAGATTTTCAGCACCTTCATGATATGCTCGATCTCGTTTTGTTCCATTGTTTTAACGGAAGCAAAAATTTCAGCTGATTTTTTCTCGCCGCTGTCTTCGAAAATTGGCAGCAGCACATTGGTAATAATTTTTCCGGGAGAAAGTAAAATACTTCTTTCAATTAAGTGCTCCAGCTCCCGTATATTTCCAGGCCAGTTGTAGGCCACCAGCGTTTGCAGCGCTTCATCAGAAATTTTTTCAATCTCTTTACCCAGCAATTTTGAATAATGCTGTATAAAATGCGCAACCAAAACCGGGATATCATCTTTACGCGCCCGCAACGGCGGTACAGAAATGGGAAAAACATTTAGCCGATAATACAAATCCATCCGAAACCTACCCTTTGCCACTTCTGTTTCCAGGTTGCGGTTAGTGGCTGCTACGATCCGAATGTCTACTTTAATTGTTTCCTTTCCTCCAACCCTTTCAATTTCTTTTTCCTGAAGTACACGCAACAATTTAACCTGCAAATCGACCGGCAACTCTCCTATTTCATCTAAGAAAATGGTCCCGGTATTGGCCAGTTCAAATTTCCCAATGCGCCTGTCGTGTGCACCGGTAAAGGCCCCCTTTTCATGTCCGAAGAGTTCAGATTCTATTAAAGAAGCTGGTAAGGCAGCACAATTTACCTTGATCAGCGGCTTATTTTTTCGTAGCGATTGAAAATGAAGGCTATCTACCAACCGTTCTTTTCCAGTTCCGCTTTCGCCCAATATCAGCACTGATGTATCAGTTGGCGCAACCAGCTTAATGTGATTAAATACCGTTCTTAAACTTTCGCTCTGGCCAATAATACCTTCAAAATCTTTATGCTGCACAAAGGCATCTTTGGAAACATGTTCATTTCTAAATTTAAGTTTCAGCTTTTGTTGATGCAGATAATTAGCAATATCAATTGTAACCAAAACATCTTTTTCCCTGAAAGGCTTGACCAAAAAGCCATAAGGCTCGGTTTTCTTGGCTTCGGCAAGAATATCTTTGTTTGAATTGGCCGACAGGTAAACAAAGGCAATATTTTTTTCTCTCAATGTTTTAGCCAAATCGATCCCAGTAAGCTTGCCTTTCAGATAGATATCCAATAGCACCAGATCAGGCTTTTCCCTTTCTATAATTTCAAGTGCTTTGGTAACATAACTCGCAATGTTGCAGACGTAATAGCCTGCCCGGTGAAGGATCATTTCCAGATTATTTGCCTCAACAAACTCATCCTCAACAATAAGTATCCGTTTCTTCATGATTGGTTATTTTAAGCCAGTATAATATATTGTTTCGGGAACGATGGTTAAATTTACAACAAATAACTATTTTTTTTTAAAAATTCAATCACCTCATATCCAATCAATTCCAAAAACAAAAAACCTCGATACCTTAAGTATTAAGGTGTGATAAAAACCTTTTCCTTTACAATCCCTAATTTAGCGATTTTAGAATTTAAGGTAGAAACCGGTACGCCCAATTTACATGCAGCACCATGCGGACCAAATACCTTACCTCCGCAAAGCCGGAGCACTTTCAAAATATGATCGCGTTCGTTCTCATCAATGGTTTTGATATAATCGCTATTGATCTTTTTACCCGACTCGTTGTATTGGCCCGGCGACAGTTGTAACTCCTTAATGGTATTACCTTGCGTAAGCAACACACTCCTTTCCATCAGGTGTTCCAATTCCCTTACATTTCCGGGCCAAGGATAAGTCAGCAAATCCTGTGTTGCCTTATGCGAGATATTGCAGACATTTTTACCAGTATTACGCGAAAATTTGGCCATAAAATGCATAGCCAGCAAGTATATGTCTTCTTTTCTATTTCTCAGCGGTGGCAGGGTAATCGGGAACACGTTTAAGCGGTAATATAAATCACTTCTAAATTTTCCGTTCTCTACCTCCTGCAGCAAATCCCGGTTGGTTGCCGCAATAATCCGCACATTAACCTTTATCGGACCTTTACCGCCCACCCGTTCTATTTCCCGTTCCTGTAAAACACGTAATAGTTTTACCTGAAGTTCGACAGGCATTTCGCCAATTTCATCTAAAAACAGCGTGCCATTATCGGCCAGTTCAAATTTGCCAATCCGCCTTTCCATTGCACCAGTAAAGCTCCCCTTTTCGTGCCCGAAAAGTTCACTTTCAATCAGGCCGGCGGGTAGGGTTGCGCAGTTCAATTTAACCATCAACTTATCTTTCCTGCGGGAATTGTTGTGAATAGCCCGGGCAATCAGCTCCTTTCCGGTACCCGTTTCGCCCAGCAACAAAACAGTACTATTGGTGAAAGAAACCTGGGCCATCATCCTGAAAACGGCTGCCATTTCTGCACCCGAGCCAATTATTTCGCTGTGGTTGTAATTTTTTTCGATTTCTTCGAGTAAATAGGCATTTTCTTCTTCAAGCCGCTGTTTATAGTTGCTAATTTCCAGCATCTGGTTTTCTACCCTTTCGTTGGCAAGAATATTCGAAAGTGCCACGGATATCTGTGCGATAATCCCCTTGAATAAGCTATTGTGAAAAACTGCTAATTGTCCGGCATCGGCAGGCTCGATCCAGAGCACACCAATGGGTGTTTTGCCAAAGGTTAATGCAATGCCTACTACTATTTCGATCCCGATAGATTTCCAGAACCTGATGTATTCAGGTGTGCCCTGAGTGCTTAAAAGTTCATCGATATGATACATAACCGGATCTGGGGAAACCATTACCCGGTTAAAAACACCATCCTGTACTTTAAACCTGGTGTTTAAGGCCTTGGTAAATTCGGGCATTTCTACATAGGGCGCATCTTTATTGTAAATAAATCCGCCGTGCAATTCGCCATCTTCATGAATTACAGAAATTACATAATCTTTTATTGAACAAAGCCTTTTCAGCTGGTCGCTCATCATTACGTTTAAATCCTGTTTGGTTCTAACGGTTGCCATGCTATCGCTAAAAGAAAGCAAAATGGCTTTTTCCTCTTCCCTACGGTTAATCTCGTCAAGGTAGAGGATGTTAGAAACTGTAATGCCAATCAGATTTGCAATAGCCAGAATCAGATTGCGTGTGGCGGCAGTTAACTCGGTTTTGTTTTCCAGGTAAAAAGTAATCATTCCGAAATATTCTTCTGCCTTTTTTAATACAATACAGATTACCTGTCTGATGCCAGATTCGACCAGTACCTTCAAAGATAAATCGCTACCCGGGCCGATAGTTGTATCGAGGTTCTGTACCACAGGCTGCTGCAACAATAAAAAATTGGAAATAGGCATCCCGTTTGAGGAATAGCAGAAACTAATGTATTGCTGGTAATCAGGATGTTTTTGAAGTACAGAAGCCGGATCGAGCAAAAAAATCTTACAGAGCGGTTCTGCCTGGCTAAAGGTACAGATGGCAACATCTGAAAAATGGAATATAAGCTTAAGTTTACCATTAATCAGCTCGAGCAGATCTCTTTTGCTTTTAATATCCGCAATATCCATACTGATACCCAGCAGCACATCGCTCACCGAATCAGAAAAAGCAGCCATAATTTTAGATTTTAGGTGATTTTTAAGTTAATCCTAGCGTTAATATCCTTTACCTGATCTTGATTTAAAAGATCGTTAAATTTAGTTTGTAACTCCGGCAAAACAAAATCTGTTAAGATAGGTTATCCAACATTTCGGGATCGAAGTGATGGCCTTTCTTGTGCAATTCGATAACATATTTGGTTAACCGGCGGTTTATGTTTAATTTTCCATTTACCTCACATTCATAAACATCGTACCAACTAGTTAAACAACTGCAATACAAACAATTGACTTTGATCCACAGAAATAAAATTAGCGACATTTCGACATTTATCGATCAACATCTAAAAAAAATCGCTTTAATGCCTTAGCGCAATATCGCCTAAAGTTAAATTGGATTAACGAAATACCGACATTGCTTAAGCCTATAAAAACACCTAAACAACTGATTAACAACAACTCGCACAACGGCATCAATATTGATTTCGGGCATGAAAAATATTACGGCAATGAAAAAATTAAATTCAGGTTCAGCCACAGCAGTTGAAACACCAACACTTTTTATTAATGCGGGCGGTAATAAAATTGCTTATAGAACCATTGGGCAAGGCGAGCCAGTTGTGCTCTGCAACAGGTTCAGAGGCATACTCGATACCTGGGATCCTTTATTTCTGGATCAGCTGGCTAGAAAACATCAGGTAATCATATTCGATTATCCTGGTATAGGCCTTTCTACCGGAAAACTTCCCACCACAAGTTTGGGAGTAGCAGAAGAAGTTAAGCTTTTTACCGAAGCATTAAAACTCAGTTCATTTATTCTGGGCGGCTGGTCGTACGGTGGTACGGTAGCACAAACTTTTGCATCACACTTCCCTAAAATGATTTCCCACTTGCTATTAATCGGTACAAATCCTCCGGGAAACAATGCCACCCCACCCGAACAGGTATTTTTCGATTCGGCATTGAAACCGGTAAACGACCTGAATGATGACATTATTCTTTTTTTCGAACCAGCATCCAAATCGAGTGTTAAGGCAGCAAAAGAATCAAATGCGAGGATTGCTCAAAGAACAAAAGATTTGAGCGTAATGGTTACGCCCGATTTATTTGAGCGCTATTTTAAAGGCGGGGCTGATTTTAAGGCAGACAGCTACAACTCACGTGAAAAACTGAGTAACACTAAAATTCCGATCTTAATTTTAATGGGCGACCACGATCCTAGTTTCCCTGTAGAAAACTGGTTTCCGATGGTAAAGCAATGGAAAACCGCACAACTAATTATACTGCCGAACTCTGGTCATGGCCCGCAGCATGAACACCCAAAATTAATCGCCAAATATATCGCAGCTTTCCTTAAATGGAGTTAGCCATATTAATACCGACAGATTCCTGCGTATGATGCGGAATCTGTTGATAGGCCTTTAACCTGCTTTATGTTTAATTTCAATACCCGATCCGGCACCAAATATGCTTTTCTGCTGCTCGGCAATGGTTTCTTGCGGCGAACCCAACACAACCTTAATACATCTTACTATTTCTTCAACAGGTGTCTGATTATCGGTGAAATGGGCCCAGTTACCCCTGCCTCAATATATTTATCGAATATTTTCTGGCCTCGTCCGCCTGCGTGCCATATCCCCAGCGGGTTCCGAAATTACCCGTTCCTAAAACGAGTTCGGAAACCCTTAATCCGCATTTTTGTCCAAAAATTTTATTGTTCATTATATAAAGGATTTGTAAAACGGAATAGTCTATTCCAATAGCTACACCAACACACAAACACCTAACAAACAATACGTTATAAACCAGTTTGAAATAACCGTTTATCGAAATAAAAACAATTTGCTAAAAGATTAGCGATCAATAGCGGAATTTTAAAGAAATGTATGGATACCATCCTTCCTTAGAATAAGCTGCTACAACCCTGAACACGGTTAATGATGCAGGCGCGAAGTACAATCCGGCACCTATACCATGGTGCCACTCATCTGATACTTCATCACGTTTCCAAACCCTCCCCACATCGTACATACCCATAAAACCGATCTGACCGGGCAAAACGTAGTTTACAAAATCGCCCAGTTTAAGGCGCATTTCGAGGTTGTTAAAAAGGCTATGCTCGCCGGCGAACCTGTATTGGCGGTAACCCAATAAATTACCCTGTCCACCTAAAAACTGTGCCTGGTAAAAAGCAGGTTTACCAATTGTAATGCCACCTCCAATTCTTTCGGCAATCACCAGATTCCCTTTTGCATCCAGTTTCTGGTAAACGGCAAAACTCGGATTAAACTGCCCGAAGGAATTAGAAAAACTATTAAAACCCTTATAACCTGTCAGCTTCATATCAAGCAATACACCTTTGGTTGGCAAGAGGTTATTATCGCGTGTATTTAAACTGTATTTTAGAATAAAACCGCCAAACATTTTGCTTTCGGCTACCGTGCTGCTATCTGATGCATGTAACTGTGAAGCATTATTGATAAAGCGACCGGTATTTTCATCTTCATCAAAAGTATAATACTGAAAAGTTGGTCCAATACTAAAAATCATTTTTTTGGTGCGCCAGCGCAATGCAGGGCTCAGTTCGTAAAGGTTAAACCTGGCGCGGTAATAACTGATATTATCTTGCGATTCATCAAAAAAGGTTTCGTTGCCCAAGCCAAAAAAGTTTTGGGTATTGCTGGGTGCATAAATATTGCTCTCTATCAAAAAATCGGCTTTGCCAAGGGCCTGAATCCATTCGCCGGTATAATTAAACTTAAATGCCCCGGTTGCAAAGGAATAGAGGAACGACAAAGATTGTGCATTGCCGTAAGGCAGCTTTCTGAAACCCGGATTGGTAAATTTAAAAGCCAGGCCCACTGCCAAACCATCATCGTTGTTAAAGCCCAGATTAGGAAAGATAAGATGCCTGCTATACAGATCTTTCGGCTGGTAAGCCACATTTAACGAATCGTTTACCAGATGCTGCGCCAGTTTAGCAACATCGTTACCGCTGTATTTAGCAGCCTTTAGATTATAAAACGGAATGCTGTTTTTGGCATTGGCAATCGCATAATTCTTGTTTCCTTCCCCGCCAATTAACCTTATTTTTATACGCGATGTTTTATTATCCATCACCAAGCTATCGCTGCCCTTATGCTGGTACAAGCGGATTTCTTTCGTTACCGCCGGATCAAATTTTCGGCGGTAAATTTCAGCGCCCTTACTGCCATTCCTGGTTATTTTTGTTGCCACCACCAGCAAACCTTTATCGGCCGTACCCGTTATTTCGACCAATTCATCCTTATCGCTCATTTCGATATCTACAATCCGGTTAAAGAAATGGTAATAGGTATTCATCATTTTGGGTAATTCTGCCCTTCTAAGTTTCAACTGTGCTAAAAGCTCTTTGTGCCTCATGCGATAAGCCGGTCCGGGCAATCTTTTTAATGCGGTTTCGAAAAGATCATCTGTCATCTGTGTACAAAATTCGGCAACCACCTGGTTCCAATGGTTTTCGTCTATTTCGTTAAACCAGCGGCTGTTAATTTCCCGGCCTTCCCATAAAAACCAGTTTATGCGCCGTATATTCCGTTCGTAACCTTGCATCATAGGCAAAAGCCATGAGGATTGTGCGTAGCGCTGCACTTTACCATCCGAGCGGTAAAAAACCTGATCGCGGTCACGCGGTACGGGTACATAGTTAATCCCTTTCGGAGATTTGAGCGCACGCCAACGCCACTGATCATCGTGCCGATCCCAATCGCCCAATAATACATCGAGGCATTTTAGCCTGAGCAGCAAATCGGCATTAATAGTATTGTCGTTATCCTCAACGAGTTTGCGGTACATTTTGGCTGTATTATCCGATTTACCTATTGGTTCGCGTTCTTCGAGCAATGCTACTTTTCCGGCAAAGTCGGCAGAAAAATCACCCAATGCAGGGTCTGGAGCTACATAGCCAATAATCGGATTACTGTGCGCTGCACCGATGGCTTTTGCAAAAACCGGAACAACCAACGCCGAAAACGGATGCTGCGCAGACATATTATCTTTTATAATATCACGTGCAAAAGTTTGTTGCAGGCTGGGCGGTAGCAACACCTCAGGATATTTTTCTACACTCCGCAATACCCACTCATTGCCATTTTTATCTTCCAGCCTGACGGATTTAGACTGATTGCCCCCACCTCGCTGCGTGGCTTTTAACCCACCGGCAATAGCCGATAAATGAATAACCGGCAACTTGGTTTCCAAGGCGTATTCTTTACGGTAGTTTTCGCCAAAGATTTTGCGGTGGAAATTGCTCACACTGTCATATCGTGGAATCAGTTTGACGAAAACCGAATCGGGCGTATTATTTTTTTGCTGTGCAACTGCACTTACACTGCAAAAAGCGAATGCCAGTAGTGCCATACAGTGGGCAGGTTTTATATTTCTCATGTTTATGGGATGATTGGTTAAAGTTGATTTTAAAACTGTAAAAAGGCAAATAGCAAAGGTCGTGCCCACATATAAAACACTGAAATACTTATACTTACAATCAAAAACACCAAAATCATCAGCGATATATCGAAAACAGAGCGGGCCTTAGCGATATATCGCTAATTTAATTACAAAAAATAAGTACTGAGCAGCTATTTGACTGGGATTTTTATTCTTTTAAAAAAGTTTGAGTATTTTTATGGGGTAACCAAACTAAAAAAACTTTTAAGGACTGGAAAAATGCCAGCGTCTGAAAATCCCTTTAATTGTTCCCTATAAACAGTTACGGACATTTTCAGGCATGCGGGTGGCTACCGGTTACAGATTAAAATTTAATAATGCGGCGAACTGGCTTTACAGGTAAAAGCAATGTTGTTAAACCAGACCTTTCCTGGCTTTTATGGCATAAAAAATGTAATGCGGCTTTGCCAGAAATAATTTCCTGCCTGGGAGAAAAACCGGTACCCGAAATAACCATTTATGAAACAAACATGAAAGCAATAAAAACAGCATGTATTTTTATCCTTTTCTTAATAAGCAGCAATTTTAAAGCTGTTGCATTACCGCTGTATGTTCCAATTTCAGACACAGAAGCGAAGAATATTTTAATGTCTATCCATAAAATCCCTGAGAATAACCAAAAGGTAGAGATCTTACTGGATCTGGCTTACTATTACTTGAGCAAATCTGAAGAGTCCAGGCCAGATTTGGATTCGGCAAGTTCCTACATTTCGCAGGCTACCGAACTGGCCGAAAAATTAAACTTCACCAAAGGAAAACTAACAGGTATCCTGTTTACAGGAATATGGAACCGTGAAAAAAAGAATGAGGCGAAGGCCATTGTAATTTACAAAAAGGTGCTCGCGGCAGCACAAAAAGAAAAATTACATGAGCTGGAAGGCAGAACCTGGTATGAATTTGCCATTCTGCAGGATAAGCCGGCACGTTTAAGCTGTTACCAAAAAGCCAGATTATGTTACCAAAAGGCAGGTGATAAACTTCGGGTTAACTATATGGATATCCTCACGGCCTGGGCTGGCGAAATCTCTGTTAAAAACCAGTATTTCCCGGGGTACCTTCAAATTAGCCCCGCCAACATCCCCACCATCAAACAAAGTCTGGCGCAAACTAAATCAGAAAAAGAACGGCTTGATTTACTCCTTAAACTGGCCAGCATTTACATTTATCGCCCCGGAGAAGAAAAAATACATATCGACAGTGCCGTTTTTTTACTGGAACAAGCCAAACAGCTCAGTCTAAAATTAAAGGATAAGCACAGCTACAACGAATCCTTATTACTCCGGGCTTCAGCTTATCACGATCGAAATGAAACTAACGGTAGCCGGGCGATCCTTAAAATGTTAACCGATTCTTCGCGCATTAAACTCCTGGTTAACCTCAGCGATCACTATTGGTTTTCGGCCTATAAAACCCCGGGCAAAATTAATGTCAGCTATATAGATTCATCTTACCTGCTTAATCAACAGGGTTTAAAAGAAAGTATGCGGCTAAAGAAGCCCTTATACATTAAACAAAACATGGACCGCTTGTTACGGATATGCGATTACCGCAAAAGGGATAGTAAAACAGCGCCTGAAACTATTTACACCTTTATTACCGATAACCAGCAGGCTGCAGGATACCCTTCGAAAGCTAAAATTTACAGCATCTTTTGCGGCGATTACAACAACAGGGGTAATTTTTATAAGGCACTTTATTATGCTCAACTTGCTGAACAAAACCTGAACAGCCGGCTTAGCGATGATGATAAGCTTTCGGTTTACACCAACTTGTTGCTGCTTTACAAACGAAGGGAGAATTACAAAAAGAGCCTGGTATTTCACGACAAAATAATTGATGATGCGCCAGTTATGGGCAAAAAGATCCTCATATATTCGATTGTTTCGAGTTATGCCGAGTGTTTAATCGCTATGAAGCAACCCAAAGCTGCATTAAACTACATCAAGCAAACCTACATTAAAATGCCACCCGACCGGGAAGAGGCTTTTGTATATTATCACGTAGCACTTGGCCATTGCTACAAGGCACTTAACCAATTCGATCTGGCTGAAAAAAACTATAAAGAAGCAATCAAATTCCGTGAGCGCCAGAGAGGTTACACCACTTTATTATATAATGACCTTGCAGCTTTATACGCTTCAAAAAAAATGTTTAAAGAAGCCGGCGAAACCTTTAAAGATTATGAGGGTAAAATCAACGCCTCTCCGACCCTGATCCCTTTTTTAAGCCTCAAATCGCAGATTGATTCGGCCATGGGCAATTATAAATCGGCCTATAGTTTATTGTCGATTAGCAAAAAACTGAGTGATTCTGTATATGCGGTGAGTAAAGATAAGCATACCCAAGAGCTGGAATTTCAATATCAGACTCAAAAGAAAGAAGCCGACCTGAGATTAAAAGATGATAATATCCGTTTTTTGAACCAAAGTGCAGAACTACTCAAACAAACCACCCAAAACCAGGAGGCACAACTAAAGGAAGCCAGTTTAATTGCACTTAAAAACATTAGCGATTTAAAGTTAAAGCAAAAAGATATCGACCTTTTAAATCAAAAATCGAAACTGCAGTTAAGTAACATGCAAAAACAGGAATTTCAACAAAAAGTGGCTATCGGGGCGGCAGTTATGTTGCTGCTGCTCACCTTGTTGTTATATCGTTTGTACCATTTAAAACGAACAGGTAATAAACAGCTGGAAATACAGCAGCATAAAATTGAGCTCAGTAACAATAAATTAAGAACACTACTGGAAGAAAAAGAGTGGCTGTTAAAAGAAATCCACCACCGGGTTAAAAATAACCTGCATACGGTAATGAGTTTACTCGAATCGCAATCGGCCTATTTGGAAAACGATGCACTGGAGGCAGTCAGAAACAGTCAGCACCGCATATTCGCCATGTCACTTATCCATCAAAAACTATATCAAACGGATGATGTAAAAACCATTAACATGGCCCAGTACATACCAGAACTGATTAATTATCTGAGCGATAGCTTTGACACAAGGAGCAATATCCAGTTTAACTTAAATATTGAAAACATTGAGTTTGGGGTATCAGAGGCTGTTCCGCTTGGCTTGATTATTAACGAGGCGATTACAAACTCATTGAAATATGCCTTTAAAAACGTTCCGGTTGGTCAAATCAGCATTAGTTTACAGGAAACCGGCCCAGAAATTTACGAATTAACGATGCAGGATAACGGAATTGGTCTCCCTGATGATTTCGAACTAAAAAATGTAAAGTCACTCGGAATAAAACTAATTAAAGGCTTAACCGGGCAACTGGAAGCCGACTTACGGATAGAAAACAATAAGGGGACAAAAATTACCATTTCTTCGCTTTCCCTACATAATCTGTTCATTAAATCGATGCAAAACGATGCAGATCTGGAGTCGGTAGCTTAAAATTAACAAAGCAAAGGGCCGCCCTTTGCTTTGCGGGTTAATTTATTTGGCAGCTCCCATTGCTGCTGCTTCAATTACCTTAGCCACAGCTTCGGGCTGTGACATAAACACCAAATGACTGCCTTTAATTTCGCTCACCTTAGCACCAGCCCTTTTTGCCATAAAGCGTTCGGCATCTGGCGGAATGGCATTATCTTCGGTGGCTACAATGTACCAGCTGGGCTTTGTTTTCCAGGCGGCATTTTCGATAACATGGCCAAATACGGCTGCCGAAACCGGAATCTGTGAGTCGGCAAGAAATTCTGCCTTTTCTTTTGGCAGATCAGCACAAAAACCAGCATGAAATTTAGCCTTATCGTACCAGATATAGCCATTTTCTGGCGGTAATATGCCTGATTTTGGATTTGGTGGTCCTGATTGCAACAATTTCAGTAAGGTTTCGCCATTATCGGGTACAAAAGCTGCAATATAAACTAAACCGACTACATTTCCGGCGCTACCAGCTTCGGTAATAATTGCACCCCCGTAAGAGTGGCCAACCAGTAAAACCGGTCCTTGTTGCCTTTTAAAACCAGTGAAGTTGCCGCTACGTCTTCGGGCATCCCTGTATTGGGGTTGCCTACCACGCTAACCTGATAACCTTTCTTTTTCAAGATTTTGTACACGGCTTCCCAGCCCGATCCATCAGCAAAGGCACCATGCACCAGTACAATATTTTTAACCGGCGTTTGAGCAAATGTGTTTAAGGCAAAAAACAGCAACCAAACTACTAAGGCAATGCTCATTAGCCATTTAATTTTCCTGGTAAACATTTCTTTTTCCATTTTTTTTAGTTTTTAGGTTTAACATTTTCACCAAGTTATACCATTTCCATACCGAACCAACAAAATACTGACTAACAAATAGTTACAACAAAAACAACGATCTATGGACAACGATATATCATTAAAAAGCGAAAATCTAATCGTGAATCGGCTAGTCAGCTAACCTGATTTAAAGGCTTTTATTTAGTTTTTAAATGGAAACAGTGTTCCCAATGGGCACTAAAAGTAATTCCATTCCTTTTGCGCTAAATTTTCGCTGTGCTGCTTCATGATCGAGAATGATGTAGCCGAAGGTATCGTAATGTACGCCCATTACCTTTTTAACCCCTACCATTTCGGCAGCGATAATGGCATCATCAACACCCATGGTTAAATCATCTCCTATTGGAAAAACGGCAAAATCGAGCGTGGCCCATTTAGGGATCAGCTGCATATCCATGGTCAATGCCGTATCACCACTGTAATAAAATTTGCCTTCGGGGGTATCCAAAACAAAACCACTGGCTACCCCACCGTAACTACCATCGGGCATACTGCTGGAATGCTGTGCAATCACACATTTCACTTTTCCAAAATCGAAAGTCCATGTTCCCCCGGGGTTCATCGGGTGTGTATTTTCTACCCCGTTGGCATTAAGCCAATCTTTAACTTCCCAGGTGGCTATAACTTTTGCACCGGTATTTTCCGCTATCCTTTTCACATCTAAAATATGATCGAAATGCCCATGCGAGATAAAAATATAATCGGCTTTAATGTCGTCGATCTTAATTTCGCGGGCCAGCTCATTTTCCGTAATGTAAGGATCGAACAGGATGTTTTTATTGCCTGCTTTTACCGAAAAGCAGGAATGACCGTAATAAGTAAGTTCCATGTTTTTGTTTATTTAAGATTAAAAATGATTTTTCATTAATGGATAAACGGGTGTACGCTGTCCTGACTTCAGAAAAAAGGTTCTTGTTTTCGTGCGCAAATCGCCAGCGACAAGCCTTTTCAAATCGGTTTCGTTTTCTTTAAAGTGTGTCCATCCACGGGTATGCACCGGAAATACTTTCTTTGGGTTCAATACACTTACGGCTTGCAACAACTCTTTACCATCCATGGTATATTTGCCCAAACCGGTCAGGTAGCGGAATTGCACTCCACCTACGTTTAAAATCGCGATATCGATTTTAAAGCGCCCTGCTATTTCTTCAATCCCCTTAAAAAATACGGTATCACCAGAAAGGTAGATTACCCCGTTTTCTTGCTCATCAAACTCAATAACAAAACCGATAACCTTGCCTGAAACAAACTCCGGTAGCCACCAGGGCCTATGTTGTGCCGGTGTTGCCGTAATTTTTAGTCCCTTTACCTTATTGTTGTAAATGTGGTAGGTATCCCAGTTGTTCAGCCCGGTCACTCCCGCTAAAACCTTACTGGCCGGCACGGTAGAAATAATTAAGCCCACATTTTCCAAAAATGCCTTTCCAGCAGTATCCAGATTATCTTTATGCTGGTGATGACTGAGCAATACCAGGTCGATATTCTCCAGTTGTGAGGCCGTGAGCCCGGGATTTTCTGTCTTCCGGGATACTGCTCCATAACCATGATAATAAAGTTTGCCTGCCAGGTCTAAAGTAGGATCGGTAAGGATCCGGTAGCCATTTATTTCTAAAAGGATACAGGCTGTATCGATATGGGTGATATTGATTTGCACGTGAGTAATATTAGCTGAATTGGACAATTGCAAAATGCCTACCAATAAACTACAACACTGTACAACAACACTTTACAAAAAAAATCACCTTATACGCATAGCGATATTTAAACATTTATCGATATGCCAGCCTGTAAATAGGTCGCTCTGGAACTGCCCGATACCTTAAACGTTCATTTACCTACCCTATCTGTTCTTTCATCTATTGAAGGGTGATTATTGATTGTTGATACAGCGAACTTTTTGTAAAACAAACACCTTAAAGTCCATATTTCAACTTTTAACGGAATTTCGTTTATTTCACAAGAAGCTAAAACACAACAAACAAACTGGCTGTCAACAACTTAAATAAGCGGCATGCCATTGGCTAATTGGGCTGCACAGATTAACAAGAATGCAATTTGAAAACTTAAAACCTCCAATTAAACCATTACAAAAATGAAAAGCTCAAACCACAACTTGCTAAAAAAGACCGCTTTCCTCATTCCCTTATGCATATTATTAAGTTACAAGGTCCAGGCCCAGGTCGATTATTCAACCGATCCACACCTTTCGCCAGCGGTAAAGACTTTTTTGAAGCCGCTTAACAGCGGTGGCCAGTCGCTTGAAACCATGTCTGTAGCAGATGCCCGAAATGTTTTAGTCGGCGCACAGGCCGCTTTTAAAGTTGATTACTCCGGGATAACCGAATCTGAAAAAGTTATCGATATCAATGGCATAAAGATTACGCTAAATATTGTCCGCCCTAAAAACAGCAGCGGCAAAATCCCGGCGTTTTTATTTATTCATGGTGGTGGCTGGGTGCTGGGCGACTACCCTACTCATAAACGCATGGTAAGAGACTTAGCTGTACTCACTGGTTTTGCCGGTGTATTTGTGAACTACACGCGAGCACCCGAAGCAAAATATCCACAACCTGTTAACGAGGTATATGCCGCAGCCAAATGGCTAAAACAAAATGGTAACGAACTGAATATTGATGGCAATAAAATGGGAATAGTGGGCAACAGTGCCGGCGGGAATCTGGCTACAGCATCTGCATTAATGGCCAAGGCCAACGGCGAAAATTTATATCAGGTACAGATTTTATTCTGGCCCGTAACCAATGCCGAATTTACCAATGCCTCCTATCAGCAATATGGTACACAAAGGTTTTTAACTACCCCTTTAATGAAATGGATGTGGGATCAATATATTCCGGCAGACAAGCGAAATGAAATTTATGCATCGCCATTAAAGGCTTCTTTGCAGGAACTTAGAGGCCTGCCTCCAACACTGATCCAGGTGGCCGAGAATGATATCCTGCGTGATGAAGGTGAAGCCTATGGAGCAAAGCTTAGCGAAGCAGGTGTTGTGGTAACGACGGTACGTTATAACGATGTGATCCACGATTTCGGACTCCTTAATGGGCTTGCAGAAATTCCCCAAACCAAATCGTTGTTTTTGCAGGCGGCTGCTGAATTGAAAAAATATCTTAAATAAAAAATCAAAAACCCGTTTACCCGATGATGCACCGGGTAATGATTCAACAAAATTCAAAAATCATGTTAATCCAAAAATTTACTTCTCTGATCATTATTGGCCTCCTAACCCATGCGTTGGGAACGAGGGCCCAATTGCAAAAAACTGATGGAAAACAAGCGCTTGCCGTTAATACACCTACACGTTACATCAATACAGCAAACAGCAGGATTGCCTACCGAACATTTGGCCGCGGAGCGCCAATGATATTGTGCAACAGACTGAGGGGCATATTGGATACCTGGGATCCTGCCTTTTTAGATCATCTTGCAAAAAATAACACCCTTTATATTTTTGACTACCCCGGTATTGGCCTTTCTACCGGTAAACTTGCGCCAACCATGGCTGAGGTTGCCAATGATGTGAAAAATCTTGCCACTGCATTGAAAATCAAAAAGTTTAATTTGCTGGGTTGGTCTTACGGTGGCGCAGTTGCACAGTCGTTTACGGCACATTACCCTGAAATGGTCGCTCACCTCATTCTCATTGGTGCAAATCCCCCAGGGAAAAACAACCAGCCTGTAGAGCAGGCTTTTCTAGACGCAGCTTTTAAGCCCGTAAACGATCTGCAAGATGAACAGGTACTTTTTTTCGAGCCCGCTTCTGCAAAGAGTGTTGCAGCCGCTAAACGATCTCACCAGCGTATTGCATCCAGAACGAAAGATCTGAGCCAGATGGTTCCGCCTGATAAATTCGGAGACTATTTCAAAGGAATTGGAGATTATCAGCAAGATGCCAACCAATCGAGAGAAAAACTCGCCGATACCAAAGTACCAATCTTCATCTTAATGGGCGACCACGATCCCAGTTGTCCGGTTGAAAACTGGTATCCCATCATCAGGAAATGGAAAACAGCCAATTTATTGATAATCCCACAATCCGGACATGGCGTACAACACGAATATCCCGGGCTTTCGGCTCAATATATCCAGCTTTTCATAACCCGGCCATAAATAACAGACAAAATACCGGCCGTATTAAGCCGAACTGAAAGAAAATTATGACAGAAAACATTAAAGGTTATGGCTACGGCCAAGCCGGTCAATCGCCCCTAAGTGAAGCAGAACTCCACCTTCTGAAGAAAACAATCTTCTTTAAAGGACGGCAAATTTAACTGGCTTAAGTTAGAAACTTGCTAAGTAAAAACCACAATAACTGAGTATATTTATTAGCCGTTTAAAATGTCAATCCCTATTTACTACATTGAAATTAAATAACATATCATGGCCAAATCGAAAACCATCATCCTGATTCATGGAAACTTTGTAAACAATAACTGCTGGATAGATTGGAAAAAATACTATGAGCAGAAAGGATACATGGTGTATACACCAGCAAATCCGGGACATGCAGGTAACCCCACTGAACTCAGAAAAAAAGTACATCCTGATCTGATTAAGACAGGATTTACTGATATTATTGAAAACATTGCCGAGCTGATCGGCACCCTCCCTGAAAAACCGCTGATTATTGGCCATTCCATGGCAGGGATGGCTGTTCTTAAACTCGTTGAAATGGGGCTGGCCGAAGCTGGTGTAAGCATAGACGGAGCACCGCCCAAAAATGTCTTCCCGCCTTTTCAAACTTTGAAAACCGTTATACCCGCTTTTGGATTTTTTACCTTTAAGAAATATTTTATGGGAAGCCGGAAATGGTATGACTATGCCTTCTTCAATACCATTTCTGATGCTGAGAAAGAACTTGCTTTCGAAAAACTGGCAGTACCAGAAAGTTTTAAAGTGAGTAGGCAACTGGTTCTCAATTCTTTTTCGAACATTGATTTTAAGAAACCACACGCCCCTCTTTTATTTATTGGCGGCGGCAGCGACCACATTTTTCCTCCTGTACTAACCAAAACCATCGCAAGCCGATACCAAGATCAGGCAAGCCAGGTAGATTTGAAAATTTTTGAGGGCAAGAGCCACTTTATTTGCGGTGAACCGGGCTGGCAAAAAATCGCTGACTACATATTAGATTGGTTTGAAAATAAAGTACCTGAATAGCGCTCCAACATTATTAAGTTCAGTTTATGCCAAAAAGAGACTGTCTATTTAATACAGTCTCTTTTTATATTTAAAACAGATCCTAATACCTCGCCAGGAGTTATGATGAAATGCATGTTAGAATTTATGGGATGTGCGAGAAAGCATATCCTGGATTCAAGATAAGAGCTCAGTGCCTCACTTGAAATCATCTCCATTTTGCGATAAGATATCAACAAAAAATAGGTTGACACTCATAAAAGCTTTGCAGTTCATATCACCATGAAACAACACTACATGCCCAAATGCTATTGACGGGAATTTCTCAATAGCGATAGAAAAGTGCATCCACTACACACAACAATGCCCTAGCCTAAATGGATCAATAATCAGCAAGTTATCAACAACACGGGCGAGATAACCACCGATGTTATTTTAGTTTTTGCACTGCAGCTTTTATGATATAAAAATGTGATTTACAGATAGATGCACTTTCTTTATCGGCAAATAATCCCTCAAAACAACCACTAATTCCGATAGATGAAGCAAACATTTAGATGGTGCATTATACTGGTATTTTCTATTTAATATCCCCTGTATATACCATAGCATATTCAGTTTGAAAAATTATTATCTTTACTGACAATCGAAGTATGAACGTAATTGAAAGAAACAATGTAATTGTCAAAGGAGCTGGCGCAAATGTTATGATGTTCGCACACGGTTTTGGCTGTGATCAGAACATGTGGCGTTTTATTTATCCTGCTTTCGAGGCTGAATACAAGATTGTATTATTTGACCATGTTGGCGCTGGCAGCTCAGATCTTTCTGCTTATTCTTACAAGAAATACGATAATCTTGATGGTTATGCCCACGATATTATAGAGATTGCAAACGTACTGGAAGTCAAAGATATGGTTTTTGTTGGGCATTCGGTCAGTGCAATCATGGGGCTTATTGCAACGGATATCGCTCCTGAACTGTTCAAAAGCATTATTCTGGTTAGTCCTTCCCCATCTTATATTAATGATGAAGAATATATTGGTGGTTTCGATAGATTCGAGATTGACGAATTACTCGAATCATTAGAAAATAACCACCTTGGCTGGTCCATGGCAATGGCTCCGGTCATTATGGGCAATTCCGATAGAAAAGAGCTTGGAGATGAATTATCAAATAGCTTCTGTAAAACAGATCCCGAAATTGCCAAACATTTTGCCCGTACCACTTTTCTAACCGATAAGCGCGATATACTTCAACAGGCCAAGATACCTTCACTGATTCTTCAATGCAGTAATGACATAATCGCACCCGTGGAAGTGGGCCGTTATATGCATGAGCTTATGCCACACAGCAAACTTGTCATCATGAATGCTACAGGCCATTGCCCGAACCTAAGTGCTCCCGAAGAAACCATTGCTGCCATTACTAGCTATCTCCATGGATCATAAGCTGTTCCCCGATTTATCACCATTGGCAAAAGATTTTGACGATTTTTTTGAAACCGCGCTATGCGGATTTGTGATTACTGATGGGGAAGGAAAAATTGTCCGCGTAAACAGCCGCACAGCTCAATGGTTAAACAGTAATCCCGATCAATTTCATGACAAACGTTTTTATGATCTCCTGGCAGTTGGTGGCAAGATTTATTTTGAGACCCACCTTTGGCCATTGTTGCGGATGCAAGGATATTTTGATGAAGTAGCTGTGGAACTTGCCGATACGGGTCATGGAAAAATGCCAGTTTACATTAACGGTTATGAAAGAAAAGGTGATAACAACCAACCTCTTTTCATGAGGTTTACATTGTTTAAGGCCTCAGACCGGAGACTGTACGAAGAAAACCTCCAGATTGCAAAGCAGCTCGCCGAAGATAAGTTAAACATTGAACAGAAAAATGCCAAGATCAGGGAGCAGTTCATTGCGGTACTGGGACATGACCTGCGTAACCCGCTAAGTGGAATTATGAGCGCTGCTCAACTCCTCGCAAGAACCGGAATCAATGAGCGCGGAGAAAGGCTTGTCAATATTATACAGTCGGGCTCCAAAAGAATGTATGAAATGATCAACAACATCATGGATTTTGCACGTGGCCGTTTAGGTGGGGGCATTCCGGTAAACCCTGTTATTGTTGATCTTGAAGAGCTGCTTAATCAGATAAGTGATGAATTAAAGGTTGCATGGCCTGATAGACAGATCGAATCAGATTTTGAAATCGGTGAAACTGTAGAATGTGATCCCTCACGAATGTCTCAGTTAATCTCCAACCTGCTCGCGAATGCTATTACCCATGGTTCGCCTGAAACTCCTATTGTTTTCAAAGCGCTGGTAAAAAACAATTTTTGGGAGGTTTCTGTCTCCAATAGCGGCAGTCTAATCCCTGAGAAGGCAATGTCACACATCTTCCAACCATTCCATAGAGAAGGCGTACAGTCAAATCAGAACGGCCTGGGCCTGGGATTATATATTGCTTCAGAGATAGCAAAGAGCCACAATGGAACACTGACTGTAACATCAGACGATCACAAAACGTGTTTTATATTCCGTGCTCCCATTGCCAGCCAAAGCCTCTCAAACTAATATCTTCACGTATTCTATACAGAGGATAAAACCATCCGTAAAACTGGAAGGGGTGGATTGATGTTATCCTTAAAGGAATATAAGAGATAATTAAAGAACAATCAATGAAACCCATTCTTATACAAGGTGCGAGGGAAAACAACCTCAAGAATATCTCTCTTCAAATACCCAAAAACAAGATTACGGTTTTTACCGGTGTATCAGGTTCGGGCAAAAGCTCATTGGTATTCGAAACGATCGGCGCCGAAGCACAAAGACAGATCAATGAGACTTATGATAGTTTTATCCGTAGCCGCATGCCGCATTATGGCAATCCTGATGTGGATAAAATAGACAATCTCAATGTTGCCATCATCATCAACCAAAAGCGGCTTGGCGGCAGTGCCCGCAGCACCGTAAGCACAGTTACAGATATTTATAGTTTGTTGCGCTTGTTGTTCGCCCGCATGGGCGAACCCTTTGTTGGCTATTCAATGGTTTTTTCCTTTAACAATCCCAAAGGCATGTGCCCCCGTTGCGAGGGGCTGGGAAAAATAAGTGAAATCGATATTGATAAACTGATAGATAAAAACAAATCCATTAATGAGGGCGCAATACGCTTCCCTACTTTTCAGCCTGGCGGCTGGCGCTGGCAACGCTATGCCTATTCCGGTTATTTTGACAATAACAAAAAGCTAAAAGACTTTACAAAAACTGAATGGCAGAGGTTGCTTCATGCCGACGAGCACCGCCCCCCTAAACCAAATAAACAATGGGGCAAAACGGTTTTATACCAGGGCATCATCCCCCGCATTGAAAAAGGGTTCCTAAAAAAAGACTCTAAAGAATTCAACCGCAATGCAATAGCCCTGCAGGAGGTTATACATCAGGGTACCTGTCCGGAATGCAAAGGCGCAAGATTGAATAAAACTGTACTGTCCTGCAAAATAAAAAGTAAAAACATTGCAGACTGCAGCAATATGCAAATCAATGAGCTCATTCATTTTCTGCGACAACTGCATAACCCGTTATTGGAAACCGTCATAGATGAACTGATAACAAAACTTTCACATCTGATCGATATTGGGTTACATTATCTCTGTCTAAGCCGTGAAACAGCATCACTTTCCGGCGGTGAATCGCAACGTATCAAATTAATAAAACATTTGGGCGGCAGCCTTAGTGGCCTGATGTATATTTTCGATGAACCGAGCATCGGACTACACCCCGCAGATCTGGATAGGCTCAACCAGATCATACTCCGCCTGCGGGATAAAGGCAATACCATCCTGATCGTAGAACATGACCCCGATGTAATTACCATTGCAGACCATGTAGTAGATATGGGCCCACTGGCAGGCCGCAACGGTGGCGAAATTATATACGAAGGCACAGTAAAGGGCCTGCAGCATGCCAAAGGATTAACGGCCGAATACTGGCAGGCCCAACGCACCATCAATAGGTTACCACGCAAAGCACAGGAATGGTTTACAGTAAAAAATGCCACCCTTCACAATTTAAAAAACATTACCGTTTCCATACCGGAACAGGTAATTACCGTAGTGGCAGGTGTAGCCGGTTCAGGGAAGAGTTCACTTATCAATCTGGTGCTCCCCAACCAATATCCCCATGCAAGGTTGATAGACCAAAGCCTATTACGGGGTTCAAGGCGTTCACATCTCGCCTCTTATACCGGTATCTTTGATAAAATAAGAAAGCATTTTGCCCATAGCAACAAGGCAGATATATCGTTGTTCAGCGCCAATGCCAAAGGTGCCTGTCCAGAATGTAACGGACTGGGCATCATCACACTTGACCTTGCTTTTATGGACGAGGTGGAACAAACCTGTGACCTATGTGGTGGCAGCGGTTTTAATAAACAGGCCCTGCAATATTTATTTCAAAATAAAACCATTGCTGAGGTGCTGGCAATGGATATCAGCGAATCAAAAGATTTTTTCGAAGACGAAATTATCAAAAAACTTATGGAGCAGCTTGAATATATGGGTCTTTCTTATATTACTTTGGGGCAGCCACTCAATACTTTCTCCGGTGGTGAGCGGCAACGCCTGAAGCTGGCCATGGAACTGGATGAAACCGGAAAATTATTTGTATTCGATGAGTCTACTACCGGCCTGCATCCCTCTGATATTGCCAGGATCATGCGCATTTTCGACCGGCTGGTAAAAAAGGGCAATACCGTTATTATTATAGAACACAATCTGGATGTAATTGCAGAAGCAGACTGGATCATAGAAATAGGCCCAGGTGCCGGTATTGAAGGCGGTCAGTTGATTTTCGAAGGCACAGTTAAAAATCTTTTGAAATCAAACACTGTTACAGCGAGGTATTTAAACCGATACCTAAAAAAATAAATTCTATTAAAGTGCCAAAAACTATCATATCGACTAATTCAACTAGGTTTATTCCTGAAATGCGGAATTGGTAAGTGAAATGCGGGAAAACTTAAATAAGCCTGGAAAAATGCAATAACCAAAAGTAGCTATTAAAAGAAAAACGTGAATGCTAATACTTCATATTATCACAAAAAGCTATCCGCTCTACCTCTTAAAGTTTTAAGAGATGATAAGCAGATAAATCCACGCCAAAGGGCCTTGCTGTATTCCACCAGTTAATGGTTCTACTCTTTTGGTCTCCTTCTTGGTACACATCATCTGACTGCTCTCTCAAGAATGAAAATAAAAAGAGATGGTGCTTAGGAAAAGCAATTTCCTCATCCTTGATATAAGGGATTTCTTTTAATTGCTTGCTCATATAAATGACCAATTGTGTTGGATCTGAAGCAAAAATCGGCATACCTAGAAAATGGAGCCGTTTCGCCCTGTCGTCGGCGAAAACCTCCACCAATTGATCTGCTTTATATTCAAGTGATAGACCAGAATCAATGAACACGGTCGAAACATCATCCTGGCTATCTCCGACAACCTGCATTGCTTCAAGTACATTATTTAAATCTTCTTGACTGAAGAATTCGCTGAACTGGTTATAGGTATCATATAATTCCTGTTGCTGCTGCTGCAAATTTTCGCTTTTTTCTGCCGTAATCGAACCGAGTTCATTTTCGTAGGCTTTTATTGCTGATTTATCCGTCAAAAACCGTATCGGCCCCAAGCCTTTCAGCGGCAATAGTTCCCAAAATGGTGAAGGTTGATTATGGTTACTCACATCACTAAATTAAGTATAATTGAAGAAAAACACAATTCCAATTGGTTTGTCTATATCGATATTGCCATTACGGATGACAGGCTGATCTTAAAATTTAAAATTCACTGGCTGACAAAACCTGCAGAGCCCCTCTACCGATGTGGATCTGAGTAACCTTAACAGCGATTATCCTTTCTTTATGGGGATCGTTTTGGCGTTCATGAAAACCAATAGGAATTAAGTTATACACTACTTTAAACTTGATAAAAACAGTTACACAACAAATTGTCCGGTATTTTAAATTTTATTCCAAACTTAAACTGCGCAGGGAGATCAATATAATTTTAATCTCAATTTAAGGTGATATGCCTATTTTTGTTAATGCTTAAAATAGGAATAGCTGAAGATGATCAAAAAATTGCTGATTTATTAAAGTCTGCCCTGGAAGAAAATGGCTATCAAATTCAAACCGTTTCTAATGGAATTGATGCATTTACAATTTTCTCCGAGAACTGTTTTAACCTTCTCATTATCGATATTATGATGCCAGGGTTAAGCGGCATTCAGGTTTGCAAAAGGCTCCGGGAAACTGATAACCAAACGCCCATTTTAATGCTAACGGCTATGGGAACCATTGATGATAAGGTGACTGGCTTAAATGCGGGTGGTGATGACTATCTTGTCAAGCCATTTCACTTAAAAGAACTTTTAGCTCGGGTTTCAGCACTCTTACGACGCCAGAGTCCAATTAACCCTAATAAAAGCCATGAACTTGTTTTTGAAGATTTAGTGATGAATTTGAGCAGTAAAGAGGTTAGCAGAGCTGGAAAAACTATCGAATTAAGTGCCAGGGAATTTGGATTACTTGAGCTTTTCTTAAAAAATCCGAATCGTTTATTATCCCGCCGGTATATTGCAGAACAAGCCTGGGACATTAACTTCGAAACCGGAACAAATGTGATCGATGTTTATATAAATTTTCTTCGAAAAAAAATAGAAAAAGGCTTCGACAGGAAATTAATACACACGAAAATAAACATGGGCTATATACTTAAATAATGAAAATAAAAGACCGTATTGCACTTTACTTTACGCTGATTAGCACCACCATGCTTTTCGCTGTGCTTTGTATGGTCTATTTTACTTTTATGAAATTTTTGGAGGCTGATTTCTTTGAGCGGCTAACCGACAGAACAATGGTTACTGCTAAGCTTTATCTGGAAGCTGATGAAATTAGCAGAGATGCACTAAACGATGTCAGGCATAAATATTTACAGAAACTAAATGGGGAAGTAACCAGAATTTATGACTATAAAAACCAGGCCACTTTTATTGGGGATACCGCACACTACTGGAGCAAAGCCACAATCGACCAGGTTAGAAAACTAAAACGCCTCAAATACACCGATGGAGAAAGGCAGGTTGTAGGCATTTATTACAAGGATAACCAGGGCGATTTCGTCGTCCTCGCTTCTGCAACAGATCAGGGAACGCACGACAGGTTAACGAAATTGTTAAAGATCATGGTAGTTGTATTTATCATGATTTCATTAATTGTGCTCTTGTTAAGTCGCTGGATTGCTGAAAAAATGCTTAAACCATTGAAGAAATTTATGTCGGAGGTGAAGCAGATCGGACATAAAAACATGGAATTTAGGGTGGAAGAAAGCAATACAAAAGATGAAATTAACCTGATGGCAAAAAGCTTTAATCATTTAATGAATGAATTGGAACAAGCTTTTATTCTTCAAAAAACTTTCGTTGCCAATGCTTCACACGAACTTAGAACACCTGTTACCAGAATGATGATCGCTGCAGAGCTGGCCTTGTCAAAAGACCGTGATCTGAACACCTATCAAAATGTGATTCAATCCGTTATTGAAGATGCTGAAAAAATGGATAGCATTATAACGGGCTTACTGGCACTTGCAAAAATGGATATGGAATTGATCAACTCAAAACTCTCTCCTATTCATTTAGATAAAATTTTGATTGATATACAGGCAGAATGGAAGCAACACAAAAACCTTGACATAGAACTTCTGAAAAACGTTGATGCGGAACCTATTGTGTTAGGCAACGAAACGCTTCTACAAATTGTGTTTGATAACATTTTCTCCAACGCTTTTAAGTTTTCCAATAATCAAACAGTAAGCTGTAAGCTTACGCAAGTGGATGGAAATTTGAGCATTAAAATAAGTGATCTGGGTCCAGGAATTCCTTTATTGGAACAAAAAGAAGTTTTTAAACCTTTTTACACCCGATCTGAGGAGGTTGGACATAAAGGCGAAGGAATGGGCTTGTACATGGCTCAGAAAATCATCAGCTTGTTTAAAGGAAAAATAGAAATATCATCATCCATTGAAGATAAAAGTACATTTATCATATCGATACCTCTACTTTAATCCGCTTTTAATTTCAATTTAATTCGCGTTTAACCCGGCAGGAATAGTTTTGCCGCATGAGGAGAATAAGTATATTTCTAATTTTCGTATTTGCTACTTCGATCAACGCCAGCTTGGCTCAAAACGATTCCCTAAAACTAAATCTAAAACAAGCTGAAGTTCTTTTTTTAAGAAATAATTTCGATTTATTATCCAGCAATTACCAAATTGAGCAGACTAAAGCCGAAGTCATTACTGCTAAACTTTTCGATAACCCAGAACTGCAATACGAAAACCTTTTTTATAATCACGAAACCAAAAAAATCCTGCAAACTTCTTATGAGTTTGGTCAGTATGCAGGTTCAATTTCACAACTCATCAGGTTAGCTGGCAAGAGAAACAAGAATATCAGATTGGCACAGACCGGTGTAAAACTAGCCGAACTGGAATATTTTGATTTGATGCGCACCCTGAAATTCGAATTACGCAATACCTTCTATAAAACCTACTTCGCTTCCCAATCTGTTAAAGTCTATCAAGACCAGATTAAATCAACGGAAGGTTTGCTGAAAGCCTATGAAATTCAGTTGAAGGCGGGCAATATAGCCTTAAAAGATGTGATCAGGATTAAATCTTTAATGATCGGTTTAAAAGCTCAGCAAGCAAATCTTTTAAATGAATTAGAAGATAATTACAGAGATCTGAGGGTATTATGTGGGCTGGAACCCAACTCAACCTTACAGTTAATGATTCCGGCAAATGAAAACAAGAATATCGCAATAGATCAAATTCCGTATTCAAATCTACTTGATTCTGCAAGAACAAACCGGACAGATTTAAAGCTGGCAAAAACTGGTTTGGAATACAATAAACTCAACTTAAAATTACAAAAAGCAATGGCCATACCTGACGTGGAAATCTCATTGGCTTACGATTTAAAGGGAAATTATCCTGAAAAATATACGGGTATTGGTTTAAAAATTCCGATCCCACTTTTTAACAGGAACCAGGGCGAAATTAAAAAGGCGAAAGTCGGCATTGATGCAGCTACTTCGAACGTCAAAAAGCAAGAAATAATACTGTCAAATGAAGTGTTTAACAGTTATCAAACAGCGATTAGAAATGAAAAAATGTTAACCGAAATCGATCCTTCTTTTAATAAAGATTTTAATAAAATTATAAATGGTCTGATACAAAACTTTAGAGCGCGGAACATCAGTCTGATTGAATTTCTTGATTTATATGAATCGTATAAAGAAAACATTCTCCAAATAAACAATCTCCAATTCGAAAGAATGAGTTCAAGAGAAGAATTAAACTACGTTACCGGCACAAACATTTTCAATTAAGTACTATGCAAACCATCTATAAGAACATCATCAAAGGATTAATTTTCACTTCGGTCGGTTTCGGCTTTGGCTGTAGCGAAAACAAAGTAGCAACTCCAACTGAAAAATTTGCCGTTACAGATTCATTATTGAGCAGACTGATCATCGATACCGTTCAGCAGGCCAATGGCAAGGCTGATATTATTTTTTCTGCCAAAATCACGGCCAACGAAGACCGAAAATCTGAGCTTTTCCCAATGGTAAGCGGATCTGTTAATCGTGTAAATGTGCGTTTAGGCGATCAGGTAAGTGCCGGACAAACATTGGCAACTGTAAATAGCGCTGAAATGGCTGGATTTGAGAAAGAAATGATTGCGGCGACTTTTGACCTGAAAACAGCCGATAGAACCCTAAAACAAGCCGAACAACTTTATGAAAGCGGTTTATCATCAGTCAAGGAGCTGGAAGAAGCTAAAAATGATTACCAGACAAAAAAAGCCGAATTAAAAAGGGCGAACTCCGTATTGAAAATAAATGGAGGAAGCAGCACTGGACTATATGCGATAAAGTCGCCCTTAAATGGGTTTATAATTGAGAAAAATATGAACGATAAGATGCAACTGCGTAGTGATAATAACAAAAGTTTATTTACGGTTGCTGATCTTTCGAATGTTTGGGCAATGATTAATATCTACGAATCGGATATTTCGCGTGTTAAGCCCGGCAATGTAGTTAATTTAACTACACTTTCTTATCCAGAGCAAGTGTTTAAAGGCAAAATTGATAAAGTCTACAACCTGATTGAAGAGGATAGTAAGGTAATGAATGCTCGGGTCGTCATTTCAAATCCTAATTTCCTGCTAAAGCCAGGCATGTTGGGTACGGTTAAAGTTTCTGCAAGTTCGGGCGTTAATTTGCCTGTAGTAAATGCCAGAGCCGTAATTTTTGATGAAAACAAAAACTATGTGCTCGTACTAAACAAAGACAACAAGGTTCGCATTCAGGAAATAGAAATTGGTGGTAAAACTGCCAACAGAATTTTCATCCGCAAAGGTGTTGAAGCTGGCGATCGGGTGATTGCATCTAAACAAGTTTTCTTATTTGAAAATTTAAAAACACAGTAAAATTACTTCCATCCATTAGATTTAAATCATGAATAATTTCATCAAAAGCATCATTGGCTTTGCGCTGAAGAATAAATATTTCATTTTTTTCGCCACATTCATCCTCATTCTAGCTGGTTATTTAAGTTTCAAAAATACAACCATTGATGCATTTCCTGATGTAACCAATACCAACATTACCATCATTACGCAATGGCCAGGTAGAAGTGCCGAAGAGGTAGAAAAATTCGTTAGTCGCCCGTTGGAAATTGCAATGAACCCAACTGAAAAGCGAACCAGCATTCGTTCTTCTTCCCTATTCGGACTTTCTATTGTTAAAGTAAGTTTTGAGGATGATATTGATTACGCAGAAGCCCGGGTTCAGGTGAACAATCACCTTGATGAAGCCGACTTGCCTGAAGGTATTCAACCGGAAGTACAACCACCATATGGTCCAACAGGAGAAATTTTTCGCTACACTTTAACCAGCAATCAAAAATCCGTTCGTGAGCTCAAAACCCTGCAGGATTGGGTAATTCAGAGAGAATTACTTTCTGTATCGGGTATTGCTGATGTGGTTAGTTTTGGCGGCGAAGTGAAAACGTATCAAATCACGGTTGACCCGCAGAAATCAATTCAGTATGGTGTAACGGCTACAGAACTTTTCGAAGCCGTTTCGAAAAGCAACATCAACGTGGGGGGCGATGTAATTGTTCAAAGCGGTCAGGCTTATGTGGTACGTGGAATTGGTGTGCTGAATAACATTGATGAAATTAGAAATATAGTGGTGGACAATGTAAATGGAACGCCAATATATGTTAAAACCATTGCCGAAGTGGCCGAGTCAGCACTACCAAGATTAGGACAGGTAGGCCGGGACCACGATCCAGATGTGGTAGAAGGCATCGTAGTAATGCGAAGAGGTGGCAATCCGAGTGAAGTAATTGCCCGTTTGAAAGAAAAAATCGATGTCATCAATAACAGCATCTTACCCGATGATGTAAAAATAAAAGCCTTTTACGACCGCGAAGATTTAGTAAATTATTCCGTTCATACGGTAATGGGAAATATGCTTGAAGGGATTTTATTCGTTACCCTGATTGTATTTCTTTTCATGGCCGATTGGCGTACAACACTTATCGTCTCGATCATTATTCCGTTGGCACTATTGTTCGCATTTATTTGTTTGAAACTAAAAGGAATGCCCGCAAATTTGTTATCCATGGGGGCAATAGATTTCGGAATTATCATTGATGGTGCGGTCGTGATGGTAGAAGGAATCTTCGTGACCCTGGACATGAAAGCCAGGAAATTGGGCATGAACCGTTTCAATAAAATGAGTAAGCTGGGTTTCATCAAAAAGGCCTCGATGGAAAATGGTAAAGGCATTCTTTTTGCCAAACTGATTATCATTACAGGTTTGCTACCTATTTTCACCTTCGAAAAAGTAGAAGGAAAAATGTTCTCTCCCCTCGCCTGGACATTAAGTTTTGCCCTTTTAGGTGCATTAATTTTAACTTTTACATTGGTGCCTGCAATGGCAAGTGTATTGTTAAAAAAGAACGTAAAAGAAAAACACAATGTTTTTTTAGAATGGATGACAAAAGCAACATTAAAGTTCTATGACATTTGTTTCAGTAAAAAAAAGCTTGTATTTTCTATATCGGTTATTGTATTGGTAATGGGTGCCTTTAGTTTTAAATTTTTAGGAACAGAATTTTTACCAAGCCTGGATGAAGGCTCTATTTATGTGAGGGCAACCGGTCCGCTGAGTATTTCGTTAGATGAAACCAAAAAGCTTTCTAACGACATGCGAAAGATCTTTTTGAGTTTTGAAGAAGTAAAACAAGTGATGTCGCAAACTGGCCGCCCAAATGATGGAACCGATGCAACAGGCTTTTACAATATGGAGTTCCATATAGACATTTATCCACGCAAAGAATGGAAGCGGAAGCAAAGTAAAGAACAGCTGATTGAGCGCATGCAGGAAAGGCTCAAAAGTTTCCCTGGCATCAGCCTTAATTTCTCACAACCGATTTCTGACAATGTTGAAGAAGCAGTTTCCGGTGTTAAAGGCTCTATCGTTGTTAAAATGTTTGGCGAAAACTTTGAATTTATCGAACAGGAAGAAGAAAAAATCGAGAAGATTTTAAAAACTGTCGACGGTATTGAAGATCTGGGTATTTTGCGGAATCTCGGGCAGCCGGAACTGCAAATCAATCTTGATCAGAAAAAAATGGCGCTTTACGGTGTCAGCACAGCTGATGCTAATGCCGTAATCGAAATGGCCATTGGTGGTAAAGCGGCTACTCAAATTTATGAAGGTGAAAGAAAGTTTGATCTGATTATCCGTTATCCTGAAGACTTTAGAAATGATGAGAGTTCAATCAGCAAACTTCGTATACCAACGCTATCTGGCTCAAATGTGCAATTAGGCGAAATTTCGAGTATCAGAAAAATTACTGGTCCGAGTATGATTTACCGTGACAAACATAAACGTTATGGCGCTATCAAGTTCTCCATTCGTGGCAGAGATATGGGTAGCGTAATTGCCGAAGCGCAACAAAAGGTAAATGCACAAATAAAACTTCCAAAAGATTACAATTTAGAGTGGGCAGGAGATTTCGAAAATCAACAACGAGCCATTTCCCGATTATCACAAGCCGTCCCAGTGAGTTTGTTATTAATCTTCTTCATTTTATTTGTGCTTTTTGGAAATATAAGAGATGCTTTATTGGTATTAAACAATGTTCCATTTGCGATGATTGGAGGAATTTTAGCATTGCTACTCGGGGGTGTAAACTTTAATATTTCAGCTGGCATCGGCTTTATTGCATTGTTTGGAATCTGTGTTCAGAATGGCGTAATTCTAATTACCAGATTCAAAACGAACATTGCCGAATTGAAACACCACGATACGTGGACATTTACCGATGCGATGCGTGATGGAATTGCAAGCAGGTTCAGGCCGGTTTTAATGACAGCATTAATGGCTGCAATTGGTTTAATGCCAGCAGCGTTATCAACAGGAATTGGCTCAGAAGCATCAAAGCCTTTAGCGATAGTGGTTATTGGGGGTTTGATTACCAATACACTGTTTAATCTTTTCGTTTATCCGATTGTATTTTACTGGTCGTACAAAAAGAAAGTTCAAAAAATCAATCCGGAACAAGCTTAAAAAAAAGACTGTATCATATAAGTTGTTAAACAGGCTGGAATTAGTATGCTTTCTAAGTTGGTTGGAATGAGCCAACCGGTCCTGTTTAGAAAATCAAAGGGATTACGGGGGCGGCCAACGAATTTGTCAAATCATTGAGGTTGAAAAAAGCCGCAGAATTGCTCAGAGAAAACAGGTATAATGTCTCGGCAATCAGTATGATTGTTGGATATGAGAGCAGTAAATATTTCAGCGGGGAATTCAGGAAATACTATAATATGAACCCTTCAGAGTATTCACATTTAGAACCCTAAACATATGGAAACGCTTAAAGCATCTATACCGGGGCCAAAAGATAGAATTAAATTCTAAAAAAGCTATCCACAAATAGGAATTACAGGACTTAACATTTCCATAATATTGGATAACTACCTTTGCTTTGCAATTTGACCGCTAAAGGAAGTGAATTATATTATCATCGTAGGTGCAACACAAGCTTTGCTGGCATTGGGAATGCTATTCATAAACCGAAAAAACAATGGGCAGCACGATAATATCCTTTCTTGTTTATTGGTCTCTATTTTTTGCATCTGGCCATCACTTTTACCTTGAATGTATTTTGGTCTGAAGCGAAAATACATCAGCATTTCAATACCTTTATCGCGCTTGCATACCCAGGCCTGTTATGGTGCTATATGCGCTATCTTGAAGACCGCGGAAAACGGATCGATATTCTATTAGCCGTGTTTCCGGCAGTACTTGCATCAATTGGCTATTTTAGTGTAGCTGTTTATGTTATCAACGATCACAGCAGAGCAAATGCTGCATTCAAAAGTGGCGCCCAAATTATTTCCACAGATTTTTTCCGCCCAGGAAACGGATATAATACAACTTACTATATACAGTTGCCCGGTGGAAAGCCCGCCCGCCCTAATCCGGTGAATAGTAAGAAGACTAACAAATAGATTAATTGTTGCAGTGTTTGGCTAAATGGCAATAGTAAAAGTATTAGCACCACGGAGATTTGGTTACAATCTCCCTTGATACGGTTACATCAGTTTTTATTTTCTTTTGGAACTTTGTATCACTAAAAAATCGCAATATGAGTATGTTTAAAATTTTAATCGTTGTGACCAACATTAATACTTATGAAAGCGGCAACCTCGAAACAGGTTTGTGGTTAAGCGAATTAACGCACATCTACCAGGCAGCAGAGGAAAAGGGCTACGAAATTACTATTGCCAGTCCGAAGGGTGGCAATGTGCCAATTGACCCGGAAAGCCTGAAGCCGCTAACGCTTGACAAAGTTTCCAAATCATATTGGAATGAACCGAGTTTTCGGGAATTGCTAAAAAACAGTAAACGTTTGGCCGATGTAGCCGGCCAGGAGTTTGAAATGGTATATCTGGCCGGCGGACATGGTACAATGTACGATTTCCCGAATGATACGACAATGCAGGCGATCGTCAGAAAACAGTATGAAAGCGGTAAAATGGTGGTTGCGATTTGCCACGGTGTTGGCGGACTGCTGAATGTAAAATTATCGAATGGAGAATACCTGATTAAAGGCAAGAAGCTAACAGGTTTTAATTGGTTTGAAGAAAGTCTTGCCCGAAGAAAAAAGAAGTCCCCTTTAATCTCGAAGCGGGACTGAAAGACAGAGGCTCTGATTACAGGAAGGCATTTATTCCAATGACTTCAAAAGTAGTGGTAGACGGAAATCTGATAACCGGGCAAAATCCATTCAGCTCAAAAGAAACGGCAAAAGTGGCCATGAATGCATTGGAAAAACAAACGCAAAATAAATAATGATGCAGACGATATTAGGAGCCAACGGGCAGATTGGCGAAGAACTGGCAAGAGAACTCAAAAGGAACTTTAGCCCTGACATCAGGATTGTAAGCAGGAATGCCAAGAAAGTGAATGACACCGATGCCGTTTTTTCTGCAGATTTATCCATCAGGGAGCAGGCAATAGAAGCTATAAAAGGCAGTGAAATCGCATATTTCACATTAGGGCTTCCGATAAGTTCAGATTTATGGGAACAACAATTTCCTTTGATTACCCAAAACGTAATTGATGCCTGTAAAATCAATGGTGTAAAACTGGTATTCTTTGACAATACCTATATGTACCCGCAAGATGGTCGTGTACTTACGGAACAAACGCCTTTCTCCCCTGTGGGTAGGAAGGGTAAAGTAAGAAAGGAAATGGCGGAAATGGTTTTAAGGGAAATGCAGACAGGTGCACTGGAAGCCGTGATTTGCCGTGCGCCGGAATTTTACGGTCCTAGCAAAACGCAGAGCATTACCAATACCTTACTTTTCAATAACATCAGAGAGGGTAAAAAATTGAAAGTACCGCTAAGCGATACCAAAAAAAGAACTTTGATTTGGACACCCGATGCGAGCAGGGCAACCGCCTTAATTGGCAATACGCCCGATGCTTTCGGACAAACGTGGCATCTGCCTGTGGATGAAAGCCATCTTACCTATAAGGAATTTATTGAATTGGCAGCCGATGTGTACAAGAAAGAATTGAAGCACGCTGTTATGCCGAGGTTCCTTTTTAAGATAGGCTCCCTTTTCAATAAAAGAATAAAGGAACTACTAGAGCTGCTGCCAAGATACGAACACGACAATGTGTTTGAGGATACAAAATTCAGAAATCGTTTTCCTGGTTTTGAGGTAACCACTTACAGGAAAGGTATAGAACAGATTAAGGACGAACAGCTTTCATTACAAAATAAATTGATAATTTAGCGATGTACAAATCTGAAAATCAACAAATGAAAGCCCCGGCAAAAATTTCGTCAATAAGTGCATTGCATCAGTTTTTAGGATTGGCGAAACCGTCCAATCCCCTGATTAGTGTATTTAATTTCGATGATGTAAAACTGGAACCGGAAACCATTTTAAGTGCAGTAACCGCAGATTTTTATGTGGTTTCCTTAAAAAAGGATTGTGCGGGCGGTAAATGCAAATATGGCCAGCAATATTATGATTTTGAAGACGGCATTATGTATTTTATTGCTCCGCATCAGGTATTGCAATTTGAAGATGTGCTGCTCAATGGAATAACGGGATTTGTTTTGGTAGTGCATCCCGATTTTCTTCACAGTTATCCCTTAGCTTCAGAAATTAAGGACTACAGGTATTTCTCTTATGCCACCAATGAAGCACTGCACCTTTCTGAAAAGGAAGAAAAAGCTATAATGCACATTATAGAAAATATCAGCAGGGAGATAGCCGACAATATGGATGGCTTTACACAGAACTTGCTAATATCCAATATGGATTTGCTCTTAAAATATTGTGACCGCTTTTACAACCGTCAGTTTCTGACAAGAAAGAAAGCCAATAACGATTTGCTCACGAAGTTAGAAGCCTCACTGGATGAGCATTTTAAAACTGAAAGATTGGCTGAAAAAGGTATTCCTACCGTTCGGTTAGTGGCAAGCGAACTGCATTTAAGTCCCAATTATCTGAGTGATATGCTTCGTGTTCAAACTGGACAAACCACACAGCAACATATTCAAAACAGGTTGATAGAAAAAGCAAAAGAGCTCTTATCCGCTACGTCAATGTCCGTATCTGAAATAGCCTATCAGTTGGGTTTTGAGCATTCACAGTCCCTTCATCGCCTATTCAAAAACCGCACCTCTATTTCTCCATTGGAGTTTAGACAGTCGTTTAATTAATCTGTCTCCATACAAAGCTACGCCCGCCGATACGTTGTCGGTGCAGCCCCTTAATTGTCTTGCTGTTGCCAGAGGATTGTCGATTTGCATGATGTCAAATCCGTGAGGTGGGCAAAAAGCTTTATATGCCATTATCTGCATTATCAAAGAACCTAAATGTTTTTTACAGTCTCCTTATTTGGATTTTCCCCTCTTACAAAATCCTACCTATTAAAGACAGTTTATTTCAAATTTACGTTATAGGGCGTAAAGCGATCCCACTCCCAGGGTGTAAAGGTGTCTCCAATTAATTTCTCCAGTAACGCTTTAAAGATCCTTTCGCCATTACCGCTATTGCACATGATAATAATACTGGTTTTCCTCTCAGGGAAACTGATCGTATAATTACGCCAGCAGTCATCATGGCCACCCTTAAAAAACGCCGGACCGTAAGGCGTTTTGATCGCGCCCCAACCTAAACCGTAGGATAGATTTATTTTGTCGTCGCGGTGAGTGGTTTCTTCCAGCATCGTCGGAAATTCATAGATCGAATGAATACGGATTTGCGGCCGGGTCATTTCACGATATACCTCAGACTTCAGCCCACGGCCACTCAGCACGTAGGTGATAAAACGCGAATAATCACTAACGGTGGTGAGCATGGAGCCCGCACCAACGGCACTTTGAGAACGCACCTTGCCGCCAGGCTTTCCTTCATCGTCATACCCGATGGCCGAATTGGCATCAAATTCAGGCTGCCAAAGATAGCTGGTACGGCGCATCCCTGCCGGCTCAAACAATTCCTCCCGGGCCATCGTTTCCAAACCTTTGCCGAAGTATACCTGCTCAATGCGCTGCAGCAGTTTAAAACCTTCGCCCGAGTAGGCATAACGGCTGCCGGGTTCAAAGTACAGCCGGTTCCTCAAGGTGGTATCCCGCACACCGGTTTTCACGTTCATCCACCAAACATTTGGCAATCCCGTGGTGTGGCTCAGGCACATGCGAGGCGTGATCTTTTTCCAGCGTTCGTCTTTTTCCAGTTCTGCATAGTCACCGTATTCATACAGCGGTTTCTTTAAATACGCTACCAAAGGCTTATCCAGGTCGATGAGGCCCTTTTCTACCAGCCGCATGTTGATGTAAGCAAATGCCGCTTTGCTGAACGAGGCGGCATACATTATGGTACTGGTATCCAGCGGTAAGCCCTTTTCTCTATCTTTAAAGCCATAAGCCTTTTGATAGGCCACCTGATTGTTGTTGATGATAGCCAGTTGCATGCCATCTACCTTTGCGGCAGTCATTAACCGGCGTACTGTCGTATCAATATATACGGTAGAAATTTCTGAACCATCCAGGCGTTTGGTCACCGAGACGCCCTGGCCCAAGCATTTTAAATAAAGTAAAGTAGTTAGGATTAAGGCAATTACTTTCATGATTACAGGTTGTTATTTGTAAGTAAGTCGTTTTTGATTATTAATTTTTTGCAATTAAAGCTATTAAGGTCGGGCACTAACACTGGCTGTCAGCATCATATGTGGGCTGAGGCTTATTAGATCCTGATCTTTTTCTGTGAGTTCGAGCAGCTCCAGCAATCGCTTGCGCTTATTAAGATCTGCCCAATTACTAAAGAAACTGCCGTCCATCCAGGCAACTCCCTCAACAGAGATTAACTGATGTGGCTCAAAGCCTGCTTCCTTAAACTCCGCAATGAGTACCGAAGGGCGGTGATAGTATGCCACCGGTAACATGCCCGGAAAATCAGCAGGTGCCTCATGGATACCTGAAATCAGTTCCGTTGTACACATTCTGAAAATATCGGGATGATAGATCAGCCCGTTTTGCAGCGCCGCTACCAATGAGGCTGTATGGTTGATCGCAAATCCTAAAAGGATACCATCTTTTCTGAGTACCCGGCGAGCTTCCCTCAGCGCATCTATACGATCTGATCGCTCTTGCAGGTGGTACAAAGGTCCATGAAGCATAACCAGGTGCTGGCTTGCATCAGGCAGTGGCAAATTGCGTGCTTCCGCAAGCAGGCAGCGGAAGGAGAACCCTGTTCGTTTTGATCGCTTTTCTGCCTGTTGAATATGTTTTGGAACAGGATCAATGAGTGTAACGAAATGACCGAGGCTACTAAGCCACTGTGCATAATGACCGGTGCCTCCACCTACATCTGTGATATGGCAGGGATGGTCAAGATAGCGGCTGATCAAAATCTTATTACGTTCAAACTCCAGCGGGCCAAGACCCGTGGTAAGTCTGGTTTCTTCCTGCGCCTGAGCGTAGAAAGCTTGGATCGATGAATCGATAAGGTGCATGTTGTTTGTTTAAATATGGACATAGGATTATCTGTCCGGCCTCCGCAGGTTGCCGGTTAATGGCGCAAATACGCCGGAGATATTTAAGCAACAATTATAATGGTTCTAAAATAAAACTTTAGTTTAACATTGTCAACTTAAAATTTGACCTATTGCCTTCAATGTAAGCGAGCAGCTTTCCGTAAATACGATTTGCCATATGGCCTTAATTAAAGGAACTTTACTGACATAGTTATATTTTTTTGAATACGCTGCCATAATTTTTGTTTTTATTGAAAAAGGGTTTATTTAAAAAAGGATTGCTGTTTATTCCGGTATGTATAAATCCATGCTCCAAACCTAGCGGCTTTGTAGCATTGACACTTCATTTTGAGCTAAAATGAGCTAAATTGGACTAATTAACACGAATAATGAGCTAAAATGGACCATTACAGTTGGCCCACGCCGCCACAGCCGGGCTACTTGTGGCAGCCAGCTTAAGGGCAACATGACCATAAGCGGTGTGCCGGATCGGCCAAAACAGGCATTGGCTTTACCTTTTAGGTAACCAAAAGGTAAAGAATAGGTAAGCCTGGGGTAACCC